>JAEAMG010000040.1_pt1 | contig 203988 bp, 171 predicted proteins | sample 8958741 | NCBI WGS metagenome assembly JAEAMG01 (sample SAMN16933256, study PRJNA681125) | bioreactor sludge metagenome | isolation source: anaerobic bioreactor treating anionic surfactant - SDBS | place: India: Bengaluru | collected 2019-02-28 | reverse complement strand
ATATTTCAATATATTCAAAGAACGTTAAATGATTTTTAGTGGACAGTTATGATATATTATTACAAAATTTATTCAGGAATATAACCGAACTGCTTGAGTTTTCTCTTGTCATCCCTCCAGTCCGGATTCACCTTTACAAATATCTGTAAAAATACCTTTTTTTCAAAGAAAGCTTCCATATCCTTCCTTGCCATCATACCTGTCCTCTTGAGCGAAGTCCCCTGATTACCAATGATTATGCCCTTCTGGGAATCTCTGAGAACATTTATTACAGCCTCTATATGAAACACATTCTCCTTCTCCTTGAAATTTTCTATAACAACTTCCGAACAATACGGAATCTCCTTCTCATAGTTGAGAAGAATCTTTTCACGGAGAATCTCTGAGGCGAAAAACCTGAGGTTTCTGTCGGTAAGGGTATCTTTATCGTACCATGCAGGATTTGCAGGAATCAAAGCCAGTATTCTGTTGAAAAGAGAGTCGATGTTGAATTTCTCCTTGGCTGACAGAGGAAATATTTCAGCTTTTGGCACAAGAGCCTGCCATTTTGTGTAGAGCTCTTCAAGAGCAGCCTGGTTGGAAAGGTCAATTTTGTTGAGAACTATAAGTACAGGGATATCAATACGATTCATCTTCTCGATATACTCCATGTTCTTTGTCGAACTCTCAACCACATCAGTAACGTAGAGGATAATGTCCGCATCGCCTATGGCGGTTTCGACAAAATCCATCATGCTCTCCTGAAGCTTGTAATTTGGTCTTATAATGCCCGGAGTATCAGAGTAAACAATCTGATAATCATCCCCGTTGACGATGCCCATAACCCTGTGACGGGTGGTCTGAGCCTTGGCTGTTACAATCGAGAGTCTTTCTCCTACAAGGGCATTCATAAGAGTGGACTTGCCAACATTAGGGTTTCCTATAATGTTGACAAATCCCGCTTTATGTATTTTATTCTGTTCGGCCATTATTCAAAAATACCCATTTTGAGTGATGTAATCTCCTGTTCTGTAAGGAAACGCCACTGTCCTCTGCGGAGGTTCTTTTTGGTAAGTCCGGCAAAGAGAACTCTGTCAAGTTTCTTGACCTTGTATCCCAAAGCCTCGAACATTCTTCTTACGACACGGTTCCTTCCCGAGTGAATCTCAAGACCGACCTGACTGTTGTCTTCGTCTATGTATGAAAGGGTGTCAGCATACATTGGCCCGTCTTCAAGCTGAACACCTTCTATGAGTTGCTTGAAATCAGTTCCGGAAAGATTCTTGTCAAGGAACACATGGTAAATCTTCTTTACTTTGTTAGAGGGGTGAGTGAGTTTCTCTGTAAGGTCTCCGTCATTAGTCAGAAGCAATACGCCTGTGGTTGCCTTGTCCAGACGGCCTACAGGGTAGACTCTCTGCGCACATTTCCCGGTAATGAGGTCCATCACGGTCTTTTCAGCATTAGGATCAGACAAAGTAGTCACAAAATCCTTAGGCTTGTTCATTATGATATAAACCTTCTCTTCACCTTTGAGCCTTTCGCCGTTGAAGCGAACATCATCAGAAGCCTGAATCTTTGTGCCAAGCTCGGTAACAATCTGTCCGTTAACGGAAACCAGCCCTGCTACAATATACTCGTCAGCCTCACGACGTGAGCAGACACCAGAATTGGATATAAACTTGTTGAGTCTTATACCGTCATCACCCATGGCCTTGGCTCTTCTTGGCTTAGGAGTGTACTCCTCTGCTTTTGCACGGAAACTTTTCTGAGGGTTTTCTCCGAAACTCTCCCTTAGCTCGCGCTCTCTTGAAAAACGTTCGTCTCTCCTGAACTCCGAAACTCTCCCTTAGCTCGCGCTCTCTTGAAAAACGTTCGTCTCTCCTGAAAGAGCCCGAATCTTCGCGCGATCTCTCACCGCCAAAGCTTCTCTTCGGTCTGTCGCTGTAAGGACGCTCTTCACGAGGTCTGTCGCTGCTGAAAGCTCTCTTTGGTCTGTCGCTGTAAGGACGATCTTCACGAGGTCTGTCGCTGCTGAATGATCTCTTCGGTCTGTCGCTGTAAGGACGATCTTCACGAGGTCTGTCACTGCTGAAAGCTCTCTTTGGTCTGTCACTGTAAGGACGCTCCTCACGAGGTCTGTCACTGCCGAATGATCTCTTTGGTCTGTCGCTGTAAGGACGCTCCTCACGAGGTCTGTCACTGCTGAAAGCTCTCTTTGGTCTGTCGCTGTAAGGACGCTCTTCACGAGGTCTGTCACTGCTGAAAGCTCTCTTTGGTCTGTCACTGTAAGGACGGTCTTCACGTGACCTTTCGCCTCCGAATGCTCTCTTTGGCCTGTCACCGAATGAACGACCTCCTTCAGGTCTGTCATCTCTTTTAGTGTAAGTTCTTTTTGGTTTGTCACCGTAAGGGCGATCACCCTCCGGTCTGTCGTTACTGAAGCTTCTTCTTGGTTTTTCTCCGAAAGGTTTATCCTCTCTTTTAGTGTAGCTTCTTTTTGGTCTGTCGCCATCCTGGCGGTCATTTTTGCTGTGAGCTCTACCATCCCGGCGCCCACCTGCACTGTTTGAAAAATTTCTCATTTTTATATAATCGGGTGCAAAGTTATGCCAATCCCGGATATTTTCCTACATTTACAAACATAATTCCTTCAAATAGATTTTTTTAATGAGATTTAAAGTATCTCCGCTTTTAAAAGAGAACCTGGACGTAGCTATTAAGTCTATCCTGAGTACAAGGTTACGCTCGATTCTGACCATGATGATTATAGCCATAGGTATCACCTCTTTGGTAGGAATACTTACGGCCACAGATTCATTGAAAGCTCTCATGAAAGAGAACTTCGGAAAAATGGGTGCAACATCATTTGCAATACGTTCGCTGTATTCAGATACACAATCGGGAGGCAGGAAGATCCGTGTTATTAACAGAAGAAATATCACATTCAATCAGGCGCAATATTTTCTGGAGAACTATCCGATACCCTCTACAAGCACGGTTTATGCGTCTGCACTTAACAATGCAACAATAAAATACGGTTCGTCAAAGACAAATCCAACCTTCTCTGTCAGGGCTGTAGATGAAAATTACATAACTTACTCTGCTTCAAAGATTGCAAAGGGACGCGGATTCAATGCCCGTGACCTTGAGGCAGGAACATTCTCGGCTGTTGTAGGCTCAGGAACGTTGACCTCAATCTTCAAGGGTGTCCCTGACCCTGTAGGAAAGATTATAAGTGTAGGGGCTGTAAGGTATGAGGTAATCGGTGTGCTTGAAAGTCAAGGGAGTACATTTGGAGGAGGTGCGGACAACACTGTGTTGATTCCCGTTTCAAACGCAAAAAATGTTTTTTTGAATGATAACTCCTATTACACAATAGGTATAATGCCAAAGGAGGGAGTCAGTCAGGAGAAGGCAATCGATGTTGCGGAGCAGCTTTTCAGATCGGTAAGGAGGCTTAGCCCGATGGATGCCTCTGATTTCAGGATAACAAAGTCGGATGCCACAATGGAGGAGATTTCCAAAATAATGTCATATGTCACAATAGCTGCTTTTGTAATAGGGTTTATAACTCTTTTGGGAGCGGCTGTGGGCTTGATGAACATTATGCTTGTCTCTGTCAAGGAGAGGACCAGGGAGATTGGAACACGCAAAGCTCTCGGAGCAAATTCAAAGACAATAAAGCAACAGTTTCTTTTTGAATCGATTGTAATAGGTCAGATAGGAGGGGGTCTGGGTATAATTCTGGGAATTATTGTGGGTAACCTTACTGCAACGCTTATGAAATCTCCGTTTGTGATTCCTTGGCTCTGGATGTTCTGCGGGGTGCTTACATGTCTGGCAGTAAGCATTATATCTGGTTATATTCCTGCAGTCCGTGCCTCAAGGCTTGATCCAATCGAGGCACTCCGCTACGAGTAGTTTTTTATTTCAGTTTGAAAATGTATGTGATCGTTCCCTCCTGAACAGCAGGTGCGGATGAACTGATGTTGAACTTTGCCTTCAGGGCCGCCCTCTTGGCGGCTGCCCACAATGTATTATCCTGAACCGTTGTTCCGGTATGTCCCGGAGTGGCACTAATCACACTGCCGTATTGATCTACGGTTATCCTTACCACTACCTTGCCTGATTTGTTTACACTGTATTCCGGTTCAGGCAGTGTTCCCATCAGAGTCCTTCCGGCAAGTCTTGCCGAGGGTTCTCCCTCAATGCTTCCGGTTTTGGTGTTACCTTCAGCGTGGCCGGCAGTGAGCGCATCGCTCACCCTACGGGCAACTTGTGGGGCAGATGTGTCTTTATTTGTGTTAGATGCAGATGGGAAGAGTGCTCTTCTGTCAATAGGCTTAGGCCTTGGGGCCTCGTATTGTTCAACGTCACCCTTGTCTCCCATAGTACTCTCGGCTCCCTTATTCGCGCCTTTACCCTTGATTGCCGATTCAGAACGCTGTACAAGACGAATCTCTTTTTTAGGATCCGGAACTTCTGCCCTCGGCTCAGGTCCGCTTTTTACCTGAACAGGCACAGTCACAGGAGGTAATTTTTCCAGATCAACCTCTATTCCCAATTCAGCAGGAGGCGGGTAGACAGCTGAGAGTCCGGTATTGAAGAAAATCAGAAAACCGACAATATGAATACAGAATGTCATGCCGAGACCTACCCAACGGGCTCGTGCAACATACTGCTTACTATGGTTCTGATTTCTTGACATCTGTTATTCCGGTGCCGTAGCCAGGATTATCCTGTATTGATTTCTTTTAGCTATGTTCATAACATTGACCACCTGCTCCATAGGAACGGTACGGTCAACATGGAGAGACACTGTAGGGTCTTCTGTTCCCTGGAGAGATGCCTGAATGAGAGGCTCTATCTGGCTGAACGGGACAGGGGTCTGTTCTCCGTTTATGTGATATGAGAATGTGTTGCTTTCGACATAGTGCTTTATGGAGATGCTCACCTCGGGCTTTGTATTTACCTGATTGGTGCTCTTTGGCAACAACAGTTTGAGTGCGTTGGGATTTACCAGTGTTGAGGTGATCAGAAAGAAGATAAGCAAAAGGAACACCAAGTCTGTCATTGAAGACATGCTGAAATTCATCTCAACCTTTGCTCTGCGTTTGATTGCCATGACCGGTTACTTATTTGCTGGTTCGTGGAGGAGATCCATAAACTCGATTGTATATGACTCCATTTTGTATACAATCTTATCTATCCTTGCTACAAGATAGTTATATCCGAAGTAAGCCATAATACCGACAACAAGACCGGCCACGGTGGTTACCATTGCGGTGTAGATACCGCCGGAAAGCAATGTGATGTCTACGTTGCTGCCTGCCTGAGACATGTTGTAAAATGCCTGAATCATACCGATTACTGTGCCGAGGAATCCAATCATCGGAGCACCACCGGCAATAGTTGCAAGGAATGGGAGCCCGCTTTCGAGCCTTGAAACCTCAAGGTTTCCGGTGTTCTCAACAGCAGTCTGGATGTCAGTAAGAGGACGTCCTATACGCTCGATTCCTTTCTCGATAAGGCGGGCGATAGGAGTGTCGCTTGACTGGCAAAGATTTACTGCAGCCTTGATTTTACCCTCATGGACATAATCATGGATATTTCTCATGAAGTTCTCGTCTATCTGAGAGGCTTTGCGGATTGCCCACCACCTTTCACCAAAGAGATATACTGCTAAAATCGATAGCAGGAACAACGGAATCATCAGCCAACCACCTTTGAAGGCCATCTCAATCAATGAAAAAGATACTTTTTCTACTGCCGGAGCTGCCTGAGCAGCTGCATCGGCTGTCCCTTCAGGGAGTGCTGCAAGAATTTGGAAGATCATATACTTTATAGTGTTATTTCAATAATTTCACAAAAATATAAAAATTAACCGTTACGGACTTTGTATAGCTGCATATTTTATGCCACCGGGGTAACTTGATAGCCCTATTGGTTCAATGAAGGGTCGTGTCCCTCAATGAATGATTGTGTGCCTCATTGAAGGTTGTGCCCCTCAATGAATGATTGTGTGCCTCAATGAAGGGTTGTGCCCCTTACAACGATTTCACCTCCTCGAGAATCTTGCTCCGGCGGTTCGGTTCCATTCCGATGTCAGTCAGGACCTCCGGATTTTCTGCAATCTGGTTACAGAGCACAATCCCGTTATCCATCAGCTTAACCTTTTCGGCTCTGTTGAGTCGGGTGAGGGCTGTAATCGGGAAAATCTTCTCGCTGTCTATTATCTCCTTCAACCCTTTACTTGCAGGAAAGTCCCAACTTATCAGGATTAGTCCGCTGCAATCTCCGAAAGCGGTCGCATCTGCGGTAAACCTTGTATTTGTGACAACTCCCCCCGAGAATGTATACCCTTCATACTCGGGCATTGTTTCTCGTTTTTTTATGATGTCATTCACTCTGGACCTTATGTAGAGAGGAACCTGCACATTGGCGTTTTTGCCGGTAGTCTGGTAATATTTGCACTCGATAAAGATCTGGTGCTTGTTCTTTGTGGCAATCACATCGACCTCATGAGTTACGCAAACTCCGTCAACAACCACTCCGACCTCGACATCATATCCTCTCAGCCGGAACAACTCTCCGACGAGGTGTTCAAATGGGTGGCCGGTAGGGCCGAGCTCCATCATTGCCTTTTTGAGCCGGTAACGCGCAGCATTTCCCAGCTTGTTTTTGCGAAGCATCCCGAAAGCCTTCTCATAGATTAACTTACTTGGGACACCCTCATATATCCAGCCGTTTATCTCTTCGATAATCGGCTCTACAATATCGTCAGAAGCTCCTGAACGAAGCAGTGACCTTCTCAATTTTTCCGGCGAGAACTCCTCAAGTTCGCCCGATGATTTTTTTATTTGTGGCACTGATTTTTCTATTTAGCTAGTTAATAATGATTTAGAAAGTATGTGGAAAATATGGATGTGCAAATATCTGAAAATCAGGATATACAAATGCCTGAAGATGAAGCCCTATAAGTAAACACCAGAAATTCTGCTAAATAGAAAAATCAGTGCCACTAATCACCATTCCGAACCCACCGCCGGATGCCATATGTATTCTCAGCCTAGTATTCCTGTCGACCGTCAGTTTCTCAACGGCATAATCTGCACCTTGCTTCTCAGCGTTGATTCCATCCTTGAAAAGAGTTGCCTTGTAAGTTTTGCCGGCTTCAAGGAAAGAGAGGTCGAGAGTTATGTCGCGGGCGTTCCAGTTTGTAAGCCCGCCCACGGTCCAGATTGTTTGTGTCTTGTCTGCAGGAGAAATTCTGACATAATTCTGAGCATTGCCGGCAGGTGTACCGGTTGCATATCCGGTTGTTGCTCCAATTCCGTTTCCGGAAGCAGCGCCTTTGGCAGAAGGTATTTCATGACGGCGTGCGGTGATAATAAATTGGGCAAGTTCACCGTCGAGTATTCGGGTCTCATCATAAACCATAGGGATTGAAGCGATAAACTCTGTGCACTCTTTGTTCTGCTCATACAATGTAGGGGAGTCGCACAACATTGTGAAAGGAGAGTCAAATACAATGTATGTTGCAAGTTGATGACAACGTGTGCCTTGACTCATCGGGTTGCTGTAAATCGGAGCAAAATCCTTTTTTGTGGCATTTCTCATTGCACCCGGGGTGTAGTCGACAGGCCCGGCCATCATTCGGATGAAAGGCAATGTGACGTCATATTCCGGCATTACCTTCTCGGTTGACCATTTCAGCTCCTCAAGTCCGAACACTCCCTCAAAATTGACAACGTTAGGAAATGTCCTGTTGATTCCGGTAGGTTTGTAGAAACCGTGGAAGTCCAGCATGAGTTTGTGACGGGCAGCAGCTCCGGCAACTCTGTAAACCATATCTACAGCCACCTGGTCATCTCTGTCAAGGAAGTCAACCTTAAAACCTTTTATTCCGAGTTCCGAATAGTATTTGCATGCCTCCTCCAGCTGATCGTCCAGAACTTTGAGGACAGACCAGAGAACGATTCCGACATTTTTGCCTTTCCCGTACTCAACCAGCTCTTTCAGGTCAAGTTCAGGCACAACTGTCATCAGATCTCCTTTTGCAGGGTTATACCAGCCTTCGTCAAGCACCACATATTCAAGTCCGTAGCGGGATGCGAAGTCTATGAAATATTTGTAGGTCTCCTGATTGATACCTGCCTTGAATCCAACATTATACAAACCCCAGTCGTTCCACCAGTCCCACGCAACCTTGCCGGGTTTAACCCAGGAGCAATCGCCGATTCTGTTTGGAGATGCAAGTGCATAGACCATATTGTTCACCGGAAGCTGCGTGTCTTTCTCGGTAATAGCAAGGACTCTCCACGGGAATGTGCGGTTACCATTTACTTTTGCGAGTATATTGTTTCGGCCGGTTACAACCTCTTGCAGACGTTTTGCGTTACGCTCCAATCCCGAAGGAATCGGGGCAAAGACTCCTGTCAGTGAATACTTGCCGGACATCTGCCCTGAAGCAGAAGCTGTGGGATTTCCGTTTGTGATGTTTTCACCAGCCGGCTTTTTAGTTGAGCTGTTAACATTTGCAGTTGCATTATTTGCAGTTGCGCTGTTAACATTTGCACTGCTTACCCCTGAGTTTGATTCATCCGGGCGATTCACCTGCAGGAACATCCCGGGGTAAGATTCCAGGTCCGATTCTGTGATTGTGAGTTTCCTTCCACCACCAAGGTCAACCGTCGCAGGCAGAAAGGCCAGACGAGTATCCGCCTCTGACAGTGGTTTCACAGAGTAGAAATTCTGGAAAGACATGAAAAAATGCTCTTTTTTGCCTTTCGAGTGAGCAAGATATGTCAAATAATCCTTGTCAAAAGTGAATTCTGCCGTTTCAGCCGCTATCTCTATCTCGTGATCGATCTCTGAATGAAAACGATAAGCAACACCTTCATTATAAATCCTAAACGCAACACCATATCCACCTTTGAACTTCAGGTCAATCTCCTGAAAATTGTCGTTGAACTTGCTGAATCTGTAGAACTGAGCGTTCACAACCTCATTCACAACCCGCACCTTCTTAGAGACCAGCTTTGGTGATTTCCCTAACTCCGTGCCATCCGATAGTTTCATCCCAATGCGGGATCTCTCCAGGACAGAAACGCCATCCTGCTTTACCGAGAAGCTCAGGAGAGAGTCGATATAGATATTGGTTACGATTTTCCCGTCCGGTGATTTGACAGATATAACATCGTTTTTCTCCTTCGCGCTTAAAGAGACGGATAGCAAAAGAAAAAATGCAATTTTCGTGGCACTGATTTTTCTATTTTTCATACAATCTGCAAGTTGAGTAATTATTTAGAATTCTATGTAAAAATGAAAGTACAATAAATTAGATAAATAGAAAAATCAGTGCCACAAAATTTTCTTCAACTTGACAATGCGGCCATAATTGGCCAGCTTGTTCATGTCAATTTTTTTAGAACTGCCGACGACTAAGTAGGTCACTTTGTTGTCTTTTACATTCTGATTGTAAAATTCCACTATCTGATCGATTCCCATGTTTTTTACGGCATCTGCAAGATCTTTGTTCGGATCGGACTCATATCCGCTCTTGCGGAGTGAAGCAATATCTGAAGAACGGTAACGGATTGGCGGGTACTGATTAGTTGCCTCATTTATTACATCCTGACGGGCAGTCTCAACACGTTCAGCCTTTACAGGCATATATTTTATCAGTGAATCCAGCACTCCGATAGCCTCAACGGTCTTGTCGCACTGTGTAGAGAGTGAGGCTACAAATTGCCCCTGTTTATCCCTGTGACAAAGTGCAGGAATAGAATACTTTGCGCCGGCTCTGTAAGCGAGCGAGCGGAACTCTCTGATTTGTTGGAAGACCATGGAGCTCATAGAGCCGCCGAAGTAGTTGTTGAAGAGGGCGCCGGCGTAGCGCGAAGCCTCGGACGAGGTTATACCCCCCGGCGCGTACCCGTATATGATGCTTTGGGATGCCTTCGGTACTTCGACAAAATAGACAACGGCTCCATTCACTGTCGCGGGTTGCCTGTAAACAGGCGTTTTAGATGCAACAGTTATATTACCGAGATCAATTTTCTCCTTTATTCTTGAAGCAACAACATCTGAGGAAAGATTCCCGCAATAGTGAATGTTGCACTCCACCTTCATTACAGATTTAAATTCGTCAATAAGTTGTTCACCTTTAAGAGCTTTTGTTTCGGCATAAGAGAGCCTGTTAATATAACTTGATTTCTCCCCATAACGCACGTATTCCAGTAGAGCCGAGGCAATTTCATCCGGAGACTCCTTTTCGGCTTTATCGGATACCTTTTTGCCCTCTACAATCTGTTTCATCTTTTTCTGATCAGCTTTTACCCCTTTTGTAAACTCTCTTACCAGATCCAGCGTGGGATCAAAATTCTTGTCAAATCCGGTTACTTCCATTACGAATTTATCATTCTCAGCATTGAAATTGATTGTGCTGCCGATATTTTGAAGCTTGCCCCTGAACTGATCGAATGTCAGGGAGTCTGTTCCCAAAAGAGAGAGGTAGGAAGCTAGCGGTGAGAGAAGCTTCGATTCAAGTGTTCCTTTACCAAACTCAAAATCAAGAGAAAAAATGTCATTGATAGGGTTTCCTGTGACGTATAAGTTCGCTAAAGAGGTTAATTTATAAAGTTTTACATCATTATCAAAATCGAGAAAACGCGGATTTGATTCCATTACAGGGGTCAATGCGAGTTCTTCTGCGTACTTTGATTTTGCCTCACCATTTTTTGGAATAATAGGGGCAAAACCAGGTTTTTTGAGATTATCCTTTGGATAATTGCCTGTTTTTTTAGTCATGGCCAGGTAATTTTCGTTGAAATACCTGTTTGCAACAGCAACGACATCAGATTTTGTCAGAGATTCAATCTGCTTTATTTCGTTAAGGTAATCCTTCCAGCTCTTTCCTTGAGAGAAGACTGTGAGCATCTCTTGTGAACGGGAATCGATATCTTCAAGTTTGAGCTTATAGCTGCGCTCAAGCTCCATCTTGAGACTGCTGAACAACTCATCAGAGAAATCGCCTCTCTTAACTCTCTCCACTTCATTCATAACCAGTTTCTCAGCCTTTTCGAGCGAGTGGAAAAACAACTTAGGGACTATTGCCACAGCAACCAGACCGGCGTCATTGAAGCTCTGAGACAACGCACCTCCGGCCAATAGTTTTCCTTCAACCGTCAGTATATCAAGATATCCTGTACTGCTTTCATTATTCAAAATACGGGTTGCGATTGTAAGGGCAGCCTCATCCTTGTGATTGGCAGGTATGCCTCTCCAGGCGATAACCCTTGCTTTGACAACAGGAAGCGGTATTTTTACTTCAAATTTCTCACGGCCATTTAACGCAGCGGGCTCGGCTGAATGTCTTACTGGAGCCTCGCCTGCACGCACCCTTCCGAAAGTACTCTCAAGCACACCCATTACCTCCTCGCTATTGAAATCACCGCTTAATATCAAACCCATATTTCCCGCAACATAATAATCCTGAAAAAATTTTCTCATTTCAGAAAGTTTCGGATTTTTTAAATTTTCTGTGCTGCCTACAATCGGGTAAGCATAAGGATGGGGAGCGAAAAATCTTTCCAATCCCTTTTCAAGGGCAGTATTGCCAAACGAATCGCTGTACATATTTTTCTCTTCATATACAGTTTCAAGTTCACTCTGGAAAAGACGGAACACAGGATTCAACAGACGCTCGCTGTTCACCTCTGCCCATTGTCTGAAATACTGTGGAGAGAATTCATTAAAATATACAGTCAGGTCATACGAGGTGCCGGCATTAAGACCACTGCCTCCGTATTTTGATATAAGACGGTCATACTCATTTGGTATGGCAAAATCGGATGCTTTGATACTAAGAGCATTTATCTCTTTTTGAATCGTTTTTCTTTTTGTCTCTTCTGTTGTGGCAGCCAACTCGTCGTATTTCAATGCGATTGAATCGAGCAGAATCTTTTCAGATGTATAGTCGATTGTCCCTATTTTATCAGTTCCCTTGAACATCATGTGTTCAAAATAGTGAGCAATACCGGTGTTAGGGCAGTCCTTTGCCCCGGCCTTCACAACTACCGCACCGAAAACTTTTGGCTGAGAGTGGTCCTCATTCATCCACACAGTGAGACCATTTTTCAATTTAAACTCCTTGACCTCCAGCGGGTCTGAAGAACCCCAATGTACCTTCGCAGTTTCAGCTTGTACAACAGCGGCTTCGGGCACCACCTTTGTCACTTCGGCTTGTGCATAAGTTACAATGCATAATATGGAACACAACAAAAGCAAAGCAATTTTTTTCATCTTAATTATTGTTAACTTTAATCAAATTCTTTAAAACCCTCGAATTTAACAATATAAATTCGGATTTTAGCACAGGGTTGCAATGACCTTGCCAAGGTCCTCAGTTTTTAACTAAATTTGCCAAACACAAACATACAATCATGAAATTTTTCATAGACACAGCAAATCTCAATCAAATCAGAGAGGCAAACGACCTTGGAGTACTCGACGGAGTAACTACAAACCCCTCCTTAATGGCAAAAGAGGGGATAAAAGGTGAGGCCAATATCAAGCAACACTACATCGACATATGCAATATTGTGAAAGGTGATGTAAGTGCGGAGGTGATTTCCACAGATTTTGAAGGCATGATCAGGGAAGGCAAAGAGCTTGCGTCCCTTCATCCTCAGATCGTTGTCAAGGTGCCTTGCATAAAAGAGGGCATTAAGGCTATCAAATATTTTTCTGATAACGGGATTCGTACAAACTGCACGCTTGTGTTTTCCGTAGGGCAAGCACTTCTTGCTGCGAAGGCCGGAGCAACTTATGTGTCGCCATTTGTCGGCAGATTGGATGATATCTCGACAGATGGTGTCGAGCTGATTCGTCAGATTGTTGAAATCTATAACTATTATGGTTATGAGACTGAGGTGCTGGCTGCTTCAATAAGGCATACTATGCACATTATCCAGTGCCTTGAAGCCGGGGCTGATGTTGCCACTTGTCCTCTGGATGCGATTCTCGGCCTTCTGAGACACCCGCTGACCGATTCCGGCCTGGCAAAGTTCCTCGCTGATTTTAATAAGTAATTTTTGTGGCACTGATTTTTCTAATCTGCAAATATTCAGAGAATTATAATTAGTGGCACTGATTTTTCCAATCGACACATATTCAAGGCAGTATAACTACCACGAAATGAAATGATTAGAAAAATCAGTGCCACTGTTTTTTCTAATTAACACACAATCAAGTATGTATAAATATCTTAAAATAAGATGGATAGAAAAATCAGTGCCACTAAAATTAATCACTTGTGATTCTGCGAGATAGAAAAATCTGTGCCACATAAAAAGATATAATTCCTATCAGGATTAATGAGGCACCGCCAATGATAAAGGTGTTTGTGATGCCGATAGTATCGGCAATGTAGCCGGTTGCGACCAGACTGAACATGGCCGGAATCATTATCAGACTACCGTGGATGGAAAACACGCGGCCTAAAACTCCCGGATCAATACTAGTTTGAAGAAGAACAGTAAAAGCTCCCCAGAAAATAGCACCGGCAATCCCGCCAATCAGTGAAAAACCGGAAAACAGGTAGAATCCTTCAGGAGGCAGGAATCCCGAAAACAAAAACGAAGCACCAAGTACAATATACGACGAGTTAATTAGTTTTACATTGTCAAATTTAAACTTGGGAAGAGTCATCAGCACCCCGCCGAGCAGCATCCCGACACCCCAGGTAATCTCAATGAAACTCATTTTGTAAGTATCACCCGCAAAATGGTCCAATGTCATCAGAGGAAAAAGAGTAGAGACAGGCACCATCGCAAGGCTGGCAAACACAGTAAAGATAAACATCCACATTATGCCACGCCTCTTTTTGATCTCATGAATCCCCTGACGGAATTCCATGAAGAATTTCCGAAACTCTGCCTTTAAACTCCCTTGATTCACATCCGTTTCACCTTCAGGAGCCTTTACAGGATTCGGTATAGTCACAAACAGCAGAGATGTACATGCAATCAGCGCCCCAATCACATCCAGCATCAGCACCCAGGTCATGTCGAATATTGAGATGAAAAGTGCGGCTATAGCCGGAGCCGCAATTGTGCTGACAGAAAAAATCATATTATTTACCCCGGCAACCCTCATCAGCCGGTCCTCAGGAGCAAGAAGAGGAACAGAGGCCTCCATTGCGGGAGAGTGAAAAGCGCTTCCTATAGAGCGGAGTGCCAGCAAAGTATAAATAAAACCCAGGTGGACATTGCCTGTGTAGAAAAGAACAGCCATCACAGCAGTCAGGGCAGCAACGTACATGTCAGCAATGATCATAATCCTTTTGCGGTTCCATCTGTCAATCAGCACACCGGTAAAAAGACCGAGTACAAGGTGAGGCATCATGGATGCAAGGGTAGAGTAGGCGAGCACCTCTGCTGAACCAGTCCGTACGCTGAGCCAGAAGATAATGGCAAAACTAACGACTGAGCTTGTAATAGTTGAAAACAGCTGCCCCACCCATATAAATGCGAAGGTTCTTTGCCAATTATTTTTGTTTGATTCCGTGGTCATATCTCTATAAAACAGTTAGAACCTTACAAAGGTTTAAAAATCCCGGCAAGGCCTTGTTAGAAAACAGGGCCAAAACAAGGTTTCACCCTTGAAATGGCCCTGATGTATTGTTTGCCGGTATGAAACCGGGAAGGTCTTACTGCTTGTATCTCTCCAGAGTGGACTTCAATTTTGCGACAATTTTCTCATCAAAGCCGGCCTCTTTGTCCTGATTGGCTATGGCTTTTTCTGCAACCTCAATACCCTTTTGAGCAGAGCTGACAGCATTGTCCTTATCTTTCATCTTGTAATAGCACTCCGCAAGAGTCATGAAAATATTCACTTGTCCGTTGGAGTTATTAAATCTTGAATCCGACAACAGCCCGTTGAGATCATCAATAACCATTTGGTATATTTCAGCAGGGTAGCCATCTTTTGAAACCACAAGATTTATAATGTTAAAGACAGCATTTTGGTCCTCTTTTTTCCAATCCCGGCAAAAAGCAATTGCTTTATCAGGGTCTTCGGAGATTAATGTGTTTAATTTCAAAGAGTATGCTCTGGCTTTCAATTCAGGGTGCATTGTAGGTAAAGCGTTGTCAATAGTTGCTACAGCAGTTGTATAGTCCTTCTGTTCAACAGCTTTTGCTACCTTCTCTGCCATCTCCTTGTAAGCAGCCATCATACGAGCTTCCTCCGCTTTCTCCTTCTCTACCGCAGCTTTATAGGCCTCAACGTCAAAAGTTCCGGCAAGAACCTCATCAATAATCTTGTCAATCTCCATAGGATGGCCGATCCATGCAATTTTACCCTCCTTAATAAGGAACGAAGCCGGAATTCCGTTCTGGCCGGCGGCTCTCATCCAGTTGTTGGCCATGAATTTTTCATTCTTATCCATTGCAACATTATAGCCCATCTTGTCGCCCATAGATTCAACAAATTGTTGGACAGCCGGCATTACAGACTCATACGGTTTGTTCTCGGTCCCTTTTTCCCAAATGTTGACTCCTATGAAAGTTACCTTACCGGCATACTTTTTTGCAAGTTCAGAAAGATGAGGCATTGCAGACTTGCACGGGCCACACCAGGTTGCCCAGAATTCGACAACATAGACCATGTTATTGTCAAAACCGGTTACAGGCGTTCCTTTGATCCAGTTAACATTAAGAGCAGGCGCGGCATCTCCGGCTTTAAGAGTAACAGGTGCAGATTGAGCAGAAGAGGTATTTTTACTTACGATAATAGAAATTGTTATTATTGATATAATAGCAAAATATTTAAAAATGGATTTCATGAAAAAAATTGATTTTGTTATAATTTGTTTGAAAATTATTACAAATATATATTTATTTCATAATCCCGCAATATGAGGGCTTTTCCGTATTAATGCGTCACTCTGTAGAAATAACAAAGAAGAGCGATTATTTCCCGATTTGAGAAACCTTGAAACCAATATTCCTAAGCTTTTCCGCATCTATTATGTTGCGACCGTCAAATACAAACGCAGGCTTTTTCATGTTGTCATAAATTTTTTGCCAATCATAGCCCTTAAACTCATCCCACTCTGTCAGAATAGCTACAGCGTGTGCATCTTTGCAAGCCTCATAAGGATCCTTTACACTATGAAGCATTGCACTGTTCTTGCTCTCCTCCCTTGTGGCCAGGTAGTTTAGGTCGGTCAACATTTGAGTCTGAGTAACCTTTGGATCGTAGACAGTTATATTGGCAGTCTCATCAAGCAGATAGTCAGCTACATACATGGCAGCTGTCTCGCGAGTGTCATTAGTGTCTTTCTTGAAAGCCCATCCGAGAAATGCAATCTTTTTGCCGGCAACGGTATTGAACAAACTTGTCACGATTTTTTCAGCAAACCGTCTCTTCTGATAATTATTGATATCAATCACACCCTGCCAGTATTCGGCAACATCATTCAATCCCAGTGATTTGCAGATGTAGACGAGGTTGAGGATATCCTTCTGGAAACAAGAGCCGCCAAAACCGACAGAAGCCTTGAGGAACTTTGACCCGATCCTCGAGTCCGCACCTATAGCCCCGGCAACCTCGTCCACATCGGCCTCGGTCATCTCACACAAAGCACTGATAGAGTTTATAGAAGATACCCTTTGTGCAAGAAATGCATTTGCTGTCAATTTAGAAAGCTCAGAGGACCAGAGATTTGTCCTTAAAATCTTATCCGGAGAGAGCCAGTGTTCATAAATGGAGGCGAGAGCATCTATTGCCTCACGGCCTTCAGGAGTGGAGCGATCACCACCGATAAGAACCCTGTCCGCATTCTGAAGATCGGCAATAGCGGTTCCCTCTGCAAGAAACTCAGGATTGGAAAGAATCTGGAAATTGATGTGTTTTCCGCAATTCTCCATTATAGTTCTTATGGTTTGCGCCGTTCTCACCGGAAGCGTCGATTTCTCAACAATAATTTTGTCCTCAGTGGCAACATCTGCAATCTGTCTTGCGCAAAGCTCCACATATTTCAGGTCGGCGGCCATCCCCTTGCCCTTGCCGTAAGTCTTAGTAGGAGTATTAACCGAAATAAAAATCATTTCAGCCTCCCTGATACTCTGCTCAACATCAGTCGAGAAAAAGAGATTTCTGTTTCTTGCACCGGACACAACCTCTTTCAGACCAGGCTCATATACCGGAAGTTCGTCGAGGTTATCACTATTCCATCTTGCAATCCTTTCGGGATTGACATCCACAACTGTAACTTTAATCTCGGGGCACTTAGAGGCAATCACAGCCATTGTAGGCCCGCCAACATAACCGGCTCCGATACAGCAAATCTTTGATATCTTTTTCATTATAATGTTTTCAAATTTGAAATTCAGGTAAATTTAAAAGAGGGAAATTCCGGTATAAAAATAGGTAAAATGCCGGACTTTGGCAACATAACCTTGCCACAGTTTTTGGTAAGTGTCAGGTTGACAGATGATTGCATAATTCATTTTTGCAAAAAAACATGTAACCTTGCCACAGTTTTTGGTAAGTGTCAGGTTGACAGATGATTGCATAATTCATTTTTATAGTTATTTGTTCCTGGTTGTTTTGGGTTTACAAAATGCTCAATGTAAAGGCTAATATATCAGGTAAATACAAAAAACTGTGGCAAGGTCCCTAATCACTTCATACAAACTTTCATGGGTAACAGAGGAAATCTGACGATAAGTCGCATTCCCATGATCCCTCAGAATTTTCATAACCCTGATTAACTCTTTGTGAGACAGCTCATTTAATTTTCGCTCTTTCAATAAAAAACTGAGACTTGTAGCCACCTCATGATCTGTCGGCCTGACTAAATGATTCGTTTGCCTGGATAAATAACTGCGCTTTTCTCTATTATTATTATTATTATTATTATTTGCCCTTGTTTTATTGTCTGATTCTATTGTTTCTAATCCTTTAATTGATTCTTTTTCCCTTTCTAATGTTTTTTTATCATCGTTAGCTCTTTTATAATCTGCTATCGCTTTTGTGTTAGTTTCTATTGTTTTTTTATCATCTAAAAGCGACCAATATTCTCTTAAATGCTTGTTTGCTGTATAATGCAATTCAATATTACTTTTGAAAAAGTTATTAAAAACCAAATCGCTGACATTAATGTATTTATTTAAAAAGTTGAATTTTTCTTTCTTTGTAAAATGATAAGAACTCCACTTATATTTTGTTATGTTTTTACAAATTCCGGCCCTAACGGGATTTGTAAGAATGTATAAATAATTATACAGAAGATAATCCTCATTGTCAATAAGTTTGCTGGAGAACGGACTGTTGAAAAGTTGTCCGCTAAGCCCTTTACGCCAGTTGTACCATTGATTAAAGCTCATTAATAATGATTTCATAAATGCGTTAAGTGCACGAGTATATATTTGTAAATGAACATGATTGTCCATTAAGACAAACGCGGAGACAATGGTCTCATTTTTAATTGCAGACTTATGGCATCGCTCAAGAAAACCAATAAAATCAGCATTGTTGTAAAAAACATTGTTCCGATTGCTCCCTCTGATCCACACATGGAAAAACCCAATCTGATCACGTTTGAGGTTAATCTGCGTTCGTTTTAGTAGAGTTCCACCTACCACCGGACCAGCCGACAAATCCGTCGCACTCGACACATCAGCAGCATCCGTCACACTCGTTGCATCAGCCGCACTCGACACATCAGCAGCACCCGTTGCATCAGCCGCACTCGACACATCAGCAGCACCCGTTGCATCAGCCGCACTCGACACATCAGCAGCACCCGTCGCATCAGCCACACCCGTCGAATTTTGAGTTTTAGCTGCCGAAATAGCCTTTTCGGCAGCTGATATTAAAGAAGAAAAATCTCTCATCACATCCCCTCCCACAAATTTTCTTATTATGAAAAGCCCGCAATAACCTTGCCACAGTTTTTGGCAAACACATGGCTAATAGGCGCTTGGAAATACTATTTTTCCGAATTGGATATATCATTTCCCCCGCGAAAATAAATACTGTGGATAATGATAAAAATGCTGTATATAACAATCAAATTTTCAGATAAATGCCAAAAACTGTGGCAAGGTTATTCCCTTTCTGCTACCAAAACAACATTGAGCGGAGTTGCCACATCCTGGATTGCAGGAACAGACTGAGTGGGGATATACTCTTCTGAAGCAAGGACTGCATCCGGCGGTGGCGGCAGTGCGATTGTGAATACCCCCTTTACTCCTGTGAGTAGTGCGAAAAAATCAGCCTTCACAGGAACGATGTATTGGGGCCAGGAAAACTCCACACACACATTCTATGCATACTACCCATACACAGAAGGCAGCGCCGCCGCCACCGCCGTTCCAGTATCTCTTCCGGCAACCCAGACCCAGTCAGAGAGTAACAGCTCCGCACATATAAGCGAACTTGATTTTCTTATCGCTACACCGCTGAGTGTCACTTCACCGACCAGCACGGCTGCAGTAGCGAACGAGGTGGATCTGAAATACAACCACCTCTTTACCATACTGGAATTTCAGATAAAGGGCTCAGGCAATCTCAAGGCTGTAAGACTGATAACAAACGCCACCCTTGCATTCAGCAGCGGGACGTTAGATATAACACAGACGGCACCTGCAGCCAGAACTGCGTATAACTTCGCTTCTCAGACAGGGACATCAAGCGAGGTAACAACTACACTCACCACAGCCGCAACCCTTACATCGAACAACACCGATACCAAAGTATATATGGTTATAAATCCCGGCACCCCTACAGGCAATTGCCTGATCGGGCTCACATCTGACGGTACTACATGGCAGTATATTTACAAAGCAGCCCCCACTGAAGGCTTTAAGAGGGGTGTCAAGTATGTTGTTTCAGTAGATGCAGGAGTTGTGGATTTTTACACAGTAACCAGCTCTACAGAAAAGGTCTGGATGGACAGAAACCTTGGAGTCTCACGCGTTGCCATAAGCAGCGGCGACAGTCAGGCCTATGGTTATTACTATCAATGGGGAAGGGGATCGGACGGCCATCAGATAAGTACCAGCATAACAATCGCCAGTTTGGCAACGAGTGACACCCCCGGTCATGGTAACTTCATCACAGCTGATGCAGCACCATATGACTGGCGCAACCCTCAGAATGACAATCTTTGGCAAGGTGTTAATGGCATAAACAACCCATGCCCGGCAGGATTTAGAATACCCACAGAGACAGAATGGACAGCCGAATGGGAAATATGGGAACCCAAAAATGCTGCAGGAGCTTTCGCCAGCCCGTTAAAAATTACTATTGCCGGTTATCGCCACTGGGTTACAGCTGAATATACCGACCAAAACATATACGGAAGCTACTGGTCAAGCACCACTATAGGAACAGAGTCAAAATACATGCTAATAGGAAGCAGCAATGCCTATATAAACGATCTCGGTCGTGCCTACGGCTTCTCGGTACGTTGCATAAAGGATTAAAATAAAGACCTTGAAAGTGAGGAGTGAAAAGTGAGGAGTGAAAAGTGAATAGTAAATAGTGAAAAGTTAAAAGTTAAAAGTGAAAAGTTAAAAGTGAATAGTTAAGAGTGAAGAGTGAAGAGTGAAAAGTGAGGAGTTAAAAGTTAAAAGTGAAAAGTGAAGGAAATGAGTTACTTGCAAAAAACTTTGGCAAGGTCATTTATTCAGCGCCCCAAAGAGGCTAAAGAAATAACATTTAAACCATCGGGACGGCGATAGCTCATGCCGGTTCCGGTGATGATGTTAAGACTTTTAGGCAACTCCATTTTTGTAGTATCAATGTTTTTAGCAAATTTTTTGAGATTATCCGCTGCCTCCTCAATAAAACCCACGCCCAGTTTAATTTCAAAGGCGGCATAATTTCCATTTCGCCCTTGTACAATAGCATCCACTTCATAACCATAGGAGTCATTGTAGTGAAACACACTAGCATCATTAGCTTTGGCATACACATTCAATTCGTGAATTGCAAGCGACTCAAACAAGAACCCGGCATATTTAATATCTTTTGTTAACGATTCTTTGTCTAAACCCAAGGCTGCCACAGCCAGAGACGTGTCGCACAAATGTCTCTTAGGTGACTTACGCAACGATGCAGATGAGCGAATATGCATATTAAAAGCGGGTTGTTCATACAAAATCATTAATCTGGAAAGTGCATTCAAATAGTCAGATATCGTGTTTCTTGACAATTCATTAATATCTCTGGATTTCACATCCTTTTCCAAGGTTGTATTATCCACTAAAGTAGCTATATTCCTTGCCAAAGAGCGTAACAAACTACGCACTTTGTGAGGGTCGCGTCTCACTCCCGAAACATTGCTCATGTCCACTTCACAAAGTAAATCAACATAGCTGCGATTCATATTAAGAGCATTTTTTGTGCTTTCGCCTATTAAAGAGGGCCAACCACCTATGCACATTCTTTCTATGATGAAGTCAAGCGATATAGCCGGTTCATTAAACTCTTTCAAATGCCCGGTCACCAAGTCCGATAATTTGACTGTTCCTGAGGAATATCCCAATTCCTGCCAACTCATGGTGTCCATTTGCAATACTGTAAAACGTCCTGAGCCGCTGTGCAATTTTACATCATCAGTTGGATTTGAAGAGCCCGTAAGGATAAATTGTCCTTTTAACTTGCGGTCATCGACCTCATGTCTTACATAATTCCAAATTTGTGGCTGCTCTTGCCATTCATCAATCAGTCTGGGAGTTTGACCTACCAGTAACAGTTGTGGATTTGTAGCCATAATCACAGGAACTTGTGGATCCCTGTCTATTTGCAATATACTTTTAGCATATTGCTTGGCAGTCTCTGTCTTTCCACAAGATTTTGGTCCTTTTATTAGTAAAGCGCCTGAGGCTGCCAGTTTTTCCAACATATCATCTTCTATCAATCTTCTAATATACTTCATAGTAATGCAATTAGATTTACTATAAAGATAATATATATTGTATTATTGTGCAAAAATCAGATAATTTGTTGTGCAAAAACAAGACAATCTGTTGCGCAAAATTCAGATAGACTGTTGTGCGAAAATATCCCACGAAAAACCTTGGCAAGGTCAGGCGTTCGGGACTCAATGATTACCGTAGCAGATAATCAAATACATTCATCAACGTAATGCCATTTTCCAGTTGATGAGTGGGAATATTGTCAGTGGTCAAAATCCATTTGGAAAAAGAATCACCGGTCAATGTCAGCGAACGTTGCTCTTTTTTAAGTTTTTCATCATCGGGCAATGAATAGGCTGACTGTACATACATGCGTTCACTGCCTCTGTTGCAGACAAAATCTATCTCCAGCACACTCCGCTGCGTTTTCCCATTGCTATCTTTTGAATAGTGCTGCAATACGCCGACATCAACTCCATATCCCTGTTCCAGCAAGTAGTTATACAGAATATTCTCCATGAGATGAGTCGGTTCCACCTCTCTGAAATCCAGCAAAGCATTACGCAGCCCCATATCAGAGAAATAATACTTGCAAGGTGTGTCAATATACCTTTTCCCCTTGATATCGTATCTGATGGCACGTGACAGCAAAAAAGAATCTATGAAATAATAAATATAATTTTTAATAGTCCAGGAATTGATGTCAACCTTTTTCTCACTCTTAAAAGTATTAGACAATTTAGTGGGATTTGTCAAACTGCCAATAGTAGAAGCCAACAACTTAAAGAGTTCCTCCAAGTCCGCATCATTCTTTACTCTGTTCCTATTGATAATATCAGTCAAATAGGTCTCATGAACTAACTGATGAAGCATCTCCACTTTAAGCCGTTCATCCTTTTCCATCACCACCATCGGAATGCCACCATAGAACATGTAGTCACGCCATGCCATACTTGGCTCAACATTCATCTCTGTTACTATCTCCTTGAATAACAAAGGCACTAAGTGGATTTGTACTCCACGCCCCCTAAATTCGGTAATGATGTCCGATGATAAAAACTTAGCATTACTACCTGTTACATAGATATCTAAATTCTGAAAATGCAAAAAGCCATTCAGCACATCCACAAAATCCTCCAACATCTGCACCTCATCGAGCAAAACATAAAACATCTCCGGGTCAGACAAGGCCTTCTTCTCCACAAAATCGTAAAGCACCTTTGCTTTACGATATTTGCGGTCAGCAAAACTATCCAACTGAATCTCAATGATATGTTTTTGATCTATACCTTGATTATGAGGAATATATTTGTGTATATACACACATTTACTTTGTGAAAGTAACTATTTTTTCATCCGCCACCAATTTATTATGGATGTTTTGCCAAGGTCATGCGTTAAGACAACCTAATGGAACAATTAGAATTCCATCGTCACGCCGATATGCGAAATTTCCTGTGGCCGTAAGTATCATTCTGAATGAAGGTTCCTTCATCGCTCCGGTATCAATTTTTGAGGCAAATGAAGTCAAAGTTTTTACTCCTTCATTTATCAGTGTCTCGCCTCCGAGCTTGATTTCAATCAATCCGTATTTTCCATTACGTAGATGAATCACCGCGTCACATTCAAGCCCGTTTTTATCGCGATAATGATAAACATCGCCGTCCAAAGCATCTGCAAAAACTCTCAAATCGCGCACACACATAGTCTCAAACAGCAGCCCCATCATATTCAGATCGTTCATTAAATCTTCAGGGCCAATACCCAGAGCAGCCGTGGCGATGGAAGGATCGACAAAATAGCGAGTATCCGAAGTTCTGATAGCCGTCTTTGACCTCAGATTCGGATTCCACGAGGGCATATCTTCAATGACAAATATTTGTTTTAAAGCATTTATGTATGAAGTAATTGTACGTTCACTTATTTCAAAAGCCCCGCCTGCAGTCATATCTTCACGTATTGTTCCAATGGTGGCTTGCGAACCTTGATGCCGGGCATACGAGCGCATAAGACTGCGTGCCGACTCCTTGTCACGATTGACATCATCGACGCGAGAAATATCGGAATCAGTTATAGCATCCACATAATCCTTTGCCTGATCTAATGCTATATCTTTATCCAAAGAAACAGCACGAGGCCACCCTCCGCGACAAATAAGAAATGCAATGTCGGCAAGTTCCAGTTTACAATAGCCATCAACTGTCTTATCAGAATCAAACAACTGACCGATGCTGACTCCTCCAGTAGAATCGCCGCTCTCATACAATGACATAGGACGCATGGTGAGCCATGCAAAACGGCCTGTACCGCTATGACTTATTTTTTGTTTGTCGGCAGGAACAGCAGAACCTGTAAGAATAAACTGACCCATCGCATCTCTGTGATCAACTTCAAATCTCACAGCATCCCATATTTGAGGAGCAAGCTGCCATTCATCTATCAACCGCGGAGCATCTCCTTGCAACAGCCGTTGCATATTGAATTCAGCCATCTGTAGGTTTTGAGCTTTCTTTTGAGGATCGTCCATATACAATATGCTTTTAGCCTTTTGCTCGGCAGTGGTGGTTTTGCCACACCATTTAGCACCTTGTATCAGTACCGCGCCCTTGCCTTTTAACTTTCTTTCAAGCAAGTTGTCAACTACGCGTTTTTTGTAATTATCCATAAGAAATCACATTTGAAAATCTGATGTAAAAGTAATAAAATAATGGTTCGTTTCCAGATTTGGATGAAATATGTTTCCAAAGTTGGCTGTGCAAAAAACTTTGGCAAGGTCCTGCGTTGCGCCAAAGTGACTCAATCCTTCAGTAAAAAATCTGCTATGTGCATGTGTTGAATACCCTCAATATTATCCTTCCATGTTTCATCCATGCTTACAACGTATTTCGGATGGTTATCCTTAATGTCCAGCAAAGGCGAGAACTCTCTGTCGATAGTAGATTGCTCTGTCATTTTATATGTTACTTGCACATAAATTTTATATCCGGCTTTTTCTCCAATAAAATCAATCTCTTTTTCGCCTGATTTGCCAACAAATACTTTAAACCCTCTGCGTTTGAGATCAAGCATCACTATGTTTTCAAGTACGCCTGAAATAAGCCTGTCTTTAAAGCCCATTACAGCGTAAAGCAAAGACTGATCGCCAACAAAGTATTTTTCGTTGGTTTTCAAGAGCTCTTTACCCTTAATATCATATCGGGGAATCCTATAAATTATGAATGCACCTTCCAGAGCGTTCAAATAATTGTATACAGTGTTCAGATCGATTTTGCGATTCTGGCTTTTGAAATAGTCGGCAACATTCTTAGCTGAAAAAGAATTGCCAATATTATCAAATACATATTTTACAACTCGTTCCAGAAGCTCTACATCGCGAATGCCATAGCGTTGAACTGTGTCACGCAAAATAGCAGACGAATAGATATCGTAAATTGCTTTGTAAGTCGTTTCTGATGAATAATTACCTGTGTGGATGGCCGGAAAACCACCTTTACGTAAAAAATTCTCAAATTCAGCGTAGATCTCCTCTGTTTCGCCGGGAGCATATTCATGCCGGAAAAGAAGGTACTCTGCAAAAGACAAAGTGTAGACAGGTATTTCTACATATCTGCCGGCAAGATAAGTTGCCAGTTCAGAAGACAATAGCTTGGAGTTAGATCCGGTTAAATATATATCTGCATTAAAATCTACCCGCAATGAATTGATTGATTTTTCCCAAGACTTAACCTCCTGAATTTCGTCAAGCAAGATATAGTATTGCTTTTTATTGGACATTTTTGAACGCAGGAAAAGGTAAAGCTTATTAGAATCATCAATTTCAGAGAATTCGAAACTCTCAAAATTCAAATAAATAATATTGTTCTCATCAATTCCTTTGTTGATAAGTTCATCCCTCAACATCATCAACAAGACAGATTTCCCGCATCTCCTCAGACCTGTAATAACCTTTATAAAAGGTTTGTCAATAAAATCTCTCAGCAAATTCAAATAACTCTCTCGACGTATCATTTTTAGCTTGTTTTAGGGTTATGACCATAAAGATAGTGTATTATTTTGGAAATTTAGGGTTATGACCATGCAAAAAACCTTGGCAAGGTCTATGGTTTTAGGCACCCTATCGGTACTACCAACACACCATCATTACGCTTATAAGCGAATTGACCACCCGTCAGCACCATTTTAAAAGAGGGTTGCCCCACCTTTTCTGTATCTATTTTTTTCTGTAGTTTTATCAGATGTGCTGCACCTTCCTCTATCTCACTACTTCCCAATTTAACTTCCACAGGTGCCCAACGACCATCATGAAGACGGATTACAAGATCGGCTTCCAAATCACTTTTATCGTGATAGTGGAAAATATCGCCATCGAGAGCCTGCGCATAAATACGTAAATCGCGCGCAGCCAATGATTCAAACAAAAAACCAAAATATGTCATGTCATCAAGAAGACTGTCAACATTGACATGCATTAATGCCGTAGCAATAGACGGATCCACAAACTGCCGTTTATCTGAAGTGCGGATGGCTGTTTTCGACCTCAACGATGGTTTCCAGGCCGGAATATCTTCAATCAGAAAAATACGACGCAACGCATTCACATAACTATACAAGGTTGTGTCCGAAAAGACTGTATCATTTGATTTTACATCGGCTAATACGGTGGTAAGCGGAGCCATTGTAGAAATATTACGAGCATACGACCGAAGGAACTGCCGTACTCTTGCAGGGTTTCTTTCTACATCGTCCACACGCTGCACATCCATATTAATGACGGCATCCACATAATTACGTGCTACTAAGGAATCACTATCGCCATTCACTACAGCTTCGGGCCATCCCCCGCGACATATTATCTGAGCTAAATCAGGTACTGTCAACTTACTTTCACCCACAACATCAGCATCACCGGCAAACAGTCGCTCAAGAGAAACGCTGCCGTTTGACTCCTCCGACTCAAAAAGACTCATTGGCCGCATCAACAGACGCGAAATCCGACCGGTACCGGTATGAGCCGTTACGCCATCTTTAGGAACTGACGAGCCTGTGAGAATAAACAAACCCCTTTCGCTGCGTTTATCGACCTCAAATCTAACGGTATCCCAAAGAATTGGTGCCATCTGCCATTCATCCAACAAACGAGGATTGTCACCGAGAAGCAGACGTGACGGCATTGTATCTGCCATCTTCAGATAACCCTGACTGCGGTCTGTATCTTGCATATAAAGCACACTTTTCGCCACTTGGCGAGCAGTACTCGTTTTGCCGCACCATTTAGCACCATCAATCAATACAGCTCCTGAAGAAGCCAACTGTCTTAACAAAAGTGAATCACAAATCCTTGAAAGGTATTTTTTTGCCATCGTTTACAACTTTAAAAAATCGTAATGCAAAGATACATAATTTTCGCCCACTTGTGTAGTTGGCGAGATTATATTTGTGTAGTTGGCGTAATTCTATTTGTGTAGTTGTCGAAAAGAAAAACCTTGGCAAGGTCATGCGTTGCACCAAATGTTTTTTTACAAAATGCCGGTATCCACCGAATTTTAAGAGTGAAGAGTGAAAAAGTGAAAAGTGAGGAGTTAAAAGTTAAGAGAATTTTACTATTTCTCAAATGCCTTATATATCAATGAATAAGATTCGCCTGTAGTGCCAAACTGTTTTGCGTTGGCTATCGCTTTTCCCAGTTTCCCATCACTACACATATCAGCTACCCATTTTTCGGTTTTCAAAAAATCTTCTTTTTTTTCGTACAAAGGAATAAACTTACGAAGCATTCTTTGTACTGTGTCTGCATCTTTGTAGTACTTATTTGTTTTGCAGAAATGCAATAAAAACCAATATTCTATAGAAGGTAAGCTATCACAAAGAATCACATTTTTCTTATTAGAATATTTTTTACAGAATCTCTCAAATTTAGCCCTCTCTGCATCACTATTACGAGCTACATCTGCGTCAAAAACACAAATGGCAACGCCTCTGTCAGATATTACTTTGTCAATTTTCTTGGCTAACTCATATATGGATTCCGTTCCAAAAAAACGTGGGCGAATTCGGAAAATGAACTCAGTACAGTGTGATATATGTTGAAAATAATACTGTTCAGTTATTCCGGCACCTATTACCGTAGGAATCGCCTCAATCTGTTTACGATTACCACTATTACGTGACATAGCCTTATTCTTTTACTTTGGGAAGCGCACCAAAATTTCCATTTCTATATGCCTTTCTGATGGAAGACAAGCGGTTTAGTCCGGAAAACTCAACCAGCGAATACAATTCCGTATGCCCAGATTCCTTTTTCTCGGTAAACCATACCGAATCCTTTCGCAGCAAATCACCTATTGTTTCCAACAGAGGATCATAGTGAGTAGTAACTATCATTTGAGAACGACTCTTCTGTTTTAAGAAACTTGCAATAAAAAATTCCACTAAATCAGGATGTAATGAAGTCTCAATTTCATCGATTGTTAGAAATCCATTACGACTAAAAACCTCATACAAAACTGCCTCCAGTCCAAATATCCTTCTGGTACCCCTTGACTGAGATTCAGATGTCATACTATACTGTTCTCTCCCTCTTTCGTTATTTACCGAATGAATGAAATCAGTTTTCGGTTTTGACAAGGAATGTTCCTTTCTGAGCCTATCTTTGTCTTGCTCTGAAATAGTATCACTTTCAAGAATCACTTTCAATAAATCTTGAGGTATATTTTCCTTAATCATTTGAGTACTAATATCTGAAATGTTAAAATCAGCATTATTGGCTACCGACAACAAGTAGGCTTTTAGTTTATCATCAGAAGCTATTTTATTTTCTGCATATGTAAACATCCGGGTACCCGGTCCTATCATCTGCATAATCTGATTTTTAAGCCACTCTTTTGCTTCATCTATCTCAGGAATACTAACATTAACCTTATCTCTTGCTGCAAAAAAAGACATATTTATCAAACATTCAGCAGATATTTTCTCTTTTATTACTTGACTCACCATTACAACATTTGGATTAAAAGTAATAACCGATTGATTATTCTCTAATTCCCTGCAAAAAAGCATAGTAGGCCGGATAGTATGATACACTGACAATTTTTCAAGATATACCTGCTTACTATCCAACACAAGTTGATAACAATACTTTGCTGAACCGACATAGAAGACTAACTCAAACCTTGAAGCTTGATCTGGTGTATCAACATCAAGCATGAATGGAGTCACCATAGTAGGTTCGTCCAAGTCACTATTTTTCTTAAAAAGAAAACTATGAAGAAAAGCAAAAGCACTTAGAAGATTGGATTTACCTGAGGCATTTGCTCCATAGACCACAGCCAATCTTAATAGACGCACACCCTTTTCCACCTCTACTACCTGATATTCTTCAGCAAATGAATCCTTTGTGGCTTCAAAACTAAAGGTTGCCTCATCTTTAAAAGAGAGGAAGTTCTGTATTTTAAACTCTTGAATCATTGTTTTGAACTTTTTGGAGTGCAAAGGTACGGATATTTTTCTGCCACACAAATATAAATTGAATAATTGCAAAAAAAATGTAAAAATGACATATAAAATGACAATACGTCACTATTTTAAACTAATAATAAGCACAAATTATGCAATGGTACTATTGTTGTTTAAATTGAATGCAGGGGTAGCTTACAGGTTTACATACCCTGTAGTGAGGTAATTTTGTTTTTACTTGATTGCCATCCATAAAATTTAAGCTACTCAGTGTATAAAGGTTAGAGAAAAATTAAGAGTGAAAAGTGAAGGAAGTGATGCTCTTGCGAAAAACTTTGGCAAGGTCAGAGGGTGTCACCCGGTAGGAGAGGGGTGTAGGGGCCGTCCTTAACCTCGAAGATAACGGCTGATTCCAAGACTTCCAGAGAGTGCCACCGGCCCCTTGGGATATGCACTCCGAAATTGCCGGTCAACGGGTCAAGATGAAAGCGTTCTGTCTCAGTTTTGTCAGAGGAGTAGAACATAACATCAATCTTGCCCCGAAGCAATATATATGTCTCATCAGTATGGTTATGCCGGTGAATCGGCAGCACCGTCCCCGGTTCCAGAGCATTTAACAGACGTTGTGCCGGCGCACTTTCACTCTCATGCAGATTGAAATTCATCCGCAATCGGGGCGACACCACCGCCTGTTCACTTATTTTATTTAATAAGTCGGAATCAATCAGCATGTTAGAGTGAAGAGTGAAAAGTGATAAGTGAATAGTGAAAAGTGAAAGTGGTAAGTGAAGAGTTAAAAATGGAAAGTGAAAAGTGATGGAAGTGAGTTACTTGCAAAAAACTGTGGCAAGGTCATGCGTGGAAGTGAAAAAATGAAGAGTGAAAAGTGATGGAAGTGAGTTACTTGCGAAAAACTTTGGCAAGGTCAGAGGATGGCACTCTTGATTGTCTCTACTATGTAACGGACATCGTCATCGGTCACATAAGGTCCGGCGGGCAGGCACATGCCAACCTTGAAGAGACTCTCACTCACTCCATTCACATAAGCAGCCATATTCGGGCCTTCCCAGATGCCGGGCGCTGACTCTACTGCATCAGTGCAATAGACCGGCTGGCGGTGCATCGGTTTCCATAACGGGCGGGCCTCAATTCTGGCATCCTGCATATAGACACGCAGAGCCTCAACATTATCATTAGGCTGACAGTCGGTGGTAGCGCAATCCACAGCATGAATCACACCAGCCGCACCGCCCACAGCAGTTTTGATTATCTCCTTGTATGCGTTCTCCTGGCCCTTTACCTTCAATTCGGGATCAATGGTAATTGTACAAAGCCAGTAGTTAGAATCATAGTCTGCAGAGGGAGCGCGATGGACCTCCACACCATTCACATCCTTCAATAGCTCCTCATAAAGAGCCTGCACATGCCTATGATGAGCAAGATGGTCATTAACCACTGTCATCTGGCCACGTCCTATGCCGGCACAGATGTTACTCATTCGGTAATTATATCCGATAGCAGAGTGCTGATAATAGGGATAAGCATCGCGAGCCTGGGTTGCGTACCACATAATATTGTTCTTGCTCTCAGAGTCAGCACAAATCAGCGCACCGCCACCACTGGTAGTAATCATCTTATTGCCGTTGAAGCTAAGCACACCAAACTTTCCGAAGATACCCAACACCCGGCCTTTCCACCTAGAACCGAAACCCTCTGCCGCATCCTCAATAACAGGAATATCATAACGACCAGCTATCTTCATAATTCTGTCTATGTCGTAAGGCATTCCATACAGAGCTACCGGAACAATTGCCTTTGGTTTCTTCCCTGTCTTTGCCATGCGGTCTTTTATAGCCACCTCAAGAAGCTCCGGATCCATATTCCAACTACCCTTTTCAGAGTCAATAAACACCGGCTTTGCACCCAGATAGGTAATAGGGTGACTCGAAGCACAGAAAGTAAAACTCTGCACCAGAACCTCATCACCGGCCCCCACACCGCAAGCCAACAGTGCAAGGTGAACCGCAGCAGTACCGGAACTCAGCGCAACCACACTCTTGTTATGACCCACAAATTCCTCTAGATCAGCCTCAAAATTATTTACATTCGGGCCCAAAGGAACAACCCAATTTGTATCAAACGCCTCTTTTATATATTTCTGTTCTATTCCAGCTTCACTCATGTGAGCCAGACATAGATAAATTGTTTTTCTATCTGACATTTTATTCATCACATCTCTATAATCTTACAAAAATCCATATCTCCGATGTTCATAACTATGGATGACCATGTCAGCCCAACACCGAAACCAGCAAGACACACCTTGCAAGAAGTGCTTTCAAGTTTATCTCCAAGATTGTAGCATATATTCAATGGTACAGTAACTCCACTTGAATTACCAAAATTTTCCACAATGTTACTCGGCATCTTTTCTCTAGAAATTCCTATTTTGTCGGCTAATTTATTTAGCATAAATTTATTAGGCTGATGAAAAATGTACCAGTCAATGTCATTAGGCTGCAAATTGGCTTTCTGCAATATTGATTCAATCATAGGTGGAACTTCGCGCTGAACGAAGTTGAATACACCATCACCCTGCATCACAAGATTCTCTTCTGAACGAAAATTTCCAGCCGTGTCTTCTTTCATAATAGAAGTCTCGGCAGAACACGGCTTTCTAAATCCGCCTGCAGGAATATTCAATGCTAAAGCTTCGGAACCGTCCATATTTATGCTGCAATAAATAGGCGCTGAGTCATGTGATTTCTCTATGATAGTGATCGATGCTGCATCGCCAATTAGAGGATTGCTGTTTCTGTCTCGCTTTGAAACTTTAGGGCTGAGGACATCGGCATTTAACAAAACCACCTTGTTAATGACATCTTGTTCCAACAACATGAATGCCTGAAATAATCCTATCTCGAAACCTGCGCAGCCTTGGTTTATGTCTAAACACAGAATGTCGTTTTTTAATCCGAAATGTCCCTGTATGATATTGCTAGTCGGTGGCATGAAATAGTCAGGTGATTGTGAAACGAACAATAAGGCATCAATACTATCTTTATCAAGCATTTTGTTGTCAAACAGATACTGTAAGCCATAAATACAGAAATCTGATGAACACTGCCCTTCTTTAGCCACGCGATGCTCATTGTATCCCATGGCAAGTTTGAGTTTCATAGATTTGGCAGGAGAAAAATTGTAATTCTCCATATCATCCTCAAACTTTACAACTTTGCTTGGTAAAATAGTGAGGATCCCAGAAATATTCTTATTGTTAAACGTGAAAATCATTCTTTTACACCGTTTTTCTTTAACAATGAAACAATGCTCTCTATTGTGGCAAAATTCTCAGGAAGCACATCCATGCCGTCAATTGTGGTGCCAAATGTGGATTCAAGATCACTTACCAAATTCACCACGTCAAAAGAATCTAACATTCCTTCGTCGATGAAATTCACATCCTGACTGAAATCAAACTCTGGACGCAATTCTGTCAAGATTTTAATTATTTGTTTTTTCATTGTTAATTATATATTATTTGACATGACATAATCAAAAAGATTTTCTTCGGCAAAACCATAATGCCGGTATCTTTTTATGGCATTATCGTTATTAGTCATTACCCAAAAAAGCTGTCTTCTTGTAGATCTTCCTTCATGGAAGAAACGATTAAGTAATATTGACCCAATCTTCTTGTCTCGATATTCAGGATAGACAAACCAGTAGCGAAGGTAATGTGTGTTGGCATTTGACTCAAAAACAACAAACCCTAAAATGCGGGAAACTTCTTTATAAAGGATTATGCAGTTCTTTTCAGCATATTCTTTCAACTCCTCAATATAAGGAATTTGCTCGCACCTTGCATCAAAATACTTTGTCAGTATTTTAAGGATTTCATCCGCATCGGCAACATCAGCATAGCACAAGTTTTCATTTTTATATTCGATGTTGTCTCGAGGAGTAATCCTCGACATCCTTACTAAAGAAGAATAATCCGTATAATTTTTCTCGGTGAGCATCTTTATAATAGAGGCAGACTGTTCATCTGTTCCTACCACGTCAACCATCATTATCTGTGTTGGGTAATTAGTCTTAAAATAATCAAGGGCTTCAGACAATTCAGATATAGTCGTCGAGCAATAGAAAATATTCCAGAACGTCTCATTTTTTTTGATTAGGAACAAAGTGTCTCCGCTTTTCTCAAAGAATAAGGCTTCTTTTTTAATCCAAATTCCATGCTTAAATACATCAGTATAAAAATTGGTAATGAAGCCTTTTCGTAAGTTTCTAACCTGACCTGCCAATTGCAAGAGAAGCTCAATTGAAATAATTTTTTCCATCAAGAAAATTTTAAAATCAGTAATTATCCATTGATTTGCTTATTATAATAGGCTCTATCTATTTTCCCACTTCCATTCTGTTTCAGAATCTCTTCTTTATGAAAATCTGAAGGCATCATATACCTTGGTATCTTTACTGATAATAATTTCCTTAACTCTACCATATTTAGCTCCAATACAGATTGATAAAACATCACAATTTTTTTCTTATTAAAGTCATAAATAACACAGCAATTATTGACCAAATTGGTACTCAAAATGGCTGTCTCGATTTCACCCAATTCGATGCGGTATCCATTGTGTTTAATCTGAGAATCAATTCTTCCAACATACATGATTTCGCCTAATTCATTTTCGTAAACTATATCTCCTGTACAGTATATAGTTTCCGGATAATGATTTTGTAGCGGGTTTTGAATAAATGATGATTGTGTTTTTTCAGGATTATTATAATATCCAAGGGCTAATGATGAACCACGAACACATAATTCTCCTTGTTCTCCCTGAGTTGCTCTTCTCTTTCGATCTACTAAAATCATTACATCACTATTCTTACAGGGGAAACCAATAGGTAGACTCTCACAATCACTAAATTCTCTTTTTACTTCATAATAAGTACAATCTACAGTGATTTCAGTAGGCCCATATAAATTTGCAAAGCGACAATTCGGAAGATTCTTTCGCCAATAATTTAAGTGCTTATTAGGCATGACTTCCCCAGCGAAAAATATATCTTTAATGTATTTAGGTTTTTTAGTCTCTAAAATATTAAGATTTGCAACATTTACTAAAACAAATGGAACCCAAAAAACAAAAGTGATTTTTTTGTCATTGAGATAATCGACCAATTTTGAAGGGAATGCAAAAAAGGTTTCTGGTATAATACTCAATGTGGCACCCGTTGCATACATCAAGTAAATGTCAAGAGTAGAATTATCGAAATAAAATGGCGCTTGATTCCCAATAACAGATTCTGGTTCAAAACGGAAACAATCAACAGCCCAATCAATATAATCAATTACTCCACGATGAGAAATAACTACACCTTTCGGAGTTCCTGTGGAGCCAGATGTAAAAATTGAATAAACAGGATCAGTATCTATCTGCTTCGACATATTACAGAAAGCATCATTTATGTCAAAGGTATTATTCAAAACATCTTCTATAACTATAATTGTATTGTGGCAAAAACTTTTTAACTGTTTTTCGTGATTCCTATCTGTAATAACAATTTGTGAATCTAGAGTAGTGAGAATTGAATTAATTCGCGAATCCGGTGATTTTGTATCAAGAGGTACGTAAAAATTTCCACTCAAGTTTATCGCTGCAAAAGAAGAAACCATCATACATCCTTTCGGGATGTAAACTCCAATCGGGTTATTATTCCCTATCTTTTTGCATAATGTACATGATAGCTTTTGAGCATTAATCCAAAGTTCTGAAAAAGAAAGACACATTTCGCTGTCCTCTACTGCAGTTTTGTTAGGAAATTTATTTACGGTATTTTGCAGATATTCAATTACATTTTTTTGCATTTGATTAGAGCTTTTATATATTTATCATAATAAACAGATTTTCCATGACCGGGCAATAACAAAGGATTTTTTTCAAGAAACAAACGGTCAAGCATTTGCAGAGATTCATTTAATTTCTGAATATTGCCACCTTTAAGTTTTGTAACTGTTTTTTCTTTATAAATAATGGTATCACCGGTAAAAAGCACATTTTCAGAACCAATGTATATACAAATAGATCCTTCCGAGTGTCCCGGAGTTGGAATTAAAGATATAATGGTATCGTTCCATTTTAAATCAGCGACAAATTTAGAAATGGTTATATCGGCCTTTGATGTTTCAAAACCGATTCCATTATAAAATAGGGAAAAATTATGTTTCTTATGTTGAATTCTTTCTGAACAGCTTTCTGAGCAAACCAGTTTAAGACCTGGATAATCTGATCTTAATTCATTGACGCCCCAAATGTGGTCAAAATGCTCATGAGTAAGAATAATGTATTGAGGAGTAAATGAATTTTTATTCAAAGTATGCATCAGAACATCATTCGATTCGCTTCCGGGATCTATAATGACACAATTTTTTAATGAGTCGGAAACAATATAACAGTTAGAAGGAATTGGTGTATTTATAATTGTATGAATTTCAAGTAACATAATCACATGGCTATCATTTCTTTCTCTAGAATAAATGTCTTATCTTTAATAAATTTATTATCAATAAAATCCACAAAGAAATGTCGATTTATATCTAAACATTTTTTATATTCTAAAGTTGCTAAATCTTTATCTACTATTGAAATAGAAGCATCTCCTAAAGATTCGATGAACGCTACTTTATTGTTATACATTTTTTCCTCATAGGCATATGAAGCGGTATTTGGAATCACGCCATTATATCTAACAAACAAATCATACTCTTTTCGAGAAGTTATCTTATTTACAGTTACATCGCCTATAAATTTACGCTCGTATCTATAATCTACAGAATATAACCATTCAAGATAGTGCATATATGTAAGGCAATCTCCAATTTTTGGTCCAATAAAGAGAAACTTTACATTATTGCGGTGCCTTAACATATCAAATGTGCAATTTGCCCCACAAGAAGAAGTGCCGATGTCTTCAACTAATTCCTTGTTCTCACCATACAAAGCGACTGACATAAGTGGATCAATAGAACGAATTACGCCATCTTGTTTGCGGAAATATTCATTTAATGCCCCCATTTTTGAACTTGAATTGGAAGGGTCGTAGGTCTGACCGTTGCAAAAGCTGAAAGTAAATGTCGGCATACAAATTGTATTGACACCTAAACTCATAATCACATCCAAAATAGATTGTAAGAGCTCTTTCTTCTTCAGTTTTGGATTGGGTGTTCCAAACGATAAAGAGGAATGAATGAACAAGATCTCACACTCGTCTGCTTTTAATACTTTTAATGTGTCGAGCAAATCAATATTTGTAATTGACTTGTTTTGTCTTGAAGTAAACAACAATAATTCGTTCATGTTAAAATGACTATTTTGTACTACGTCCGCCGTCAACAAAGAGAGTCTGCCCTGTTATCCATTTAGACTTATCACTTAAAAGAAATTCTACGTAATTAATTACGTCTTGCAGGTGTCCCCAACCTAATGGTGTGTCTTTACCCATTTCAATTTTATAATTTTCATCCAAGTTGGCTGTCATCGGAGACTCTATTGCACCAGGCATTAATGCGTTAATTCGTATTTCAGGTGCCAATTCTCTAGCTAATGTATAAACCAAAGAATTTATAGCTCCTTTTGAGGCTGCATATACAGAATTGCCAATATTGCCTCGTTCACTAACCAAGGCAGAAATCAGCACAATATTAGACAAGGCTTTATTATTACTTTTTTTTAGCAATGCTTTTATGATTTCCAAAATGGAGAAAAAGTTTACATTAAATACAAAATCAATGTTGTCGATAGAAAAAGTCTTGATCGGCATTAATTTATTAATACCTGCAAAATGCACATATTTATCAACAACTGCATCGTTGTTTTTTAGTAATTCAGTCAATGACGCCATTATTTGATTTCTATCTGTTGCAAAGTTACAATGCCATAAAATATGTTTTTCTGGATGAGCACATCTCTTGCGTACAACTTCCAACATCTCAAGATTTTCACTTGCAATAATCAAGTTTTGAGTCTCTGAAAATTGAATCGCGCAGAACTCACCCATTCCTGAAGAAGCACCAGTAATTAATGTATATTTATTCATTATTTTGAAAGGATAGCTTTGCAGAAATCTTCAATAGAATTATAAGACAGTATTTCTTTCGTTTTTATCTCAATCTGATAATCAGAGTCTAGCATAGCTATTAATGAAAGCCCTGCCAAAGAATCCCATTCTTCATAATCGGTAAATTTTTTGGTAAGGTCCAAGTTTTCTACTTCTAAAATCTCTTCTAATTTTGAAATAAGTTCTTTCATTTTGATTATATTGTATTTATAAATTAATTAGCGACTTCAACAATGTTGGAAATAATAACTTCATTATCAAGCTTTAATATTACAGTACCCCAAGATAGTCCAATTCCGAACCCACAGCAAAGGATGGTTTTATTGTTGCTTTTTCCGTTATTCAATCTTGTAACAATTGTCAAAGGGATAGATGCGGAAGAGGTATTTCCAAATTCGTCAATACATAATGGGGTTTTTTCATTGTTCAACTTCAACTTTTTGATTATTGTATCAATCATTAGTTTATTGGCTTGATGAAAAACAAAATAATCAATGTTATCAAAACTCAAGCTGTAATTTTCTAACGATTTTTTTACAGATTTTGGAACTGTAGTTATTCCAAAGCTAAATACGTCCATACCCAACATGCGAGACTCTAATCGTGTCATAAATTTACCATCAATGTTTTCATATTCCATAGATTTAGAGGTGATTGGATTTCTTGAACCGCCGTCAGGAACCCATAATGCATTCCATCCACTACCATCTGTACCAAAATGAAATTTAAATGATTCCCTTTCCTTCCATTCTAAAGCAGTAACGGTTCCTGCACTACCAAAAAGAGGATCTGTCTTCTCGTTATGCCAAAAACGGGCATCCCCTGCCAACAGTAATGCTCTTTTCATACCAACATTGGATAACAAGCCTGCTACAACGCTTAATCCATACACCCACCCAGAGCAACCAAGATTAATATCCATAGCATAACATTCCTTATTTAATCCAAGTCTGTCTTGAAGAATACAAGCTGTAGCCGGGCATATATAATCCCCTGTCTGTGTGACTAATATTATTGCATCAACGCTGCTTTTATCCCAATTTAAATCTTGCAATAGTTTATTGGCAGCATGAAAGCAAAGATCGCTTGTGGTTAATGAGTCAGAATAATGCCTTTGATATACACCAGTTGATTTACTATATTCATTAGAATCGTAGTCGTCGCTCAGTTTGCCTTCATGTTCTAATCTATGGATTTCTTTAGGCACCCCTGCCGAAATACCGGCAATTCTTACATTATTAATTTCTAAAAATGACATAATTGTTAGTTATTTCAAAGTTATTCCACCATCAATAATCAAAAATTGACCTGTCATCCAAGAAGATGCGTCAGAAAGCAGATATACAGATCCTTTGGCAATATCTTCCGGCTTTCCATATCTTTTTAAAGGATAATTATCTTCATCAATTTCAAGTTGTTCTTTTGTCAATGTACCATCATAGATTAGTGGTGTTTTTACCATGCCTGGATTAATTCCGTTTACCCTTATGGATTTAGGTGCATATTCCAATGCACAATATTTTACAATAGATTGCAATGCTGCTTTTGAGCTACCATATACTGAATTACCAATGCTGAAATTACTTGTTCCTCCTATTGATACAATAAATACAGCAGAGCTGTTCTGTTTCATTTTTTTCTTTTTTACAAGAAGTCTGAACAACTCTATTGGAGCAAAGAAGTTAATATTGAACAACTCATCAAACTTTTCACGAGTTGCAAACTGAATAGGTAAAGTAAATCCTCTGCCAACACTAAAGACAACTCCATCCAATAATGGAGTATTTGATAATAATCGAATTATATCTTCACTATTCGTTAAGTCCACAGCTATCGACATGTGCTTATAGCCGTTCAAAGCATTCTTAGTTTCTTTAAGCCTTTCTTCATTCCGACCAGTCAAGACAATTGATGCTCCAAGTTTTGAACATTCAATAGCAGTTGCTTTTCCTATTCCAGAGGAAGCTCCTGTGACGAGGATAGTTTTACCTTCTAAAGAGAACGGATTGTACATGGATTATATTTTGCTTTTTACAGTATCGAACAAATCTTGAATTGTTTTTGCATTACGAATATCGTCACCTTTGAGTGTAACGTCATACTCCTCATCAACCATTGCAATAATCGAAAGTGCTATCAATGAAGACCACCCATCAATTTCTCTGAACTTGGTTTCTGCTGTGAATAAGTTTGCATCAGTATCGTCGAACTGAGCTGCACAGTTTCCGATGAATGTATTTAATTCCATGTTTTTGTTATTATAGTATTTAATATTTAAATATTTTTGCGGGATTTCCTATGTAGAGGCAGTCTACTTTTGGCTTTGTCATAAGTACACTCCCTGCACCAAGCCTGATATTATTCCCAATTTTAATTTTCTGAAGGATGATTGACCCAACACCAAAGAAGTTACAATTTCCAATAATAACATTCCCAGACACTCGGATAGCAGGCATAAAAATATTATAGTTGCCAATTTTGTCGTCATGCCCAAAAACCACAGAGCCATTGAATACATTAAAATCTCCAAAGGAAACATCACAACTTACAGAACATCCGTTCTGTATAACATTTCCCTTACCTATGTGAAATGTTTCTGGATCGGCAATTTTAAAATCTGGGTGTATTAGATTAGGAAAGTCGATATTAGGACTGTGAATTTTTTCTACTATTGCCATAACAGCAATTGAACTACCAACAGAAATGACTATTGAAAGCGGTGTTTCCCATGCACTCAATTCTTCTGCCCCACCAAAGCAATATCCAAAATGAGATACTTTTTTACCTTTAAGTTTTGTATCGTCATCAAAAAATCCAATAATATTCCATTGAGGTTCTGATCCAGAATTGTTTATGATATTAATGAGGCATGCTACCTCTCTTCCAAAACCACCTGCACCATATATTGCAATATCTTTCATCTTTTAGTTTTGATTTAGTTCTTTCCGTTAAATGCTTCCATAGTTGCTGCAGATGCAGAATTTATATCTTTGAGCATAAGTACTTTTTTTATAGTGATAAAAATAACTTTCAAATCAGTATGCAGCGAGCAGTGGTCTACATACCAAATATCAAGCTGAAACTTTTCATTCCAACTGATTGCATTGCGTCCGTTGCACTGCGCCCACCCGGAAATGCCCGGTCTCACTTCGTGGCGACGTGCCTGTTCCTTTGAATAAAGCGGAAGATATTGCACCAATAATGGTCTTGGACCAATCAGTGACATATCACCTTTAAGAACATTAATCAACTGCGGCAATTCATCAATTGAAGTTGAACGTACAAATTTACCAATTTTTGTTAGTCTTTTTGCATCCGGCAGGAGATTGCCAGCCATATCTCGTTCGTCACTCATCGTTTTAAACTTAATCACTTTGAATATCTTTCCATTCTTTCCCGGGCGCTCTTGAAAGAAAAAAGCTCCGGCCCCTTTGTTTACAAAGTGAAGCCAGATGGTAATAATTATCAGGAACCAACCAATGCACAATAGTGCAATTAAGGCAATACAGAAATCAAATATTCTTTTAAAAAAATGTTTGTACATCACTTAAGGTGTCTCATTATCGCAGAATAAGTATTTTCAATCATATAGTTCTCACAAAGATATTGGTATCCTTTTTCGCCCATCTCATGTATATCGCTTGCCAACATATTATTCAAGCATTGGGTGAAGGCATTAACATCATTACTCTGACACCAATAACCAAATCCGTTCTCTTGGGCAATAGGTCCCATATCAGAATTTGGATCAGATGTTACAATAACAGGCATACTATATTCCAAATACGACAATAATCTGGATGGAAAGTTAGGTATGGTAAAGCGATAATCAAGACAAATTAGTCCCACATGACAGGCCTGCACCAGTTTGTCATAATCATCCTTTGGCAGACGTCTCATTAAAGTAACGTTCCTAGGCTGTTTTTCCGTATTCCAAGACTCCAGTTTAGGGTATTCAACGCCATCACCAACAATTATGAAATGGCAATCTGTACGCTGGCTGTTTACATCAAGACACTCTATCAGAAACGGAATTCCCTGGGGTTTGCCCAAGTTTCCACCATATATTAAGATCGGTTTATCAATCGGAAGATTATACTTCTCAAGTATAGTTTGATCTTTAGACTGTAGGTTATCAGCTGAAATATTCAATTCAATAGAATTAGGCGCTATCTCCACCTTTTTGGGATCAATCTTCGGATTATGCTCCAACAAATATCTCACATTGGCAGGGCTCATGCAGCCAATACAATCCGAAAGTGCATACAGTTTTTTTTCCTTCCTGCGAAATGACTTATACAATATTCCTTTAAAACCATTTATTGAAAGCATTTTCAAGTCAACCGCATTTTGGGGGAAGATATCTTTTAATAGCAGAAATGTTACCGCCTGTGGGTTTTGATGTTTAACAGATTCAATCACTCTGGTAAGGGTGATTGGAGGTGTTGAGTATAAGATTAAGTCAAACTTTGCTCCATTAAGATACTTTTTCAAAGCATTTTTATATAAAAAATCCATCGAAACTTGTCCAAGTCCTTTTTCTATAACACTCGTCTTCTGAACATTCAAAGTCCTAACACTCAAAATATGTATACCATACGATTCAAACAACCTAGTAGGTTGCTTATCACGGCGTTCGCAAGGAGAAACCACATAAACCTGATGTCCTTCGTTACGAAATTTACGCATTAGGTCTGTATAGATACCGCGTTGATTGACGGATCCCATTTTAGACATGGTAAGAAAAAGTATGTTCATACTACAACATAATACTTAGTGGACTCCACTTACATAAGCTATTAATAATCTCTACATACTCTTTGGATACAACATCAAAATTAAATTTCTCTATCACAGCCCGCCGACCTTCCTGCCCCATCTTATATGCCTCTTCTTTATTCTGTGTTAAGTAATTAATGGCTTCGGCTATCTGGTCGGAATTCGTTGGGTCCACCAATATACCAAATTTATACTCTTCCCATATCTTTCTATAAACAGGAACATCCGAGCAAATAAGGGGTAATCCTGCTTCCATACTTTCGAAAATCTTAATGATACCTATGTTTCCAATATGATAATGGGTTGTCGAAAAATCTCTAAGAACATTACTTATTGTTGATCTTCCCATTAAATCATTCAATTCTTCTTTCTTAAAGCCATCAATAAACTCAACATCATTCCACTTTGGATAAGTCATTAACTCTTTGTGATATAATTCATTACCTCTAAATTTGCCAGCTAACAAATACTTGACATTATCAGTCTTTTCCATAGCCTTAAGCAGGTATTCCTGACAACTTATACCATAGATTGAGCCAAAATAGATAATTCTATCCTCCCTATTGAGATAATCATCCAACGAGAGATGAAAGTCCTTGTTGACGAATGGAAAATTCCCTTGAATACGATAATTCTTCACACCTAATTCCTTGAGGATTTCTCCCTCGTCGTCACCTGTTGCCAAGACAAAATCGAACTTGCGCAAGAAGAATTTCATGAGGACAAGCAAGCAGGAAACAACCATCTTTCTAAACCACAAAGGCTTATTCTGCCTCAGCATATACAAATAAGGATGTTCCTCCCTAAGTTGAAACACTATTTTCTTACCTTTGCCCTTCAACAGCATGCATACCAGCATATTTTCAAGGCACCAAGTCTGATAAACATCAGCATCTATCACCTTTAGTACTTTGTACGACTGGAAAGGAGCCACGAATATCCTAGACAGATAACCGAGATGCTGCTTCTTGCCCGTCCCAACAATCCGTAAGCCCTCCTTCTCCATTTCGGGCTCATCGTCGTTTACCACATATATCGTGTCCCAACCCGCTGCTTTCAATGCCTTGTCGTGACGATAGGTAAGCACCTCGTCGTCATGACGGCTGAATGCGCTAAAGAAACAAAGAGTCTTTTTGCCCTCCATTATTGCCATGTATTTACAAGCCGAACAACTTCTTTTACTTCTTCCAGAGTGATAGCTGGTCCTATAGGAAGACTCAACTCTTCATCAGCAAGTCTTTCGGTAATAGGTAAGCTCAACTGAGGCTGATTCCAGGCTTCCTTAGCGTAGCATTCTTGCTTGTGAGGAGCTATCGGGTAGTGGCAGACTGAGCCTACGCCGTTCTGCTCAAGGTAGTCGTGCAGGGCGTCGCGCTTGCCGTTCTTCACGATGATCGGGAATATGTGGTAGGCATTCTGCTCGTCGGGCAGGAGGTCGGGCAGCTCGACACAAGGGTTGCTCAAGTGCTTGTAGTAGTAGTGGGCCACGGTTTTGCGCTTGGCGTTGTCTTCGACGATGTATTTGAGCTTAACGTCGAGGACGGCGGCCTGAATCTCGTCGAGACGGGAGTTGCGGCCGGCGTACTTGAAGACGTATTTCTTCTGACTGCCGTAGTTGGAGAGGGCTCGTACTGCTGCGGCCAACTCGGGGTCGTTGGTAGTCACTGCACCGCCGTCGCCCAATGCGCCAAGGTTCTTGCCGGGGTAGAATGAATGTCCAGCTACATCGCCTATAGAACCTGTCACTCTGCCATCAGGGGTCTTGCAACCGTGGGACTGTGCACAATCTTCCACGAGTTTGAGGTTATACTTCTTGCAAAGTTCGCCAATCTTGTCGGTAAAGGCAAGGCGGCCGTAGAGGTGCACGATGGCGATGGCGCGGGTCTTGGTAGTAATATTAGGCTCGATAGCGTCATCGTCAATCTCAAGCGTGTTGGGCTTAGGCTCCACGAGTACCGGAACAAGACCGTTTTCGGTTATGGCGAGAATGGTGGCGATGTAGGTGTTGGCCGGAACAATGACCTCGTCGCCAGGCTGCATCACACCCATCTCGATGTATGCACGGAAAATCCAGATGAGGGCATCCAGACCGTTGGCGCAGCCTATGGTGTACTTGGTTCCGATGAAACGGGAGTAGTCCGCCTCGAACTTCTCGTTTTCTTTACCCTGCAGGTACCACCCGTTGTTCACCACGCGTGTCACGGCCTCGTTTATTTCCGCTCCATGAAGAGCAGTTACGTCTTTTAAAGAAAGAAAAGGTATCATTATATAATCAAATTTTTTCAGTATGCTTATTTAAATCTTCTCAATAAATTATATATTTTCACAATTTGACGGTTAGGGAACAGCGAGAACAGAATAGCCTCAACCCTATATTTCCCGCCACCTTCATAAAGGCATCTGGTCAGGTCTCCTACCTCTTTGAACATATCACAGAATTTCCTCTGGTCTTCCTCGGAACATTTAGCAATGGCATTCAGCCCATTATTAATCAGTACAGAGATATGATAGTTAAACCTCTTCGACAAATCTGCCTCCTTGATATGCGTTCTGTTAAACTCCATGAGCGACTTTGTAACCTTAATATAATCAAAACCGTATTTGGGGTTTCCTGAGTTCATGATGCTCTTATGGTTCTCACCAGTAGTCCTCAGAAAGTAGTATATGGACTGAGGTATCAGTGTCACTGTCTCTGCCAGATAGGAAGCACGAAGACACAACTCATCGTCCTGGCTATAGATGCCTGGCATAAAGGCTAAGTGATTCTTCAGCATAAACGCCTTTCTATATATTCCTCGCTGGGCCATGGTAGCAAATTCGCATCTATGCCTGAAGGTCTCTTTGCCGCTGAATGTTTTAGCTTCGTCGAAATAGGATGACTCCAAAGTTTCTTCATTCTCAGTCACCTTTGTATAGGCGATAGCAATGATATCATTGACGTTGTCCAAATGTGGCATAAGCACTTTCAATGCATTGCTCGATATCCAGTCATCGCTGTCGACAAACCACACATAATCGCCCTTGGCCTCTGCCATACCATTGTTTCTTGCAACAGAGAGGCCTTGGTTGTCTTGGTTCACGAGAGTTATGTTGTCATACTTATCCACCAAGTCTTGTATCCGCTCTATACTTTTGTCCTTGGTACCATCATTAACTATGATGACCTCGATGTCCTTGAACAAGTAATCTTCTTGATTGATAATGCTCAGGAGGCATTTCCGCACATATTGTTCCACATTATAGACGGGAACCACTATTGATAAATTCATGTTTTGAATTCAATTTGTACTAACTACGAATTTTGAGATTTACACCATTTCCATAAGTACTCTGCAAAAAAGAACTCACACCACCCTCATAATATTCAGAGATGTTCATCATCAACCTGTTAATAATAATAAATCGCCAAAAATTAACTTCATACAATCCATTCTGAAAAAACATAGGAAATGCTGAGAAAAAAAGTAGTAAAGTCAGAAATAATTGATCATTACGATTAGTTCTCTTATATCCTGTGGTTATCAGGCAAAAAATAATTAATATACCTACTATCCCCTGATCTAAATACAACTCTAAAAATATATTATGAAGATATTCAAGATAAGATGTTCCTTTACATATTTGAGACCACGACTTATGACCACAGCCTAAAATAGGATTTTGAGATACATTCTTTAACGCATAAGTCCATGCTTCTTCTCTACCAACATCACTAATCATTTCTCTTGATCCAACAAACAAATCAAATAAAGCAACAATTGTTGTCCAATAATATACTACAACTGCTAGAGCTATTACAACAAATAAAATAAGTTTATTTAAGCGTTTTCCCTTTGCCATTAAAATTGGAACTGAAATGAGGACTAGCAATTCAACCAACAAAGCCGCTCTTGTTCCTGTATAAAAACTTGACACCAGAAATAACGCAATTATTGCATACAAAAAAACTTTCCTCTTGGTATTTAGTTTTACCGACATCAATATATAACAACAGATAAAAAAAGCAACATTATAAAAAGATGTTAAATAATTAGGATTTTTAAAAAAACCCGTAATACCTATCGAATATCTTCCTTGAGAATATGTCGCTTCGATATGAGGATATCCTAAAAATGCACTTAAAATAATGAGAATAGCTAGACACAAACTCAAATACAAATATGCTTTAAAGGAGAACTGCAACTGTTTTGGAGTTAGTACAACAGAGCTTGTGCTGATAAAAAAGACAACAAATACAAGATATTTTGACAAATCTCCCAGGCCAAAACCTCCAAATTCTGAAACTAGCGATGAAACTAGCGACATTAAAAAAAGAAGAATTGCGCATAAATTAATTTTTGACTGCTTGATTAGACCTCTATTTAAAGCCAAAACAAAGACTGGCAAAACTATTGCAACAACATATATAGCACCAGGATGCGCATCTGCTTGAGCAGAAAGCACTGGAGAAAAAATAAACATTAAAATCAAAATGCATATTGCCCATCCTGATTTTGAGGTCTGATAAATGCGATCCATTTTTATTCAAATCTGATAGATTCAGCAATGCTAAATACTCTTATCACTTTTTGACACAAAAGAAGCGACAACTTTCATTGCCATCTTTAAGGACTCCAACCTAATACAATACGCCCCTATCAAATAAAGCGACGCGAATATCACGAACGTAATCACTAGGTTCAGGAAGTTACTTGCAATAGACACATAGCGAAGGAACATAAATATAGCAAAACTTGCAATCAAGGATAAGACGACCGTCGGAAGAAGGTCTTTAATCTGATCCCATGTGCCATATTTAATCTCCTTATTAAGGAAATAACCATTAAGAAATAACTCAATAAATGAGTTTATAGCGAGTCCATATATTATGCCTTTTATCCCGAAGAAATGCATTCCGCAAAGCAATAAGGCCACTCCTAATACTTTCTTTATAATCTCCAGATACAAGACTGAACCCGTCCTGCCAACCGATTTTAATACAGTTAAACTACTGTTGTGAATAATTGAGAAGATTCCATACCCCAAACATAAAAACTGAAAATAAGGGATCGAATCAATCCATTTATCGGAGTATAAAAAAACGAGTAGCGGTTTAGCAATCGTTGAAAGATAGAACATCAGTGGCGTATTGACAAACACAAGAATCTGTAGATTTTGACGAGCCATCAGCCTAAGCTGTTCTCTTTCGTTTTGTAACTTAGAATATGCAGGAAAGGAAACGCCATTTACAACCCTGCCCAGAGAATCAACAGGTATCTGCATCAATTGCCTAGCTTGAGTATAATAGCCCAAATCTTTTGCCGAGAAGTTTCGTCCTATAAGAATTGACTGAAACTGTTCGTATAATGTAGCTATTGATTGAGATAGAAGAAGTTTTGATCCATAACCGAATAAAGACTTAAAAGAACTCTTGCTAAATACGAGTACAGGTCTCCATTTTGTACGTATCCATAATAGCAAAGCCCTGCATAAACTAAACAATAAGTATTGAACGACCAATGCCCACACTCCCATTCCGGCATAGGCAAGGGCAATAGATACAGCAACGGCTATGATTATAGATATTATCTTGTATTTTGCAAGAACCTTGAAATTCATATCACGGCTTAACATCGTGGTTTGAATAGCAGAAAATGCATCTATGACCACCATCAATTCTAGTACACGTAATAGCTTTGCGATATCAGGATTATGGAAGTACATAGCTACCAAAGGAGCCGTGAAGAAAATAATACCATATACTGAAACAGCCAAACCCAGATTCGTAAAAAAGACAGTCGATTTATCGGCCTCGCTGATGTCTTTCTTCTGGACTAATGCTGACGACAATCCGCTGTCTATCAAAACGTATGACAAAGTGGTAAATATAATTAATACCCCTATTGTTCCGAAGTCGTCAGGCATCAGCAACCTCGCCAAAACAAGATTGCTTACAAATTGGATTGCCAGATACCCAAACCTCTCGAATAACGTCCAGAATGATCCGGTAACCGTTTTCTTTCTAAGCTCGTCCATATTCTCTATTCTTTCTCCTTACTTCGTTAGATATTGTTAACGGTAGTTTTATTCTCCACGAAATCTCTTGAATTCGCCGTAATCACGGATGTAGTCCTCCACCTGATATACCTCGGAGGCCATCACCATGCATACGGCTCCAGAGGAGAAGTCTTCAAGATCTCGCCACATACCCGGCTTCACATAGAGACCTTGATACGGACGATTGAGGAAGAAACTTCTTTTGCAGGTACCGTCATCGAGCGTGACACGGAAAGAACCTGAAGCAGCGATGATAAGTTGCTCAAGGTCACGATGGGCATGAGAACCACGGTTTTCTCCTCCGGGAACATCGTATAAATAATAAACACGCTTCACGTCAAAAGGCAATTTCTGCCCATTCTCAATGACGGTGAGGTTTCCTCGACGGTCACTGTGATGCTTGTCCAACTCGACTATGGTGCAGTCGAAAACGCTGTATTTCCTGTCGGCTGGCTTAGCAGACTGTGGCTTGGACTCGACCGGAACAGGGCTAGACCACTGGCGCATCGCCTTACTAAACAGCAGGAATTGGTCATAGTCGCGAATGTAGTCGTTGACATCGTAGGCTATGCTGCCGAACTCCAGCGCAAGTGAATTGGTCGAGAACTCCTTTATTTCACGCCAAAGCCCCTTAGGAATGTAGAGGCCATAGTATGAGCGATTCAGCGTGAAGGTCTTGCTGCATTCGCCATCGTCAACAGTGATGTCAAATGCACCAGAGAGGGCTATGACCACTTCCTCATTGGCTTTCTCGGCATGTCCGCCTCTGGTAATTCCACCAGGCACATCATAAAGCCAGTAGGTGCGCTTTATCTCGAAAGGAATCTGTTTGTAGTTTTCTGCAAACGACAGATTTCCACGGGCATCAAGGAACTTGGGCAGTTCAATAATCCTGCAATCTTCTATTGTCATTATTCTAAAATTTCTTTGTTTCTGAACGTAAACGTCCCAACTTCCGCCTACAATCCTTTTACTGGCTATATTCCAGCCGGTTAGTTTGTTTTCAACTGAAAATTTCAGTTTTAGTTTTAGGTTTTATTGGTATAGTAGCATAGAAAAAGAGTAAGCACTCAATTCTGTTCGCCAGATTAATTATCAGCGACTTAAGATCGCTGTTATTTTTCAATTTAACATTCAGGATTATGTTATTGTGCCACGTAGGCCTGCGGGGTATAGGTAGAACAGTCTTTATTTCCGTTCATCACCTCACGTATCGCATACACCAGATAGTCGCGAACGTTGACTCCGGACTGTCTTGCCGTCTCCACGATGGTGAAGAGAGTGGCGGCTACTTTTACTCCTTCTTCACTGCTGAAGAATTTGGTGTTGTTTCTGTTTACCGTGAACGGTCGGATGGCGCGTTCTGCCGGCATATTGTCTATTGTGTAACGACCGTCATTGCATTTTGGGTCTTACCAAACTATTTTCATTTGACTATGATTATCTCTGGATTATAATCATATTCCTGTATCTTTTGCGTTGGTTACTATTATCTTCATTACAGTTGCTTATCCTTTCCTCCACACCATCTTATTCACCACCCCCACATAGCTCTGTATAATCTTGACAACCTTACCGGAAACGTTCTCATCTCTATAGTCCGGTACCGGTATCCCATAATCGCCATTCAGATTGGTCTGAACTGCTGTCTCCACTGCTTGCAAAAGGGACTTTTCGTCAATGCCGGCAAGGATGAAGCACCCTTTGTCCAGTGCCTCGGGACGTTCTGTGCTGGTGCGGATGCATACGGCAGGGAAGGGGTGTCCGGTCGATATGAAGTAGCTGCTCTCTTCAGGGAGTGTTCCGCTGTCAGACACTACTGCGAAGGCATTCATCTGTAGGCAATTGTAGTCGTGAAATCCGAGTGGTTCGTGCTGGATTACCCTCTTGTCCAGTTTAAACCCGCTTGCTTCAAGACGGTTTCTGGAGCGAGGGTGGCAGGAGTAGAGCACTGGCATGTCATATTTTTCAGCCATTGCATTTATTGCATTGAAAAGAGAGAGAAAATTCTTCTCGGTATCGATATTCTCTTCACGGTGAGCCGACAGCAATATATATTTACCCTTCTCAAGTCCGAGACGTCTGTGAATGTCAGATGAGTTAATTTCGTCAAAATTTGCATGCAGCACCTCAGCCATAGGTGAGCCTGTCACATAGGTCCGCTCCTTAGGCAGACCGTTCTCAGCAAGGTAACGGCGTGCATGTTCGCTGTAGCACATATTCACATCCGAGATAATGTCCACAATCCTGCGGTTGGTCTCTTCCGGCAGACACTCGTCCTTGCACCTGTTCCCGGCCTCCATGTGGAATATCGGAATATGCAGTCTCTTTGCGGCAATGGCAGAGAGGCAACTATTTGTATCACCGAGTATCAGAAGTGCATCAGGCTCTGTCTGAGCCATCAGCTTGTAGCTGCAATTGATTATATTACCCACAGTTGCTCCAAGATCATCACCCACAGCATCCATATATACCTCCGGAGCATCAATCTTGAGATCCTTGAAAAAGACCCCATTGAGGTTGTAATCATAATTTTGCCCCGTATGAGCAAGAATCGTGTCGAAATAGAGCCTGCACTTATTGATCACCGCAGACAACCGTATGATCTCCGGCCTCGTCCCCACAATAATCAGCAGCTTGATCTTGCCATTGTTTCTGAACTTAATATCAGAATAATCCGTTTTCATATCACTTATAACTATTCACTAATCACTTATCACTATTCACTAATCACTATCTCACTCTTCACTTCTCACTTTCTCACTCTTCACTATCCCCCCTAACCTTACATATCTTCAATCGATAATGCACGATACTCAATTTTATATCCCACAAGTTCTTTATTTACAAGGCTTCTTGCTTTTTCTCGCAAATTGTCCAAACTTATCTTGTTTTTTTGCCGTTTAACCTCGGCAATGATTGCTCTCTTTTCGTATTCGTTAATTGCTACAATATCTATCTCATTCTTATTTCCACTTTCCCAATACGAGCCAATAGCCGAAAGATTTTCTTCTTTCATTATTTTTTCTCTGAAATAGCGCTCCAGTATTTGTCCACTGTATGTCGTGTAATCACGATTGACTATACCTTTCAGATAATCAAAGCTTTCTGTTTCCACCGCACCGCTATATTTGTAAATGAACCGAAACCAGAAATTCAGAAAATTGTCGTTTAGTCGATATTTCACATTTTTCCCTGCAGGTTTCGACAAAATGGGACGAATCTTAGTTATAAGACCGTATTCACTCTCCAATTTATCCAGAAAACCTCCGATATTCATGTTCAAGACTGATTCTATTTCCGGACGTGAGGTTTTGGACAAGGCAATAAGCGAAAGTATAGAGAAATAGTTTCCATAGTCTTTGCCAAACTCATCTATCAACACATTTTTTCCTTCGTCGAGGAAAAGAGAGTTGTCAGAAAAAACCTCGTTTATAATGCTCTCCAAGGTAAAGGCTTTTGCATCTGCCAACAATTCGACATATTTTGCAACTCCACCTGTAAAAAGATAAAATGCCAGCAAGTCTTCGTTGGAAAAATCGGGGCGATAATCACTAATTATCTCTTTAATGGTCTTAATGTCAAATGATTTGACCTGCATTCTTGCTGTAGCCCTGCCAAAAAGAGGTTCATTGGAATTTTCAAAGATCTTTTTCATCAAGGAATAAACAGAACCGCAAAGAATTAAATTGAGTTTGCTACTGTTTTTATTCGTATCCCAAATATTTTGCATTTCGCTGTAAATGGATGGATTGATGTTGCGAAACTCCTGAAACTCATCGATTATCAGTGTAAAATGCTTGCTTTGAGAAAGTTCCATTAAATACCCGAATACATCTTTGAAAGAGCGGAATTCGCCATAAATATTTGTGCCTAGTTTTTCACGAATTTCGGTTATAAATTCTTCACATAGTAAAGCCTCGTTCTTTTTTTGTACAAAAAAATAGAGTGTCTGTTTTCCCCGAAATGTTTGCGTAAGTAAAGCAGTCTTTCCAATACGCCGCCGCCCGACAACAAACGTCATCTGTGCAGTTTCCAGAGATTTTTGTTCAGTGTTTGACAAAAGAGCTATCTCCTTTTCGCGGTTATAAAATTTCTGCATTATCCAATGTATTTTTCTGCAAACATAAGAAATTAATTGCAACCTGCGTTACGGTAATGACGGTTACAATTGAACCTTGTCAAGGTTTTTATTTTTTTTAAGTTATTTCCCGCACCAGACCGGGTTATTTCCCGCTCATTTGCAAGCTTTTTTTGCTTGCTCCCGCGGGAATAACCCGGGGTGCGACGTTTTTTTCTCTATTGAAGCTATTTTAGACGTAAGACATTAACCCTTAATTATTTCCCAGTGACCTCCTTTGGCTGAACCGATGCGACGGATGATTCCTTTTTCTGTCAAAGTTTTTAAATATCGTTGTATGGTTCGTTCAGTTATATTCATTCTTTTAGCTATGTTTTTTGCTGAAAGAGTATTGTTTTCGTGTAAAAATCCAATAATTTTCAATTCATTTTCTACGACATTTTCTACGACATTTTCTACGACATTTTCTACGACATTACTATTGGATCCCGCTTCATTGTCCAATGGGACAACAACCATAAAAATGTCTTCTTCCTTAAACAGAATGTCTTCGCTCCCTGAGTATGCTTTGGAATATTTATATACGTTTCGCAATCCGGTACCCAGTTCTTCAGATCGTCCCATTTGGGTAAATATTTGGGCGATATGCGGATTTTTGGGGAACGGTACGAAGGTCTCGGGTAACAACTGTCCGTACAAATGCGGACGATTGGCATTCTTTGTTTCAACTTTGTGTTTATAGATAATGAAAGTCGAAGGGTATGCATTGGTATATTCACGATGAATCAGCATGTTGGCTACTATTTCGCGAAATATTTTGTCTCTAAGAGAGATGCGTTGATCTCCCTGCATATAAAATTTATCGGGTAAATGTTTGGCGACAAATGCCATCAGTTTGTCGTAAGTCAACACTAGATTGCAACGTATATTTTCGCGGTCGTCATAACGATCTGTATCTATTTTACGTAACAGAGCATCTACCTTGTAATGTGGGATGGCACTCTGAATTGCCTCTTCTTTCCCGAAAAGCAATAGAGCAGACATTGTGAAACCCTCTTGTTCTGTAGCATAATCTTTTCTATACAAACCGGCCACACGAAAAAAATCTGCATCACTTAAGTCATTCCATGGATGGTCCGCACGGTTAAGCCGAATAATTCGTCTTACTCTTTCTACGATACCCGGCTCAAAATCTGTTTCAGAGAGAAATGGATAGATAATGTTTTCAGAATAGCTATTGTTTTTTCGAATATAACAGTTTTTGATTTGCTCGTGCGTCTTTAGCTCGAAATCTCCATCTTCACTTCGGTCATAGACTTTTGAATTGCAGCGATGGACCTGCGATGAAACAGGTACAAATAAATAGATGAGAGTTTTTTCGTGATACTCAATTTTCTCGGCATTGAGAAGAAAAGTCGGGAATAACTTCTGGGGGTTATTACTCAGATTGGCCAGCTCCTTCAACATTATAGATGCTTGTGCGGGATCGATTCCTTCTACTGTTCCATCATCGTTTACACCCAATAGAACAACCCCGCCATTGCGATTAAGGAAGGCACAAATGGTCTCAAAAAGAGATTCCGGAAGGTTGTTTTTCGCCTTTTTGAATTCTAGCGAAATCCCTTCTCCCTGACTTATCAAGTTTGTAATTCTCTCAACATTAAAATCCATTCCGTAAAGTATTACCTTGCCAAGGTTTTTATTTTCACTTTTCACTCTTCACTTTTCACTCTTCACTCTTCACTCTCTCCCTATACACTCTCAAAGAAAGTATCCGGCCTCTCCGGGTCGAATCTCTCATTCGTCCACATCAGTGTAACCATATCCGAATCCCCCAGATTCTCGATATTATGGGTATATCCCGCAGGAATATCAACCACCTCAATCTTCTCCCCCGAAACAATGTACTCAATCACCTCCGCCTCCGGTTCACCAATCTTTCTGAATCTAATCGCCCCCTTTCCGTTGATCACTATAAACTTTTCACACTTCGTATGGTGCCAGTGGTTTCCTTTGGTTATGTGAGGCTTGCTTATGTTAACCGAAAACTGACCGCGCTCAGGTGTGCGAATTATCTCTGTGAAGCTGCCTCTTTCGTCAATGTTCATCCTGAGAGGGTAGGAGAACTGATCTTCAGGCAGGTATGATAGGTAGGTTGCGTACAGCTTCTTTGTAAACAGATTGCCCATATCCGGGACCTCAAGTGTTTTACGCCCCTCCTTAAATAATTGGAGCAGGTCAACAATCTCTCCTAAGGTGACACTATAGACCTCAGGGACATAACAATAATCTCCTTCACGATGCTCCTGCCCCTTGAGGGCAGCAACCATTTCATTTATAAGGTCGTCAATATATACAAGAGAGAGCCTGTTATCCCGGTTGCTGATTGTAACGGGCAAATCGTTTGCTATATTGTGGCAGAAGGTTGCGACAGCGCTGTTGTAGTTTGGCCTGCACCACTTGCCGAATAGATTCGGAAAACGATAAACAAGCACTTTGGCCCCACTCTCCTGTGAGTAACGGAACATTAACTCCTCTCCGGCTCTCTTTGACTGCCCGTAGGGGTTGTCAAGCTCTGCCTGGGTAGAAGAGCTTATCATCACAGGAGAGCTGTTTTTATATTTTTTCAGAGTGTCAATCAGTACCTCCGCAAACCCGAAATTCCCCTCCATAAACTCACTCTGCTCCTTAGGTCTGTTAACCCCAGCCAGATTGAAGACAAAATCCGCCCTCTGACAATATTCTTCAAGCAATCCCGGATCAGAGTCAACATCAAATTCAAAGATCTCATCGATCTTCAAATCTCCGAACGACCTATCCTTCCCCTCTTTGATATTCCCAAGTTCCGCACAAAGATTCCTGCCCACAAAACCCTTTGCTCCGGTCACTAGTATTCTCATTTTAAGCTACTCACTCCTTATCTCTTTACTCTTGTCTCTTTCCTGTAAACCCAGATCTTCCCTAACTATCCTCAAACTCAACAGCAGCTCTTTCATTTCCTCCACATCCAGCCTCTTGGTGTTATGAGAGTGATAATCTTCTATTTTTGACAAATTTTCATCACCCTCGACAAAATATTTATCATAGTTAAGATCCCGGGTGTCACAAGGAATTCTGAAGTATCCCCCCAGATCTCTGGATTTTGACATCTCTTCACGGGTAACGAGAGTCTCGTATAATTTCTCGCCATGACGAGTACCTATAACTTTGAGTTCAACATTCGACTTGTACAACTCCTTAAGTGCATTTGCAAGCGTTTCAAGCGTTGCGGCCGGGGCCTTCTGTACAAAAAGATCTCCGTTTTCACCGTGTTCGAATGCGTAGAGAACTAGGTCAACAGCATCGTCGAGAGTCATCATGAAACGGGTCATGTATGGGTCGGTAACGGTAATTGGCTTCTTGTTCTTTATTTGGTCTATCCACAATGGTATGACAGAACCGCGCGAACCCATAACATTGCCGTATCTGGTGCAGCAGATAGTTGTGGCAGAATCTTTGCCAAGCTGACGCCCCTTTGCTATTGCCACTTTCTCCATCATAGCCTTGCTTATACCCATTGCATTGATAGGGTAGGCGGCCTTATCTGTGGAGAGTATTACAACATTTTTCACTCCGTGTGAAATTGCTGACTCTATAACATTATTTGTTCCCTCAATATTTGTATGCACAGCCTCCATCGGGAAAAACTCACAACTCGGTACCTGTTTGAGAGCAGCAGCAGAGAAGATGTAATCGACACCTTTCATCACACCATCAACGGACTGACGACTGCGTACATCACCGATATAAAATTTTACCTTAGGGTTCTGCAAACGATGCCTCATGTCATCCTGCTTTTTCTCATCACGGCTGAAAATTCTGATCTCTTTGATGTCTGTATCAAGGAAGCGGCGTAATACAGCATTCCCAAATGAACCTGTGCCACCAGTTATAAGAAGCGTTTTATCCTTAAAAATTGTCATAATATCTAATTTTCTCTAATTCGTTTTAAGTTCTCTTGGATAAGAGGATAAGATAGTACCCATCCTGAACCGGCAATTATTCCAAAGAATAAAAACAACGCTAATGTGATGGACCTTTTCGGCTTTGATTTTTCTGTCGGTACGATTACCGGTTGAATTACTGTGAGTATAGGAGTGGTTTTTGTTACCTCTATCTTTGCCTGCTCTTTTTGCTTGGCAAGTTCTGTATATACACCCAGCAGAAGGTTATATTCCGATGTCAGTTTCTCCTCTTGTGTTCTGGCTATTGCAGAGGAGAGTCCCTTGTTTGCATCCCGGAACAGGGCTAGCTCAATCTGTTTCTCCTCGAAGTTCTTCTTTGCCTCTTCGTAATTCTTCTCTACAAACTTCAGGTTAGCCGCAACTTTTTCAATCTTGAACTCAGTGATATATTTCTGTAGTAGTTCCTGTGTCTTTTTAGCAACCTCTGCAGTCAATAAAGGCTCTCTCATGTTTGTGGTTAATGTTATAAAGCCCTGCTTTGCATCGAGTGTCAAACTAATCGTCTGATTTAAAGATTTTACAATCTTCTCCTCTTTTTCGGTCAAAGATGTTATTGCTGAAGAGTCATTAGCATTGTCTTGTCGGCTTTCTCTTTTAATTGCACCGATTATTACTCCCGGCAATCCGATTGTATATTTTTTTATAGTTCCAATAAGGTTGAATGATCTGTATCTTTTATCAGTATAATGTTCATATAAAGTTATAGGCTCCTTGGATGCTTTGAAGTGATATTTTGAATATATTAACTCCTTCTGGAAATTCACGTTAGAAAGTATCTTTGGATATACAGTTGGTGACAACACTTCGGATGTTCCTATTGAGCTAAGATTGATACCGGCCATGGCTGCCAATCCGCTAAGACTGCCTCCTGAACTCTTTTCTCCCGTCTGTGGCACCATCGTGCAGGAAGCTGTATAAATATTTGGCGAAGAAATTGCCACCAGCAGGCCTAAAATAGCAAAAACTCCGGTAACTCTTAATATGAACTTGCGGTTTTTCCAGAGTTTTTGCGCTATCTCAATCAGATCAATCTCTTGTTCTTCTGTATGTTTTTCCTGTTCCATAATTATTTGAGAAATAGGTTTACAATAAGGGCTACTACTGTAGCCAATGAAGATGATATTCCAATGACCTCTCCGGTTGTCATACCTTTTTTCTCCGGTCGCATTGGTAATATTATCTCACATCCCGGTTCGATTCGCGAATGCAAGCCTTTTGATACGGTATTGTTCATATAAACTACATAGGCTTTGCTTTTTTTGGCACGGGAGGCATAGCCACCTGCATTTTCAATATAATCACTTATAGTCATTCCCTTTATGTATGTGACTGCATTTGGGAACATAACTGCACCGGAAATTTTGACCACATTGTTCATAGTCGGGATTTCAATAATATCGCCCTCTTTAAGTATAATATCATTTTCCCCTCCGGGATTGCCAATAGCTTTTGCGAGGTCAATTCCTACCCTGTAGCTGTTGGACAGATTAAGACTCTCCATTGATATTGAATCCTTCTTGCTGCTTCTCGAGAGCCTGAGAGATGCATCTGCAACTGCCATTTCATCCGGAGTCATCTTGCGTGTAAGCTTTGCTCCATCAGCATAAGCTGAGGTTGTCAGCCCTCCTGCTCTTTTTATAAAAGATGAAAGTCTCTCATTTTTGGTAATCATTGGATATGCCCCGCCAAACAAAATCTCACCTGTGATGGTTACGTTTTGCTGGACATTATAACCCGGAGACCTTCTTACTGTGACAATGTCGAAAGGTTTAAGTATAAAGTTTTTTTCTCCGGTTATTATAAACCCATCCTTCATAGAGAAACTGAAGACTTCACTTTGAAACTTAGACTCCTGCGTGCTCATTGGTTGTCGGATTCTTCGGGCAACATCGATTCTTGCGCTTGATGCCGACTCCAAAAGGCCGCCACCCTGAAGTATGAGCTCTTCTATGTTCATACCGTGTACAAACGGGTAGTTGTTAGGTCTTTTGACTTCGCCCGACAGTGTTATGAAAAGGTCGTCTTTTAATTCGTTTTTTGAAGGTAAATATAACCTGTCGTTCTTTTTAAGATCTATATCGGCGACCTCGCCTCTGAGAAGCTTTGCCATATCAATGGATTCTACCCTTGTTGTGAGATCGGAATTTTCTCTGTATAGCAGGGCTCTAACAAGGAGTGCATCCTCTTTTGGCCCTTCTGCTTTGGCTATCAATTGTCTAAGCGTATTTAGATCACCGCCTATTGCATAAACTCCAGGCCTGAACACAGATCCTGATATCTCGACCCTGTTTTCATATCTGTCGAGGATGTTGTCTACAGCAACCACATCACCATCGTTAAGTGTAAAATTGGAGTAATCGACAGATTCAACCGTATATACTTTCAAGTCCGAATCTCCCTTTCTTGTGAGCCTAAGGTTCTTCTTATAAGCACTACTGTTAAAGTTGCCTGCATACTCTATAAGAGTTTTAAGCGTCTCACCCTCTTTCATCTCGTACCACATAGGCCTCTTTATCTCTCCGGTTATCTGAGCCCTCTTCTTAAAAGGCTCGACTTTAACCATATCCCCCTCTCTAAGAACTATATCTGTACTATTGTCCCCTTTCAGAAGGTAGTTATAGACATCTACTGTAGCTATCATCTTGCCGTTTCTGTAAACCTTAATATCCCTCAGACTACCGATATTGTTTATCCCTCCTGCTGAATAGAGTGCATGAAACACTGTGGCGAAAGAGGAGAGGGTATATGTTCCCGGTAGGGCAACCTCACCCATAATGTTTACCTGAATGCTGCGGATATTTCCTAATGTTACATTTATGAATGTTCCAGGATGAAACGATGCCAGGTCTGAGTATATCTTGCTGAATGCCCTGCGTATCTTTGCCGATGCCTCTTTTATCTGCAATCCGTTCAGGTGTATCTGGCCTATTGTTGGTACTTGAATGTTGCCGTCAGGTGTTATTTTTTGTTTGAAATTGTATTCACTGTTTCCCCAGATGTCTATTATAATTTCATCTCCCGCCCCTAATTGATAGTTTTCCGGGGTCGGAAGGTTTATGTTTGGCTGGAAGGTAAGATTTTTGGAAGAGAACAAATCTTTCCCGAAAACTTCATTAGCAACGGCAGTCCCGGCATTTTTTACAACTATTACCTTATCAGAGCCTTCGGTCGGGGCTGTTCTTGTCCTGTCTTCTGCCGTAACAGCAACGCCTGTTTCAACAGCTTTATTGGCATCGTATTGCGCCTTTATCCTCTCCAGTTGCTCTCTTGTTACCCCTTTACCGGCCAGTTCCGCTAAAACCTGCGTCTCTGTCATACCTGCGGTGCTGTATTTTTTTAGTTCCTGGATAACCTGTTGGTCGCTCATTTGTGCAAATGCTAACGCAGAAATAAGGAGAAATAGAGATGTGTTAAGTACTTTTTTGAAAAAAATCATAAACCAGATATTAGTTAATATTTAATTTTATAGTCATATACTCTTTTTGCCGGTGGTATATTTGCCGGAGCCGCAGGCGGACAGGATTGTTATTCCTGCGGCCGCTGTGAGTAGATGTCTGAGTTTCATTTATCTATAAATTTTTGTTCATTCGGTAATTCTTCTTTGTAACCGTTCTCAATGTCCAGTTTTTCGTAATCAGGAGAGCATTGACTGACAAACTCGGGTATGAGGTTTTTCAGTAACTTGACCACTTCAAGAGGTTTTGTCCACTCTGCTGCAGTTGTAATAAGATTGTGAATGCGGGGGCGGATATAGTCAAAACGGTACTGTCGCACTTTGGCAATTCGGAGTTTGCGGTGAGGGGTGGGTAGAGTATTCTCGTCGGTAGCGAGAAGCTCTTCGTATAGCTTCTCTCCAGGGCGTAAGCCTGTCTCCACAATCTGTATATCTTTTCCCGGAGTTTTGCCGGCCAATCTAATCATTTTCTCAGCAAGGTCATATATCTTGACGGCCTCTCCCATGTCAAAGATATATATTTGACCGCCGTTTCCAATACAACCGGCCTCGAGAACAAGGCTGCATGCCTCGGGGATTGTCATGAAATATCTGACTATGTCTCTGTGTGTGACAGTTACCGGTCCTCCCTCCTCGATTTGTCTTTTGAATAGTGGAACCACTGATCCGTTAGAGCCGAGTACATTGCCGAATCTGGTGGTTACAAAATGGGTCTCTATCTCAGGTCTGGTTTTTTTGAGATGATGGTATAGGGATTGAATGTATATCTCTGCTGCCCGTTTTGTCGCTCCCATGACGTTTGTCGGGTTGACAGCCTTGTCTGTGGATATCATGACAAATCTCTCTACTTCAAATTCAACGGAGAGGTCGGCTACTACTTTTGTCCCGAGTACATTTGTGATTACGGCGGCCGAGGGGTGGCGCTCCATCATCGGGACGTGTTTGTATGCGGCCGCGTGGAATACGATATCCGGCTGCGCGCATTCAAATACCTGGCGCATTTTTGCCTCGTTGCTCACGGAGCCTATGACACTTTTGATCTTTATGTCGCCCTTAATGGGCGAAAGGGTAAGAAAGAGGTCGTTCAGGGGTGTCTCTGCCTGGTCCAGCAGGGTGAGTCTCTTGCATTTGAAGTTTGTAAGTTGTGTGCAGATCTCACTGCCGATAGATCCGGCAGCTCCTGTTACCAGTATGCTTTTTCCTTCAAAATATGGAGCAAGAAGGTCTTTGTTTATCTCTATTGCGTTTCTTCCCAACAGGTCTTCAATCTTTATCTTGTTTATCTGTGGTGCTGTCTGGACTGCAGCCTCGCTTGTCTCACTCTCTTTTCCCCTGAATTTGCTGAATGATGTTACTGCGAGAAGTTCCAGCCCGTCTACGATGCACAGGTCGTAGAACTCCTTTGGCATTATGTCTATCTGGTTCTTATAGAGCAGCATTGATTGTACGTTGTAGTGCTCCATATGTTTTTTTATTCCGGTTTTTGCCGAAAGTACAGGGAGTCCTGCAAGGGATTTGCCTACGTGTGCCTCTTTGAGTGCTATGAAGGCAACTGGTTTGTACGGGTTCAGGTTCTCATCTCTTATTGATTGTGCAAGAAGCACTGAGTCGTGCTCACTTCCGAGTATGAATATGTTTTTTTTATCTTTTGGAAAGGTGCTCTCGAAGTATGAGAATACCGATCTTACGGTGAATCTCATGAGGAGCTGCATAGCTAATATCATAAGTCCGACAAGTGGTCCGAACCAAAGTTGGAATGTGACAGGTAACGACATGTCATATGTTGTACAGTTTGCCAGAATTCCCACTACGGTGAAGATGCTTATAGCCATTGTGTTGGACAACACTACCCTGTAAAGGTCTTTCCATGTGGAAAATCTTATCACTCCGTGGTGGGCACGGAATACAATTGAGCTAAAGATGTATATTCCGGTTAAGGTCACCAACTTTAGTATGAAGTGTGTGTAATTGTGTGATGAAAGTGTTCCTCTGAACAGCCAGAACGCTGTGAAGCACATGACTACGATTGCGGTGTCTAGAATCAGGATCGACCACCTTGGCATGTAGTTTCGTAAGAGGAGCTTTATTCTGAGACGAATTTTTTGTAGAAGTTTTCTCATAGAGGGTAGGCGCAGAGATGCCGGTGAGTCACATTTGGTGTAGTGCTCACTGTTTAAGTTCAGTAGCTACAAAGTTAATAAATTATCCCTCTATTCCATCCTTTTTTTTTAATTATTTTATGCTAAATTTGAACCAGTTAGTAAGTATTTTAAATTCAAATTCGTAATGATAACTATTCGCAAACTATTTGTAACTATTTCACTGCTTTTTCTTTCGATTTATTGCTTCGCTGAAAACAATGGCGTCGAGGACAATCAGACCTTTTCTCGCACAACTTACCAGATTGCCTCACCTATATTTTCGCTTACGACTCCTCCAATCTTTTCACCTACTTCTCCAACCGTTCCCTTAAAGGCAATTTCACAAATTACTTCACAAGTTGTATCACCTGTGTATTCTTCTGAAGGTGTAAAATTTGCATATCTCACAGACCTTCACATATCAGTCGGAACAACAAATGTCGAGGATCTGGAAAATTCAGTAAAGGATATCAACGCTCTGGGTGATATTGACTTTGTTATTCTCGGCGGGGACATAACAGAATTCGGGAGTGACGCTGAGATTCTCCTGGCGAAATCAGTTCTCGACAAGCTCACTTGTCCATATTATATTCTTGCCGGCAACCATGACTCAAAGTGGAGTGAAAGCGGATGCAACACTTTTGCTAAGGTTTTTGGTTATGAATCTTTTGATTTCGAGGCTGGTGGAGTGCGTTTTATTGGGTGTAATTCCGGCCCGAATATGAGAATGGCTCCGGCCTTGGTGCCGCGCGAGAGCATGGTGTGGCTGGACTCGCTCACTAAGGCCATCCCGCGCGGCACCCCTGTGATTTTTGTCAACCATTACCCTTTGACTGACGAAATGCTCAATTACAAGGATGTGCTTAATTATCTCTCAAGGACCAACATTCAGCTTGCCCTTTGCGGTCACGGCCACAACAACCGCAAGCTCACATACGCTGTTCCCGCTAACGCTGCTTCCGTTCTTGCCGGATCTCAAAACGTAACTTCATCACAAACACCTTTTGAAATAAGAGCTGCGATGGGACGTTCAAACTTGCGCGCAGGACGCGCCGGTTCAGGTTACAACATCATCACGATTGCCGATGGTAAAATAACTATGGCCGAGAGGATGAACGCCACTACTCTTTCTCCTTGGGATACCTATAATATAGTAGCTCAAAAACAACATGTTGAGGGTTCTGTTGCCATTGCAAAGCAGCAATCCGGGACATCTTTCTCGTCCGCAAAACTGAAGCCTCTATGGATTATCCAGGATAACACCGACATTGGTGCAGGGGCAACCTATTCGGGAGGAATTGTTTATTATGCAAATACAGCCGGTGTTGTGAAGGCTGTCGATGCTAAAAATGGTAATCTGATCTGGAGCTACAAAACGGGCGGCAAGATTTTTTCCACTCCGGCAATCTCTGACGGTAAACTGGTGATCGGTTGTACTGACGGTTACATATATTGCCTCGATGCCAAAGGAGAAAAGGTGGTTAACATTTACAAAAACCAAAGGCCAAAAACAATCACTTATCGCGGAAAACTTCTTTGGAAGGTGAAGGCTGAGAAGAGTGTATTACCATCCCCTGCAATTCACAAGGGAATTGTATATATTGGTGCATCTGACGGAGTTTTTCGTGCGTTGAGGCTGAATGATGGTTCAGAGGTGTGGCGTTACTGCGGCATCAAGGGTTTTGTTGAGGCAAAGGCTTATGTTGATGATGAGGGTGTTTATATTGGTGACTGGAGAAATACCTTCTATGCATTTAACCCTAAGAGCGGAGCGCTTCTCTGGACTTGGACCAATAAAAAGCTGAACCGGATGCTTTCACCTGCGGCTGTATGGCCGGTGAAGTCGCACGGTAAAGTTTTCATTGTAACTCCTGAAAGGGTTGTGTACGCGTTGAATGCTGCTGACGGCAAGGAGTTGTGGAGTGCTAACGGCGGGAGGGAGGCTATTGGTATTTCGTCTGATGGCAAGGCGATATACATTAAGACGATGCAGGATTCTGTTTTTGCCTGGTCTGCTGTTTCTGATGTGGCCGAGAGAGTTTGGTCTTCGTTTGCAGGTTATGGGTATGAGATTGCCCCATCACCGATTACAACTCAGGATGGTTTGCTCTTTATCCCGACGGATAAGGGGAATATTTTTGCGTTACGTGAGAGTGAAGGTAAGGTTGTGTGGAGCTATAACTTCTCGATAGCCCTGATTAACTACATACAGCCCCTTGGCCGCCACCGCCTCCTCGTCAGCTCCATGGACGGCAAAGTAGGAATTATTAGTGGCACTGATTTTTCTAATTAGCTCATTGATAATTGTTTGTAAGTTATTGATTGATAATTAATAATAAATATGTGTGGCACTGATTTTTCTATAATTCAATGGTTCAGATAATTGGTAAAATAATGTAATTCAATATATTAATATAACATTTTTAATCTCAATGGTTTAGAAAAATCAGTGCCACTAAAAATATCATGACAAGAATCGTAATTGGCGTAACTGGGGCTAGTGGCCAGGTTTATGCAAAAAAAGTAATAGAGAAAATTTCTAAAATGCCGGAGGTTGAATTGGATATAGCCTTTACTGATACCGGTATGCAGGTCTTCATGGATGAAACAGGTGAAAATGTAGATGTTTTCAGAGCACTTTCTAATGTTAAAATAATTGATAATCATGGGTATTATAATAGGAATGCTTCAGGGTCTAATGCGGCCGACGCGATGATTATTGTTCCCTGTACGATGGGAACCGTCGGCCGCATAGCAAGTGGCTCGACGTCGGATCTGATATCAAGAATTGCCGAGGTTCAGCTCAAGGAGCGCCGGCGACTCGTGATAGTACCTCGGGAAACACCCTATTCTCTGATTCACTTGAGAAATTTGCTTACGCTAACTGAAGCCGGCGCAATCGTCGCTCCTGCCTCCCCGTCTTTCTATTCAAATCCTTCGAGTTTGGATGATTTGACAGACCAGTTTGCCGACAGAATCATCGCTATCGCAGGAATCTCCGACATAAATCCATCTAATAAGTGGATGAATGTGTGGCACTGATTTTTCTAAATGCCTCAATATTAGGTCAGAATCCTTTAATAGGATATCAAATAATCAAGCATAAAACATTTATGCAAGTAAATGAGGCATTTGGAAAAATCAGTGCCACAAAAAATATCCAATTATTGAATTTGTTTATCTGATCTTGATCTTCATCCACAATCAATTCAGTTAGATTTGTACTATCGTTTCTGTTAACGATATAGATTTTTGCAGTATAGGTTATATTAAATAATGAATTCTATTTGCAATGTAAGTTCAATAAGCAATGCAAATTCTATAAGTAATGTAAATTCTATTTGCAGAATAGATTTGGTTTCTACCACTAACGGAGTTGATTATGAGAAGGAGAGTGCAGGAGGGGGTATTTCACGTTTATAACATTAGTAATTATAGAACTACGATTTTCCTAAAACCGGAAGACAACATTAGATTTCTTGAGTGTATCAATAACTCTGCTATTACCCATAATACTAAAATATTGGAGTTTTGCCTGATGCCAAACCATTTCCATTTACAGGTCGAGAGTTGTAGTTTGTCTGAATTCATGAGAAGAGCACTGATGGACTTTTCCAGATATTATAATAAATCATATCAGATTCATGGAAAGCAGTTTACAAAGCCTTTTGAATCAGCCCCAAAGCGAAATCTAAATTTTATTATCGAAAACTGTTTTTATATTTTGAACAATCCTGTAGTTGCCGGCATCTGTTCGAAACCAAATCAGTACCAATGGAATTCATTCAGCTTTCACCATAATGGAAAAACTGATTTATCTAAACATATATTGGTAGATACCAGTGCATTGGATATGTGTTATAAAGATGAAAAATCACTGTTGTCAGCAATTGCGGATTACAAAATGCCGGTGGTAGATCATCGTTTTACCCGGGATAGTACAAATCCAAGAATTACTAATCCGGAGTTAATTTCTATAATCGGAAAAATTCTTGATGGTCGTTCTATTTATGATTTAGACAAAACGGGTATCAAAAAGCTCGTCCTATTTCTTAACCAATACACCAACGCCACATTCAAGCAGATTGCTATGAATGTTCATGAAGAGTATTCCTTCGTTAGGAAAGTTTGTGGCACTGATTTTTCTAAATATCAGATATCAAAAGACATGAAGTTTTAGTAAGCAGGTTAGCAATATTTTTCTTGACTTTATGATTCTGTTATTTAATTGTTCAGAATTGTTTCTGGCACTGATTTTTCTAAATGCCTCAATATTAGGTCAGAATCTTTTAAACAGGATCTTAAATAATCAAGCATAAAACATTTGTGCAAGTAAATGAGGCATTTGGAAAAATCAGTGCCACTAAAAATAAAAATCCTTGAGCCACTTCTTGTAAATCGGATCCTGGAATGTCAATTTTGCTCCTTCGAGGCAGAGTATCTCTTTTTTCAACGTTGCCTCCTTCAGGCGGACAATATTTGCTGAGGAGTTGAAGTGGTAGTTAATCATAACCTGAGTCTCGCTGAATCTGGTCACTCCATCAATGATTGCTTTTAGCAAATAGAGCTGGTAGTTACTCAATCGACTTGTTTTTGCCTTGAATTCGTGAACGTGGCATTGAATGAGGTCGTCAAAAGACTCAAGTAGTATTGGTTCTGTCATGAAACCTTTTGTCTTATAGAAAGATATCTCTGCGAGCTGTTGTGTGTAATATGGATGCCCCTCTGTAAACTCGTAGATTTGAGTTACTAACTCCCTTGATACAACCCTTCCTGCTTTCAGAAAATTCTTAATTATAAATTCGGAAAAAAGAAGTTCCGGAATCTGCTGCATTTTAACCCTTTCGGCATACCTATATAGGTATTTGTCTATTTCAAATATCTGCTTCATAGCATTCAACTCAGACCCAGTAATCAGATAAGTGGTACCGGTATGATCTCTCCAGACTCTCTCAAGGAGCTTTAGGGTCTTGTCAGGATTTTCGAAATTTAGAATTTCCTGAAATTCAGCAAAGTATATAATTATGTTTGTATTAAACTTACTTGCAAGAGCTTCTGAAAGGTTGAGAACCAAATCCCTGTATTCGTTCATCTCATGTATATATGAGATCATCAGTTCGTCCTCCAACTTCTCTTTTTCGTTGTCGTTCTTGGCAAAACACTCTACCAATGACGTCCTTATTGCTTTTAACAAATCAGCTTCTGAACGAACGTTGAAAAGATCTACCGTGCAGACTTTGAATGAGTAGCGATCTTGCTTCAACTTGTTGAATACTTGCTGCATCAGTGAGTTCTTTCCACTTTTTGGAGGCTCGTAAACCAAAACGTGTTTGTTTTTGGTCAGTCGATCTGTAATTGTATTTACTTCATTGATCCTTGGGATCGCATCTGCAACAGCTACAGGTTTGTTAAAAACAAAGGGTGATTCCATTTTTCAGTTTAACTAGGTTTTGGTATCTAATACAATATTTCTAAGATTGGATATTTAATTCTAAAATCAAGTATAGGCTTACATTTCGTATATACAAAAATAAAAATGTTTTGATTAATTAATAAATAATAATATCTTTGCGTTCCTGATTGAAATGTAAAAAGATTGTTAAGCCATTGAAAAAGAGCTATTTAGTTAGCCGCTTACAGTCAAAAATATAATTATATTTTTTATATGTACGCAATTGTAGACATTGCAGGACAGCAATTTAAAGTTGAGAAAGATAATAAAATCTTTGTTAACCGCCTTAAGGCAGAGCAAGGGGCTTCTTTGTCCTTTGACAAGGTTTTACTTATCGATGAAGATGGAAAGGTAAAAATTGGTTCCCCTTATGTGGAAGGTGCTTCAGTTAAAGCTAAAGTACTTGAACATCTTAAAGGTGACAAAGTTATCGTTTTCAAGAAGATACGCCGCAAAGGCTTTGATAAGAAAAATGGTCATCGCCAGTACTTGACACAAATTTTAATCGAAGAGATCGCTTAATTAACAAAAAAGAAAATTTTAGATTATGGCACACAAAAAAGGTGTCGGTAGTTCGAAGAACGGCCGCGAATCACACAGTAAACGATTAGGCGTAAAATTATTCGGTGGACAGACAGCAAAAGCAGGCAACATCCTTGTACGCCAGAGGGGAACTGTTCACAATCCAGGTTTGAATGTCGGTATCGGTAAGGACCACACTCTATATGCTCTTATAGACGGTGTTGTTACTTTCAGAAAGAAAGCTGACAATAAGTCATTTGTCTCTGTATTGCCTAAGGCTGCAGAGGTAAACGCTCAGGCATAAGGATTTTTAAGATTGAACGTGCTCTTTTACGGGCACTTGGATGTGCTCTTTTTTAAAAAAATGCACAATACTAATAAAACCGGACAATTTTGTTCGGTTTTTTTATCTTTGCACAAATGGAAGAAAAAAAATTAAAAATACTGACTGTTGTCGGGGCACGTCCGCAGATTATAAAGGCTGCAGCCATATCAAGGGCTATAAAATCCTCGTTTTTTGGAAAAATTTCAGAAAAGATACTACATACTGGGCAGCATTATGATGCCAATATGTCTGAGGTTTTCTTTTCTGAGTTGGGAATTCCCGCACCTGACTTTAATCTCAATGTAGGTTCGGGCACGCACGGAAGCCAGACAGCTCTTATGATTTCTGGTATTGAAAAGGTACTCATTGCTGAAAAGCCTGATTTACTTATTCTTTTTGGAGATACAAACTCTACTTTGGCAGGGGCCGTGGCGGCTTCAAAACTGCATGTGCCTGTTGCTCATATCGAGGCAGGGCTTCGCTCTTTCAACAAGTCAATGCCGGAAGAGATAAACAGAATAATGTGCGACCATGCATCTACATGGTTGTTTGTGCCGACTATAGCCGGTTTGACAAATCTAAAAGGAGAAGGTTTTGACGTTGACGATTTTAGTATAGCACAAAAAAAAGTTAATATTGACAATCCGGGTGTCTACCACACAGGAGATATTATGTACGACAACTCTCTGTTTTTCTCTGATGTGGCAGATGAAAAGGCCCCTCTGAGCGGAATTCTCAGAAAGGTTTTTGAAGAGGGCTATAAAAAGCTTTCTGCTGCGGACACGGCCGGCGAGTGGCATTTGAAAAAGGGCGAATACATTTTAGCTACGATCCATCGTGACAACAATACTGACAACGCGGAGAGACTGAATTCAATTTTCAGGGCTCTGTCCGATATTGCAGAGGGTGTTACAGTTGTTGTTCCTCTGCATCCACGTACCGAAAAGATGCTGGAGAAGATACTGGAACCGATGCTTTACGAGCGGGTGGTGAGACTCAGGGACAGAATTGACTCCGGTGATTTTCTGAGCGGTGCTTTGTCTGATAATCCCGGAATTTTATTGTTGCCGCCTGCATCTTTTTTTGAGATGATCTCTCTTGAAAAGGGTGCTCGGATGGTTATAACTGATTCAGGGGGTGTTCAAAAGGAGGCTTTCTTTTTCAATAAACCGTGTCTGATTCTACGTCGTGAGACTGAATGGGTTGAAATTGTGGAATGCGGCGCGGCCAGACTGGTTGATGCTGATTATGATTCAATAATTGACGGATATTCTGATTTCTTAAACAAGAGAGTTATTTATCCGGAAATATTCGGCGACGGCCGCGCCACCGAGAAAATTCTTGGTATTATTTGTGGCACTGATTTTTCTAAATAGCAGAAAATCAATCCACAAAAAAATGCAAATAAGTATAAAATAATCAGGATAATATGTGCGCCGTGATAATGAGTAATTTAGAAAAATCAGTGCCACTAAATTGGTTCGTACTCTACACCGCCGCACGCGCCGAGAAAAAGGTCGAGGCGCGGCTGCGCGAGATGAGCGTAGAGACTTACCTTCCAATACACAGAATCAGGCGGAAGTGGAGCGACCGGATGAAAGTTGTTGACCTTCCGTTGTTTAACTCTTATGTTTTTGTCAGGTGTCCAGAATATCAACTGAGAAAACTTCTGCTGGTTTATGGAGTGACACGTATTGTCTATTATTTGCAACGTCCTGCCGTCGTGAGGGAAGAGGAGATTGAGGCTGTCAAGGAGTTCCTCAAGATTGCCGAGGGTAAGGATATTATTTATGAGGGTGACCAGGTTGAGATAATTGGTGGTGCATTGAAAGATAAAAGCGGCAGAGTGCTTAAAGTAGACAAGAACAGAGTAACACTATTTTTAGAGGAACTTGGTGCTAAAATTTATGTATCTTTGTCAGAGGTAAACAAATTGAATAAAGATTAATATGGATTACAATACTCAGAGGTCTAAACTGATAATGCCGGAGTACGGAAGGCATGTACAGAAGATGATAGACCATGTCATGAACATAAAGGACAGAGAAAAGAGGAACGAGCAGATCCGCGCGGTTGTGGGGGTGATGGGTATTCTTAATCCTCAGCTCAGGGACATCAACGATTTCAAGCACAAGCTCTGGGATCACGTTCAGATTATTTCGGATTTTCAGATAGATATAGATTCTCCTTACCCGACTCCAACAAGAGAGACCTTTGTGAATAAACCCAATCCGATTCCATTGGAAAAAACTCCGCTGAAAGCTGCTCATTATGGCCGTAATATTCAGAATATGATTGATTTAGTTGCAGAAAAGGAAGAGGGAGAGGTCAGAGACGGCATGATTCATGTTCTTGCCAATTATATGCGTCAGCAGTATCTTATCTGGAATAAGGACACTGTTACGGAAGAGACTATTTTTAAAGATATTGTCGCTCTTTCCGGCGGAAGGCTTTCAATTCCTGCGGAAATGCACCTGAGCACATCTGTTCCTCAGGGAAACAGCGGAAATATTCACAATGCCGGTCATACCTCATCGCGTAACATGCATCGCAATTTCAGGCCGGGAAAGAAAAAGGGAAACATTATAAAGAGAAATAAATAATTAAAATCAACTTAAATTATTTATTATTATCAAGAAAAATTATAATTATCATAAAGATAAATTAAAATTCGCATCAAGAGAAAAAACTAATAATAATCTTGACTTATCATGGCTGTATTTAAGGTAGAGGGCGGACATCGCCTCAAAGGTGAGCTTGTTCCGCAAGGTGCCAAGAATGAGGCATTACAGATTCTTTCTGCGGTATTATTAACAGAGAAAAGGGTTGTGGTACACAATCTTCCTGATATTCTCGATGTAAACAAGTTGATAGGGTTGTTGATTGATCTTGGTGTTGAGGTTGAAAAGCTTCCTGCTTCACTTCATGGTGCAATTTCGTGCAGCTATGCGTTTTGTGCCAAAAACATAAATCTGGACTTTGCAAGGTCTGCAGAGTTCTGCAAACTATCTGCGGCATTGAGGGGCTCGGTTATGCTTGTTGGCCCGCTGCTCGCACGTTTTGGCTTTGCATATATGCCTAAACCGGGTGGTGATAAGATCGGGCGAAGACGCCTTGATACTCACTTGATTGGCCTTGAGAAACTCGGGGCTAAGCTTGACTTTGAACAGGCCGGCAGCTTTTTTGAGCTGAAAACTAATGGGTTGAAGGGTTGTTACATGCTCCTTGATGAGGCTTCTGTGACAGGCACGGCAAATATTGTAATGGCTGCTGTTTTGGCTGAGGGTCAGACCACTATTTACAATGCTGCCTGTGAACCTTATCTGCAACAGCTTTGTAAGATGCTGAACCGTATGGGGGCGAAGATTTCGGGAATAGGCTCGAACCTGCTTACGATAGAGGGTGTCACCTCTTTGAACGGTACTGAGCACACGATTCTTCCGGACATGGTTGAGATTGGTAGTTTCATAGGGCTGGCGGCAATGACTGCCAGTGAGATTACAATTAAGGATACTGCTTATGACGAGTTGGGTATTATTCCTGCTCAATTCAGAAGACTTGGGATTACTGTAGAGAGAAGGGGGGATGATATTTTTATTCCTTCTCATGAACACTATGAGATTGAGAGTTTTATGGATGGTTCAATAATGACTATAGCTGATGCGCCGTGGCCGGGACTTACTCCTGACCTTTTGAGTGTCTTTCTTGTGGTTGCTGCTCAGGCTAAGGGATCTGTGCTTATTCACCAGAAGATGTTCGAGAGCCGTCTCTTTTTCGTGGACAAGCTGATAGACATGGGGGCACAGATTATTTTGTGTGATCCGCACAGAGCTGTAGTAATAGGTCATAATCGCGAGTTTGACCTGAGGGGAACGCGGATGTCCTCACCTGATATTCGTGCGGGTATTGCATTGCTGATTGCTGCAATGAGTGCAAAGGGGACAAGTGTTATCGAGAATATTGAGCAGATAGACAGAGGATACCAGAATGTGGACGGCCGTCTTAATGCTATCGGTGCAAGAATTGAACGTTTCTGATTTCAGACATTTGCGAATTTAATTTTTTTCTAGTTTTTTTAAATATTTATACAAAGTTGTAAATGGCGAGCAAGGGTAAGTCAAAGAGTAAGGAGGAGAGTAAATCAGGGTCAAAAACTAAAACCGGTGAATCTGCTCCGCCTCCAAAAGGGATGGAGGCGTTTAAGCTGATTTCAGGCCTTTTTTTCCTGGCTTTTGCTATTTATACGTTCATCTCACTCGGTTCGTATCTGTTTACCTGGGCTGAGGATCAGTCTTTGCTTTCAAGGAATGATGTGTGGTCTACTCTTGTACCGGTTGAGAATGGCGGAGGAAAACTGGGCTTTTTCTGGGCAAACTTTCTTCTTTCGGATTTGTTTGGCCTCGGGGCTTTTGTGATTCCTTTCTTCTTTTTGGGTATTGCTTTGTATTGTCTCAAGATTAAGCGGACGAGCTTGCTGAAACTCTTTTTTATTACTGTTTTCGGAGCTATTATTTTCTCGATATTTTTCTCGTATGTGTTCGGCTTTACAAAGTTCGACACCTGGTTCGGAAATGGAGTGGGGGGCTCATACGGCTATTATGTAAACTTGTGGCTTATTGACATGCTGGGCGCCTCCGGCGCCGGTGCGCTGATTATTGTCCTTATGGTGTTCTGGCTTGCTTTGGTTAGCTTCGGTGTTGTGAAGTGGTTCAATAAGGTTATTGCTAATGCTTTTCACCCGGAGAGGCGTGATGATGAGGCCGATATTGATGATGAGGCTTCTGCCGAGGCCGAGTCTGCCTCTGTTCTTGCAGCGACTTATGCTGCAGCGGGAGAGGATGCCGAGGCGGCTGACCTGAATTCTAAGTTCAAACAGAAGGAGACGATTTTTGAAGTTGCTGAAAGAGAGAATAAACCGTTGTCGGTTTCTGACGGTGTGCCGGTTTCTTCTGATGTTGACGGTCAGGATGATATGCCTTTTGAAGTGATTAACGAAGAGCCGGGTGAGGAGGATTTTCTGAAGAATTTACCTAAGGGTTCATTGGATACTTTGTTTGATCCTCGTCTGGATCTGTCTCATTATAAGTCTCCTTCACTTACTTTGCTAGAAGAGTACAAGGATAAGATATATGATGTGTCTCGTGAGGAGCTTGAGCTTAACAATAAAAAGATTGTAAAGACTCTTAGTGACTACAAGATTGGTATTGAGCGTATCTTTGCACGTCCGGGTCCTACTGTAACTCTTTATGAGATTGTGCCTCAGGCCGGTGTCAGGATCTCTCAGATTAAGAGGCTGGAAGATGATATAGCTTTGCAGCTAGCTGCTAAGGGTGTCAGGATTATTGCTCCGATTCCGGGGACAAATTATGTTGGTATTGAGGTTGCAAATAACAAGCCTAGCATTGTTTCAATGCGCTCGGTGCTGGACGACGCTAAGTTTAAGGCTAACTCTGCCAATTATGACTTGCCTGTTGCGATTGGGCGTACAATTTCCAATGAGGTTCTTACTCTGGATTTGGCAAAAATGCCCCACCTGCTTGTTGCGGGAGCTACAGGTCAGGGTAAGTCTGTCGGGCTGAACGCCATTATCACATCTCTTCTATATACAAAGCATCCTTCTGAACTGAAGTTTGTTCTGGTTGACCCTAAGAAGGTTGAGCTCTCTCTCTATGAGAAGCTGGAACACCATTTCCTCGCGAAGTTGCCTGAGGGTGAGGAGGCTATTATTACTGATACACAAAAGGTTATATATACTCTTAAGTCTCTGTTGATTGAGATGGAGAGTCGTTATGACCTCCTGACCATGGCGAGGGTGCGCTCTATTAAAGAGTATAATGAAAAATTCCTTTCGAGGAAGCTGAATCCGCTGAAGGGTCATCGTTTCCTTCCGTTTATTGTTGTGTTGATTGATGAGTTTGCTGATATGCTGATGACTGCCGGGCGTGAGGTGGAGGATCCTATTACAAGGCTGGCTCAGAAGGCGCGTGCGATCGGGATTCATCTGGTTATTGCCACTCAGCGTCCTTCGGTAAATGTGATTACGGGTCTGATTAAGTCAAACTTCCCGGCAAGGATGGCATTTAAGGTTATTTCAAGTATTGATTCGCGTACTATTCTTGATACTACCGGCGCCAATCAGCTGATTGGACGTGGGGACATGCTTTTCTTGTCGAACATCGAGATAACTCGTGTGCAGTGCGCCTTTATTGATACTAAAGAGATTGACAGGGTTGTTGATTTTATAAGTGGTCAGCAGGGATATTCTACCGCTCATCTGCTGCCTGAATATGTTGGTGAGGATGGTGAGGGGAGCAACGCCGGGGATGTTGATCTTTCAAAACGTGATAAGATGTTTGAGGAGGCTGCTAAGATGATTGTTCAATATCAGCAGGGTTCGACCTCTCTAATACAACGCAGGCTCAACCTTGGTTACAACAGGGCGGGCCGGATCATGGATCAGCTGGAGGCTGCCGGCATCGTAGGCCCTTCCGAGGGCTCAAAGGCCCGCCAGGTCCTGATTACCGATTATGACTCGCTCGATCGCATCCTGAATTCGCTTAATTAGTTGCACTGATCTTTCTGGAACGAAGATTGCATTGAATAATGCTGTAATTATTAAATTTAAGTGATATGAAGAGAAGGATAATAAACATTGCATTTTTAACTGTCTTGACTTTGTTTCTGACATTGTCAGGGATTGAGCTGAGAGGCCAGGGAAAGGGTAAAAGTAAAGGAAATCAAAGAGATAATGATAAAACAGAAATTATAATATCTCAGTTCTCGACTAAGCTTATGACGCTTCCCGCTTTTGAGATGGGGTTTTCAATAATGATGGATGGACAGAGTATTGTTGGTACAGTCCAGGCTGAGAAGGATTCATACAGGCTGGAGAATAAGGAGATGGATCTTTTCTGTGATGGTCAGACGAAGTGGATACACAATCGCGGTAATAATGAGGTTATTATTCTGAAGAATGATCTTACGCAGGTTGACCTTGTTGAAAATCCGATGGCTTTCTTTACTTCGTTAAGTAAAGGGTATACTTATGCCGATAAGGCTAAATCCTCTAATTACAATAACATACCTGTATGGGTGGTTGATCTATTTCCGATAAACAAACGGCAGGGATACACTAAAATTTCGTTGCTGATTGATAAGAGAAACGAAGCACCTGTCCGAATCGTTTATGTTATGAAAAACGGTGAGAGTCTGGCTGTTAATATCACAAAGTTTGCTGAGCAAAAACCCTGGGGTAAAGATCATTTCAAATTTGATTCCGGCAAGCATAAAGGTTTGAGGATAAATGATATGAGATAATTTAGTGGCACAGATTTTTCTATCTGCTTGCAAAATAGTTAGTTGTGTTTGATTGATAATGTGGAGATTAGAAAAATGTGTGCCACACATTTTTCTAAGAAGTGCCTATATAATTGCCGGTTGTATTTGATTGACAATGTGGAAGATAGAAAAATCTGTGCCACTAAAATCAACGAGTCTGTATCTGGTTGAATAACAATTGATTGCGAGATCAATGAATTAGAAAAATCTGTGCCACTGAAAATACATCCAGAATAGAAAGATATGTGTTGCTGAGATATTCGGGGAGGGAGGAGGGTTTGACCCATATTGCCTGCTCAATGTTCTCCTCTGTCTGCGGCCGGGTGGTTTTGTCTACGCCGTGATACTCCATTTGATACCAGTAGGTGCTTTTGACTGTGAGATCTCCCGCTTTGTTGATATACGTGTGGTATGTCTTGCATATCAGATCTTTTAGCTGAATGTTGCTAATCCCACACTCTTCCTCGACCTCTCTTACTGCAGTGTCTTCTATGTTCTCTCCCTTCTCCTGCTTGCCTTTCGGAAGATCCCAGTGGTTGTTGCGATAGATGAGGAGCACCTCTCCGTCGTCATTAGTCACAACACCGCCTCCGGCATTAATTCTGGTAAGCTTTTTGCAAAGGCAATCAAAGGTGGCCTCTTCATCGGAAGTGACCACTGTGAGCCAATTTACATGTGATAATTTTTCAAAGATATAGGGAAGTTCTTCTATTCCTTGGTCGGTTCCGGGGATGTAATGTACGGCTGAAGGCTCTTTTTGGTATTTGTCACTATTAGAACATACCGCAATGCGGCGATTGTTGAAAAATAAGCTGTACATTTATATAGATTGATTTTTTTATCTTTGTGCAAAGATACTTTAATTATGGATTTAGTAGAAAAAATCGTAGCTAAACTGCTACTGGACATCAAAGCGGTACGTTTAAGCCCTGATGCTCCGTTTACATGGGCTTCCGGATGGAAGTCCCCGATTTATTGTGATAATAGGAAGATTCTCTCTTTTCCTGAGCAGAGAAAGGTTATATATGAAAATATGGCTAAAATCGTAAAAGATAATTATGCTGATGTTCAGGTAATAGCAGGTGTGGCAACCGGGGCAATCTCTTGGGGAGCGCTGGTGGCTGAAGTGCTTGGTCTTCCGTTTGTTTATGTGCGTCCGAAACCTAAGGATCATGGTACCGGAGCTCAGATTGAGGGTTATTTACCCGAGGGTGCGGGGGTGGTTGTGGTTGAGGATCTGATCTCAACCGGTGCCAGCTCACTCTCTGCCGTGGAATGTCTGAACAGGAGCGGCGCTAATGTGTTGGGTATGGTGGCTATTTTCTCTTATAATTTCGATGTGGCGCGCCGCTCCTTCGAATACTCAAACTGCGAGCTGAGAACTCTTACCAATTATGACAAGCTTATCGAGGAGGCTCTTGCCTGCAAGTATATAAAGGAGGAGGAGATGGAGACTCTCCGTCAGTGGAGATATCGTCCTGAAATCTGGGGTAAATAGGGCTTTATGGGAAATACACAGATTAAGGGAAGGAGAGTTGTTGTCAAATATCCCGCAACCGCTTTGTTTGAGTTGTTCTCAGACCTTACTAATTTTACTAAGAATCTTCCGCAGGATATGCTGAAGGGCAGTGAGGTGACCGCTACGCGGGATACGCTTATTGCCAAGGTTCAGGGTTTCGAAATTGGGCTAGTTGTTGCTGAAAGGGTTGAGTATTCTCTTATTCGTTATGATCAGTATGGGAAAAATATTTTCCCTTACACTTTTTTTGTCCGTCTTGATTCGAAAAGTGAGGCTGAGACAGAATTTATGATTGAAATGGATACTGAACTTTCCGGCATGTTCAAGACAATGGTCGGCGGAAAACTCCAGGAATTGGTGGACAAGGTTACAGACCAGATAGAAATGGCTTTTTTAAGGAATATTTAAACATGAAAAAATTTGTAGGTTATCTTGCTCTTGTTGTAATGGCTTTTATTAATCAGTCCGAGAATGCAGTTTTGGCGCAGGTGCCGTCGAACAGCAAATATCTTAAGGTTTCGGTTATCCCCGAACCGGTCAGGGTCACTCCCGGCAACGCTCTTTATCAGATAAATAAAAATACTGTGATAGTCGCTTCAGGCGAGGATCAGGTCAGGTCTGCAAATTTTTTGCGGAGTTATATCATGAAGAGTTACAATGTGGATATTCCGGTTATTCCTGCAAAAGACGAGAAGGGAAAAGAGATAAAGATTAAGAAAAATGATGATCCTGAAATTAAGCATATTGTGCTGGATATAAAACCTCTGGCGTATGGGATAGCAGGCTTTAGCCCGAGCGATCTAAAAAGGGTGGGGGCTTATTCTTTGGATATGAAAGAGGGGATTATTCATCTGACCGGGGCAAATGCTCAGGGCCTCTTCTATTCTGTTCAGACTTTGATTCAGCTACTGCCTTCGACGATGCCTTCATTCGGACTTTTTGACAAGTATCTTCAGATTACTGTTCCTGCTGTTGAGGTTGTGGATTATCCGAGATTTCAATACAGGGGAATGCATCTTGATGTTGTAAGGCACATATTCTCTGTTGATTACATTAAACAGTATATCGACTATCTTGCACTTCACAAGATGAACTATTTCCACTGGCATCTGACAGATGACCAGGGATGGAGAATGGAGAGCAAGGCATATCCAAAACTCAATGAGATTGGTTCCTGGAGAGCCGGTACGATTAAGGGAATATTCCCCGGTACAGGTGTTGACAGTACTCGTTACGGTGGTTTTTACACTATTGAGCAGATGAAGGAGATTGTCAAGTATGCAGCTGACCGTTATATAACTATCGTTCCTGAAATAGATGTGCCGGGTCACTCAATGGCAATCATTGCCGCTTACCCCGAGTTGAGCACAACTCCTGATATTCCTAAGCAACCTGCAATTACATGGGGTATTTACAACAGGCAGAACAATGTTTTGGTGCCGTCTGAAAAGACTTTCAAATTTTTGAAGGATGTTTTCAATGAGTTGATGGATGTCTTTCCGGGTGAGTATATTCACATAGGTGCCGATGAGTGCTCGAAGAAGTGGTGGAAAGAGTCAAGTGAAACTCAGAATTTTATGAAAAATTATGGTCTTGAGGATGAAGATGCCCTGCAGAGCTACTTCGTAAAGAGAATTCACGAGGTCGTAAAGGCACGGGGTCGCCAGCTTGTTGGTTGGGATGAGATTATGGAGGGGCCGATTGAGAAAGATATGGTTGTTATGAGCTGGAGAGATACAAAGCATGCATGGAAGGCTGCTGAGATGGGTAACAAGGCTATTTTGACACCGATTCAGACTCATTATCTGAATGCTGCCCAGAAAAAGAACGAGACTGTTTTGTGTCATCAGGACCTGTATGCTCCGATAGATTCTGTTTATAATTATGAACCGCTGCCGGAATCATTTGATCCTGTTTATGAGGAGAATATTCTGGGAGGTCAGGGTTGTATGTGGACTGAATATTTCCCTGACAAGGAAGCTGTGGAGTATGGTATTTTCCCGAGAATGTCTGCAATATCAGAGGTTTACTGGTCTCAGAAGAAAAATAAAAACTGGCCTCGTTTCATGCTTAAACTTGTAGAGCAGTTCAATCGCTATGACTTGTGGGAAGCCAAATACTCGACTGAAATTTTTGAATCGGGGAATTATTCGAGGTAGTTAAAAGTTTATAGTGAATAGTGGAGAGTGATAAGTGAAGAGTGAGGAGTGAAAAGTGAAGAGTGAGGAGTGAAAAGTGAAGAGTGAAAAGTGGAGAGTGATGAGTGAAGAGTGAAAAGTGATGAGTGATGAGTGAAGAGTGAAAAGTGATGAGTGATAAGTGATAAGTGATAAGTGATGAGTGATAAGTGATAAGTGAGGAGTGAAGAGTGAAAAGTGATGAGTGAAGAGTTAAAGTGAGTAATGAGATTAGTTAGAAAGTGATTATCCCTTATAGTGAAAAACTTTGAAATTCCCGCTAAGTTCATAGACTACCTCATTGAGGCGGCCGGGTCGCGGATAGCTGCAACTGTTCTTAAAGCTATAAGGAGCGGGACGCCTGAAGTATCCATAAGAATAAACCCGATGAAGGTGAGCGACCCGGCCGCCCTCGACCTGCCTTTGGCCGAACACATTCCCTGGTGTAAAGACGGCTTTTATCTGAGTAAAAGACCCAATTTCACACTGGATCCCGCCCTGCATGCCGGTGCCTACTATGTGCAGGAGCCATCCTCAATGAGCCTTTCAGTACTCGAACCCATATTCAGAGATCTCAGACCGCGGGAGATACTTGACCTTTGTGCCGCTCCCGGAGGTAAAAGCACCCACATTATCTCCATGGCCATGCGGCACTCATCTGTTTATTCATCATCTCACTCGCCATCTTACTCGCCATCTCACTCGCCATTTCACTCTTCAGCTAACTCGTCAGATCATTTGTCAGATCACTTGACAGCTCATTCGTCAGATCACTCTTCAGCTAATTCGTCAGATTATTTGTCAGATCACTCGTCATCTCTCTTATCTGAAATTGCCGGCAACAATCTGTCTTTCGTCAATAATCCTCAAGATATATATTTACCTCGCATCACCTGCAACGAGGTGATTAAAAGCAGGGCCGCTATCCTCAACGAAAATGTCACAAAATGGGGAGTCAACTCAGTCAATGTGACAAGCAAGGACCCGGAAAATTTCGCAAGGGAGGGCAGCACCTTCGACCTGATTCTTGTGGATGCCCCCTGTTCCGGAGAGGGAATGTTCAGAAAAGATCCCGACGCAATATCAGAATGGTCAGAGGAAAATGTCAAACTCTGTGCTGCCCGCCAAAGAAGAATTCTCTCCGATATTTGGGATGCCTTAGTGCCGGGCGGTATTCTGATATATTCTACATGCACCTTCAATAAATATGAAAATGATGACAACCTTCGTTGGTTGAAAAGTGAAATCGGCGCATGTTCATTTTCCTTTTTTAACGCACAAGAGCTTGAAAGTTCCGGAGTGGTTATCACACCTGAGGGAGGATTTCAGTTTTTTCCCGGTGTAGTGAGGGGCGAAGGGTTTTATTTTGCAGTTGTAAGAAAGCCATTTGACGAAAATGGAGAGTTTACTGTTTTCCCGGAAAGGGAGAGGTTGTCGGGAGTGAAAAGTGAGAAAGGTGGAAGTGATAAGTTTAAAGTGAAAAGTGAAAGAGTTAAAGGTGAGAAAGGGGGGAGTGATAAGTTAAGGGTGAAAAGTGAAAAGTGGGGCAGTGACAAAAACAGAAATGTGGAAAAAGATTGGAAAAGGCAATCTGATAAAAAACAGGATTTCAGTCAGAACTCTCTTAATACTATACCAGAACTGCCGGAACATCAGCTTGCGCTATCCGTGAATTATGAGTATGAGCACGAGTGGCCATCAGTAGAACTTTCCAAAGAAGTAGCCCTCACCTATCTCTCAAGGAATACTATTAGTCTTGACCCAAAAGCCCCACTGGGCTACCTCAGGGTTACATATAATGGATTGGGCCTTGGATTTGTCAAAAATCTAGGCTCCCGTGCCAATAATCTCTATCCAATGAATTGGCGGATAAGAAAAATTTAGTGGCACTGATTTTTCTAATTGCCTATCAATGTGTTGTTTGTAACAAGCATATTTTCAGCTTGTTAATTGTTCCGATAAATATGCTATTTATAACATATTGATTATCTACAAAACAAAAGTCTTGTTAAACAAGCTGTTTTGTAGCGCTCTAATTGTCATGAAATTAGAAAAATCAGTGCCACTAATATTCAGACATAAAGTCGAAAAAGGCCATGGGCTTTAAAGAGACTCTGTAGTCGCTTACAAGTTAATGTAGAAATACTGGATCAGGGCATTTCAGCCGGAGGGAGTATAACGACTGAGGATGGACAGCCTTGAGACAGTATTTCTACAAATAAAAGCGGCTGCTGAGACTTGTTTTTTATTATACAAGAATCTTTAATACTTATGTCTGCGATGTTACAATTGTAATTATTTAAATAATAGTTAATTAGAAAAAACAGTGCCACTAATAAAAAAGGTTGCCTGAATCAGGCAACCCTTTTTACGTGATTTTGCAACGGGAAAGACTATCCGCCAAAATCATCGAAAGCTATATTATCTGCAGGGACACCAAGGTTATCCAGCATCTTAACTACAGAACTGTTCATCATAGGAGGACCGCAAAGATAATACTCTACATCTTCAGGTGTATCATGATTCTTCAAATAATTATCATAAAGTGCCTGATGGATGAATCCTGTAAGACCTGTCCAGTTGTCTTCAGGTTTTGCTTCACTGAGTGCTATGTGGAAGTTGAAATTAGGGAATTCTCTCTCAATTTCACGGAACTCCTCTTCGTAGAATACTTCACGAAGTGAGCGTGCACCATACCAGAAGCTGACTTTACGGGTTGTCTTCTCGGTCTTGAAGAGGTGGAAAATGTGTGAACGCATAGGAGCCATACCTGCACCACCACCGACGAAGATTATCTCGTTCTGAGTCTCTTTTATGAAGAACTCGCCGTAAGGGCCTGAAATAGTCACTTTATCGCCCGGTTTGCGTGAATATATGTATGACGAGCAAACACCCGGATTAACATTCATAAACGTGCCCTTGCTGCGATCCCATGGCGGGGTTGCGATACGGATATTCAACATTATGATGTTGCCCTCTGCAGGGTGGTTGGCCATTGAGTATGCACGGAATGTCTGCTCCTTGTTTACCATCTTGAGATCCCATATCTTCATCCTGTCCCAGTCTTCATGGTATTCAGGCTCAACATCGATGTCCTTCTTGAAATCAACCTCGCATGGAGGGATGTCAATCTGAATATATCCGCCTGACTTGAATTTGAGGTGCTCCCCTTCAGGAAGTTTAACTACAAACTCTTTGATAAAGGTTGCCACGTTGTGGTTGCTCACAACTTCGCACTCCCATTTCTTGATACCGAGAACCTCTTCCGGAATAACGATCTCCATGTCCTCTTTCACTTTAACCTGACAACCGAGACGCCATTGGTTGTTTTGTTGCTTCCTTGTGAAGAAACCGGTCTCTGTAGGGAGAATCTCGCCACCGCCTTTTGTTACACGGCATTTACACATGCCGCATGTTCCACCGCCTCCGCATGCAGAGGGAAGAAATATCTTCTCGTTTGAAAGTGTTGAAAGAAGTGATGATCCGGGACTTACTGTAAGCTCCTTATCTCCGTTGATTGTAACTTTAACCTTGCCGGAAGGTGTCAGCTTTGCTTTTGCATACAGCAGCATTGCTACCAGTAACAAGGTCACTACCAGTATCGCAATCACTGCAACTGTTACTATTGTTGTAATATTCATGATTCTTCTTCTCTTACAGTTTAATACCCATAAAGCTCATAAAGGCCAAGCCCATGAGACCTACCATAATAAATGTTATTCCCAGTCCGCGAAGCGGTTTTGGCACATTGGAGTATTTGAGCTTCTCCCTGATTGCTGCCAGTGAGATAATAGCAAGTGCCCAACCGATACCTGAACCCAGTGCATAGGTTGTTGCCTGCGCAAGTGTCTCGTAACCTCTCTCCTGCATGAAGAGTGAACCTCCAAGTATGGCACAGTTTACAGCTATCAGCGGAAGGAATATACCCAGAGACGAGTAGAGTCCCGGTGTGAATTTCTCGACAACCATCTCAACAAGTTGGGTGATTGAAGCCACGACAGCTATAAATATAATGAAACTCAAAAAGCTCAGGTCAAGGTCTGCATATGAGGGGTCGAGCCAGGCAAGGGCACCGGCCTTCAATACATATTCGTACAGAATATAGTTGACAGGCAATGTTACAACAAGCACGAATATTACTGCTATTCCAAGACCTGTTGCTGTCTTTACGCTTTTGGAAACTGCCAGAAATGAACACATTCCCAAAAAGTAGGCAAATACCATGTTCTCTACGAATATGGATTTGACGAATAAACTAATTAAATCTTGCATATTGGTATGTGTTTATTTTTCTTGTAATTCTTTATCAAAGCTCCTTTGTACCCAGATTATGAGACCAATGAGTATCAGAGCCATAGGAGGAAGGATCATGAGACCATTGTTGTAGTAAAATCCTCCGTTTTCAGCATACCAGCTTAGTGGAATGATCTGGAAACCGTAGATTGTGCCGGAGCCTAAAAGCTCTCTCACTATTGATATTACCACAAGAATTAATCCGTATCCTGCTCCGTTGGCCAAACCGTCTATCAGTGATGGGAAAGGCTTGTTTCCAAGGGCAAATGCCTCTATACGTCCCATGATGATACAGTTGGTGATTATCAGCCCGACGAAGACTGAAAGTTGCTTGCTCACCTCATACGAATAGGCTTTCAGTATCTGGTCCACAAGTATTACCAACATTGCAACAACTACAAGCTGTACAATGATACGGATCCTGTTAGGGATTGTATTACGCAGGAGTGACATTATAAGGTTTGAGAATCCTGTGACTATGGTGACAGAGAGTGCCATCACAATAGCAGGTTCGACCTTGACTGTAACCGCCAGTGAAGAACAGATACCGAGCACGAGTACTGTGACAGGGTTCTTTCTGAATAGCGGATCGATATATATTTTCTTATCCATCGTTCAACTTATTTTTTTGGAGTTACTACTTCTCCTGCAGCAGAAACGGCTGTAGAGTCTGTTATTGGAGCAGCTATTGCCGAAGAGTCGCTTTGTAATAGAATCTTCTGAGAAGCTGCTTCCTTAAGTGACTTGAAAAATTCAAGATATTCGCCTACGCAGGTTTTAACCATGCTCTCGAGAGCCTTGCTGGTTATTGTTCCACCTGATATAGCATCTACCTGGTGTAAGTTTCCCTGCTCTGCTCCGCCTTTCATCACTCCGATTGATACGAACTCCTCTCCGTCGAAGATCTGTTTGTCTGCAAACTGAACCTGGAATTCAGAAGTCGAAATCTCGGCACCGAGTCCCGGAGTCTCTCCTTTATGATCGAAAACGGCACCATAAACGGTATTGATGTCTCCCTTGAGTGCTATATAACCCCAGATAGGGCCCCAGAGACCTGCTCCGTGAAGAGGAATAATATAGTATGTCTGGGCTGAGTCTATTTTGCATATATAGAGTGGAAGAGATTTGCCTTCCCCTGTGATTGTTGTGTCGGTTATGTATTTTGCATATTCACTTTCTATGTAACCGGCTTTGTCAGCATCAAGCTTTGCTGCATCTTCGCCCAGGTGAACAGCTTTCAACACCATTTGTTTGGTCTCGATGGAGATGTTCCTCTCCTGAGCATCCTTGAGCAGATATGCTGCAAGGGCAAGGACTACTGCTACCAATACTACGAGTACTGTCGAGTAGATTATTGTGTACAGGTTTTTATTTGTATCCATTGTAATCCTCCTTATTATTTAACAGTTACTGTAGCTCTTTTTAGTCTCTTCTTTATGTTCGACTGTACGACATAGTGGTCAATCAGTGGAGCAAAAGTGTTGAGGAGCAGTATCGCAAGCATCATTCCTTCAGGATAACCCGGGTTGAATGCGCGGATGATGATTACCATAATGCCAATCAGGAATCCGTATATCCATTTTCCGGTCTCTGTCTGAGCACTCGTCACAGGGTCGGTTGCCATGAAAACGGCTCCGAATGCAAAACCTCCCATTACTAAATGATCCCATGCCGGAATATTGAGGTATGATGCCGGGTCTGCAGGTGCGACTGCGTTTAGTAAAAGTCCTGTGAGCAGAGCTCCGGCTACTGTCGAGAACATTATTTTCCAGCTTGCAACGCCTGTTACAATCAGGATTACAGCTCCCAATAATATTGCCAGTGTTGATGTCTCACCTACGCATCCGGGTATGAAACCGAAGAACATATCTGAGAAGGATGGTATAGGAGCACCTGCCATTGCATTTGCAAGCGGTGTGGCTCCAGAGAATCCGTCAACAACGCCCTGTCCTTCAGAAAGACCTGCAATCCAGATTTTGTCTCCTGAGATCTGTGAAGGGTAAGCGAAGAATACGAAGGCTCTTGAAAGAAGTGCCGGGTTCCAGATGTTCATACCTGTACCGCCGAAAACCTCTTTACCTATTATTACGGCAAATGCTACTGACAGAGCGAGTATCCAGAGAGGTACGTCTACAGGCATGATTAATGGTATCAGCATTCCTGATACCAGGAATCCTTCGTTTACTTCATGTCCTCTAATCTGTGCTGCTGTGAATTCGATGCCGAGTCCTACAACGTATGAAACGATTATAAGAGGGAGAACTTTAAGGAATCCGAACCAGAACATCCCCCAGAAATCCATTGAGCCTCCTATAGAGAGGTTATGCTGATATCCTGTGTTCCACATTCCGAAAAGCATTGCCGGCATGAGGGCGATTATGACAAATGACATTGTCCTCTTCAGGTCAATTGAGTCTTTTATGTGAACACCGTTTTTTGTAACTGTGTCAGGCACAAAAAGGAATGTCTCAAACGCATCAAAGGTCGAATGCAGGAATCCGAGCTTGCCGCCTTTGCTGAATGTCGGCTTTATATTATCTACAATTTTTCTTAGCGCTTTCATCTCTATTTTATTAAGACATTTCTTTAATCATCAAATCTATTCCTTTTGATACAATCTCTTGTACATCTATCTTGGAAGGGCATACAAATTCACAGAGTGCCATATCTTCCTCGATAACTTCATAGATGCCCAGAGCCTCCATGTTGTCAATATCTTCTGCAAGAATTGCCTTAAGAAGGTATGTAGGATAAATGTCCATAGGGAGAACTTTCTCATATACGCCTGTCATGACAAAGGCTCTCTCAGCGCCGTTTGTGTTGGTGTCCAGCTCATAACTCTTCTTCGGAGTCAGCCATGAGAAATATGTGTGCGAAATGCTGAATTTCTTAGCTCTGAATGGCTTAATCCATCCGAACATCTCGTAGTAGTTTCCTTCTGATATGAGGGTGATCTGATTGTGGTAAAATCCTAAAAATCCTTCTGCTCCAACATTGGTACCAGTAAGAACGTTTCCGCTTATCCACCTTACCGGTAGTTCGTCACCGGCGCTTTTGGCTATGTGGCCTGCATATTCTTTTATGTCACTCATGCACATGCCGGGAAGGCATTCAACATAACTTGGATTAACGCATCTCGGACCGGTAATGGCAATTGTCTTTTTGATGTCGTAGATTCCCTTTGTGAAAAGCTTACCTATTGCGGCAACCCCATACATGTCAATCGTCCATACAACCTCACCCTTGTTTACAGGGTCGATGTTGTTGATCTGTATGCCGACATTTCCTGCAGGATGCGGGCCTTCTATTGTGTGGAATATCACCCTTTCAAGTCTGTGGAAAGGACTGCCTGCGTGGTTGTTTATGTGCAGGCTAAGGTGAATGCCACCCTTTGTAAGAAGGTTGAGTACATCAATACCGGCCTGAAGTGACTCTTTTTCTCCTTTGAGTGTGAAGTCAAGATCAGGGGCAAGTGGGGATGAATCAAACCCTGAAATGAAGATTGCCTTAGGCTCAATTGCAGGATTTGGGGTGATTCCGTAAGGGCGTTGCTTGATTACGGGCCATAGTCCGCTCTCCAACAAAACGTCGATAATCTCTTCTTTTATTGCAGTCTTTGGGTTTGGAACGTTAAACTGAATGTGCTCGTACTTTTTGTCGTTCTGGATAAGTACTGCAAGCAGTTTGCGTTTTTCACCCCTAACGATCTCTTTTACAACACCACTCACCGGTGAGCAGATTTGTATTGATAGATTAGTTTTGTCTGCCAAGATTGGTGAACCTGCTTTGACTGCATCTCCTTCTTTTACAAGGAGTTTTGGGTTTAGTGTCCTGAAGTCAGATGGTTTCACAGCAAGAATATCCGAAGAGATGGTTTTAGTGATTTGGTTTGAGGCATTTCCTTTTAAAGGAATGTCCAAACCTTTGCTTAATCGAATATGGTTTGACATTATTGTGAAAAATTTTGCGGCAAAGATACACAATATTTATAATTTTGTGCCAATGAAGACTGATTTTTCAACAATTTACGAAGGGCTGAATAGTGCTCAAAGTCAGGCAGTTGAGCAATTTGACGGCCCCTGTTTGATAGTGGCGGGAGCGGGATCCGGAAAAACGAGAGTGCTAACCTGCAGGATTGCTAATATTCTGGACCATGGACATAAGGCCGGTTCTGTGCTGGCACTTACATTCACAAACAAGGCATCTAAGGAGATGAAGGAGAGGATTGCCTCTCTTGTGGGTTATGATGTGGCCAGAAATTTATGGATGGGTACATTTCACTCTGTTTTTGTGAAATTTCTCAGGGAAGATGCTGAATTACTGGGTTTTCCCAAGAGTTTTACTATATATGACACATCTGATTCCAGAAGTGCTATAAGGGCTTGTGTCAAGGAGCTCTCTCTGGATGAGAAGATATATAAGCCAAATGAGGTGCTTTCCAGGATATCAATGGCTAAGAACAACCTGGTTACTCCGGCTGCTTATCTTAGCAATGCTACTCTTGCTCAAAATGATGCTGCTGCCAAGAAGCCCAGGATAGGGGAGATTTATGCTCTTTATCATAAGAAATGTAAACAGGCCGGAGCAATGGATTTTGATGATATTCTTGTATATACAAATATTTTGCTTCGTGATTTTCCGCAGGTTCTTGAGAAGCTGAGATCACGGTTTTCATATATTCTTGTAGATGAGTATCAGGATACTAACTATTCTCAATATCTGATAGTCAAGAAACTGGCTTCTGTTCACAGAAATCTGTGTGTTGTAGGGGATGATGCTCAAAGTATATACTCGTTCCGGGGAGCGAGGATAGAGAACATTTTGAATTTCAGGAAGGACTACCCTGAGGCTAAGGAGTTCCGTCTGGAGCAGAATTATCGTTCTACTCAGACAATTGTAAAGGCAGCTAATAGTCTGATTGCAAGGAATTCGATGCAGATAAAGAAGGAGTGTTTCTCTTCGGCAGCAGAGGGGGAGAAGATATCTGTAATGAATGCGTATACAGATCAGGAGGAGGCATTTATGCTTGCCTCTTCGGTTTTGGCCAGGATTTATCAGGATAAGGCTTCTTATGGTGATTTTGCTGTCCTGTACAGGACAAATGCTCAATCGCGTGCTGTTGAGGAGGCTTTGAGGAAACGTTCGTTACCCTACAAGATTTATGGGGGGCACTCTTTTTATGAGCGGGCTGAGGTTAAGGATATGATCTCTTATCTGAGGCTGCTGCTCAATAAAAAGGATGATGAGGCTTTCAGGCGGATTGTCAATGTTCCTCCGAGAGGAATTGGTGACACAACTGTCTCGTGTCTGACGGCGGCGGCCAACTCGGCAGGGGTCTCTCTCTGGGAAGCTATGATGGAGGGGCAGATGAGTGCTATGGGCATCAAGCAGGCCGCCGCCGGCAAGCTTTTCCAGTTTGCAAAGATGATTGCAGAGATCAGTGCCAAAGTTGCGACCTACAATGTCTATGATATTGCCATGGAGGTTCTGGTAAAATCGGGTTATATGGATTATCTCAGGTCCGATACATCGGTTGAGGGGCAGGCCCGACTTGACAACGTTGAGGAGTTGATGAACAGTATCAAGGCTTTTGTAGAGGAGGTAGAAGAGACAGGTGAAATAAACAACGATCTTGAGTCAGCAAAACCAGCTTTAGATTCCAACTCTTCCAACTCTTCCAACTCTTCCAACTCTTCCAATTCTTCCGCTTCTCCCACTTCCGCTTCATCCGATTCTTTCACTTCATCCACTTCATCCGATTTATCCGATTCATCCACTTCACCTCTCACCGACGATTCTGATTTAGATGTGCAAGTGCCGGATGGACAGGGTAGAAACTCAAATCCTTTGGTCTCGCTCGCAAATTATATAGAGAATATTGCGCTGCTGAGTGCTATCGACGAGAATAATGCCCCCGAGGATTCTAACAAGATTAGCCTTATGACTGTCCACTCGGCAAAAGGGTTGGAATTCCCTTATGTGTATGTGGTAGGTATGGAGGAGAACCTTTTCCCTTCGGGCAGTATGTCCGGGATCAAGGAGACAGATCTGGAGGAGGAGAGAAGACTATTTTATGTTGCACTGACGAGGGCAAAGTTGAATGTTACGCTATCGTACGCCCAGTCACGTTTCAGATGGGGCTCTCATGTAAATTATCCTACAAGCAGGTTTTTGAGAGAGATTGATCCAAAATACCTTGACTGGCCTGATATGAAAAGTGAGATGGGTGGTGATGATTACAATCTGGTATCGATGAGCTCTCTTTCCAATAGCGGAACATCCCGCTCCGAAAATCGCTTTCGTGATAGGTCAGGTTCCGGGAATGATGACAGAACGACTTCCGGTAATTATGAAAGAAGCGGTTCCGGTTCATACGACAGATCCGCTTTCGGGTCATATAACAGATCCGGGTCAGGATCTCATGACCGATCCGGTTCTGGTTCTTTGAACGGCAGCCCCGGTTCTCAATATCGTGATCGCGCAGGTAATCCTTCAAATGACAAGAGTTCATCCGACAATACGCGAAATGTATTTCGTCCGTCGACTACGTTCCGGAAGCCGGCCGACCCGGATTTCAAGGCAGACCCTATTTCAAAATTGAAAGTTGGCCTGAAAGTTGAACATGACCGATTTGGTTTCGGAACACTGCTCGAACTCGAGGGGGATGCCCTGAATGCAAAAGCTATTGTCGATTTTGAACAAGGTGGAAAAAAAACATTACTCTTGAAGTTCGCGAAGCTCCGCGTTGTAGAATAACTCTGAATTGTATAAGGTTAACTCATAGTTGATTAACATATAGTTGTATGAACAATATAACGGAGGACTGATTTTTTTGAAACTCTAATTATTGCATGGAGTTTAGTAATTATTACTTGGAAATCTTAATTGTCAAATTTTTATAACCGTCAGAAATCTATTGTCAATTTTATGCCCCACAGAATATTATTAAAATATTTATAACCCTCAGAATTTAATTGTCAAATTAACTTTGCCCGGGTATAGATTTTTTACCGGTTATAATGTCATTTGCTGAGATTTTCCACAAATAGAAATATCACATATTTGATAATAAATTGAAGCCTATTAAGCGAATTCCGATCTCTATATAAGAAAAATTTCTTTAAAAACAGAAAAAAATTAAAAATATTTTCAAAAATTTAAACTTTGGCACAGAGTTTGTATTTTTTAAATCGAAGTTTTTCATAGTTTAAGTTTAGGTTAAGTAATGGGGCATTATTCCGGAAGGGGTGAGGCCCCATGAAGTTTTTATATATTTAGTGGCACTGATTTTTCTAATCACCTGTTTATACGGTGAGTAAAAACGACTATTAATCAGAAGTTTATAAACGTCTGTATATCCGTGCGATATAAAAATATGTATCACAAAATTTACATCACTGCCATCAATATCTGTCAAACAAAACTGCAAATATCAGAATATTAAGCAATTAGAAAAATCAGTGCCACTAAAAATAAAGCGCCTGCAAATACTACATTTACAGGCGCTTAGCTATTGTTTATTTAGAAAAAATCAGTGCCATCAATATTACTTAAACGCTTGCTCACTGAGCCCCTTGCCGCCGAGTCGCAATTCGCTGAAGTAATCCGGGACAGCTCTTCCGAGCAGGCTGTCTACATATACTTTCGCAAGGTATTGTGATAGCATGAATCCGTGCCCGCGCATTCCTACGAATAAGCCTGCCTCCGGGTCTATTATGTAGCGCGGCTCTGTGTAGTAGCCAGACCATATCGCCTGGAATCCGACCCCTGAGAGCTGAGGTATCCAGTCTGTAAACATCTCCGTTGCGACCTCAATAAAATCCCGGGTGTTTATCTTCAGGTTCTTCGCTGTCTCTTTTGCATCTATTGCAGGTGAGGCACAGCCGATAATCTGCCCTGTCTCAGCAAGTTGCTGACCGTAAACGGCTGAAAATCCTTTATATTTCCTTCTGTCTATTATCATGTCAAGGTTTGCTCCGTCTTTACCCAGCATAGGCAGCCTCTTTGTGATGAATGCCTGGTGTTTGACAGGGTAAAGTCCGGTCTCGATGCCTAGTTTCTTTGCAAATTTGTCTGCATTTCCACCAAGAGCATTTATAAATATCTCTGTCCTGAACTCAAGATATTCTCTGTTTGGTGTCTGTAAAATAACATGGTACTCCTTGCCATCCCTGCGGACATCAATCAGTCTGGTGTTCTCGAGAATCGTTCCTCCAAGGCTCCGGCCGATATGCCTTACAGCATCAATTGTCAGTCCGGGGTTTGCCTGCCAGCAGTTATTGGTTATCAGTGCGTGGCTGTAGGTGGACAATGATGTGTTGAAGTATGGTGATATCTCCTTTCTGAAATCTTTTTTGTCGACCATGTAAGCATCAGACCAGGCACGGGAGAGATCGAGTGATTTATATGTCTCTTCGTCATGTGCCAGATTGACGTATCTTGTGAGTTTGAAGTCGATGTGAGTCTTTTCATTCAGTGCCCTGAAAATCTCAAGGTTGTGCATTGCTATATCAGCCAGAGCAGGCAGTGAGAATGCCGGTCGTCCTCCCGCGATGTTTCGCCATGAACTTCCTAACCCGTCATTGATAAGGTAAGGTTTGTAACCAGCCTCTGAAAGATAACGGAAAAGTGACGAACCTGCAATTCCGCCTCCTGCTATCAATGCCGCTACTTTTTTTATCTCTCTTTTTCCTTTATTTGGAGAAACCTCCGGAAGAATCACCCTCTCCTCCCTGTTCTTGTTGACCATCTCTCCAAGATTAACCAGATTGGACATAGGACCTCTCGGCGTTGGTTCTCCGAGAACCTCTATTCCGTATGCCCTGAGCAGAGTCCTTGCTCTCGGGACGCATCTGTTTCCGCGGCATGCACCCATGCCTATTCTGGAGATATGTTTCAACTCATCTGAAGAGATAACTTTCCTGTCACCAATGACAGACAAAAGTTTTTCAACAGTAACATCTTCACAGTGACAGATATATGATTTCGCATCGTGAGGTTGCCCAAGTTTAAGAAGCCTGAGCGGTTCAGGATAGTTCTCCTTGACAATAAAGCCCCTTACTTTCAGAAGTTCCTCTCCTTCGAGATTTGTCGCCTTGACTCTGGCGACATTTGTCTTGTTGTCGCTTTTGAGAATCTTCTCGATAACTCCCTCTCCGACCTTTTCTCCGTTATTGTTGACAAGATATACCTCAACACCCTCTTTTGCCTTGTATTCAATCGGAAGGAAGAGCCAGTTCTTGTTGAACTGGTAGCCGAAAATCGCAAGACCCGGACATTGGTGAACGCATTGCATGCAACCGATACACTTGTCGAAATCAATACGCGGGACGGTTGATGTTGAAGATTTGGTTATAGCCCCGTATTTACATGCAAAAGAGCACGGGTTGCAAGCAAAACCATAGAGACAGTCAATCTGGACGAAACCTTTCGATTCCATTCTCTCTTTAGAAGGCTTTAACGGCTCTTCCAGTATCCTGACCGGATGCTGCTGAGAATCTATGTACTCCTTGGATATTGAGAGATAGTTGTCGTAGTTGTATCTTATCCCGAGATCCTGCATGATTTCGTATGCGCACTGGCGCCCTCTGAGTACGGCAGAAGTTCCCTCTCCGATCTTGACGGAATCACCGACTCCGTGACACTTCCTTCCGAACACCTCAATACCTTTTCTGAAGAGCTGATTGTCAGGAATTAAACCCGTACATATATTTATACAGTCAATATCCTCCACGAGTGTCTCTGTTCCTGCTATTGGTTTGAAATTCTCACATCTGGCAATGATTGCACCGGTTATACCTGTACGGTCTTCGTTTGGAATTGCTTCAAGAAGTATATGTGATGTGAGAATCGGAATCCCGAGTCTCCTTACTCTGTTTGCCTGAACAGGAAAACCACCCTCTGACGGCATCGCCTCTATTATAGCCTTTACACTGGCTCCTGCCTGCATCGCCTGGTAAGATGTGAGGTATCCGATGTTGCCTGCGCCGACAGTTAGAATCTTCTTACCCAAAAGGGTAAGCTCTTTGTTCATCATTCTCTGTACGACTGCTGCGGTGTACACTCCCGGAAGGTCGTCATTCTTAAATGCCGGCATAAATGGAACCGCACCTGTTGCCACAACAATCTGCTCTGTATCTATATAAAATACCTCTTGAGTGGCAATATTCTTGGCTATTAGTCTTTTACCCTCGACTATGTCCCATATTACCGAGTCAAGTATAATCCCGGTGTGATCTTCTCCAGCCAGATTTGATGCTATGTCAAAACCTCTCATTCCACCGAATCTTTTCTCTTTCTCGAAAAAGAAAAACTGGTGAGTCTGCATTACAAACTGACCGCCTATTTTGCTGTTATTGTCAATTACAAGATTGTCGACACCTGCTTTGCAGAGCTCTTCCCTTACCGCCAGTCCTGCAGGTCCTGCACCTATAATTGCCACAGTTGTCTTGAAAACCTTGATTGCAGGTTTTAATCCGCCCTGGTATTCAATACCCTCAGGCATGTAAGATTCGTCAATCCTTCTTACATCCTTCACTTCATCCACCTTGGTTATACATATTCGACGGACCCTTCCGTCAACCAACATTTCGCAGGCTCCACATTTTCCGATTCCGCACTCCAACGTACGCTCTCTGTGTTCCAGACTGTGTTTGTGTACTACGAGCCCTGCCTGATGTAAGGCTGCTGCAATTGTAAATCCCCTCTGACCAACAACTTTTTGTCCTTCGAATGTAAATTCTACTCTATCTTCCACAGGAATCGGAAGAATAGGATGTTCCGTGATTTTGTACATAGTTTAAAAATAGTTTGAACAAATTTAATAAAAATCACTTCTGACGATTTTAGATTTAGATATTTTTTGCAAAAAATTGACGATTCTGTTACTAAATTCTAATATATCGTAATAGATTTGATTGACTAACCAATTAAATCTGTGAGATATGAAGGGTAAATTATTATTGGGTAAAAAGGAAGGGCCTCTTAATGAAGAACCGTTCCTTAAAGGTTTTACAGGGACACTATCATCCTTCTCCTCTTTTGGAACAAGGATTCCCTTGCTGACGCTCTTCTGGGGCATAATTGTCATTGCGCTCTGTTCATTCTTTCTCTCCTCTTGCCGGGGGCTTACATTTGCGGAGGAGAACACCGGCGAACTTAGATTTGTATTCAACAGGAAAGTAGATACGAAATCTGTTGTAAGAGAGTTTCCGGACAGTAATAAATTTATGTTAACGATTAAAAACAGTTCTGGCACAGTGGTCTATAATGATCTGTATGGAAACAGGCCGGCCAGGATGGAACTTAATGCAGGGAGCTATGAGATTTCGGTTGTATCCCGTGAGTTTACCAGACCGGAATTTGATGCTCCTTGTTTCGGGGACAACAAGACTGTGATAGTCAAAGCCGGCGAGGTGTGTGTAATCTCTCTCACTGCCGTGCAGACTAATCTCGGTGTCAGAATTACTTTTACTGAAGATTTTATAAAAAAGTTTCCCGGTTATACTGCAGAATTGGCTGACACGGCCGGAAAACTCACATATCCGTTTACTGAAACGAGATTTGCATATCTTAATCCAGGCCCTGTGACACTCAATTTGATTGAGCTGCCTCCTTATGGGGAGGATGCAGTACAGGATACAATCCCTGTCATTTCAAGAGAGATGTCTCAGAAGGATATGCTAACGGTAAACCTTCATGCAAACCCCTCTGACACATCTTCTGCAACATCGGGTATAATTATAGACACTACTGCCAGATGGCTCTTCGAACAGATAGTAGTAGGAGCGGGGGACGGAAAGAGTATGGCAACGGCATTTAATACCGGGCAGCTCTCATCAAACATCGGTGCAAAGGGTGTATGGGTGACAGGATATATAGTCGGCGGGGACCTCACCTCTACTGCCATAAGTTTCACTCCTCCTTTTACAAAGGAGACAAACCTTGCTATTGCGTCATCTGCAAGTGAGACGATCCGAAGTAATTGTATATCAATATGTATCCCTAATACAGATTTGCGTGGAGTGCTCAATTTGTGTACAAATCCGGGCAATCTCGGCAAGCGGGTCTATATTCAGGGAACTGTTGTGGCTTCATACCTGGGACTTATTGGTTTGAACCCTGTAACAGACGCCCGATTTTAGGAAGATTGTGGGTGTGAATTGCTATATTTGCATTTGTTTAAAAAGATGGACTTATGCAAGAGAATGGTTATTTTGCCCATGGGACAGCTGTGATTGATCCCGGGTGTACTATTGGAAAAGGTACAAAAATATGGCACTTCACCCACATAATGAGCGAGTCTGTCATAGGAGAGGGGTGCAACATCGGTCAGAATGTTGTGGTCTCGCCGGAAGTTGTACTGGGAAACAATGTGAAGGTTCAGAACAATGTATCAATCTACACAGGGGTCATTTGTGAGGATGATGTTTTTCTCGGTCCCTCATGCGTGTTCACCAATGTAATCAATCCCCGCAGTGCTATTATAAGAAGAGAAAGCTATCAGAAGACTCATGTCGGGAGAGGTGCGACTATAGGTGCCAATGCGACAATTGTCTGTGGTCATGACATAGGAGAGTATGCTTTTATTGGTGCAGGTGCGGTTGTGATTGATGAGGTTAAACCATATGCTCTTGTTGTAGGCAATCCTGCCAGACAGATAGGATGGATGAGCCGCGCAGGGCAAAGGCTGGTATTCGGGCAGGATGGTTTAGCCGAATGTCCGGAGACAAAGGAGAGATATTCTCTTGTGGACGGTGAGGTGAAATTGCTCAATATTTGACACATATTTATGGATATTAAAGAAGATCTGCTTCACAGAGTCCTCTACGCTACTGACGCCTCTGCTTATAGGGAATTGCCACAGGGTGTCTTTTACCCGCGCAACAAAAAAGAACTTGCAGATATTGTAATATATGCAGCCGTGAAGGGAGTCTCGCTGATTCCCAGAGCCGGAGGGACTTCAATAGCCGGACAGGTTGTCGGAAATGGTTTGGTCGTGGATATCTCAAGGTATATGAACAGAATACTTGAGATTAATCCGGATGAGGGTTGGGCAAGGGTGGAGCCGGGTGTTGTCCTCGATCAGCTGAACAAAGAGGCGTCCAGATCCGGACTCTTTTTCGGGCCTGAAACCTCTACCTCAAACCGTTGCTGTATCGGAGGTATGGTGGGAAACAACTCGTGCGGCTCTCACTCTCTTGTATACGGAAGCACCAGAGATCACCTGATTGAGGCTGAGGTCATACTCTCTGACGGGACAGTCTCTGTTTTCAGAAAGCTGTCAAAAGATGAGTTTAAGGAAAAATGCAAATCATCGAGTGAACGGGAATCTGCCATTTATAATTTTGTCGATTCACTGCTCAATAACAAGAGAGCGTTGTCGGAGATAACAGACAATTTTCCTGACTCTGAACTCAGGAGGAGAAATACAGGGTATGCTCTGGATGAACTGGTCGCTTCATGCAAAAATGATGATGAATATATAAACCTTGCACCACTTCTTGCAGGTTCGGAGGGTACACTGGCAATGGTGTCCGAGATAAAGGTGAAACTTGTACCGCTCCCGCCATCAAATAAATGTCTGGTTTGTGCACATTGTGCATCACTGGAGGATATCTTCAAGGCTAACCTTATTGCTCTCAGACACTCGCCAAAGGCGGTGGAGATGATGGATGACAACATTCTTGAACTTAGCAAGAAGAATCTTTCCCAACAGAAAAACCGCTTTTTTGTCAAGGGGGACCCTGCTGCAATACTGATTGTGGAACTTGCGGAGAGTAGTGTTGAGGAGCTTGAAAAAGTTGTTGATGCGGTTGAAAAGGATCTTCTCGCTTCAGGGTTGAGTTACTATTGTTCGAAAGTTTACGGCTCCGATATCTCACGCGTCTGGGAGCTCAGAAAGGCGGGGCTTGGATTGCTGACCTCAATGGCCGGGGATGCAAAGCCTGTCTCTGTGATTGAGGATACTGCCGTTGCCCCGAAGAGGCTGCCGGAGTATATGGCGGATTTCAGGGAGATGCTGGCCTCCTATGGCCTCTCATGTGTTTTTCATGCACATATAGGTACCGGAGAGTTGCACCTCAGACCTATTCTCAATCTGAAAAAAGGTGATGATGTGGCTCTTTTCAGAACTGTAGCGAGGGAGACTGCTTTGCTGGTGAAAAAATACAAGGGTTCTCTCTCCGGGGAGCATGGTGACGGAAGATTGCGCGGTGAGTTTATTGAGTTGATGTACGGCTCTTATTTATATGGGCTGATGAGAGAATTGAAGAAGACTTTTGATCCTGCTTCCATTTTCAATAAAAACAAGATTGTTGACACCCCGCCGATGAACACCTCTCTGAGATATGAGGCTGATTCAAAGGTTCCGGAATATAAGACCTATTTTGATTACTCCGCACAGGGAGGATGGCTGAGTGCAATCGAGCAGTGCAACGGCTCCGGTGATTGCCGGAAAGCATCGGTTTTCGGAGGGACAATGTGTCCCAGTTTCAGGGCTACAGGCAGGGAGCAGGATGTTACAAGGGGCAGGGCAAACACACTTCGGGAACTTCTCACTCACCCTTATAAGAGTAAGGTTTTTTCACAAAAGGAGATTCTCGAGACCCTTGAGCTATGTCTCTCCTGTAAGGCCTGTAAGAGTGAGTGCCCGTCAAATGTCGATATGACCAGGTATAAGGCTGAGTTCATGCAGCACCATTATGACACAATGATTCTGCCGCCCTTCAGGTCTTTTATGGTGGCAAACATGGCAGGGGTGGAAAGATTTGGAACTTTGGTCCCATCTGTCTACAACTTTTTTGCAACCAATAAAATAACATCTTCAGCCATAAAATTCTTTGTGAGGTTCTCTCAGCAAAGGGAACTTCCGGAGATAATGAAACACTCTGTAAGAAAGCATGTAAGGAGTCTCTCCATGCCCGGGAAAGGGAAAAAGGTATATATTTTCCTTGATGAGTTTACCGAGTACAATGACGGGGAGACAGGTATCTTTTTTGTTGACCTGCTTATCTCTCTCGGCTATGATGTGATAATTCCCGAGCATGTTGAAAGTGGCAGGGCTGCCCTCTCAAAAGGGATGTTGAAGAAGGCCAGGAGACTGGCCAGAAAAAATGTGCTTCTTCTCAAAGATATTATATCAGATGAAGCTCCTCTGGTCGGGCTTGAACCATCCGCAATACTCTCCTTCAGAGACGAATACCCTGATCTTGTCGGGGACGATCTCAAATCTCAGGCAAAAAAATTGTCTGAGAATGTCCTGCTTTATGATGAGTTTATAATGAGAGAGGCAGAAAAGGGTGTAATTGTACCCGGCCTTTTTACCGAAGAGCCACTACAGATTAAGCTTCACGGACATTGTCATCAGAAGGCCATCGTTACTACCGAGTTTTCGAGAAGGATGCTCTCTTTGCCAAAAAATTACAAGGTTGATGTTATTCCTTCAGGCTGCTGCGGTATGGCCGGTTCCTTCGGGTACGAGAAGGAGCATTATGAAATTTCTATGAGTATCGGGGAGCAGGTTCTTTTTCCTGCAGTCCGCAATACTTCTGCCGATGTTGAAATAGCTGCCCCCGGTGTCTCTTGCCGTCAACAAATCAAAGACGGAACCGGCCGCAATGCCGCGCATCCGGTTGAGATACTTTACAAGGCTCTAAAAGGTCAGGTTCTTGATGGCTAAATATAGTTCTGTTGAAGCATATCAGAGGCAGACGGGTCTATCTGCTCACGTTTTCTTATGTCGTCGAACATTGCCAGAAGGTCAGATGCCTTGATGACTCTCTTGTCGGCACCCTTGATGTCATAGACGATTTTTCCGTTATGCAGCATCAATATTCTGTCGCCGAGATTAACGGCTTGTTGCATAGAGTGTGTCACCATCATCGTGGTAAGTTTGTCCTTGTTGACGATGCTCTCTGTAAGCTGGATCACTTTACCGGCTGTCTTGGGGTCCAGTGCAGCTGTATGCTCATCAAGCAGCAACAAGTCGGGTCTCAACCATGTAGACATTAGCAGAGTCAAAGCTTGTCTCTGCCCCCCGGAGAGTTTGCCGATTGGATTTGCCAATCTTTCCTCAAGCCCCATATTGAGTGACTTTACCCGTTTTCGGAACTCCTCCATATCACCTCTGTTGAGTGCGGATCCCAAGCCACGCTTAGCTCCGCGTCTGACTGCCAGTGCAAGGTTTTCAGCGATGGACATGTCCGGTGCTGTTCCACTGCAAGGATTCTGAAAAACCCTTCCGATGTATTTCGCCCTTTGGTGCTCCTGCATATTTGTGATATCTGTTCCGTTAAGCTTAATAGAACCGCTGTCGGGGAGAAATGTGCCTGCAACGGCATTAAGAAGAGTGGATTTTCCCGATCCGTTTGTTCCGAGAAGAATGACAAAACTTCCGGTCTCTATTGTACACGATACATTGTCAAGTGCCAACACCTCATTTGGAGTGCCGGGATTAAACACCTTTGTAATATTGCTTATTTCTATCATTTTACCTCAACTCCTCTTTTTTTCATCTTTTTGGTGACATATGGAAGTACAAGCGCTATGAACACGAACAGGGCTGTAATCAGTTTCAGGTCGTTCGGATTCATACCGAGCCTCAGGGCTACCGCAACAAGCAGACGGAATATGACAGAGCCCATAATAGAACCGATAATCAACATACCGACAGATCCTCCGCCTATGATTGCTTCACCTATTATGACACTCGCAAGGCCCCATACCATCATACCTATTCCCATCTGGACGTCGGCAAATCCCTGGTACTGGGCAAGAATTGCACCGGATAGAGCTATCAGTGCGTTGGCCATACCCAGGCCGAGTGTTATCATCAAGCCTGTGTTTACACCCAGAGCCCTTATCATCTGTGGGTTGTTGCCGGTTGCCCTCATGGCTGTGCCGAGGTTTGTCCTGAAGAAAAGGTAGAGAGCTATTCCTATTAAAGCAACAAATGCAAGTATTACCACAAGAACTGCTGTGTCATTGTCAGGGATAAAACTAATGTCTCCGGCCAGTGAGATGAGTGTCTGTTGTGACATCAATGGCAGGTTGCTTTTTCCCATTATATGGAGATTGACCGAGTAGAGGGCGGTCATCATCAATATACCGGCGAGAAGTCCGTTGATGTTGAATTTTGTATGGATTATGCCTGTAAGGGTTCCGGCAACGAAACCACCGGCCATGGCAATCAATGTTGCTGAGACCGGATTCATCCCGGATACTATCAGGGCTGCGGCGATAGAGGCTCCCAATGTGATTGAGCCCTCTGCAGTAATGTCCGCAAAATTGTAAATCTTGAAGCTTATGAACATGCCGAGGGCAAGCAACGACAAGATTAATCCTATTGTAAGTGCACCTATGAGTAATGACATTGTACCCTGTTATTAAAATTTATCAATTTTTCCTATCCAGCAGACACCTTGAGTGAATTCGCTCTCTCCGGCACCGGTTGCATCTCTCCTGTCGTTCAGCAGATGCATGACGCTCCCGAGTCTCTCCTCGTCAAACAGGTTTTTAATTGCCTCTTCTGCACCAATCTGTGATTTGGCAATTGGTTTGTATCCGAATATTGCGGAGTGGGTGTGGTGCCTTAACTTTTCCGGGTTATCACGATCCGGGGCTGATTCTCTTGTAAACTTTTTCAGAGGAGTATCTTCGCCGGATGTTATTATACTCAGACTTAGGGATATATCGCCTGTGTATTCAGGTTCGGTTGTCAGATTGAGGTTGTCTTTAATCTGCGGAAAAGAGAATATCTCATTGTTTTCTATAGTTACAGGTGACCGCTTCAGCGCAACCCCGACCATTCCCTTACTCTCAGCCATCATAACCATTGCAAACTCTTTGAATCCAGTGTTTGCTGCAACAGTTTTTATTATTTTGCTTAACGGGATGCTTTTTTTGTTTTCGGATGGTGCAAATTTTATAAACCTGCTGAAGCTGCCCTCGAGCGAAATACCATACAACATGTTGATTGAAGGAATCAGGTTGCCCTCTGTAATCATAAAGTCCGGGGTGTTGACATCGCCGGACGGCATGAATGCAACTGCATCACCAAATGCAATATACTCTCCGAAACGGGATTGGCAATCCTCAAAACCTGAACCGATTGCACCGAGTCCCAGACCATATTTCCCGCTTCCGAATTTAGCTGAGATACAATCTTTTTTGGTGAACCCTTTTTTGATTCCTTCAGGATCTCCGTTTAACGTACATTTGAATGTGTTGTTTTCTTTTCCTTTGATCTCTACAGCCTTGAATAAAAATCCATCACTCTCGAATTCCAGAGTGCTCTCTTCGGCTTTGTCCTCATTTGAGGCGGGGGCTTTCCATTCCAGCATACCGGCAAGTCCCACCATCTCGAGGACTGTCTGTACCTCTTTTGAAAGGGCTGAGATTCCGAAAATCCCGTTTACACCTTTAGCCATCTTGGCATACTTGATGAGCGATCTGATTCCCAGTGAGCTCAGATATTCAATATTGCCCATATCGAGAGCTATGTTGTATTCCCTCTCTCTGAAGGCATTATCGAGAGCCTCGTCCAGGTATTTTGACCAGTATGCATCTATACGGCCTTCAAGCCTGAAAATGATGTAGCCCGGTCTCTCTTCGCGGATTATGTTCAGTTTTCCGTCCATTTTCTCTCAAAATCTTTTGGGATATTTATTCCTGCAGCCTTAGCTGCTTCTTTGTTTATCAATATGTTTGTCTTGCTGACAAATTCAATAGGTATATCCTTTATAGGAGTACCGTCAAAATATCTCTTTGCAAGCACTACTGCATCTATGCCTGCCTGCTGGTAATCTCTCGATACTACAAGCACCGCACCCTTTTCGGACTGGTCGCTTACGAAGCCGAACAGCGGAATCTTATTGTCACGGGCAACCTTGATAATATTGGCTATTGATGAGGATGTGAGGTTGTCTACAATCTGGCATATAATGTCCGGTCTTGCCTCTACCAAAGCAAGGGCAGCATCTGCTATCTCCGAGCTGGAGTTCACCGGTGTGGATAAAAGCTTTATCCCGCTCTGTTCAGCATACCCTTTAAGTGCATTCATGTTTTTTACAGAGTTGGCCTCTCCGGGAGAGAAGATGGTACCTATCGTCTTTGTATCCGGCGAAAGCTGCCGGATGATTTTGATCATTCCCTCATAATCACCCATAGTTGATATACCGGTTATGTTCTCCTGATGGTCTGTGAAGGAGTTGCACACTCCGGCCGCTGCAGGGTCAGCCACTACCGAGAAAATAACGGGAATATCCTTTATCTTCTGGGCAGCCAGTTGAAGCGTAGGTGTGGATGTTACAAAAATCAGATCGGGTCTGTCGGATACAACTTTGTCGATGATAATGTTTAGAGTTGAGATATCGCCTTGTGCATTAAGCACATCGAGTGTGTAATCAACCCCTGCCTTCATGCCGGTGCCGACAAGTCCGTGCATAAATCCTTGCAGGGAAAGCTCCGAAAGAGGGGAGTCGTTATACTGTATCAATGCCAGTTTTAAAATTCTGGTATCTTTTTTGCCGTTGCTGCTGTCCATGAAAATCAATATCGCGGACAGAGCTGCTATAAGCAATAATGCTTTAAGGATGTTTAGAAGATTTGTTTTCATAGTTTGATTCCAAAATTACTAATTATATCATACGGCAGAACTTTTTTCTGCTATTTATGTTTTAAAACTTAAACCTTATTTTAAAATGAGTTATAATCTGCTAAAAGGAAAAAGAGGACTTATATTCGGTGCTCTGAATGAAAATTCCATTGCATGGAAGACAGCACTGCGTGCGCACGAGGAGGGAGCTACATTTGTGCTGACAAATACACCTGTTTCCATGAAGATGGGGACAATTGACAAGCTTGCAGAAATTTGCAATACTATTGTAATACCGGCTGATGCAACAAATGTAGAGGATCTGGAGAATCTTGTAAAGACGGGGACTGAATTTCTAGGAGGAAAATTTGACTTCGTCCTTCACTCAATCGGGATGTCCCCAAATGTAAGGAAGGGTAGAACTTATGATAATCTTGATTACAAATTTCTTCACCAGACACTAGACATATCAGCTCTCTCTTTTCACAAAGTACTTCAGACTTGCCGTAAATTCGATGCTATAAATGAGTGGGGATCTGTTGTCGCGCTATCATATATTGCCGCTCAGAGGACATTGTACGGATACAACGACATGGCTGATGCCAAAGCTTTGCTTGAGTCGATTGCAAGGAGCTTCGGCTATATTTACGGCCGTGAAAAATTTATACGTATCAATACAGTGTCACAGTCTCCGACAATGACCACTGCCGGTGGCGGTATAATGGGTTTTGATAAACTTATGGATTTTGCCGAGAGGATGTCTCCACTGGGCAATGCAACAGCTGACGAGTGTGCCGATTATATAATCACACTCTTCTCCGACCTCACAAAGAAGGTTACTATGCAGAATCTCTATCACGACGGTGGTTATTCGAGCATGGGTATGAGCCGTGCCGCAATGAATGTATATAATGAAGGGCTTGAGTATACCGATGTGGAGGTGGATTTGTCAAAACACAACAAATAACCGGATTTCGTAAAAAGACTCCAATTTTTTATAATTTTACTGAATAAACAATACTGTTAGGTTATCCTGACAGTTTTTGTTTTGTAATTATTTAATAATAAACACAATCAGTAAAATGAAAAAAGTCCTGGTAGTTCTTTTTATGTTTTTCTCTTTAAGCACTTTTGCACAGCAAAAGACGGGGTCCGTCTATATGGTCTCCAATGCCCACTTCGACACTCAGTGGAACTGGACAGTCCAGACCTCAATCAGTGAGTATTTAAGAAACACAATCAATCAGAATCTCAAACTTTTCGAGATGTACCCCGATTACGTCTTCAATTTCGAAGGAGGCGTGAAGTATAACTGGATGAAGGAGTATTACCCTTTGCAATATGAGAAGGTAAAGGAGTATGTGAAAAAAGGAAGATGGCATATTAGTGGTGCATCGTGGGATGCAACTGACCCGAATATGCCATCACCCGAATCATTTTTCCGTAACATCCTTCTGGGTCAGCTCTTTTATAAACAGGAATTCGGAGTGAAATCGACTGATATATTTCTCCCGGATTGCTTCGGTTTCGGTTATACGTTGCCTACAGTTGCAGCACATTGCGGGTTAATCGGTTTTTCAACCCAAAAGCTTCAATGGCGTGCAAATCCATTCTATGGAGATGCTAAGGTGCCTTTTATGATAGGTCTCTGGCAAGGTCTTGACGGTTCCAGGATTGCTGCGGCATTGGATGCAAGAAACTATACCACTAAATACAAGGAGGATGTCAGCAAGGACAAGGAGATTAACGATCTAGTTGCGGCAAGTCCCAATAAAAAGGGATACAGGTATTACGGTACAGGTGATATAGGCGGATCTCCCACTATTTTAAGTGTCGAATCTGTCCAGAAGGCTGTCAATGGCAAAGGTGAGGGGCCGGTGAATGTTGTAAGCGCCACCTCTGATCAGTTGTTTAAGGAGTATTTGCCATTCTCTGCTCATCCTGAATTGCCGGTTTTCGATGGAGAGCTGCTTATGGATGTTCATGCGACAGGATGCTATACATCGCAATCGGCAATGAAACTTTTCAACAGACGAAACGAACAACTTGCAGTTGCTGCTGAATCTGCATCTGTTATAGCAGATTGGATGGGAGGTGCAAAGTACCCTTCAACAAAAATTGCCGGTGCATGGAAGCGTTTTATCTGGCATCAGTTCCACGATGATCTGACCGGTACTAGTATTCCGCAGGCATACACCTTCTCCTGGAATGACGAGTTGCTGTCTCAAACACAGTTCAACGATATATTAGCTCATGCTTCCGCAAGTGTTGGAAGGACTTTGGATACAAGAACAAAAGGTATTCCGGTTGTGGTTTTCAACTCTCTGGCAATTCCAAGGAAGGAGATGGTTCATGTTTTTGTCCCTATGGAGACAAAACCTAAAGGGATAGCGGTTTACTCTCCAAAAGGGAAAAGGGTTAATGCACAGTTGCTCTCATACTCGGACGGTAAGGCTGAGTTGGTTTTTGCTGCAGATGTTGAGTCGATGAGCTATTCTGTTTACGATCTTCGCACAACTGCAGGTACGCCGGCGACCTCATTAAAGACAGGTAAAGATTGGATAGAGAATTCTCACTATAGGGTCAAGCTTGATAAGAACGGTGACATCAGCTCTATATACGATAAGATTAACCGGAAAGAGCTTGTTGAAAGCGGCAAATCGGTACGACTCGCGCTTCTTGCTGATAATATGTCAGTTAACTGGCCTGCATGGGAGATAACAAAAAAGAGTGTTGATGGCACACCGCTCCCGATATCTGATGATGTAAATATCTCAATTGCTGAAAAAGGCCCTGCAAGAGCCTCATTAAGAGTTGAACGCAGATTCGGAGATTCCCGGTTCGTTCAGCTCATTTCTCTCTCAGACGGGGGAAGTGATGAGAGAATAGATATAAAAATAGATATTGACTGGAAACAGAGCAATGCACTGTTAAAGGCAGAGTTTCCGCTGACTGTCTCAAATCCGCAGGCATCTTATGATTTGGGCCTCGGTTATGTCAAGAGGGGAAACAATACTATCACAGCTTATGAAGTATATGCTCATCAATGGGCAGATATTACCTCTGCCGACAACTCATATGGTGTCTCTGTTATTAACAACTGCAAGTACGGATGGGACAAGCCCGCCGACAACCTGATAAGGTTGACACTATTGCATACTCCGGGCACTACTGACAGGTTTACATATCAGAATAAGCAGGATTTCGGACATCATACTGTTACTTATTCTATCATAGGGCATAAGGCAGATCTTGTAAGCGCAGGTATTTCAAGATTTGCGGACGGACAGAACAACCCGCTTTTTGCTTTTATCTCTGACAAACATGCGGGCTATAACGGCAAAAACTTTTCAATGTTGAAGGTTGATTCTGAAAATATTGATGTTAAGGCATTTAAGAAGGCTGAAGAGTCTGATGAATATGTTGTAAGGATATATGAAAGGTCCGGTAAGGGTGTGGACAAAGCCACAATTGAGTTTGCTTCAGATATTGTATCTGCCTCTGAACTGAACGGAATAGAAGAGGTTGTCGGTAGTGCTGCATTTGAGGGTAATAAGCTCTATGTTACCACCTCTTCGTTCAAACCAAAGACCTTTAGTGTTAAATTGTCCGGTGGGATTAAAGTCATTGCGCCTGTACCAAGTGAGCAGATTGAACTCAAATATAATGCTCAGGCATACACATCTGATGCTTTCAGGGATATTGCCGATATTGACGGGAAAGGAAGTTCATACTCATACGATCTTCTGCCCGAGGTTTTGTCTGCGGAAGGAGTCGATTTTAAATTCGGAACTATTGGCAGGAGTAATGTTTTAAGATGTGATGGCAAGCCGATTGTCCTGCCGGCAAGCGAAAAGCCGAGGACACTCTATCTTCTGGCTGCCTCTGCCACTTCTGACAAGGAGGTTGTATTCAATGTTCAAGGAAAAGATATCAAGTGCCTGATTCCATATTTCTCCGGCTTCACCGGTCAGTGGGGATGGCAGGGAAACGGCTATCTTAAGGGAGCTTCTGTAGCTTATGCAGGAACACACAGACATAATAAGGTTTATGGTAATGAACCGTATGTATTCACATATATGTTCAAGATTGCCTTACCTGTACCGGAAGGATGCACCAGGATAGAACTGCCTGATGATAAGGATATAATGATTTTTGCGGCTTCTGTATCAGATGAGAAACAGGGTACTTTCTCGGTTGCAACGGAAAATGTCACAGTTCCCAGGTAAAAAATCTAATTTTTAATTTTAAAATTTTTTGAAAATGTCAGATTCAGAAAAAAATAGTATAGGAAAAATTCTTCCTGTGTTATTTGGATTTTTTGTAATGGGTTTCTGCGATGTTGTCGGCATCTCAACCAGTTATATAAAAATTGATTTCAATTTAAGCGAAACTATGGCAGGATTTATTCCGACCATGGTTTTCCTATGGTTTCTATTGTTGTCGGTCCCTACGGCAATGCTAATGAACAGGATTGGCAGAAAAAAAAGCGTTCAGCTGAGCAATGTGATTACTATTGTCGGTATGATGATTCCCTTCTTTTCATACAATCTTGTCACATGTATGATTGCTTTTGCTCTGTTGGGTATTGGTAATACAATTCTGCAGGTGTCTCTTAATCCGTTGCTTACCAATGTAATAAAAGGTGAGAGGTTGACCAGCTCCCTGACAGCAGGACAGGTTATCAAGGCGGTATCCTCATTTTGCGGTCCATTCATTGCCGCCTTTGCCGCATACTATTTCGGTACATGGAAGTCACTCTTTCCGATATTTGCCGCCATTACTCTTATATCATCGCTATGGCTGGCTTTTACTCATATTCCTGAAGAAAAAAGAGATAACCCTGCATCAGGTTCAAATACGAGCATACAAAAAACCTTTTCTCTACTGAAAGAACGAACCTTACTCTTTCTTTTTCTGGGGATTGTAGCTGTGGTGGGTGTTGATGTGGGAACAAACACACTTGCCCCGAAACTGCTCATGGAACGTTGTTCTATGGATGTCGCCACAGCAGGTTATGGATCGAGTGTCTATTTCCTTTGCCGTACAGTAGGTGCCTTCATTGGTGCTTTTTTGCTGATGAAAATCTCTGAAAAACTCTATTTCAGGACACACGTCATCCTTGCCGTTGCAGCTGCCATCGGACTCTTCTTTGTCTCCTCAAATGTTGGTATACTTATATTGTTGGGTTTACTGGGTTACTCAATCTCCACATTTTTCCCGATAATATATTCAATGGCTATTAAAAATAGCCCTGATAAGGCAAACGAAATATCAGGCCTCTTAATAACCGGTGTTGTGGGCGGTGGGGTTACCCCTCCTTTGATGGGTCTCTTTGCTGATTTGACAGGAAGTCAGGCCGGATCACTTGCTGTTATATCTTTTTTTATTCTCTATCTTGGTTCTCTTGCTTTTCTTAACAGAGAAACTAAGAGAACTTTGTAGATTCTGACACAGACAGATTTGAGGCATCGGTCAGATTTGACCGATGCCTTTTTTACATTGTCAGAAGGACTTGTTTGGAACATTTATTGTATGTTTTACATACTTCAGTAAAAGTGAAAAAATGTTCCAGAAATTAAGATATTTATTCATACTGATTCCGGTTTTGTCTTTCAATGCCGCTTCGGTAGCAGCGCAGCAGACCACAAAGACAGTTATCAGCGGAGTTGTCGCAGATTCAAAAAACGGATCTCCTCTTTATCTGGCGGAGATTTTAATAGAGGGAACGGTTCAGGGGACAACGACTGATCAGAATGGTTATTTTTACATGACTACTGATCGTGCCAATGTCAGCCTAAGGGTGTCGAGAATGGGTTATAATACAGAAACTGTTAAAATCCTGAACAATAATTCTGAAAATCTCAAAATACCTCTTACAGCTGCTCTGGTTGAACTGGAGGAGGTTGTTGTCAAATCCGACAGGGTCAGATACAGAAATAAGAACAACCCTGCTGTATCACTGATAGATAGTGTTGTTGCGTACAGGAATCAGAACAGGATTGAGAGTTTTGATTTCCTCAAGTACGGAAAGTATGAGAAGACTCAATTTGCCCTCAGTAATATTTCACCTGAGTTCAAACAGAGCAAGCCTCTCAGAAAGATTAACTTTATTTTTGACAATATCGATACTGTTAAACAACCGGGGAAGGAACTCCTCCCGCTCTATATAAAAGAGACACTTTCAGACTATTATTACAGAAAAAATCCCAGGGCGGAAAATGAGATAGTCAAGGCAGACAAGATGGTGAACTTTGAGGGTTATATTGACAATAATGGTATAACTGCTTACATGAAACATCTTTATCAGGATATCGATATCTATGATATGAACATAACATTCCTGACAAATCGTTTTTTGAGCCCTATAGCCAATTCGGCACCTGTCTTCTACAGATATTATATAAAGGACACACTTGATATTGACGGGATCAAATGTGTAAGACTTTTCTTTACTCCGAGAAGTAAGGCAGATATGCTTTTTCAGGGCTATATGTTTGTCTCTCTTGACGGCTCTTACGGAGTAAAAAAAATCGATATGGGGGTTAACAGGAATATCAACCTCAATTGGGTGAAAGATGTTAAGATAACGCAGGAATTCTCCAAAACAGAAAATGGAAAATGGATTATATCGCTTGACGAGCTTTCGGTGGATTTCGGATTCAATCAGCAGGGACTTGGTATTTTTGGCCAGAGGAGTGTCTCCTACAGGGATTATGTTGCCAATGTTCCTTTTGATGAGGAGAAATTCAGGAAGAGCATTCCGGTTGTCGATAGCATCAAAAAGAGCGATGAATACTGGGAGGAGAACAGATACACAGAACTATCGGACAGTGAGGAGGCTATATATTCAAACCTTGACAGTCTGCAAAGAGTGCCTGCATTCAGGAGAACTATGGACATCATGCGACTCGCATTTGCCGGGTTCCATGACTTCGGAAAGTTTGAGCTTGGTCCTGTCGGGACTTTCGCCAGTTACAATCCGATTGAGGGGGCAAGGGTGAAGATTGGGGGAAGAACGACTCCGAAACTCTTCAAAAAGCTTATTCTGGAGGGTTATCTGGCTTACGGACTAAAGGATGAAAAGTTTAAGTACAATGTCGGGGCAGCATACTCTTTAACTAAGAATTCAGTATATGATTTTCCTGTAAAAAGTCTTAGGGTTAATTATCAGGTTGATACAAAGGTCCCCGGTCAGCAGCTCTATTATGTTCAGGAGGGAAATGCCCTTCTGTCATTTAAAAGAGGTGTTGATGACAAAATGTTTTACAACAAGACCTTCAAGGCTGAATTCCTGAACGAGTTCGAAAATCACTTCTCATATACACTCGGATATAATTATACCAGACAATCTCCCGGAGGGGTCCTGGATTTCAGGCCGATAGATATATCTGAAGTAAGCCTTAAGCTTAGATATGCTCCCAATGAACGCTTCTATCAGGGTAAGTTATACCGTGAGTCGGTCTCAAGCAAATATCCGATAATAATGTTTGACTACATCCATGGCTCAAAGGCTTTAGGAGGAGATTTTACTTATAATACGTTGAAATTCAATCTATACCAGATGCTCTATCCGGCTTTGATCGGTTATACAACAGTGAGACTTGAGGGGGCCGCAACTTTTGGAGAGATGCCTTATCCGCTTTTGGATATTCATAATGCAAATCAGACATATTATTATCAGTCAATTGCTTATAATCTTATGAACTTCCTCGAGTTTGTATCGGACCGATACATTTCTCTCAACATTGATCATTGCTTTAATGGATTCATTTTTAATAAAATTCCTGTTATAAAGAAGTTGGGCCTGAGGGAGGTGATTACTTTCAAGGTGCTTTACGGTGGGCTGAGTGATAAGAATAATCCGGTAACTAATATAAACCAGATGAAATTTCCTGTGAATTCTGATGGTCAAACGACTACTTTTGCTCTGGGCAAGGATCCTTATGTCGAGGTTGGTGTTGCAATTGCAAATATCTTCAAATTTGTAAGAGTGGATTATATACATCGTCTTACATATCTTGATCACCCAAATGTGGCAAGATCCGGGATAAGGATTATGTTTAAGTTTGATATATAGTTATCGTGTTTATTTTTATATCATACAGAGAAGCCTTGTATTCAAGTTTCTTTTTAAAACCGTAATAGCCCCAGTTCCTCAGAACGAATTTGTTTTTTCGGGCAACTTTTTCTTTCTCCGGTTGATTGATGAGGTTGATTGTGCCGCAATTGTTCTCTATGGCATAGTCGATAAGCATTTTGGTATATGTGTGAATCCGGGTGTCTATATAATCCCTCTCTTTATTGTGATATCTGTCAAGTGCTGCAAGTTTCTTTTTTCTTCCGCGTCCCCCTTCACTATATCTGGCGTTGAACTGCGCCCTTCTCATTGCTGCCTGGATTTGTAACCGTCTGTAAAGAAACTCTTCTTTATTACCTATCATCTTATTTAAGCCGAGGTAGGATGCTATGATAGGGGTCTCAAAAGAGAGGCTTGCATTAATACAAGCCTCTCTGTCAAGATGTATACTCTGTTTTTGGGGTTCATAACTCAATAAAAGGAATATTTTACCACTCCTCTCGTCAAACATAAGTGATGAGTCGCGGATCTTGCTGAAACCATTAATGAAATCCTCTATGATTTTCTGGTTATCGCTCCTGTCTCTTCCGAAATTAAGAGCAAGAGAGATACCGAATAAGGTAAACATATATTTTCCGTTCTCCTCTTTGTGGAGGTTTCTTATGGAATCTGCACTGAAAGGTACCGGGATGTTTTTTTTGTATGTAAAGAGACTTGTCTCACCTTTAAACAATGATTGCCGGATATCCTGATACTTTTTTATCACAGATTTCTGAAGGCAACTAAGAATATCAGAAGGTACTCTGGCACCCATCCTCTGTGAAAGGAGGACATATGGGGCAGAGTTTTCCTTTACGATTTCTCCTCTTGCCCCGATGATTCCTATTTCCAATTTTGTCTTTTCTGTTATAAACTTATAGTATTTAAGCCTGTCCATACTATACAAGTATGACAAAACTTCATTTGCTCCATTAAGTACAAGATGTCTCCACTCATAAAGCTTTCTGATATGTTCATGCCTGGTTTCACTGTCGGCATGACAAGCGTAAACTTCGATTTTTCTTGTGAGTATCATCAATTTCAATATATTTGTACTAAAATTATTAACTGCTGCATCTGCACTGCATGTTTCCGGGAAGAATCATTTTTGCAGTTTGTGAGTGCCTCCGGCCTCACATTGAGGGTTTACAGCAACCCCATACTTAACCATGTCCAGGTCTTTTTATTCTATTAGATCGTTGTAATCAGTCTCTGCATTCGGAATAACCCATGTCCATTTATTCCCGAATTCAGGTCCTTGTGTTATTGCGTGGGCAGATATGAAATTGCCCCCTTCGGCATAGCTTTTTCTGCTTATGCTGTCTCCCCAGCGTTTAAGGTCGAACCAGTCAAATCCTTCACCCCATAGTTCAATCGCCCTGTAAAGCTTGATCTCCTCAAGGAGTGCACTACCTGTCTTTGTACAATTGTATACAGGATCTCTTCCGCTATCCCTGTTTAGTGCCTTGAGCGCATTCTGGGCACCGGTGTAGTCTGTCAGGAAATATTTCGCCTCTGCCTCTATCAGATACATCTCGGAAGATCTTATGTGGTTAAGGTTACCTACACCTGGAAGATCAAGGGCTTTGAATTTGAAATTCATATGAGTGAAAATAAGTGCGGTAGAGAACAGATCCGGGTACTTTGCGAATGCATCGTTGTATAGTGCCTTACCGGCAACAGCCTTTCCGTTAGAAGTAACATAGTCAACTCCCGGAGTGTATCCTGCCGGATCGAGGAAAAGGGTTCTCCTTATATCAGTCGCCGGGATTTTATTGAATAGTTCTTTACTTATACACTTTGGAGTTGTCCTGACAGCATTGGCGTTTGAATTGTATCCGTGATATGCAAAGAATGAAGACCACTGTTGATTTTCATCGGATGAGCTGAAGCTGCCCCATATCCACTCACTTGTAGGAGTGTTGAATCCGGAGGTGTAGTCTGCATTACCCATCAGAGGATAGCCCGCCTTGGCGTTTTGTGCCATTGTAAGTGCCTTAGGATAATCTTGTCTGGTTATAGCTGCTCTTGCATAAATTGCGTAAGCCACACTAATGTCGGGATCGTAGAAAAACTCCCTTTCTTTTCCGGATGCTGTGTACAGTGCTATTGCATCATCGAGATCCTTGTAAATCTGAGTGTAGACATTACCTAATGTAGATAGCGGCATCTTGTCTGTAGATGTGTCTAACCTGAGTACAAGACCGGACGATGAGCCGTTATTGGAATCGCTCCACCTGTAACAGTATATCTGTGAGAGCATAAAGTATGAATAAGCACGGTATGTCAATGCCTGAGCCTTCAGGAACTTCTTTTCCGATTCAGCACCTTTGGCATTGTCTACATTTACAATTATTGCATTTGCATTGGATATTATACTGTAATAAAAGTACCAGGGGTATGTAACGAATGCGCTGGTGTTTATCTCCCGCCATTCACCATTTATAATAACACTCCATCCGGCCAGGTCTACTTCATAATGGTTGCCGGGATAGTTGCCAAACAACATCTTAATTCCACCCTCTCCGTACATCCATTGACCATACCCGTGATCATACATATGATACCCTATCACAAACAGGCTGTTTATACCATTAAGTGCCAGTGCGACGTTGTCTACTGTCTCAAATATGGTTGCTGTGGCAGTGGATGCTGTCGGTACTGTATCCAGATAATCTTTGGAACATCCTAGTGTAAGATTAAGAGATAACAGTATGATTAATATTTTACATATCTTGTTCATATTCTTGTCAATTATAGTTTAATGTTTATTCCGAGTGAGTAGACTCGTGATGCAACGAATCCGTTATCTGCCACTCCATTGAAAGCCTGTTGAGAGTCCATGCCCCTGAGTTTGTTGAAAGTAGCCAGGTTCTCTATTGAACAATTGAGAGATAAATCGCTTATGTCGAGTTTTTTTAAGAGTCGGGACGGCAATCTGTAACTTAGAGATATATTCTTGATTACCAAATATGTGGCATCTTTTAGATATAGTGTAGAGGCTGCATTGTTATACTGGCTTAGTGAGAAGTTGTTAACAGGAGTACCTTTTGGATTGATTCTGTCCGGAGATGTCTCTGTCATGCCGGAAGGTATTCCGTCCCATGCCTTGAGTGCATCTTTATGAATTGCATTCGGTGTTGATGTAACGCTTACAAGATCCATGTATGAGTAGTCAAGGGTCTTTCCTCCGAGAGAGTATGTACATAGTGCCGACAAAGTAAGGTTCTTGTATGAGAACGATGTTGACAGGCTTCCATAGAGATCAGGTATGGCGCTTCCGCTCCAGTCTCTCATACCGTATGTCGTATTTGTAGTGTATGACTTGTTGTTGATGGTTGTGACCCATTGAGAAGGAATAGAAGATTTTCCCTCTACCTCATCACCTACATAATATTTATCATAGTTGATTTTATACAAAGAGTTTCCTGTCATCTGATCAACTCCTACAAACTGATAGATCCAGAAGTTGTAAATATCGTGACCCTCCATCAATTTTTTTGATCCATTTATAATTCCGTTCTCCCTGTTTTGTTCCGGGAGATTGATAATCTTGTTTTTTAATCTTGTTGCCATTAAACCGACATTCCACTTGAAATCCCCTTTGTTTACAAGGTCGTAGTCTAAAGTAAGCTCTACACCGCTGTTGCTTACAGAACCAACATTCTGTTTTACTGTTGACTCAGCTCTGTCGGTTGTGGTGGCTCCGGCTGAAAGAGGAAGATATACGTCAAACAGCAAATTCTGGGATCTCTTGTCAAAGTATTCCACCATCAGATTTAATCTGTCGAAAAATCTTCCCTCTAGTCCAACTCCAAGTGACCCTGATGTTTCCCATATGAGGTTTAGAGCTTCATTCTGGATTTTATAGGCTGCTCCTCTGTTCCCGTTTTGGGTAAGCCCGTATTGTGCCATATATGCCTGAAAATCGATTGCTTCATATTCTGTCCCTCCGTCATTGCCGACCTCGCCATAGGAAGCCCTTAATTTCAATGAATTTATCTGTTTGCTAAGTGAAGCCATAAATGGTTCTTTTGAGATTGTCCAGCTTCCTCCTATTGACCAGAAATTACCCCATCTTTTTAAAGAGTAAAATTTTGATGTTCCGTCTCTTCTGAAAGAGACATCAAAGAAATATTTATTGTCATAGTTATATCTGGCTCTGGACAAATAGCTCTCTGTGCGGTAATCTCTCTGGAAACCATCAATTGAGCTCAATTTTGTGAAATTCACGAACTCAGGTATCCCCATAAAAATCTCTGTTGTCTTGGTCGCGGCTGTATATGCCTGATTGTGGTAAAAATTCTCGTGAGCTGCCAATATATCTATATTGTGATTGCCAATCTGCTTTCTCCATGAAAGCAACTCTTGCATAGTGTAACTCTTATATCTTTGGATTGTTTTTGATGCCATACCTGTTCCGGCACCGTCGCCAATTATAATATTCCTGTACATCTGGTTTTCACTGTTTCTGAGTGATAAATCACCTTTGACACTGAATGTGAAATCCTTCAGGAAATTGATGTCAATTGATGCCTGACTGCTCAGCGTGTTTCTTATGGTCAGGTTCTGGTTCAGTTCATATTCCCAAATTACATGTCTTCCTGCATATTGTGGTCTTGAGTACATTGCTCCGGAGTCATATTGTTTGTTCCCTTCCGAATCAAGAATATATTCGCCGTTTTCCATATTGTGAAGGTAAACCGGATATATAGGAGCTATGGTTCTAGCGTACATGAAAGGATTTATGAAGGAAGAGGCGTTATCGACAGGCGAGCCGTATGAGTTGTTGAATTTCTGGTGAGAACCCGAAATTGACAAACTTGCCTTTATCCATTTTTTTGGTGTAACAGAGATGTTTGCCCTTCCGGATAAACGATTAAAGTCTGATGATTTTACATAACCCTTTTCATCAAGATAACCGAGAGAGAAGAAGAAACTCTGTTTTTCAGAAGCCCCGTCTCCGCTGATATTGTACTCCTGTCTGTGTCCCATTCTTTCAATATACTTGAACCAATCAAGGTCATCGTAACCCGGATAGATTGTTGCATCCTGCAATACCTTGCCATTGCTGTCAAACAGTGCATTGTCCGGTTTATTGAATATGTTGTATTTCAAATAATTGCTTATAAGAGACTTGCTTGCCTCGGCATTAGCCAGCTCCTTGGTCGGGTATTTTGAGGGCTGAGAAGTTAAAAGACTGTTACGGTAACCTTGCCACATAACCTCCATAAACTCTCTGGAATTCACCTTCTCATACTCTTTTACACCTCTTGTGAAGACACCCTGACTGATAGTGGCCCTGATAGATGTCTGATCACTTTTCCCCTTTTTTGTTGTAATCATTATGACTCCGTTAGATGCCCTGTTGCCGAACAGAGCTGATGAGGCAGCATCTTTAAGAATAGACATACTTTCAATGTCAGCGGGGTTAATGTCAGAGATGTTACCTCCGAAAGGAACGCCATCTATAACATAAAGAGGTGCATTAGTTCCGTTGATGGAGCTGAATCCTCTGATTCTGATTGCCGGATCTGTACCCGGCTCTCCGTAGGTGTTGTTTACCTGAACTCCCGCTGCCTGTCCCTCTAGAGCGGCGAAGACGCTTGAAACCGGCCTTTTTTCAATGGTCTTGGAGTTGACGGCCGAGATAGCTCCTGTAACCGACTCTTTTTTTGCGGTTCCATATGCTATCATGACTACCTCGTCTAGTGCCACTATTTCCTGCTCAAGCTCCACATCAATCACATTTCTGTCATTTACTGTGATCTCGATACTTTTATAGCCGATAAAGCTGAAAGCAAGAATGTTTCCACTCTTTGCGCTGATGGAATACCGGCCTTGTTCTGAAGTTGTGGATCCTGTTGTTGTTCCTTTGACCTGGACTGTCACATAGGGGAGTGGTGTCCCGGTCCTGGAATCAGTTACAGTTCCTGTTATCTGTCTGTTCTGCCCGGATATTGCATTTACGGAGAACATCAGAATGACTGTAATTACAATGCTGAATCTTTTCATTTAGTAAAATTTTAGTTAATAATCGATTTCTTAAATCGAAAGCGAGTTTATTAACTACTTATTGATTAATGAAAAGATTTCATCCGGCTGTATTATAGGCCGATAAACCGCACTATAGACAGATGAACGATATTTTCTACAGATATGTCTCTCTAAGATTTTTGTAATAAGTCCTGCTCAGCGAAACAGGCTCTTTTGTGTCTGTCAGGTATATCCTTGCGGTTGAGGTGGAATTTCTTACAATCCTTTCGATATAGTTTATATTGATTATTGAGGAGCGGTGTATCCTGATGAAGTGATCCTTAGGGAGTCTGTTTTCCCACTCATACATACTCCTCATTATTATATTTTTCTTCCCGTCATTTGTCTCGATAAACGAGTAGTCCCGCGCTGCAGTGATTTTTATAATTGATTCCAGTGGAATAAATCTTATCTGGTCTCTCTCTGTAAAAAATATCCGGTCAGAGTATTTGTATTCAATTGAACCCGGGGTTATCTTATGATAATTGAAATTGGAACTCTTTATCTTTTCAATTGTGTAGTCCATTCTCTCCTGCGAGACGGGTTTTAGAAGATAATCCAGTGCATTGACCTCAAATGCACGGAATGCATACTTATCATAAGCTGTCACGAAAACGACCCGTCCGGAGAATCTGATATTGTTGAGAAAATCAAATCCGGAACCCTCCGCAAGTTGGATATCAAGAAAGAGAATATCCGGACAGAAAGCTGTTACCTCTTCCATTGCCTTGTTCATTCTGGTTGACTCTCCGGAGATCTCAATTTCAGGGTGACTTTCCAGCCTCTTTTTTAATGATATTATTGCAAGAGGTTCGTCGTCAAGTATATAGGCTTTGAATTTTTTCATGGGAAAATGTCAATATTAATACGTACGAAGTTTTCTCCCTTGTCAATACTTACACTATGCTTGCCGGGGTATGCATTGTTAAGACGGTTGAAAACATTTTTTATGCCGGTACCGGTAGATTCTTTCTTCTCCACCCATTTCCCGGTATTTTCAATTTTTATTGAAAGTGTTCCATTTAAACAGGTACAGTCAATATTTATTATCAATAATTCATTGTATGATTTAAATCCATGTTTTATTGCATTCTCGACAAAAGGCTGGAGCAGAAATGCAATTACCTCAACCCGGGCAGCCTCCTCTGAAACATTAATATTATACCGTAACCTTTCCGGGAATCGGGTTTTTTCTATTGACAGGTATTTTTCTGTGTTTTGTATCTCATCCTGAAGTTTCAGATAAAGCTTATCGCCATCGTTCAGGGTGTATCTCAGAAAATCGGCAAGTTCGTTTATCATCTTATCTGCACGTTCAGGGTTGGAATAGATTAATGCCTGAATGGAATTAAGACAATTAAAAAGAAAATGGGGGTTTAGCTGATAACGCAACATCTGCAGCTGGGATTTCTGTGCAAGCAGTGAGGCCTTCTCATAATTCGCCTTTGTTTCCAGAAGGTCCATCCAGAATTTGATTGCAAAATAGAGAAAGCTCCAGGCCAGCAACACCCATGAAAAATTCAATACTCTGAGTGTGAAGTTGTGTAACGTGTAGTTTTGGCTGAGCATATCGGGGATGCATCCAAAACTTCCTCCCTGAATAAAAATACTACCCAGATCCTTTAATAAAATCCAGATGAATGTGAAGAGTAGTGTTGCAATCGGAATAAGAACCAAAAAGTGAAAGTATGCGCTTCTTTTTTGGTTGTAAAAATGGCGGTACAACTTTCGAAGGATGAGAGTGAGAGAGAAACATACAGACAGAGATAATATCCATATAAAAACCTGGGTTGTTGTCTGAAGTTTGTCATACATCTGAATCACATCAGTGATTATCATGAATATCCATCCTAAAGTCTGGAAGAACCAAAAACCTGGTTTTTGTGAAAAGTATTTTTCCAACCTTTTCATCTCTCTCATTCTGATATTTTTGAATAAAAATAGAAATATTATATGTAGAATCTATTTTTTATTCTGCGAATCGCACTATATATCGACGAATGTCATATGGTCCTAAAGAGTGTAAGTATAAATAAAAAGAATAAAATCAAAAAATTATAATACCTTTGTCAATAAGACAATCAAGTTTAGATTGACTTGCCCATGGCAATTTACTGTATTGCTGAAGTATAGCAAGCTTCCTCATCGTCAAAATCAAAATCAACTTTCTTGTTTTTATTACTGACCACAATAGTGCTCAGTCAATCTCTTAAATGAGAGTTGTAAAGATGATTAACATTAAAATAAATAGTAGTAGATGGCAAGAACTTCATTTAATAAAAGAGAGCTGGAAAAGAAAAAGCAACAAAAAAGAGAAGATAAAAATAAGCGTAAAGAAGAGCGAAAACTAGCGGGTGGAAGCGGATCTTTTGAAGATATGATTGCTTATGTAGATGAGAATGGTGTTATAACAAGTACACCTCCGGATCCTTTTAATAAGAAAGAGGTTATTGCCGAAAATATATCTGTGTCAACTCCTAAGCAAGAGGATATAGTTATTCCTGTTTATATTGGCATTGTTGAGCATTTTAACACTGAAAAGGGTTATGGCTTTATAAGGGAGACCGGAGGAGCCGGAGAAAAATTCTTTTTTCATGTAAGTGACACCAATGGGAATATCGAAGAGAGATCTACCGTCTCTTTTGAATTGGAAAGAGGTCTGAAGGGAATGGTTGCTGTGAGAATAACAATCGTGAAGTAGAGAGAAATCAAGAGAGAAATCAAGAGATAAATCAAGAGAGAAATCAAGAGATAAATCAAGAGAGAAATCAAGAGATAAATCAAGAGATAAATAAAAAAGCTAAACAACGTTTTTACTGTTATTTAGCTTTTTTTGTTTGCGGTCTGGACGGGACTCGAACCCGCGACCCCATGCGTGACAGGCATGTATTCTAACCAACTGAACTACCAAACCTTTTTTTGTTCCCCAAACCTTGTTCGGGATTGGGATTGCAAAGATATGCGGATTTTTAGTATTTGCAAAATTTATTACCCATTTTTTTGAACTTCTTTGGAGAAAAATGAGAAGTGAACGTTGCCATACTTTCTTTCTTTCAGATAGTGAGGGTTGTTCTTAAATTCATAATCTTTCGGATGCTCAAAAATAAAAAGACCACCATCATGAAGAATATCGCTCTCCAGTATTTTATCCGGGATATTGTTAAAGCCGGCGAGGTCGTACGGTGGATCTGCGAAGACGATATCGTACTTTTTTGTGCATATTTTAAGGAAATCAAACACGTTATGGTGCACCACCTGTAACGAGAACTCCCTGCCCAGTAATTTTGCAGACTGGCTTTTTATAAAAGACGCATGGAGAGGATTCATCTCTACAGCTGTGATATCCTTACAGCCCCTCGAGGCAAACTCAAATGAAATACTGCCTGTGCCGGAAAAAAGATCGAGGACAGAAATTCCTGCAAAGTCAAATTGATTCGACAGAATATTGAAGAGACCCTCTTTTGCGAAATCAGTCGTAGGTCTGGCTTTGAAATTTGCCGGAGGATTTATCTGTTTACCTCTGAGATCACCACCTACTATTCTCATAAGCTGAATGTAAGTATAGAAAGCTGCATCTCGCTGTTTGCGTCCTGAAGCGGAATTTCGACATTTCTTAAATACCGGACTCTGGAGAAATACTTGGTTATATTTGAGATTTCTGATTCCGGCATTGACCCGCTTATAAACACTGTTGTCTGTTCCGGATTGAACTGAACCTGTTTGAGTGCCAGGAGCAGATAGTAAAGAGCTGTATTGAAATGCTGTGCAGGGAAATTATTGCAGAAGGCAAGGCGCTTGTCTTCGTATATGATTATACTTGCCTCACCTTTAATGTATTTAAAAAAGATCTTATTGATTTCACTGAAGTCCGAGCAGTGGGTCATAACCGGGTAGATAGCCGGAAAAATTCTGAAAGTGGGTTGGACCTCCCTTAGCATGTGCAGCAAAGTGCTGTTTACGGCAAATATTATTACAATCTCTTCCGAGGCCACTTCAACAATGTCTATCTCCTCAAGATCATCAAGAGTGTATAGTTTGGTCAAATATTGAAGCTCTTCACCTTTTTTGTATAACTGTCTCGGGATTAAAACATACTTATGAGTGTCGTATATAATATCAACCGAACTGTATGGTTTCTTCAGTATGGGTTGCGATTTGATGCAGTTGTCCACATGTCTGAGGAAAATATCAGTATGGCCCTTATCCCAGTTAAAGTCAGATTTAAATAGATAAAGGACCTTTTTGCGGGATTCTTCTATTACAGAAAAAGAAAATCCATTCAAGTCAGCCTGAATGGATAATCTTTTTTCCGTTGTCTTTCCCAGCTCCGGCTGATTCGCGACAAGTACCGGCATATTATTCCCAGTTACCTGCGTTATTGTTAGGAGCATCGACACTACCCACCTTCAGACCAGGATATTTGTCGGATGATGTCCTCTCATAGTTGAGGTTAACAACAAGCTGACGTTTAAGTCCGCCCAGGAGTATGTCATAAGGAGCACAAGCCTCAAAGAGAGGAACGTCTACACCTGAAACCTTACCAATGATAGCTTTCATCTCAAATTTCTGTTTTCCGCTGAAAGGAATGTACTGAATTGAGTCTATAACAAAACCATTTCTCTTTAGAAGAGTGTCTTTAACAGCTAACTTAACACTGTCGCGGAATACTCTTTTTTGTGCAACTGCCAGTGAGTCGTCAAGAGAGCCAATCTGTTTGATAACGGTGATTTTCCCATTGTTGTAGAAATCTAACAGAGTGTCAAAACTGGCAGTATATCTGCCATGTTTTGTCTTATAGGCAACCTCTAAAGTGCGGATGTCCTTAAGTCTCTCGATAGCGATCTTTTCACGGAACTCTTTAGCTTTATTGAACTCTACAGGTTCTTGTACGCTTCTGTAGATTAAATAGCCTAATAACACGATAATGATAGGCAGCACAATGTAAGTCAAGATATTTTTCATTGAGTTTATGGATTTTTTATATTACTTCATAAAATAAGTCCTACAAAAGTAAGACAAATATTTAGACCCCGCAATATATTTTTCTATTTTTGCAACAAGAATTATATAATGAAAGATTTTTTCTCAAAAGAGCAGATTGGCAGGCTTTCAGGGCTTTTTTTAGATGCTAATGAGGTTGTTATACTTAGTCATACAAATCCTGACGGTGATGCGATAGGATCAGTGGTGGCCATGAAGCGTTTTCTTGCCCTGGAAGGTAAGCAATCAACGATAATAATACCCAATAAACATCCGGAATACCTCTCTTTCCTGGATCCGGAAGGAGAAATAGTTGTATACAAAGAGAATAGGAGCAGGACAGAAAATATAATCAAACGTTGTGACCTTATTTTGGCGCTTGATTTTAACCAGCTCAGCAGGATAGATGAACTTGAAAAGATTGTAAGGGAATCGATCTCTCATAAAGTGCTGGTTGATCACCACCCCTCTCCGGAAAGAGGCCCTTTTGATCTTGTCTTTTCTGAAACAGAAATCTCTTCGAACTGTGAGCTTTTATATTGGTTATTCAAAACAGTAACAGGTCGGGATTTACCTCTTGAGGTGGCTGAACCGCTCTATGTGGGTATGATGACCGATACAAATAACTTTGCTAATTCTGTATTGGCTTCAACTTTCAGGATGGCATCCGATCTGATTGTGGCCGGGGTTGATAAGGAGAGATTGCAGCACCTTGTTTTCGGTGGTTTTAGCGAATCACGCATGAGGCTAATGGGATATCTTATTTCTGAGAAGATGACGGTTTTGCCCGATTTCGAGGCAGGATTCATAATGCTTTCAAAAGAGGATCAGGAGAGGTTCTTATTTAACGAGGGAGACTCGGAGGGGTTTGTAAATATACCGCTCTCTATAAAAGGTATAAATATATCTGCTCTGTTTACTGAATCAGAAGGTGTGGTCAGAGTGTCTCTAAGATCTTCGAATGACTTTTCGGTAAATAAAATGGCCAGGAGGTTCTTTAACGGAGGTGGGCACGAGAGAGCTTCAGGAGGAAAATTATTTATTCCTTTCAATCGGGTTGCGGATTATTTTGTTGAATCTCTTAAAATATGTATAGAGGAGCATAGAAATGAACAGATTTAGGATATATGTCAGTTTTTTATTACCGTTTCTTTCAGCACTTCTGATTGTTGTATCCTGTACTGATAAGGAGCAACAGACAGCTTTGGAGAGTGAAGTCACGAAGATTGATGCCTATGTGGAGTCTAAGGTTAACTCCGGGCAAAGTGTGGTGATCTCAGGCGGGTCAAGCAGGATTATTTTAGATGACGGAGCGGATATTCCTGTGGAAAAAGGGGATTCTGTATATTTAAATTATGCAGGTTATATATTTAACGGTGGTTTGGGCACAATTTTTGACACCAACATGGAGTCGTTGTCGTCTAAAATAGGAATTGATATTTATAACAGAGGGTTTAATGCCGGAAAGGTAGTGGTAGGAAAAGGTGAATTATTAAAGGGCCTTGAGTTGGGACTCATTGGAGCCAAGAAGGGAGAACACTCTTACATACTATTTCCTTCAACAATGGGTTACGGCAATGAAAAAAAAGGTGTGGTTCCGCCAATGTCTTCTCTTATTTTTGAAATTTGGATATTGAATATTGTAAAAAATTAAATACGTTCTTTGCTAATGAATAAGTTGTTTAAATCAAGTTTGTGGCTCCTTTCTTTTACTTTTGTCTTAATCTCTTGTGCTAAAGAGGAGACAGAAAGTAATAACGATTTAGAGAAGAGATATATTGAATCTCATGTGAAGGTCATATACAAGGATACCTTGACAAAAACCGAATCAGGTCTGTATATAATTAACCTTAAGGAGGGAAACGGGAATGCCATTACCGATACATCCGGCGTATATGTCAGATATTCCGTAATGGATTTCAAGAATAATTATACAAAATCCACATATGCCTCAGTAGCAAAGATTATGGGGACATATGCCGATTCTGTCTATTTCGGGCCTCAACTATTTCAAATGGGAGACTATTCTTTAATGAGAGGAGTTGAAGAGGCTCTGAAGATGGTGAAAGAGGGCGGGAGAATAAGGTTTATAATTCCTACATGGTTGTCTGATTACAACTATACCGGCAGTTCATACGGTCTTGCTACGCCGGCGGTGTATGACATTGAGGTTGTTAGGGTTGTTCCTAGTATTTCAAAATTCGAGATTGACACACTTGAGGCATATAGTGAAAAGTATCATGGAGGAATTGATTCACTTTCATACGGTTTTTACCACAAGTCACTGGAGGCTGGTATAGGAGATACTCTGGGTGTGGATGAATATATCTCTTTCTGGTATGTCGCCCGTTTGCTGGATGGTTTTGTAGTAGATACCAATATTGAGGATACTGCAAGAAAGTACAGGATATACAGCTCTTCAAGGTCATATTCAGCCCTTGGTCATACGGTTGTAGATCCTGACACCTCATCTGAGAGTGATCTTATCCGCGGTATTGACAAAGCTCTTTTAAACATGAAACATGGTGGTGTTTCTATTGCTTTCTTCTCGTCTGACTGGGGATATGGCTCAAAGACCAAGTCGTTTGGAAGGTACCAGCCGATGTTTTATTGGATAAAGGTCGTTACGGATAATGATGATGATGCAACCGAAAGTGAGTGATTCTTGCCATTAAAAAATAAAAATGAGAGGGCTAAAATTAATTTTAGCCCTCTTGTATTTATGTCCGGGAAATGTGTTACCCGATAAAGTGGTAGTGAGGTCCGAACCTCTCGAAAGCTGCCTTGTCAAGTTCCTCACGATGTTCTGGATGAGCTATGCTGATAATTAGTTTAGCCCTCTCCTGAAGAGATTTGCCGTATAGATTAACAGCACCATACTCGGTTACGAACCAGTGGATGTGGTTTCTGGTAGTAACAACACCTGCCCCGCTTGTCAGAACCGGAGCAATCTTGCTGATACCCTTGTTTGTCACAGATGGCATGGCTATAATTGCTTTACCTCTTTCTGAAAGTGATGCTCCGTAAATGAAGTCAACTTGTCCACCTACACCTGAGAAGAATTTTGTTCCGAGTGAATCGGCACAAACCTGTCCTGTGATATCTACCTGAAGTGCAGAGTTAATTGCGGTTACCCTTGGGTTTTTGGCAATGATGAAAGGATCGTTGGTATAGGCAACATCCATCATTCTTACCATTGGGTTATCATCGATAAAGTCGTAGCAGGTCTGCGATCCCATCAGGAATGTAGAAACCATCTTGCCTTTGTCTATCACCTTGTTTGCTCCGTTAATAACACCTTTCTCAACAAGAGGAAGAACGCCGTCCGCAAACATCTCTGTGTGTATTCCCAGATTCTTGTGGTTTCCCAATTGTGCAAGCACTGCATTCGGAATTGCACCGATACCCATTTGAAGGCAAGCCCCGTCTTCAATCAATCCGGCACAATTCTTTCCAATTGCTGCCTCAATTTCATCAGGTTCAGTGAAGTGAGCTGGTTCAAGAAGGCCATCGCACTCAACGAAATAATCTATCATGCTTGCAGGTATCATGGCATCGCCCCATGCTCTGGGAACGTTCTTGTTAACCACTGCTATAACATGCTCAGCACATTCAATTGCTGCAAGTGTAGCATCGACTGATGTTCCAAGCGAGACAAATCCATGCTTGTCCGGAGGGGAAACCTGAATCATGGCAACGTTACAAGGAAGAACTCCGCTTCTGTATAGTTTCTGAGTCTCACTCAGAAAAATCGGAATATAATCTGCATAACCTGCCTGTACGTTTTTACGTACGTTTCCTCCTACAAAGAAGGCCTGATGAAAGAAGACTCCTTCATACCTTGCATCGGTGTATGGAGCTCCACCCTCTGTGTGAAGGTGATGGATGCGTACATCTTTCAGTTCTCCGTTATCACCCCTGCGCATTAACGCGTCGATAAGGACTTTAGGAGCACTAGCCACACTGCTCAGATGGATGTGGTCTCCTGATTTTACAACTTTTACAGCCTCGTCGGCACTGATAAACTTAATGTTGTTTAGCATGATAAATTGTTAATATTTAATTGGTTTCAATATTTTTGCACATTTTCAATTAAGGGGCAAATGTATGAATTTTTTCTATCTTTGCACAATCATAAAAACCAGCTGATGACAATAATTACAATCACGAGCGACTGGAACAATGGTGACTATTACACCGGAGCTCTGAAGGGTATGCTTTTGTCATTGAATGGCGACATTACTTTTACCGAGATTACGAATTCAATCCCCTCATTTGATGTATTACAGGAGGTCTTTATATTGAAGAACACCTTCAGGTTTTTCCCAAAAGGGACAATACATCTTATGGGAGTAATGAGTGAACCATCTCCTGAATCTGGAATGGTTGTGGTTTATGCAGAGGGGCACTATTTTATCGGAATAAACGACGGAAGGTTTTCATTGCTGCTTGACCCGCTTCCTGCAATAGCGTTTGCGTTGAATGACCAGGAGTCTCATGGCTCTTTCTCTGCTCTGAAACTATTTGTCAAGGGTGTTGATACTATAATTAACAACACATTCAGCGAAAATACGGTTGCAACTGATGTTAAGTCTGAATCTTCACCTCAGGTTGTATACAATGATGATTCAATTACCGGCAGAGTGGTCTATATCGACTCTTTCGGCAATGCCATTACCAATATTGACAAATCACTCTTTGACAGAATTCACAGAGCCAGGAACTATACTGTATATATTCAGGGGCCGTATTCAAAAATCCGTTCCGTCTCGGCAGGATATTCCTCTCACTATCCGGGACAGATTTTTGCCATGTTTAATTCGCTTGGATTGTTGGAATTAGGTGTATATCAGGGAAATATTGCTGCGCTGGAAAATATTAATACCGCAACGGAAATAAAAATTAGATTTGATAATTAAGAAATGAAAAAAGGAAGAGAAGAGGAGATTCGTGCATTTGTGAGGTTACTTGACATAATGGATGAATTGAGGGAGAAGTGTCCATGGGACAGGGAGCAGACAACAGAGTCGCTCCGGCCGCTTACTATTGAGGAGACATATGAGCTTAGCGATGCGATTATGAATTCGGATGATTTCAATATAAGCAAGGAGTTGGGTGACATTATGCTTCATATTGTCTTCTATGCAAAGATTGGCTCTGAAAAAGGCACATTCAATATAACGGATGTTATGGACAGGTGTTCTGATAAGCTTGTATACAGGCATCCGCATGTATTTGCCGAGACACAGGTCTCAGGGGCAAGGGATGTGATAGAGAACTGGGAGCAGTTGAAAAGAAAGGAGAAGGATGGTAATAAGACTATTTTATCCGGAGTTCCGTCTTCGCTGCCATCAATAGTGAAAGCCTACAGGGTACAGGATAAGGTCCGTGCCGTTGGTTTTGACTGGGAAAAGAGAGAGCAGGTATGGGATAAGGTTCGTGAGGAGATTGGTGAGTTTGAGGTTGAAATGAAAAAGAGATTCCCTGACGGAAACATAAATAAAAATGAGACTGTAGGGGATGAGAAGCTGGAGGGAGAGTTTGGTGATCTTCTTTTCTCTATCATAAATGCGGCAAGATTGTACAACATAAATCCGGATACTGCCCTTGAGATGACAAACCGTAAGTTTATCAGAAGGTTTGGTTATCTTGAAAGTGAAGCGCAGAAACGTGGACTCTCTTTGAAAAGTATGTCCCTTCAGGAGATGGATCAGATATGGGATGAGGCTAAGAGGCTGGAGGATAATTAATGGAAGAGTGGCTCGTCAGAAGTGAACTCATGCTTGGCAGTGAAGTTCTTGGAAAGATGAAAGATGCCAGGGTCGCTGTGATTGGTCTCGGCGGAGTCGGTGCCTATGCTGCGGAGATGATTGCAAGAGCAGGCATTGGTTCTATGCTTATTCTGGATTCGGATGTTGTCAATCCCTCAAACAAGAACCGCCAGTTACTTGCGCTGGACAGCACCATAGGGAAGAACAAGGCTGAAATAATGGCTGCACGGCTTAAGGATATTAATCCTGAAATAAAGTTAACCATAGTTGATGAATACCTGACAGAGGAGAGTGTTGGCAGATTGATAGGGAGTGACAGAATTGACTATTTGGTTGATGCCATTGATACTCTCTCTCCCAAGATAGCCCTTATCAAGCATGCTATCGCCAATGGTATCCCTCTTGTAAGTTCAATGGGTGCAGGTGCAAAACTTGATGCCACAAAACTTGAGATTGCCGATATTTCTAAATCCTATAATTGTCCGCTGGCTTATATGCTCAGGAAAAGGTTGAGAAAAGAGGGGATCAGTAAAGGTTTCAAGGTCGTTTTTTCAAAAGAATTGCCTGACAATGATGCAATTGTTCCGGTTGAGGAGCAGAACAAGAAATCGATGGTCGGAACAATTTCATATCTGCCTGCTGCTTTCGGACTGCTTTGTGCACAGGTGGTTATATGTCACCTTATAGAGTGCTGCGGTGTAAATGAAAATTATTAATTACATTTGTTATCTGTAACCTAAAATTTAAACCTGTAATGAAAGTTGAAATCCGTGAGGCTGTAACCGATGCTCAAATCAGGGCATTCGTCCGTTTCCCTCATAATCTGTACAAGAATTGCAAGCAATATGTACCTGTTTTTGACAATGGGGAGATTCACTCTTTGACAAAGAGCCCCTCTCTGGAGTATTGCCAGATAAAACTATGGCTTGCATATTCGGAGAGAAACGAGATTATAGGCCGTATAGCCGGTATTTACAACCCAAAGGCAAATGAGTATCAGTCTAATAAAAGGGTGAGATTCGGGTGGTTTGATTTTATAAACAATTTTGAGGTTGCGTCATCACTTCTCTCTAAGGTTGAAAAGTGGGGTATGTCGCTAGGTATGACTGAGATACATGGTCCGTTGGGGTATAATACATGGTACAGACAGGGGATATTGATTGAGGGTTTCGAGAACACGCCACCTTCAAATTGTCTCTACAACTTTCCGTACTATGGTGAGATGCTTGAACGTCTGGGATACGGGAAGCAGCTTGACTGGATTCAGATAAAGCTGGAGGCGAATGTCGGAGTTCCGGACAAACTCAGGAGGATTAATGAAATGCTTCTTGAAAAGCATAAACTGAGAATTGTGGATGTTGAAAAGTTTAAAAAGAACAAGAAGATGCTCTTTGACTTTTTTGAAAGCTATAATACAAGTTTCAGGAATATACCAAATTTTGTTCCGCTTACTAATGCTGAGGTTGAGGAGATTGGCAGGGAGTATATGTCTTTGTTGAAGGATGAGCTGACATGTCTTATTCTTGACGAAAATGATAAAATAGCTGCATTTGCAGTATGTTTCCCAAGCTTGTCTGAAGCTATGAAGAAGGCTAAAGGTAAGATGTTCCCGTTCGGATGGTATCATATTCTGAAGAGTTTCAGAAAGTATGACAGTATTGACCTTATGATAATGGGTGCTGCAAAAGAGTGGCAGAACACAGGCATATCATCGGTGTTACATACTTACCTTGCTACTCGTTTCAAGGAACTTGACCTGAAATATGCTGTCACAAATCCTCAGGCTGAGGAAAATACTGTGTTTAAGGTATGGGAAAGGTATGATTACGCACCATACATGAAGAGAAGGTGTTATATTAAAAATCTTTAACAAACATGAAAGTCTCTGAAATATGTTCACTCATTGAAGGTGTTGTCGTAATAGGGGAGTCGCGTTTGGATGATGAAGTAGAGTATGCCTTTGCTTCTGATCTTATGAGTGATGTGCTTACAGTAAAAATCCAGAATTTTATTTTGTTGACGGGGCTTTGCAACATACAGTCAGTGCGGACTGCTGAGATGTCAGACGTGCCATATATGATTGTATGCCGCAACAAACAGGTAACTCCTGACATGCTGGAGATAGCGGAGGAGAGTAATATAGTGATAATATGCACACAGTATTCATTGTTCAGGTGTGCCGGTCTTTTGTATTCAAATGGTTTAAAACCTGTATATTAATATGCACTTAGAGTTCAATGTAGAAGGCGGTGATTTCTCAAACGCGGGAAGTGCATCATCGCAGATTAAGAGAGTGCTGAAGCAACTCAATATCGATCCTTCTGTGATAAAAAGGGTTGTGGTTGCTTTGTACGAGGCGGAGGTTAACATTGTGGCTCATGCATACAGGGGAAAGATTGATGCAGAGATAAGCAGTTCCGGGATTGTGTTGAAACTTGTGGATGAGGGGCCCGGGATCCCGGATGTGGAGAAGGCTATGACAAGGGGGTTCTCCACAGCTTCGAAAGAGGTAAGGGAGATGGGCTTTGGTGCCGGAATGGGGTTGCCTAATATAAGTGACAACTCTGATGTTTTTACGATAGATACCATAGTAGGTAAGGGAACCTCCCTGAATATAGAGATAAAGTTCAGATGAAACTGGAGCAGACAACATACAACAGAGCACTTCAAATAGACAACGATATTTGCATCGGTTGCTCACATTGTATGAAGGTATGTCCTACAGAAGCACTGAGAGTGTCTGAGGGAAAGGCAAAGATTCATGTCGACTGGTGTATTGACTGTGGAGAGTGTTACAGAGAGTGCCCTACCCGCGCAATAAGGGTTATGGATGATGATTTCAGCCGGATTTTCAACTATAAACATCGCGTATTGCTTGTGCCATCTGTTTTCTATGCACAATTCAGTGACAACATAACCAAGAAGCAGATTAATGAAATTATTGGAGAGCTTGGTTTTACCGAAATTTGTGCTGTTGAGCAGAGTATAGATTCTTTGATAGATGAGGAGAATGAATATGTCAGAAATGCCGTGAAACCGGTGATTTCATCATTTTGTCCTGCCGTGGTAAGACTTATACAGGTCAGATTTCCCTCTCTTGTTGAGAATATAATGAGGTTGCTTCCGCCAATAGAGATTACCGCCCAGTATTATAAGCGAAAATATGCAGAAAAGGGAATTACTGAGTGCGAGCTTGGTATTTTCTATCTTACTCCTTGCATCGGTAAAATTGCTGCTGTTAAGTCTCCTGTCGGTGGATACACATCTCCGATTAACGGCGTTATTAATATGGATTATTTTTATAACAAGGTCTATCTTGCTTATAAACAAAGGATACCAATTACAAAAGAGGTGTTTGTCAATGGCGCAATATCTTCCAAGGGGGTTTTATTCCCGACAACCGGAGGAGAAGAGGTACACATTGAGGGAAAGACTCTTTCGATAGATGGGATGAAGAATGTCGTGGAATTTCTAGAGATACTTGAGAATGAGGAGGTTGAAGGAATTGATTTTCTTGAGCTGAGAGCTTGTGATGAATCTTGTGCCGGGGGAATCCTTTCTCATAGAAATCGTTTCCTTATAGCGGAGAGCATGAGGAAATACGCTTCTACTCTGGGTAGGGTACATGAACTCGTCAGTGATTACAAAAAGCACTGTTCTGCCGTGATACACATGGACAAGGTTGAGCCGCGCTCAATGGTGAAATATGACAGGGATCTGGACATGGCAATCATTAAGATGGAAAAGGCGAGAGAACTTAGAAAACTTTTTCCCGGTATTGACTGCGGAGCTTGCGGAGCTCCAAGTTGTGAGGCTTTATCCGAGGATGTGGTGAAGGGGCAGGCTGATATTAATGACTGTATATTCCTGAGAACTCTATATGAAAAGAGGGGGGAACTCTCTCTTGAAGAGGCGATTAATATTATGGAGAGTATTTGGGGAAAGGATCGTTTTGTAAAGAGAAATTATTAATTACCCGATATGATAGTAAAAGATGTAATTGAAAAGTTAAATCTGGAAATCTTTTCGGCTCCGGAAGGTGTTGAAAGGGTTGTCAAGGGGGGATACACCTCGGACCTTCTCTCAGATGTAATGGGTCATGCAAGGGAGGGACAAATCTGGATTACCCTTCAGACTCACAAGAATGTAATGGCAGTTGCCACTCTGAAAGATCTTGCAGCAATAGTCCTTGTTAAGGGTTTTAAACCTGAGGCTGATACAATTGAGGCATCATTGGCGGAAGGTATTCCTATATTGGGTAGTAATCTGGAGGCATTTGAACTCTCCGGAGAACTGTTCAATATACTCAAATGATAAGGGCAGACCTTCACATACATACTGTTCTCTCTCCATGCGGAGACATTGAGATGACCCCGTCTTTTATTATAAAAAGGGCAAAGGAGAAGGGGCTTGATCTTATTGCAATCACTGACCACAATTCAACAAGGCAATGTGAAGAGGTGGTAAGGATTGGCAAAAGGGAGGGCGTTGAGGTTTTGTGCGGGGCCGAAATAACTACAAAGGAGGAGGTTCATGTTATTGCCCTGGTTGATTACTCTGTGAGGAATCTCCTGCAGGAGTGGCTAGAGAGTTATCTTCCAAAGATACCTAATAACGAGGAATACTTTGGATATCAATTAGTCGTAAATGAAATGGAAGAGGTTCTTTATCAGGAGCCAACCCTTTTGATAAGTGCACTAAACAGGTCAATAGATCAGACAGAGGAGTTCATACATTCAATTGGAGGGCTTTTTATACCGGCACATATCGATAAACCACAAAACTCCCTGATTAGTCAGCTTGGATTCGTGCCGCCCGGACTAAAGGCTGATGCTTTAGAACTCTCTGTGAGGGCGGATCTTCCCGGCTTGATAAGTGCATGCGGCTGGTTAAAGGAGTATTGTTTCCTCCACTCCTCTGATGCTCATTACCCGGCTGATTTCGGAGATATTTTTACATTTTTTGATATAGAAAAACCTAATTTCGAGTCCCTTAAAGGTGCCCTGAAAAATAATAAAGTTTTGTTATGAATGATTTGGCGATGCATATACTGGATATAATCCAGAACTCTTTGAGTGCAGGGGCTATCCTTGTAAAGCTGACAGTGGAGGAGGACGGGCCGTCGGACAGGCTCGAGATAATAATTGAGGATAATGGTTGTGGAATGAACAAGGAGCAGGTAGAACGACTTACGGACCCTTTCTTCACATCCAGGACAACAAGGAAAGTAGGAATGGGCATTCCACTTCTTAAACAATCTGCAGAGCAGAGTGGCGGAGGTATTGAGATAAAATCAGAGGTCGGTGTGGGTACTTATGTAAGAGCCTGGTTCCAAATGTCCCATATAGACCGTCCTCCTCTGGGTGATGTGGCAAATGTTTTTATCCTTACAGTATCGGCGAACCCGGAAAAGGATTTCATTCTTCGGTATATTATCGGCAGGAATGAGTATGTTTTTGACACAATGGAGATTAAGGAGGCTCTGGAGGGGACACCGCTTAATGATGCCTCAGTGATAAGGATTCTCACGGAGATGATAAAAGAGAACATCAAGGATCTGAGAGATGAATAAAGCTCACATTGTTGTGCTTTCGGGGGCCGGAATCAGTGCCGACAGCGGACTGGAAACTTTTCGTGATGCAGACGGCCTGTGGGCAAAACATCGAGTTGAAGATGTCTGTACACCGGAGGCTCTTATAAGAAATCCTGAACTGGTGCTTGATTTTTACAATAAGAGGAGGCACCAGCTTAAATCCGCTGAACCGAATGAGGGGCACAAAGCTCTTGCAAGGCTTGAAGAATTCTATGATGTAGATGTAATAACTCAGAATGTGGATGACCTGCATGAAAGGGCCGGAAGTTCCAGGGTCCTGCACCTGCACGGAGAGTTGATGAAATGCAGGAGTATGAAAGACCCATCATACATTGCCAATATTAGTGATGACTTGCATGTGGGTGATCTTGCCCCGGACGGAGGTCAGTTGAGACCGCACATAGTATTTTTCGGAGAGTCTGTCCCTATGTTTGACAAAGCATCAGAGATAGCGTCAAAAGCTGATATTTTAATAGTTGTCGGAACATCCCTGGAGGTCTATCCTGCAGCATCGCTAATCTATAGTATTCCGGACAATGTCCCTGTCTATCTTGTTGATCCATCACCTTTAAGAGTTAAATTGAACGGGGTAAGGTATATTTGCGAAAGAGCTGTTATCGGCTTGCCAAGGTTATACGATGAATTAGTTTCGGACAAAATGATTACAAATTTTAACTAAAAAGTTAAAATTTATTTGTTTTTGATATATTTATTACTAATTTTATACTTTATCACAAACGATTAACTATCAAATAACCAATTATTTATGAACAAGATTAAATCAATTGACGATTTGCGCAAGATGAAGCAAGATCTTGAGAGCGGGATGAATATCCGTGAAAAGAGCAATTCGCCAGAGTCTTTGGTTCAGATACGCGTGGCTATGGCAACATGTGGGATCGCTTCGGGAGCAAGAACTGTCATGAACACTCTTATCGAGAAGATTGAAAAAGACAAAGTACAGGCGGTAGTAACTCAGGGTGGATGCATGGGATACTGTTATGCAGAACCTACAGTTGAAGTGAGGATTCCGGGCAAGGATCCTGTTGTTTTTGGCTATGTTGACTCAAAGGTTGCAATTGACATCATTGAGAGATATATCGGAAAAGGTGAACTCCTTGAAGGTATCATTCCTGTTAATTACCAGACCATAAACGAAAAAAAATAGATGGATATGGCACAGTATAAAATGCATCTTTTAGTTTGCGGCGGAACAGGTTGCCGGGCATCACAAAGTGAGAAGATTGCCGGTAATCTTAAAGAGGAGATAAAGAATCTCGGTCTTGAGAATGAGGCACAAGTTGTCATAACCGGTTGTTTTGGTTTTTGTGAGAAGGGACCTATAGTAAAAATCATTCCGGATAATACTTTCTATACTCAGGTTAAGCCGGAGGATTGCAAGGAGATTATCAGCGAGCACGTGCTTAAGGGAAGAAAGGTAACAAGACTGCTTTACGAGGATCCTGCTACAAAAGAACACATTGCAGACTCAAAGCATATGGGGTTCTATCAGAAGCAGATCCGTATTGCTTTAAGGAATTGCGGATTCATCAACCCTGAGAATATTGACGAGTATATAGCACGAGACGGATATGCAGCTCTGGGCAAGGTTTTGACAGAGATGACCAACCAGCAGGTTATTGATTTAATCAAAAAATCGGGATTAAGAGGCAGGGGCGGCGGAGGATTCCCGACAGGTCTCAAGTGGGAGATTGCAGCAGGCAACAAAGCCGATCAGAAATATGTAGTCTGCAATGCCGATGAGGGAGACCCGGGGGCATTCATGGACCGTTCAATACTTGAGGGTGACCCTCACTCTATTATTGAGGCAATGGCGATCTGCGGTTACTGTATAGGTGCAACTAAGGGTATCGTCTATATCCGTGCTGAGTACCCCCTTGCAATTCAACGCTTGAAAATAGCAGCAAGGCAGTGTCGTGAATATGGCCTTCTTGGGACAGACATTCTCGGTTCAGGATTCGATTTTGACATCGAGTTAAGATACGGAGCCGGAGCATTCGTTTGCGGTGAAGAGACAGCATTGATCCACTCTATGGAGGGACTCAGAGGTGAGCCAACCGTAAAACCACCATTCCCGGCTCAAAGCGGTTATCTTGGAAAACCAACCAATGTAAATAACGTTGAGACATTTGCAAATATTCCTGCCATAATTCTTAAAGGTGCCGAGTGGTTTGCAAGCATTGGAACAGAGAGGTCAAAGGGTACAAAAGTATTTGCCCTTGCAGGAAAAATCAATAACGTAGGTCTTATCGAGGTTCCTATGGGAACAACCTTGAGAGAGGTTATTTTTGAAATCGGCGGTGGTATAAAAGACGGCAAGAAATTTAAAGCTGTCCAGACAGGTGGTCCTTCAGGCGGATGTCTGACAGAGAAACACCTTGACACACCTATCGATTTTGACAACCTGATTGCTGCCGGTTCTATGATGGGTTCAGGCGGTATGATTGTTATGGACGAGGACGACTGTATGGTCTCAGTTGCAAAATTCTATCTGGAGTTTACGGTAGACGAGTCATGCGGCAAATGTGCCCCATGCCGTGTCGGAAACAAGCGTTTACATGAAATGCTTGAGAAGATATGCAGCGGTAAGGGAACTATCGAAGATGTAGAATATCTCAAAAACCTCGGTGCTGTTATAAAAGATACAGCTCTCTGTGGTCTCGGACAGACATCTCCAAACCCTGTTCTCTCTACTATTGAACACTTCTATGATGAGTATAAGGCTCACGTTACCGAGAGAATATGTCCTGCCGGTCAGTGTAAGGCACTTAAACTTTACACTATTCTTACAGATAAGTGTACAGGCTGTACTGCTTGTTCAAGATCTTGCCCTGTAGGAGCGATTTCAGGTGAGAAACGCCAGCCTCATGTAATTGACGCTGACAAGTGTATCCGTTGCGGTGCATGCTACGATAAGTGTAAGTTTACTGCAATTCATGTTCAATAATGTATTCTCTGTTATGGAAAAAATCAAAATCACTATAGACAAGAAAGAGATAGAGGTTTCAAAAGGCACTACTATCTACAAGGCTGCAAAGGATAACGGGATACATATTCCAACCCTTTGTTATCTTAACCTGGACCACCTTAAGATTGAAAACCGTCCGGGCGGCTGCAGGGTTTGTGTTGTTGAGGTTGACGGAAGAAAGAATCTTGCTCCCTCATGTTCTACCGAATGTACTAACGGAATGGTTGTTAAAACTCACACAATCAGGGTACTTAATGCAAGAAAGACAGTTTTGGAACTGATACTTTCAGACCACCCTAAGGATTGTCTTGTGTGCTCATCTTCAGGACAATGTGACCTGCAAAGTCTGTCCCAGACTCTTGGCATTAGAGAAATTCACGCTGTTGAGAACGCTGCCGTTTCAACTTATAGAAAGGATGTCTCTCCTGCTCTAAGGAGGGATATGGACAAATGTATAATGTGCCGCCGTTGCGAGACTATCTGCAATACAGTACAGTCAGTGGGTGCGCTTAGTGCAATCAACCGCGGATTTATGTCTGTTGTTGCACCGGCTTTCGAACAGGACCTTATAGATTCACCATGTACATTCTGCGGACAGTGTGTTGCAGTATGTCCTACAGGTGCTCTTACACCGTTTGATGACACAGGAAAAGTAATCAGAGCCCTTTCTGATCCTACAAAGACGGTTATAGTACAGACAGCTCCTGCAGTTCGTGCCGCTCTTGGCGAGGAGTTCGGTATGGAACCAGGAACTCTGGTAACAGGTAAAATGGTTTCGGCATTGCGTACTCTCGGCTTTGACAAAGTGTTTGATACAGATTTTGCAGCAGACCTCACAATTATGGAGGAGGGTACCGAACTGCTGGGAAGGATCTCAAAATTCCTCGAAGGAGACAAGGATGTTAAACTTCCTATCCTTACATCATGCTGCCCTGCATGGGTCAATTTCTTTGAGAACAATTACCAGGATATGCTTGATGTACCATCTACAGCAAGATCTCCTCAACAGATGTTCGGCTCAATTGCGAAGAACTACTATACGCAACTTTTAGGTATAAAGAGAGAGGATCTGGTTGTAGTATCTGTGATGCCTTGCCTTGCTAAAAAATACGAGTGTCAGAGAGAAGAGTTTAAGACAAATGGTAATCCAGATGTGGACTTCTCAATTTCCACAAGGGAACTTGCAAGTCTTATCAAAGCCGCCAATATTGACTTCAATTCTCTTGAGGATGAAGACTATGACTCACCTCTGGGAGAATCTACCGGAGCTGCCGTTATTTTCGGTGCGACTGGTGGTGTGATTGAGGCTGCTGTACGTACAGCTTATGAACTCTTTACCAAAAAGAAACTTGACAGGATAGACTTTACCGAACTCAGGGGACTTGAAGGCATAAGAACTGCTTCAATTGATTTTAACGGAACTATGATCAATATAGGAATTGCTCATCAACTCGGTAATGCCCGCAAGCTTCTTGACGGCATCCGTGCAGGTCTGTACAATTTCCACGCTATAGAGATCATGGCTTGTCCCGGTGGATGTATCGGCGGTGCCGGTCAACCGTTGCATCATGGTAACTCGGATGTTATAAAAGCCCGTTTTGATGCTATATACAGGGAAGATGCGGGTAAAAAGATCCGTAAATCTCACGAGAATCCTTATATAGTGAAACTGTACGAGGAGTTCCTGGGACATCCTTTGAGTGAAAAGGCTCACCATTTGTTACATACTCACTACTTTGAAAAAAACAAAAAATAATTCACCATGGGCGCATTTAAAATACAAGAGTGTCACAAAAAGACAATAGCAGATATTTGTACATATTATAAGAATGAACCGGGTAACCTTATAAAGATTCTATATAGCGCACAAAGGGAGTTCGGATACCTTCCCGAGGATGTGCAGAGGGAAGTTGCAAGAATACTTAATATTTCCGTTGCCAAGGTGTACGGAGTAGTCTCTTTCTATTCTTTCTTCACTATGACTCCCAAGGGGAAATACCCTATCTCTGTATGCATGGGTACGGCATGTTATGTTCGTGGTGCCGAGAAGGTACTGGATGAACTTAAAAGCCAGCTTAATATAAAAGTGGGCGGAGTAACTGAAGATGGCAAGTTTTCTCTTGACTGCCTGCGTTGTGTGGGTGCATGCGGACTTGCTCCGGTTATGCTGATAGGGGAGAAGGTTTATGGCCGTCTGGAAGCATCCAAGATAAAGGAGATTCTGGACAGTTACGAATAGATTACCCTCTGGCCTCCATCAGACCTTTGAGGCTTCTGATGCGGACCATCTTTTTATTGATTGAAATAAGGCCGTCTCTTGACATTTCGCTTAATGCACGTGCAAGAGACGGCCTTGTCACACCAAAAAAGGCTGCAAGCTCTGTCTGGTTTTTATCCAGGACAACAGTGAAATTATCACCGTCTGTCTGTTGTGCGGACATGTGAAGTCCCAGGATGTAGTGGGCCAATTTTGCCTTTATTGTCCTGACCGAGAGCATCTGAATCTTATCCGACAGGAACTTGGTCTTGTCTGCATTATATCTTAAATACCGCATCAATAACTCCTGATCTTTCTGAAACATTTTCAGAATCTGCTCTCTTGCCATGAAAAGAATCCTGCTCTTCTCAAGAGCTGTCACATCAACAGGGAAACAGTTGGTTGTGGCAAAAATAAAAGCAGAGGCAAGCGGGGTTACGGCATAGATTGTCTCAATATTCAGAATGGCTCCGTTTTCAGCAATCATATCTGTCCTGACACTGCCTTCAATAAGAATGTAGAGACCTTTGCAAAGGTCTCCCTGTCTTGCAATCACATCGTTTTTACCATACTCTCTGATGGAGTATTCTATCCCTTCGGGAATTGCTGACTGATAATCTTCATAGAGTTCTCCGAAAAAATTGAACTTTGGAATTCCTTGATTGTTTTTTATTTGCATACTTATAGAAATGTTCTTATCAAAAATACAACAATTTTATCTCTGTAACAATTATTACACTTTTTCGTATAACAGATAGGTACCTTTGTAAAAATCACAATTAAAATTACTTATTATGAATAAGATGTTTTGTTTCCAATGTCAGGAGACAGCCAGAAATCAGGGCTGCACTGTGCAAGGTGTCTGCGGTAAGACGGCAGATGTTGCGAACTTACAGGACTTACTGGTTTTCCTCTGCAAGGGAATCTCTCATTTCTCTGTTCCTCTGAGGGAGATGGGTGTGGAGAGCGCTGAGGTGAACAAGTTCATTACTGATTCTCTCTTTATGACTATTACAAATGCCAATTTTGATAAGGATCGTTTTGTAAAGAGGGTAAGAGAGGCATTGGTCTTAAGGGATAATATCAGGTCTCTCTATGTTTCAAAAGGCGGAGATATTGAGAAGATCAAGTATGACGGGGCTTTCTGGGCTTCAGACGATATTGCGGCAATGGAGGAGAAGGCTGCTGAGGTTGGTGTACTGGCAACTGAAAATGAAGATGTACGCTCTCTCCGTGAGTTGACAGTCTATGGATTAAAAGGCATGGCTGCCTATGGCGAACATGCATTCAATCTTGGTATGGAAGATCCGGAGATCTACGCATTTATGCAGAAGGCACTCGTGGCTGTGACTGATGATTCGCTCTCAGCAGATGCCTTGGTCTCACTTGTACTCGAGACAGGTAACCATGGTGTAAAGGTGATGGCTCTGCTTGACAAGGCAAATACAACAAAATATGGCAATCCGGAGATTACCAAAGTTAATATCGGCGTCGGAAAAAATCCTGGAATTCTTATCTCCGGTCATGACCTGAGAGATATGGAGGATCTGCTCAAACAGACCGAAGATACTGGAGTTGATGTTTATACACATTCTGAAATGCTCCCGGCAAATTACTATCCGGCTTTCAAGAAGTACAAACATTTTGTCGGTAACTACGGAAGTTCATGGTGGAGACAGGTACAGGACTTTGAGACCTTTAACGGACCGGTGTTGTTTACTACAAACTGTATTGTGCCGCCGAGACCGAACTCTACTTACAAGGATAGGATATATACCACAGGTGCATCAGGATTCCCGGGATTCAAGCATATCGCAGACAGAGTAAAGGATGGTCAGAAAGATTTTTCTGAAATCATTGAGCATGCAAAAAGATGCCAGCCTCCTGTAGAGATAGAGACCGGAGAAATAATCGGAGGGTTTGCACACGCTCAGGTTTTCGCACTTGCAGATAAAGTTGTCGAGGCTGTCAAGTCAGGGGCAATACGCAAGTTTTTTGTAATGGCAGGTTGTGACGGAAGGATGAAAGACAGAAATTACTATACAGATTTCGCTGCAGCTCTTCCTAAAGACACAGTCATACTTACTGCAGGGTGTGCGAAATACAGGTACAACAAGCTTCCTCTGGGGGACATAGGTGGTATTCCGCGTGTCTTGGATGCAGGACAGTGTAATGACTCATATTCTCTTGCAGTGATAGCCCTTAAATTGAAAGAGATTTTCAATGCAAACGATATCAATGAGCTTCCGATTGCATACAATATTGCTTGGTATGAGCAGAAGGCAGTTATTGTCCTCCTGGCTCTTCTTGCCTTGGGAGTCAAGAATATACATCTGGGGCCAACACTGCCGGGCTTCCTTTCACCAAACGTTGCCAATGTCCTGGTGAAAAATTTCGGGATAGCTCCGATTGGAACAGTTGATGATGATATGAAACTTTTTCTCGGAAAATAGGTTATATATATATGAATTGTGATGGAGAGTGCCTGCCGGCAGGTAAGTAATAAGTAGATGAGCCCCCTTCCTTTTTCCGGAATAGTTAGATTGGTCAGTGTCCGGATGTAGTCAGAGGGAGAGCCGCGGACAATTGGTAGGGCCGGCAGATACAGGTGCGTAAGAGGGTGTCAGAAACTATTTTTGACCCCTCTTTTTTATGGTTGGTATGTATCAACAAATTTGATTACTTTTGCAGGATATTAATTTTATATGAGCGAAAACAGTTTATTGTCGAAGTTATCTGGACTTCGAGAAAAGTACGAGAGCATTTCAGCACAGATATCAGATCCTGCCGTGATGGCGGATATGAAGAAATATGTCTCACTCAACAAAGAGTATAAGGAGCTTGAACCGATAGTAGAGGCCGGAGACAGATACAGCAAGCTTATGAATGACTATGACTCTGCCAAGGAGATTCTCTCTACTGAAAAGGATGAGGAACTCAGGGAGATGGCTAAGGAAGAGATTGCATCCATAGATGAGATGCTTCCCGGGATGGAGGAGGAGATAAAGCTGCTTCTGATACCTGCAGACCCTCAGGATTCCAAGAATGCAATACTCGAGATAAGGGCCGGCGCCGGTGGTGATGAGGCATCTATTTTTGCAGGGGATTTGTTCAGAATGTACTCAAAATATGCAGAGACCAAAGGGTGGAAACTGGAGATAACAAGTAAAAGTGAGGGCTCTTCAGGTGGTTTCAAGGAGTTGATCTGTACTATTTCCGGTAACGGGGTATACGGAGTCCTGAAATACGAGAGCGGTGTACACCGTGTTCAACGTGTGCCTCAGACAGAGACCCAGGGTCGCGTTCATACATCGGCAGCCTCTGTTGCTGTACTTCCTGAAGCGGATGAATTCGATATTGAGTTAAATATAAACGATGTAAGAAAGGATACTTTCTGCTCTTCAGGTCCGGGCGGACAGTCTGTTAATACGACCTATTCTGCAATTCGTCTGACTCATATTCCTACCGGAATTGTAGTTCAGTGCCAGGATGAAAAATCTCAGCTAAAGAATTATGACAAAGCCCTCATTGAGCTGAGGACACGTCTCTACAATCTTGAGTATGAGAAATATCTGAACGAGATTTCGGCAAAGAGGAAGACTATGGTATCTACAGGAGACAGGTCAGCAAAGATCCGTACCTATAACTACCCTCAATCAAGAGTTACCGATCACAGAATAAACTATACGATGTACAATCTTCCGGTCTTTATGGACGGAGCCATCCAGGAGGTAATCGACCTGCTTCAGATAGCAGAGAATGCCGAGAGACTCAAGGCTTCAGGAGAATGATGCTGATATAATTAATAGCCGCTGATATGACCTACCTTGAACTTTACAACAATATTATGAGGAAGAAGAGCTTCCTCTGTATAGGGCTCGATACTGACATTGATCAGATTCCCGACCATTTAAGGACAAAGGAATACCCACTTTTTAGCTTCAATAAAGCAATTATCGATGCAACAATCGGTTTTGCGGTGGCATATAAACCCAATCTGGCCTTTTATGAGGCAGAGGGTGCTGAAGGCTGGAAACAGCTTGAGATGACTGTTGAGTATATCCGTAAGAAAGACCCGTCGGTTTTTATTATAGCAGACGCAAAAAGAGGCGACATAGGAAATACAGCGGAGCGCTATGCAAAGGCATTCTTTGTCAACAATGACTTTGATGCTGTTACTCTCTCTCCATATATGGGAAAGGATTCCATTGATCCTTTCCTGAAACACCAGGGTAAGTGGGCTATAGTTCTTGCTCTTACTTCAAATCTCTCTGCAGATGACTTTGAGACATTACCACTGACAGGAAGCATTCAGTTGATTGAAGACCTCTCTGTGCTGTATGACAGCGAGGGCTTATACTATACTCAGCCTTCATCTGTGGGGGCTCCTTTATACAAAAGTGTGATAGAGAAGTCCATGAGGTGGGGAAATATTAACAACATAATGTTTGTCGTTGGGGCAACCAGGCCTCAGAAACTGGCCGAGATAAGGATGTTCTGTCCAAATAACTTTCTGCTTGTTCCCGGGGTGGGAGCGCAGGGGGGGACCATTGCCGAGGTTGCAAGGTTTGGTATGAACAAGAGTTGCGGGTTGCTCGTAAATATATCGAGAAGCATTATCTATGCTTCAAAAGGGGAAAATTTTGCTCAGGCCGCAGCTGAAAAAGCCGAGGAAGCAGCAAAGGAGATGGCTTTGTATCTTTAATTATTCCGGCAGTCTGGCAATGACTGTCTCACATCCGCGTACGCGTTGGCCTTTTGTGACCTGAATCCTTGAATCTATGGGAAGGAAAAGATCAACTCTCGAACCGAACTTGATAAATCCCACTTCTGACCCTTTTTTGGCACTCTGACCCTCTACGGCATAGCAGACAATCCTTCTGGCGAGATATCCGGCAATTTGCCTGAAAAGCACCTTCTGGCCAGTCTCTTCGACTACTATTGATGTTCTCTCATTCTTTTCCGAAGATTTGGGATGCATTGCCACGAGATAGTTACCCGGATGGTATTTATAGTATTTTATCTGTCCGGAGACAGGAAACCAGTTAACATGTACGTTAAGAAGTGTCATGAATACTGAAACCTGAATGCAGTTGCATTTAAGGAATTCCCCCTCGTAAACCTCCTTCACAACGACTATTCTTCCGTCAGCAGGAGAAATTACGGCGCCATCTTCTATTACCGGCACTCTTTTAGGAGACCTGAAGAAGCGGACTATAATTATGAAGATAATTGCAATGGAAATGGCCGCAATCGTAAAAGCAGTCACAAGACCAAGGATGAAATAAAGTGCAACGGTTATTGCTGCAAGAATAAGAAAGCTCTTAGTGATTATTCCGTACCCCTCTTTATGTATACCCATCGTTTTCTAAATTAGAGAAAATAGTTTTATATATGTTATTGCGAGAGGAAACGAGATCAGTGTTGCATCAAACCTGTCAAGAAGACCTCCGTGTCCGGGCATAAGTTTTCCCGAATCCTTAGCGCCAAAATTACGTTTTAACTGCGACTCTACCAAATCACCGGTGACTCCGGTCAAACTTATGATAAGTGCGATCACGATATTGTGGATGAGTGAAAAATCTGTCAGTGAGCATGTCCAGACAAGAAAACCTGCTACAAGGCCACAAAAAAGACCTCCGAAAAATCCCTCCCAGGATTTTTTCGGAGATATCGACGGAAAAAGTTTATGGCCGCCTTTCTGTCCGAAGAGCATTCCAAAAACGTATGCTCCTACATCGGATGCCCACATAATAATAAACATGGACAAAAGAAGCAATGGTTTGTAGTTTAATCCCGAGTCAAAAAGAATAAAGGATGTCAGGGAAAATGGCAGTGCTATGTATATCAGGGATGTAAACAAGAACGGATGCATCTTGTATATCTCTGTGCCGATTACTGTATCATCCTGCAGATTACCCTTGTAATAAAGTAATGATATAAATATTGACGAGATTGGAATAGTCATCAGATAGAACCAGCGCGCATCTATGTCATAAGCCTTATAGAGGTATACCAGGATGTATAATGTGACTCCAGCTGTTACCGTAAGAGCTTGTGCAAGCCTGAACCTGCTATTAAGGGTCATCATCAGATATTCTGTAATCATCAACCCGACAGCGAATGCCATGACAGCACCAAAAGCAATTGGGCTCAAAAACATAGAGCCCACCATTATTGCCAGGAATATTATACCACTTATACTTCTAACAAGTGTAGTGTTTATTTTAGCACCCATCTCTATTCTGTTTTCTCCTCCCTGTCAGCTTCAGGCAACAAGTTTGCAGATGAAGGCTCGTCTCCGGTCCTTGAAGGCGGCTGACTGCCTGCTCGCTTGCCAAAGATTGTCTCAAGGTCTTCAGAGAAAATTACCTCTTTTTCTAACAGGAGTTCTGCAAGCTTAGTGAACCCCTCCATATTATCTTTCAGAATCTTCCGGGCTGTGTCGTATGACTCGTCTATCAGCCTCTTTGCCTCCTTGTCGATAAGCTCCGCAGTCTTCTCACTGTATGGTTTGCCGATATTGAACCCGTTGGACTCAGTTGAGTCATAGAAGGAGATGTTTCCAACACTTTTGCTCATACCGAGATATGATACCATAGCGTATGCCTGTTTTGTAATCTTCTCCAGATCATTTAGGGCTCCTGTGGATATCTTGTTGTTAATTATCTCTTCGGCAGCGCGGCCACCCAATGTTGCGGCCATCTCGTCCATCATCTGTTCTGTAGTGGTTATCTGTCTCTCTTCCGGGAGATACCATGCTGCACCGAGCGCTCTTCCGCGAGGTATGATTGTTACCTTGAGAAGCGGGTTTGCATTTGGAAGTATCCAGCTTACAGTGGCGTGTCCTGCTTCGTGGAATGCAATTGTCCTCTTCTCCTGCGGTGAGATTATCTTGCTCCTTTTTTCAAGGCCGCCGATAATCCTGTCGACAGCGTCAAGGAAGTCCTGTTTGTCAATTGCTTCCTTGTTCTTTCTTGCAGCAATCAATGCTGCTTCGTTACAAACATTTGCTATGTCTGCACCTGAGAATCCGGGGGTCTGTTTTGCAAGGAATTCAATGTTGAAGCCATCTACCAGTTTGAGGTTCCTCAGATGAACTCCGAAAATTTCAACTCTCTCTTTTAGTTCCGGCAGGTCAACATGAATCTGTCTGTCGAAACGGCCGGCTCTCATCAAAGCCTTGTCCAGAATGTCTGCACGGTTAGTCGCAGCAAGAATTATGACACCCGAATTGGAACCGAATCCGTCCATCTCTGTCAAAAGCTGATTTAGAGTGTTTTCTCTCTCATCATTTGAAGAGAATCCTGCATTTTTGCTTCTTGCCCTTCCTACGGCATCAATTTCATCGATAAATACTATACAAGGTGCTTTCTCCTTAGCCTGTCTGAACAGATCCCTTACACGTGATGCACCTACTCCGACGAACATCTCAACGAAGTCTGAACCCGAGATAGAGAAGAAAGGAACATTAGCCTCTCCTGCAACTGCCTTTGCAAGCAGGGTTTTACCGGTACCGGGAGGGCCAACAAGCAGAGCACCCTTTGGTATCTTACCTCCGAGGCTTGTGTATTTCTTAGGATTCTTGAGGAAATCCACTATCTCCATCACCTCTACCTTTGCCTCTTCGAGACCGGCAACATCCTTAAAGGTTATTTTAGTATTATTGTCCTTATCAAAAAGTTTGGCCTGTGATTTTCCTACAGAGAAGATTCCTCCTCCGCCCTGGCTGCCGCCGCCCATTCCCTTGTTCATCTTTCTGAACATAAAGAACCAGAGTGCAATCAGCAGAATCGGGAAAAGAAGCCACTCCATTGCCTTTGCAAAGTAATTGGTACGCTCTTCATTTTCAAAGGCGAACTTATTACCCTCGGGTAATTGTTGCCTCACAAGGTCAATCTGCTCTTCGGCATTGAAATTATTAGATACGACAAAGTAGAACTGAGGTGCATATTTTGGTATTTTGCCCCCGAATTTGTTCTTGTACTTTGCTATACTCTCTTTTTTGATATATACCTCGGCACGGTTCATATTAGTGACAAATATTATCTTATCTATATCACCTGCCGGAGCCATCTTCTCTTTTACTTCGGTCCATTCTGTCTTAACCGGGTCACCGCCGTCGTATGTTGTCCACATATAAAATATGCCGCCGAGCATAATTACATATATCCACAATACGTTGAATTTGGGGAGCTTGAGCTTGTTGCGCTCTTTATCTTTGTTTGGAATATCCATTATTATTTAGTTTCAGATTATTTATCTTCGTAATTTGTCTTTGGTGCATCAGCCCATAAATCTTCAAGACGGTAAAACAGTCTGTACTCGGTCTGGAAGATGTGGACTACAATGTTTGTGTAATCAAGGATTACCCAGAATGAATTCTCTTTACCCTGCATACGGACAACCTTGCGGTTGCACTTTGTGTACATCATCTCCTCTACATAGTCGGCTATTGCGCCCACTTGAGTAGATGAATCGGCATTACAAACTATAAAGTAGTCTGTAATTGCAGTTCCTATCTCCTTCAGATTAAGCGAGCAAACCCCTTTACCCTTTTTTTCAAGCATTGCTTCAGCGATGCATTGAACTTCCAATGCATCTGTCTCCTTTGTGGTTGAGTTCTTTTTTGTTGGCACTATACTAAGTGTTTATTTAATTGATTCATTTTTATATATCGCAAAATTACTGCAATTTTGTTTCCAATTACAACTTTATTATAATGGCAAAATGCATAAAATGGTTTGAAATCCTAGATTCCACTAATTATGAGGCGAATAGGCAGATGGACCGAGTTGAAGACTTTACTGTCTTTGCGGCACGATACCAGACAAATGGTCGCGGTCAGAAGGGAAACACATGGGAAAGTGCAGTAGGAGAGAATCTTACGTTTTCAATTCTTGTTAAACCAAAATTTATAAAAGCTGAAGATCAGTTTCTAATATCACAAATAACAACTTTGGGGATTGTCAACTATTTGAAAAACAGAGGTATTACTGCGTCAATAAAGTGGCCAAACGATATTTATGTATACAACAGGAAAATATGCGGTATCCTCATAGAGCACTATCTGGGGGGTGACAAATTGTCAGCATCCATTATCGGTATAGGATTAAACTTAAACCAGAAAAAGTTTGCATCCGATGCTCCCAATCCTACCTCTGTGATTAATGAGACCGGTAAATCTCTTGTTGTAGAAAACGAACTAGAATTGCTTGCCTCAGCGATAGAGGGGTTGTATAATGAAATAGATGTCGCTAATTTTGAATATCTGGCAAAAAAAACAGAAGCTGACTACCTTAGCCATTTATATCATATCAATGAGTTTTATTTATACGAAGATACAGCCACAAATGAGAGGTTTGAGGCAAAAATCACCGGTATAGACAAGTGCGCATGTCTTCTGTTGGAGAGGAGGGACGGGTGTGTAAAAAGCTATGCTTTTAAAGAGATCAGGTATATTTTAAATCTCTGATGGCCTTAATTGGGTCTGGTGCTCCGAAGACACTGTTTCCTGCAACTAAGATGTCTGCTCCGGCTTTTACAAGCAAAGGTGCATTATCCTTGTTCACTCCACCATCTATCTCTATAAGACATTTTAAACCGGCCTCCTTGATTATCTCCTTGATTTTTCCCAATTTATGGTATGTATTCTCTATAAAGCTCTGTCCGCCGAATCCGGGATTGACGGACATTATAAGGATGAAATCGGCTTCAGTTACAATTTCTGATAGCAGGTGTGCAGGTGTGTGTGGGTTAAGGGCAACCCCGGCTTTCATTCCGAGGTTTTTTATCCTTTGAAGGGAGCGGTGAAGGTGTGTGCAAGCCTCGTAGTGTACACTCAGATATTCAACCCCGAGATCCCTGAAATTATCAAAATATCTGTCCGGGTCTACGATCATAAGGTGTGCATCAAGAGGCTTTACGGCAGTCCCGGCTATTGCCTTGACTACCGGAAAACCGTATGAGATGTTTGGTACAAATACACCATCCATGATGTCAAGATGGATCAGGTCTGCATCGCTCTTGTTGACCATGTCAACCTGTTGTGCCAGATTTCCAAAATCTGCAGATAGCATGGAAGGGGCAATCAATACTCCCATAATTTTTCTTTTTATTTAATGTCTTTAAGTATCTGTACGAGAAGTTTCCAGAATTTGTCCACAGTTGAAAGTTCCAGCCTCTCTCCGGGGGCATGAACTCCTCTGAGTGTCGGACCGAATGAGATCATATCGAGATTTGGGTACTTGTCAAGGAACAGACCACACTCCAAACCGGCATGTATTGCCCTGACTACCGGCTCGTTGCCGAACAGCTTGATGTATGCCTCCTTACTTACGCCAAGAAGTCTTGAATCCATTTTAGGCTTCCATCCCGGGTATTCACTTTCATGTGTTACCTGAGCTCCTGCTAGCTTGAACATTGATTCTATCCTGCTTGCGGCCTGATATCTGGCACTGTTCAGAGAACTCCTCTGGCTTGTGCATATAGTTATCTCCTCGTCTGCGGTCATCTTGATTGATGCCAGGTTTGTAGAGGTTTCAACAAAACCCGGAATATCCTGACTCATGGCAAGAACACCGTGAGGGCAGGCATTTAAAGAGTTCAGCAAACGGTATGTTGTATCAGAATCCATACACCACTCCTCCTGCTGTGTTGTCTCTATCTTTCCGAAAAGATCAGGGTCCGCAACCCGGTACTCATCTAAAATCTCTGCTTCTGTCTTTTTGAAGAGGTTTAATATTTTGTCCTTGTCAGCAGGCTTAAAGGCAATCGTAGCGTATGCCTCGCGCGATATCGCATTACGTTTGTTACCACCATCTATCCTGCAAATGGAAATTTTGTATTTCTCGAAAATAGGCAGGAGAAATCTTGTCAGAAGCTGATTGGCGTTTGCCCTATTCTTGTTGATGTCGTCTCCGCTGTGTCCTCCGGTAGCTCCGTAGAAGCCTACCTTCATAAAGTCCATTCCAGATGGTACCGGTTCTTTTTTGTACTTGAAAACTGCTGTTGTATCAATTCCTCCGGCACAACCGATAAAAAGCTCTCCCTCGTCCTCTGAATCAAGGTTAATAAGTATGTTGCCGGTTATAAAGCCTGGTTTAAGAGCTTTGGCTCCTGTAAGTCCGGTCTCTTCGTCTGTTGTAAAGAGGGCCTCGATTCTGCCGTGCTCAATTGTTTTGTCTGTAAGGATTGCCATCTGGGCAGCCATACCGATTCCGCAGTCTGCTCCAAGGGTCGTCTCTTTTGCTATAAGCCAGCCATCCTCCTCGACTACTTTTATTGGGTCTTTACTGAAGTCGTGTGTGCTGTCGCTGTTTTTCTCGCATACCATATCAGAATGACTTTGCAAAACTACAGTCGGAATGCTTTCCATTCCGGGAGTCGCCTCTTTCGATATAACAATGTTTCCTGAATCGTCTATCTTGTATTCAAGAGAGTTCTCCTTTGCAAAATTTTCCAAGTATGCTACTATCATCTCTTCGTGACCTGATTCTCTGGGAATTTTGCAGATCTCTGAAAAGTATGACAGGACTTTTTGGGATTCCATGTTGTTCTATTGTGGTTTTAGTTTTTTCTCTATATCTGTGACATACTTACGGAAAGAGCGGTCAGTATCGATAAGGTCACAGACGGTATTGTATGCGTGAAGTACTGTTGCATGATCTCTTCCTCCTGTCTGGGAGCCGATAGTGGCAAGGGAGTTGTTTGTAAGGTTTCTGCTTAGAAACATGGCAATCTGCCTTGCCTGTACCAGTTCTCTCTTTCTGGATGAAGAGAGGAATAGTTCAGTATTTATCTTGAAGTATTCGCATACTGTCTTCTGAATCTCATCAATAGTGAGCTCATTTCTGTTCCTGCTGACAATCTTTTCGGTAAGACTCTCCGCAAGCTCCATGTCGATGGTCTTATTGTTGAATATAGCCTGAGCAAGCAATGAGTTTAATGTTCCCTCGATCTCTCTGATATTTGTAGTCACTCTTGAAGCAAGATATGATACGACCTCTTCCGGAAGGGTTACACCGTCATTGTAACATTTTGCCCTTATAATTGCCATCCTTGTCTGATAGTCCGGCTGACGCAGTTCTGCAAGCAAACCCCATTTGAACCTTGAAAGCAGTCTCTGTTCCAGATCCTGCAGATCTACAGGTGGCTTATCCGAAGTAAGTATAAGTTGTTTGCCGAGATTGTGAAGATGGCTGAAAATGTGGAAAAAGGCATTTTGTGTACCGCTCTTTCCGGCAAATTCCTGAACGTCGTCAATAATCAGTACATCTATCATCTGATAGAAATGAAGGAAGTCTGTCAGTTTGTTCTTAACGTTAACAGCATCCATGAACTGGGTCTGGAAGCGGTTTGCACTTACATAAAGAACTATCTTGTCGGGGAATCTCTCCTTTATGTTGATCCCTATTGCCTGTGCAAGGTGTGTCTTTCCAAGTCCCGAACCTCCGTAAAGGAAGAGAGGGTTGAACGCACTCGACCCCGGGTTGGATGCGATAGTGAGTCCCGCAGATCTTGCAAGTCTGTTGCATTCGCCTTCTATGAAATTTTCAAAACTGAAGTGAGGATTGAGTTGTGGGTCAATCTTCAATTGTTGGAGTCCCGGGATGACGAACGGGTTCGCTATTTGTCTTGCCTGATTAGGAAAAGGTAAGGTCTTATTTGTTATCTCGGCTGTAGATTGATGTGGAATCTGTACCGGTTTTTCATTTGAAATAACCTTCACATTGTACTCAAGTTTAGCATCCCTGCCAAGCTCGCGTTTGAGGGCCTTACTGATAAGGTCAATATAGTATTCTTCAAGAAACTCTATAAAGAAATGGGTAGGTACGGCTATTGTCAGTATGCTCCCTGTGAGTTTTACAGCCTTTATAGGTTCGAACCACGTCTTGAAACTCTGAGGTGGAATATTGTCCTTTACGATTTGGAGACAATTATTCCATACTGTTGTATATGAAGCTTCAGACATGTTTAAGATTTTTGTTTTAGATTGCAAAACAAAAATGGGGATAAATTCTTTAAAAAAAAACAAATAATCGCTTTGAAAATTCAAGAATTTTTCAAGAGGCTGTATTTCAGACGGAAAATTTTTTTAAAATTGACAATCTTAAAAATCAATAAAATAAAGAAAAAATTTTCTTTAAAATACGGAAATTTTTATGTACTTTTTAGGGTTATCCTGTATGTTTTTTATCAAGACATCGATATCCCTTACCAACACATCAATTGAGTTGTGTAACGAATCTGTTTTAATCAATTTTCCGATTGAACCCTGAGGATTATTTATCTCCAAAAGCAGATCCTTAAGTGATTTGACAGTACCGGAGAGGTCTGCTGTTTTCAAAGAGTCTGTGATTTCGGTTATGTTTCCCAAACCTTTATCAAGAACAACAACACTTTTCTTGAGAGATGAGGAGAGATTGTCGAGATTGCTGATCAATGAGGATATCTCAGGACCATTCTGGTCAAGGTTTGATGTGATGTTCTTTATATTCTGCAATGTCCTGTCAAGATTCTGAATTGACATAGCAAGATGCTTCTTGGCTTGGGGATCGAGAACTTCATTGACGTTCACAAAGGTTGTGTTGAGGTTGGATATGAGTTCAGACGCCTGATCCTTCAATGGAAGAATCTGTGCGGCGATATTCTCGATCATACCGGGTTCAATCTGCGATTGGAGAGTGTCTCGCTCACCTATTATCCTGCCTCCCTTGGCAATCTGTATCCGGATCGACTTGCCGCCAAGCAGGTCAGAGCTGTATAACTGGGCTATGGAGCTGTCGGGGATACTGAATTTTGAATCAACCTTCATTGTTACAAGAAAGTTTTCGCTCTTTTCCTGGTATTCGATTTTCTGAACTGTTCCAACCTTGAAACCTTTTATAAATACCGGACCGGTGGCGTTTAAGCCATCGACGCTTTCATATACCGTATAATATATGTTGGTAGTCCCGAAAATGTCCTTTCCTTTAAGGTAGTTTATTGTAATGTACAACGATGCTGCTATCAATATCGCAAACAAACCGATCTTCTGTTCTCTGTTAAAATTAATTTTCATTTTCAACTTTTATAATGAATGCTTGTGGAAATTTCTTTTTTACGCGGATTAGTTCTTTCTCGGCCTCCTCTTTGGAGCTGAACTCTCCGACACTGTATTTATAGTAAATTCCCACTTTTATATATTTAAGGTCTCTTTCTCCCTTGAAATCAGGTGCTTTTTCGGGCAATGGCCGTGTCACCGCCAGTATCTGTACCCTGAAGCTTATTGGTTTTGATTTTTTCTTGGCTTCAAGTGTACTCTTTGTCGTATCCGACTTCTCAGGAGTAGCTTTGTTTTGTATATTGCTCTTTTTCTGCAAGGCTCTACGTATCTCGGCCAATGTGTCCCTCGTTACTCCTTGAGTTTTTTCCTCTGCTTTAATCTCTTTACTCTTTTCACTACATGCCTTTTCATTCTTGACAACGGAGTCCGGGTTTTTTACTGCAACTTTCTCTCCATTATTTGACTCATAAGCCTTTTTATACTTACTAAATGCTTTATATAGTGAATTGGCAAATTTATCATGGTTCTCCTCTCTGGTAAGTACAAGATAATCATTCGGGTTGGATATGAATCCAAGTTCAACCAGAATTGCCGGCATGGAGCTTCTCCATAAGACAATAAGACCGCCCTGCTTTATCCCTCTGTTTATCTTAACAGGACCTTTTCCAAGCTCTTCCTGAACAAATTCGGCTATTTGAAGGCTCTGTTCCAGATGTGCATTCTGGAGGAGGCTGAAAATGATATAGGACTCAGGATTATTCGGGTCAAAACCCTCATAGACAGACTGATGGTCTCCTTCGAGCGAAATAACGCTGTTTTCCTTCATTGTAACCTCAAGGTTTGAGCTGCTTTTACTCTCTCCCATTACATAGGTTTCAGAGCCGGAAGCAGACCGGGCTTTGACCGAGTTGACGTGAATGGAGATGAAAAGGTCAGCCTTATTATTATTTGCAATATCTGAACGGGTGTCGAGAGGAATGAAAATGTCGGTGTCTCTCGTATAAATGACCTTTATGTCGGGATTGTTCTGCTCAATCAATTTTCCAAACTTAAGCGCCACAGATAGTGCAATGGTCTTCTCCTTAACTTTACGGTCAGGACTGATTGAACCGGGATCGTGTCCACCATGACCGGCATCAATAACCACTTTTTTTATTTTTACCGGGTCTGTAGCCAGGATTACCGATGGGAACTGGGTCAGTAGACAAAAAAGTAATAAAAGTATCCTGTATGGCATTTTTGTTGCTTAAAAATGATTTATCTTTGCAATTCACAAAAGTAGTAATAATTTTTTTTAAAACTTTTAACCCGTTTGGGCTTTCGATACAACATCAATAGAATCCTTTGGGGCTCAGTATTCACTCTCTTGGCAGGGTACATGTATTCCATTCCCTCTCCTGGAAGAGTGGGTTTCAGTTCTGCTGAGAGGGATACATTGTCAAAACCTGTTGATACAATATTGCACAGGAGAGATACTTCATTGTTGATTAAGGACACTTCTCTTCTGACTAAAGACTCATTAACCGCAAAGATTAAGGATTCAACCGACACACTTGCTCCCAAGGGCTCTATTACCCAGCCTGTCTTCTCCGGAGCCAAGGATTCCGTTATTGAGGACTTCGGCAATGGCCGGAAAATGGTCTATTATTATGGGGATGTAAAGGTTAAGTATGGCAATCTGGAACTTACATCTGACTATATGAAATATGACCTGGATTCAAAGACAATCTTTGCAAAAGGATCTCTTGACACTGCAGGCAATGTTGTAGGATTGCCGAAGATGACAGAGGGCAGGAGTGAATACACTATGGATTCGGTTTATTATAACTTCGAAAGCAGAAAGTCAAAGATTTGGAATATGATAACTCAGGAATCTGAGGGCTTTCTTCATGGTGATGTTATAAAAAAGATGCCCGATAATTCGATAAATATAAATAAGGGGAAATATACAACTTGTGAGCTTGACCATCCGCACTTCTACCTGCAGCTGACGAGAGCCAAGGTGACAAACAATCCTAGAAATACTGTCTTTGGCCCTGCTTACCTTGTGGTTGAAGATGTGCCTACACCTTTCGCACTTCCTTTCGGGTTTGTGCCGAATCAGGTGAAACGTGCAAGCGGAATTCTTATCCCGTCATTTACCGAGGAGGCCGCCAGAGGTTTTGGAATGACCGGTCTGGGTTACTATTTTGTACTGGGAGATCATCTGGACTTTACGGTAACGACAGACTTCTATACTTTAGGGTCATACAATCTGCAGGTGGAATCAAGATATAGGACAAGGTACAAGTTTGACGGCGGATTCAGTTTTAACATGTCCAACAACAGGGTCGGAGAACCGGGAACTGAGAGTTATTACGATTCAAAGGATTTCTCTGTGAAGTGGACTCATTCACAGGATTCAAAGGCACATCCCGGAACAACATTCAGAGCCTCTGTAAACTTCTCTTCACCGTCAAATAACCGCTACAACTCATACGAGATACAGCAGAGCCTGCAAAATCAGATATCTTCCAGCGTATCATATGCAAGGACTTTTTCCGGAACTCCGTTCAGCATGTCTGCCAACCTGTTACACAGCCAGAACTCACTCGACAGCTCCTATGCATTTACCCTTCCTAATCTGACTCTTACAATGAACAGGATCAATCCTTTCAAGAGAAAAGAGGCAGCCGGTAAAGAGCGTTTTTACGAGAAGATTCAATTTTCATATAATGCAGCAGTGGACAATAAGATTAATTTCAAGTCAAAAGAGTTCGGCGGGGCTGATTTTCTACAGAAATTCAAGATGGGTGTAAAACACAACTTCTCAATAGGTCTACCAACATTTACCCTGCTGAAATATCTTCAATTCTCGCCGGGTGTATCATACGGCATGAACTGGTATTTCCAGACCATGAACCAGTCATACGATCAGGAGACACATCAGTTTGTGACCGATACCTCTGCTCTCTTCAGCCATTTTGGTGCGACAAATGATTATGCAGGTTCGTTGTCAATGAATACACGCCTCTATGGAACATTCAATTTCGGGAACAGGGGAAAGCTCAGGGCTATCAGACACATGATCACTCCTCAGATCTCATTTAACTACAGGCCGGATCTTGGCACGCGGGGAAATGGATACAGAACTCTGACCTACACCGATAGAAACGGTGAGGTAAAAACCCATGAATACAATATATACAATGGACTTCTATATGGTTATCCGGCTGCCGGTGAGAGTGGCGGAATATCCTTCTCGCTTGCTAATAATTTAGAGGCTAAAATCAAAAGTGACACGGATACCTCCAAGGGGGGAATTAAGAAACTTAAACTGATTGATAATCTGAATTTCACAGGGTCGTATAACTTTCTTGCCGATTCTATGAAATTGTCAACAATCTCATCTACTCTCAGCACGAGTGTGTTTGGTTCACTCTCATTGAATGCCAACGCGATTTTTGACCCTTATGCAATAAACGAGAGAGGAGTGAGAATAAATCAATACAATGTTGTCAAAGAGGGGGGATTTAAGATTGCAAGAATGACAAACGCCAGTGTTTCACTCTCTTATTCGTTTAAAGGAGGAGGTAAAAGAGGTGGCGGAAAATCAGAGGCCAACAACATTAAGAACGCCTCCTCAACAGTGGGTGGCCATCCTGATCCTGTATATTATAACAGAGTCTATCAGAACCCGATGACCGGAGAGTATATTCCCGGTGGTTGGCTCTACTATCTTGATCCTGAGATACCTTGGTCACTTAATGTCAACTATAATTACTCCTATAGCCGCTCTTACTCTTATGCGAGCAATCAGCTAACCACAATTAATACTCATAATCAGACACTTGGTTTGTCGGGAAACATCAATCTTGACAAACAACTCTCATTTACAATGAATTCCGGTATAGATCTAATGAAGAGAAAGCTGACAACTACACAATTAAGTGCAACATACAACCTTCACTGCTTTATGATCTCTTTCTCATGGGTTCCTACAGGTACATGGAAGAGCTGGAGTTTCAGAATAAACGCAACTGCCTCGGCACTGGCAGATCTCTTGAAATATAAGAAGAGCGCAAGTTATTGGGACAATTAAACTTTTAAAAAATATAATATGAAAAATGTTTTATCTTCTGCCAGGGCTCCTAAGGCGGTGGGCCCTTATAGTCAGGCTACAGAGGCCAATGGAATAGTGTTTGTTTCAGGACAGCTTCCTATTGATGTCTCTACCGGTGAGTTTGTTGAGGGAGGAATTAAGGAACAGACAACTCAGGCCCTGAAAAATGTGGGCTATATTCTTGAAGAGGCGGGATGTACTTACGACAATGTACTTAAATCTACAGTATATCTTTCAGATATAAAAGATTTTGCAGCTATGAATGAGGTATATGCAACATTCTTCAGGGAGCCATATCCTGCCAGGGTTGCCTATTCAGTTGTAGCTTTGCCTAAAGGTGCCCTGGTTGAAATTGATGTAATCGCCGCAAAATAATTTTGACAGTAAAGCAATTTTTTTGTTTTTCTGAATATAAACTATAAATTTGCATTCAATCACGATTATCTTTTCTGATTAATCAATACTCCCTACAACATCGAATGTACGATATAAAAGAATTAAGCAAGATGGGTCAGGATGACTTAATTGCTATTGCTCAAAAGCTGAATATCAGCAAAGCCAAAAATTTTTCACCTGAGGAACTTGTTTATGAAATATTAGACGAGCAAGCCAGGCAGGGCAGTCTCTCAAACGAGCCGATAAAACGCCCGCTAGTTCAGAGACAGAAAAAGTTGCGTATAGACAAGTCTAAACCAGCCGGGCCTGCAAAAGAGAATCCGGTTGCATCGGAAATTCCGGTTAAACAGGTTAAGACTGAAGCAGTACCTGCTAAGGCTGAAGCTGTAAAAGAGGAGACTCCGGCACCGAAGAAGAGAGGAAGGAAACCTCTTGCCGTTAAACTGGCTGAACAGGCAACCAGCAAAGAGCAACCGGTAGTTATGGAGAGTGGAGAGTCGTTGGAACAGGAGAAGCCAAAGAGTGAGGTAAAGGTTATTGAAAGACCTCAGAATCCGAATCAGAAGCAGCAACAGAATCTTCAAAAGGGGGAGCAAATTCAAAAAGGGCCAAGACCTCAACCACAGCAAGGACAACAAAATCAACAAAATCAGCAGATACAGTCTCAACAAAATCAGCAACAAGTCCAGCCACAGACCCAGCAGAATTCACAGCAGGCCAATCCGCAACACCAGCATCAAGCAAACAAACAGCACCAACAAGCGGGACAACAACCGAACAGGCCGAACCCAAATCAATCCAAGGATGTCAAGAAACATACTCCTGTTACTGACGAGATGCTATCTGTAGAGAGTGTCGAGAACAGCATGAAGGAGCAGTTTAAGAAAGTCGAGTTTGAAGGTACAGTTGAAGCAACCGGAGTATTGGAGATAATGCCTGACGGTTACGGATTCCTCAGATCTTCTGATTATAACTATCTTAACTCTCCGGACGATATTTATCTTTCACAATCACAGATTAAATTGTATGGCCTGAAGACAGGTGATACTCTGGTAGGGGAGATAAGACCTCCAAGAGAGGGTGATAAATATTTCCCTCTTGTGAAGGTAAGCCAGATTAACGGGAGGTCTCCGGAGTTTATACGAGACCGTGTGCCTTTCGATTTTCTTACACCGCTCTTCCCGGAAGAGAAGTTCAATATAACGTCGAATGGACATAATAACCTTTCAACCAGAGTGGTGGATCTTTTTGCACCAATAGGTAAGGGTCAAAGGGGTCTTATTGTTGCTCAGCCTAAGACCGGTAAGACAGTATTGCTTAAGGATATAGCCAATGCGATTGCAGCTAATCATCCGGAAGTATATATGATTGTCCTGCTTATCGATGAGCGCCCTGAGGAGGTAACCGATATGGCAAGGAGTGTCAAGGCTGAAGTTGTAGCCTCAACATTCGATGAGCCGGCGGAGAGACATGTAAAGGTGGCTAATATTGTGCTGGAGAAGGCCAAGAGACTGGTAGAGTGTGGTCATGACGTGGTTATACTTCTTGACTCGATAACAAGGCTTGCAAGAGCATTCAACACTGTACAGCCGGCCTCAGGAAAGGTACTCAGCGGCGGAGTAGATGCAAATGCCCTGCATAAACCGAAGAGATTCTTCGGCGCTGCAAGAAATATCGAGAACGGGGGTTCTCTGACTATACTGGCCACAGCACTTACAGATACCGGATCTAAGATGGATGAGGTGATCTTTGAGGAGTTTAAGGGTACAGGTAATATGGAGCTTCAGCTTGACAGAAAACTTGCAAACAAGAGAATATTCCCGGCTGTTGATGTTACACTCAGCAGTACAAGAAGAGATGACCTTCTCTTTGACAAGGAGACTCTCAACAGGATATGGATTCTCAGAAACTACCTTGCCGATATGAATTCCGTTGAAGCCATGGAGTTTATGAAGACAAGGCTTATGCGCACAGATAACAATCAGGAGTTCCTGATTTCAATGAACGGTGAATAAATATCAGACTCTCTTTCTAACCTGCTATATTCCAAACAGGTGAAGAATAAGTCCGAGCACTAAACCGACAACAAAATTAACGGCTTTTGCCTTAAAGAAGCTGCCCTTGCTCTCCGCGAGCAGGGGCAGTGCTGTATGTCCATCCTGCACCATTGAGCTTACAAACAGTACGCTGAAGGGAATAAGACCGCCCGCAAAGAGAGTTATGAATACCATATGAGGTCCGGACTCCGGAATCAATCCTATGGCTGCTGCAAGCAATATCATCAAAACTACATTATCCCTTACCCAATTTTCAATATGCATATACTGCATACCGAAGTGAATTACCAGTAATGCCCCGAAAGTCCATAAAAAAATGGATTTAAAGTGCTTAACTACAACATGGTTCCAAAGGTGCTCCTTGATGAAGTGCTCTTTGGCCTTTAATGTAAGAAAAAGTGTGATAACGCTTATTCCTGCAAAGAGCAGATTAATCCACCGTTCGCTGAATATATTGATCGCTCCATGAAGGTGCTCCTCTTCGTGATGCCCTGATGCCCCGGCCTCCATATGTTCATGCTCAAGGAGTCCCATAACCACTGCAATTACAAATATTGCTATACCAATAATAATTATAAGCCTCTCTTTGCTGAAATTTCTCAAATTTTCCCGGATGCTTGCTCCAAAGACAGACGGAGAGGCGATTGAGTCGCAATCATCATGTATCTTGTACTCTTCAGGGGTGAAAGGACGTTTATTCTGTTTAAATATTCTATCCACCGCAATGCCTGTCAGAACTCCTGTAACCAGGAGTGATACGAAAAGGATAATCGCCGTTTTCGGAACTGCCGCCATTAAGACAAATGCCTCGTCCCCTGATGAGGAGATCATCATGGCTATAAGAGCTCCGAAACTTATTATATTGTGAGTGTACAGGGATACTACCGCAAATCCTCCGACGCAGCCGGGAATCAGTCCCAGAAGTGCAGCCAGAAGTACCTGTCTAACCGATGACCCCTTTAGTTTACTGAATGTGGACCCATGAGAATGTATGTTCACATACTCTATGAGTAGCATCATTATCATCACGAGCCCCGTGATAAGGATGCTGTTTTTGAGTGCTTCTATGACTATGTTCATCGCTTGCTGTATATTTTGAGTAACTCGGATGCTGCTGTGAAGGAGCCTATACTGCCGCCTGAGACAGCTTCCTCGTACTCCCTGAGCTTTTCTTGTATGTTTGGATCTTCGAAAAATCTGTTTTTGAGCTCTTCGTTGATTGTCTCATACATCCAGAATCTGGCCTGTTCTCTTCTTTTATGCTGATAATAACCGTTCTCGGTGGTCAATTTGAAATATTCGTTTATTTTATCCAGAATCTCAACTAAACCCTCTTTTGTGACTGCTGAAGATGTCAGAGCAGTAGGTATCCAGCCTGATTCCGTAGGCGGAAAGAGGTGAAGCGCGTTTGAGTAGAGAGCTTTTGCCAAAGTCGCCTTTTCAATATTTGTCCCGTCAGCCTTTGTAATAGCTATAAGATCGGACATCTCCATAATTCCCCTCTTTATTCCCTGCAGCTCATCTCCTGCACCTGATAACATCAACAGAAGAAAAAAGTCACTCATTGAATGTACTGCTGTCTCGGATTGCCCTACACCGACCGTTTCAATGAAAATGACATCAAATCCGGCAGCTTCACACAGAACAATACTCTCCCTTGTCTTTCTGGCAACCCCGCCAAGTGAACCGCCGCTCGGGCTGGGCCTGATGAATGCTTTAGGGTCAGAGCAGAGTGTCTCCATTCTTGTCTTATCCCCCAGTATGCTCCCTTTACTCTTCTCACTGCTCGGGTCTATTGCCAGGACAGCAAGTTTGTGATTGCCTGAAGTGATAAGACCGCCAAAAGCCTCTATAAATGTACTTTTGCCTGCTCCCGGAACGCCGGTGATTCCTATTCTCATAGATTTGACGGCAAAAGGCTGGCAGGCTTCTATGACCTGTTGAGCTATCGCTCTGTGTTCCGGTTTGGAACTCTCTATCAATGTGATTGCCTGACTCAGAATAGTTGTATTGCCGGCAAGAATTCCTTCTATGTACTCCTTAGTGGAAAGGGTCTTTACTCGGTTCTTCTTGTAGAAATTTGTAATATAAGGATTTATAACGGGCGGCTGTTCTACTCCCTCATTGACAATGAGAGCGCTCTCCTTTACCAGATTGTCCATAGGCATTATTTTATAATCTCACCTGATATTATCAGGTTTATTATTGGTCTTGTGGGTGAATTTGTGATAATTGTGATAATCAGGTTTTTCTCTCCTGACATACCTTTTGTGTTAAATGTCGAAACTATGCCGGAGGCAGCGCCGGGAGATGTATGCTCCTTGTAAGTAGCTGTCAATCCGTTTTCGCTGTATTGAACCTGGCGGATGATCATGTCGCTACGTCCTACGTTTCTGTAATCAAAAGATGCATTCACAACTGTGCCGGCTTTAACCTTGCCGAAATTATATGAACTTTTGGAAAATATAGGAAGCGGGGCTTTATCAAGCTCCTCTTTTGACATACGTGTAAAGTCCTCGAGAATCGTAGCCTTGATCTGTATTGATTTGTCTGCCTTCTTTCCATTAATGACCGGAGTAGCAGAGAATACGGTTGGTCCCCATGTATGTGCAGCTCTTGTATCAATTGAGAATATAAGGTCACTTTTTTCTCTTGTACCAATCACTTCGGGATTGGCATTAATGTAAAATCCCTTTGAAAAATCTGTAAAGGTCACTTTTATAGGACTGCCGGCAAGGTTTGCCACTTCAATGGCCCCTTTTGAGATAGATCCGTAGTAGGCCTGACCATAATCAATCTGGCTTTTTTTAAGACCTATATGACCTATTTTTACAGGGTACTGTTGCTTTACGGATTTTGGCTTCTGTGTGACAATACCCTTTATCCTGAGCACTATCGGTCTGGAAGAACCGGTAACATAAACTGTGAGTGACTTATCGAAAGGGTAGGCACCCTGATCGTTGAGGAATGTCACGTCTATCTTTCCATTCTCACCGGGTTTAATGGGCTCTTTGGTCCATTCCGGATTTGTACACCCGCATGAGGAGATTACGGTCTGTATAATGACCGTTTGCTTGCTTATGTTTTTGAAATAGAAAGCATAACTCCGTGGACCTGAGTTTACATCTATATATCCAAAATCGTGAACAGTCTTGTTGAATTCAATACTCATCTCAGTTGCCTGCTGTGCAGATGCGCCTGCAAGCGGGCAGAGTGCTAATATGAGTGCAGCACATAAATTATATATATTACGCATGGCAAGAATATTAAAATGGTTTTATTCTGCAAAGATACAATTACTATTTGTTCTTTTCCACCCAATTTTATACCTTTGCAAGAAATAACCAAATTAAATTTTATTGTAATGGCTTACAAAATTTCAGAAGACTGCACAGCTTGTGGAACATGTATCGATGAGTGCCCAGTTGAGGCTATCTCTCCCGGTGATATCTACAAAATTGACCCGAATATCTGCTCAGATTGCGGCACTTGCGCTGACGTTTGCCCTGTAGGAGCAATCAGCCAGATGTAATTAAAATTGCTGTACAGAAGATAAAGAGCCGGAACATGAGTCCGGCTCTCTTTTTTTGGATAATGTAACATAATTTTTTTCTACCTTTGAAACTCATTTATTAAGATAAGATGTTAAACATAAAACTACTCCGGGAACAACCTCAATTTGTGGCAGAGAGGCTTGCTGTCAAGAATTTTGATGCAGCTGAGATAATTAAAAGTATTAATGATCTTGATCAAAAGAGAAGAGAAACTCAGACAGAACTTGATTCCATTTTGGCAGAGCAGAACACTCTGGCACGTGCTATCGGTTCATTTATGAAAGAGGGAAAAAAATCCGAAGCTGAAGAGGCAAAATCCAAAGTTGCGGAGCTAAAGGAGAGATCAAGGCAACTGGATCTCCAGATGCAGTCCAATACTAACGAGATGAATGAGAAGCTTGTTCTTCTTCCTAACTTGCCGCACTCATCAGTGCCAAAGGGCAAAGTGGCAGAGGACAATGTAATTGTAAGGGAGGGAGGATCTTTTCCTGAGCTGAAGGACGCATTGCCTCACTGGGAGCTGGCTAAGAAATATGATATTATTGATTTTGACCTGGGTGTAAAGCTTACAGGGGCAGGATTTCCTGTATACAAAGGAAAAGGAGCAAAGATTCAGAGAGCACTCATATCTTACTTCCTGGATAAAAATACAAAAGCTGGATATGTGGAGTTTCAGCCGCCACTCATGGTCAACGAGGCTTCAGGTTTTGGTACAGGCCAACTTCCTGACAAAGGTGAACAAATGTATCATGTAGGTCTTGATAACTTCTATCTGATTCCTACAGCAGAGGTTCCTGTAACAAACATTTTCAGGGATGTTATTTTAAACAACAATGAGTTACCTGTCAAATGCACTGCCTATACACCATGTTTCAGAAGAGAGGCAGGATCATACGGAAAAGATGTAAGAGGTCTGAACAGATTACATCAGTTTGACAAGGTGGAGATAGTTCAGATATCTCACCCTGATACATCATACGATGCTCTTGAAGAGATGGTCAAGCATGTAGAGGGGATTGTACGTTCCCTGGGACTCCCTTACAGGATCCTGAGACTATGCGGAGGTGATATGAGTTTCACATCTGCTCTTACATATGACTTTGAGGTATACTCTGCAGCCCAGGGCAGGTGGCTGGAAGTCAGCTCGGTGTCAAATTTCGAGACTTTCCAGGCAAACAGACTCAAGCTGCGTTTCAAGGATGAGAACGGAAAGACACAATTGGCACATACTCTTAACGGAAGTTCACTGGCACTGCCGAGAATTCTGGCGGCAATCCTTGAGAATTACCAGACAGAAAGAGGTATCGAGGTTCCTTCCGTGCTAAGAGAGTATACAGGCTTCTCTTATATTGATTAACCCATATGATCTCAGATAAGATCATACTCGGTATTGATCCTGGGACAAGAATTCTTGGGTGGGGCGTTATAAAGGTTACCGGTAATAATGTGCTTTTTTTAGAGATGGGGGTCATAGATTTACATATCTGTAAAGATCACTATCAGAAACTAAGGGCAATCTATGATGGTGTAAATGAGCTTATTGATAGGTTTAAGCCTGCTGAGATGGCTCTGGAGGCTCCATTTTATGGTAAGAACATACAGTCGATGTTTGTGCTAGGAAGAGCACAGGGGGCAGCAATAACAGCAGCGTTATCAACTGATATTCAGGTAGCGGAATATGCCCCGAGAAAGGTTAAAATGGCAATAACAGGAAGAGGGGCAGCTTCAAAGGAGCAGGTGGCCTCTCTTCTCTGTAATATACTCAAAATTGAAAATCCATCGGTTTATCTGGATGCTACTGATGGTGTGGCAGTTGCTTATTGCCACTTCCTGGAATCTGCAAGACCTGCCGTTTCAAATGGTGGTAAATCAAACTGGAAAGAGTTCATAAAAAATAACCCGGACAGGATTAAATGACTTTTTTTCATAATTGATTTAACTTTTCACGGTTTTTGTAGTCAAAGCAGGGATTTCAAACTACACAAAGTAAATTTTGACCTATATGAAGTATATCAACATATGCCTGCTGACTCTGTCACTTGTTTTATTAAGCAATTACAAATCTTTTGCCGACACTGATGCAAAGGATTTCAGAATAAAAATCATTCTGATAGACAGTATAAGACAGGAACCTATTGAATTTGCAACAGTATCCATAACTCCTGACGGTAAAAAGGAGGCATTGAAATATGCGCTTACAGACGCGTCCGGATGGGCTGAGATTTTGAAGATACCGGAAGGGTCATATACATTAAAGGCTGAGTGTCTGGGGTACTTTCCTTTCACCGCCAGGTTCAACACTACAGGAAAAACTCTTATTGATTTTGGTAAAGTCAAGATGAAAGAGGAGGTCAACACACTTTCGTCTATCACAGTCTCGGCACTTGCCAATCCTATTATTGTCAAGAAAGATACAATAGAATATAATGCCTCTTCATTCAAGGTGACAGATGGTGATATGCTGGAGACACTCCTGAAGAAATTGCCTGGTATAGAGGTGGCCAGCGATGGATCAATTACTGCAAATGGTAAGACAATAAATAAGATCACAATTGACGGTAAGACCTTCTTCCTTGATGACCCGCAATTGGCCACGAAAAATCTTCCGGCAAAGATTATTGAGAAGGTAAAGGTTCTCGAAAAGAAATCGGAGCAAGCCCAATTCACAGGAATTGATGACGGAAACTCTGAAACTGTAATTGACCTTTCAATCAGGCCGGGAATGATGAACGGATGGTTCGGGAACATGAGCGCAGGATATGGTACTGATGACAAATATCAGGGTGCCGGCATGCTGGGTAATTTCACGGCAAGGAGTCAGATTAGTGTTATAGCCAATGCCAACAATACAAATAACCGCGGGTTCTTTGATGTTGCAGGCGAGGCGATGAGAAGCATGAGAAACTCTATGGGAGGATCGAGCGGAGTACGTGTAGGTGGAGCTTTAATGAATTTTGGCGGAAGCGGCATAACAACTTCCTGGATGGCTGGTGCCAATGCCAATACAGAGAGCAAGAATAAAAAGCTTTCAATAGGGGGCAGCTACCTTTATAGCGGCAATGAGACAGAAAACAAGCAACAGACATCAAAGCAGACATTTCTGACTGACAGCAGCTTTATATATAACAGTGATCAGTACTCTCTTTCAAGATCAGATGCACACAGAGCATCTTTGAACCTTGAGTACAAGTTCAACGAGATGACCTCTGTCCTTTTCCGTCCAAATGTCAATATCGGAGGCGGAACTTTCAATGAGGGAAATTTATATTCTACAAAAGGGGTACTCGGGGCTCTTATAAACGATGGTAACAGTAAATCTTTCGGAGACAACGACACAAGATCTCTGGGCGGAGATCTGTTATTCCGTCAAAAATTCAATAAGACAGGCAGGACTTTTTCTGTAAATATCACATACGGATACGAGGATAACGATATAAGGGCGTTTAATCAATCTTTGACCAATAGTTATGGCAGTCAAGGTATGACTTCTGAAGTGAAACAGAAGTACAACACAAATCAGAACAATTATTCTCTTGGTGCAAGGGCTTCATATACTGAACCATTGGGGAACAATTACTTCATGGAGCTTGCCTACTCGTACAACTATAAAAAGAACAATTCCGACAAGGTGGCCAATAATTTTAATAATGTCACTCAAGAGTACGATCTGTATGACTCTACATATTCAAACAGTTTTGAAAACATCTTCATTAATCAGAGGGGTGAGATCAATATCAGAAAGGTTGAAGAGAAATACAACTATACAATCGGTATGAATGTACAGCCGGCATATACTCACAGTCTTACGACGGCTGACGGCGAGACAACAGATCTGGAGAGGAGTGTGGTTAATTTCTCCCCAACAGCAATGCTCGAGTTTAATTTCAGTGATACAAAGGCTCTAAGGCTAAGGTATCGCGGCAATACAAGGCAACCTTCTATCTCTCAGATGCAGCCTGTTAAGGATAATTCAAATCCACTTTTCGTATCTGAGGGAAATCCTGACCTGCTGCCGGAATTTTCACACAACCTCTCTGTAAGTTACAGAAATACAGACCGGGCTACTTTCAGTACTGTGGACGCAAGGCTGGAGGGAACATATACTCTGGATAAGATTGTGAATAAAACATGGTATGAAGAGGGCGGTGTACAACACACAAGACCGGTAAATGATCAGGCAGTATACTCTGTGTCCGGTAATATTATGTGGAGTGCTCCGATTTCAAAATCCAAATTCTACATAATGACCAACACCCGTACCGGTCTCAACAACGGCATAAACTACTCAAGCAGTACTGCTTCTGAGACAGGTGCAGTGAAGAATATCACGACATCTTTCTCGGTCTCTGAAATGCTAAGAGTTTCTTACAGAGGAGAAAAACTAGAAACCGGCATAGGTGGCAGGGCATCCTATGCAAAAGCCTGGTATACTGTAGGGAAGGCAAAGGATGCAACATGGAGCAATGCAATCAATGCAAATATAAACTGGACATTGCCTGCAGGCTTTGGTCTTTCCAGTGATATTGACTATCAGTTCTATTATGGTTTTGGTAAGGGTTATAATGATCCTGCAACTGTGTGGAATGCCGAGGTCTCAAAACTTTTGCTGAAGAATTCAGCTACTCTGAGATTGAGAGTGTTTGATATTCTGGATCAATCTAAAAGCGTTAGAAGAACAAGCACTGATAACTATATTCAAGATGTCAGCAGCATGACACTCAAGCAATATTTCATGCTCTCTTTCACCTGGAGGTTCGGAAAGTTCGGGGATGGCAATGATCACGGCAGAGATAGAGACAGGGGAATGAGAGGACCCGGAATGTATGGGCCTCCTCACGGTGGATTTCACAGGTAGTCTTTGGTGAAAAAGGCTATTGTTTGGAGTAGTTTGAGTAGACTCTCCACTTCTCTATGACAGAAAGCATATCTGCAGGAACAGGGCACTCAAAGAAGAGCCTTTTTCCTGTTCTTGGGTGGGTAAACCCGAGTGTCCTCGCATGCAGAGCCTGACGTGGCAGAAGTTCAAAGCAGTTATCCACAAATTGTTTAAACTTGGCATAGAGGGTTCCCTTCAATATCTTATCTCCGCCGTATCGGTCGTCGTTGAAGAGCGGGTGACCTATATAATCCATGTGAACTCTGATCTGATGTGTCCTTCCGGTCTCAAGTTTACATGAAACCAGTGTGGTGTATCCGAATCTCTCTATTACTTTGTAATGAGTGACAGCATGTTTTCCCAATGAACCGTCGGGGAATACTTTAAAACGCATCCTGTCGTTGGGGTCCCTGGCAATATGTCCGGTGATGGTTCCCTCGTCTTCTTTGAGGTTGCCCCAGACTAGTGCAATATATTCCCTGTCAATTGTATGGTCAAAGAATTGTTTTGCAAGAATAAGCTGGGCATCATCATTTTTTGCCACTAAAAGAAGTCCGGAGGTGTTTTTGTCGATTCTGTGCACAAGTATGCCCATTCTCTCGTCAGGTGCATCTTCATCCTGGCTTATTCCAAGATGATAGGCCAAAGCGTTAACCAAAGTTCCTGAAAAATGTCCGTGTCCGGGATGTACAACCAGTCCCGGAGGCTTGTTTATCAGAAGCATATCTTCATCTTCGTATACTATGCTTAAAGGAATCTTTTCAGGTCTGACCTCCATTCCCCGTCTCTGATATGGAAGTTCAATTGTTACAATGTCCAGAGGCTTTACAATATAACTAGCCTTGGCTATCTTGCCGTTGACAAGAACATATCCGGCACCGACGGCGAGCTGTATTCTGTGTCTGGAGGTTTTCTCCATACGACTTGTTATGAACTTGTCGACCCTCATTGGAGTCTGTCCCTTGTCAGAAATGAAGCGATAGTGTTCAAAACTCCCCGTCTCTTCATCTTCTTCGTCTGACTCAGGTAGATCGATATCTTCTTCGAGCATCGGTCACTCCGTTTTTATAGCTTTAATTTTTTCTTTGTCGTTGGTGAAATATAACTCTACCCTTGTTCCCAAGGAGAATGATGTTGATCTTGACGGCGCAGGTGTCTGTTTTATTACGACACATGAGATAGAATCCGAGTAATTGATCACGGAGCTGTCATAGTGAACCTTGCCCAGATTAAGGGAATTCTCAATAAGTATATCCTTTGCAAGGAGCAGCGTCAATCCTGTTACATCGGGTATCGATGTGTTTGTGTATCCGTTGTCGCCAAGCTCCAGGTCAATCTCGCTGCCGGCCTCTATCATTTTGCCGGGAGCTATGTATTTTCCGTTCAGTCTTTGCGATAGGACATTATCTGTTGCCATATCATAAACGTAGGTAAGCTTACCAACAGTAAGCTGTTTGGCATCAAGCTCTGCCTTTGCCTGACGGAGTGAGTATCCTGTCAAGGATGGCATGCTTACTAATTTCGGCTGAATTGTGTTTATAGTAAGCAAAACCCTGCGGTTTTTCTTAACCATATTTCCTGCCCTCGGGTTCTGCCTGAGAACCAGACCCCGGCCGATTGTCGGTATAAATACAGAGTCGGAGACCTCAAGACGCAGATGATGTCTGTCAGCTAACTCGCTTGCCTCTTCAATCGTCATTCCGGACAGATCAGGAACCTCCATTTCCTGGTTGTGTCTTGTTATAATCTTGAGAAGCAGTGTTGTCACGATAAATAAAAGTATCAGACAGCCTGCTGCCTTGTAAAGTTCTCTGAGTACGGGATTTTCCCATCTGACTTTACTCTTTACTTTTTCTAAATTATCTTTTCCTTTTGCCATGATACAAAAATACTATTTTTTCACTTCATTGTAGAAGCTGTCTCTCTCAATTGCCACAAATCCGCACTCCTCGGCCATCTTTTTCAGCTCCAGGCTGCTCATTCCCGGATTTTTCTGAGAACCGGCCATGCTGTAAATTTTTGTTGAATCGTTGATTGTTCCGTCAATGTCATCTGCACCGTAGAGCAGCGCAAGCTGGCTCAACTCTTTCCCAAGCATCGGCCAGTATGACTTTATATGTGTAATATTGTCCAGGACAATTCTGGAAATAGCAAATGTTTTAAGAATTTCTATAATACCAATCTCTCCAAGGTGAGACAACTCGTTGTTTGCAGATCTGAAAAGGAGCGGAATAAATGCATCAAACCCCCCGGTCTCTTCCTGCAACTCTTTCAATCTCATCATGTGGTCTATTCTCTCCTCTCGGGTCTCTATATGACCGAAAAGCATGGTGGCATTGCTCCTTATACCAAGTTTGTGTGCAGCACGATGTATCTCAAGCCATCTTGAAGCATCAGCCTTGTCCGGACAAATCACCTTTCGTACCCTCGAAGCAAAGATCTCGGCACCACCTCCCGGAATTGCCGATAGTCCTGCATCCCTGAGAGTCTTCAGGACATATTCGGCACTTTTCCCGGAACTTTTTGACATATCATCTATCTCGACAGCGGAGTAGGCTTTTATTACTACTTCGGCCGGGAGTTCATTCTTCAATAATGATATGATTGAGGTGTAGTACTGAAGGTCTCTGTCAGGATGGACACTCCCTACAACATGTACCTCAGTCATCCCTTTCCGGTATTTTTCTAGGCAGTAGTCACGTATCTCATCCAGAGTCATTGCCCATGCCCCATTTTGGGAAGAATCGTTTCTCCTGTATGAGCAGAACCTGCATCTGTGAATGCAGATGTTGCTCGGCTCAATATGAAAGTTGTTATTGTAAAATACCTTGTTGCCATTCTTTTCTGCTCTTATTTTCAAAGCGACACCTGAGAGACTGTTCATCTCTGTTGAAGAGTATAGTTCAAGAGGCTTGCGGTAATTGGAAACTTTTTCCATAGAATTCTGATTACGGCTCCAAATATAACAAAAAAGACGCTCAAGGCGTCTTTGTAGTCTATAGTATATCTCTGTTAGTAAAGATCTTCAGATGATACTGTGAGTTTCTTGCGCCCACGACGACGACGGGCTGCGAGTACGCGACGTCCATTGGGAGTTGACATTCTCTCACGGAATCCGTGTTTATTGCGACGCTTGCGTTGTGATGGTTGGAATGTGCGTTTCATGATATATACCTGTTATTTTATTTCTTCAAAAGGGAGTGCAAAGATATGTAAAATGTTTTTAATAGCAAATATTTATATCAGCGTTTGATGTACAAAAGCTGTTTTTCTTCAAAAAATGGTTCGTCAAACCACTTGCGTATGTACTCTCTTTCTATGTTGCGTGGGGAAATCCTCATTCTTGCGCAGGCTGCAGATATCTCTTCATTCAGCTCTCCTCCTTTAAGATAGATGACTCCTCTCGATATACCTCCGCACATCCCGGGCTCTATGTTCTTCCATATCCAAGGTAGAAAATCCTTCAGTTCGGTAACGGCTCTTGAGACAATGAAGTCATATTGTAAAGATATATCCTCGGCTCTAGTCTGCTCAGCAACGATATTGGATATACCGGCTGCCTTTGCAACCTCATTTACAACCAGGATTTTTTTCCTTATTGAGTCACAAAGGTGAAACGAGGTTTCAGGAAACATTATAGCAAGCGGAATTCCGGGAAATCCTCCTCCTGTCCCCACATCCAGAACTCTAGCTCCGGCCGGGAACTTTATGAATCGTGCAATTGAAAGAGAGTGCAGTATGTGGTGAAGATAAAGGTTACCTGCATCTTTGCGTGAAATCACATTTATCTTTGAATTCCACTCCAAATAGAGAGGATAGAGGGCTTTGTATATCTCTTTCTGGCTCTCTGTAATGTCCGGGAAATATTTTGTAATCAGCTCTTCCATTTTTCTGCCAAAAGTTTTCTTGCTCTGTTTATGTGTGTTTTTACAGTGTTAACGGGGAGATCCAGCTCTTTTGCAATCTCCTCATATGCATAGTCATGGATGAATCTCAGCTCGGCAACCTTGCGGTATTTTATATCCAGCCCCTTGATTGCCTTAATCAGTTGTTCAAATGTCTGCTGAGTGATCATATTGTCCTCAGGGCTCCTTGTCGGTTCGAGAGACTCTGTCTTCTCAGAATAATCGACGGCCGATGTGGTGACAGATGTTGAGATGTTGGCAATTCTCTTTCTGTAAAAATCAAATGCAGTATTCTGTGCAATTTTATAAAGCCAGGTTGAGAAGGCCCAATCTTCCCGGTATGTGGATATGTTTCTGAAGGCTTTGTCAAAAGTCTCCTGACAGATGTCCTCTGCATCCTGTGGTTGAGGGATTATTCCCAGAATAAAAGCATATACCTGGTCGCTGTATCTTTCGAATAGTCTGAAAAAAGCTGACTGGTCATTATTGACAGCCAACCTTATGAGTTCAATTTCATCCTTATGTACAGGTACCCTCACCATAATCTCTTTGTTAATGAGCCTCCAGCCAGTTTTTACCCGTGTTGCAGTCGACTGTGAGAGGGACTGAGATCTTTGTGACATTTTCCATCTCCTCTTTCACGATATGGCTCAGTTGTTCCTCCTCTCCCTTTACAACATCAAATACAAGCTCGTCATGCACCTGAAGGATCATCTTGCTTTTTAGCCCCTCTTTTGTAATCCTTCTGTCCACATTTATCATGGCAATCTTAATGATGTCTGCCGCACTGCCCTGTATCGGGGCATTTACTGCGTTTCTTTCAGCAAGTCCGCGCACAACGGCATTCTTTGAGTTTATGTCCGGTGTGAATCTCTTTCTTCCGTAAAGAGTTTCCACATATCCGTTCCTGCGCGCCTGATCAATCGTGTTTGTCATATAGGCATGCACTCCGGGGTATTTGTGGAAATACTCCTCAATGAGGCTCTTGGATTCACTTCTTGATATGTGGAGCCTCTGAGAAAGTCCGAAGGCAGATATTCCGTATATTATGCCGAAATTGGCGACTTTTGCCCGGCTCCTCTGCTCCTTTGAAAGCATCTCTTCGGGAGTGTCGAAGATTCTGGATGCAGTAGCAGCATGTATATCCTTACCGGCACGGAAAGCCTCTATGAAATTCTCGTCTCCGCTTATATGCGCCATTAACCTTAGCTCTATCTGAGAATAATCGGATGACATGATGCAACCGTCAGGAGAAGATGGAATGAATGCTTTTCGAATCTCTCTGCCTCTCTCTGTTCGTATAGGTATATTCTGCAGGTTTGGTTTTACGGAACTTAGCCTTCCTGTTGATGTCAGAGCCTGATTGAATGTTGTGTGAAGCTTGCCGCTTTTTCGGGAGATCATTAGCGGCAGCGGGTCTGTATATGTTGATATGAGTTTCTTGATATTCCTGAATTCAAGTATCAGCGGAATTACCGGATGTTCTCCTTCAAGTTCTGAAAGAGTCTCCTCATCTGTGGAGAGTGCTTTCTTGCCCTCTTTTCCGTTTTTGTGGCCAAGTTTGAGCTTTTCGTAGAGAAGTACACTGAGCTGTTTTGGTGACGAGACGTTCAGGGTCTGATCTCCTGCAATATCTCGTATCTGATTTTCTATCTCAGAAAGTTCGGCAGTTAACTTTGCACTATAGTTCTTAAGCATTATAGTGTCAATTTTGACACCGGTCTGCTCCATCCCTGCCAGGACGCTGATCAAGGGCATCTCGATCTCGTTGTATAAACTATACAGGGATTCCCTCCTGAGATCCTCCTCAAGTTTGTGAAAAAGGGGCAAAAGTATTGCAACCTCTTTGAAAAGAGTATCGTTGTTGCTGACACTATCCACCCTCTCCTGGAAAAGGTCTGCCTGAACTACTGTTTTTTCTTCGCTAAGTGTTATATCCAGATATGTTGAAGCCAGTATCTCTATCTTGTGTGCTCTCTCAGGCATCAGAAGATAGTGCATCAACTCAATGTCAGCCAGATAACCCTTAATGAAAATGGCTGCTGCCGCCAGCTCATTCATCAGGGATTTAAGATCATATCCGCACTTCAATACAGTTTCATCTTCGAGAATCTCTTTGAAAACAGAAACACAATCTCTTGTGCAAAAGTAAACTGAGTCATAACAACCCAGGATATATCCTCCTTCAGCCTGTTTTATGGCAATCTCTTTTTTTACCCTTGCTTCGGCTGTTATCTCTTCAGGGGAAGCAAGTTTATAACTGACTGTTTTTGATTTGCTTGCCGCTAAAGGCTCTTCAGACTTACCACCTGTTACTTCGAAGACCTCTTCTAGTTTCTGTATTGAACGGTTCAGTGAGCTGAACTCATACTCTGTAAAAATTCTGCTCAAATCTTTGAAATGTGGTGTGGAGAGTCTGAGTGATGATTCGTCCCAGGTAACATCTACATTTGTATCTATCGTTATAAGTCTTTTGCTGAGTCCGATGTGTTGCTCTGCCTCCAGGAATGCTAACTTCTGTTTTTCAGGCAGTTCTGTTAATTTGTTGTATATGTTCTCAACGGAACCATATTTCTGTATCAGCTTCTTCGAACTAACTTCCCCGACACCTCTGACTCCGGGAACATTGTCTGAAGCGTCTCCCCAAATGGTAAGTATGTCTATAACCTGCTCGGGCCTCTCAATGTTGTAGTAATCGCAAACCTCCCTGGTGCCTATAATTTCCATATCGGTTCCGCTTTTTCCCGGTTTGTACTGGAAAATCCTGCCGGATATGAGCTGTCCGTAATCCTTGTCCGGAGTCACCATATATACTTCAAAGTCCTCTTTTTCAGCTCTTTTTGCCAATGTTCCTATAACATCGTCAGCCTCAAACCCCGGTTTCATAATTACCGGTATTGATATCGCATCAAGAATTTCCGACAGAGGCTCGAGTGCCTTTTTTATAAGTTCGGGGGTCTCACTTCTGTTGGCCTTGTATTCAGGGTAGAGCTCATGACGGAATGTTTTTGCCGGAGGATCGAATGCAACAGCAAGGTGAGTCGGTCGCTCCTTTATTATAAGGTCAATGAGGGTCTTTGTAAAACCAAACAGGATTGATGTGTCAACCCCTTTGGAGTTGAACATCGGCCTTCTTATGAATGCATAGTATGACCGGAATATCAATGCGTGACCGTCAATGAGGAATAGTCTCTTCATAATTAAATCAAGCTTTATCTGTTGTCCTCAGCCATCCACTCCACAAATGATGTGGGTGTCTCGTACAATTTTATGCTTTGAAGTGTCACCATAGCAGGCAGACGATCTTTAAGAATGTCGTGAATGTAAAGGACCAGGTTTTCGCAAGTGGGCTGGAACTCTACTGTAACAACATTATCGTATGCCTCGGAGATTTCTGACGATAAGGCTGATCCTCTCCTTAAGATCAATGCATGATCGAAAACTTTTATAATGTTATCATTTACAACTTTTTTCAGATCACTGAAATCGAGAACCATGCCGTTTTTCGGATTTGATGTGTCTGATATGGGAATTCCCTTGACAGTTATATATAATCCGTAAGAATGTCCATGTATATGGCGGCACTTTCCATCGTATCCGGTGAGTGCATGTGCTCCTTCGAACCGGAACTCTTTTGTAATGCGAAGTGTTGACATTATTTTTTTACAAAAGTATTAATAATTTTGTAAAAACCGGAAATACTAATATTCTATTAAATAGATGAAAACTAAATAAAATATATTTAAATAATTAATTAAAGTTTTTATTTTTATTACAAATTCTTACTTTTGTAGAAAAATTTATAAGTCATGGCGATAAATATTCAAAACTTTCTATCTTCCAATGCAAAGAATATGAGAAGATCTGCAATCAGAGACCTTCTTAGTGTAGCAAACAGACCCGAGGTAATTTCGTTTGCAGGCGGTTTTCCAAATGCAGCAACTTTTCCTATCGAAGACCTTAAGGGAATAATGCAAGAGGTGTTGGAGACAGAAGGAACATCAGCTCTTCAGTACGGACCTACAGAGGGTAACCAGAAGCTTAGGGAGCTTATTGCAAAGAGATATTCCGAAAAAGGTTGCAAGGTTACGGCAAGTAATGTCCTGATAACAACATCTTCTCAGCAGGCTATAGATTTAACAACAAAGATATTCATAAATCCCGGTGATACTATTGTCTGCGGTCTGCCATCTTATTTGGGTGCACTTCAGGCTTTCTGGTCATACCAGGCCGAGCCGGTAGGCATAAAATGTGACAATGACCTTGAGAATACAGTAAAGGAGCTTATAGCTAAAGGCAAAAAACCAAAATTTGTATATGCTATTCCGGATTTCCAGAATCCTTCAGGAGTGACTATGGATCTGGAACAAAGGAAGTATGTTCTTGATATAGTTAAGAGATATGACCTCCTTCTTCTTGAGGACAGCCCATACAGGGAACTCAGGTTTGACGGTGAGGAGCAACCGATGATGTATTCACTTGATGATGAAGATAGGGTGATATTACTGGGTACTTTTTCAAAGACATTCCTTCCCGGCTTCCGTATAGGATGGATTATTGCACCTGAAGAGATTATTGACAGGCTGGTTGTTGCAAAGCAGTCAACAGACCTTTGTACTCCGGTCTTTGATCAGGCCGTTGCTGCGAAATATCTGGAGAAAGGTCTCTTTGAGAAGAACCTGCAGAAGACTATAGATCTGTATCGTGAGAAGAGAGACCATATGCTGGCATGTTTTGAAAAATATATGCCGAAGGGAGTTACCTGGACACACCCTGAAGGGGGACTTTTCCTGTTTGTCAAGATGCCTGAAGGTTATGATGCAAGGGAACTTTTTGATATAGCAATGAAAGAGGATGTTGCTTTCGTGATAGGGGAGGCTTTCCATTGTGACGGTTCGGGAAAGAATACAATGAGGATGAACTTCTCATTTATGAATGCTGAAAGAACAGAAGAGGGAGTGAAAAGACTTGCACGTGCAATTGATAAAATGATTAATAAGTAATAATCAGTCTTACTGATAGATGGGGGCTCGGGTGTTTTTGCCGGAGCCCCCTTTCCTATTTTTAATTTTCTATGATTTTTTTTATTTAGTATTTTTGCCGCTAAAGTTAAATACATAAAATTATAGGATATGAGAAAGAAAATTGTTGCCGGAAACTGGAAAATGAATACTACAATCAAGGAGGCTGAAGTGCTTGTAAAAGATCTCACTGCTCTTGTAGATGAGTTTGATACAGAAGTCGAAATTATAGTATGTCCGCCTTTCACTCACCTTGACTCGGTTGCTAAATTGCTTGCAAAACAATATGATGAGAATGAGAAGGTATCTCTTGGAGCTCAAAACTGTGCAGATCACACTTCAGGAGCGTATACCGGAGAGGTTTCTGTAAGTATGTTAAAATCAGTTAGTTGTAAATATGTGATTCTCGGTCACTCAGAGAGAAGGGAGTATTATCATGAAAACAGTGCCTCATTGTATGAAAAGATAGAATTAGCCCTGAATGCAGGAATTATTCCGATTTTCTGTGTAGGAGAGAAGCTTGAGGAGAGGGAGTCAAGCAGACACTTCGAAGTTGTAGCTGAACAGATCAAGGATGTGCTTTACAAACTCAAAGGGGCTGAAATGAGCAAGATTATTATTGCATATGAACCGGTTTGGGCTATCGGTACAGGTAAAACTGCAACTTCAGAGCAGGCTGAGGAGATGCACGCATACATAAGAAAGGTAGTTGCTGATAAATTCGGCGATGTAGCTGACATAGTTCCTATTTTGTACGGTGGAAGCTGCAAGCCATCGAACGCTCATGAGATATTCTCTAAACCGAATGTTGACGGAGGTCTTATAGGTGGGGCATCTTTAGTTGCCAAAGATTTTGTGGATATTGTAAAATCCTTCTAATGAATTATATAGAGGTAATCTTTGAGATTGAGCCGTTTTCAGAGGATTATGCAGAGCAGGTAATAGCTCAGATAGAAGAGCTCCCTTACGAAAGTTTTGCAACAGAGAATGGTTGTCTCAAAGCTTATATTCCTGAGGAGAAGTACTCGGCAGGTGATTTGAGAGCTCTGCTTTCGGCTTTTGCAAACTCTCCGGATTTTCGTGTGAAGAGTAGTGCATCCCTTATTCACGAGCAAAACTGGAATATTTTATGGGAGTCAAATTTCCCACCAATTGCAATTGGTGGGAAATGTACTGTCAAGGCGAGCTTCCATAAGGGGCTTCCAAAAACAAAGTATACAATAACAATTGATCCCAAGATGGCCTTCGGCACGGGGCACCATCAGACAACCTCTCTTATGGTAGAGACTTTGCTGGATGCGGATGTGAAGGGAAAAAGGGTGCTGGATGTTGGTTGCGGAACGGGAATACTCTCAATTCTGGCTGCAAAGATGGGTGCGGCTGCACCGGTGCATGCCATAGATATTGATCATATTGCGGTAGCCTCGACTGAGGAGAATGTCAGGAAGAACAGAGTTTCGGGAAAGGTTGTCGCTCTTTGCGGAGATGCATCTCTGATACAAGCCGGTAGATATGATGTTTTACTGGCCAATATCAACAGGAATATTATACTTCAGGATATAGGCACTTACAGCAGGGCTCTTGCTGCTTCAGGAAAACTATACATAAGTGGCTTTTATAGTGAAGATCTGCCGATGATACTGGAGGAGGCAAAAAAATTCTCTTTAGAGTACGTTTCTGAGAGAAGACGCGATAATTGGATGGTAGCAGAACTGAAAAAAGTTGACTAACCGTCATTCAGATGTTGCAAAATTAGAAAATTATCGTACCTTTGCATCCCTCAAAGCGGGCATGGCGTAATTGGTAGCCGCGCCAGACTTAGGATCTGGTGCCGTAAGGCGTGGGGGTTCGAGTCCCTTTGCCCGCACAAAAAAGCAGATAGCCTTTGGGGTATCTGCTTTTTAGCTATTAGCTTGATAGATAATAATAACAGATATATGAAAGTAACACAAAAAAACATTGATGATCTCAATCTCACTGTTACTCTGAACATAGAGCAGGGAGACTATAGCGATAAGCAGAAGAAGATTCTTAACGACTATCGCAGAAAAGCTGATATCAAAGGATTCCGTAAAGGAATGGCCCCGATGAGTCTTATTGAAAAGATGCATGGCAGGTCTGCTATGCTTGATGCTGTTAATAATCTCATATCTGAAGGTTTGAACAACTATATCTCAGAAAACAAGCTTAACATTTTAGGAGAACCGCTTCCTAATGAGACTGAGCAGAAGCAGGTTGACTGGGACAACGATACAGAATTCGAATTTGTATTTGACCTGGCTCTTGCTCCTAAGGTTGAACTTCAGCTGAGCAAGGATGATAAGATTCCATACTATGAAGTTGAGATTTCAAAAGAGGAGAAGGAAAAATACGCGGGTAATATAAAGAAGCAGTTCGGCCAGCTTGGCGTTGCGGACAAGATTGAGGAGGAGGATTTCATCATCGCTGACCTTGTTCAGGGTGAAATGAGAATTGAAGGGACTTACGTAGCAATGAGGTCTATTGAGGATGCAAAGATTAAGAAGACATTCATTGGCAAAAAAGCCGGTGATGAGTTTGAAATCGATGTAAACAAAGCTTTTGCAAATGAGGCTGACAGGGCTGCAATGCTTAAGGTTAAGAAAGAGGAGCTTGCTTCAATCGAACCTATTTTCAAGGTAATTGTTAAAGAGGTAAAAAGATTTGTAGATGCTGAGGTTAATCAGGATCTCTTTGACAAGGTTTTTGGAACAGGTGTCATAAACAGCCAGGAGGAGTTCGATGCTAAATTGGTTGAGAGGATGAAGGGTGAGTTTGCTCAGGAGAGTGACTATCGCTATATGCTTGATGCAAGAGAGTATCTTATTGAGAAGAGTGCCCTCAAATTGCCTGAAGATTTTCTTAAGAGGTGGCTCTTTACTGCCAATGAGGGAAAATTTACTATGGAGGAGATAGAGAAGGATTTTGCACTTTTCCTTAAGGATTTCCGCTGGCAGATGATTCGTCAGACAATAATGAAGGAGCAGAAACTTGAGGTTACTAAGGAGATACTCATTGAGAATGCAAAGAAGATAGCCAGCTACCAGTTTGCTATGTATGGTCTGACAAATGCACCTGAAGAGCAGGTTGAGAAGTATGCTCAGTCTCTCTTGTCAAATGAGAAAGAGGGCAGGAGAATATATGAGAAGGCAGAAGAGGATATGACTATTGAATATGTCAAGAGCGTTACATCTATTGACAAAAAGCCCATATCTCTTGATGAGCTTCACAAAATGACCAACTAATTTAAATAAATATGGCTACTGAATTTGAAAAATTTGCCAGGTTGCACCAGGGCGTCAGCAGTCTGTCTATGCACAGGTTCCAGTCCCTTTATGGTGCATATATCAACCCGACAATCATCGAGGAGAGACAGCTGAATGTCGCTGCCATGGATGTATTCTCAAGGTTGATGATGGACAGGATCATATTCTTGGGCGTACCTATTAACGATGATGTTGCCAATATTATTCAGGCGCAATTGTTATATCTCGACTCGGTTGATTCTAAGGCTGATATTCAGCTTTATATCAATTCTCCGGGTGGTTCGGTATATGCCGGCCTGGGTATATATGACACAATGCAGCTTGTAGGCTCCGATGTTGCAACTATCTGCACAGGTATGGCAGCTTCGATGTCGGCTATTCTTCTGACAGCCGGGGCTAGCGGAAAAAGGTCTGCCCTGCCTCATTCCAGAGTCATGATACACCAGCCTATGGGCGGTGCAGAAGGACAGGCAGTTGATATCGAGATTACTGCAAGGGAGATAATGAAGATTAAGAAGGAGCTGTATGAGATAATCTCTCTTCACTCAGGTAAGCCATTGGATATAATTGAGAAAGACGCTGACAGGGATTACTGGATGACTGCAACCGAAGCCAAAACTTATGGCATGATTGACGAAATCCTGATTAAATCTAAAAAATAGTTGTATAAATATGGCATCCAAGTATAACGACTATTGTTCATTTTGCGGGCGTGGAAAAGATGAGGTTGAGGTTCTGATTGCCGGAGAGATAGCCTGTATATGTGGCGAATGTGCACAACAGGCTGTGGATTACTCCAGGGAGGCTGTAAGGTCGAAGAGGTCAAAAGGACGTAAGAGCGAGGATTCTGAGAAGAAACTCATGAAACCTGTCGAGATTACGCAATTTCTTGACCAATATGTTATAGGGCAGGAAGAGGCCAAGAAACACCTTGCCGTAGCTGTTTATAACCACTATAAGAGAATCTCCAATCCCGGCAATGATGACCTGGATCTTGAGAAATCAAATATCATGCTCATCGGGCAGACCGGAACCGGAAAGACACTTTTGGCGAGAACCATAGCAAAGATGCTCGATGTTCCCTTCACTATTGTTGATGCAACCGTGCTAACAGAAGCAGGTTATGTCGGAGAGGATGTCGAGAGCATATTGACGCGATTGCTTCAGGAGGCTGACTATGATGTTGAGAGAGCTCAAAGAGGCATTGTTTTTATAGATGAAATTGACAAAATTGCAAGGAAAAGCGATAATCCGTCAATAACCAGAGATGTTTCGGGGGAGGGTGTGCAACAGGCTATGCTGAAACTTCTGGAGGGAAGTGTTGTGAATGTTCCGCCTCAGGGAGGGCGTAAACACCCTGAGCAAAGAATGATAGCTGTGGATACCAAGAATATACTTTTTATCTGCGGAGGGGCTTTTGAAGGAATAGACAGAAAGATATCGCAAAGGCTGAATACCCAGGTTGTGGGTTACGGGGCCGAGAAGAAGAGAAGCAAGATTGACAAGGATAACCTTATAAGATATGTATCTCCTCAGGATTTGCGTGCCTATGGTCTTATTCCGGAGATAATTGGCAGGTTGCCTGTTCTGACATACCTCCATCCTTTGGACAGAAATGCACTGAGGACTATTCTTACTGAGCCTAAAAATGCTCTGGTAAAGCAGTATCATAAACTTTTCGAACTAGACGGAGTCAAGTTGAAAATTGAGGATGAGGTATTGGACTATATTGTAGATACCTCAATTGAGTACAAACTTGGTGCAAGAGGACTGCGTTCCATTTGCGAGGCAATTATGGTTGATGCAATGTACGAGACTCCTTCACAGGCAAAGAAGAGCCTTACCATAAAGCTCGACTACGCAAAGAAGAAGATTGACAAGTTTACGGGTATTCTGGCTGCTTCTGCTTAATTAAGACTACTTCTTCGGTAATATTTCATATCCGGCAGCTGAGAGAATCTCAGCTGCCGCTTCATATTCCTCCTCCGGAACCTGAAGTTTTACATTAGATGTCGGATATATGTTAATCACAGAGTTATAGAACTCGTCTTTCAGAAAAGTGTGTATTCCATTAGCCTCAAGGTTTGATCTTGGTATCAGTATGTCTTGAGGATAGGCTGAAGTCAGTATCGTAATCCATTTATCCATTATAATTCAATTTTAGACTATTAAAGATAGTGAATTATCGGATAAATGTGTCAAAATGTGCTTCTTCTTATCAATCTGAAGTTGCATCTAATCTTCCGGAAGGGTTTGTCGAGAATCATTAGGGCAGCAAGCTCACCCATCTGTATGAAATCTGTCGACATCACAGTAAGCCCGTCAAGGATAATCTCATTTATAGGAGACTCATTGTAAGAGATGATACCGATATCCTTTCCTATACGGCATCCCTTCATTTTTGCTATCTTCACAAGTTCAATAAGTTCTGAGTCCAGCTGGCTGTTAAGGATAAGGAAAATCTCACCCTTTTCGATCTTATTCTGATTAATCGTATGGTGAAACTCATATTGTATTCCGTTTTCGTCACAAAAACGCTTAATTCCCTTTTCTATAATAGGTGAGTATAGGGAACCCTTCATAGAGACGATGTTCAATTTTCTGAATTTCAGGATATCCTCTTTGCCCTGACATAAACCGTCATAAATATCATTCTCGAAATCCTGGTAAACTGATCCGAAGTTACCTTTCAACTCTTCGATATATCTGTCAAGAAGTATGAGTTTTCTGTTTGGTATTCTTTTAAGAGTCCTGACCACTCTGTTCTGGATATCTTCCTCGAGTGAAAAGTGTGGAGTAACGATATAGTAGTCGAATTTATCCAGATTCTCCTCAACGAATTGCTCGAACAGGTCCACATCCTGGTTGTGGAGACGGATGGTTATTTCGGAGAGCTCTCCGATATGATTCATAAATGAGGAGAATAGTACCTGCTTGTATGTGCTCAATTTGTCAAACAAGACAAGTATCCTGATTTTGTTGCCGTTTTTATTTGTGATGTAGAACCCTTTTCCCTGGGCAGATCCGATAAGCTCTTCATCTCTTAGGAGAGCATAGGCCTTTTTGACAGTCTCCTTGGAAATATTAAGCTCAGCAGACAATTCGTTCATCGATGGCAAAAAATCTCCGACCTCATACTCTCCCTCATTTACCAAATCCCTTATTGATTGCATTATCTGTTTATAAACAGGAACCTGAGATGCGGAATCTACTTTGATTTTTGAATTCATATTCAGATTTTATATAAAAATACAAACTTCCTATTGTATATTAAAAAACAAACTTTAAATTTGTACCACACTACACAACACTTAAATTAATACCAATTAACTTAGCTGTGGTGTGGTTTTGGGTGCAAATTTAAACAACAAAACGCTAATTTAAACTTGATTTGATGAAAAAAAATGTTGGATCAAATGATTTAATGCAGTTATTCCAAAAATATTGGACTGCAACTTTACTGATGCTGTTAGGGTGTTTCTTTTCAACAGACCTTATGGCTCAAAACTTGTCCGTATCCGGAACAGTTAAATTCTCAACAGGAGAGGCTGTCCCCGGTGCAAATGTCTCAGTAAAGGGATCTGCAAATGGGACTATGACAAATGCAGATGGTACCTATAACTTGACAAATGTGCCTGCAAATTCTGTTCTTCAGTTCTCTTTTATAGGAATGGAGACACAGGAGGTGAACCTGAATGGCAGGAAACTGATCGATGTCGTACTTAAAGAGAGTGCAATCGTGCTGGATGAGGTTGTAGCCATTGGTTACGGAACAGCAAAGAAGAAAGATCTGACCGGTTCAGTGTCGGCAGTGGGCAGCGAGAGGCTTCTCTCTCGTCAGAATAACCAGGTCATAACTGCCCTTCAGGGTGCAATGGCCGGGGTTACTGTTACCAGATCAAGTTCTGCTCCGGGTGCCAGCGGCACAATTCGTGTCAGGGGTATAACCTCGATTCAGGAGAGTGATCCTTTGATTATTATTGACGGAGTGCCTGCAAGTAGTATTAATGATGTGAATCCTGCCGATGTGGAGAATATCACAGTTCTCAAAGATGCTGCTTCAGCCTCTATCTATGGAGCGAGAGCCGCTGCAGGTGTTGTCCTTATAACAACTAAAAGAGGAACTCGTGACGGAATGAATATTGACTATAATTACAGCCTCTCATTGGATGTGCCTACAAAGATGCCTGAATATGCCAATGCGGTTACCTATATGAAGGTGCTGAATGAGAGAAACTGGAACGATAATAATGCAGGAGGGGAATACTCTGTATATGAGAAGGATCTGATTGATAATTACTGGAGTCTTAATAAACAGAATTCTGATCTTTATCCGAATACAGAATGGGTTAACTTATGTATGGAGGATTATGGAGTGAAACACAGCCATCAGCTCGGAATCTCTAGCGGAAATGAAAAATCCAGGACTAAGGTTAGTTTTGGATATGATAATGTGGACGGTTTATATGTGGCAAACAATTCATGGAAAAGAATAACTGCCAGAGTCAACAATGACATCAAACTTAAAAAATGGCTCTCTACATCAATTGACCTTGGTCTAAAGCATAGTGAAACTATAGAGCCGGCTTTCAGCCCATCCTTGAGAATGAGATATGCGGCTCCAGTATATCCTGCAATATTTTCTGACGGTCGTCTTGCCGGAGGTAAGGATGGTGAAAATCCTTACGGAAAGCTCGTTTATGGAGGTAATGAAAACAGTAAGGGTTATCAGGTAAGCGGTAAAGTTTCAGTGGATATAAAGCCTTTTGAGGATCTTACTATCACCGGAGTCTTTGCTCCTATATATAATTTCTCTAAAGTCAAACGCTTCAACAAACAGGTTGAGTATTATACCGCTTGGGATGACATGAAGAGCACTGATTTTATGGATGAAACAAATACAACTGATCTTAGAGAGACCAGAAGTGATAGTTATTCAATAACCTCACAGATTTATGCAAACTACAATAAAACCATAAACAAGCATAATATAAGTGCGACTTTAGGTTATGAAACCTTCCACTATTTTTATGAGAATCTCTGGGCTTCACGCGGAGAGTATGACATTCCTTATTACCCATACCTGGCAGCAGGCCCCTCAACTCTAATGGATAATAACGGAGATGCTTACGAAAATGCATACAACTCATATATCGGGAGGGTAATGTACAACTGGGGATATAAATATTATGTTCAGGCTAACTTCCGTTATGACGGCTCAAGTCGTTTCCATAAGGATCACAGATGGGCATTTTTCCCTTCGGCATCTCTGGGATGGGTTATATCTAAGGAGAATTTCATGCAGGATATTGACTGGCTCAATTTTGCCAAATTGCGTCTTTCTTATGGCCAGCTTGGTAATGAGAGGATAGGTAATTACCCTTATCAGTCTTCAATTGAATTCAACACAGGTACATTATACCAAGGAAGTACAATTATACCGGCACAGGGTGCATCTGCATACCAGTATGCAATACAGGACATCTCATGGGAGACAACAGAGACAATCGACCTAGGACTTGACCTCAGCTTCCTTGGTGAAAGACTGAAGTTCACAGGCGATTACTATCAGAAGAAGACTATGGATATGCTGTTGCAGCTTCAGATTCCGAATTATATGGGTTATGCTGATCCTGATCAGAATGCAGGTACTATGTCGACTAAAGGTTGGGAGATAGATCTGGGATGGTCTGACAAGATTGGTGATTTCTCTTATGGCGTTAACTTTAACCTATATGATTCAAAGACTGTAATGGGTGATTTAAAGGATACCCAGGTACTCTCGAATGGCCTCATTATCAAGGAAGGCAGTGAATACAATGAGTGGTACGGATACAAGAGTGACGGAATATTCCAGACTGCAGAAGAGATAGCATCTTCTCCTGTTACTTCAGGTGCAATTAAAGTGGGAGATATAAAGTACAAGGACATAAGCGGCCCTGAAGGAACCCCTGATGGTAAGATCGATGCAGTGTACGACAGGGTTCTCCTTGGCGGATCTCTTCCAAGGTTCAATTATGGAGGTAATATCAACATGGGTTATAAAGGCTTCGATTTCTTGCTGGCTTTCCAGGGTGTCGGGAAACGTAACTCTATGATTACTGAAGAGATGGTGCAGCCAATACGCGGCGACTGGTACAATGTGCCACAGATAATTGTGGGTAAGTACTGGAGCAACTACAATACAGAAGCACAAAATGCAAACGCAAAGTATCCGAGAGTTTCCAGAACCGGAAATACAAACAACTATGCAATATCTGATTTCTGGATGATTGACGGTTCATACTTCCGGATAAAAAATATAACACTTGGCTATACAATTCCTTCTAAGCTTTTAAGAAAGATTTCACTTCAGAATGTGAGACTGTATGCTTCACTTCAGGACTTCTTTACAGTAAGCAACTATCCTCAGGGATGGGATCCGGAGGTGAGTTCTACAGGCTACCCTATAACCAAATCGGTGCTTTTTGGAGTTTCAGTTAAATTTTAAGTGTTAATAAACAACCTAGAAAAATGAAAAAAAGGAATTATATATTATCGGTAATGGCGGTTGTGGCTCTCTATTCATGCAACAATCTCGATCTTCAGCCGCTTTCAAAGGCATCCAATGAGAGTTGGTTCAAAGACCGCACTCAGGTGGAGATGAGCCTTAACACTCTTTACCTGCACCAGTTCTGGCCAATTCATAAGACAGATTTCGGCAGTAATATTATGTCTCTGGATGAGCCAACCGATGACTGGACAAACAGAACTACCCTTATTGTTTTTACAAACGGAACATTAACAGGAAGTAACTCATCATTCCTCAATAATACATGGACATACAGCTATAGGGCAATCAGCCGTGCAAATACCATTATAAACAACATTCATAAGGCAAAGGATAATCTCTCTACAGAACTATACGATAGATATGTTGCCGATGCCAGGTTTGTAAGAGCCTGCCAGTATTCAAGAATTATTGAATATTGGGGTGATGCTGTCTATTTTACTGATGATATTGATATAGAGAAGGCATACTCTCTCTCAAGAATAAGCAAGGATACAATACTTGCCCACATTTATGAGGATTTCGATTATGCAATTGAAAAGTTGCCTGTTGCCTACGAGAGCACCGAGATAAAAAGGGCAACAAAGGGTGCCGCTTATGCAATGAAGGCAAGAGTTGCTCTCTTCTTCAAGGATTATGCAACTGCACGTGATGCTGCAAAGGGTTGTATGGATCTCGGAGTATATCAGCTCTATCCTGATTTTGGAGAATTGTTCCTTAGTAAAACAAAGAATTCTGTAGAAACAGTCTTCGGCATTCCTCGTTCGACACAGTACGGCACAGCCCTCACCAGTGGGTCTGTTACTGCATATCTTAGCAGAAACATAACATCTCCGTCTGCAACGGCTTCACCTTCTTGGGATCTTCTCTGCTCTTACCTTTGCACAGACGGAAAGCCGATTGATGAGTCACCATTGTACGACCGCAAGAATCCGTTCAAGAATCGTGACCCTAGATGCTCTTATACTATTGTAGAGTTCAATTCTGATTACTTCGGGTTTAATTACACACCTCATCCTGATTCCTCAAAATGCTGGAACTACAATACAAGGACTTTCGTAACTAATAAGGACTCCAAGGCAGGTGACCAATATGCATCGTATAATGGTCTTATTCTCAGAAAGGGTATCGATTCTGACTGGAGTGATAATCTGGAGGCAGAGAACGATAAGCTGATCATGCGATATGCTGATGTGTTGCTTATGTATGCAGAGGCTAAGATTGAGCTTAATCAGATTGATCAATCTGTCTTGGATGCAATGAATATGGTAAGGGCACGTGCATATAAGGTTGATTTCAGAACTGGTAACTATCCTAAGATAACTGAAACATCACAAGCTGCGCTAAGAACCATCCTGAGAACTGAAAGAAGAATGGAGTTTGCATTCGAGGGGCTTCGCTATAATGATATTCTCCGTTGGAGAATCGCCGAAAAAGTGATGAACTATCCTAACTATGGTCTTCCGACAAGTGTGGCCCTGTGCAAGACATATTACAAGAGTGGTTATTGGTTTATCCCGGGTGTTCCGGATATTGATGAAAACGGATGTCCTGACTTCTCTAAAATGGCCAACTTATCACAGGCCCGTGTATTAAGCACAAGAGTTTTTGACAAGAACAAACACTATCTGTGGCCTATACCTACGGCAGATATGCAGATTAATCCTAACTTGGTAAATAATCCGAATTATTAATAGCCCTATATATATGAGACAAGTTTTTTCAACATTTTACCTGCTGGTTATATTGATATTGATCTGTCAGTATTCTGAAGTCGCTGCAAAAGAGTCAATCTCTTCGGCAAGTGTCACCAACGCCTCCGGCAAGTTGATATTTTCAAATGATGGAATAAAGATAGAGACAGACGGAGTTGCTCCGGGATCAGATTCAAAGAGTGAGGCTGTCTGGTCAATCAAGATACAGAATCTGTCAGATAATAGCAGCGAGATTATTTTCTCTGAGAGAGACAATAAACCGGTCATCTCTTCATCGGATAATGGATTTGTGTTGTCTTATAATGATCTCATATATAATGGAAAACGTTGGGATATAGATTTAAATCTTATTTTTTCCAACAATGGTGATGCATTTTCTGTCAAAGGTGATATAAAAAACAACGTCCAGGATTGGGTTGTTGTTGGCTTCACCGGTCCTGTTATCAGCGGGATTAAAGCAGAGCTTGCCGGCTATCCTCTGATCATGCCTTGCGGTCTTGGTCAGAAATTTACAAAGGCTCCATCGAGCAAAGATTCAATTAATAAAGTTAGTTTCAAAGGTGGATTGGCCTGGAAGTACGACCAGGCCACTTCATCCTTTTTCGTGAAGTCGGACTATCCGTCAAGATTTGCCACTATGCAGTGGTGCTCTTTCGCCGGTGATAAAGGAGGGTTGTATTACGGTAGTCACGATAAGAGACATGGATCAAAACACTTCATAGTTTCATATAAACCATCTAACAATACCTTAGGCGTCGCTTTTGAACATGATCTTGCATGTGCTCCCGGAGCACAGTGGCAGATTCCCGAACAGATCATCTATCCTTATAAAGGCTCTTGGCATAAGGGGGCGAATCTGTACAGAGATTGGTTTAAAACTTCGATTGATATCCAACAGGTACCTGAATGGTTGAAAAACTCTTCAGGATGGATGTTGACCATAATGAAGCAACAGAACAATGAGGTGATGTGGAATTATGCTGACCTCTCAGAGCTTGCAGACATATCACTCGAGCGAGGACTTGATATAATAGGTCTTTTTGGGTGGACCATAGGTGGTCATGATAAGTTCTACCCTTATTACGAACCTGATCCTGCAATGGGAGGAAAAGAGGGACTGGAAAAAGTCCTGAAAGAGATCAAAAAGAAGGGTGTACGTTCTATTATATATGCAAACGGACAGTTAATAGATCAAAACGGAACCGATTACTGGGAAAAAGAGGGAAAGAGAATCTCTGTCCTAAAAAGAGACGGAATGGTCGATTATCAGAAGTGGCATAAATATTATGACGCGCCGGCCCGTTTTCACGGTATGGCTTGTCTGGGTTGCGATGAGTGGTATGATATAATGCTCAGGCTTGCTATACAGGCAAATGAACTGGGGGCCGACGGTATTTTGTACGATCAGCTGGCTGTGACAGCTCCGAAATTCTGCTATTCTCCGGATCACGGACATGCAGTTCCGGCAGTTGTATATGCAGAGGACAGATATCTGTTTTTACGCAAGATATCTGAATATATGAAGACAATCAACAAGGATTTTGTGGTTATGACAGAGGGGCTCAATGATGTTGAGATGGAGTCCATATCAATGTTCCATGGTTATGAGAATGGCGCTTATGTTCCGCTTATCGAGGAATTTTCTGCAAGATTGAACGGAAGTGCACCTACATTCATTTTCCCGGAGATGTTCAAGTACACATTCCCAGAATTGATCACAACAACAAGAAACCCTGCACCGGTTAATAACAGGCTTATACTAAACTATGCAACTATGTATGGTCTGAGGTCCGAGCTTGAGACACGTTATGCGGCAGATGTCCGGTATCTCAAAGAAAACAGGATTCCGGTACCTGAAGATTATTCCAATGTTATCAGCAAGCCTAACATCGATCTCGTTACATCAGAAGATCCTGTTGGAATGAAGGGTTATACAAAAGAGGTGATTGATTTTCAGAGAGAAAATTCGGGGCTGCTGTGGAGAGGTAATTTTAATGATGATAATGGCTTTTCCATAAAGTGCAACAATAATACTGTCATTGCCAAATCATTTGTCTCAGGAAGCAGGATGGGTGTTGTTGTCTGGAATACAGGGAAAGATAAGGAGACATTTGAAGTGAATGTACCGGGATACACATTAGAGTATGCTACAGAACCCGGTAAAGGAACAGTAAATGCATCTGAAAAAATTTCTGCAGAGAGTATCAGATTACTGGTGTGGAAAAAAAATAACAGATAGATATGAGTTATATTAAATTTTTTGTACTTCTGGCATCCATGGTAATCTTTACGGCCTCGTGCGGTAAAGAGAACAATCCTTCCGACAATGGGGGTGATGATAAGCCTGTCAATATTGTAAAGTCAGGGAAGGTTCTTTGTGATTCAAAAGGTGTAGCAGGAGTTGTGGTGACAGATGGCACCAATTTTACCCAAACGGTTGCAGACGGGGCTTATGAATTACCTTACAACCCCTCCGCTACTCACATTTACATATCATCTCCCGCAGGCTATACTGTTCCTGTGGAGAGAAGTGTGCCAAAATTCTGGGTGGCTTTGAAAAACGCTCCGGATAAAAAGAATATAAACTTTACCCTGAACAAGATGGGGCAGTCTGATATAAAACACTATTTCATTGCTGTAGGTGATCCTCAGGTCAGGAATGAGACAGAACTAAAAAAACTGGAGCCGATTCTTGCTTTTATGAGACAGGAGATTGCATCGGCATCTTTAAATCCTGTCCATCTGTTGGTTGCAGGCGATGTGGTATTCAATAAACCACTGATGAATGATCTCAGCCGAAGCTATTTTTCTGCGGTCAATCAGCCGGTTTATTATTCTATTGGTAATCATGACCATGTGTACAGTACCTCCCAGACTCCATCATATAATTATGACAAAGTTGCCGATTCTGTATATATAAGACATTACGGTCCTACATACTACTCTTTTAACAGGGGAATGGTCCACTATATTGTCCTGGACAACATCTATTTTAAAGGAGGAGCCGATGCCGAGTATACTGTCAATTTCACCGAGGACCAGCTTAACTGGGTAAAGAAGGATCTATCTTATGTGACAAAGGATAAGGCTCTGGTCCTATTGTTCCATGCACCATCTAAATCAAGATATGCTTCCTCATACGGAAATAGTGAAACATTGCATGCTCTTTTACAGGGATATGCTAATGTGCAGATAATTTGCGGCCATACACATTATAATTCAATGATGGTAGATAACACGGGTATTACAGAGCATATTGTAGGTGCGGCCTGCGGAGGATTCTGGGAAGGTCCGGTTTGTCTTGACGGAACCGAATTGGGTTATAAGATATTCGAGGTAAACGGTACTGATTTTAAATGGATATACAGATCTTATACCAATCCTGACTCACAGTTCTCGGTTTATAAGCCTGAAAACAGAGCCCCTGTCCTAAGACCATCAGATGAATTACTTGTCAATGTATGGGACTGGGATCCCAACTGGAAAGTGATGTGGTCTGATAATAACGGAGCTACATATCAGGAGATGGTTAGAATTTCTGATAAGACGATGGATCCTGCGGCTTACTCATGGTTTGGGGCTGATGGCGATAATAAAATTTCCGGAAGGACTTGGATAAACGCAGTTACTACAGACCATATTTTTAAATGTATTCCGGGGTCCGGCATTAAAGAGGTAAAGATAAAGGTGACAAATTCATTTGGAGTTGATTTTACCCGTCAGGTAAATTGGTGATTCCGGCTTTTTAAATAGATGTTTATGAATACTATAAAGGTAAAGAAAGATAATTACAAATGGGAGGTACTTGTGCTGCTCTGGATTGCTTTCTTTGTCAATCAGGCAGACAGACAGGTTTTTAATGTCGTACTGCCACTAATTAAGGAGGATCTGGCTCTTTCTGATGTCCAAATAGGTACAATCGCCACAGCTTTTAATCTTGTCTATGCCCTTCTGGTGCCCATGGCAGGATATATAGGCGACCTTTTCAGCAGGAAGTGGATTGTCTCGCTTAGCATTCTTTTCTGGAGTGTTGCCACAATGTTTACAGGGTTGAGCAACGGAATGATAATGCTTATTGTTATGAGGAGTGTTGCCACAGGAGGCGGGGAGGCCTTTTTCGGACCATCCAATTATGCATTGCTGGCAAGCTATCATAGGGAGACGCGATCTTTCGCAATGTCCATACACCAGACATCATATTATGTGGGAGTCATCCTGAGCGGTTTTGTTGCGGGATATATCGGTCAGCATTACGGTTGGCGAAGTGCATTTCTGGTATTTGGTGCTGTTGGTGTGATTCACGCGGTGGTGATGATATTCAGATTGAAAGATAAAAGTGAAGAGGAAGGGAACAGTGAAAAGGGGATAGTGAATAGTGAAAAGGGGATAGTGAATAGTGAAAAGGGGATAGTGAATAGTGAAAAGGGGATAGTGAATAGTGAGGGAGTGAATAGTGAAAAAGTGAAAAGTGAAAAGATTTCGATTTTTGAAGGGTTCAGGGTCTTGTTCACTACTCCTACAGCTGTAATGCTTACAATTGGATTCAGCGGACTCATTTTTGTGCTGACTGGATATCTTACATGGATGCCTACATACCTTTTTGAAGAGTTCAACATGTCTCTGGCAGAGGCAGGATTTCACTCAATGTTCTATACACACCTGTTCGCTTTCTTTGGTGTAATGATTGCCGGTAAACTTTCAGACAAACTAGCAGTAAAGAATCCGGCAAACAGGATTTTACTTCAGGCAGGAGGTCTGCTCTTTGCAGTTCCTTTTATAGTAATGATGGGCAATTCAGGAACTCTGGCAGCAATATATATAGGTTTTGCCGGATTCGGGTTCGCAAGGGCATTTTTCGATGCCAATACTTATACGGTATTATATGATGTTATTCCGGAGAAGTACCACTCCTCTGCGTCAGGGGTGATGATTATGTTGGGCTTTGCAGTTGGTTCTCTCTCCCCTCTGATTCTAGGGTTGATGAAACCGGTTCTGGGACTCTCTTTCTCAATTTCGAGCCTGGCAGTAATATGGCTGGTTTGTGGATTATTAATGGTTGTGGCATATAAGTTCTTCTATAACAGAGATTATGCTAAGATACACAACATATAAGGGGTGGAATGCACTCTCTCTGAGCAATGGCTTGATAGATTGTCATGTCGTACCTGATCTGGGAGGAAGACTTATGCAGTTTTCCTTGCACAGACATGAATATCTGTTTGTGAATCCTGCTTTAGAATCCCTTTTTCCTGAAAGGATTCCCGGCAAGCCGTGGATGAATTTCGGAGGAGAGAAGGTTTGGCCGGCGCCACAAGGCTGGGATGGTGACGGGTATTGGCCCGGACCACCGGATCATATTTTGGATGAAGGTGTTTATGAGTGCAATACTGAAAACAACCTGGTTACCCTTAAAAGTCCTGTGGACAAAAGAACAGGCTTGCAGATTCAAAGACAATTTACAGTTAACCCTGATGTAGCGACTATAGATATTTCTGCAACATTTACCAATAAAATTGACAAGGATATACGATGGTCTGTATGGCCGGTTTGTCAGGTTGCTGTCGATGAACAGGCTGTTGAACAATCACAGATAGTGTGTCCTGCAAAAAAAGATTCTAAAGGAAACGCTCAATATAAAGTGTTACACGGGTTGGCCAATAATCCTCAGTATATGTGCGATGAAGCCGGCAACCTGGTAGTTGCATACAAATATATAGTCGGTAAGGTTGGAACTGATTCTGCCGATGGGTGGATTGCTTATGTAAACAGGGGCAGTGGTAAAGTGCTGGTAATGAATTTTGATGTTGCTGATGGCGCAGAGTATCCCGATGGCACATCTCTCCAGGTGTGGACTCAGGGTGAAGGTGCAACATATTCGAGGGGCAGGGTTAATATTCATAAATCTGATAGAACGGTTAACCATCCGTATATGGAGATGGAGATTCTCTCACCACTGGTGAAGTTAAGTCCCGGGGAAAGTTATGATTTCAGATACACCATTTCTGCCTGTACAATTGAAAGTGGAATGTGCATAAAGGCTGCTTCCAAATATGGTGTTACTGTATCGCGGATACATACTGAGCAAATGTCTGACGGATTACATATCAAGGGAGAGTTTGGCTTCTTTAATGGAGGTTTTTTCCGGATGGTTATGGATGAAGAGGCAGAAGCAAAAAATATAAAAAACAGAGTCTTGTTCGAAACGGAGGTATCTCCGCTTTCACCTTCGATAATCGACATTCCGGTTGATGAATCATGGAGTGCCGAAAAGGGTGAAATACTGTTGTCGTTCAGACTCTATAATTTCAAAGATGATTTTTTAGAGGAGATTGAAAAAATAAAAATTGGAAAGTGATGAATGAATTAAAAAAATTCCAGAAAGCAAAAGCGGGACTTTTACTGATAGCTTCGCCAAGGTTCAGGAATATGGGAGCCGAGCTTGAAGAGGGTTCTTATGATAGCAGAAAGAGATCTGTAGTAGAGGCTATAGAGAGTAGCCTGAGCCAGACAATTGACCTGGTAAATCCGGGAATTGTTTATGAAAGGGAGGATCTGTCAAAAGCGATGGATATGTTTTCTTCAGGTAAGGTTGACTTTGTGATTGCCGAGTTTCTCTCATGGGCCGAGGATTTTGCATGGGTGAGGTTTCTGAGGGATATGCCCGATATGCCTGTGATTTTTGTGAATAGTGTGAAAGAGAGGATGACTTTTGAAAAAACCGTGGAGGAGAATGACTTTGTGGAGTTTCTCTGTAATGGAACACTGGTCGGCTCTTTGGAAGCATCGGGCTCGATAGCAAGATTGGGAAAGAAAAATCTTAAGATTGTTATGGGAAACCGAGATGAGGTGACAGAGGAGATTATCTCATTCTCCAAGGCTGCAAAGGTGAGGAGTGTCCTGAGGGAGTCCACTTTCGGTTTACTGGCAAGTTACAACGAACTGATGTGGTCAACATATATGGATCCGTACAATATGTTTACCAAGATCGGCCCTGAGATAAGATTTATTTCATATTCCACACTTCAGGATGAGATAGATTCTCTTTCGGAGTCAGAATGCAAGGAGTACCTTGATGAACTGAAATCCAAATACCAGGTGACGGATGATGTTGAAGATGATAAGTTCATGGCTTCAGTAAGAGCCTCTTTGGCTACTGCCCGCCTGGCAGAAAAGATGGGGATTGATGCAATGATTTATAACGATGTCGATCCTGCAATGTTTCAGCAGATAGGTCTTCGTCCGGGATTCTATCACCCGTCGTTCGGAAAGAATCTTTCGGTTATGGTTCCTGAGGCCGATATGGGTGCCGGCACCATGACATTTATACTAAAGCTGATAAGCGGGAAACATGTCAATTTTATTGAACCTTTCCACATTGAATCAGCCGACAATACTTTCGCAGCAGGACATGCAGGTCCCAATGATCACACCGATCCCGGCCATGTCGGGAATGTGAAGATTGCAAGAGATGTCCGTTTTGCTAAAACCAAATACAAATATGCCGGAGCTCCGTTTGCATGGTACAGGATACCTGCAGGGAGAAAAACCATGGCTCAGTTTATAGAAGAGAACGGAAAATATAAGGTTGTCTGCACATTGGTGGATGCAATAGATGGAGAACACATCTTTGCAAGCTATTCGCACGGGATCTTTAAGCCGATGATGCCGGTAAAGGATCTTTTCGAAAAGATATTAAAGATCGGGACAACACAGCATTTTGCCCTTGTTGATGGAGATTACAGGAGTGAACTTGCTGACCTGTCGCAGATTATGAATTTTGAATATTTTGAGATTAATTAACATAAAATAGAGGAGATTTACAAATGAGTTTCATGTTTAACCCGCACCCTTATGACGATCCTAATGCAATTAACAAGTTGAAAGTGGAGAAGGATGTTGCCGGCTCAATATTAACCGGCACAAAAGATTCTGCAGGTCATATTAGTGAGTTGGTTTTAAAAAAGCTGGAGAGGGAACCTCAAAAGAGCGTAATTATAGCTTTTGATGGTTATGTAGGAGCTAAGTTCAATCAATTTGTCAACCTGATATCACAGAATATGGGTTTAAATTCTGTGGCCGTAAAGGTCATAGATATGGCCTCATGTTATAAAACATCACAGGAATTGGATGCATTGCTGGCCGACAACCTTGCGATTGACAAGGAGAAGGATCCTGTACAGCTTTTCGGAAAGCTCTTCAAAGGCAGTTATGAGGATCTGCTTGATCCGGAAAAATTATCTGAAATTGAGGGTTGTCTGAAAAATGCAAAGAGTTCTGATAAGGCAGTGGTTGTGATAGTAGCCGGTTGTGGTGCTGCAATATCGAGATTGAGAGCTTATTATGATACATTGGTCTATCTTGACGTTACTCCTAAAAGGGCAATACTAAGAGCAAAGGCCGGAGAGTATGCCAATATTGGAGATAAATCTGCAAGACCAGTAAAGGCTATGTTGAGAAGATGCTATTATGTGGACTTTGAGGTTGCAGGTCATCTTCGTTGGGATCTGCTTAAAAAGGATCTTATCGACTTCTATGTTGCAAGTGATGATCCTGAAGCAGTAAAGATGTTGCCAAGATCGGCATTCAACAGGATTATGTCAGGTTTGGCCAAGCAGCCTTTCCGTTGCAGGCCTGTTTATATAGAGGGTGTCTGGGGCGGTCACTATGTTACCAGGCTCAGGAATCTTCCAAAGAATATGAAAAACTGTGCGTGGGTATTTGACCTTATTCCTCTTGAGGTTAGTGTTGTCGTAGAGACAGAGGGTCATACAATAGAATTCCCGTATTTCACATTTGTCCAGAAGGAGGGAGACTCCCTGATGGGTAAGGAGTGTGTGAAAAAATACGGTGGATACTTTCCTATTAGGTTTAATTATGATGATACTTATCACAGTTCCGGAAACATGTCTATTCAGGTACATTCAGGCCACGATTACAATATAAACAACTTCGGAGAGTATGGCAGGCAGGATGAGAGCTACTATATCGTAGAGACTGCTCATAATGCCAAGACATATGTCGGTTTTACGGAAACAGCAGATCCAAAGGAGTTTATAAAAGAGGCTAAGATTTCGGAGAAACAACATACAGAGATAGATTACGAAAAATATATCAACTACGTTGACTCAAAACCTGGAGTACAGGTTATGCTTCCTGCAGGGACAATCCACTCTTCGGGACGCAATCAGCTTATTCTTGAGATCGGCAGCCTTACAGTCGGTTCATATACATACAAGATGTATGACTATCTGAGAGCTGACCTTGACGGAAAACCAAGACCGATTCACACCTATCATGGAGAGAACGTTCTTGCTCTTGATAGAAAAACCACATGGGTAAATGATAACATTGTACAAAAACCACGAGTGGCTGCAACAGGTGAAGGTTGGACAGAATATATTGTAGGAGAGCATGATCTCCTTTACTTCTCTCTCAGAAGACTCGAATTTGAGAAAGAGGCTTACGGGGATACTGCCGGTAAATTCCATGTAGTGACATTGGTGGACGGAGAGAAGGTTTGTGTACAGTCTCTGGAGAATCCGGATCTCTGCTATTATCAGAATTATCTTGATGTTGTGGTAATACCTGCAAATGTCGGTAAGTACGTTGTCAAAAATCTTGGGAATCAACCGGTTTGCATTCACAAGACCATGTTAAAAGATGGCTTTATAAATGACTGATAGAAAGGCATATATAGTTGTGGATGTTGGGGGAACTTATCTCAAATCTGCAGTGATGAGGCCGGACGGTGAACTCTTTCCTGATTCTTTATGTATGACAGAGGCTCATTCAGAAGGATCAAGGGAGGAGATTCTGGATGCGATGAGATCTGCAATTGTGAAGGAGAAGCAAATTCTTGAGCATAGAGGAGCACTACTTTCCGGGATAGCACTTACATTTCCGGGGCCTTTTAACTATTTAAAAGGCAAATCTTTGATGGAGCATAAATTCAAAGAACTCAAAGATGTCAATTTGAAAGAGTGTATATCTAAGATGCCGGAGGTTGGAGAGAATGTGCCTGTCGTTTTCAGGCATGATGCAAACTCATTATTGGCAGGAGAGCTCTGGCGCGGCAATGCGGCCGGTTTCAAAAATGCTGCTGCGGTAACACTTGGAACGGGTCTGGGGTTTGCATTCTCACGTGATGGCGTTGTGCAGACAAACGAGATAGGCGGACCTCTTATTACTATCTTCAGAATACCTTACAAAGGGGGTATACTTGAGGATTACATATCAAAACGTGGATTTATGTCTATCTATAAGAATTTTAGTGGAAGAGAATCAATAGAGGGTATAGAGGTTTCTGACATAGGTAAATGGGCTTCTGAAGGTGATCCTGTATCACAACGTGTTTTTGAGGAGGTAGGTATGATACTTGCTCAATCCCTGAAACCGCTGCTTATAGAGTTGGAAATTGAATGTCTGCTTTTTGGCGGACAGATATCCAGATCTTTTCACTGTATGGAATCAAAAGTCAGAGAAGAGCTTAAGGATATCACTGCTCTGAAACTTATTTCTGTAGTAACGAGTATTGAAAGTGCCCCGCTATGGGGTGCTCTGCAATCAATAGAAAACAATGAAAATGTATGAAAAATAGATTAGTTCTCTTGTTAATCGGTTTAGCGATGAATAATACAATTTCTGCACAGGTTCAGAATGAAGAAAAATTGGTTTTATTTGATGCATCTAAAGCAGCAAATGTCTCTTTATCAACAACTAATGGAGCGACTTTTAAAATAGAAGGCGGACTTCTGAAAATCAGCACTATAGGAAACAATGAGTATCCGGCTGTTCGAATTGAGGGCGATTGGAATATATCAGATTTTAATCAAATAGAGATAGAGCTTGTCAATTTTAGCCGGTCATCACTTCCTGTGATGGTAAGACTTGAGAATGCCAATGCTGACCCTGACAAGGAGAAGGGAATACTTCTGGACAAGGTGACAATAGCCGGAGATGCAGCTAAAAGCCTTACATTTCCTATACCACCAAAACCACCTTATCCGGATGTGAAGGAGAAACTTTTCGGAATGAGATACACCCCATACAAATTGTCGGGTCTTGCAGAAGATCTCGACAAAAGTAAGGTGAAAGCAATCACAGTTTATCTTCGGAAACCTAAAAATGACTGGGAATGGGCTGTTAAAAGCATCTCTGCAACGAAAGGAGAGCCAGAGAAATTGGTTTCATGGATGAACCTCCCGGCAGATAATTTTTTTCCTTTTATTGACAAGTACGGCCAATTCATTCATAAAGAGTGGCCGGGTAAAACAAAAAGTGATGAGGATCTGTTGGAATCACACAGGAGAGAGTTGCTTGACCTTGAGGCTCATAAGGGGCCGGAGGACAGGAGTAAATTCGGAGGCTGGAAGAGTGGCCCCAGAGAGAAAGCTACAGGCCATTTCTATGTAAAGAAGATTGACGGTAAATGGTGGATGGTAGATCCGGAGGGGTATCTTTTCTGGTCTCACGGTGTTGTAAGGGTGACACCGTCAACAGGCGTTACACCTTTGGACGGGAGGGATATATATTTCACGGATTTGCCGGGTGAGAACGATCCTTTTGCCGAGTTCTACAAGACTCACGACGAACTTCTCTATCCATATTATGTTGCTAGAGGTATAAAACGTACATATGACTTTTCTGCAGCAAATATCAAGAGAAAATACGGAGAGAACTGGCGCTCCGAATTTGCGAATATTGCTCATATACGTCTGAAAAGCTGGGGTCTTAACACAATAGCCAATAGTTCGGACAAGGCTATCTGCATGATGGATAAAACGCCTTATACAGACAGGATTGAGCTGAAATCACCGGATATTGAGGGGAGCAGGCAAGATTGGTGGAAGTTCAAGGATCCTTTCCATCCTGAATTCAGAAAGGATTTCAGAAGACAGTTGCTTGAAAGGAAGAAAGAGTTGGATGATCCGTGGTGTTTTGGGTTTTTTGTGGACAATGAAATTGCATGGGGAAGCTCTACGGCTCTTGCAGAGTGGACTATGCAGTCTCCTGCAACGCAACCTGCTAAAATAGAGATGATAAAATTTCTGAAAAATAAGTATGGATCAATAGAAAAACTCAACTCTGCATGGAAAACAAATCAGGCAGGATGGGATGAACTTCTTAAATTTCAGGGACAACTTCCAGCGGAAGCTTCGGATGATTGCAAAAAATTTACAGAGGTCATAACAGAGGCCTACTTCAAATTTGTAAGAGAGGAGTTTAAAAAAGTAGCACCAAACAAACTATATCTTGGCTGCCGTTTTGCCCGCTCAAACCCGATTGTCCTGAAAATCGCCGCGAAATATTGTGATGTAATCAGCTATAACATATATTCCCGTTCACTGTCAACATTCTCCCTCCCTGAAGGCATTGACAAACCGGTGATGATAGGTGAGTTCCATTTTGGTGCCCTTGACAGAGGACTTTTCCATCCGGGACTTGTTGAGGCAGCAAATCAGCAAAAAAGGGGTGAGGCATACAGAGTATATGTCGAGTCAGCATTGCGACACCCAAATATTATAGGGACACACTGGCACCAATTCTCAGATCAGGCAACAACCGGAAGATTTGATGGTGAGAATTTCCAGGTAGGCTTTACTGACGTTTGTGACAATCCTTATCCTGAAACAATTGAGAATATCAGGAAAGTAGGGTATGTAATGTATGAAATAAGAGCGAAAAAGTGAAACTGGCAGAGAGATACAAAATAGGGCTGTTCATACCATGCTATATCGACCAGTTTTATCCTCAGGTAGGTATAGCCACACTTGAACTGCTCAGAAAACTGGGACAGGATGTCCACTATCCTCTTAAGCAGACATGTTGCGGGCAGCCGCTTGCAAACAGCGGGGCTGAGGATGATGCAAAAGAGGTTTACATAAATTTTGTGAGGAATTTCTCCGAATTCGATTATGTTGTGACCCCCTCCGGGAGTTGTGCCTATCATGTCAAAGAGCATTATGATATATTGGAACAGAGTGAAGATGTTGTTAAAGTCAGGCGATGTACTTATGAGTTGTGTGAATTTATCGCCGATGTTCTGAAGGTTGACGATCTTAAGATAAACTATCCTCACAGGGTAGGTGTCCATCAGAGCTGTCACGGCTTACGCGGACTTAAGCTCGGCAACCCTTCGGAACTTATATCAGCAAGCTATTCAAAGGTTATCTCTTTGTTGGAGAAGGCTGATGGAATAGAGCTGATTAAGCTTGACAGAGAGGATGAGTGTTGCGGTTTCGGAGGAACCTTCTCTATATTTGAACCGGCAGTCTCGGCTAGAATGGGAAGGGACAGAGTTGATGACCATATAAGGAATAAAGCCGAGGTTATAACTGCAACCGATATGTCCTGTCTGATGCATCTTGAAGGCATTATCAGAAGAAACAATAAGAGTATAAAGGTTGTCCACATTGCAGAAATTTTAAACAGTAATACTCTATGACAAGCCATTCGGAAAGAGCCGCACTTTTTCTAAAAGATCAGAATCGGGTCACTTGGCACGATGAGACGCTCTGGATTGTAAGGAAAAAGAGGGACAAGGCTGCTGGTGCGGTAAAGGAGTGGGAGGAGCTTCGTGAAAAAGCCTCTCAAATAAAAGATTATGTGCTTTCAGATTTAGCAGAACTCCTGATCGAATTTGAAAAAAACGCAACACAAAACGGGGCTGTCGTCCATTGGGCTGCCGATGCAGATGAGTTTAACCGTATTGTGCTGGAGATTATACAAAGCAGGAGTGCGCGTAATATAGTCAAGAGCAAGTCAATGCTGACAGAGGAGTGTGGGTTGAACCATTATCTGGAGGAGCATGGGATTGAAATTGTCGACACCGATCTCGGGGAACGAATAATTCAGTTCAGGAATGAACCTCCGAGTCATATTGTACTCCCGGCGATACACCTAAAGAAAGAGGATATCGGAGAGTTGTTCCATGAAAAACTGGGTACAGAGAGAGGTGCCATAGATCCTCAGTATTTAACCAGAGCAGCAAGGGCTCATTTGAGGGGGAAATTTGTAAACGCTCAGGTTGCACTCACAGGAGTAAACTTTGCAGTTGCGGAAAACGGATCTGTCGTAGTCTGTACAAACGAAGGAAATGCAGACATGGGGGTACACTCGGCTCCTGTACAGATACACTGTATGGGGATAGAGAAGATTATACCCAGGATGGAGCATCTTGGTTTATTTACAAGGCTTCTGGCCAGAAATGCAACCGGACAGCCTATAACCACATATACCTCGCATTACCGGACTCCAAAAGAGAATGGGGAGATGCATATAATAATAGTGGATAATGGACGAACAGAGAGACTGGCAAGCAGTGACTACAGAGATGCTCTCAAATGTATCCGCTGTGGGGCCTGTATGAACACCTGCCCGGTCTACCGAAGGAGTGGCGGACACAGTTATGGTTTTACAATACCGGGCCCTATAGGAACAATACTGGCTCCACATTCGGTTCCCGGTAAGATTTTGTACAAGGACCTTCCGGCGGCATCCTCATTGTGTATGTCTTGTTCAAACGTTTGCCCTGTTAAGATTGGCATTCACGAGCAGATTTATAAATTAAGGCAGGAGTTGATTCGAAAGGGATACGGCTCGTTCGTCAAAAGGGTGATTTTAAAGATATCAGGGTTTGTTTTTGCAAAACCTGTCTTATACGATATTTCTGGAAAAATGGTAAGGATAGCATTGAGAATTGTTCCCAGATTTTTGATATACAGTCGCTTAAACACATGGGGCTTGGAGAGGGAATTACCGGCGGTTCCGACACAATCATTTAAAGAGTGGTACAGACAAAATGGAAGCAATCAATAAAAGCAGACAAAAGATAGTTGAAGATGTCAGGAAGGCAACAATAACTGATGGCGTTAATCATGAAATGTCCCGAATATCTTTGATTGATAAAGAGTGTGAATCAGAAGAGAAGCAATGTGAGAGGTTCCTGGAATCACTCAAAACTGCAGGATCAGAAGTTGTTGTATTGGATGTTTCTGAGCTGGAGAGGTATTTGAAAGAGAAATTCCCGGAAATAATTGATTGCCGTGAAAGGATTGTGTGGGAGAGTTATAAGGGGATGAAACCTGTGGAAATGGAGGCAAAAGCCGGACATGTTCTAATTTCCGGGAAATTGGGTGTTGCTGAAAATGGTGCAGTATGGATTGATGAAACCTGCTGTCCTGAGAGATTGCTCCCATTTATTGCCGGTAAATTAATATTGTTAGTCGGTGAGGAGACAATAGTCCCGGACATGCATGCGGCATATGCAATTATTGACGAAAAACTACAAGGTTTTGGCGTTTTTATATCAGGTCCTTCAAAGACTGCGGATATAGAGCAGAGCTTAGTTTACGGTGCTCACGGGGCAATTTCTCTTGATGTTATAATCCTGAGGGGTTAGAATCTCTGTTTTGCGTTATTTTATTAGCTTTTTAGAACATTTTACTACACTTTTTTTATATATTTGTTCATTAGTGTCCACTAAAAATATGGACGATTATAAATTTTAAAAATTAAACAAAT
>JAEAMG010000038.1_pt1 | contig 228722 bp, 204 predicted proteins | sample 8958741 | NCBI WGS metagenome assembly JAEAMG01 (sample SAMN16933256, study PRJNA681125) | bioreactor sludge metagenome | isolation source: anaerobic bioreactor treating anionic surfactant - SDBS | place: India: Bengaluru | collected 2019-02-28 | reverse complement strand
TGGCGTCCCCTAGGGGACTCGAACCCCTGTTACCGCCGTGAAAGGGCGGTGTCCTAGGCCACTAGACGAAGGGGACACACGTACAACATTCACTCCCTACCGCGTTTCGCTGTGTGCTTTACGCTGTAAGTGGCGCGCATTCTATGGATGGATTGAAAGGTCGTCAACCCCCAAGGATAAATTTATTTAAATCAATGACTTCGCCCGCGTTTACCGGCCTGCGCGGGCATTCTGCCCGTCCAGGCCTTGACGCCTATATTCTGGCGCCCGACAAGACGCTATAGTTCACTCCAGCAAATGATGGCAATGTGCAGCTATGCAGGGAACGCCTACCTATATAGAAGAAACTACCTGGGTAACTGGTCGATCAGTCCTATCCGTCGACAAGCCCAGTCACTACACTCCACTGTAAACCCTATCAAAGAGGTCACACCGGTGACACCACTCATGATCACCCTGCTGGTAATAGCCGGGATCGTAATACTGATCGCCATTGGCTACATGAACCATGTGGTGGAAAACAACAAGCTGGAAAAGAAGCGCACCGAGATCGAGCTTAACGATCGCCTGCGCCGTTGCGGTGAGATCACCGAGACATTCCCTGGCCAACTGATGACCCCGGCGCTCAAGCTGTTACTGACCCGCCTGGAGCTCAACGTCAACCAGCGCCTGTTGAACCTCAACAAGACCAGTGCACCGATCAAGGCACGTATCGCTGAGCTGAACACGCTGGTGGGCCAGGGCGAATCCATCCCGGTGAACAACCCGCCGGCGCCGATCCAGACCGAAGCCAAGGCCAAGGACGTGCGCTTCCTGCTGGAAGCCCTGCACGGCCAGGTCACCCGCGCCGCCCAGGACGGTTTCCTGCCGACCAACGAAGCCAAGCACTGGATCAAGGAAATCCGTCATATCCTGGTGCTGCTGCACATAGAATTCTTCAACAACCTCGGCCAGCACGCCTTGCAGCAAGGTCAGCCTGGCCAGGCGCGCCTGGCCTTCGAGCGTGGCGTGCAGTACCTGCGCAAACAGACTGAGCCGGTGCTCTACAGTGCGCAGCTGCAATTGCTGGAAGGTCAACTGGCCCGCGCCAACTCTACCGTGCTGGCTAACAGCAAACAGGCGGCAGAGGAAGTCAACGAATTGACCGAAGGCATGAAAGAAGTCGACGCCGACGCCGAGTGGAAAAAGAAAGTCATCTACGACTGATCTGCCCACTCCCCTGTGGTGAGCGGGCTGCCCGCTCGCCACAACATGCCATCAGTTTGCATCTATCGCCCCGCCCCCGACTAGCGTAAAAAAGTGCCCCTCACTCCGTGAAGTCAGAGGCCCGCTATGCCTATCGCCGTCATTGATGGACAACCGCTGCATTACGTCGACCAGGGCACCGGCCCGGTCGTCCTGCTCGGCTCAAGCTACCTGTGGGACCGCGACATGTGGGCCCCGCAGGTCGAAGCCCTGTCGCAACAGTACCGTGTAATCGTGCCCGAACTATGGGGCCACGGCGAATCGGGCCAACTCCCCGCACGCACTCACTCCCTCGACGACCTCGCGCGCCAGGCCCTGGCCCTGCTTGACCATTTGGAGATCGCGCAGATCAACCTGGTAGGCCTCTCGGTAGGCGGTATGTGGGGCGCACGCCTGGCGTTGCTGGCCCCCGAGCGGATCAACAGCCTGGTGTTGATGGACACCTATCTCGGCGCAGAGCCAGAGTCCACGCGCCAGTACTACTTCTCGTTGTTCAAGATGATTGAAGACGCCGGCGCCATTCCTGAGCCGTTGCTGGATGTGATCGCGCCGATCTTCTTTCGCCCGGACATCGACCGCGAATCAGCGCTGTACCAGGACTTTCGCAAGTCGCTGCAGGACTTTCCCCGGGAACGCCTGCTGCACAGCATCGTGCCCCTGGGTCGATTGATCTTCAGCCGCGAAGATGTGCTGGAACAACTACCGCGCCTGGACGCCGATACCACCTTGGTGATGTGTGGCGAGCAGGACAAACCTCGGCCTCCCGCCGAATCCGAGGAGATGGCCGAACGGATTGGCTGTGCCTTGATCCTGATTCCAGACGCCGGGCATATCTCCAGCAGGGAGAACCCGGACTTCGTCAACGAAGCACTGCTGACGTTCCTCGCCAACCACGCCTGATCGCCGCCCCCTTGATCGCGGCCGCTGTGCTGCGATCAAAGGCGGAAGTGCCCGACCATCCCCTTGAGCTCCGCCCCCAACTGCGCCAGTTGGATACTCGACGCCGCATTGCCCTGCATGCTCAACGCCGATTGATCGGCACTCGCACGAATACTGGTGACGCTACGGTTGATCTCTTCGGCCACCGAGCTCTGCTCCTCAGCCGCAGCAGCAATCTGCTGGTTCATCTGCTGGATCAGCGACACCGCGACTGCGATGCTGCCCAGGGCACTCTCGGTTTCCAGCGCATCGCTGACCGCCAGTTTGACCAGTTCGCCACTTTGCTGGATCTGCTGCACTGATGATTGTGCTGCGCTGCGCAGGGTACCGACCAGCCGCTCGATTTCTTCGGTCGATTGCTGGGTGCGCTTGGCCAGTGCCCGTACTTCATCGGCCACTACCGCAAAACCCCGACCCTGTTCGCCTGCCCGGGCGGCTTCGATGGCCGCGTTCAGGGCCAGCAGGTTGGTCTGTTCGGCGACGCTTTTGATCACGCTCAGCACAGTCCCGATATTCTGGATTTCGGCACTGAGGCTCTCGATGCTGGTGCTGGCACGGGTACTTGAAGTGGCCAGCAACTCGATGCGCTGCAAACTCTGGCGCACCACCTGCTGGCCGCTGTCGACCTTCTCGTCCGCCGTCTGCGCGGCTTGCGCGGCCTCTTCGGCGTTGCGCGCCACATCGTGCACGGTGGCGGTCATCTGGTTCATCGCGGTAGCAACCTGCTCGGTTTCTTCCTTCTGGCTGCTGACCTCGACGTTGGTCTGCTCGGTCACGCTGGACAGCGAATGCGCCGAGCTGGCCAATTGTTCGATACCGGCCTGCAGGCCACTGACCATCTGGCTCAGGCCGTTGCCCATCTGTTGCATCGCCTGCATCAACTGGCCGATTTCATCACGACGGTCGACCTCCATGCGCCCGCTCAGGTCCCCGGCGGCAATCTGTTGGGCCACCGCGATCACACTGCGCAGCGGCGCAACGATCAAGCGGGTAATCACCCAGGCGGCAATCAAGCCCACCAGCAAGGCCAGGGCCGACGAGCCGATGATCAGCATCGCGCTTTTCTTCAGTTGCGCCTGCATCGACAGGTCTTCAGCGTCATAGGCCTGGTTGACCCGGCTGACGACCTGCTCAGCACGATCATGCAGTTGTTTGTAGACGACTTTTTCCTGGGCCAGCAGGCCGGTGTATTCGCCCAGCTTCTCGCTGAACGCGGCGATATGCCCGGAGACTTCGTTGAGCACCGTCTGATAGCCGGAATCCTTGACCGACGTTTTCAGTTGCTCGACCTGGGCCAGGGCCTGGTCAGCCTGCTCGATCTTGCCTTGCTCGGCGTCGTCTGCATCGACCTTGCGGCTTTGGTCCAGGCGTACATGGGCTTCGTTCATGGCCTGCAACATCAAGCGCGAAACCTGACTGACCTGGCCTGCCTGCTCGATAAACTCGGCACCCTCCTTACCTTGGCTTTCCTTGAGGCCGTAGGCCCCGTCGTCCGCCAGGCCGGCCTGCAACACATCCAGGTTATTCGCCACGCTGGACACTGACCAACTGGCCATTTCCAGCGCCAGATCCTTGGTCTGTGTCAGTTCGACAAACTCATCGAACGCCTTACGGTAGGCTGCAAGGGCCTGCTCGACATCGGCCATCACCGGTACATTCGCCGCAGACTGGGCCTTGAGACTGGCCGCCTGGGCCGCCAGCGCATCGACGCTTTCATGCAGGGCGTCGACGGCCTTGGGGTCGGCGTGCAGCGCATAGTCCTGTTCGATCAGGCGCACCTTGAGCAAGCCGCTGTTGAGCGACGACATGGCCTTGAGGCCTTCGAAACGCTGGCCAACGGTTTGCAGGGACCACACGCCGATAGCCGCGACCAAGGCCGTCAGCAGCAGCACCAGGGTGAAGCCCAAGCCCAGTTTTTTCGCCATACCGAGGTTGGCAAAACGTCGTTGCACGCCTGAAATCATTGCACTTGAATCCTCTTGCAATGGCGGATGCCATCAAGCCCGATGGACAAGCAGCGAGATTCGCAACCAGAAGGCACTGAGCACAAGGCATTGGCGCCACAATAATGGCAAAAAGCTACACGCTCGTCGTTTTCAGAATGGTCGAGGTCGATCTGGCGGGCCCCATGGTACGGAACAACGCTAAGGCACGTTGATCAGTAGCATAGGCGACATTGATGCGTAGCCACTCACTGTGCTCGCCAGAAGGACTGAACAACGCCCCAGGCGACAACAACACTCCCAGCTGCCGGGCGCACGCCTGCAATCGCGAAGGCTGCGCCAACCCCGGGCGTGCCCACAGGAACATACCGCCGGAGGGTACGGCGAACACCTCCCACTCTTCGTCCTCCAGCACTTGCAAGGTCACGGCCATTTCAGTGCTCAGCCGCTTGCGCAGGCGCTGTACCCACTTGCGATACGTTCCATTGGCCAGCAAGGTGGCGACCACCGCTTCAGCAAACCGGGAGGTGCCGAAACCGGTCAAGGTCTTGAGGCTGGCCAGCTGCGCAATGATTGCGCTACTGGCGCAGAGGTAGCCCACGCGCAGGGCACTGCTTAGGGTCTTGGAAAAACTCGCGACGTAGATCACCCGATCATCATGGGGCAATGTCGAAAGGCGCGTGCAACTGGCCTGTTGCAGGTCGCCGTAGACGTCCTCCTCAATGATCAGGAAGTTTTCGCGGTGGGCCAGTTCCAGCAAACGCTCGGCCACCACACGGCACAGGCTGGTCCCGGTGGGGTTGTGGTACAGGCTGTGGATGAATAGGCACTTGGGGTGATGCTCCTGTAGCAGCGCCTCCAGCGCCGGGAGGTCGGGGCCGCCTCGGGTGCGCGGTACTTCCAGCAGTTGCACGCCCTGGAACGCCAACTGCCGATAGAGGTTGGCATACCCAGGGGTTTCGACCACCACGCTATCGCCGGCCTTGAGTAGCGTACGTATCAGCAGGTCCTGGGCATGGCTGGCACCTGCGGTGGTAAGGATGCGATCCAGGCTGGTGGCGATATGAATCTGAGTCAGGCGCTTGAGCAGTTGCTCGCGCAGCGCGGGCAGCCCCAGAGGCGTGCTGTAGTTGAACAGCCCGGCAGTGTCGGTGCGCGCAACTTCACGAATGGCATAACTGATGTCATCGCTTTCGCGCCAGGCATCGGGCAACCAGCCGCAGCCCAGTTTCAACTCTCCCAACGGATTATCGGCAAAGGCACCCCACTCGCGCTCCGCCCCCTCATACCAATTACCTTCGTGGGAGACTACGGGCTGGGCCACCACAAATCCTGAGCCCTGCCGGGGCGCCAGTACCCCTTGGGCGACCATCCGTTCGAACGCTTCGATCACGTTGGATTGGCTGAGCAAATTATCCAGGGCCAACTGGCGGACGGACGGCAAGCGTGTGCCGGGGCTCACCCCGTCCTTGCGAATCCATTGCGCCACTGCACTGACGATTTGCTGCACTACCGGTACAAGGGCTTGTCGATCGATCCCTAAATCCATGACCCACTCACTCCAAGTGTCTGTTATCAACCCGAAGAGTTAAGCACAGAAGCCAGGATTTACCGGCCGCATAAATTTATTAAAGTATTGATTTTATTGACTTATTTACCTAATGACACATATTCGGTCACGGCGTTTTGCCAGCTTTGGAAAAGCCCCACGGCCCCCCAGACGTTTTCGAACAAGGGGGCAGTGCAAGGTCCTAGATAGCTGTCGCGCCACCGTCCACGGCCAAGGCGTGGCCAGTGGTGAATGCCGCTCCGTCGCTGCACAGATAGAGCACTGCGCTGGCGATTTCCTCCACCGTGCCGATACGCCCGACCGGGTGCATGGCGGCGGCGAATTCGGCCTTGCGGGGGTCGGCTTCATAGGCGCGCCGGAACATATCGGTATCAATCACCGCCGGGCAGACGGCATTGACGCGGATTTTCTTCTTCGCGTATTCGATCGCCGCCGACTTGGTCAGGCCGATCACTGCGTGTTTGGAAGCCGCGTAGATGCTCATCTTCGGCGCCGCGCCCAACCCCGCTACCGACGCGGTGTTGACGATGGCACCACCGCCCTGGGCCAGCAGCAGCGGCAACTGGTACTTCATGCACAACCACACGCCCTTGACGTTGACGCCCATGATCGCGTCGAACTCATCCAGGCTGCCGTCCGCCAGCTTGCCCTTCTCAATCTCGATGCCGGCATTATTGAAGGCATAGTCCAGGCGACCATAGGCGCTGATGGTCTGCGCCATCAACTGCTGCACATCCGTTTCCTGCGTGACATTGCAGCGCACGAACAGCGCCTCGCCACCGGCCTGGTGGATCAGCGCGACCGTACCCTCGCCGCCAGCCACGTCCAGGTCGGCGACCACTACCTTCAAACCTTCGGCGGCGAACGCCAGCGCAGTGGCGCGACCAATACCGGCGGCGGCGCCGGTCACCAGGGCGACCTGACCGGAAAACGTCATGCTCATGGAAGATGTCCTATAGGGGTTAATTGCAGTGGGCCGAGTCTAGCCAACGCCGAGACGCAGGCGTCAGCACTATCAGAAGGCCGGTTAGTGCTGCATGAGTCATAGTGATAAGGCCGCCGGGCTCACTATCAATGGCACCTATCGATGAGCATTCGCACCCTCGGCTGACCTTGCCCCCTGGCCGTTCAAGGTCTATCAATCATGCTTCACTTCTAAAGAGTCCTTGCCATGACCGCCCAGACCAACCGCCAATTCCTGCTCGCCAAACGCCCGGTCGGCGCAGCCACGCGGGAAACCTTCACCTACCAGGAAGTGCCGGTGGGCACGCCCCAGGATGGGCAGGTGCTGGTGCACAACGAATACCTGTCCCTCGACCCGGCCATGCGTGGCTGGATGAATGAAGGCAAGTCCTACATACCGCCCGTCGGCATCGGCGAGGTCATGCGCGCGCTGGGTGTGGGCAAGGTGATTGCCTCGAACAACCCGAAATTCGCAGTCGGGGACTACGTAAATGGTGCCCTGGGCGTGCAGGATTACTTCCTGGGCGAACCACGCGGTTTCTACAAGGTCGATCCCAAGCTGGCGCCCCTGCCCCGCTACCTGTCTGCGCTGGGCATGACCGGCATGACCGCATACTTCGCGCTGCTGGACACCGGCGCGCCCCAGGCGGGAGAAACCGTGGTGATCTCCGGTGCGGCCGGTGCCGTCGGCAGCATTGCCGGGCAGATCGCCAAGCTCAAAGGCTGCCGCGTGGTCGGCATTGCCGGCGGCGCCGACAAGTGCAAGTTCCTGGTGGATGAACTGGGCTTCGATGCCGCCATCGACTACAAGAATGAAGACGTGCCCGCCGCCCTCAAGCGCGAGTGCCCCAAAGGCGTGGATGTGTATTTCGATAACGTCGGCGGCGACATTCTTGACGCGGTGCTCAGCCGCCTGGCGTTGAAAGCCCGCGTGGTGATTTGCGGCGCCATCAGCCAGTACAACAACAAGGAAGCAGTGAAAGGCCCGGCCAACTACCTGTCACTGCTGGTCAACCGCGCAAGGATGGAAGGCTTTGTGGTGATGGATCACGCGGCGAACTTTGCCGCCGCCGGGCAGGAAATGGCCGCTTGGATGGCCCAGGGCAAGCTCAAGAGCAAGGAGGATATTGTCGAGGGGCTGGAGACGTTCCCGGAGACGCTGATGAAGCTGTTCAACGGCGAGAACTTTGGGAAGTTGGTGCTCAAGGTCAGCTGATACAGGACAGATCCGCTCGTTCCCACGCGTGGGAACGAGCATCGATCAGGCGATCTCGGCGACCACTGCCGCCAACGCCTTGGCCGGATCCGCCGCCTGGCTGATCGGACGGCCGATCACCAGGTAGTCGGAGCCCGCGTCCAGAGCCTGGCGCGGGGTCAGGATGCGGCGCTGGTCATCCTGGGCACTGCCCGCCGGGCGAATCCCCGGGGTGACCAATTGCAACGAGGGATGGGCGGTCTTCAAGGCCTGGGCTTCCAGCGCCGAGCACACCAAACCATCAAGGCCGGCTTTCTCGGCCAGGGCTGCCAAACGCAGTACCTGCTCCTGAGGCTCGATGTCCAGGCCAATACCTGCCAGGTCTTCACGCTCCATGCTGGTCAGCACGGTCACGCCGATCAGCAAGGGCTTGGGGCCGCTGCGCTGCTCCAGCACTTCGCGGCAGGCGGTCATCATGCGCAGGCCGCCGGAGCAGTGCACGTTGACCATCCACACGCCCATTTCAGCGGCAGCCTTGACCGCCATTGCGGTGGTGTTGGGGATGTCGTGGAATTTCAGGTCGAGGAACACCTCGAAGCCTTTGTCACGCAGGGTGCCGACGATTTCCGCGGCGCAGCTGGTGAACAGTTCCTTGCCGACCTTGACCCGGCAAAGCTTGGGGTCCAACTGGTCAGCCAGCTTCAGTGCGGCGTCACGGGTGGGGTAATCCAGGGCGACGATGATAGGAGTCTGGCAGACGGACATTGGAATGGGCTCTCAGGCAAGTCGAAATCGGCGCGGATTGTAGCGCAAGCAGCGCCGTTGCGGGATCCGATGATCGGTAAATACTGACCAACCGCCATCAGGCGGGCATTTAAGGTGATTATTTCAAAGCTGATACATTCACGACATGCCCACAACACGCCCTGCCGATAGCCTCGCCCGCACGACCCACCGACCAGCACTACCAGCCATGGGGCTGGGCGCCTATGCTGACCGTAACAACCAGACAGATGATCGCACTATGCATACCCCTTCCGTCCCCGTGAACGACGAGCAAAAAAGCGCGGTGATCGCCGATGACAAGCGCTGGAACACCCGCGCGCTGATCGTCGACGACGATGTGCCGATCCGCGAATTGCTGATCGACTACCTGGCACGCTTCAATATTTTCGCCACCGGCGTGACCGACGGCGCCGCGATGCGCCTGGCCATGCAAGCCGAAAACTACGATGTGGTGGTACTCGACCTGATGCTGCCGGGCGAAGACGGCCTGACGCTGTGCCGCTGGCTGCGCGCTGAGTCGGATATTCCGATCCTGATGCTCACTGCCCGCTGCGAGCCCACCGACCGCATCATCGGCCTGGAACTGGGGGCCGACGACTACATGTCCAAGCCCTTCGAACCGCGTGAACTGGTGGCGCGGATCCAGACCATCCTGCGCCGCGTGCGCGATGACCGCACCGAGCAACGCGCCAATATCCGCTTCGACAACTGGCGCCTCAACAGCGTATTGCGTCAACTGGTGGCCGATGATGGCTTGGTGGTGCCGCTGTCCAACGCTGAATTCCGCCTGTTGTGGGTGTTTATCGAACGCCCGCGCCGGGTGCTGAGCCGTGAGCAACTGCTCGATGCCGCCCGTGGCCGCTCGATTGAAGCCTTTGATCGCAGTATCGATTTGCTGGTGTCGCGCCTGCGGCAAAAACTCGGGGATGACCCCAAGGCACCGCAGTTGATCAAGACGGTGCGCGGCGAAGGCTACCTGTTCGACGCACGGGATATTGGCTGATGCGTGCCCCCTTCAACACGCTGTTCGGTCGGCTGTTCGGTGTGTTGCTGGTGGCGATTGTGCTGGCCCATGCGCTGGCGTTCTTCTGGTTTCACCACTACGGCCAACCGCCCCCGCCGCCACCGGTGCGGTTTATCGAGTTGCCGGACGGGACCATGGCACCGATGCGCGATAAGCACCCACGCCCCTGGTTTGGCGGCCCGGTGGTGCCCCTTACCTTTCAATTCGTCTCGTTGATTATTGCGGCCTGGTACGGTGCCAAACTGCTAAGCCGGCCGATACAGCGCCTGAGTGAAGCGGCGGAACGCTTGAGCCTCGACCTCGACAGCCCGCCCCTCGATGAATCGGGGCCACGGGAGGCCAAACAGGCCGCCTCGACCTTCAACCTGATGCAAAAGCGCATTCGCGAGCAGGTCAGCCAACGCGCGCGCATGCTCGGGGCCGTCTCCCATGACCTGCGCACCCCGCTGTCACGCCTCAAGCTGCGCCTGGAGCAGATTGAGGACACCAAGCTGCAGGGCCAGATGCGCCAGGACCTGAACGACATGATCGGCATGCTCGACGCCACCTTGAGCTACCTGCACGAACAGCGCACCAGTGAAACCCGGCATTGGCTGGACGTGCAGGCGCTGGTGGAATCGATGAGTGAAAACGCCCAGGACCAGGGCTCCGACGTGCAATGTGCGGGCACCTGCGTGCCCTTGCAGGTGCAACCAATGGCTCTGCGCTCATGCCTTAACAACCTGATCGACAATGCTTTGCGTTATGCCGGCACTGCCCGCGTGGAGCTTGAGGACAGCCGCGAGGCACTGGTCATCCGCGTGATCGACCACGGGCCAGGGATTGCGGCCGATAAGCGCGAGGCGGTGTTCGAGCCATTCTATCGGCTGGAAGGCTCGCGCAACCGCAACTCCGGCGGCGTTGGCCTGGGCATGACCATTTCCAAGGAAGCGGCAGAGCGCCTGGGCGGACGCCTGAGCCTGGAAGAGACCCCAGGGGGAGGCTTGACCGCCGTAATGTGGTTGCCGAGGGCTTAAAGGGGCTTGTCTTCGCGCCGCCCTTGCGCCTGGGTTGCGCTCCAATCCATCAGCAGGCTGTACGCCACCGCCAATAAGGTCGGGCCGATAAACAGGCCGATAAAGCCAAAGGCGATCAACCCGCCAAACACCCCCAGCAGCACGATCACCAGCGGCAGGTTGCCGCCTCGGCTGATCAGGTAAGGCTTGAGCACGTTGTCCACGCCGCTGATGATGAAGGTGCCCCACACGCCGAGAAACACCGCGTAGGTGTAGTCGCCCTTCCACGCCAGCCAGGCCGTGGCCGGGATCCATACCAGCGGCGGGCCCATGGGGATCAGGCTGAGCAGGAACGTCACGATCCCCAGCACCAGAGCGCCCGGCACGCCGGCGATCAGGAAGCCGATCAGCGCCAGCAGGGCCTGGGCGGCGGCAGTGCCGATCACGCCGTTGACCACTCGTTGCACCGTACCGGCCACCAGTTCGATGTAATAACCGGCGCGGTCACCGATCAGTCGTTCCAGCAAGCGATGGACGAACATCGCCAAGCGTGGCCCATCGCGATAGAAAAAGAACACGAACACCAGGCTCAGGGTCAGTTCGAGGATGCCGCCGCCGATCTGCGCACTGCGCGCCAGCAGCCAGTTGCCCACCTGCCCCAGATACGGCTTGATGCTGACCATCAGCGCCGCGCCCTGTTGGTCGATGCTGTTCCACATCGCCACCAAGCGCTCCCCCACGAAGGGAATCGAGTCAAGCCAGGTCGGTGCCTCGGGCAGGCCATCGACCTGAATATCCTTGATCAACGCCACGGCATCGCGCACATGGTCAGCCAGGTTTAACCCCAGCCACACCAGCGGCACCGCCACCAGCAGCATCCAGCCCAAGGTCAGAATGCCGGCGGCCAGGGATTCGCGGCCGCCCAGCCAGCGTGTGAGCAGGCGCATCAACGGCCAACTGGCAAAGGCCAGCACCGCGCCCCAGAACAGCGCCGACCAGAACGGCGCCATCACCCAGAAACTGGCACCAAACAGCACCAGCAGCAGGATTTGCACCAGCAGGCGATCGTTATTGAGCATGGGGTATCTCTAGGAAAAAGGCTGTAGGAAGAGAGTTTAGGCGAACGGCACGGGTCCGTTCGCCCTGTTACGGTCAGCGTATCAGATGCAAATGCAGGCCTTTGGTTTCAGTGGTGCCGGTTTCCAGGCGCGCGGCGCGCACGCCTTTGTCGACCAGGGCCTGGCGCCAGGCTTCGGCTTTCGGGCCGGTCAGACTGACGCGCAAGGTCGCATCGAGGTTCAGACCACGGGAAATCAGGGTCAGCCAGGTGTCGTCAGGGTCGCCACCGAGCGCGGGGAAATCCAGCTCGCCGGTGCTTTTCAGCTCGCGCAACAAGGTGGCCGAGGTGGGCAACAGGTCGCCCAGCGGTGCGCCGGCATCCAGTTGCTCCACATGCAGATAGGCACGACGGTTGCCTCGGGTGATGCCGTAGATGGCCACCAGCGAGTTTTCCTGCGGGGCGGCCAGGCGCAGCAGCAGGTATTCCTGCTGGCCGTCGGCACCTACCAGCTTGGCGTTACCGAAGACTTCGTTGGCCCACAGGCTGCTTTCACCGCAGTCGCGGGCCTGACACCAGAACAACAACTGCGCGCCGTTGGCCTGCAACGCTTCGCGCGTCGACGTGAACGCAGCACTGGAGGTGTGTTCGGCGGGCAGTTCATAAGTAATCGCTGTGGTTTGCCCACGGGCGGTGGCCTGGCCCTCGTAACGCAACTGCCCACTGATCTTGCGGATCGCCCCCATGGGGTAGATGCGTTCCTTTTCTTCAGCAGGGCGGTAATCGACGATCTGTGCGTCGACCTGACGGGCCACGGCAGGTAGATCCTGGCTTCCCGGCACATCGGCGGCGAACACCAAGGGGCTGAAACAGCACAGTCCGAGGGCGCGTATACATCCTTTACGCAGGCTCATCGGATCGGTGAGCCCTGGCCATCGGAGGTCGCTGCGGTGTTGAGTTGGTTCATGGTTGACTCCCTTTCAATCCGCCCAGCCTCGGCAGTTGACCGCCCCAAGTCAAGGCGCGGAGAAGAACCGATTGAAACAGTCTGCAACAAGGACCGCACCGGGCTCATCATTCAGGTGTAAATGATGACCACCTGGCAACGTGGTTACCGTAAAGGGTAGCTGGGAAAGCAATTCGGGATGTTTCGCCAACATGCCGTCGGCGGCGACCACCAACTGCGTAGGGCAACCCACGCGCCGCACGAAGGCCATTGCCTGCTCATCGGTCAGACGCAGTGGCGAAGCCAGGGTCAGGCGACTGTCCGAGCGCCAGGTATAACCGCCCGGCACCGGCATCAAACCGCGCTGGGCCAGCAGTTCCGCGGCTTCACGGCTCACGGCAACCAAGCCTTTCATACGCGCTTCTACCGCCCGATCCAAGGTGCTGTAGACCGGTTTGCGCTTATCCTGCAGGTTCAATTGCGCCTGCAAGGCCATGCCCAAGCGCTCGGCGGCGTTCTTACCGCTGGCCGTGGGCGGGATCACGCCGTCAATTAACCCCAGGTGCGTCACCCGTTCCGGCAAGGCACCGGCCAGCACCAGGGAAACGATGGCGCCGAGGGAGTGACCAAGTAATGCAAAACGTTTCCAGCCCAGTTGCTCGGCGACTTGCAGCACGTCGTGGACGTAATCCCACAAGGCATAACCGGCACCTGTAGGACGATGCGCTGAATGCCCATGGCCCGCCATGTCCAGCGCCACGATACGCAAACCCGCAAGCTTCGGCGCCAGGCGCGCAAAGCTGTTGGCATTGTCCAGCCAGCCATGCAGGGCGATCACCGGCAAACCGTCCTCGGGACCAAACAGATGGGCCGCCAACTCAATGTGCGGCAGGCTCAGGCGAACTTCTTCGACGGGTGTGCTCATGCGCAACTGCGCTCACGGGCTTCCCAGCGGGCGAACAGGGTCTTGATCAAGGTCGCGGTGTCCTGGGGACGTTCGAGGGGAAACATATGGCCGCCGGGCATGGTGAGCATTTCGCCCATGGGCAGACGGTCGACACCGCTGGCGTGGTGACGCATCACCACGCGACTCTGGCGACCGCGCACCACCGCCAGCGGCACTTTCAATTGGCGCACCTGGCCGGGGCTGGTGTGGGGCACGCCCCGGTAGATGCTGATTTCGGTGGCTGGGTCGAAGCGCAGGCGCAGGCGATCACCCGCCTGGTACAGGCCGTGTTGCAGGTAGGCGTCGAAGCATTCCGGGTCGAAGCCACGAAACAGGGTCTTGCCGGCAAAGTAGCTGCGCGCGGCGTCCAGGTCGCTGAATTCCTCACGGCGGCCCAGGGTGCGTCCGGCCGGCGTCAGGCGGTCAATAAAACCGAAGCGCTTGGCGGCGCGGATCACCCAGCGGTCGGCGCGGGTCAATACCGGTGAATCGAGCATCACCACCCCGCGATACAGCTGCGGGCAGCGCATGGCCGCGTGCAAATGCAGCACACCACCCAAGGAGTGGCCCACGCCCCACACGGGCTCCGGTTGCTGCTCCAGATGATGGATCAGTTCGTCCACCAGGTTTTGCCAGTTATCATCCACTGGAAACCTGGGGTCGTGACCGTGCTGCGGCAAGTGAGCCACCGCATATTCCGGAGCCAGGGCGGCAAACAGCTTGCCGTAGGTGGCCGAGGGGAAGCCATTGGCGTGGGCAAAAAACACGTGCTGCGACATAGCGGATCCATCTACAAAAACCGAGATTGATTGTCACCAGCCTCACGCCGCACAGCAATGACCGTAACCGCCAGGAATGATGACACTCACGCCACACCTATCGCGCCGGAGGCGTCTCACCCAAGGGCACCACGGCCATGGTCAGGCGCGAGACACAGTTGGTCTTGCCGTCATCGCTGGTCAGGCGGATGTCCCAGACCTGGGTGGTGCGGCCGATATGGATCGCCTTGGCCACCGCCGTCACCCGTCCGCTGCGCACACCGCGTAAGTGGTTGGCGTTGATCTCCAGGCCCACGCAATAGAATTTGCTCGGATCAACGCACAAGTAAGCCGCCATCGAGCCAACGCTCTCCGCCAGTACTACCGACGCGCCGCCATGCAGCAGGCCGAAGGGCTGGTGGGTACGCTGGTCGACCACCATGCTGGCGGTGAGGGACTCGTCGTCGAAGCTTTCAAAGCGGATGTCCAGCAGCTCACCGATGGTGTTTTTCTGGCTGGTATTGAGTTGCTCGATATTCGGTTGGGTGCGCCACAGACTCATGGAAATTTTCCTTATTGGTTTTATTACGGCCCTAATCCTGCCACAGAACCACTTCGGTGCGCTCGCTCCACCCCTGAAACTGAGCACCGTAAGTCGACTCGATCACGTTACGCTTGATCTTCAAGGTCGGGGTCAGGAAGCCGTTCTCCACCGCCCAACTGTCTTTCACCACCACCAGTTGGCGCAGGCGTTCATGTTTATCCAACGCGACGTTGACCTGCTCCAGCCACTGTTCAAGGCTGCTGCGCAACGCCCGCCGGTCATGGGCCCCGGTCGATAACACGCACAAGCCTATGGGCGCGGTGAGGCCATCTCCCACCACGCACACTTGCTCGATGCGCGCATGTTCGGCCAGGCGGTTTTCAATCGGCGCGGGGGCCACGTACTTGCCCTTGCTGGTCTTGAAGATTTCCTTGAGCCGCCCGGTCAGGCGCAGGCGGCCTTCGGCATCCTGCTCGCCCTTGTCACCGGTGCGCAGGAAGCCATCAGCGGTGATCGTCTCGGCGGTTTTCTGCGGGTCCTTGAAATAGCCGAGCATAGTCGCGCCGCTGCGCACCTGGACTTCGCCGGTCGGATCGATGCGCACTTCAACCCCCGGGCACGGCAGGCCGATCCAGCCGATCGTCTGCTGGCCGGGCCGACACACATGGGAGTAGCCGCAGTTCTCGGTCATGCCATACACCTCGAGTACATCCAGGCCCAGGCGTCGATACCAGCGCAGCAGCGCCTCAGGCACGGGCGCCGCCCCGGACAGCGCAATGCGCAACGCGTCCAGCCCCAGGCCGGCAAGTACCTTATGGCCCACGCGCCTGCCGATAAACGGCAGGTGCAACAGGGTGTCCAGGCGTTTTTGCGGGATTTTGGCATAGACACCCATCTGGAATTTGGTCCAGATGCGCGGCACCCCAAACAGTGCCGTGGGCCGTGCCCTGCGCAGGTCCGCCAGGAAGGTGTCGAGGCTTTCGGCAAAAAACACCGTTTGCCCGGTATAGATCGAGGCCATCTCCACGAACATTCGCTCCGCCACATGGCACAGCGGCAGGTAGGAGAGCAGCCGGTCGCCCTCCCCCAGGCCAAACAATTCAGTGCCGCGTGTGGCCGCGAAACCCAGGGCGCCAAAGCTGTGCATCACGCCTTTGGGCAGGCCGGTGGTGCCGGAGGTGTAAATGATGGTGGCAAGGTCGGACGCGGCCGGCAGCGGGTCATCCTGGATCGGCGCACAGGCTTGCAGGTCGGTCCAACTGAAATCGAACGTGCCTGCCGGGCACAGCGGCAGGTTGATGATCGGCACGCCCGCCGGTATGCCAGGAGCCATGGCGGGCCAATCGTCGAGCTTGCCGATAAAGACCAGCGCCGCCTCGGAATGGGTGAGCACATGGGCGACGGAATCGGCAGTGAGGTTGGGGTACAGCGGTACCGAGACATGCCCGGCCATCCAGATCGCCAGGTCGGCAATGATCCAGTGGGCGCAGTTTTTCGAGATCAGGGCAATGTGCGAGCCGGCAGGCAGTGCCCTGGCACGTAGCCAGTGTGCGGCGCAGCGGGCCTGGTGGCCGGCATCGGCCCAGGTGAGGTGCTGCACCTGCCCTGCGCCAATGGGCTGGACCAGAAAGGTTTTGCGCGGATGCCGCGCTTCACGTTCGAAGAAGACCTGTAACGGCAAACGAAAAGCAACGGGCATGGGACGCGCTCCTTTGTGGTCCGACGATAGCCAACCAAGCACTTGCTTGGCTGACTATATAGCACACACAAAGCAGCGATATGACCTACGGATTCTTCACGCTGACCAGGCTCATCAGCCCCGCCAGCGGGAAGTCGCCCTCCAGTTCCGCCAGGCTGGCGGTGTACATCGGCTGCGGCTGGCGCTGATGACCATGCTGCAAAAAGCTGATCAAGCTGCCGACCAGCGGCTGATGGCTGACCAGCAGCACATTGTCATCGCTGTCGAGCTTGTTCAGAACCTCCAGCGGATTGCCCTCCGGCGTGAGCCAAGGCACCGTGCGGATGTCCGCCTCAAAACCCAGCGCATCCCGCACCAACTGTGCAGTTTGCTGCGCCCGCACGTACGGGCTGGCAATGATCGCGCTGAGCGGCTGGCCGATCAGGTGCGCCGCACTGCGCAACACCTCGGCGCGGCCATGCTCGGTGAGGTTGCGCTCGGCGTCCGTGCGGGCCTGGCCCTCGGCCTCACCGTGACGCAAGACCCACACCTTCATAGCTTCGGCTCCTCATCACGCACCGGGTGCGGCGCCGGCGGCACGCTGTGGGCGGCTTCGCCCTCGGGTGCACGCGGAGTCGGCCAGTCGGCGAACGGCCAAGGCTTCTGCTCAGTGTGGAAGCTGCCAAAGCGGCCGATCTGCGCAAGGAACTGGCTGAGGCTGTCGCCGAAGTTCATCAAGCCCAGGTTTGGCGCGCTGTAGACCAAGCGGTAAATCAACTGCACCACCACCAATGCGCCGAGCAGGAACTGCGCCACCTGCCACACCAGGGCAAACACCAGCATCCAGAGGATGCGCAGGAGGATGGACTCGTACTTGGGGGCTGCTTTCGGATCGTTCATGGCGCGTTCCTCAGTTGAAACCACTGGTGGAAATAAAGTCGACGTCGGTTTTGGGTTCGGCGCGCATCAGCAATTCGATGACCTGGTTCAAGGTGCGCCCTTCAAACAGGATCGCATGCAGCCCGGCGACCAGCGGCATGTACACGCCGACTTCCTGGGCCTTGGCCTTGAGCACCTTGAGGGTGTTGACCCCTTCGGCCACTTCGCCCAGGCGCGTCACCGCGTCTTCCAGGCTCAGGCCCTGGCCCAGGGCGAACCCTACCTGGTAGTTGCGGCTTTTCGGCGACGAGCAGGTGACGATCAAGTCGCCCACACCGGCCAGGCCCAGGAAGGTCATGGGGTTGGCGCCCTGGTTCACCGCGAAGCGGGTCATTTCCGCCAGGGCACGGGTAATCAGCATGCTCTTGGTGTTTTCGCCCATGCCCAGCGCCACCGCCATGCCGGCGATGATCGCGTAGACGTTTTTCAGCGCCCCGCCCAGCTCCACGCCAAAGCGGTCGCCACTGGCGTATACGCGGAAGGTCCGGCCATGCAGCACCGCCTGGACACGCTCGCACAGCTCCTCATCCTCGCTGGCGATCACCGTAGCGGTCAGCGCGTGCTCGGCGACTTCCCGCGCCAGGTTCGGCCCGGACAGCACACCAATGCGCGCCTGGGGAGCGATCTCTGCAAGGATTTCGCTCATCAGCTTGAAGGTCTGCGCCTCGATGCCCTTGGTCAGGCTGACCAGCAGCTTGCCCGCCAGGCGCTCGGCATGGGGCGCCAGCACCGAGCGCAAGGCGCTGGAAGGCAGCGCAACAAAGCACAGGTCGCAGTCCGTCAGGGTGGCCAACAGGTCGGTGACCGGCTCGACCGCCGGATGAATCTTGATGCCTTTAAGGTAACGGGGGTTTTCGCGGTGTACGCGAATCGCCTCGGCCTGCTCGGGATCACGCATCCACTGGCGCACCGGGTGACCGTTCTCGGCCAGCAGGTTAGCCACGGCGGTACCAAAACTTCCGCCTCCCAGGACCGCAATAGGGCGCTGTTCAGTCATATGCAATCCGTTAATCCATACCAGTGGCGATGGCGGCATTATACGGAGCGACCCGCTTGCGGCCAGCCCCCGTATCAAATCCTACGTTCGTCGGGAAATACCATACCCGTGTGACGCAATTGCAAGGGCGACGACTGGCAAATAGCCTCGCCTCAGTTAACATGGGCGGCTATCCGTCATTATCAAGGCCATGTCGTGTATTTGGGCCCTCCTTCCCGTTCATCTCTACTGCTTATGCTGTTGTGCAGTGCACCTGCGCTGGCTGACGACCTGTTCCTCGACAGCCAGCCGCTGCCGCAGGTATTGACCGCCACGCGCCTAAAGCAGTCGGCCGCCGCCGTGCCGGGCAGCATGACCGTGATCGACAGCGAGTTGATCAAGGCCAGCGGCGCAAGGGACATCAGCGAGCTGCTGCGCCTGGTGCCGGGGATGATGGTCGGCTACACCACCGGCAACCAGGCGGCCGTGAATTACCACGGCACCAGTGCCAGCGATGCGCGACGCATGCAGGTGTTGATCGACGGGCGTTCGGTGTACCGCGCGGGCCTGGCCACGGTGGACTGGAGCGACATTCCGGTGGCGATGGAGGACATCGAGCGCATCGAGGTCTTCCGCGGCCCCAACACCGTCAGCTACGGGGCGAATGCCTTGATGGCGGTGGTCAATATCCTTACGCGCTCGCCGGCCAACAGCCATGGCTCACGGGTGAAGGTGATTCGCGGTGAGCGGGGCATCGATGACTTTTATGCCAGCCAGGGCGTGGGCTGGGAAACCGGCGATCTGCGTCTGTCGCTGTCCGGGCAACAGGACGATGGCTTTGACAGCGATGCCGTTGGCGCCGATCGCCGGGACGGCCGTCGCCTCAACCGCTTCAGCCTGGCAGTGAGCCAGACCTTGAACACGCAGCAGAGTATCGACTGGCAACTGAACGCCAAGGAAGGCACTAACCAGCGCCCTTACACCTACGCCCCGGTATTCGCCGGGATTACCGAGGGCGGCGACAATTCCGACGTCACGGCCAAGGACTACGCCGGTTCCCTGCGCTGGAACTTTGATTTCAACCCCGAGCACAGCCTGTATATCCAAGGCTCGGCCCAGCAGTGGGACCGCCGGCAAATCTGGAAGGCCTGCGACGCCAAGGTCTCGTTCAGCCCCGAGCTGACCCAGTTGTGGCAGCTCAACCCCAACTATGCCGAACGGCTGGCCCGGCACATGGACACCTACAGCCAGGGCTCCGCGCCACCGGGCAGTGCTGCCGAACAAGCCTTGGCCAACCAGGTACTGGACCAGTGGCGCAACGGCGCCAACCAGAGCGTCTGCGGTGACATCGACCAGAGCACCCGCGAAAGCCGCTACGACATGGAAATCCAAGACACCCTCAGCCTGTCCGACAGCCTGCGTCTGGTCAGCGGCATGAACTACCGCTACGACCGCGCCGACTCGGATACCTACTTCAACGGCACCTTGGACGACACCACCTGGCGCCTGTTCGGCCAGCTGGAATGGCGCGCCAGTGAGCATTGGCTGCTGCAAGGCGGCGCCATGTTCGAAGACACGCACCTGAGCGGCCATTCGCTGACGCCAAGGGTGGCGGTCAACTATTTGATCAATCCGCGCCACGGCTTGCGCGCGGTGTACTCAGAAGCCATCCGTTCGCCGGACATGTTCGAGAACAACGTCAACTGGAGCTACCGCGTCACCAACCTCAGTTCACCGGCCTATGGGCAGAGTTCCGGAGAGTACTTCGTGAAAACGCGGGGTCCGGGCAACCTCGACAAAGAGCTGATGCGCTCGCGGGAGCTGGGCTACAACGGGTTCTTTGCCGACATCGGGCTGAACATGGACGTGAAGCTGTTCTACGACGAAATCACCGACATGATCAGCTCGCCGCTGCGCAATAACCAGTACATTGCCAGCAACGCCAACAGTTCGCGGTTTACCGGCGCCGAGTCCCAGTTCGACTGGCGCGTAAGCAACGCCGACCGCCTGCGGCTGACCTATGCTTACGTCGACGCCACCACCAGCAACCCGCTGGACAAAGCGCAGACCGCGCGTAACAGTGGCTCGGCCGGCTGGTTGCGCGAATGGGGCCAAGGTTGGTCCAGCGCGCTGTTCTACTATGGCGACGACGCACTCAACCAATATCGTTTCGAACGGGTCGACCTGCGGGTGGCCAAGCGCATTGCCCTGGGCAAAGCCAATGTGGAGCTGGCCGGCATGTTGCAACAACGCCTCGATAACCAGCCCACCACCTGGGCCGATAACACTTACGACCATCGTCACGTACTCTACTTCAGCGCGGAGTTAGAGTTCTGACATGGGCGACTCGTCACGGATGACCTTCTTCTTTATCTATAAGCTCCGGCGACTTGCCGTGCTGCTGGCCGGCCTGTTGCTGTGCGCACCGGCCTGGAGCGCCGAGATCCTGCTGACCGCCGCCGAAGACGGCGCCGGGGTAGAAGCCTTTGCCCAGGCGCTGGCCCAGCAACGTCCCGAAGACCGCATCACCTTCACGCCCCTCGCCGACTTGCCAGCGCCAAGCCACCTGCCCGCCGGCACACGCCTGATCCTGCTCGACCTGCCCGGCCTCGACTGGCGCCTGCGGGATCCCCAAGGCCCGCCGACGCTGGTACTGCGCATCAGTCGGCTACAAGCCCATCAGCGCCCGGAGGCCTCACGGCACGCGCGGGTCAGCCTGTTGTGGAGCGACCCACCGCTGGAGCGGCAACTGCGCCTGATCACCAGCGTCCTGCCCCAGGCACGGCGCATCGGCGTGCTCTACGGCGTCGACAGTGAATTCCTGCTGCCCGAACTGCGCCAGCATGCGGCGGCCTTGGAGCTGGAGATCGTGCCGCAGCGCTGGGACAACACTAACGACAGTCGTCCGCTGCAAAGCCTGTTCAGGAACAGCGACGTGCTGCTCGGCCTCGATGACCCGCAGTTGTACAACCCGAAGACCGCAAAGAACCTGCTGCTGAGCAGCTACGCCCAGCAATTGCCGCTGTTCGGGCCCAACGCAGGGTTTGTCCGAGCCGGCAGCCTCGCCAGCACCTACAGCGACCAGAACGACTGGCTGGCAGTACTCGACCGTTTGCTGGACCAGCCGCCGGCCGGTTGGCCACGCGCGCTGTACCCCGAACACTTCAAAGTCGTGGGTAACGCGCAAGTCGCACGCTCACTGGGCATCGAACAGGTGGACGAAGCCAACGTCGCCGCCCGAATGGCCGAAGGAGAAAAACGCCCATGACCTTGCGTCGCCGTTGGGACATCAATACCCGCACCCAGCTCATCACCCTGGGCCCGGCGCTGTTGCTGACGTTGCTGTTGATCAGCTTCTTCACCTTCGTGCGTATCCAGGACCTGCGCCAGGAACTGGACCACACCGGCCAATTGATCGCCAACCAACTGGCACCCGCCACCGAATATGGGGTGATCTCGGGCAACAACGATGTGCTCGACAGCCTGCTGCGCGCCACGCTGGCCACGCCCCATGTGCGCTTCCTGGAGATTCAGGACAGCAGCGAAAATATCCTGGTGTACGTCGAACAACCCTCGGAGAAACACGACCGCTCGCTGTCGGTAAAAGTGTTCCAGGCGCCGATCCGCCTGCAACATATCCAGCTGGGCAATGACTTTTTCCAGGACAACCTCAATGAACCCAAGGCACCCCGCGCGGATTACCTGGGCCGGGTGATCGTCGGTATGTCCAATGACGCCTTCAGCCAGCGCCAGCAGGAAATCCTGTTCAAGGCCGGTATCCTCGCGCTGTTCGCCCTGCTGTTTACGTTCCTGCTCGCCCGGCGCCTGGCGGCGAGCCTGTCGCAACCGATCAGCGCCATGGGCCATGCGGTCAAGGCCATCCAGCAAGGCGACTACAAAACGCCGCTGCCGATTGTGGATGACTCGGAACTGGGCGACCTGTCGCGGCATATCAACAACCTCGCCGAAGGCCTCAACCAGGCCAGCCGCGAACAACAGCAGGCCATCGCCCAGTTGATCCAGACCCGCGAAGAGGCCGAACGGGCCAACAACGCCAAGTCAGACTTCCTGGCCATGATGAGCCACGAACTGCGCACGCCGATGAACGGCGTGCTGGGCATGCTGCAACTGCTGGAAACCACCGAAATGACCGAGGAGCAGACTGAATACGCGGCGCTGGCCTCCGAATCCACCGAGCACTTGCTCAAGGTGATCAACGACATTCTCGACTTCTCACGCATCGAACGCGCCGCCCTGGAGCTGGAGCATATCCCGTTCAACCTGGCCGACCTGATCAACAGTTGCGCCCAGGCCTTCCAGCACAGCGCCCAGCAGCGCGGGCTGGCGCTCAAGCTGCCGATCCCGCCCGGCATGGACGCACTCCGGGTACAGGGCGATCCGACGCGGATCCGCCAGATCCTGGTGAACCTGATCGGCAATGCCTTGAAGTTCACCGAACACGGCACCGTCAGCGTCGAGCCCCACTGGCAGATCCTCGACCATGAGTTGGTGTGGTTCACCTGCACCGTGCGTGACAGCGGCATCGGGATTTCCGCCGAGCGCCTGGAATTGATGTTCGATGCGTTCCAGCAGGCCGACAGTTCCATTTCAAGACGTTACGGCGGCACCGGTCTTGGGCTGCCCATCGCCCGTACCCTGGCCGAACGCATGGGCGGCACCCTGCGCGCGCAGAGCGAAGAAGGCCGTGGCTCGGTGTTTACCCTGGAGATCCCCCTGGCCATCGACCAGCACAGCCAGCCGTCGATCGTCCTGGATGCCGAGGGCAAGCACAGCGCCGGCGAGGGTCGCCATGTGTTACTGGTGGAGGACAACCCGGTCAACCGCACCGTGGTCGAAGCCATGCTGCGCAGCCTGGGCTTTGAAGTCAGCCTGGCCACCGATGGCGCCGAGGCGATCCGCAGTGCCGAGAGCCTGATTTTCACCGCGATCCTGATGGATTGTCGCCTGCCCTTGATCGACGGCTACGAAGCCACTCGGCAGATCCGCCAACTGCCCGGCTGCGCTGACCTGCCGATCATCGCCCTGACCGCCAACGCCTTGCAGGGCGATCGGGAAGCTTGTCTTGCGGCCGGAATGAACGATTACCTGGCCAAGCCGTTCAAACGCACGGATTTGCAGCAAATCCTGCAGCGCTGGGTGCAATAGCGGCGCGCCATCAGCCAACTCCGACTGGCGTGAAAGACGAAAGTGCGGCAGTCTTAGGCACCCGAACGGGCCCATAAACAGGCTCGGTTTAAAATTTCAGTGAACAAGTGTACATTCAGTGCCTTGCCGCTGTGACTTTCACTACAACGCAATAGTCTATGTGTAGGCTGCCGACATGAGGCATGAACGCTTCATTCGGTTCGGGAAGATTTGCCCTACCCTGCCGCATGGGATTATTGAGGAGCTCGCATGACCAAACAAAACGCCTTTACTCGGGAAGACCTGCTGCGCTGCAGTCGCGGTGAGCTGTTCGGCCCAGGTAACGCGCAACTGCCCGCCCCGAATATGCTGATGGTGGATCGCATCACCCATATCAGCGAAGAGGGTGGCAAGTACGGCAAAGGTGAATTGGTCGCCGAGCTGGATATCACCCCGGACCTGTGGTTCTTCGCCTGTCACTTCGAAGGTGACCCTGTCATGCCGGGCTGCCTGGGCCTCGACGCCATGTGGCAACTGGTCGGCTTCTACCTGGGCTGGCAAGGCCTGCCAGGCCGTGGCCGCGCCTTGGGTTCGGGCGAAGTGAAGTTCTTTGGCCAGGTCCTGCCGACCGCCAAGAAAGTCACCTACAACATTCAAATCAAGCGCGTCCTCAAGGGCAAGCTGAACCTGGCCATCGCTGACGGTTCGGTGACTGTCGACGGTCGCGAGATCTATACTGCCGAAGGCCTTCGGGTCGGCGTATTTACTTCCACTGACAACTTTTAAGGGTTATCCGCATGCGCCGCGTCGTTATCACTGGTCTGGGCATCGTTTCTTGCCTGGGCAATGACAAAGAGACCGTCACCGCTAACCTGCGTGCAAGTCGCCCTGGCATCCGCTTCAACCCGGAATATGCCGAAATGGGTCTGCGTAGCCAGGTTTCCGGCTCCATCGACCTGCCCCTCGAAGAACTGATCGATCGCAAGATCTATCGTTTCGTGGGCCACGCTGCCGCCTATGCCTACCTGGCCATGAAAGACGCCATCGCCGACTCCGGCCTGAGCGAAGACCAGGTATCGAACGTACGCACCGGTCTGATCGCCGGCTCCGGCGGCGCATCGACCCTCAACCAGATGGAAGCGCTGGACATCCTGCGCGAAAAAGGCGTGAAGCGCGTTGGCCCGTACCGTGTCACGCGGACCATGGGCAGCACCGTTTCGGCCTGCCTGGCCACGCCGTTCCAGATCAAGGGCGTGAACTACTCGATCTCCTCCGCATGCGCCACCAGTGCACACTGCATCGGCACCGCCGTTGAGCAGATCCAACTGGGCAAGCAGGACATCGTGTTCGCCGGCGGCGGTGAAGAAGAACATTGGAGCCAGTCGTTCCTGTTCGACGCCATGGGTGCGCTGTCCACCCAGTACAACGAAACCCCGGAAAAGGCCTCCCGCGCCTACGACGCCAAGCGTGACGGTTTCGTCATCGCCGGCGGTGGCGGCATGGTGGTGGTCGAGGAGCTGGAACACGCTCTGGCCCGTGGCGCCAAGATCTACGCGGAAATCGTCGGCTACGGCGCTACGTCCGATGGCTACGACATGGTTGCCCCAAGCGGTGAAGGCGCCATCCGTTGCATGCAGATGGCGATGTCCACCGTGGACACCCCGATCGACTACCTGAACACCCACGGCACCTCGACTCCGGTCGGCGATGCCAAGGAAATGGAAGGCGTGCGTGCGGTATTCGGCGACAAGGCCCCGTCCATCAGCTCTACGAAGAGCCTGTCGGGTCACTCCCTGGGCGCCGCCGGCGTTCACGAAGCGATCTACTGCCTGCTGATGATGGAAGGCAACTTCATGGCCGGTTCGGCCAACATCGACGAGATCGACCCGGTCGTCGCCGATATGCCGATCCTGACCAAGACAGTTGAAAACGTCAAAGTCGACACCGTGATGAGCAACAGCTTCGGCTTCGGTGGCACTAACGCCACCCTGGTGCTGAAACGCTGGCAGGGTAAATAAGCCCCGCAGGTTGATCACATGAAAAAGCCCCGACCGGTTCGGGGCTTTTTTATGGACGACTGGATGCCCCCTTGCAGCCGGTCTCCTGGAAGTTATCAATGCTCCGCCGCATTTGCGTTAGACGAGAACGCAATATCAACGCACACCATCATCGCGAGGCGGTTTAGGCAGGATGGCCAGGAAGTTGTCCATCGCCACTTTGTGGGCAACGTCTTCAGGCAATGCATCAAGGAAGACATCAAAGCGGTGCATTTCCTTACCCAGCTTGTTGAAACGCCCGACGACGTCCGAACCCAGCATAAAGCGCTCCGGGAAGCGCTCTACCAGCGTTACCCACTCTGGCCGAGGCTTACCCGCCTCATCCAGCAAGTACGGCGTGAGCATGCTCCAGGAGAGGTCGATGTACAGGTTGGGGTAGGCCTCGAGCATGCGACTCAACGTCGGCAGCAAAAAGTCCATCTGCACCTGATGGCGGTGAATCTCCTTGCTGGTGCCGGCATGGGCCCAGATAAAGCGGGTGTGCGGGTGGTTGCGCAGTGGCTCTTCAACTTCGGCCAAATACAGCGGGTTGCGCTCGCGCTTGGAGGTGATGTTGGAGTGCAGCATTACCGGCAAGTCGTTTTCCGCCGCCAGATGATAGATGCGCGTCATGGCTTCGTTATTGGCGCGCGGGGTGTCGCCGGAGGTGAGGGCGGTAAGGTCGTCGTGACGGGTGAAGACTTCACCGATGCCCTGCCACAGCCCTGGGTTGAGGTCGAGCATGCGCTGGATATGGGCGGCGGAGTTCTTGTCGTTGGGGTTGAAGCCGGACAGAAAGGGATGAAAGTGTTGGCGCTGTTCAGGTGTCAGTTTATTGACCGCTGCGGCAACAATCACGTCAGTGGCGCTGTACCAATAGGCGTCCGCATCGTCGCCGGCGTAGTAGCGCGGACGCTTGGGTTCGTCTTCGTGCCACTTCTTTGCGACGGGAATGCCGGAAATCATTACATGTTCGATGCGATTTTCTGCCATCGCCTTAAGCAGTTTGTCCATACCCGCCGTTTCCTGGAAGAAATCCACGTAATGCAGGTGCGCGTCACTGTAGGCATAGTCGCGGGCCTGCACGGCAAGGCTGGTGGCGGCGAGCAACAGGGCAAGACTCAGGCGGGTCCAGGGCACGGTATAACCTCGATAAGGGCGAATACCGGTAGACCTTACGCGCCATACCGGGGTTCAGCCGGCAAAAAATGTGGAACACCCCAGTGCCAGCATGCTCTATAACTGCATGACCTTCATCCTGCCACCCCGTGAGGTTTGCCATGCCTGTTACCGTCAATACGCTGAACGCAGACAACTTCCGCCACAGCGTCAACATCAACAACCACGAGCTGTTTACCGACCTGCCCAAGAGCCTGGGTGGTGACGACTCGGCGCCCTCCCCCCACGATTACTTCGATGCCGCGCTGGCTTCGTGCAAGGCATTGACCGTCAAGCTGTATGCCCAGAAGAAGGACATCCCGCTGACCGGCGTGACCGTGGAAGTCACCCACGACGCCACCGAAGAGCAAAAGGGCAAATACAAGCTCAACGTCAAGCTGACGCTCAAGGGCGTACTCACCGACGAACAGCGCGACGAGTTGCACCGCGTGGCCGATCGCTGCCCGGTACACAAGCTGATGACCACCGCCGAGGTCACCATCGAAACCCGCCTTTCGGAAGGTGCGTTCAGCCAATAGCGGCAACCTCTCGTCGAGCGGGTTATGCTCAGTACCATCTAACCCGCTCAGACTGGGACGCACCATGACCCCCCTCACCGTGATCCGACCACGTGCCGAAGATGTCGAAGGCCAGCCGATCCTGCGGCCACTGCCCTCGCGGGAATGCCGCAGCGTCGGACCCTTTGTGTTTTTCGACCATATGCTGCCCACCCGCTATGCGCCGGGCAGCGGCATGGATATCCGCCAACATCCACATATCGGGCTATCCACCCTCACCTACCTGTTTGAAGGCGTGCTGCAGCACAAGGACAGCCTGGGTTCCGACCAAGTGGTCGAGGCCGGGGATGTCAGCTGGATGACCGCCGGCAGTGCGATCGCCCATGTTGAGCGCACACCCGAAACACTCAAGGCCAGCGGTTTCAATATGCATGGCCTGCAAGTGTGGCTGGCATCGCCCAAGGACCATGAAGAGGGACCGGGGCATTACAGCCATCACCCAGCGGCGAGCCTGCCGGTGAGTGACAACCTGGGTGTCCGGATTCGCCTGATCGCCGGCAGTGGCTTCTGCCTCAAATCACCGGTGCCGGTGCTGTCGCCTACGTTGTATGCAGATGTGCAGATGCAAACGGCCACGACCTTGCTGATTCCTGACGAGCACGAGGAACGCGCGGTGTATGTGCTGGAGGGTGAAGCACAGCTGGAGGGCGAGCTGCTTGAAGTGTACAGCCTGGTGGTACTGCCGGCCGGGCAGGCAATGACCCTGTTCGCCGAGAGCGATTGCCACTTGGTGGTGTTTGGCGGAGCACCGCTGGATGGACCACGGCGGATCAATTGGAATTTTGTCGCGAGCAATCCGTTGAAGATCGAGCAGGCCAGGCAACGGTGGGCGGCTGGGGATTGGCCGACGGTACCGGGTGAAACTGAAAGAATTGAGTTGCCGGTGAGATAGCTATCGGGGGCAAGCCCCCTCCCACATTTGAACTGCGCACAGCTTCACAGTCCGCGGTATTTTTCATTCAGTGCATACAGGATCGCGCAGGTTTCGGCATCCAACACACCGCAATAATCCCGCGGCCGAAAGTGCATCTGAAATGCTCGGGTCCGCCGCTCGAACGCCTGGCGATTCTGCGCAGGCTTATAGCCGTAGCGCTGAAATGCCCGCTCCACCTCCACTTCAGGCGGTAAGCCGACACAGAACCGGCGCTGGTACATGGCTCGCGTCGACGGGTCAAACCATGCCCCGATTCCCGCCTCGAAAAAACCGCGCCATGGCAGCCGAGGCCCCGGATCGCTCTTGCGCCAGTAGGCCACGTCCGAATGCCCGAGGATGTCCGTCGGCCCGATATGCGGGTAGCGACCGAGGATGTCGCGCAGCAGTGCGGTCAGGACCTCGATCTGCTCCTCAGCGTACGCAGGAAAGGTCAACACGCCGCCGTCATCCCGCGCCAGGTTAACGATCTCGATACCGATCGAGCAGCCATTGAGGTCGTCCCGCCCGCCCCACTGGCTTACGCCGGCATGCCAGGCGCGCTGGCCTTCGTCCACCAGGCGAAACGCGCGCAGTTCGTCATAACCTGCAGCGCGGTAGCTGGGCTCTTGCGGGTCGGGCAATAGATAGTGAGCGCTGACCCCGTCCTGGGTCAGGCGGCGCAGGGATGACGCAAAAGGTGCCGCGGTGTAATGCAGGATCAGTTGCCCCACAGGCTCGCCATTGCGTTCGTTGAAACCCGTGGCGGGGAAACTGGTGTCGATGACCAACATAAGAACCGTCCTTTTCAATGCAGGCCGAATCATTCGGCCCGTTCAAGCGCAAAAAAACTAGCGCCATCCTGAAGACTTGAACGTCACAGGGGCGGTAACTATTTGGCACTCGAAAGAACGGCGATCAGCATCGCAGCGGCATGCCCAGCTCAACACGCAAGCCATCCGCCTGGCTGTCGAACTTCAACGAGCAGGAACAGCGCTGAACAATCGCCTGCACAATCGCCAGGCCCAGGCCGCAGCCTTCGCTGTTGCCGTTGCGCCAGAAGCGTTGGGTCAGGTATTGCAGGTCTTCGGCGGATATCTGCTTGCCGTGGTCTCGCACGCGGAAGACGACTTGATCGGCAGCGGTGAACACGCTCAGCTCCACTCGGGTGTCGGCCGGGGTATGGCGCAAGGCGTTGTCCAGCAGGTTGCGCAGGGCTGCGACGGCCAGGCCCACCGGCATTTCCACCGGGGTTTTGGTGAGGTTGTCCGCCAGGATCAGGTCGATGCGCGTGTTGTCACCGGCATTGGCGTCCTGGATGGCCAGACGCGCGACTTCCTCCGCGTTGGACTGCACGCCATCGTCAAACGACAGGCTGCCTTCCACCCGCGCCAGCAGCAGCAATTGCTCCAGGGTGCGATGCAAGCGGTCGGCGCCCTCCTCGGCATGGGCCAGGGACTGATCGCGGGCCGCGCCCTCGGTCATGCGCGCCACTTGCAGGTGGGTCTTGATCGCTGTCAACGGGCTGCGCAGCTCGTGGGCAGCGTCACCCGTGAGACGGCGTTCGCGCTCGATGGTCTTGGCGATGCGTTGCAACAGTTGGTTCTGGGTGTCGAGCAGCGGTTTGAGCTCACTGGGCAGCGGGTGGATCTGCAACGGTTCAAGGGAGTCGGCACTGCGGCGCATCAGCGCGTCACGCATGCGGTTGAGCGGCAACAGGCTCTGGCCGATGCCCAGCCACAGCAGGCACAGGCAACCCAACATGGCCACACCCACCGGCACTGACGCCGCGAGCAGGATCGACATATTCAACGCCTCGCGCTCCACCTGACGGTCGGCAGTAGTGATCAACAGGTCGCCACGGGACAGGGTAAAACTGCGCCAGCCCACACCATCGATGACCTGGTCACGAAAGCCGCTCTTGCGCGACTCCAGACCCTCATCCGGCGTGGTATGGCTGCGGGCGAGGATTTCCCCGCGCAAGGAGCTGACCTGGCACGCCATGCCCCCCGGCACATTGAGTTGCTCGGCACTGAAATGCGCGCCGCCGCTCACACTGGCCAGGCCCGGCATCTGCTCCGTGAGCCCCGCGACCATACGCGCCGACGCTACCAGGCGCTGGTCGAGGGAGAACATCATCTGGTTGCGCAGGTCGTTGAGCATCCAGGCGGCCGCCAGTGCCCAGATCAACACAAAAGCGGCGCCCAGCTTGAACGTCAGGCGCAGGCGCAGGCTTTTCACGAAGCATTCTCTCCATCATCTGCCGGGCCCAGGCGATAACCCAGGCCACGCACGGTCTCGACGATGCCATTGCCCAATTTGCGCCGCAGGTGGTGGATATGCACGTTGAGGGCGTTGCTTTCCAATTCATCGTTGAAGCCGTAGACGCTGTCCTTGAGTTGCTCGCTGGACAGCACCCGGCCCTTGTTGTGCAGCAGCGCCTGCAACAGCGCCTGCTCGCGCCGGGACAGGTCCACCGGCTGGCCGCCCAACAGGGTTTCGCGGCTGCTCGGGTCGTAGGTCAGCCGGCCGTGCTCGATCAGGTTGACGCTGCGCCCCGCCATCCGGCGCAACAGGGTTTGCAGGCGTGCGGCCAATTCGCGCAGGTCGAAGGGTTTGAGCAGGTAGTCATCGGCACCGGCTTGCAGGCCGTCGACGCGGTTGGTCACCGAATCCCGCGCGGTGAGGATCAGCACCGGGATCTCCAGGCCCTGGCTGCGCAACTGTTGCAGCAGCTTGAGGCCGTCTTCGTCGGGCAGGCCGAGGTCGAGCACCATGATGTCGAAGGCCGCCGCCTTGAGCATCGCACGTGCAGCCGCCGCCGTGGCCACGCGCTCGACTGTAAAGCCCTGGGCACCGAGGCCGGCCACGATGCCGCTGGCGATCAGTTCGTCGTCTTCACAGACCAGTACGTGCATGGTGAACCCTTCATGAAAGATGGGGGTGATTAAAAATGCAGCGGATTAAGCGCAGATTATGCCGTGAAAAGATGCAAGCTCAGATAATCCCTACACTTTAGAATAGCGCCCGGTTAATCATCGGTTAATCAACGCCACACATTGTGTGCCTCACTTGCATCGAACTAAGGCTTGACCATGCGGCATCTGTTTACCTTTCTGCTGGTGTTATTCGCGGGGTTCGCCCAGGCCGCGCCGGGCAATCCGTTTGAGACCAAACCCGATTTCCTCCCGGTGGGCAAGGCCTTCACCTTTACCTCCGAACGTCTTGAAAGCGGCGAGACCCAGCTGTATTGGCAGATTGCCGACGGTTATTACCTGTACAAGCAGCGCATGAAGTTCGATGGCCTGGCCGAAAAGCCGGCGCTGCCCCAAGGCGAGGCCCATAGCGATGAATTCTTCGGCGATCAGGAGGTGTATCGCCAGGGCTTGGAAGTGAAGATTCCGGCCGGCACCACCGGCCAGGTCAAGCTGGGCTGGCAGGGCTGCGCCGATGCGGGCCTGTGCTATCCGCCGCAGTCGATCACCGTGGATCTGGGCGGCAACCCGGCCGTCGCCGCGACCGCCGAAGCCCAGGACCAGAGCCTGGCCAGCGGCCTGCAACAACGCAGCCTGGGCTGGAGCTTGCTGGTGTTCTTCGGCCTGGGCCTGTTGTTGGCGTTTGCCCCGTGTTCGTTGCCGATGCTGCCGATCCTCGCCGGTCTGGTGGTGGGCAGCAGCGCCAGCCCGCGTCGCGGCTTTGCCCTGGCCAGCAGCTATGTGGTGTGCATGGCGCTGGTGTATGCCGCGCTCGGCGTACTGGCCGCCCTGCTCGGCGCCAACCTCGCCGCGTTGCTGCAAACCCCGTGGATCCTCGGTAGCTTCGCAGCCTTGTTCGTGATCCTCGCCCTGCCGATGTTCGGCTTCTTTGAACTGCAACTGCCGGTGGCGCTGCGTGATCGCCTGGATAACGTCAGCCGCAACCAGAGCGGCGGCAGCCTGGTCGGCGCCGGGATGCTCGGTGCCCTCTCCGGCCTGCTGGTTGGCCCCTGCATGACGGCCCCCCTGGCCGGTGCACTGCTGTATATCGCCCAGAGCGGCAATGCCCTGCACGGCGGGCTGATCCTGTTCGCCATGGGCATCGGCATTGGTGTGCCGCTGCTGTTGCTGGTCACCGTGGGCAACCGCTTCCTGCCTAAGCCGGGCACTTGGATGAATGTACTCAAGGGCATCTTCGGCTTCCTGTTCCTGGCCACCGCCGTGCTGATGATTCGGCCTGTGGTCGGCGAAAACCTGTGGCTCGGCCTGTGGGGCGCATTGGCCATGGCCATGGCCTACTGCGGCTGGCGCCTGGCCCAGGATTTCGGGCGGGTCGCCATGCTGTTCGGCGCCGGTTCCGTGATCGTGGGATTGTGGGGCGGCCTGCTGCTCGTTGGTGCAGCGGGTGGCAGCGATGACCTGTGGCAACCGTTGAAGGTCTACAGCGGCTCGCAGACCACTCCCGCGCCCTCCGCCCACGAAGCCTTCATGACCCTCAATGACCCCGCCGTGCTGCAAAACCAGCTCGACAGCGCCAAGGCCCAAGGCCAGTGGGTACTGGTGGACTATTACGCCGACTGGTGCGTGTCGTGCAAAATCATGGAAAAGCAGGTGTTCGGCAAGCCCGAAGTGCTGGATGCGCTGAAAGACGTGCGCCTGCTGCGCCTGGATGTCACCGCCGACAACGCCGCCAGCCGCGAGTTGCTGGGCCGCTACAAAGTGCCGGGCCCGCCGACCTTCCTCTGGATCGGCCCCAACGGTGAAGAACGCCGCGCCCAACGCATCACCGGCGAGGTGGGTGCCGAGGCGTTCCTGCAACGCTGGAACCAGACCCGGGACGCCCTCTGATGCTGACCCTGACCATCGGCACCTTCGCCATCGCGCTGAATCATATCCTGCTGATCAGCGCGTTGATTCTTGCCACCCTGGTGGGCTGGCGCGTGGCCAAGCGTGGCGGTGAGAATCCGGAATCGGTGCTGTTCAGCCTGTTCCTGCTGGGCATGCTGGCCGCCCGCGTCAGCTTTGTGCTGATGTACTGGAGCTACTACAGCAACGACTGGCTGCAGATGGTCGACCTGCGCGACGGCGGCTTTCTCGCCTGGCCCGGTATCGTCGTCCTGATCCTCGGTGCGCTGCTCTATGGCTGGCGTCGCCCGGCGCTGCGCAAGCCGCTGAGCGCCGGGGTCATCACCGGCCTGGTGTTCTGGGGCATGACCAGCCTGGCCCTGAACCTCTACGACAAGGGCACGCAACTGCCGCAGATCACCTTGCGCAATGCCGATGGCCAAGAGGTGCAACTGACCGATTACAAGGGTGGCCCGCTGGTGATCAACCTGTGGGCCACCTGGTGCCCGCCGTGCCGCCGCGAAATGCCGGTGCTGGAGCGTGCGCAACACCAACGCCCCGACGTGACCTTCCTGTTCGTCAACCAGGCCGAAAGCATGCAAAGCGTCAGCACCTACCTGGCCACCCAGGGCCTGACGCTCGATAACGTATTGTTCGACGCCAGCGGCCGACTCGGCCAGGCCGTGGGTTCCATGGCCCTGCCAACCACGCTGTTCTACTCAGCCGACGGGCGCCTGATCAACAGCCACCTGGGCGAGTTGTCCCAGGCCAGCCTGGCCCGTGCCATGGAACCCTTCGACACCGCCACGACAAGGAAACCGACATGCCTCGCCTCCGCCACCTGCTGACCCTGCTGCCGCTGACGCTCGCGGCGACCCTGGCCCAGGCCGAAGACTGGCCGGCACCGATCAAACAGATCGAAGCCAAGGGCGCCAAAATCATCGGCAAATTCGACGCCCCCAGCGGCCTCACCGGCTACGCCGCGCAATACCAGAACCGCGGCATGGCCCTGTACCTGACTGCCGACGGCAAGAGCGTGATCGCCGGCAATCTGTACGACGCCCAGGGCAATGACCTGAGCAGCGCGCCCCTGGAAACACTGGTGTATGCGCCGATGGCCAAGGAAGTCTGGGCCAAGATGGAAAAAAGCAGCTGGATCCAGGACGGCGACAAAAACGCGCCGCGCATCGTCTACCTGTTCAGCGACCCCAACTGCCCGTACTGCAACATGTTCTGGGAACAGGCGCGGCCATGGGTAAAAGCCGGCAAGGTGCAGTTGCGCCACATCATGGTCGGCATCATCCGCGAAGACAGTGCCGCCAAGTCGGCCGCCCTGTTCGCCGCCAAAGACCCGCAAAAAGCCCTGGAAGAACACGAAGCCGCCGGCAAAGGCAGCAAATTGCAGGCGCTGGCCAAGATCCCGGCGGAGATCGAAGCCAAGCTCGATGCCAATATGAAGTTGATGGATGAGCTGGAACTGTCGGCGACGCCGGCGATTTTCTACCTGGATGACAAGGGTGGCTTGCAGCAACAGCAAGGCGCACCGTCGCCGGAGAAGTTGGTGAAGATTATGGGACCGAAGTAAGCGGCGCCTGGTCTGACGCCATCGGGGGGCTTGCCCCCGATGAGGCCCTCAAAGACGGCGAAGATCAGAGCCCTTCCAACTCCGCCATCAAATCACTCAACCGCTCCACCTTCTCCGCGCTGATCTCATTGGCCGCCAACCCCTCGATGTACTCGGCCAATTGCGCCACCGTGCTGCACTCGAACATCGCCCTTAGCGGCACATCCCGCTGCAGGGTCTTCTGCACCCGTGAGGCAATCTGCGTGGCCAGCAACGAGTGCCCGCCCAGTTCAAAGAAGTTGTCCTGCACGCCTACCCGTTCGACTTTCAGCACCTCGGCCCAGATCGCGGCCAAGGTGTTTTCCAGTTCGTTGCGCGGCGCCAGGTAGTCCTGGCTGTGCAACTGGCCAATCTCCAGTTCAGGCAGGGCCTTGCGGTCGAGTTTGCCGTTGGCGTTGAGCGGCAGGCGCTCGAGCCATAGCCAATGCAGCGGCACCATGTACTCCGGCAGTTCAGCGCGCAGGCGTTGCTTGATGCGGTCCAGGCGTTCGCTCGGGTTGAGGGTTTCATCGGCGGCCACCAGGTAACCCACCAGATGCTTGCCGTTGACGCCTTCCTGCACGCCCACCGCCGCATCGCGCACGTGCAGTTGCTCGTGCAGGCGCGCTTCGATTTCACCCAGCTCGATGCGGTAGCCGCGAATCTTCACCTGATGGTCGATACGCCCGACGTACTCCAGCACGCCATCGCTGCGCCGCCGTGCCAGGTCGCCGGTACGGTACAGGCGCTCGCCCGGTGCGCCGAACGGGTTCGGCACAAACACCTGGGCGGTGCGCAGCGGATCGCTGACATAGCCGCGGCCGACCCCGGTGCCGGCCACGCACAGTTCACCGACCGCGCCCTGGGGCACCAACTCCAGCGCGCCATCCACTACGTACAAACGGTTATTGTCGGTCGGCGTCCCAATCGGCAGGTAAGTGCCACGGGTGGACGCCGGATCGACGCGGAAGAACGCCACGTCGTCAGAACATTCCGCCGGGCCATAAGCGTTGACCAAGCCGATGTCCGGGTAACGCACCAACCACTGGTGCGCCAGTTCCGGCGGCATCGCTTCACCGGTTGGCAGCATCCAGCGCAAACCTTCCAGACTGATTCGATCCTGGGCGAGCATGCCCTGGATCAGCGATGGCACGCTTTCCAACACGCTGATGCCGTGTGCCTGCACATGTGCCAGCAAGCCCTGAGGATCGTGGGCGATGCTGTTCGGGACAATATCCACCCGCGCACCGAACAGCGGCGCGGCGAGGAATTGCCACACGGAAATATCGAAGCTTTGTGAAGCGGTCTGCGCGATCACATCCGTTGCGCTCAGTTGCAGGTACGGCACCTTGCTCAATTGGTTATTGAGCATGCCGCGCTGTTCGACCATCACGCCTTTGGGCAGGCCGGTGGAGCCCGAGGTGTAGATCACGTAGGCAAGGTTGTCCGGGCCGCTGTAGATGCCCGGATTTTCCCCACGGGCAGGCACCTCCTCCCACACCAGCAACTGGCAGTCGACACCGTCCAGCAACTCGATGGCCTGCTCACGGCACGCCTCGGTGCATACCAGCAACGGTGTGCGACTCAGGTCAATGATGCGGCTCAAGCGCTGGCTCGGCAGGCCCGGGTCCAACGGCAGGTAGCCGGCGCCGGCCTTGAAGCTGCCGATGATCATGCCCAGCAGGTCAAGGCTACGCTCAGCCAGCAACGCCACCGGTTGGTCCAGGCCGACGCCCGCCGCAATCAGCGCATGACCCAGGCCGTTACTGCGGCGGTTCAACTCGTCATAGGTCCATTGCTGGTCCAGGCAACTGGCGGCGATGCGCTGCGGATGCGCGCTCACCTGCGCCTCGAACAACTCGATATAGCTGCGCTCCAACGGGTAGGCGTGTTCGCTCTGGTTGCAGCCGTCCAACAGGAACGCGCGCTCCTGCTCGCCCATCAGCGGCAGGTCGGCCATATCACCGTGGAAGCCCTGCACCAACGCCAGCAGCAGGCGCTTGAATTCACCGAGCATGCCTTGCACGGTGGTTTCGTCGAAGTAACGCTGGTCGTAGGACAGGTGCAGGCCGAGGTCATCGCCCGGATAGCACACCGCAGTCAGCGGGAAGTTGGTGTGGGTGCGGCCGGAGTCCGAGGTCGCGTTCAGGCTTTGGGCGCGGTCCAACACCGAGACTTCCACCGGGGCGTTTTCAAACACGAACAGGCTGTCGAACAGCGGCTGGCCCTTGGGCAACTCGCTGTGCTCCTGGATCGTCACCAGCGGCAGGTATTCGTACTCGCGCAGCTGCATATTGCTGTCGAGCAACGCGCTCAACCACTGGCGCACGCTGCAACGTTGGCCGTCCTCGGGCAGCTTCACCCGCAGCGCGATGCTGTTGATAAACAGGCCGACGGTGCGTTGCATCTCGGGCATTTCTACCGGGCGCCCGGCCACGGTGACGCCGAACAGCACGTCACGGTCGCCACTCAAGCGTCGCAGCACCAGCGCCCACGCCGCCTGGGCAAAAGTGTTGACGGTGAGTTGATGGGCCTGGGCCAGTTCGCGTAGTTGCGCACCATCACGGGCGTCGAGCCGGGTGTAGCAGTCGCCCACCACCATGCCGCCGCTGTGGCCGGCATGTTCGCGCAGGAACGGCCGGTCGCTCGGGATCGGCGTGGTGCGCTCGAACCCTTGCAGGTTTTGCTGCCACCACTGGCGTGCTTCGGCGAGGTTCTGGCGTTGCAGCCAGGCGATGTAGTCGCGGTAGCGCGGTGGCGTGGCCAACTGCGCGTCGCGACCTTCGCCGAGGGCCGTGTAGAGGTCGAAGAAGTCATTCATCAACAGCGAACGGCACCAGGCATCAATAAGGATGTGGTGGTTGCTCATCATGAACCAGTAGCGCGCTTCACCGACACGGATCAACCGCAGGTGAAACGGCGCCTGGTTGAGCAGATCGAAACCGGCTTCGCGCTCGGCCTTGAGCAGCGCTTGCAGGCGCGGTTCATGTTCGCTTTGCGGATCGGCACTCCAATCCAGGTACTCGATCGGCGTGCTGCCCGGCTTGTGGATCACTTGCAGCATGTCTTCGCCGACGTTCCAGCAGAACGAGGCGCGCAAGGCTTCGTGGCGGGCGATCACCGCTTGCCAGGCCTGGGCGAAACGCTCGGGGTCCAACACGCTGTTAATGCGGTAGCGGTCCTGCATGTAGTAGAGGCCGGTGCCCGGTTCAAGCAGGGTGTGCAGCAGCAACCCCTCTTGCATCGGGGTCAGCGGGTACACATCTTCGATGGCGCTGGCCGGTACCGGCAACGTATCCAGTTGCGGCTGGGTCAGGCGGGCCAGGGGGAAGTCGGACGGTGTCAGGCCGCCAGCGTTGTCCTCAAGGCAGTGGGCAACCAGGTTGTGCAGTTCGGCCAGGTAGGCCTGCGCCAGTTCCTGGATGGTCTGTTGGTCGTGGCGTTCGCGGCTGAAGGTCCAGCGCAGCACCAGTTCGCCGCCGTACACCTGGCTGTCGACGCTCAGCTCGTTGGGCAGCGGTGCGTCCAAGTCATGGGCCAGGCCCGCCGATTCGTCCAGCGGGTGGAACAACGCATCATCGCCAAAGCTCTGGTCGAACTGGCCGAGGTAGTTGAAGGTGATCTGCGCGCTTGGCAGCGCGGCCATGCGTTGTTTGCACGCGTCGTCCGCCAGGTAGCGCAGCACGCCATAACCCAGGCCTTTATGGGGCACGGCACGCAGCTGTTCCTTGATCGCCTTGATCGAGTCGCCCTGCCCCACGTGCGGGGTCAAGCGCAGCGGGTAAGCGCTGGTGAACCAGCCGACGCTGCGGGTCAGGTCGATGTCGTCGAACAGGTTTTCGCGGCCATGGCCTTCGAGTTGGATCAGCGCCGAATCATGCCCACTCCAGCGGCACAGCACACGGGCCAGTGCAGTCAGCAGCAGGTCGTTGACTTGGGTGCGGTAGGCGCTCGGGGCCTGTTGCAGCAATTGGCGCGTGTGTTCGGCATCCAGGCGTACGCTGACGGTGGCGGCATCACGATTGCGCCGCGAACCGTGCGGGCGGGCCACGGGCAATGCCGCGTCAGGACCGGCCAACCGGGCCTGCCACACGCTCAACTCTTCACGCAGGGATTCGCTGCCGGCATACGCCTGCAAGCGCGCCGCCCAGTCACGCAGGGCGCTGGTCTTGGCCGGCAGGCTGACGGACTGGCCGTCGCTGAGCTGGCGGTAGACGTTTTGCAGGTCCTCGAGCAACACGCGCCACGACACACCGTCCACCACCAGGTGATGGATCGCGATCAGCAAGCGTTGCTGACCTTGCGGGCCGTCCACCAGCAAGGCGCGCAACAGCGGGCCGTGTTCCAGGTCTAGGCTGCGCTGGGTGTCGCTGAACAGCGCAGTGCACTGCGCCATATCGCGCACTTGCGCCTGCATCAGCACGCCGCCCTGGGGCACGGCCAAGTGTTCGGCATGCCATTGCGCATCGCGCCGGGTGAAGCTCAGGCGCAGGGCGTCGTGGTGTTCCAGTACCGCCAGCAGCGCTTGCTCCAGGCGATGAGGCTCGAGCAGTTGCAGCGGTTTGAGCACCAGCGCCTGGTTCCAGTGCTGACGCGCTGGAATATCGGTGTCGAAGAACCAGTGCTGGATCGGCGTGAGGCCCGAGCGACCGGTGAGCAAACCTTGCTCGGCGATGACCTGCTCGGCGCGCGTGGCGACCGCGGCCAGGGTTTGCACGGTCTGGTGCTGGAACAGGTCACGAGGGCTGAAATGAATCCCCGCCTGCCGCGCGCGGCTGACCACCTGGATCGACAGGATCGAATCGCCGCCCAATTCAAAGAAGTTATCGTCGAGGCCGACTTGCTGCACGTTCAACACCGCGCACCAGATCGCCGCCAAGGTGCTTTCCAGCTCGTTGCGCGGGGCCACGTAGTGTTGGCGATTGGCCTCGGGGTCGGGTTGCGGCAAGGCGCGGCGGTCGAGCTTGCCGTTGGCGGTCAGCGGCATGCTGTCGAGGACGATCAGGTGCGCGGGCACCATGTAGTCCGGCAGCTGTTTATGGAGATGGGCCTTGAGATGCGCCTTGAGCGCGTCACGCAAGGTGGCGTGGTCGGCGTCGCTGACCAGGTACGCCACCAGCTGCTTGCCACTCGGCGAATCCAGCGCCAGCACCACCGCCTCGCGCACGGAGGCATGCTCCAGCAGGCGGGTTTCGATCTCGCCCAGCTCGATCCGGAAACCGCGAATCTTCACCTGATGATCGATGCGCCCCAGGTACTCCACCAGGCCATCGGCGCGTTGGCGCACCAGGTCGCCGGTGCGATACAGACGACCGCCATGGCGGGCAAACGGGTCGGCGACAAACCGCTCCGCCGTCATCCCCGGACGTTCGTGGTAACCCTGGGCCAAGCCAGCGCCGCCGACATACAACTCGCCGGTCGCCCCTTGCGGAACCAAGGCCAGGTCGGCGTCGAGAATGTAGGCCACGCGGGCGCCGATGATGCTGCCGATCGGCACGCTGCCGGCGCCCTCTTCCAACTGCTGCGGCGCGAGGCTGGCCAGCGGCATGACCACGGTTTCGGTCGGGCCGTAGGCGTTGAAAAACACCTCGGGCTGGAACGCTGCGCGGATACGCTGCAGGTGTTCGCCGGTCAGCGCTTCGCCGCCGGTGATGCACATGCGCACCGGCAAGGTCTGGTGCTGGGTCGCCAGCCACTGCGCCAACTGGCTGCCGTAGCTCGGGGTAAAACCAAGGATGTTGATGCGATGGGTACGAATCAGCCCGCAGATTTCCTCGGCATCCCATTGGCCCTGGGCGCGCAGGACCACTTGCGCACCGCTGAGCAACGGCACCAACAGACGCTCGGTGGCGGCGTCGAAGTTGATTGAATAGAAATGCAGCTCACAATCGTCCGGGCGCATGCCGAAGCGTTCGATCACGGCCTGGCAATGCATGGCGATTTCACCGTGGGACACCACCACGCCCTTGGGTTTACCGGTGGAGCCGGAGGTGTAGATCAGGTAGGCCTGATGTTGCGGCACGCTGATAAACGGCAGCTCGCCGGCCGGGTAATTCGCCAGCACCGGCAAGTCATCTTCCAGGCACCAGCAAGCCACGGTCGCCGGCAATTCGCCGAGGGCTTCGAACATCGCTGCATCGCTGAGCAGCAGGCCGATGCCGCTGTCTTCGATCATGTAGTGCAGACGGTCCAGCGGGTATTCCGGGTCCAGCGGCACATACGCGCCACCGGCCTTGAGGATCGCCAGCAGGCCGATGACCATTTCCAGCGAGCGCGGCAGCGCCAGGCCGACACGCACCTGCGGGCCGACGCCACGCTCGCGCAGCATCCACGCCAGGCGGTTGGCGCGAGCGTCCAGTTCGGCATAAGTGAGGGTGACACCGGCAAAGGTCAGCGCCGGGGCCTGCGCATGCTTGAGCGCCTGACGGCTGAACAGTTGATGGATGCACTGGTCGAGGCGATGCTCGCCGGCTTCCACACCCAGGCTGTCCCGCAACGCACGTTGCTCGGTGGCGCTCAGCAACGGCAGTTCGCTGAGACGTTGTTGCGGGTTGGCGATCAAGGCTTCGAGCAGGTTGCGCCAATGCTCGGCCATGCGCGCGATGCGCGGTTCGTCGAACAGGTCGGTGCTGTAGGTCAGGCAGCAACCCAGGCGGTGATCGAGGTCGGTGACTTCCAGGTTGAGGTCGAACTTGGTCGCGCGGGCATCGTTGGCCAGGTATTCCACGGTCATGCCGGCCAGTTGGCGGCTCTGCTGGAATTCCCAGCGCTGCACGTTGCACATCACCTGGAACAGTGGGTTGTACGCCGCGCTGCGTGGCGGTTGCAGGGCTTCCACCAGATGGTCGAACGGCAGGTCCTGATGGGACTGGCCTTCGATCACGGTGTGACGGACCTGCTCGAACAGCTCAGCAACACTCATCCGCCCAGTGAGCTGGCAACGCAGCACCTGGGTATTGAGGAACGCCCCGATCAGCCCTTCGCTTTCCGGGCGAATGCGGTTGGCCACAGGCGCGCCGATGCGCAGGTCGGTCTGGCCGCTGTAGCGGTAGAGCAACACCGCCAGGGTGGCGGTCATGGTCATGAACAGGGTCAGGCCACGTTCGGCGTTGAAGGCACGCACACGAGCGGCGAGATCGTCGCTGAGGTCGAAGCGGTACAGCTCGCCCCGGTGACTTTGCACCGGTGGCCGTGGACGGTCGCCGGGCAATTCGAGCAACGGGTGTTCGTTGCCCAGTTGCGCAGTCCAGTAATCCAGCTGGCGTTGGCGCTCGCCAGACTCCAACCATTGGCGTTGCCACACGCTGTAATCCAGATACTGCACCGGCAACGGTGGCAGCGGAGACAGGCGCTCATCGATAAACGCTTCATACAGCGCGCTGAGTTCACGGGCAAAGATGTCCATGGCCCAGCCTTCGGTGACGATATGGTGCAGGGTCAGCACCAGGTAGTGCTCCTGCTCACCGGCCTTGACCAGGCACGCGCGCAGCAGCGGTCCGGTCTCCAGGTTGAACGGCGTGTGGGCCTCAACATCGGCCAGTTGCCGCAAACGCTGCTCGCGCTCGCTCGCGTTCAACGCAGACATATCCTGCCAACCCATGCGCAGGCCGGTCTGCGCCGAGACCTTTTGACAGGCTACGCCATCGACGCTCGGAAAGGTGGTACGCAGGGTTTCGTGGCGCATGATCAAGGCCTGCAACGCCGCCTCGAAACGCCCCACATCCAGCACGCCACGCAGGCGCGCCATGCCGCCGACGTTATAAGCCGGGCTGTCCGGTTCCATCTGCCACAGGAACCACATGCGCTGCTGGGAATACGACAACGGCACGGGCGCGCTGCGGTCGACGGTGGCGATTGCGGTTTGCTGGTTGCGTTGGCCGCTGGCCTGGATCAGGCCGACTTGCTCGGCAAAAGCGCCCAACTCACTGGCCTCGAACAAGGTGCGCAACGGCAGCTCGACGTCGCAGGCCTGGCGGGTGCGGGAGATGATTTGCGTGGCCAGCAACGAGTGGCCGCCGAGGGCGAAGAAGTCATCGCGCAGGCCGATACGAGGCAAGCCCAGCACTTCCCGCCAGATCGCTGCAATCTGCTGCTGCAAGGGTGTTTCGGGGGCGATGTGCTCGCGGGTTTGCCACACCGGCGCCGGCAATGCGCGACGGTCGAGTTTGCCGCTCGGGCTCAGGGGCATCGCGTCCAGGCGCATCAGTTGCGCGGGCACCATGTACTCCGGCAGCTCGGCGGCCAGGGCGGCTTTGACGTCCTGTTCGTCCAGCGCGCTATGGGCGGTGTAGTAACCGATCAACTGGGCGTCACGCACCAGCACCACGGCCTGGGCGATACCGTCCAGGGCCAGCAGGCGCGCTTCGATTTCTTCCGGCTCCACCCGGAAGCCGCGCAGCTTGACCTGCTGGTCGAGACGGCCGAGGTATTCAAGCACGCCATCCGCGCTCCAGCGTGCGCGGTCACCGGTGCGATACAGGCGCGCGCCGGCCTCGCCCAGCGGGTCGGCGACAAAGCGCTCAGCGGTCAAACCGGCACGCCCAAGGTAACCGCGCGCCAGGCCGATGCCGCCAATGCACAGTTCGCCCGGCACACCGGCCGGCAACGGGTTGAGCTGCTCGTCCAGCACGCGGCAGATCACATTGCCCAGCGGCCGGCCGATCGGCGAGCGCTCGCCATCCTCGGCAGTGCAATGCCAGTGGGTGACGTTGATCGCCGTCTCGGTCGGGCCATAGCGGTTGTGCAGTTGCACCGGCGGCAACTGCGCCAACACGCGATTGCGCAACTCGGCGGGCAAGGCCTCGCCACCGGAGAACAGGCGCCGCAGGCTGGTGCACTCAGGTACCAGCGGTTCGTCGATAAACAGCTGCAACAGCGGCGGCACAAAGTGCAGCGTGGTTACGCCGTGCGCCTGCACCAACTGCGCGATGCGGTGCGGATCGCGATGTTCGCCAGGGCCGGCCAGCACCAGGCGGCAGCCGGTGATCAGCGGCCAGAAACACTCCCACACCGACACGTCGAAACTGATCGGTGCCTTTTGCATCAGCACGTCGCTGTCATTCAGTTGATACGTGGCCTGCATCCACTGCAAGCGCTCGGCCAGGGCCGCGTGGGTATTGCCCACACCCTTGGGCTGGCCGGTGGAGCCGGAGGTGTAGATCACATAGGCGAGGTTGTCGCCGTGCAGGTGCAGGCCCGGTGGCTGGGTCGGCCAACCGTCGAGGTGCAGGGTGTCCATGGCAATCACGCACACGCCTTCGGCATTCGGCAAGTGTTCCAGTAACGCGGTCTGGGTCAGCAGCAGGTGCACGCCGCTGTCCTTGAGCATGTAGGCCAGGCGCTCGGCGGGGTAATCCGGGTCCAGCGGCACATAGGCGCCACCGGCCTTGATGATCGCCAGCAGGCCGACCAGCAACTGCGGCGAACGCTCGGCAGCGATGGCCACGCACACGTCCGGGCCGACACCTTTGTCGCGCAGGTAATGGGCCAGGCGGTTGGCCTGGGTGTGCAGCTGGGCGAAGGTCAGGCTGCCGTCCTGCCAAACCAGCGCGGTGTTGTCCGAGGTGTGCTGATTGAGCAGTTCGGGCAGCCATTGTTGAGCGGGTGCGCACGGCGCCTGGCACCACGTTTGCTGTTCATCCTGCTGCATCAGCTGGATGTCGCCGAGGGCTTGCTGCGGTTGCTCACAGACCGCTTGCAACAGGTGGATGTAGTGCTCGGCCAGGCGCTGGATCGTCGCGCTGTCGAACAGTTCATCGGCGTAGTCGAAGGACAGGCTCAGGCGCCCGTTGCGGTCTTCTTCGCTGTGCAGTTGCAGGTCGAACTTGGCTTCGCGGCTGTGCCATGGCAGCTCATCGGCGAGCAGGCCCGGCAGGCGGCGCAAGGCGCTGAGGTCACGTTGCTGATGGTTGAACATGACCTGGAACAGGCCTTGCTCGCGAGCGTGCGGGAAGGCTTCCAGCAGCTGCTCGAACGGCAGGTCCTGATGGGCCTGGGCACCCAACGCCGTCTGGCGGGTGGCGGCCAACAGCTCAGTGAAAGACAGGCGCCCGTCCAGCTCGGCACGCAGCACCAGGGTGTTGATAAAGAAGCCGATCAGGCCTTGGGTTTCCTGGCGTGGGCGGTTGGCATTGGGCACGCCGATACGGATGTCGCGCTGGCCGCTGTAGCGGTAGAGCAAGGTCTGGAACGCCGCCAGCAACAGCATGAACGGCGTGGACTCATGGGCCTGGGCAGTGTGGCGAATCGCTTCGCTGAGGCTGACACTCAGGCGCGCAGTATGGCGCGACGCGCTGCGGCGTTGCCGGGCCGCTCGCGGGTGGTCGGTGGCCAGGCTCAGGGTCGGATGCTCGTCCCCCAGTTGCTCTTTCCAGTACGCCAGTTGCCGCTGGCCTTCACCGTCGGCCAGCCATTGACGCTGCCAGCTGCCGTAATCGGCGTACTGCAAGGCCTGGGGTGGCAACGTCAGGGGCTGGCCCTGGCTTGCGGCGGCGTACAGGCGCGAGAACTCGTCGATAAGGATATTCAACGACCAGCCGTCCGCGATGATGTGGTGCAGGGTCACCAGCAACTGGTGATCTGCATCGTCCAGGCGCACCAGGGTCACCCACAGCAGCGGGCCTTTTTCCAGGTCGAACAGGGTGCGGGCTTCGTCTTCTCGGATCTGCTGCGCACGGACTTCACGCTCGGCGACGGGCACGTCGCTGAGATCGATAACCTGCAGGTCGAAATCGCGATTGGCATCCACACGCTGGAAGGCGCGGCCATCGCGTTCATAGAAACGAGTGCGCAGGGCTTCGTGGCGCTGGATCAGGTGCTGGAAGCTCGAGCGCACAGCGTCTTCATCCAACTCGCCACGCAAACGCAGGGCGCCGGGGATGGTGTAGGCGCTGCTTTGCGGGTCCAGTTGCCAGGTGATCCACAGGCGGTTCTGGGCCAGGGATTGCGGCAGCTCTTCCTGGCGTGACAGGGCATGAATAGCACCTTGGGCGATGCCGCCGTCCTGTTGCAGTTGCGCCACGTTGGCAGCAAATGCAGACAGCGTCGGCGCCTCGAACAGCAGGCGCAGGTTCAGCTCCAGACCGAGGGTTTCGCGCAGACGCGCGACCACCTGGGTGGCGGTGATGGAGTTGCCGCCGAGCAGGAAGAAGTGGTCATCGGCCGCGACCGTGGCGACCTGCAACTGCTCGCACCAGATCGCGGCGATCTGGCTTTGCAGTTCGGATTCCAGCGCGGTATCGCTGGCCTGCGCGGGCAGGCCGGGGAACTGCGCGTAGCTGTCGAGGCTGCCATCCACATGGCGAAGCGCACACGCCGCACGCTGCACCTTGCCGCTGGAGGTCTTGGGCAAGGCGCCGGGGTTGAGCAACACCACCACGCAGGGCGCCTCTTGGTAGGCCTCGGCCACGGCTTGGCGGATGGCTTTGATCAGCGCTTCAGGCGGCAGGATCTTCTGCACGCTGCGGCTGATTTCTGCGGCGATGCCGATGCCTTCCAGGCCGTTGTCATTCACCGCAAATGCCGCGACCCGGCCCTTGCGCACCACTTCCACTTCGCGCTCGATGGTCTGTTCGATGTCCTGGGGGTAGAGGTTGTGCCCGCGCACGATCAGCAGGTCTTTCAGGCGGCCGGTGATGTACACCTCACCCTCGCGGATAAAGCCCAGGTCACCGGTGCGCAGCCAGGTGCGGCCGGCATGTTGCACGAAGGTCCTGGCGCTGGCTTCGGGGTTGCGCCAGTAGCCGTGGGCGATGCTCGGGCCGCTGGCCCAGAGTTCGCCGACGCAGTTGTCGGCCAGCTCGGTCAGGGTGTGCGGGTCGGCGATCAGTACCGCGTGTTCCGGCTGGCGGGTGCCGCAACTCATGATCGCACTGCCCTGCCCGGGCTCGGCGCGGTTGGCGGCCAGGGCCTGCGCGTCGACACGCAGCGCGGGGATGCCGTGCCCACGCCGGCCGCCGGCGACAAACAGGGTGGCTTCGGCCAGGCCGTAGGAGGCGAAGAAATTATTCGAGGTAAACCCGCAGGCGGCGAACTTCTCGGCGAAGCGCTCCAGGGTGTCGAGGCGGATCGGCTCGGAGCCGGAATAGGCCACGCGCCAGTTGCTCAAGTCCAGGCGTTCCAGGGCCGAATCACTGACCCGCTCGCTGCACAGGCGGTAAGCGAAATCCGGTCCGCCGCTGATGGTGCCACGGTATTCGCTGATTGCTTCAAGCCAGCGCAACGGCCGGCCGAGGAAGTAGGCCGGCGACATCAACACGCACGGCACGCCGCTGAAGATCGGTTGCAGCAGGCCGCCGATCAGGCCCATGTCGTGGTACAGCGGCAGCCAGCTGACGATCACGTCGTCGGGGTTCAGGTCGATGCCAAAGCCGCGTCGGATCAGCACTTCGTTGGCCACCAGGTTGCCGTGGCTGACTTGCACGCCCTTGGGCAGCGCGGTGGAACCGGAGGTGTATTGCAGGAAGGCGATGTCGTCGGGTTGCAGGTCGGCGGCGCTCCAGGCGCTGGCGGTCTGTGCGTCGAGGGTATCGACACTCAGCACCGGCGGCGCGTTTTCGATCTGCGCGAGGCCATCGGCCAGGCTGGCGATGGTCAGCAGCAGGCGTGGTTCGGCGTCACCGATAATCGACAGCAAGCGCTCCTGGTGATGACGGCGGGTGGACTCCGGCGGGTAGGCCGGCACCGCGATCACCCCGGCGTACAGGCAACCAAAGAACGCCGCGACGTAGTCCGGGCCACTGGGGAACAACAGCACCGCACGGTCGCCCAACTCGGCGTTGGCCTGCAAGGCGGCGGCGATGGTGCGGGCGCGCAGGTCCAGGTCACGGTAACTGAGCACCACGTTGTGCTCGGCCGACTCGGCGAGGAAGCGCAGGGCGACCTGGTCCGGGGTCTGCGCGGCGCGACGTTGAAGGGACTCGACCAGGGTGCGGGGAAGTTCGAAGGCGTCCATCATGGGGTTCCTGCCTGAAATCGGCTTACGGGAAATTCGGCTTACGGGAAAATCGAGAGCAACAGCGATCAGCCGACGGCCAATTGCCGCGCCGCGCCATTGCGCCAGCGGGCCAGGTGTTCGTCGGCGTAGCGGCGCACGCAGCGCAATACGGCACTTTCGTGCTGGATAAGGAAGAAGTGGTGGCCGTCGAACATGTCCAGGGAAAAGCCGCTGGCGGCATCGAGCTGCCAGTCGAGCAACTGGTCGGCGCGCACGCTGTCCTGCTTGCCGCCGAACACATGGATCGGTATGCCCAGCGGCTCACGCTCGCCGTAGATAAAGCTGCCGCACAGCAGGAAGTCGGCGCGCAGGATCGGCAGCATCAACTGCATCAATTCGGGGTTGGCCAGGGCTTCCTCGGCAGTGCCTTGCAGTTCGCGCAGGCGGGCAATCAGTTGCTCGTCGGTCTTTTCGATGGTGTATTCGCTGACATCGCGGCGGGCCGGGCCGGCCGTGCCGGAGGCGAACAGTGCCAACGGCGCTGGAACATTTCGCGCGTTTAGCGCATGGGCCAATTCAAAGGCCAGCAGGCCACCAAGGCTATGGCCGAACAACGCGTAAGGGCCGCTCAGGTCGCGGCTGATTTCTTCCGCGAGCTGCGCCGCCAAGGCCTTGATATCACGTTGCAGGGGCTCGTCCATGCGCATGCCACGGCCGGGCAATTCCAGCGGGCACACCTGCAACCACTCCGGCAGGGTGCGGCGCCAACGTGCGTAAACCATGGCACTGGCGCCCGAATAGGGCAGGCAGAACAGGCGCAGTCGAGTCGGCATAGTCATCGAGCGACGACTCCAAACTGAAACACGCTGTGCGCACGGTAAAAACCCATTTCGTCCTCCTGCGGGTGCTGATCCCTGGCCGCTTGACTAACGGCCCTGTCACCCAGAAGAACGGACGGCACCGGCAAATAATTAGTCGCCGGTTACCTGTGAGGGGTGGTTCACACCGAACAAGAAAGCATAAGATTAGTTCGTCTTCTCATTTGACAATCATTATCATTAAGCATAATTTGTTGCCCGATGTGTAGGAGGCTTCAGCAAGGACGCCCTCCCCTAACTTCTCCGCGACAAGGTGATTTTCCATGACGGAACAAGTATCCACAGGCAGGTGCGACTCACCGCTTCTCCAGGCGTTCGTAGACAATCGGCTGATTTTGGTGAAGATCGCAGCACGTATTACCGGGTGCCGCTCCCGAGCCGAAGACGTCGTGCAGGACGCCTACTTCCGCCTGCAATCGGCGCCGACGATCACGTCATCGTTCAAGGCCCAACTGAGTTATCTGTTCCAGATCGTGCGCAACCTGGCGATCGATCACTACCGCAAGCAGGCCCTGGAGCTCAAATACTCGGGGACGGAAGAGGAAGGCTTGAATGTGGTTATTCACGGCGCTTCACCGGAAACCTCCCACATTAATTTCAATACCCTGGAAAACATCGCCGACGCGCTGACGGAGTTGCCCCAGCGCACCCGCTACGCCTTCGAGATGTACCGCCTGCACGGCGTGCCGCAAAAGGACATCGCCAAGGAACTGGGGGTTTCACCGACGTTGGTGAACTTCATGATTCGCGATGCGCTGGTGCACTGCCGCAAGGTGTCGGGCAACCATAGCGATACGTTTGCGCGTCGAGTTTGACCTCAGGGCACCGCCATCACATCAATGCGATACGGCTCGAAAATCTTCAGCATTTCGCCGCTATCGCGCAGTCGCTTGAGCAACGCCGAAAACGCCTCGCCCGTGATCGGCGCCTTGGGCCGCAGCAACGCGTAATGGTGATAAACCTGATCGATGCGCTCCGACACCAGGAACTGCCCGGCCATATCCTCATTGCGTGCCATGAAGTCACTCAAGTACGAACGGGTCACCAGGGCGATGTCCGCACGTCCGCGCGCAACCATCAGCAGGTTGCTGTCATGGGAGTAGGTCAACGTGGCGTTGAAGTGCTCGGCCATGTACTTGGGGTCGGGGTTGAAGTTGGCAAAGGCGTAGTGATAACCGCTGAACACCGCTAGGCGCTTGCCGGCAAGGTCGGCGAAATAGCGTTGGTCACGGCCGGGATCACGCTGGGCGACGAAGATTTCCGCATCCTCAAGCCCCATGTCGACGCTGGTGTGGGGAATTTTCTGCCAGCCCCAGGCAGGATTTTCGAAGATGGCCACGTCGACCCGGCCCTGCTCGAAATCGCGGAAGCGCCTGGGGATGGAGGTGGGCACCAACACAAACTGGTAGTCGGTTTGCGAGGCGTTCAGGGCCTCCACCAGTTGCGGCAACAATCCGGTGTCGGCGCCCTTCTCTGGGCGCACGGTATAGGGCGGGAAATGCGCCGCGCCGATGCGCACCAGTTGCGCAGCCGAAGCCGGCAACCATGCTGCGGTGCCGAGTGCCCATAAAGTAAGTCCTGCAGCCAACCGCCATGGCGATAACATCAAGGCACACACCGTTCAATACATCGATGGCGATAAGCTAGGCGTTTTTGTCCAGCGAGACAACTTTCCGTCGGCAAATTAATAGCTTGCGCCTCAATCGGCCTTCAAAACCATCAGTAAGGCTTCTTCGGCCAATTGCTCCAGGGTCAGGCTGCCCTCGGCGCGAAACCAGGTGGTGGTCCAGGACAAGGCCCCGGTGAGGAAGCGGCGCGCAATAAACACATCGCCCTTGATGTAGCCCGCCGCCTTGGCCTCGCCCAATACCTGCAGCCAAATGTCTTCATATACATCGCGCAGGGCCAGCACATGGGCCTGGCCGTCGGCCGACAGCGAACGCCATTCATACACCAGCACCGCCATGGCCTCGCCGCTGCCGCCCATGATCGACTGCAACTCGCAGCGAATCAGCGCCAGCACACGTTCGCGCACGTTGGTCGCCTCCTCGAGCGAGGCGCGCATCAAGGCCGTGTTGTAGTGGATGGTTTCCTCCATCACCGCGCGCAGGATCTCATCCTTGCTCTTGAAGTGATGAAAGATGCTGCCGGACTGAATGCCCACGGCGCTGGCCAGGTCACGCACGGTGGTGCGCTCAAAGCCCTTGTTGCGAAACAGGTGAGCCGCGGTTTGCAGCAACTTGCCCCGGGCACTGTCGGGGTCGGTCAATTGGCCGCCGTCGACCATGGTGCGCATTACCCGCAGGGCTTTGTGCTCATCCATGCTGCTCTCCTCTACTTCTACTGACGTCTTGGCCGGCAATTTAGGCCGTGCCAGTCACCCAAGCAAGCGCTTGGCTAAAACTTGTGACCAGAGTTTACAAACCAAGCGCTTGCTTGGTAGTCTCGTTGCCAGCCATTCGAGGAAGGATTTCTCATGAGCAAGACGGTTCGTATCGGCTGCGCCAGCGCCTTCTGGGGCGACACCTGCACTGCCGCCGCGCAGTTGGTGCACGGCGGCAAGCTGGATTACCTGGTGTTCGACTACCTGGCGGAAGTCACGATGTCGATCCTCGCCGGTGCCCGGATGAAAGATCCCCAGGCCGGCTACGCCACGGATTTTGTCGAGGTACTCACGCCGTTGCTGGCCGAGATCCAACGCCAGGGCATCCGCGTGATCAGCAACGCCGGCGGCATCCACCCCCAAGCCTGCGCCGCTGCCCTGCAAGCTGCCTGCGATAAAGCCCAAGTCCCGCTGAAAATCGCCGTGCTGCTGGGCGATGACCTGCAACCGCGGCTCAAGCACCGGCACGGCATCACCGACATGTTCAACGGCGCGCCGCTGCCGCCGATGTGCGTGTCCGCCAATGCCTACCTCGGCGCACCAGGCATCACGCAGGCGCTGCAACTGGGCGCAGACATCGTCATCACTGGCCGGGTGGTCGACAGCGCGGTGGTCAGCGCGGCGTTGGTGCATGAATTCGGTTGGTCGTGGCAGGACTACGACCGCCTCGCCCAGGCAGCCTTGGCCGGGCATATCATCGAATGCGGCGCGCAGTGCACCGGCGGCAACTTCACCGACTGGCGCGATGTGCCCGACTACGAGCACATCGGTTTCCCCATCGTCGACGTCAGCGCCGACGGCCAGTTCACGGTCAATAAAGTCGAGGGCAGCGGTGGCCTGATCAGCGAACTGAGCGTGGCCGAACAGCTGTTGTATGAAATCGGCGATCCACGCGCGTATCTGCTGCCCGATGTGATCTGCGACTTCAGCCAGGTCAAGCTGCAGCAGCAAGGCAAACATTGCGTACGCCTGCACGGCGCCAAGGGCCTGCCGCCGACCGCGCAATACAAGGTCAGCGCCACCTACCCGGAGGGCTTTCGCTGCACCGCCAGTTGCCTGATCGCCGGGATCGATGCGGTGGCCAAGGCCGAGCGGGTCAGCCAGGCGATCATCAACAAGACCTCGGAACTGTTCAGCCAGCGCGGTTGGGCGCCCTACACCGACGTGAACATCGAACTGCTCGGCAGCGAAGCGACGTATGGCGCTCACGCCCTGCGCCACGACTGCCGTGAGGTGGTGGTCAAGCTGGCGGTGCGACACCCGAGCAAGCAGGCGCTGGTGTTGTTCGCCCGCGAGATCGCCCAGGCTGCCACCGGGATGGCGCCGGGACTGACCGGGATTGTCGGCGGGCGGCCAACGGTCTACCCGTTGATCCGCTTGTTCTCGTTCATGATCGATAAGGCCGCCTGCGAGGTGGTGATCGACTTCCAGGGCCAACGCCACGTCTGCGCGTTGCCCATCGCTGACGCCCCGCTCCTGCCTGCCGCCCCGATGGACCCGCCCAAACCCCAAGGCCGCGCCGACGCAAGCGTACCGCTGGTGAAACTCGCCGTGGCGCGCTCCGGCGACAAGGGCAACCACAGCAATATCGGGGTCATCGCCCGCGCCCCCGAGTACCTGCCGTGGATCGCCGAAGCGCTGACCCCGGAGGTACTCGTCGACTGGATGGGCCACGTGCTCGACCCCGTGCACGGCCGCGTCGAACGCTGGTATTTGCCCGGCAGCCACAGCCTCAACTTCCTGCTGGAAAACGCCCTCGGCGGCGGCGGCATCGCCAGCCTGCGCATCGATCCCCAGGGCAAGGCCTTCGCCCAGCAACTGTTGGAAATCCCCATCGCCGTGCCGCAACACATCGCCGATCAACTCACTTAAAGGAGCGCTGCCGTGGCCTTCGACTCGATCTTCAAAGCCGGCCTGTTCCAGGGCCACACCGTGATCGTCACCGGCGGTGGCAGCGGGATTGGCCGCTGCACCGCCCATGAGCTGGCGGCCCTGGGGGCCCAGGTCATCCTCGTTGGGCGCAAGCCGGAAAAACTCGCCAAGGTCGCGACTGAAATTACCGAAGACGGCGGCACCGCACATTGGCAGGCCTGCGACATTCGTGACGAAGAGGCGGTGAAGGCGCTGGTCACACAGCTTATTCACGCGCACGGGCCGATCCATGGCCTGGTGAATAACGCCGGTGGGCAGTATCCGTCGCCGCTGGCGTCGATCAACCAAAAGGGTTTTGAAACCGTGCTGCGCACCAACCTGGTCGGCGGTTTCCTGATGGCACGGGAAGTATTCAACCAGTCGATGAGCAAGCACGGTGGGGCCATCGTCAACATGCTCGCCGACATGTGGGGCGGCATGCCCGGCATGGGCCACTCCGGTGCGGCGCGAGCGGGCATGGACAACTTCACCAAGACCGCCGCCTTCGAGTGGGGGTGCGCCGGGGTGCGGGTCAACGCCGTGGCGCCGGGCTGGATCGCGTCCAGCGGCATGGACACCTACGAAGGCGCGTTCAAGGCAGTGATCCCCACCCTGCGTGAACACGTGCCGCTCAAGCGCATCGGCACCGAGTCGGAAGTCAGCGCCGCCATCGTGTTTCTGCTCAGCCCTGCCGCCGCGTTTATCAGCGGCAGCACCCTGCGTATCGACGGCGCCGCCAGCCTCGGCAGCCGTGCCTGGCCGCTGCACAAGGCGCAACCACCGAGTGAAGCGTTCAACGGTTTCCACCGCGCGTACTTGCCCGATGTGCTCAAGGGGGAGCAATAAACCATGCCGGCGATTGACAGCCTGATCGATCCCCACAGCCCGCTGTTTGCGCAAAACCGCGCCGCCATGCTGGCTGGCATCCAACACCTGCACCAGCTGGAACAGGCCCTGCTGAGCAAGGCCCAGGAGGCCAAGCCTAAGTTCGACAAACGCGGCCAACTGCTGCCGCGCGAGCGCCTCAACCTGCTGCTGGACCCTGGCGCACCGTTCTTGGAACTGGCGAGCCTGGCTGGCTACAAGCTGCATGATGACAAGGACGGCAGCGCCGCCGGCGGTGGATTGATCGCCGGTATCGGCTACGTCAGCGGCGTGCGCATGCTGGTGGTGGCCAACAACAGCGCGATCAAGGGCGGCACCATTTCGCCCTCCGGCCTGAAAAAATCCCTGCGCCTGCAACAGATCGCCATGGAAAACAAACTGCCGGTGGTGACCCTCGCCGAAAGCGGCGGCGCCAACCTCAACTATGCCGCGGAGATTTTTGTCGAAGGCGCACGCAGCTTTGCCAACCAGGCGCGCATGTCGGCCATGGGCTTGCCGCAGATCACCGTGGTGCATGGCTCGGCCACCGCCGGTGGTGCGTACCAGCCAGGGCTGTCGGATTACGTGGTGGTGGTACGCGGCAAGGCCAAGCTGTTCCTCGCCGGCCCGCCGTTGCTCAAGGCGGCGACCGGTGAAGTCGCCACCGATGAGGAGTTGGGCGGCGCCGAGATGCATGCGCAAATCGCCGGCACCGCTGAATACCTGGCGGAAAACGACGCCGACGGCGTGCGCATCGTGCGAGAAATCGTCAGCCTGTTGCCCTGGAATGACCGCCTGCCGCTGGCGCCAAAACGCGCATATCAGGAACCGCTGTACCCCATCGACGACCTGCTGGGGCTGATCCCCGATGACCCGAAAAAGCCCTACGACGTGCGCGAAATCCTAGCGCGCCTGGCCGACGGCTCGCAGTTCCTCGAGTTCAAGGGAGAGTTCGACGCCCATACCGTCTGCGGCCATCTGCACATTCAAGGCCGCGCGGTCGGCGTGATCGGCAACAACGGCCCGATCACGCCCAAGGGCGCGAGCAAGGCGGCGCAGTTTATCCAGCTGTGCGACCAGAGCCGCACGCCGCTGCTGTTCCTGCACAACACCACCGGCTTCATGGTCGGTACCGAATCGGAGCAGCAAGGGGTGATCAAACACGGCGCGAAGATGATCCAGGCGGTGGCCAACGCGCGGGTGCCTAAACTCACCGTGGTGGTCGGCGGCTCGTACGGCGCCGGCAACTATGCGATGTGCGGTCGCGGCCTGGACCCGCGTTTTATCTTCGCCTGGCCCAACAGCCGCACAGCGGTGATGGGCGGTGCGCAGGCGGGCAAGGTGCTGCGGATTGTCACCGAGGCCAAACAGCTGAAGGACGGTTTGGTGCCCGATCCCAAAGTGCTGGACATGCTCGAGCAGGTCACCGCGCAGAAGCTCGACAGCCAGTCCACCGCACTGTATGGCAGTGCCAACCTGTGGGACGACGGGCTGATAGATCCCCGGGACACCCGCACGCTGCTGGGGTTTCTGCTGGATATTTGTCACGAGGCCGAAGTCCGGCCATTGCAGCCGAACAGCTTCGGCGTGGCGCGTTTTTAAGGAGAACAATAAAAATGATCTTCACCCAGGAACACCAGGAACTGCGCCGCACCGTCCGCGCCTTCGTCGACCGCGAGATCAACCCCCATGTGGATGAATGGGAAAAGGCCGGGCGCTTCCCCATCCGCGACATCTTCCGCAAGGCCGGCGACCTCGGCTTGCTGGGGATCTGCAAACCGGAACAATTCGGTGGCATGGGCCTGGACTACAGCTACTCGATCGTCGCCGCCGAAGAGTTCGGTACCATTCGCTGCGGTGGCATCCCCATGTCCATCGGCGTGCAGACCGATATGTGCACCCCCGCCCTCGCCCGCTTCGGCTCCGATGAGTTGCGCGAAGAATTCCTGCGCCCGGCCATCAGCGGTGAGCAGGTCGGCTGCATCGGCGTCTCGGAAGTCGGCGCCGGTTCCGATGTGGCCGGGCTCAAGACCCATGCGCGCAAGGACGGCGATGACTACGTGATCAACGGCAGCAAGATGTGGATCACCAATTCGCCCAGCGCCGACTTTATCTGCCTGTTGGCCAACACCTCCGACGACAAGCCGCATATCAACAAGTCGCTGATCATGGTGCCGATGAACACCCCCGGTATCAGCGTCAGCCCGCCCCTGGAAAAGCTCGGCATGCACAGCTCCGAGACTGCCCAGGTGTTCTTCGACGGCGTGCGCGTGCCGCAGCGCAACCGCATCGGCCACGAAGGCGCGGGCTTCATGATGCAAATGCTGCAGTTCCAGGAAGAACGCCTGTTTGGCGCAGCCAATATGATCAAGGGCCTGGAGTACTGCATCGACAGCACCATCGCCTACTGCAAGGAGCGCCAGACCTTCGGCAAGGCGCTGATCGACAACCAGGTGATTCACTTCCGCCTGGCCGAACTGGCTACCGAAATCGAATGCCTGCGCGCACTGGTCTACCAGGCCACCGAGCAGTACATCAAGGGCCAGGACGTGACGCGCCTGGCCTCCATGGCCAAGCTCAAGGCCGGGCGCCTGGGCCGCGAAGTCAGCGACAGTTGCCTGCAATACTGGGGCGGCATGGGCTTCATGTGGGACAACCCGGTGGCCCGCGCTTATCGCGACGTGCGCCTGGTGTCGATTGGCGGCGGCGCCGACGAAATCATGCTGGGCATCATCTGCAAACTGATGGGCACTTTGCCTGGGAAAAAGCCATGAATACCCTGCTGCTCGAACCCCATAACGGCGTGCTGCACATCACTCTCAACCGGCCCGAATGCCGCAATGCCATGAGCCTGGAAATGGTCAACGAACTGCGCGCGGTGCTGGCGGCATTGGACAGCCAGGTACGCGCGGTGGTGATCAGCGGCGCAGGCGGGCACTTTTGCGCGGGTGCCGATGTGAAGGATCTGGTCAGCGCCGGCAATCAATTGCAGGCGCTGAACCGGGCGTTTGGCACGTTACTGCAAGAAGTGGAAGCCGTGGCGCAAGTGGTGATCGTCGTGCTGCAAGGCGCTGTGCTGGGCGGTGGGTTTGGCCTGGCCTGCGTAAGCGACATCGCGATTGCCGATCACCAGGCGCAGTTCGGTTTGCCGGAGACCAGCCTGGGGTTGCTGCCGGCCCAGATTGCGCCGTTTGTGGTCAAGCGTATCGGCCTGACCCAAGCGCGACGACTGGCACTCACCGCCGCACGCTTTGATGGATTGGAAGCTCAACGGCTGGGGCTGGTGCACTTCACCGAGTGCGATCCACAGGCATTGGCGGAGCGTTTGGATGAGGTGCTGGGGCAGGTGCTGCGCTGCGCGCCCGGTGCCAACGCGCGCACCAAGGCGCTGCTGCTGGCCAGCGTGGAACAGCCATTGGGGCCGCTGCTGGACCAGGCGGCGCAGTGGTTTGCCGAGGCGGTGACCAGTGCAGAAGGGATTGAGGGGACGCAGGCGTTTGTGCAGAAGCGCAAGCCTGGGTGGTGCAAATGACGCCCGCTGAGCATGGGTATCTACACAATTTTCAGTGGTCTGTGGCGAGGGCGCTTGCTGCCGTGGCGGCCTTCGGGCCGGCCGCTTTTTGGGGTTTGGGTGAGTACATATCCGTTGCTGCGGTAACGGCTGCTTAAGGTTCCGCCCTTACGGCGGGTCACTTTTGGAAAAGAGCCCCAAAAGTGAGCCGCCGTAAGGGCGGAACCCTAAGTGGCCGTGACCTAAATAACGGATATACACACGGAGCAAAAAATGCCGCAGTTCACAAAAATCCTGATCGCCAACCGCGGCGAAATCGCCTGCCGCATCCAACGCACGGCCCAGGCGTTGGGCTACCGCACCGTCGCCGTCTACAGCGACGCCGACGCCCAGGCCCTGCACGTGCAGATGGCCGACGAAGCCGTGTGCATCGGCCCCGCCCCGGTGCAACAGTCCTATCTCAACATCGCAGCCATCCTCGAGGCCGCCGAAAAAACCGGCGCCGACGCCATCCACCCCGGCTACGGCTTCCTCTCGGAAAACCCCGGCTTCGCCCGCGCTTGCCGAGACGCCGGCCTGACCTTCATCGGCCCCAGCGTCGAGGCCATCGAACTGATGGGCAGCAAGCGCCTGTCCAAACTGGCCATGCTGGAGGCCGGAGTGCCTTGCATCGCCGGCTACCAAGGCAACGCCCAGGACGATACTTGCCTGCAACGTGAAGCCGAGCACATTGGCTACCCGCTGATGATCAAGGCCAGCGCCGGCGGCGGCGGGCGTGGCATGCGCCTGGTCCACCAGCCAGAGGCGCTGCTGGACAATCTGCACATCGCTCGCTCGGAGGCCATGAATGCGTTCGGCAGTGACGAACTGATCCTCGAACAGGCACTGATCGAGCCGCGTCACGTCGAGATCCAACTGTTCGGCGACAGCCACGGCAACCTGATTTACCTGGGTGAACGCGACTGCTCGATCCAGCGCCGCCATCAAAAAGTCATCGAGGAAGCGCCCTGCCCGGTGATGACGCCCGAACTGCGCCAGGCCATGGGCGAGGCCGCGCTCAAGGCCGGACGCGCGGTGAATTACGTCGGCGCCGGTACCGTGGAGTTCCTGCTCGACCGCAACAGCCGGTTCTACTTCCTGGAAATGAACACCCGCCTGCAAGTGGAGCACCCGGTCACCGAGCTGATCACCGGCCTCGACCTGGTGGCCTGGCAACTGCAAATCGCCGCCGGCCAGCCGCTGCCGCTCAAGCAGGCGCAGGTAAGCCTGAACGGCCATGCCATGGAAGTACGCCTGTACGCCGAAGACCCGGCCCAGGGCTTCCTGCCGCAAACCGGTGAGGTGCTGCGCTGGGAGCCGGCTGTGGGCGTGCGGGTTGACCATGGGCTGCGCGAAGGCGAAACCATCAGCCCGTTCTATGACCCGATGCTCGGCAAAATCATCGCCCATGGCGCCACCCGCGAAGAAGCGCGGCGCAAATTGCTGCGGGCGGTGGAAGACACGCTGCTGCTGGGGGTGACGACCAACCAGCGGTTGTTGGCGGATTTGCTCAAGCACCCAGACTTTATCGGCGGCGATTTCAGTACCGGGTTTATCGCCGAGCACTTCAGCGAAATACCGCGCCAGGCAGCGACGAGTGATCAACTCGCCCTGGCCGCCGCGCTGTTTTACCAACACAGCGCCGACCGGCATCCCCAAAGCCTGGCGGGATGGCGCAACAACGCCAGTATCCCCTGCACCTTTCGCCTTGAGGTTGACGGCGAACCCCACACCATCGCCGCCGCGCCCCTGCCGCTCAGCACCGACGGCCGTCACGCCACCCTGGTGCTCAACGGCATTCGCCGCCGCATCGCTTACCACCTCGATGGCAACCAGTTGTGGCTGCCCGGCCTGACCGTGACCAACCGCACCCAGCAAGTCGCCAGCCGCCAGGCCGATACCGCCAGCGGCAGCGGCAGCGTCAAGGCTCCGATGGACGGCGCCATCGTCGACGTACGCGTCTGCGCCGGTGAACACGTGAGCAAAGGCCAACTGCTGCTGGTGCTCGAAGCCATGAAAATGGAGCACCCACTCAAGGCCTGCATGGACGGCGTGGTCAAGGCCGTACAGGTCACAGCCGGCGATCAGGTACGCAATCGCCAGGTTTTACTGGAGATCGAATAACCACCTAGTCGGAACTACAAGGCCGGGCTACGCTCTATCCCCAACAGGAAAGGACGAGTACGGGAACCTGCACGATGCCTCATTGGCTGATTATTGACCTTGAAGCCACAACGGATGAAGGCGGCTGGCCCGTGACGGAGATGGAAGTCATCGAGATCGGCGCGAGCCTGGTCAACCGCCAGGGCCGCGAGCTGGACCACTTCCAGCGCTTTGTGCGGCCGCTGCGCCGCCCATTGCTCACGCCCTTTTGTCGCCAACTGACGCATATCACCCAGGCAAACATCGACGGCGCCGCGCCCTTCACCGAGGTGTGGCCGCTGTTCGAGCGCTGGCTGGGCCAGCATCAGGCGCGCCTGGAAGGTTGGGCCAGTTGGGGTGACTATGATCGCGTGCAGCTTGAGCTCGAATGGCAGCGCCATGGCCTGGCCAGCGTCATGGCCACCACCCCCCATGTGAACCTCAAGCAGCGCTTCGCCAAGGCCCGGCGCCTGGACAAGCCGCCAGGACTCAATGGCGCCCTGCAATTGGCGGGGATGCAGTTCCAGGGCCAGCAACATCGAGCGCTGGAAGATGCACGCAACACCGCGCGCCTGCTGCCACTGATTTTGCCGGTCTAGGCAGCTTCCCTGGCCTTGGGCATACTGGCTGACCTTTCCAGACCCTTTTTCCGAGGATTCGCACATGTTTAAAGTCAATGAGTACTTCGACGGCACCGTCAAGTCGATCGCTTTCGGCACTGCAGAAGGTCCGGCGACCCTCGGCGTGATGGCCCCGGGTGAATACGAATTCGGTACCGCCCAGCGTGAAATCATGCACGTGGTGTCCGGCGCCCTGACCGTCAAGCTGCCCGATGCCAATGACTGGGAAACCTTCGCCGCCGGCAGCCAGTTCAACGTACCGGCCAACAGCAAGTTCCAGCTGAAGGTCGCGGTAGACACCGCTTACCTGTGCGAATACCGCGGCTGATCGCTGCGCCGCAAAAAAAATGCCCGTCTCCTGCGAGACGGGCATTTTTTATGGGCGCATGACTTATTCGAGGATGATCACCGGCATGCCCACTTCCAGGCGGCCCACACCATCGTTGACCAGGTTCTGGCCGAAAATCGCGCCGTCCTCGGTCTTGCGGTAGGCCTCCAGCGTCACGAAAGGCTCACGGTCGGCACTGCGCTCGCCGGTGTGCGGGTCGATGGTGGTGAGAATGCAGCGTGAGCAGGGTTTGACTGCGCGAAACTCGACATCACCGATGCGCAGGCGCTTCCAGCCGTCTTCGGCGAAGGCTTCGCTGCCCTCGATCACAAGGTTGGGGCGAAAACGCAGCATGTCCATGGGACGGCCGACTTTTTGCGAGAGGTCGTCGAGGGACGCTTGCCCGATCACCAGCAACGGATAACCGTCGGCAAACGCTACCTGGTCATCATCGCGGCCGTAACCCGCTTGGGTGGTGCGGGCACGTTCCAGGGGGATCTGCACCAGCCGCGTGGGCTTGCCGATAAACTCGCTGACCCACGCGGCGGCTTCGTCGCCGGCGTCCGGCACACGCAAGGTGTCGCGCCAGATGGTCACGCCGCGCAACTGCGCCGCGCTGCCCGGCAACGCCACGTCCAGTGGCGCGTAGCCAGGCGAACTCAGGGTCAGGCCGCCGCTGCGGTTCCACAGCGCCGACAGCTGGCTCATCTTCGCCACGGCGCGCTGGGTGAGGAAACGCCCGCTGGCCTCATCCACCAGCATCCAGCGTCGGTCCCCGTCCAACCCGAGCTTATCCAGGCCAATCTGTTGCAGGATCTCGGCCTTGCCGGACTTCAAGGGGTAACGGTACAACGCGCTGAGACGAAGCATGAGCCTGCATTCCTGAGGGGCAAAGCCGTCACCCTAAGGTCAAGCGGACGCTTCGTCCAGCATCAGGCGCTGACGGACCACATCCACCAGCTTGTCCGGCTGGAACTTGGACAGGAAGTTGTCGCATCCGACCTTCTTCACCATCGAGTCGTTGAAGCTGCCCGACAGCGAGGTGTGCAATACCACGTAGAGCTTGCGCAGGCGTGGGTCGTTGCGGATTTCAGTCGTGAGACGGTAGCCGTCCATCTCGGGCATTTCGGCGTCGGTGAAGATCATCAGCAGCTTGTCGGTCATGACATGGCCGGCGTCCGCCCAGGCCTTAAGCATGTTCAGCGCCTTGAGGCCGTCGCTGGCGATGTGCATCTTCACGCCCAGTTGGCCGAGGGTGTCGCGCAATTGCGACAGGGCCACGTTGGAGTCGTCCACCAGCAGCACTTCGCGGCCACGGGCGCGTTCCAGCATCGGGTCGTCGAGCTTTTCGCGGGAAACCTTGGCGTTGTACGGCACGATCTCGGCGAGGACTTTTTCCACGTCAATGATCTCCACCAACTGGTCATCGACCTTGCTGATGGCGGTGAGGTAATGCTGGCGCCCGGCGCTGGTCGGCGGCGGCAGGATGGCTTCCCAGTTCATGTTGACGATGCGGTCCACGCCGCCCACCAGGAACGCCTGCACCGAGCGGTTGTACTCGGTGACGATAATGGTGCTGTTAGGGCCCGGCACCAGCGGACGCATGCCGATGGCCTGGGACAAGTCGATCACCGGCAGGGTCTGGCCACGCAGGTTGACCACACCGCACACGAAGGGGTGGCGCTGGGGCATCAGGGTCAACTTGGGCAGTTGCAGGACTTCCTGCACCTTGAACACGTTGATAGCGAACAGTTGCCGCCCGGCCAGGCGAAACATGAGGATCTCCAGGCGATTCTCACCCACCAGTTGCGTGCGTTGGTCTACCGTGTCGAGAATGCCGGCCATTAAGAGCTCCTGGTGTGCGCTGGAAAGTAATGCGCGAAGTGTTTGTGCAGTTAGCTTGTTATCGGCGGCAAACGCCGGACCTTGACCCCGGTAAAATGCCAGGTAAATTCATTGATGTCACACTGACATCATGCTTTACTGCTGAAGCCTGTTAATACGGCGGTGCAGCGACGTTGCGCGACACTCAAATCGACGCAAGGTTCCGCTATGTAAGGGATTCCCCTATGCACAATCAGGCCCAACCTGATATTCGCAGTATCTAATAGCCATTAATGTGACGCCATTCTCATTGCATGAATGGAGTCAGGCTTTTGTTTGCCATCCCAAGTCCTCGACCCACGGGTCTTCCAGACGTTCACGTCGCGGCAACTGAAGGTGTGCAATCGAGCCCGCTCACGAGGGCCACGCACAGCCGTCGCCGTCATTCAAATAAACGTCCTACTGAAAACTCAGAAGCGACCTACAGATTCCCGTTATCTTTCAGCGGTAGTTTTACGCCATTCACCCGGTGCGACCTCTCATCACCCGACCTTATGTTGTGGAGACTTGCATGATGAACGACGGTAACGAGTGGCAAGTTGCACTTCCAGAGTTCCTGCACGAGGCTCAAAAGCTGCTGACCAAGTCGGAAGAATGCCTGAGCCACCTGCATTTGATCCGCAACGACAGTGACGCCATCGACTGCATGAAAACCAGCCTGATCAAGCTCGCCGAAAAGGCCGATTGTCTGGCCCTGCAAGCGATCAGCGAGTTTTCGCGGCATATCCAGGACGTGATCGCCAACGCCGAAAACCCTTTGCAGCTACATGATCAAGCCCTGGAGGCCCTGCATGACTGCTTGACATTGCTGGCCTGGCAGTTGGAACTGATCGATGCGAAAACAGGCCAACTGACCATGGATAAAGAAGAACAGACCAAGTTGATTGACACGGTCACCTTACAAATTCCGCAAAAGGGTTTCAGTTACAAGCCGCAACAACGTATGCATCATTTGTCTTGAGGCGTTATCAGGTCGCATTCAAGCACAGGGTTATCTAAAAACGACGAATCCAACTAATTTCGTTGGAACGGCGTGGCGCGTTAATATCAATTAGCCATTAACGATACAAACCCTTTAAAATAATACAACCTCACTTCATTAACTCTGGGATTACCATTCCCGGAGTTTTTGCGCGTTTAAATAAGCGCACCACGCAAGGCACCTGGCGACCAACGGTAAGAGTGGTGGTACTATGCCTGCGCTCGGAGTAACTGAACTTCAGCCTGCTTGAGAACGATTCAAGAACGTATTCCAAACAGAGCCCGGTCAGCCGCGACCGGTCTTCCCGCAGCGAACCTTCATTGGCTCCATCCGCTATGCATGCCAGCCTTAAGACATTCATTGCAAGGGCCGCGTCCCGCAGTCACGCACGCCGTTTGATCCTCGCCCTGTGCCTTGGCTCGCTCCTGCTGAGCCTGTGGGCCTACAGCCGTTCCGCGCCGCTGCCGCTGATGGTGCTGCTGCTCAACCTGGCCACCTTAATGGTGGTTGGCCTGCAACAGTGGCGCTCGCGTAAATCCATCAAGTTCCAGCCTCAGGAATTGGCCGATCGCCTGCTGCAAGTGCAGGAAAACGAACGCCATCGCCTCAGCCGCGAACTGCATGACGATATCGGCCAGTTGCTGACTGCCGCCAAGCTGCAAAGCGAATGGCTCAAGCGCCGCCTGCCGGATGAGCTGCAAAGCCAGTGCAGTATCCTGTGCAACACCTTGAATGAGACCCTGGCCAAGGTGCGCGACGTATCCGCCATCCTCAACCCCCGCCAGCTCGCCAGCCTGGGCCTGGAGGCCAGCCTGCGCGCGCACCTGCTCAAGACCCTGGAAAACACTCCGGTGCACTGGAGCCTTGAATGCCAGCAACGACTGACCGGCATCCCGGAAGAAATGGCCGTGGCAGCCTTTCGCATTACCCAGGAAGCCGTGACCAACATGCTGCGCCACGCCCAGGCGCGCAATCTGCTGGTGCGCCTGCAACGCCTGCCCGAGGGCCTGTCGCTGACCATCTGCGATGACGGCAAGGGCTTTTCACCCGCTATCAATCCCGGTCTGGAAGGTCAACGGGGCATGGCAGGCATGTCCGAGCGCATTGATCAGCTGGGCGGTTCATTATCCGTCAGCAGCCAGCCAGGCAACGGGACACGGATCGACGCGATTTTCCCCTGGGCGCCCCGCGCCCTCGAACGGGCCAGCGCCCCTAAGGTTATCGAGTGAGCTGCACATTACTCCTGGTGGATGACCATGCACTGATCCGGGCCGGCGTACGTGCGCTGATCCAGGATATTCCCGGCTACACGGTAACCGGCGAAGCCAGCGATGGCGCGCAATTGCTTGAACAGTTCAACGCCTTGCTGCCGGATATCGTGCTGCTGGACCTGTCGATGAAGCACACCAGTGGCCTGGACGCTTTACAGCAACTCAAGCGTGTCCATCCCAAGAGCAAGGTGCTAATCCTGTCGATGCACACCGACCCGGAACTGATCATGTGCGCGCTGGAGGCCGGCGCCCACGGCTACCTGCTCAAGGACACCACCGCCAACGAGTTGGAACACGCGCTGCTGGCCTTGCGCAACAACGAGCGTTACCTGAGTCCGGCGATCGCCCATACCGTGATCAACCAGGCCCTGGTGCGCAGCCAGGGGCCGGTAACGCCCGCCGGCCACGGCCACAACCTCACGGCCCGCCAATTGGAAATCCTGCGCCTGATCGTACGGGGCAAATCCACCCGGGAAATCGCCCACGGCCTGGGCCTGAGCATCAAGACCGTCGAAGCCCACCGCTCGCAAATCATGAAGCGCCTGCAGATATTTGACGTGGCGGGCCTGGTGTTATTTGCCGTGCGCGAGCAGATCATCAGCCTGGACGACTAGGGGCGAACCCACCGGCAGATGCACGCGCAGGGCCTTGGGCAAGGCCTCGAAGTGCAGGTCGTCACCTTCCAGCGGCTCTCCATCGAGGTTGATGTACAAGCCCTGCGCGACCTTGATATTCACCCACGGCAGGCGCGCACGCACGAACATCGCGTCCAGCTCCCAACCGTTGCCCATCAGCTCGCGCAAGGTGCCGACCACTTCCTGGGGCGCCGGCAGGATACTGACATCGAGCAAGCCATCGTCGGCCAATGCGCCAGGGCACAGCACATGCCCACCGCCCGCCTGGCGACCGTTGCCGATGCCCAGCGCCAACAGCTCGCCTTTCCAGTGGAAATCCGGCCCGTCCAGCTCGGCATAGGCGGCCTTCAACTCGCTGAAGCGCGTCAGGCCGGTGAACAGGTAGGCGGCGCCACCGAGGACTTTCTTCAGGTCTTCGGAGGTATTGGCGGTGACCTGGCTGCCGAAGCCGCCGGTGGCCATATTGAGGAAAATCTGCCCGCCGACCTGGCCGAGGTCGATCGCCCTGGGCGGCACGTCCAGCAACGCCAGAGCGTGGGCGGGCTCCAACGACACGCCGGCAGCCTTGGCGAAATCATTGGCGGTCCCCAGAGGCATCAGCACCAGGCTGGCGTGGCCCTTGGCCTGGGCCATGGCTTCGGCCACGTCGCGCAAGGTGCCGTCGCCGCCGCCGGCAATGATGTGGGTATAGCCGCCGTCCAAGGCCTCCTTCACCAGGCGCTTTGCGTCACCGCCCTCCCAGGTCACCCGTACCGCCAGCTCCCAACCCTGCTCGCGCCGGGCCAGCACGGCGCTGCGCACGTCCTCGTTGAGGGCTTGCTTGCCGTGGAGGATCAACAGTGCCTTGGGTGTGGTCATGGATGGCTTACTCCTGGATTCAAAGGTGCTTGAAGGATGTGGACCTTGGGCGACCGAAAAAAAGCCATGGGCGTTGAAAAATTAATCCAGCGACTGATTAGAAGTTATCCATCGCGCTGCACATCGACAGCTTGCCCTTGGACGCAGGCTCCACAGCGACCCATTGCTTGGCGCCCGCCGGCAGTTCATGCAACTGGATCGAACAATTGGCATACATAGACGCCTGCACCCTGTAATCCACCCCGGGCCGAGGCACGAAGGCCATGCTGGCGGAGCATTGACGGGAATACTGCAATTGCCCCAGGTAGTGAAAGGCGATCGGCGTGTTCGCCGGCACCACCAATTCCGACGACACCGCAGCCGCCCACGAATAAATCGGCCCAGGCATGCCCAGGCTTTCACCGTTGTGATCGGGGAAGCCCGCTTTCGTCGACGCCATCACCCCGGCGCCCGGCACGTTCCAGTCCAGGCAATCCCGCCCCGGCACCGCGCGCACCAGACCATCGGTGATCAACCGCACGCGGGCGGTCTCGCCGGTCTGCGGTGCAACGTAGCCGGTGGACAGGGAGCGGATGTTCGCCACCTGGCCGCAGCCGGTCAGCAGTACCAGCAACGCCACGGGAACCACACGTAAAAGGCTCATCAGCAGTCAACTCGCAGAGGAATAAAGGGCCGCTTACGGCTGACGGCAATTCTGGTTGACCGACAGCTCTGGCGCCGGCTCGTACTTCACCTGCTGCAAGCCATCAGCGCCCTGGAAGATGAAGTACTTGATCCGGCAGTCCTTGAACATCGGCGAATAACCCTCAGCCCGGAAGCCTTGGCCATCAACTTGCTTGGTCACAGCGTTGTTTCGGCTGACCACCGCGAGCACCTGGGCGTAACTCTGGCCCATCTTCACCCCCGGCTCGCCGGTGACCGTCATCGACGAGGCGCAACCGCCCAGCCCTGCCACCGCCAATGCGACGCCGTACAGTCCATTGCGTAGATCGTTCATGCCTTGCTTCCTTTTAGTGTTGGATCAGCGGCGGCCTTCGCACACCGGTGATTCGCCAGCGCGGCCAAGCTTGCACATGTCCAAGTTATCTTTGCGTGTGAAGCCCGCATCTTTCATGCAGTAGAAGCTCCTAAGTCTCTCGTCGATTGAGCCGCCGCCCGTGCCCGCCACATTCTCGTACCCGCACGCGAGCATACTGCTCTTGACGCCCTCTACAGAGACCCCGCTCTTTTGCCAATAGATAAAATCAGGCGGCGGCGGTTGAAAGCCCCTGCCCGTGCAGCCAATCAATAACACCGCGTAAACACTCAACAGCAGGCTCTTCCTGAACATCGCGTTCTTCCTCATGGTTTGCGTAGATCGTTCACGCGCCAGCGCGTCCCTGGCATTGCCCATGGCTCAACGTCAGGTTAATGCCGCTGGCACGGACGCAACGTCCTTGCACCGGATCATCGACAGGATTCATTGGACATCTTCGGCCTGATCGCCACTGAGCACTACGCGGTCGATCTTGAAGCACGGCGTTTGATTGCGCGGTAAGCGCGGAGGTGGCGACGCAAGACGGCAGCAAAACAGAGGGTTTTGCTCGAGAGGGGGGCGACAGACATTTCGCATCCTTGTGAATGAAACTTCCTACATGCGCAGGTTGGTCATCACAAAGACGTAAAAGTGCCATGGCGAAACATGGCACTGTGACACATTCGACACAATCAGCCGCAGCCGACACCCAGGAACTTCAAGCCCGAAGGCTCTACTTCAAGGCATAGAGAGGTTTTGCACGGTATACACGGCGCAATCAGCTTTTGTGTAATTTACTCATCAACTGCGCCTCAGCCTGGGTCAAGCCACACGACTGGGTCAGTTCATCCACCGTAGCGCCCATGCCCACCAGCTTCGCCGCCTGGGCAAATGACAGGCTGGAAGGGTCACGCTGCTCGATCTGCGCCAGCTTGTCCGGCAACGGCGCGAGAATGGCGCGCAGTTCATGCACCTCGTCCCCGACCCTCACCGCACTCTGCTGGAAGTGATCAACCCGCTTGACCAGCTCCAGCACACGTCGATCACGCACCGCATCGCGCTCGGCCTGCTGCATCGCCAATTCGCGCTGCTGGCGTATAGAGCGCAGCAGAAAACCCAAGGTCCCGGCCCACAACAGGGCCAGGACAATCACCGCGACCTCAAGGAACAATCAGATGCTCTCCAGTTCCGACCATTCTTCTTCGCTCATCATTTTGTCCAGCTCAACCAGAATCAACAGTTCGTTGTTCTTGTTGCACACGCCCTGGATGAACTTGGCCGATTCCTCGTTACCCACGTTCGGCGCGGTTTCCACTTCCGATTGGCGCAGGTAGACCACTTCCGCGACGCTGTCGACCATGATCCCGACCACTTGCTTGTCGGCTTCGATGATGACGATACGCGTGTTGTCGCTGACTTCGACCGTGTCCAGGCCAAAACGCTGGCGGGTGTCGATCACGGTCACCACGTTGCCGCGCAGGTTGATGATGCCCAGCACATAGCTTGGCGCACCTGGAACCGGAGCGATTTCGGTGTAGCGCAGCACTTCCTGCACGCGCATCACGTTAATACCGTAGGTTTCGTTGTCCAGTTTGAAGGTAACCCATTGCAGGATCGGATCATCCAAACCTTGTGCGGACGCTGACTTGTTCATAGCTGTGACCCCTTCAAATGCCGATGTAGGCGGCGTGTGTACTTCTTTTGGCCGCACGCGCGTGCGGCCCTTATTGTCCAATCAACTGCGTTTGTTCACCGGCATCGCTTTAACGGCACCGCTGGCGATCAACTCGGCCAGTTCGGCAACGTCCAGCAAGGCGCACATGTGTTCGATCACGGTACCTGCCAGCCAAGGCCGCTGGCCCCGGTGGCTGCGCCATTTGATTTCATTCGGGTCCAGGCGCAGCGAACGGCTGACTTGATGCACTGCCAACCCCCATTCGTAGCCCTGTACCGAGATCACGTATTGCAAGCCTTGGCGGAAGTCATCGCGGTAGCGGTCAGGCATCACCCAGCGCGCGGTGTCCAGCACCTTGAGGTTGCCGGCCTGGCTCGGCAGGATGCCCAGGAACCACTCCGGCTGCCCGAACAACGGCGTCAACTCCTGGCCTTCCAGGGAATAGATCGAGCCCAGGCACACCAGCGGCACCGCCAGGGTCAACCCGGCGACATCAAACAGCAAACATTCGAACGGTTCGGCAGCCCAGGCCGGCCGATCATCACCGCTCACCGGAGGTGGCGTGATGCTCGGTGGCAGGTGCACTTCCACAATCGGCTCGACCACCGCAGGCGCGACGGGCGTGACCACCGGGACGGCCACCGGCACAACAGCCGGCACGATCACCGGCGCGACGTGCGCATCACGGGCCTGTTCCTCCAATACAGCCAACTGGAACTCATCGAGGCTGCTCGAGGACGGCACTTCGACCGCCGGTTCCAGCACCAGCATCGGTTCCGACAATTCTTCGGCGGTCGCGTCCTGCAGCAAGGCATCCAGGTAGGATTCCAGTGCCAGTTGCGGCCGGGTCTTGACCTTGAGTTCGACGGGACGGTTCATCATCAGGCCACCTGCGCCACAAGTTGCTGGGACAGCAGGTGCTTGAGCAATGCACGGTAGGCCAGCACGCCACGGCTTTTGCCGTCGAACTGCGACGGCGTGAGCCCGGCACGGCTGGCATCGCGCAGACGCGTGTCCACCGGGATGTAGCCATTCCAGATGGTCTCCGGGTAGGCGTCGCGCAGTACGCGCAAGGTGCCCAGGGACGCCTGGGTGCGGCGGTCGAACAGGGTCGGCACGATGCTGTACGGCAACGCCTGTTTGCGCGAACGGTTGATCATCGCCAGGGTGCTGACCATACGCTCCAGGCCCTTGACCGCCAGGTGCTCGGTCTGCACCGGGATCACCAGTTGCTGGCTGGCCGCCAAGGCGTTGACCATCAGCACGCCGAGCAACGGCGGGCTGTCGATGATGGCGTAGTCGAAGTCCTGCCACAGCTGCGCCAGGGTCTTGGCGATCACCAGGCCCAGGCCGCTCTGCCCCGGCGACTGGCGCTCAAGGGTGGCCAGCGCGGTGCTGGACGGCAGCAGGGAAATACTCTCGTTGCTGGTCGGCAGCAACAATTGCCCCGGCAGGTCGGACGGTACGTTGCCTTTGTGCAGGAACAAGTCGTAGTTGCTGTGCTCGAGCGCATCCGGGTCGTAGCCGAAATAGCTGGTCATCGAGCCGTGGGGGTCGAGGTCGACCACGACCACACGCTTGCCCGCCTCGGCCAGCAAGCCGGCTAAAGCGATGGAGGTGGTGGTCTTGCCGACTCCACCTTTTTGATTGGCAACTGCCCAGACTCTCATTCGGATGGTTCCTCCCGGTGGGCACACGCGCGACCGAGACATTGCATAAGGTTAGTGAGCCGGCGACGGAGAATTGACGGCACTCTGCTGAACCGGCGGCTTTGCAGGGGCCGGTGCAGTTTGTGTGCCAGCGCGCTTCAAGGCCGCATCCGGTGTTGCATTGGCGGTACCGGTGCCGGTCAGGCTGCGGCGCACCTCCAGGTTTCGTGACACCACCAACACCACCCGACGGTTGCGCGCGCGGCCTTCGAGCGTGGCGTTATTGGCCACCGGCTGGAACTCGCCATACCCCACCGACGCCAGGCGTCCAGGGTTCACGCCCTGCATCGCAAGCATGCGCACGATGCTCGCGGCACGGGCCGATGACAGCTCCCAGTTGGTCGGGTACTGAGCGTTACTGATCGGCACATTGTCGGTAAAGCCTTCAACGTGGATCGGGTTTTCAAACGGTTTGAGGATCGCCGCCACCTTGTCGATGATGGTGAACGCCTGGTCGCTGGGCAACGCATCGGCACTGGCGAACAGCAGGCTGGAATTGAGCTCGATCTCTACCCATAACTCATTGCCGCGCACGGTCATCTGGTTGGAGCTGATCAGGTCGCCAAACGCGGCACTGATGTCATCGGCGATGCTTTTCAGCGGATCGCTGGTGCCGCCTACGCCGGCCGCGGTTTCGTCGCTGTCGTTGACCAGCGGCTTGGCCGGGGTCACGGTCTTGGGCCGCTCCTCGCCAATAGGGATCGGCTTGAGCGAACGGTCAGCGTCGTTGAACACGCCGATCAACGCCTGGGAAATGACTTTGTACTTGCCTTCGTTGATCGACGAGATGGAGTACATCACCACGAAAAAGGCGAACAGCAAGGTGATGAAGTCTGCATAGGACACCAGCCACCGTTCGTGGTTGACGTGTTCTTCAGGCTCGCGACGGCGACGGCTCATTGGCATTACTCCCCATCAATCCATGAAGCCCTGGAGCTTCAATTCGATGGAGCGTGGGTTCTCGCCCTCGGCAATCGAGAGAATGCCTTCAAGCAGCATCTCGCGGTAACGGGACTGGCGCATGGCAATCGACTTGAGCTTGCTGGCCACCGGCAACAGCACCAGGTTGGCACTGGCCACCCCGTAGATGGTGGCAACGAACGCCACGGCAATGCCGCTGCCCAGCTGCGACGGATCGGCCAGGTTGCCCATCACGTGGATCAAGCCCATCACCGCGCCGATGATGCCGATAGTCGGCGCGTAGCCACCCATGCTTTCAAACACTTTGGCGGCGTTGATGTCGCGGCTTTCCTGGGTGTAGAAATCCACTTCAAGAATGCTGCGGATCGCTTCCGGCTCGGCGCCGTCCACCAGCAATTGCAGGCCTTTGCGCGAGTAGCTGTCGGGCTCGGCATCAGCCACGCCCTCGAGGCCCAGCAGGCCTTCCTTGCGCGCGGTCAGGCTCCAGTTGACCACCCGATCGATGCCACCGGCCAAGTCGACGCGCGGCGGAAAAATGATCCAGATGAGGATTTGCATCGCACGCTTGAACGAACTCATCGGTGATTGCAGCAACGCAGCGCCCACCGTGCCGCCAATCACGATCAGTGCCGCCGGGCCGTTGGCCAGGGCGCCAAGGTGACCGCCTTCGAGGTAGTTGCCGCCAATAATCGCGACAAACGCCAGGATGATGCCGATCAGGCTCAATACATCCATCAGAGGCAGGCCTCCACCAGATGCTTGCCAATGTCGTCCAGGCTGTAGATGGCGTCGGCCAGGTCAGCCTTGACGATGGCCATGGGCATGCCATAGATCACACAGCTGGCTTCGTCCTGAGCCCAGATCGCGCTGCCGCCCTGCTTGAGCAGGCGCGCGCCTTCACGGCCGTCGGCGCCCATGCCGGTGAGCACCACCGCCAGAACTTTGTCACCGTAGGACTTGGCCGCCGAACCGAAGGTGATGTCCACGCACGGCTTGTAGTTGAGGCGTTCATCGCCCGGCAGGATTTTGATCGCGCCACGGGCATCGACCATCATCTGCTTGCCGCCTGGGGCCAGCAACGCCAGGCCAGGACGCAGGATGTCGCCATCCTCGGCTTCCTTGACGCTGATGCGGCACAGCTTGTCCAGGCGCTCGGCGAAGGCCTTGGTGAACGCGGCGGGCATGTGCTGGATCAAGACGATCGGTGCCGGGAAGTTCGCCGGCAATTGGGTCAACACGCGCTGCAAGGCAACCGGACCGCCAGTGGAGGTGCCGATGGCGACCAGCTTATAGGCCTTGCGCTTCGGCGCAGGCGAATGGGCAGCCGCAGGTGCCGACGTCCGCACCGGTGGCGCGGCGGGCCGTGCAACCGGCGCAGGTGCCGGACGACCGAATGAGGAACTGCTCGGCGCAGCCGGTGCAGCAACCGGTGCCGGCGCAGGGGCTGGCGCGCTGAACAGGCTGCGGCGGTTGCTGCGGGAAATACTGTGGACTTTCTCGCACAGCAGTTGCTTGACCTTCTCGGGGTTGCGCGAGATGTCTTCGAAATTCTTCGGCAGGAAGTCCACCGCACCCGCATCCAACGCGTCGAGGGTCACTCGGGCGCCTTCGTGGGTCAGCGAGGAGAACATCAATACCGGGGTCGGGCAGCGTTGCATGATGTGCCGAACTGCCGTGATGCCATCCATCATCGGCATCTCGTAGTCCATGGTGATCACGTCCGGCTTCAACGCAATGGCTTGATCAATCGCCTCTTTGCCGTTGGTGGCCGTGCCGACCACCTGGATGCTTGGATCGGCGGAAAGAATTTCCGAGACGCGGCGGCGGAAGAAACCCGAATCGTCCACCACCAGGACCTTGACTGCCATAAACACTCCGTTAGGCGGGGCGGGCTGTACCGCCCTGCCCCACCAGAATCAAATACGCCGAGCGGCGTAACGCTTGAGCATGCTCGGAACATCGAGAATCAGCGCGATCCGACCGTCACCGGTGATGGTCGCACCCGACATGCCCGGGGTTCCCTGCAGCATTTTGCCCAAAGGCTTGATGACCACTTCTTCCTGGCCAACCAGTTGATCGACGACAAAGCCGATACGCTGGGTGCCCACGGAGAGAATCACCACATGGCCTTCGCGCTGCTCTTCATGGGCAGCCGAAGCAACCAGCCAGCGCTTGAGGTAGAACAGCGGCAACGCCTTGTCCCGCACGATCACCACTTCCTGGCCGTCCACCACGTTGGTGCGCGACAGGTCGAGGTGGAAGATCTCGTTGACGTTGACCAGCGGGAAGGCGAACGCCTGGTTGCCCAGCATCACCATCAGGGTCGGCATGATCGCCAGGGTCAACGGCACCTTGATGACGATCTTGGAACCCTGGCCCTTGGTCGAGTAGATGTTGATCGAACCGTTGAGCTGGCTGATCTTGGTCTTCACCACGTCCATGCCCACGCCACGGCCCGACACGTCGGAGATCTCGGTCTTGGTCGAAAAGCCAGGGGCGAAGATCAGGTTGTAGCACTCAGTGTCGGTGAGGCGGTCGGCGGCGTCCTTGTCCATCACGCCACGCTTGACCGCAATATTGCGCAGAATGGTCGGGTCCATGCCCTTGCCGTCATCGGTGATCGACAGCAGGATGTGGTCGCCTTCCTGCTCCGCCGCCAGGATCACCTTGCCGCCACGGGACTTGCCCGAGGCTTCGCGTTCTTCCGGGGTTTCGACACCGTGGTCGACAGCGTTGCGCACCAAGTGGACCAGCGGGTCGGCCAGGGCCTCGACAAGGTTTTTGTCGAGGTCGGTTTCTTCACCCACCAGTTCCAGGTTGATCTCTTTCTTCAGCTGGCGCGCGAGGTCGCGAACCAGGCGCGGGAAGCGGCCGAAGACTTTCTTGATCGGTTGCATCCGCGTTTTCATCACCGCGGTTTGCAGGTCGGCGGTGACCACGTCGAGGTTCGACACGGCCTTCTGCATGGCTTCATCGCCGCTGCTCAGGCCCAGGCGCACGAGGCGGTTACGCACCAGTACCAGTTCGCCGACCATGTTCATGATGTCGTCCAGCCGCGCGGTATCGACCCGTACGGTGGTTTCGGCTTCACTGGCCGGTTTTTCCGCGACCGGTGCGGCGGCGGCACGCGCTGGCGCCGGGGCAGCAGCCGGCGCAGGCTTGGCGGCTGGCGCGGCGGCGGCTTTGGCGGCAACCGGTGCCGCCGTGGCCGCAGCGGCGGCTGGAGCTGGGGCTGGGGCAACTTCGGTGAACTTGCCCTTGCCGTGCAGATCGTCCAGCAGCGCTTCGAATTCGTGATCGGAGATCAACCCATCGTCCGCCGGCTTGGCACCGGCAGCCGGTGCTGCGGCTGTAGCGGCTGTAGCGGCGACTGCCGGCAAGGCGTCGGCCGCGAAGGTGCCCTTGCCATGCAATTGGTCGAGCAACGCTTCGAATTCGTCGTCAGTGATGTCGGTGCTGGCAGGCGCGGCAGGCGCATCCGCAGCAGCGGCGGCAGGGGCCACGGCATCAGCCGCGAACTGGCCTTTGCCGTGCAATTGGTCGAGCAAAGACTCGAACTCAGCGTCGGTAATGTCTTCGCTGCTCGGCGCGGCAGCCGGGGCAACGGCTGCCGGCGCTTCGGCCTCGGCCTTGACGGCGCTGAGGGAGCTGAGCAGTTGCTCGAACTCGCTGTCCGTCACATCCGCTTCAGGCTCCGCCACCGGTTCCGGCGCGGCTTCGACCACCGGCGCTGCCGAGGTGTCGGCCGGCTCTGCGTAGCGCGCCAGGGCGGCCAGCAGTTCCGGAGTGGCTGCGGTGATCGGGGCACGCTCGCGAACTTCGCTGAACATGCCGTTGACCGCATCCAGTGCTTCGAGAATCACGTCCATCAACTCCGAATCAACGTGACGCTCACCCTTGCGCAGGATGTCGAACACGTTCTCGGCGATGTGGCAGCACTCCACCAGCTCATGGAGCTGGAGGAAGCCGGCGCCCCCTTTTACAGTATGAAAACCGCGAAAAATTGCATTGAGCAGGTTCGCATCATCCGGGCGGCTTTCCAGCTCGACCAGTTGTTCGGACAGTTGCTCTAAAATTTCGCCGGCCTCTACAAGGAAATCCTGAAGGATCTCTTCATCGGCGCCGAAGCTCATGTGGGTGCTCCTTAGAAGCCTAAACTGGATAACAGGTCATCTACGTCATCCTGACCTGACACAACGTCTTCACGTTTATCGGCATGAATCTGCGGACCTTCACCCTTGGCGAGATGTTTTTGTGGATCTTTTTCAGAGAGGATCGCTTCGCGGTCATGTTCGATGCCGGCAAAACGGTCGACCTGGCCGGCCATGAGTACCAATTTGAGCAGGTTGCTTTCCACTTCGGTGACCAACTGGGTCACACGCTTGATCACCTGACCGGTCAGGTCCTGGTAATCCTGGGCGAGCAGAATGTCATTGAGGTTGCTGGAAACCGTGCGGTTTTCCTGCTCGCTGCGTGACAAAAACCCTTCAACCCGACGGGCCAGCTCACGAAACTCTTCTGCACCGACTTCACGGCGCATGAAGCGGCCCCAGTCAACGCTCAGGGCCTGGGCTTCCGTGGCCATGCCGTTAACCAGAGGCGTGGCGTTTTCCACCAGGTCCATGGTGCGGTTGGCCGCCGCCTCGGTCAGCCTGACCACATAGGACAGGCGTTCGGTGGCGTCGGTGATCTGCGAAATCTCTTCGGCCTGGGGCATGTGCGGGTCAATCTGGAAATTGACGATCGCACTGTGCAGCTCGCGTGTGAGCTTGCCCACTTCCTGGTACAGGCCGCGGTCACGGGTCTGGTTAAGCTCATGGATTAACTGCACCGCGTCGCCGAAATGGCCTTTTTCAAGGCTGTCGACCAACTGGTGAGCATGCTTTTTCAGGGTCGACTCAAAGTCGCCCTGTGACGTTTCTTTATGCTCCATAGCTCCCCCGCGATGGCATTAGCCGTGGATGCGTTCGAAGATCTTTTCGATCTTCTCTTTCAAGGCCTGTGCAGTGAATGGTTTGACTACGTAACCGTTGACCCCGGCCTGGGCGGCTTCGATGATCTGTTCACGCTTGGCTTCGGCGGTCACCATCAACACGGGGAGGCTGCGCAATTTTTCGTCGGCACGCACGTGGCGCAACAAGTCGATACCGGTCATGCCCGGCATGTTCCAGTCCGTTACCAGAAAGTCGATGCTCCCGCTGTTGAGGATCGGAATCGCCGTAAGGCCGTCATCCGCCTCGACCGTGTTTGTGAACCCAAGGTCACGCAACAGGTTTTTTATGATCCGCCGCATCGTTGAGAAGTCATCAACGATGAGGATTTTCATGTTCTTGTCCAATTCGACCTCCAAGCAGTCTTAAACGCGCCCAGCACCTGGACGCGCCATTTCAATCAACAGGCATTACACAAAAAGGACTGCCGGGGGCACCACGGCCCGAGCCCGCGAAGGCCTATCACCTTCGCGGTATCGCGTTGCAATGCTCCCCCACACTGCCTGTCAGCGCGCTCGCCACTCTCCCAAACGCCCCCGCAAGCGGGCGGCGCACTGGCTGTGCAACTGGCTGACACGCGATTCGCTGACCCCCAGGACCTCACCGATTTCCTTGAGGTTCAGCTCTTCGTCGTAGTACAGCGCCAACACCAACCGCTCGCGCTCCGGCAAGTTGGCAATGGCGTCCGCCAACGCCCCCTGGAAACGCTCATCTTCCAGGTCACGCGACGGCTCCATATGAGCGCTCGCGCCGTCCTCATGCAGCCCTTCGTGTTCGCCGTCCTGCAACAGGTCGTCGAAACTGAACAGGCGGCTGCCCAAGGTATCGTTCAAAATCCCGTAATAATCGTCGAGACTCAATTGGAGTTCGGCCGCAACTTCGTGATCTTTAGCGTCGCGACCGGTTTTTGCTTCAATTGCACGAATTGCGTCACTGACCATGCGGGTATTTCGGTGCACCGAACGCGGCGCCCAGTCACCCTTGCGCACCTCGTCGAGCATCGCGCCACGGATGCGGATCCCCGCATAAGTCTCGAAGCTCGCGCCCTTGCTCGCGTCGTACTTGGTCGACACTTCGAGCAGGCCGATCATGCCCGCCTGGATCAGGTCTTCGACCTGGACGCTGGCGGGCAGGCGTGCCAACAGGTGATAGGCAATGCGCTTGACCAGCGGCGCATAGCGCTCGATCAATTCGCCCTGGCTGTCACGGGCAGATTTCTTGTACACGTTATAGCCGTTCGCTGTCATAGCACCGGTCCCGCACTCGTCTGATGCACCAATCGCTCGACGAAAAACTCCAGATGCCCCCGAGGGTTGGCGGGCAACGGCCAGGTATCGACCTTCTGGGCAATAGCCTTGAACGCCAATGCGCATTTGGAACGAGGGAACGCTTCGTAGACTGCACGCTGCTTTTGCACAGCCTTGCGCACACACTCGTCGTAAGGAACCGCACCGACGTATTGTAAGGCGACATCGAGAAAGCGATCCGTGACCTTGGTCAACTTGGCGAACAGGTTGCGACCTTCCTGCGGGCTCTGGGCCATGTTGGCCAAGACGCGGAAGCGGTTCATGCCGTAGTCACGGTTAAGCAGTTTGATCAGGGCGTAGGCGTCGGTGATCGAGGTGGGTTCATCGCAGACCACCAGCAAGACTTCCTGCGCCGCGCGCACGAAGCTGACCACGGACTCGCCGATCCCGGCGGCGGTGTCGATCACCAGCACGTCGAGGTTGTCGCCGATGTCACTGAATGCCTGGATCAGGCCGGCATGCTGCGCCGGGCTCAGGTGCACCATGCTCTGGGTGCCGGAGGCGGCCGGCACGATGCGGATCCCGCCAGGGCCCTGGAGCAGCACGTCGCGCAGCTCACAGCGCCCCTCGATCACATCGGCAAGCGTGTGTTTGGGCGTCAGCCCCAGCAGAACGTCGACGTTCGCCAGCCCCAGGTCAGCATCCAGCAGCATGACGCGACGGCCAAGCTCTGCCAGGGCCAGGGACAAATTCACTGACACGTTAGTTTTCCCGACGCCACCTTTGCCGCCGGTCACCGCGATCACCTGTACGGGATGCATGCTGCCCATTTTATTTCTTTACCTTGTCTTGCTTAGACGCAGGCTACATGGCTTGGCCGCGTGAATCGCTTGCAGACCATCGATGTAGGTACATTTCACGGTGTTCATCACGCCTCAACCCACCCGTTTTGCCGGGTTGTGATAGAGGTCGGCGAACATGTCGGCCATCGCTTCCTCGCTAGGCTCTTCTTGCATTTGCACGCTGACGGCGCGGCTGACCAACTGATGACGGCGCGGCAGATGCAAATCATCCGGGATCCGCGGCCCGTCGGTCAGGTAGGCAACCGGTAGTTCATGGCTGATAGCCAGGCTCAACACTTCGCCCAGGCTGGCGGTTTCATCCAGTTTAGTCAGGATGCAACCGGCCAAACCGCAACGCTTGTAGCTGTGGTACGCAGCGGTAAGAACCTGTTTCTGGCTGGTGGTTGCAAGCACCAGGTAATTTTTCGACTTGATGCCACGCCCGGCCAGGCTTTCCAGCTGCATGCGCAATGCCGGATCGCTGGCTTGCAGGCCAGCGGTGTCGATCAGCACTACGCGTTTGCGCAGCAACGGGTCGAGCGCGTTGGCCAGGGATTGGCCCGGGTCGACGTGGGTGACCGGCACATTGAGGATACGGCCCAAGGTCTTGAGCTGTTCCTGGGCGCCGATGCGGTAGCTGTCCATGCTCACCAGCGCGATGTTATTCGCGCCGTACTTGAGCACATAGCGCGCCGCCAGCTTGGCGAGGGTGGTGGTCTTGCCCATGCCGGCAGGGCCGACCATGGCGATCACACCGCCCTCTTCCAGGGGTTCGATTTCCGGGGTGGCGATCATCCGCGCCAGGTGGGCCAGCAACATGCGCCAGGCCTGGCGAGGCTCTTCGATTTCGGTGGTCAGGGCCAGCAGGTCACGGGACAGCGGGCCGGACAGGCCAATGCGTTGCAGGCGGCGCCAGAGGTTGGCCTGGTGCGGTTTGCTGCCTTGCAGCTGGGTCCAGGCCAGCGAGCCCAGCTGCACTTCCAGCAGCTCGCGCAGGCCGTTGAGTTCAAAACGCATCGAGTCGAATACACGCTGATCGACTGCGGCGGCCGGGGCTGGCGCGGCAGGACGCGGCGGTTCGATGAACGTTGGCTCAACCAGCGGTTCGGCGGCGGTCAGCGGCAGGCCGGCGAACAATTGGCGGTTGGTGGTGGCATCGCTGTCGCCACGCATGCTCAGTTCGGCCTGGGCCGAGACGATGCGCGAAGCGGTCTTGCGCAGTTCGTCTTCGAGTTCCATGTTCGGCACACGCGGCGCCAATGCCGAGGGGGTGTAATCCAGGGCAGCCGTCAGCTCGACACCGCCGGCAATACGACGGTTACCGATAATCGCAGCATCGGCACCCAGCTCATCGCGGACCAGTTTCATGGCCTGACGCATATCGGCGGCGAAAAAACGCTTAACTTGCATAACCCACTACCCTCAGCCGTTGGGCCCTACTGTCGCGACGATAGTCACTTGCTTGTTGTCAGGAATTTCCTGATAAGCCAAAACGTGCAAATTCGGTACTGCCAGACGTCCAAACCGCGACAACATCGCCCGGACCGGGCCTGCCACCAGCAGAATCACCGGTTGGCCCTGCATTTCCTGGCGCTGTGCGGCGTCGATCAACGAACGCTGCAGTTTCTCAGCCATGCTTGGCTCCAGCAGAACGCCCTCTTCCTGGCCTTGTCCTGCCTTCTGAATACTATTGAGCAATATCTGTTCCAACCTTGGTTCCAAGGTGATCACAGGCAGCTCGGAGTCAAGCCCTACAATGCTTTGCACGATTGCGCGGGACAATCCGACACGCACCGCCGCCACCAGCGCGGCAGTATCTTGACTCTTGGCGGCATTGTTGGCGATGGCCTCGGCAATGCTGCGAATGTCGCGTACGGGCACCTGTTCGGCCAGCAGCGCCTGCAGCACCTTGAGCAGTTGCGACAACGACAGCACGCCCGGCACCAGCTCTTCTGCCAGTTTTGGCGAAGCCTTGCCCAGCAAGCCCATCAATTGCTGGACTTCTTCGTGGCCGATCAGCTCGTGGGAGTGCTTGTACAGAATCTGATTGAGGTGAGTGGCAACCACGGTACTGGCGTCCACCACGGTGTAGCCCAGGGACTGCGCCTGGCTGCGCTGGCTGATTTCGATCCACACCGCGTCCAGGCCAAAAGCCGGATCTTTGGCGGTAATGCCGTTGAGGCTGCCGAATACCTGGCCGGGGTTGATTGCCAGCTCGCGGTCCGGGTAGATCTCGGCTTCGGCCAGGATCACGCCCATCAGGGTCAGGCGGTAGGCACTGGGTGCCAGGTCGAGGTTGTCGCGGATATGCACGGTGGGCATCAGGAAGCCCAGGTCCTGGGACAGCTTCTTGCGCACGCCCTTGATCCGCGCGAGCAACTGGCCACCCTGGTTGCGATCGACCAGCGGAATCAAGCGGTAGCCGACTTCCAGGCCAATCATGTCGATTGGCGTCACGTCGTCCCAGCCCAACTCCTTGGTTTCCTGGGCGCGGGCCGGCGATGGCAACAGTTCCTGCTGGCGCGCAACTTCTTGCAGGGCTTGGACCTTGACCGCGTTTTGCTTCTTCCAGAACAGGTAGGCACCACCGCCCGCCATGGCCGCCATGCTCAGGAACGACACATGGGGCATGCCAGGCACGATCCCCATGATCGCCATGATGCCCGCCGCCACGGCCAGCGCCTTGGGCGAAGCAAACATCTGGCGGCTGATTTGCTTGCCCATGTCTTCGGAGCCCGACGCACGGGTCACCATGATGGCGGCAGCTGTAGATAACAACAGTGATGGCAATTGCGCCACTAAACCGTCACCGATGGTCAGCAAGGCGTACACCTTGCCCGCATCGCCGAAGGTCATGCCGTGCTGGAAGATACCGACCGCCATGCCGCCGATCAGGTTGATGAACAGGATCAGCAGGCCGGCGATGGCGTCACCGCGCACGAATTTGCTGGCACCGTCCATGGAACCGTAGAACTCGGCTTCCTGGGCGACTTCCAAACGGCGGGTCTTGGCCTGGTTCTGGTCGATCAGGCCGGCGTTGAGGTCGGCGTCGATAGCCATCTGCTTGCCGGGCATCGCGTCGAGGGTAAAACGTGCGCTCACCTCGGAAATCCGCCCGGCGCCCTTGGTTACCACGACAAAGTTGATGATCATCAGGATGGCGAACACCACGATACCGACCACGTAGTTACCGCCGATCACCACCTCACCGAAGGCCTGGATCACCTTACCGGCAGCCGCGTGGCCGTCTTGACCGTGGAGCATTACCACTCGGGTGGACGCCACGTTCAGCGCCAGCCGCAGCAGGGTCGCCACCAGCAGAATCGTCGGGAATACCGCGAAATCCAGCGGCCGCAGGGCGTAGACACACACCAGCAGCACCACGACGGAGAGGGCGATGTTGAAAGTGAAGAACACGTCCAACAAGAACGGCGGCATCGGCAACATCATCATTGCCAGCATGACCAGCAACAACAACGGCACACCCAGATTGCCCCGCGAGAGGTCAGTCAGGGTGCCACGGGCCGTGCTGAACATTTGAGAGCGATCCACCACCGGTATTCCTCGTTTCCTTGAAGCAAACTTTTGACGCCGGAAGGCGTCCTGGAGGCGGTATTGCAAGAAGCCTTCCAACTTTGCTTTTGAGGGTGTGGATCGCTACAGGCGCCCAGGTTTTATTGGATGTACACGAAGCAAATGTGGGAGGGGGCTTGCCCCTTCCCACATTTGCTTCAGTGCAGGGGTGGCGCAGAGAGGGAAACATTCAAACGACCCAAACTGCTTTTTCTATAGGGCTTTTACGTTCTCGGCCTGGGGCCCTTTTTGGCCCTGGGTGACGCCAAACTCAACTTTTTGCCCTTCTAAAAGGGCCTTGAACCCGTCCCCAATGATCGCTGAATAGTGGACAAAAATATCCCCACTACCATCGTCGGGCGTAATAAAACCAAAACCCTTCTCCGCGTTAAACCACTTCACAGTACCCGTTGCCATTGCCGTTCTCCGAACACTTCAATTACGGACCTGCACAGGTGTCGTCAGATCAGTTTGACGTCGCATGCATAGATGCCATCCGGTCGATGAATCATCCGAAACGACACTTTCCGGCCCTCCAAAAGCATGTATCCACCCGAACTGCGCAGATCTACTGACACGTCATCCCCACCATCATCCGGCGCAATCGAGCCTTTACCGGTCTGTGGGTCATAAGCTTTGACTCTGCCTATAAACAACTGCATCACCTCACTTCCCGCGTCCTGTTGCGCAGTGCCTGAAGCAATAGAACCGAGAAAAGGTGATGCTGGCTACTGTCAAAGTTGACAGGTAGAGGGGATTTTTCGACGAGCGGCAGCACTGTAATTGCGTGAAAGATCAGGAATCGCGGCGCAATTCCGGCGGAATCGGCAAGTCCTTGAGGGGATCAGGGCGTTTGCCCTTGCCCGCGCGGTATTGGCGAATCTGATAGACATACGCCAACACCTGGGCCACGGCCAGGTACAACCCTGCGGGGATTTCCTGGTCGAGGTCGGTGGAGTAGAAGATCGACCGCGCCAGTTCCGGTGACTCCAGCAACAGGATGTCGTGGGCCACCGCAATTTCACGGATTTTCAGGGCAGTGAAGTCGCTGCCCTTGGCCAGCAACATCGGTGCGCCGCCCTTCTCCGGGTCGTATTTGAGCGCCACGGCGTAGTGGGTCGGGTTGGTGATGACGACATCGGCGTCGGGCACCGAAGCCATCATCTTGCGCTGGGACATTTCCCGCTGCAGTTGGCGGATGCGTTGCTTGACCTCGGGACGGCCTTCCTGGTCCTTGTGCTCGTCGCGCACTTCCTGCTTGGTCATCAGCAGTTTCTTGTGGCTTTCCCACAGCTGGATCGGCGCATCCACCGCCGCAATGATGATCAGCCCGGCGGCCATCCACAGCGCACTCCAGCCCACCACCTGCACGCTGTGGATGATGGCCGACTCCAGCGGCTCGTGGGCAATAAGCAGCAAGTCGTCGATGTCGGACGACAACACCATCAGCGCGACAAACAGAATCAGGATGAACTTGGCCAGGGCCTTGAGCAGCTCCACCAGGGCCTTGGCGGAAAACATGCGCTTGAGCCCTGCCCCGGGGTTCATGCGGCTGAACTTGGGCGCCATGCTGCCGGCGGCGAACAGCCAGCCACCGAGGGCGACCGGACCGATCAGCGCGGCCAGCAGCAAGGTGATCAAGATGGGCTGCACCGCCAATATTGCGATTTTGCCCGAGTGCAGCAGGTATTGGCCCATGGAGCCGGGGTTGAGCAACACATCGCGCGGCAAGGTGAAGTTGTGCTTCATCAGCTCCATCAGGTCCAGCGCCAGGCCGCCGCCATAGATCAGCAAGGCACCGGCACCGGCCATCATGGTCGCAACGGTGTTGAGTTCCTTGGAGCGAGCAATCTCGCCCTTTTCCCTGGAGTCCTTTTTACGTTTCTCCGTGGGGTCTTCTGTTTTGTCCTGACCACTCTCGCTCTCGGCCATGGCTCAGCGCGCCCGTGCCAGATCACGTAAGAACTGCAAGGCGTCGGTCGCCAGCGGTTGATACTGATTGAGAATGTCAGCCATGCCGACCCAGAAAATCCCCATGCCCAGCACCAGGGTCAGGGGGAAACCAATCGAGAAGATGTTCAGCTGTGGCGCCGCGCGAGTCATGACGCCAAAAGCGATGTTGACCACCAGCAACGCCGTGATCGCCGGCAGCACCAGCAACAGCGAGGCACCGAGCACCCAACTGAGGCGTCCCACCAGCTCCCAGAAATGATTGACCACCAGCCCCGACCCCACCGGCAAGGTGGTGAAGCTTTCGGTCAGCACCTCGAACACCACCAGATGGCCGTTCATTGCCAGAAACAGCAAGGTCACCAGCATGGTCAGGAACTGCCCGATCACCGCCGCCGACACGCCGTTGGTGGGGTCGACCATGGACGCGAAACCCATGCCCATCTGGATCGAGATAATTTGCCCGGCGATCACGAACGCCTGGAAAAACAGTTGCAGCGAGAAGCCCAGCAGCGAGCCGATCAGGATCTGCTCGGCGATCAGCATCAGGGCACTGAGGTCGAGTGCATTGACGGGCGGCATTGGCGGCAGGCCCGGCACCAACACCACGGTGATCGCCACCGCGAAATACAGGCGGATGCGGCGCGGTACCAGGGTGGTACCGAACACCGGCATGCTCATCAGCACCGCCGTCACGCGAAACAACGGCAGGATGAAAGAGGCCACCCACGTGCTGATCTGGGTGTCGGTCAATGCCAGCAAAGACTGCATCGGGTCAGCCGATCAACTGCGGAATACTGCCGTACAGCTGCAGGATGTATTCCATGAAGGTCTGTACCAACCAGGGCCCGGCGACGATCAGCGTGATCAGCATCACCAGCAGGCGCGGCAGGAAGCTCAAGGTCTGTTCGTTGATCTGGGTCGCGGCCTGGAACATCGCCACCAGCAGGCCCACCAACAGGCTCGGCACCACCAGCACGGCAACCATCATGGTGGTCAGCCATAGCGCTTCACGGAACAGGTCGACGGCGACTTCTGGGGTCATGGCGCTATACGCCTCCGAAACTGCTGGCCAGGGTGCCGATAATCAGCGCCCAGCCGTCCACCAGCACAAACAGCATGATCTTGAACGGCAATGAAATAATCAGCGGCGACAGCATCATCATACCCATGGCCATCAGCACGCTCGCCACCACCAGGTCGATGATCAGGAACGGGATAAAGATCATGAAGCCGATCTGGAACGCCGTCTTCAGTTCCGAGGTGACGAACGCCGGCACCAGGATGGTCAGCGGCGCCTGGTCCGGGGTCGCGATGTCGGTGCGCTTGGACAGCCGCATGAACAGCTCAAGGTCGCTGGAGCGCGTCTGCGACAGCATGAAGTCCTTGATCGGGCCCTGGGCTTTGTCGATCGCATCCTGGGCGGTCATTTTCTCTGCCAGGTACGGCTGCAGGGCTTGCTGGTTCACCTTGTCGAACACCGGCGCCATGATGAACAGCGTCAAGAACAAGGCCATGCCGGTGAGGATCTGGTTCGACGGCGTCTGCTGCAAGCCCAGGGCCTGACGCAGGATCGAGAACACGATGATGATCCGCGTGAAACTGGTCATCAGCATGACAAACGCCGGGATAAAACTCAGCGCGGTCATGATCAGCAGGATCTGCAGGCTGACCGAATACTCCTGGGCCCCCGCCGCGTTGGTGCCCAGCGTAATCGCCGGGATCGACAACGGGTCGGCGCCAAGCGCCAACGGCGCGGCCAGCAACAGCATGAGCGTCAATAAAACGCGCATTACTTCTTATCCTTCTGATCCTTGCCCAGCAACTCCATCAGGCGCTGGGCGAATTCTGGCGTGGCAGGCTGGGACTGGGTGGTTTGCACCGGGGTCTTGAGCACGTGCAGCGGGGTGATTCGGCCGGGGGTAATGCCCAGCAGGATCTGCTCCTCGCCCACTTGCACCAGCACCAGCCGATCACGCGGGCCGAGGGCGCGCGAGCCGATCATTTCGATGACCTGGGCATTGCCCGGGCCGATGTTCTGCACGCGACGCATCAGCCAGGCCAACACGAAGATCAAGCCGACCACCAGCAACAGGCCCAGCACCAGCTGGGTGAGTTGCCCGCCAACGCTGCCGCCGACCGGCGCAGCGGCAGCTTGAGCCACCGGCTCCGCCGCCCACGCCGCCAATGGCAACGCGGCTAACAGTCCCACCATCAGCCGTTTCATATCAGCGCAACTTCTTGATGCGTTCGCTTGGGCTGATCACGTCGGTCAGGCGGATGCCGAACTTTTCGTTGACCACCACCACTTCGCCGTGGGCGATCAGGGTGCCGTTGACCAGCACGTCCAGCGGCTCACCGGCCAGGCGATCCAGCTCGATCACCGAGCCCTGGTTGAGTTGCAGCAGGTTGCGGATGTTGATGTCGGTGCTGCCCACTTCCATGGAGATCGACACCGGGATGTCGAGGATCACGTCCAGGTTCGGCCCATCGAGGGTCACCGGGTCGTGGTTCTTCGGCACGCTGCCAAATTCTTCCATGGGCAAACGGTTACCCGCTGGCGCAGTGGCGGCGTCGGCGGCCAGCAGTGCGTCGATATCGTCCTGGCCAACATCGCCGGTTTCTTCCAGGGCCGCAGCCCATTCGTCAGCCAGGGCCTGGTCTTCGGCGGAAGTGTTTTCGTGTTCGGTAGCCATTACATGTCCTCGGCGGAGCAAACATTCATAAATAGGGGCGCATCAATAGGTGTGGCTAGCGACGATTGATCGGCTCAACCACTTGCAAAGCGAGGTTGCCCTTGTGGGAACCGAGCTTGACCTTGAACGACGGCACGCCGTTGGCGCGCATGATCATTTCGTCCGGCAATTCGACCGGGATAATGTCCCCCGGCTGCATGTGCAAAATATCCCGCAGGCGCAACTGGCGACGGGCCACGGTGGCGCTCAGCGGCACGTCGACGTCCAGCAGGTCTTCGCGCAGGGCCTTGACCCAGCGTTCGTCCTGGTCATCGAGGTCGGACTGGAAGCCGGCGTCGAGCATCTCGCGTACCGGCTCGATCATCGAGTACGGCATGGTCACGTGCAGGTCGCCGCCACCGCCATCGAGTTCGATGTGGAACGTGGACACCACAATGGCCTCGCTCGGCCCGACGATGTTGGCCATGGCCGGGTTCACTTCCGAGTTGATGTACTCGAAATTGACTTCCATGATCGCCTGCCAGGCTTCCTTCAAGTCAATGAAGGCCTGTTCCAGCACCATGCGCACCACGCGCAACTCGGTGGGGGTGAATTCACGGCCTTCGATCTTGGCGTGACGGCCGTCACCGCCGAAGAAGTTGTCCACCAGCTTGAACACCAGCTTGGCGTCGAGGATGAACAGCGCGGTACCGCGCAGTGGCTTGATCTTGACCAGGTTGAGGCTGGTGGGTACGTACAGCGAGTGCACGTACTCGCCGAACTTCATCACCTGCACACCGCCCACCGCCACGTCCGCCGAGCGGCGCAGCATGTTGAACATGCTGATCCGGGTGTAACGGGCGAAACGTTCGTTGATCATCTCCAGGGTCGGCATGCGTCCACGGACGATGCGATCCTGGCTGGTCAGGTCATAACTTTTGACGCTGCCGGGCTCGGCAGCCATTTCGGTCTGTACCAGACCGTCGTCGACGCCATGCAACAGCGCGTCGATTTCATCCTGGGACAGCAGGTCCTGCACGGCCATGTGGTGATCCTACTGCAATACGAAATTAGTGAAGAGCGCCTGCTCGATCACGACTTTGCCGAGCTCCTTCTGGGCCACTTCCTGCACGCTGGCAGTGACCTTCTGGCGCAGCATTTCCTGGCCCACCGGGGTGGCCAGGGCGTCGAAACTCTGCCCGGAGAACAGCATCACCAGGTTATTACGGATCACTGGCATGTGCTCCTTGAGAGCCTCCAGGTCCGCCGCATTCCGTGCCAGCAAGGTGATGCTCACTTGCAGGTAGCGTTGGCGACCGTTCTGGTTGAAGTTGGCGACAAAGGCCGGAAGCATCGGCTCGAAGATTGCCGGTTGCTTGACGTTACCGGCAGTTTCGGCGACAGGTGCCGGCTTGCTGGCACTGCTGTGCATGATGTACCAGGTGCCGCCTACAGAGGCACCGATGGCCAGGAGCAGGCCCACGACAATCATCAGGATAAGCTTGAGCTTGCCTTTGCCTGCCGGTGCGGGTGCTTTTGCTGCGTCGTCACTCTTCGCCATGCCAATAATCCGTCACTATTCGGGGATTCATAGATCTACGGAAAGGCAAGAGCAAGTGTTATGCCAGAGTTGTCTGGCAAGCGCCGAGGAAGGAACACCACAAATCAAATGTGGGAGGGGGCTTGCCCCCGATAGCGGTGTATCAGTCAACTGCTGTATGAACTGACACCGCCTCCCACATTTTGTCCTATGCCGGACTCACGTCAGGCGTAGTAATCGACGGCGCTGGAGCCGATCACCGTCGAAGTCACGGGCGCCACTGCTTCAGCCACATCAATGTGGTTGCCGCTGTCGCCGTTATCTCCACCGCGCCCGCCGCTACCGCTCACACCACGGGTCTGGGCCTGCTGTTGCTGCTGCTCCTGGCCACGGGACTGGTCGGACACGTTCACATCCACCTGCCCCATGCCCTGCTGGGCGAACATCTCTCGCAAGCGACCGGACTGGCTTTCCAGGGCTTCGCGCACCACCGGGTGGGCGCTCATGAAGTTGACCTGGGCCTGCTGGTCGGCGGTCATGTTGACCTTGATGTCCAGACGGCCGAGTTCAGCCGGCTGCAACTGGATCTCCGCCGATTTGAGGTTGGCGCTGGAGAGGTACATCACGCGGTTGACGATCTCGTCGGTCCAGCCGCTCTGGTGCATGGCCAGCGGCGCATTCGTCACCGGCGGTAAGGCATTCGCGGTTTTCGGCGTGGCCGCCTGGGTCAATGCGGCCAGGCGATTGGCGAAGTCATCGACGCGGGTGTCGCTGCTGGCCTCTTTCAAGTCCTTGAGGCCGCCTTCGATCAAGCCGCTGAAGGCCTTGTCGCCGCCCTGGCCAGTGCTGTCCTTGGTGGCTTGCTGGTCGACCATGGTAGCCAGGCCGGCGGCAAAGTTCTGTGCGGCGGTTGGCTGGTCCTGGGTAGTCGTCGGTGCGGTTTTGGCCGGCGCCTGGCTGCTGGCCGACACATGCCCGCCCTGCTCCATCGCCAGGCGTACGGCCGGCATGGCGTCCAGGGGATCGGCCTCGGGATCGAAGGCCGGCTTGGCTTCCTCGGTCGCGGCGATTGGCGCGGTAACCACCGGCGTCGCCTTGTCATCCTTGGCAGCGGCAACGGGTGCCGGGGTTTCCACCGGCACCGGCACCACCACCGGGGTGACCGTGGCAATCAATGCCGGATCGACCACCGGGTCCACCGGAGGCTGCTGCGCCAGGGCCGGATCGACGGGTGCCTCGTCATCCTTGCTGGCAGTGTCGTCGGACGCTGCCGGTGGCTTGGCAGGCAAGGTATTGCCGCTATCGGCAACCGCTGGCGTGCTGGCGGCAGGTTTGTCGTTGCCCGCCGCAGGCTTGGCGCTGGCATCGGCAGGCTTGTCCCGCGTGGGCTTGGCCGAGTTGTCATCGGCCTTGACCGTGGGCTTGGAACCTTGGCTGGCGAACACTTGAGCGAAGCCAGGGCCCTTGTCCCGTGGGTCCGCAGCCACTGCCGGAGGATTGACGGCGGGCGCTTGAGGCTTGGCCGCAGGGGCAGCCTGAAGAAGCGAATTCGGGGCGACTGGCATAGGTAAAGGTCTCCACTGCATGGGGATCGGGGATGCAGTATCAGGAGGTAGAGCAAGAGTCGGGCCAGGTTGATCGTTCCCCACGCGCTGCGCGGGAACGATCATCAAATCTGAAACCGCTGCCGCTCCGATTCATACATCGGTTTCACCAACGCAAACTCGTGATCAATCTGATCGACCAACGCCCCCAGGTCTGCCGCCGCCTCAACCGACTCAACCTCCAACCGCTGGCACAACTGCGCCAATCGCACCGCGCCAAGGTTGCCGCTGCTGCCCTTGAAACTATGCGCAATCCGGCCCAGCGCCTTGGCATCGTCCCGCGCCTGGCGCAAGGCTTCGATGCGCTTCTGGGAATCGTCGAGGAAGGTCGCGAGCAACTTGGGGTACTCGCCTTCCATGACTTCCTGCAAACCCGATAACACCGCCGGGTCCAGATGAATATCAACCACTTGCTCGCTCCTTGATCAAGAATCGGCGGATTATGCCAGAGCCCCCCAGCAAAACTCTACGCACACACTGCGCCCGCCATCGGACCAGCGCACCTCGCTGCTCAATTGGCGCACCAGGTTCAGGCCTCGGCCGGACAGACGGTCGATGTCCTGCGGCCGGGCCAGCACCTGCTCCACGTCGAAACCTGGCCCGCTGTCTTCAAGGCGCAGGGTCATCTTGCCGCCCGCCTCGGTGGGCACCACCTGTACATGCACGCGCACATAACCACTGCTCAACTGGGCCAGGCGGTCATTGCGCTGACGGTAATACTCGGCAAAACCCTGGGCATCGCGCTTGAGCCGCGAGTCCAGGCCCAGCACACCATGTTCCAACGCATTGGAGTACAACTCGGCCATTACGCTGTAGAGCGCCCCGCTCTGCTCGCGCAGCCCCTGGATCTCCAGCAGCAGTTGCAACAGGTAGGGCAAGGGGTTGTAACGCTTGAGGGTTTCGGCACGAAATTCGAAACTCACCGACCAATCCAGCGGGCACGACTGGCCGCTGTCAGCATACAACGGCCCGGTCGCCCGCAGCGGCTGCCCGGGACCCAGCGTGATCTCCACCATGCTCACGTCATCGCGCGCCACGCCGCAAAAGGCCGCCAGGGCCTGCTCGATGTCGTCGAACAGGCGGTCGGGCTCACGGTTGGCGGCAAACACCTGCTGCAAGCGCTCGGCGCCAAACAGTTGGTCATTGGCGTCGGCGGTATCCAGCACCCCATCGGACAACAGGAACACCCGGTCACCCAGGGCCATCGGCCAGACTTCGGTGCGATCATCAAAGGCTGGCGCCGCCAGCACCCCCAACGGCAAATGCCGCGACTGCAACGGCGTGCGCTTGCCGCTGGCGACTTCATGCACATAGCCTTCGGGCATGCCGCCGTTCCACACCTCCACCACCCGCCGCTGCGTGCTCAGGCACAACAAGGTGGCGCAGCAGAACATGTCCACCGGCAGGATGCGTTTGAGCTTGGCATTCATCTCCCGCAGGATCTGCGCCAGGCCATAGCCCTTGGCGGTCATGCCGTAGAACACTTCAGCCAGGGGCATGGCGCCCACCGCTGCCGGCAGGCCATGGCCGGTGAAATCGCCGAGCAGTACGTGCATGTCACCCGACGGCGTGTACGCCGCTAGCAGCAGGTCGCCGTTGAACAGCGCATAGGGCGATTGCAGGTAGCGGATATTCGGCGCCGCGTTGATGCAGCCGGAGTGGGCGACTTTATCGAACACCGCCTTGGCCACCCGTTGCTCACGCAGCAGGTAGTCATGGTGCCTGGCGATCTGGTCACGCTGCTGCAACACCGTGGCTTGCAGGCGACGCAGGCGATCCATGGCGTTGATCTTGGCCGCCAGGATCAGCTGGTTGTAGGGTTTGGGCAGGAAGTCATCGCCGCCAGCATCCAGGCATTCGGCCAGGGCGGCGCTTTCGCGCAAGGACGTGAGGAAGATGATGGGGACCAGCTCTTCCCCCGCCAACTGCTTGATCTGGCGCGCAGCACCAAAGCCATCCATCACCGGCATCAATGCGTCCATCAACACCAGTTGCGGACGCTCACGGGCAAACACTTCAACGGCCTCCTCGCCGTTGCTGGCGGTAATCACGTGGTGACCCTGGCGTCGCACGATGGTCGACAGCAACAGCAGATCGGCGGCGCTGTCTTCGGCGATCAGGATCGTCAGCGGCTCGACCGCGGGGGCCAGGGCGCTCAATTTATGTCGAACAATTTATCGAAGTTGGAGATGGCGAGGATCTTGCGCACATCGGAGTTGGTGTTGATCACCTGGACCTCCGCCTCCTCGCCACCGGCATGGTCCCGCAACAGCAGGAGCATGCCCAGGGCCGAACTGTCCATATAGGTGGTTTCTTTCAGGTCGACCACATACGAATCAGGCACCTTGTAGTAACGCTCGTAGGCGTCGCGAAACGCCTGGTGGCTGCCGAAATCGAACCGGCCCTTGATGGCGATCGTCAACTTCTTCCCGTCCAGGGATACTTCTGACTCGATTGACATGCGACTGCTTCCTTGTCATAGGCATAGACACAAGGTGTAGCAGGCGAATGGGATACCAGCAACACCGCAAGTCAAATGCGGGAGGGGGCTTGCTCCCGATAGCCGTGGATCAGTCAACAAACTCATTGGCCGATCTACCGCTATCGGGAGCAAGCCCCCTCCCCCATTCAGAATTGTGATTGGCGGGGAAGACGCTGTGATAGTTCGTCGAGCAGCTTCTGCTCGCGCTTGTCTTCCAATGCCCGCGCTTCGTCGATGTAGCGCTGCACCAGTTTGCGCAAGCCCTCGACGCGGGCGAAGGCTTGCTGCCAGCTCTCGCGAGCCTTGTCGAGGTTGTTCTGGTGCCAGGCCAGGCTTTGGCGCTGCTGGCCGACGGCCGTTTCGAGCTGATTGAGAAAGCCCTGGTAACTCATCAGCCATTGGCCCGACACACCTTGCGTACCGCGTTCGATCCATTGCTGCTGGTATTCGCTACGGAAGCGCTCCAGGTCGCCCAGCTTGCTTTCCGCCAAACGCACTTGCCCCTGGAAATACCCCAGGCGCTGGACGGCGGTTTTCTCGGCTTTTTCGGCCATGTCCACCACCGGGGCCAGGCGCGCAGCGCGGCTGTTGGCCATGGCTTAGCCGCCCGGCGCGGGGGCGAAGATCGAGCCCAGGTGCGCTTCGCTTTCACCCATGCTGATCTTGTCGTTGAGGCCCTGGCGCAAGTAGGTCACCAACTGCGGTTGCAGGGCGATCGCCAGGTCGGTGTCGCGATCACCACCGGCCACATAGGCGCCGACGCTGATCAGATCGCGACTCTGTTGATAACGCGACCACAGCTGCTTGAACTGCTGCGCGCGGGCCATATGCTCCGGCGTGACCACCGACGGCATCACCCGGCTGATCGACGCTTCGATGTCGATGGCCGGGTAGTGCCCCTCCTCCGCCAAACGCCGCGACAGCACGATGTGGCCGTCAAGCACGCCCCGCGCCGAGTCGGCGATGGGATCCTGCTGGTCATCGCCTTCGGACAATACGGTGTAGAACGCGGTGATCGAACCACCACCGGCCTCGGCATTACCGGCGCGCTCCACCAGCTTGGGCAGCTTGGCGAACACCGACGGAGGGTAGCCCTTGGTGGCCGGGGGCTCGCCGATGGCCAGGGCGATTTCCCGCTGGGCCTGGGCGAAACGGGTGAGCGAGTCCATCAGCAACAGGACGTTCTTGCCCTTGTCGCGAAAATATTCGGCGATGCGCGTGCAGTACATGGCCGCGCGCAAACGCATCAGCGGCGCATCGTCCGCAGGGGATGCGACCACCACCGAGCGCTTGAGGCCTTCTTCACCGAGGCTGTGCTCGATGAATTCCTTCACCTCGCGGCCCCGCTCGCCGATCAGGCCCACCACGATGATGTCGGCCTCGGTAAAGCGCGTCATCATGCCGAGCAATACCGACTTACCCACACCCGTACCGGCGAACAGGCCCAGACGCTGGCCGCGGCCGACCGTCAATAAACCGTTGATGCTACGAATGCCCACGTCGAGCGGCACGCTGATGGGGTTGCGGTTGAGCGGGTTGATCGTGGGGCCGTCCATCGGCACCCAGTCTTCGGCCTTCATGCCGCCCTTGCCGTCCAGCGCGCGACCGGCGCCGTCCAGCACACGGCCGAGCATGCTCATGCCCATGGGCAGGCGGCCGGTATCGGCCAGGGGCACCACGCGGGCGCCGGGCGCAATACCGGCCAGGCTGCCGACGGGCATCAGGAAAATCTTGTTGCCGGAAAAGCCCATCACTTCGGCTTCGACCTGCACCGGGTGATAGCTGTCGTCGTTGATCACCATGCAGCGACTGCCCATGGCGGCGCGCAGGCCTTCGGCTTCGAGGGTCAGGCCGACCATGCGCAACAGGCGCCCTTCGAGGATCGGCTGGCCGGGCAACTCGGTGGCCTCGGCGTAACCGCCCAGGCGCTTGGCGAAGCTGGTGCGGTCAAGGCGCATCGGGGGCGTCCAGGTCCACGCTCAGGTCCGGCTCGGCCGGGTTCAGCGCCTGCTCGTGTTGCTGATCAAGCAGCTTGGCCATGATCTGGCTGATGCGGGTTTCCACCGTGGCATCGATGCGGCTGTGCTCGGTCTCGACCCGGCAACCGCCGGGCTGCAGCGCCGCATCTTCGACGATGCGCCAGGTTTCTTCATGGCGCTCGCGCATCGCTTTGACCTGTTCGAAGTCCTGCGGGTTGATGTACAGCCGCACATTGCCGACGCCCAGGGGCAGCAGCTTGAGAGCTTCGCGCATCACGCTTTCGATCTGGCTGGAATCCAGCACCAGTTCGCGCTGGATCACCTGGCGGGCGATGTGCTGTACCAGGCCGACCATGGATTTTTCGATTTGCGAGTCCTGCTCGGCGATGGGCGCGAACAGGTGGCCCATCAGCCGATCCAGGCTCTCCAGCTTGACGCTCAGCGCCGCCTCGGCCTCCTGGCGCACCTTGAGGGTGGTGCTGCGAAAACCGTCTTTCTCGCCGGCGGCGAAGCCTTCGTTGTAGGCCTCCTGACGGATGCTCTCCAACTCTTCCAGGGTCAGTGGCTGGACTTCCTCCAGCGGCACTTCTTCCATTTCCACCGGCGGCTCTTCAACCGGTTCCGGCTCGGGCTCGGGCACATGCGGATCGAAGCTGGGCAACGACCAGATGTCGAACCCACCGACGTCCCGTGCGCGAATCAGATCGCTGGGCGCCTCATCTTTGTTCGACATGAGCAGCGCCTTAGATCATTTCTTCGCCGCCCTTCCCACCGAGAACGATTTCTCCGGCTTCGGCCATACGGCGGGCAATCGTGAGGATTTCCTTCTGGGCGGTTTCCACGTCGCTGACGCGTACCGGCCCCTTGGCTTCCAGGTCGTCGCGCAACAGCTCGGAGGCACGCTTGGACATGTTCTTGAAGATCTTCTCCTTGACGCCTTCGTCGGAGCCCTTGAGTGCCAGTACCAGCACGTCGGAGGACACTTCGCGCAGCAGCGCCTGGATGCCACGGTCGTCGACATCGGAGAGGTTGTTGAACACGAACATGAGGTCTTCGATCTGGCCGGACAGGGTGTCGTCGATCTCGCGGATCGAGTCCATCAACTGGCCTTCGACCGAGCTGTCGAGGAAGTTCATGATGTCGGCCGCGCGCTTGATACCACCCAAGGTGGTCCGCGAGGCGTTCGAGTTGCCCGAGAACTGTTTCTCGAGAATCGTGTTGAGTTCTTTCAGGGCCGCCGGCTGCACGGTGTTCAGCGACGACACGCGCAGGATGATGTCCAGGCGCACTTTATGGTCGAAGTGGCCGAGGACCTCACCGGCCTGGTCCGGGTCGAGGTAAGCCACCACGATCGCCTGGATCTGCGGGTGCTCGTAGCGGATCACGTCGGCGACCGCGCGCGGTTCCATCCACTTGAGGCTGTCCAGGCCACTGGTGTTGCCGCCCAGCAGGATGCGGTCGATCAGGCCGTTGGCCTTGTCTTCGCCCAAGGCCGAGGTGAGCATCTTGCGGATGTAGCTGTCGGAGCCGACGCCCAGGCTGGTCTGGTCGCCGACGATCTCGACGAACTCGCTCATCACCTGCTCGACTTGCTCACGGTGCACATTGCGCATCTGCGCCATGGCCACGCCCACACGCTGGACCTCTTTAGGCCCCATGTGACGCAGCACTTGGGCGGCGTCGGTTTCACCGAGGGACAGCAGCAATACAGCGGCTTTGTCGACCTTGGTAAGTTTGGCAACAGCGGCTCGACTATCACTCATCTGCGTTAATCCACTCTTTCACGACCTGGGCCACACGGCCCGGGTCTTCTGCTACCAGACTTTTGATTGCGTTCAACTGAGCGTCGTAGCCTTCGCTCGGGCTCGGCAACAGGATGCTTTGCGGGCCGCCGAGGCTGACGCGGTCGTTGGCCAGTTCGCCGTCCAGGCCGCCCATGCCACCCAACTCGACATCGCTGCCACCGAAGGCCGCCAGTTGCTTCTTGCCGTTGCCGGTAATGTTGTTGAGCACCGGGCGCAGCACACCGAACACCAACACCAGGATGAACAACACACCCAGCACTTGCTTGACGATGTCCCAGAACCACGGCTGGGTGTAGAACGCCGCTTCGGCGATCACTTCACCGCGCTCGGCGGAGAACGGCATGTTGATCACGCTGACGCTGTCACCACGACTGGCGTCAAAACCAACGGCGTCCTGCACCAGGCGCGTGAAGCGCGCCAATTCGTCGGCGCTCCACGGCGCACGTGTTACAGCACCGTCAGCGGCGTTGACCTTGACCTGGTCATCGACCACCACCGACACCGACAGGCGATTGACGCGACCCTGCTGCTGCTTGGTGTGGCTGATGGAACGGTCGAGTTCGAAGTTCTTGGTGGACTGGTTACGTTTGTCCGCCGGGTACGGCGCGAGCATCGGCTGGCCGGTGGCCGGGTCCATGATCTGCTGGCCGTTGGCATCCAACAGTGGCTGGCCAGGCTGGATCGCGCCAGCGGTGGCTGCGGCGCCACCGGTGGTTTGCGGCGCCGAGGCCGGGGCCGGCGGCTGGTTGCTCAGGGCACCCGGCACACCTTGCGGGCCATTGCTGGCGGTACGTTGTTCGCTGGTCGATTGCTCACTGCGCAGGGCCGGCTGGTCCGGGTTGAACTGCTCGGAGGTCGACTCGACGGCACTGAAGTCCACGTCGGCAGACACTTCCGCCTTGTAGCGGTCATTGCCCAGCACCGGTTGCAGGATGTTGTGCACACGCTGGGTGAGCATGCTTTCCATGCGGCGGCTGTAGTCGAACTGCTTGCCGGCCTGGGTCAGCGCGGAGTTTTCGGCCATGTCGGACAGCAGGTTGCCCTTCTGGTCGACCACGGTGATTTGCGACTTGCTCAGTTCGGGAACGCTGGTGGCCACCAGATTGATGATCGCCAGGACCTGGCCAGGCTCCAGGGAGCGGCCGGAAAACAGTTCGACCAGTACCGAAGCACTTGGCTTGCGCTCGTCGCGCACAAACACCGAGCTTTTCGGGATCGCCAAGTGCACGCGGGCACCCTTGACGTTGTTCAGGCTGGAAATGGTGCGCGCCAGCTCGCCTTCAAGGCCACGCCGGTAGCGGGTGGCTTCCATGAACTGGCTGGTCCCCAGGCCCTGATCCTTGTCGAGGATCTCGAAACCGATGTTGCTGTCGGACGGGGTCACGCCGGCGGCGGCCAACTTCATGCGCGCACGGGCCACATCGTCGGCCTTGACCAGCAAGGCGCCGGAGTTGGGCTCCACGGTGTAGGCGATGTCAGCGGCGGCGAGGGTTTCCATGATCTGCTTGGAATCCATGCCCGCCAGGCTGCCGTACAGCGGCCGATAATCAGGTTGCTGCGACCACAGCACTACGGCAAAACCAATCGCCACGCTGGCAGCCAGGCCGACCATCAGGCCCACCTGACGCAGCATGGTCATTTCCGAGAGGTTTTCCAGGAACGACAGGCCAAACAGCGGCGGCTTGCCGTCTGCCTTGGCGGGTACGTTGTCGGAGACTGCTTCTGCCATGACTTAAATCTCGCCCTTAAACCGGCATCTGCATGATGTCTTGATAGGCCTGAACCAGCTTGTTACGCACTTGGGTCAGGGCCTGGAAGGAGACGCTGGCCTTTTGCGAGGCGACCATCACATCGGTGAGGTCCACGCCGCTTTTGCCGATCTCGAACGCATTGGCCAACTGGCTGGAGGCTTGCTGGGTGTCGCTGACTTTGTTGATGGCCTGGCCGAGCATGTCGGCGAAGCTGCTTTGGCCCAATTCCGGCGCTGGCGCGACGGATTTCGGCTGAGCCATGGCATCCATTTGCATGGAGCGCATATCCAACATCAACCGATTGAACTCAATACCCTGGCTCATGACCTTCTCTCTCCAACCCGCAAATTTTTGACACTACGCAGCGATTACTAGGGGAGGTAGCAACAAGGGTGCCAGCTCTGTATCAACTCGTAAGAAAAGGCGACAAACCTTGTCGACCTTGTTACCGGTTACGTGGCGAATAAATACGCTTCCACGTCCATCCCGGCGTCGCGCATCTGCGCCAGCTTGTAGCGCAGGGTGCGCGGGCTGATGCCCAGGCGCTCGGCGGCCTCTTTGCGACGGCCGCGCTCGGCACGCAGGGTGTCGATGATCATCTGGAATTCGCGGCGACGCAGGTCGTCGCCCAGGGCGCCGGCAGACTCAGCCTCTGCAACCACCGGCACGGGCGCCAACGTCGGCAATGGCGCGGCACCACTGCCCATGGCCAGACAGAAATCCTGGGGCTGGATCAAGCCGCCCTGCTGCAGAATCAGCGCGCGCTGGATAGCGTTGTCCAATTCCCGCACGTTGCCGGGCCATGGATAACTGATCAGGCAGGCCTGGGCTTCGGCCGATAGCCGCGCCTGGGCGTGCTTCATTTTTTTGACGTGGTTGTTCAGCAGGCGCTCGGCCAGCGGAATGATGTCTGCCGGGCGCTCACGCAGCGGTCGCCAGGCCAGCGGGAACACCGAGAGCCGATAGAACAGGTCTTCCCGGAAACGCCCCGCCGCCACTTCGCCGGCGAGGTCACGGTTGGTGGTGGCGACCACGCGGATATCCAGCTGGATCGGCTTGCGCGCGCCGACTCGCTCCACTTCGCGCTCCTGCAGCACCCGCAGCAGTTTGGCTTGCAGGCCCAGGGGCATTTCCGAAATCTCATCCAACAGAATGGTGCCGCCATCGGCCTGTTCGAACTTGCCCGCCTGGGCCGCGATGGCGCCGGTGAACGAGCCCTTTTCGTGGCCGAACAGCGTGGCTTCAAGCATGTTGTCGGGGATCGCCGCGCAGTTGATGGCGATAAACGGTTGTTTGGCGCGGGTCGACTGCTGGTGGATATAACGCGCCAGCACCTCTTTACCGGTGCCGGACTCGCCGGAGATCAGCACCGTGGAATCACTGCGCGCCACACGGGCCGCCAACTCGAGCAATTGGGCACTGGCGGGTTCGAAGGCAATCGGGCCCTCGCCTTCGTGGGCCGAGATCACGCCCAGGGCGTGGCGCGCGACCAGTTCGATCAGGGCTTTAGGCTCGAAGGGTTTGACCAGGTAATCCGCAGCGCCCTGGCGCATCGCGTCCACGGCACGCTCCACCGCGCCATGGGCGGTCATCAGCAACACCGGCAGTTGCGGCTGACGCGCCCGCAGCAGGCCGAGCAACTGGTGGCCGTCCATGCCGGGCATGTTCACGTCACTGACCACAAGGCTGAAGGTTTCCTGCTCCACCGCCTCCAAGGCGTCCTCGGCAGAACCGACCGCCCGGTAGTCATGGCCCGCCAACAACAGCGTGTCAGCCAATGCTTCACGCAGGGCGCGATCGTCTTCCACCAACAGAACCTTGATAGCCATAGCCTTAGCCTTACTCCGCGCTTGCCGCGCATGAAAACAGCGGCAAGGTCATTAATGCACAGGTGCCACGCCCCAAGCGGGAATGCAGCTGCAATTCTCCCTGATGGGCACGTGCCACGGCCTTGACCACGGTCAGGCCCAGGCCGGTACCGTTGGTCTTGGTGGTAAAAAACGGTTCACCCAGGCGCTTGAGCACCAGCGGGTCGATGCCGCTGCCGCTGTCGCTGATGCACAGGCGCAAGGTTTGCTCGCGGTTGTACAGGTGCACCTTGAGCCGCGCGCCGGGGCCACTGGCCTGGGTGGCGTTTTCGATCAGGTTGAGCAGCGAGCCCACCAAGGTGTCGCGGTTGCACAGCAGCTCGCCGAGGTGGCTGTCGCACTGCCAGCGCACTTGCACGTCTTGAATATGGGTAGCGGCCGCAGCCTGCAGGGCCTGCATCAGTTGGGCCGGCGTCACGCGGTCGGTCAGCGGCAATTCGCCGCGGGCAAACACCAACATGTCGCGCACCTGGTGCTCCAATTCATGCAGGCGCTCCTTCAGGCGCCCGGCAAAGCGCTGGTGGGTGGCGGCGGGCAACTGTTCATCAGTCAAATGACTGGCGTAGATCAACGCGGCCGACAGCGGCGTGCGGATCTGATGCGCCAACGAAGCGACCATCCTGCCCAGGGACGACAAACGCTCATGGCGCGCCAACTGGTCTTGCAGGTGACGGGTTTCAGTCAGGTCGTTGAGCAGCACCAACTGGCCCGGTTCCGCATCCAGGGAACGGGTGGCAATGGACAGACGACGACCGTCTTTCAGGGAGATTTCGTGACCATCGTCCTCACGCGGCGCAAAGCAGCGGGTGATGACATGGCGCCACAGCTCGCCTTCCAGCGGCAGGCCGAGCATGTCGCAGGCCGCCGGGTTGGCTTCACGCACGCGGCCGTCTTCATCGATGACGATCACGCCACCGGGCAACAGCGACAGCAGGTTTTGCAGTCGGTTGGCCAGGCGCTCTTTCTCGGCCAGCTCTTCCATGCGCTGGGCGCTGACCACCGCCAGTTCGCCTTTAAGCTCGGAGACCCGGGCTTCCAGCAGGCTGTAGGAGTCGGTCAGTTGGCTCGACATCTGGCTGAACTGCGAGAACGCCTGTTCAAGACCCTGGCGGGTCGGCGGCTCTACAGGCGGAACCAGCCCCTGGATGGCAGGGGTCGAAGATAGTTGGGCGGCGTGGGGCATCATGCTCTCTCGCTTGGCTGACCGTCAGTTAAACGGAACGTTGCGAGAGCTATAGCAATAGTTGTGCCGAAAAAAAACCGCTGAAATATCAGCGGCTTGGAAAACAGGCGTCAATCATCTGCCTGTTCATCACCTTCTTTGCGGCTCATACCGTACTTGCGCATCTTCTCCACCAGGGTGGTTCGACGGATACGCAGGCGCTCGGCGGCACGGGCGACGATGCCGTTGGCGTCGTCCAGGGCCTGTTGGATCAACCCCTGCTCGAGGTTGCCGAGATAGTCCTTCAAGTCCAGGCCTTCGGGCGGCAGCATCGCGGTGGAGCCGAAGTCCGGGGCGTGGCCGTTGATGGCAACGCGTTCTTCCATGTCGCTGCGCAGGCTGTCGACCAGTTGCTCGTCTTCGTCGTCGACGTAGCGGAATTTCTTCGGCAACTCGACCACGCCGATCACCCCGTAGGGATGCATGATCGCCATGCGTTCCACCAGGTTGGCCAGTTCACGGACGTTGCCCGGCCAGCCGTGGCGGCACAGGGACATGATCGCGGCCGAGTTGAAGCGGATCGAACCGCGCTTTTCGTGCTCCATGCGCGAGATCAGTTCGTTCATCAGCAGCGGGATGTCTTCCACGCGCTCACGCAGCGGCGCCATCTCGATCGGGAATACGTTGAGGCGGTAGTACAGGTCTTCGCGGAAACTGCCGACCTCGATCATGCTTTCGAGGTTCTTGTGGGTCGCGGCGATGATGCGCACGTCAACGCTCTGGGTCTTGTTGCTGCCCACGCGCTCAAAGGTGCGCTCCTGCAATACACGCAGCAGCTTGACCTGCATCGGCAGCGGCATGTCGCCGATTTCGTCGAGGAACAGGGTGCCGCCGTTGGCCAGCTCGAAACGCCCGGCACGACTGGTGATCGCCCCGGTAAAGGCGCCCTTCTCGTGGCCGAACAGTTCGCTTTCGAGCAGCTCTGCCGGGATCGCCCCGCAGTTGACCGGCACAAAAGGCCCGTCGCGGCGCTTGGAGTGGTAGTGCAGGTTGCGCGCGACCACTTCCTTGCCGGTGCCCGACTCGCCGAGGATCAGCACACTGGCGTCGGTATCGGCCACCTGCTGCATCATCTGGCGCACGTGCTGGATGGCACGGCTGGTGCCGACGAGGCTGCGGAACAGGTTGGGTTCGCGGTGGCGACCGCGCTCGCGGGCCTGGTCGTACATCTCGCGATAGACCTGGGCACGGTGCAGGGAATCAAGCAATTTGCTGTAGCTGGGGGGCATTTCCAGACTGGAAAGCACGCGGCGGCGCTGGTCTTCCGGCAGCTCGACAGAAGAAATATCACCAATTAGCAACACCGGAAGGAACTCATCCCAGGTAGACAGTGTCTTTAACAAGCCCAAAACACCACCTGGAGCGTTTACCGTCCCGATCAGCACACAAATGACTTCACGGCTCGATGACAATGAGCTCGACACCTGCTGCCAATCATGGCTGCCACAGGGCAGATTTTCTTCGCCAAGAAAATTCAAAATCACCGCCAAGTCGCGGCGGCGGACGCTATCGTCATCGATCAGCAGAATTTTGGTTTCACGCCACATGCAATAGCAACTTCCCTAGTAAAACTTCCTGCCCCGAGATTGTGGGCAATCGAGGCGCCTGTAAGACTTCTTACCTTACTAGACGTCTGAAATCTGAAAACAGCACTAGTTAAGTCAAAAAAGCTGGCACGGTCAAATTTATGACGCGCCGGTAGGATTAACTGCGACTGTTCAGCCGAACAGATGGTAAACCTTTGACGCATTTTTCGCTTGGTTGATCTGCGACATCTCTTCAAAAATCGCCTGGCGCTCGCCTGTCGTCACCTCCAGTAACTGCTGGTATACCACCAACAGGCTCTCAAGCTTCTCGCGCAGCGCATCTTCGTCCACCGGCGCTTCGCTGAGCACCTCATCGATCACCGCGCGGCAACCCAGGTCCAACTCGCCAACGGCCTCCCAATTGCGGTCGGCCAGCGCGCCGATCAGGGCTTCGCGGGTTTCGTCGATGCGTTGCAGTGCTTGGCTCATGATCTGTACCTCAAGGCGATCCGCCTTATTGTGGAGCGATGGCATCCCAGCCGGTTTTGACTGTAATCAGCAGGCGGGCGACTTCGTCGATCATCTCGGCGTCATTGACTTGATTCGCCTCGACCAGACGATTGCCCATGTAGTTGTACAGGGCGTCCAAACGCTGTATCGCTTCCGGATCTTCGGCTTTCTCCGGCTCCAGGCCATCGCGCAGGCCGGAGATAATTTCGATCGCCTTGCCCAGCAGCAGCCCTTTCTGGGCGATATCACCGCGACTCAACGCCCCCTTGGCCTGCGCCATACGATCCAGGCCACCTTCCATCAGCATCTGCACCAGGCGATGCGGGCTGGCCTCGGAGACCTGAGCATGGGAATTGACCTTCTGGTACTGGCGAAGGGCTCTCATCGGGTTCATGTTGCTACCTCGTTACTGGCGACAATCGAATAGGTTTGCTTAACCAGTTTTTCGACTGAGGCGACAAAAACTTTAATCCAGAACCATGGGCCAGGGCCCTGAATCAGGGCCGCGGGCGCGCCGTCCATCAGCTCGACTTCGGATTGTTCAGCGAGTTGAGGGTGGTCATGATGCTGGAGCTGCTGGAGTTGATCTGGGCGATCATGGTGTCCATAGCGGTGTACTTGGCCGTCAGGGACTTCTGCAAGGCATCCATGCGCCGCGTCAGGTCATCCGTCTCTTTGGTCAAGTCGGTCAACTTGTTGTTGAGATCGGTGGCACGGGTCGCCAGCGTGCCGGTGGTGCCGACATAACTGTTGGTCGCCTTGTTCATCCGCGTGATCAAGCCCGTGTCGCCCGTGAACAGCTTGGCGATATCGCCGGCGCCTTTAACTACTGCCGCGTTCCAGGTTTTGTCATCCAGGCTCAACAGCCCGGTTTTCTGGTCAGTGGTTACACCCATCTGTGCCAAACTGGAAATACTGCCTGCACCAGAACCGCTGACCAACTCCGAACGCAGGCTGTTCACCAGTTGACGCATCGAAGCATCACCGGTCAACGCCCCTGCGGTGGTGGTCGAGGCATCGCCGGTGGCGGTGACTTTGGTCTGGGTATTGACGGCTGTCATCAGCGCGTTGTACGCGGTGACGAACGACTGTACCGAGGTTTTCAACGTGTCGGTGTTGCTGGCCACGGTGATGGTCGTTGGCTTGGTCAAGTCAATCGTGTCCAGCAGATCCAGGGTCACGCCACTGATCGCAGACGTGATCTTGTTGCTGTTGGATGACATTTCAACGTCATCGATGAAGTACTTGGCATTTTTTGGGGCCGCGCCCTTGTCATACCCGGTGGCCAGCTGCGAGTCGCCACTGAGGGTGATGTCGGTGCCTTCGCCCATGCTGGTCGACGTCAGTACCAGACGTGCGCCGTTGGAGTCACTCAGCACGTTGGCGCTGATGCCCTGGGACGAAAGCTGAGTATTGATGGACTCGCGCACCTGTTGCAAGGTTGCGCCGCCAGGAATCACCACGTCATAGCTTTTGCCCGACTGGTTGATCGTCAACGTCTGGTCTTCGTCGGTGCTATTGGCCTTGCCCGTCGCGCCGTCCACATTCACTGCGGTGGTGACTTTCGACGCGGTCGCCAGGTTCGTGACTTTCAGCACGTACTTGCCGCTGGACGCGCCGTCAGCCAAGGTCACCTTGGCATTTTTCTCTTCCGAAGAAGTGGCCGCCAGCCCATTGAACGCCGAGGCATTGTTCAACTTGGTGATCGCCGCCTGGTAGGCTTCCAACGCCGTCTTGACCGAACCAACCGCCGACAACTGCACGGTGGCCTTTTTCTGCTCGTTGGTGATCTGCGCTTGCTTGGGCGCTTGTTCAGCCCCCACCAGCGCCTTGACGATAGCTTGCGTGTCGTAGCCCGAACCTGGGCCGGAAATCGTTGAACTAGCCATTTGCCATTCTCCTTGTCCTGCAGCGGCCGTTTTTTTGGCGCTTATGCGTTCTGACCGCAATCAGAGACATGTTTCGTGCCAACTCAGGCCTTGCTATCAAACAGCAAGCTGCTGGCATCGCTAAGGTTCTGCGCCAGCTTCAGCGCAGTCTCCGAGGGTATCTGTCGAATCACTTCACCACTGTCCGTGGCGATCACCTTGACGACCACCTTGCCGGTGGAGTCATCGATGGAAAAATCCAGGTTGCGCTGTGAAGCCTGCACAAACTCGCGAATATCGGTTACCGCTTTTTCCAGCGCGACGCGCTGCGGTTCCTCGCCCTTGACCGGTTCACTGCTGGCTGCAGTCTTTGCCTGGGGCACCGGTGCGGCGCTGGGCTGGGCTGTACCAGAGGCGTAGGGAGTACTTAGCTTGATGCTCATGTCCATGTCACCACCTCCAAACTGAAAAAACGGAAGGGCACGTTAAACGCACCCTCCCGTTATTTAACCGCTGTCGCCTATTACTGAAGCAGCTTCAGAACAGAGGATGGCAGTTGGTTGGCCTGGGACAGGATCGCAGTGGAAGCCTGTTGCAGGGTTTGTTGCTTGGTCAGCTCAGCAGCTTCAGAAGCGAAGTCAGCGTCTTCTACGCGGCCTTTGGCAGCGGAGGAGTTCTGCGAAATGCTCTGCAGGTTGGCCACGGTGCTGGCGAAGCGGTTTTGTACGGCACCCAGCTGCGAACGCTGGCTGTCGATCTGCTGCATGGCATCGTCCAGAGCCTGGATGGCCTGCTGCGAAGAAGCGGCAGACAGAATGTTCAGGTCGGAAACGCTGGTTTCCATGGTGACGGCGGTTTTGGTGCCTGCAGCGGAAGCCGTTGCCAGACCCAAAGCGGCCAAGCCAGTACCGGCGCTGCCGTCTTTGATGGTGATGTCTTTGTCAGCGAACAGGTTCAGGGTGCCATCAGCGTTTTTGCTGGCTTGAACACCAGTGCTCGCGCTGTTGATCGAAGCAACGATCGCGTCGCTGGTGTCGCCTTTTTTGAATTTAACTTCAACGCCGTTGAGGTTGATCGAAGTATCTTCGGTCAGCTTCGCCTGGGAAGTACCAGCAGAAAGGCCCAGAGTCGACAGCGAACCGCTGACAGTGTTGCTCAGTTTGACGTCATTACCGTCTTCAGAAACGACTTGGATACGGCCTTCGCTGCTGATGGTAGCGGATTTGATACCAGCTACAGCAGCGATGTCAGTCAGGACCGAAGCGATATCGTCGGTTGCGGTCCAAGCTACAGTAGTCCCATTTACAGAGATGCCGCCAACTGCCCCAAGAACCGTAGCGCCGGTATTCACTGCTGCCGGGGTAACCGGGGTAGTAGCGGCGGTAAGGCCCAGGGCGGTGAGAGGAGTGCCGGTGCCGTTCGCAATGGTGAAGGCCTTATCGGACTTCAGGGACATCACGCCGGTCGCATCTACCGAAGCAGTTACACCAGTAGTCGAAGTAGCAGCGTTGATTTTGCTTACGGCTTCGGCAGTGACGAGAGTACCGTCAGTAGCGGCGGCTGCAGCAGCGAAGGTGATTGTTGTGCCGTTAATGGTCAGCGTATCAGTGCCAGCCAGGACCGCAGTATCTGCTACAGCGGTACCGGAAACTTTTGCACCAGCAGGAGTACCCAACACCGAACCGGTGGAGGTTGCGCTCAGGCCTTTCATCGCTTCGCCGTTCACGGCGGCTTCACTGTAGTTGCCTTTCAGAGCAGTCGAGCTGATGTCGGTCATACCGAACGAGATAGTCTCGTTGGCGTTGGCGCCGATCTGGAATGCTACGTTGTTGAACGAGCCGTCCAGCAAGTTACGACCACCGAAGGTGGTGGTGCTGGCGATACGGTTCAGCTCGCCCACTTTAGCGGTGAATTCTTGCTGCAGGGAAACACGGTCAGCGTCGCTTTTATCACCGTTCGCCGCTTGCAGGGCGAGTTCACGCAGACGCTGCAGGGTGTTGGTGGATTCTTGCATCGCGCCTTCAGCGGTCTGGGCAATCGACACGCCGTTGTTGGCGTTAGCGATGGCAACGTTCAGGCCTTTGACCTGGTTGTTCAGACGGTTGGCGATCTGCATGCCGGCAGCGTCGTCTTTGGCGCTGTTGATTTTCAGGCCGGAGGACAGACGGTTCATCGACTGGCTCAGAGCGTCGGAAGCTTTGTTCAGGTTCTTCTGGACACCCAGGGAAGTGATGTTGGTGTTTACTGATAATGCCATGACGAAATCCTCGTTGATTGGATGCTGCGGCTTCCGGCCCTGGCAACCGCCGGGTGTGGCCTAGAGAACCTACGTAATAGTTATCGTCGTGGTAGCCAGTTGCTTGAGGGTTTTTTTGAAATTTTTTACTAGCACCGTGCCACCCCTTGCAATTCAAGGGCTTAGGCCCGCGAAAAACCCCGGTTTCATTGGCTTTTCTGGCGCCAATAAAAAAACGCCGATGATCTCTCGATCATCGGCGTTTCTTTTGAAGCCGGTTAAAACCTCACGAACGATAGAGAATCGCCGACCCCCACGACAACCCCACACCAAAACCACTGATAGCCACGCGCTTCCAGGTGGCGTCGATCACATGCTTTTCCAGCAGCAACGGAATGCTCGACGACACGGTGTTGCCGGTCTCGACCATGTCCTTGATGAACTTCTCCACCGGCGCGTCTTCGAAACGGCGGGCCACGGCGTCGACAATCGCCGCACTGCCCTGGTGAATGCAGAAGGCATCGATCTCATCGGCCTTGAGATCCGACTCGTTGAGCAGCTCGTGCAAATGCGCAGGCACCTTGAGCAGGGCGAAGTTGAACACCTGGCGGCCGTTCATGAAGAACACACCATCACTGACCTTGAGGTGCGGTGCGCCGGAACCGTCGGTGCCGAACTTGGACTTGCCCAGCAACCACGGCGCATCTTCGCCCATCCAGGTAGCGGTGGCGGCATCGCCGAACAGCATGGTGGTGTTGCGGTCTTCCGGGTCGACGATCTTCGAATACGGGTCGGCGGTGACCAACAGGCCGTTTTTCAGGCCGGTGGCTTCCATGAAGCCCTTCATCGCGTAGATGCCGTAGACGTAGCCGGAGCAGCCCAGGGAAATATCAAACGCCGCCACGTGGGTGGGCAGGCCGAGTTTGTCCTGGACGATCGCGGCCGTATGGGGCAAACCCTCTTCATCGCCGTTCTGGGTGACGACGATCAGCGCATCGATGGACTCGCGCTTCAAATCCGGATTGTTGGCAAACAAAGCGTTGACCGCCTCGACACACAGATCGGAGGTTTCCTGCGCGGCTTCCTTGCGCGGCAGGAACGCCGAACCGATCTTGCCGATGATGAATTCTTCATCCTTGGCGAACTTGGCACCCTGGGCGTAGTTATCGATCCCGTCTGCCGGCACGTAACTGGCGATGCTTTTTATGCCAATCATTGTGGCTTCCCAATACTAAATAGCTGGAGAACACCCCAGACGTGGCCTGGAGTGCTGACAATAAAGGGGGTAACCCCATAAAAATCTCGCTGAAAGCCGCCCCGCAAGGACCCTGTGACGACTTATCCTTTTCACACGATACAGTGAAGATGCGCTTTATGACTCACAGGTCACTCAATTTTGTGTGCTTTGTGCAAAACCTTCAAACAATTAAACACCTTAAACGACAACGGCCCGCCCTGTTTCCAGAGCGGGCCGCTTGACTTGACGCCGCTTACATCTTGTTGAACAGGCTCAACTGCGAGATTTTCACGAAGGCCAGTTGTGACGCCTGCAGCATGGTTTGTTGCAGGCTGAGGTTGATGGCCGCTTCGGCGAAATCGACATTGCCCAGCGAGTTCATGGTTGTGGTATTGGCCAGGCCAATGCTGGTGTTTTCCTGCACCTGGATATCCAGGGTGTTGAGGCGCGCACCGATGCCACCACGAATCTGGTCGATCTGGCTGTAGGCATTGGTCAGGTTGCCGATGGATCTGGCCACCACATCCTTGAGTTCCTTCTGCAACGCCGGGTTGCCATCCGACGGTGTCTCAAGGGTCCGACGCAGGCGACTGAGGGTATCGAGCACGTTCTCGTTCTTGTTACTGGTGGCACCGACCAGGAACTGATCACCGTCTGCAGGATCCGCACTGACGCCCAGGGTAACGCCCGCCACCGTGATCGAGGTGGCACCGGCGGCCAGCGTATCGCTGGCGATGGCTTTGCTGTCTGCGCTGTAAGGCTGCGCGTAGACGCTGTAGGCACCCGCCGCGCCGAACTTGATCACCAGGCCGGAGTTGGGGAACGTGCTGGAATAGGCGGCCTGATCGGTCACTGCACCGCCCGTCAACTGCGCCGTGCTCGGATTGCTTGGCGTCCGCGACACACTGAACGAGTCAGGCTTGATCGAAAGGCTGAACTCGCGGCCCGCCACCACCAGGTCCGACGGCGCGCCCGGCAATACGTCTTTGCCCAGGTTCAAGCCGATGTCGAACTTGACCCCACGCAGGTTGAGGGTGGAGGCGCCTTCCTTGGTGGAATCGAAGGTGCCGTTGCCCGGGATCTCGGAAGTGATGTCCTTGCCGGCCTTGTCGCTGACGGTGTACTGGGTACTGCTGGTAAAGGTCAGCTTGTACGGCTGGCCGTCGGCAAATTTGTCGCTGCTGGTGCCCGAAGCAATCAGGCCTGCCGATACGGTGACTTTACCGTCATCCACATCCACAGCCGGGTTCGGCAGCACGCGCGTGGCTTGCGTACGCCCGGTATTGGCCGCGGTTTCAAGCATGCTCTTGGCGGTATCCCCCATCGAGATCGACAGGTTTTCGGCGACTTTCAGGGTCAGCGGAGTGTCATCGCCCTGATAGGTGTAGGTGCCGTCGTTGTTGCGCGAATAAGGCGGCGTGTCGGTCTTGCTCCCGGAAAACAGGTAATTGCCGGTGGAATCCTTGGTATTGAGCAGACCCATGATCTGGTCTTCCAGGGAACCGATTTCAGCGGCCGTCGACTTGCGGTCGGCATCACTGATACCGACGTTACCCGCCTTCAGGGCCAACTCACTGGCCCTTTGCACAGCTATGTTGATGTTTTCCAGCACGCTGTCTTCGGTGCTCAGCGAATTTTTCAGCGTGTCGATATTGCCGTTGAATTGCCCCAGCATGTCTTTCTGCTGTTGCAGCATCAGCAACCGCGCCGCCGCCACCGGATCATCCGCCGCCGTTTGCACGCGCACACCGCTGCTTGCCTGATCCTGGGCCTTCACCACGCTGGAATAGTTCTGCTGGTAATTGGCGGAGCTGGTTTCGAAATACTGCTGTGTAGAAATACGCATCGTCCCAGACTCCCTTAAAGGCTATTGATCAATGTGGTGAAGGTTTCCTGCGCAGCCTTGATGATCTGCGACGACGCGGTGTAGTACTGCTGGAACTTGATCATGTCGCCCGCCTCGTCATCCAGGTTGACCCCGGACACGGAGTTGCGCGCAGCCTTGTTGGCCGCCAGTAAGGCGCCGGTCGCAGAAACGTCAACACCGGACTGGTTGGCCTTGGCGCCGACCTGGGAGACCAGGCGGCTGTTGGCACCGGTCAGGCTCACGCCGACGTTACCCCCCCCCAGACCCACAGTGGCCTTGGTCTGCAGATCAAGCAACTGTTGGGCGTTGCGGCCATCGGACTTGCCGCCGCTGTTGAACGAAAAGGTCGTGCTGTCACCATCGGCCGGCGAACCGTTGATGGTGGTGTCGAATTTGAAGCCGGAACCTGGGATCACGGCGCCGGTGGCATCCAACTCGGGCACATTGACGCTGATCTTGTTGCCCTGCCCCGGAATGATGGTGCCGGTACCGATCGCCTTGCCCTGGGCATTACTGATCGTATACGACTGAGTGCCGTCCGCAGCCGGCTTGCCGAACACCATTTTGACCGGCATCAGGCCTTTAATATCCGTACGTAACTGCGCGGTAGCCGCCCCGCCGTGGATGTCCAACGGAACGCTCAACGACGGCTGGGTAAACGTGCCCGTGCCGGCATTGGTCTTGCCGCTCTCGCCGATCAGCGGGCCGGCAAATGCGAGCTTGTTGGCATCGGCCATCTCCACGCCGATAGCACTGGCACCGGTGGCAGTAGGGCTGACTTTATAGCTGTCGGGGAAGCTCATGCTGCCCTTGCCATCAAGGGCCAGGGTGAAGCCGTCCATCGGCACCTGGTTGGCAGCGGTGATGTCGAAGGTGCCCATGGCCTTGCCGTCGGAGCGCAGCACCGTGACCATGTTCGGGTTGGTATTGTCGCTGAAGGTGACCTGGTAGTCGAACGTGGTGAGCTTGCTGCTGTCAGTGATCGTCACGTTCAGGTTGCTGGCGGTGGCACTGTTGCCCGCCGCGCCCTGGCTGCGTGAAGCAATGGCGGCAGCGCTGTTGATGTCCTTGAACAGCGAGGTACCGAAATCACCATTCAAGTCCAGGCCCTGACCCAACTGGTTGTTGATGGTATCGGCGGTGGCAATGGCCAGGCGGCCCAGCTCATTGATAGCCGGCATCAGGGCGTCGCTGCGATAACGCAACAGGCCACCAATGCTGCCGCCACTGACCACCGAACCGAGGTCCAGGGCGGCGCCGCTGACATTCAGTTGAATGGTGTACTGACTGTTATCCGATTTGCTCGGCACCGCAGAAATCGTGTTGACAATCCCACCCTCCACCAGCGACTGGCCAGTGCCGGTGGTAATACTGAATTGGCCGTTCTTTTCCGTCGCAGTCACACCGATCAGCTCGTTGAGCGAGCGCACGGCCTCATTACGCGAGTCCAGCAGGTTGGCTGGCGCGCTGCTGGCCGAACCTTGGGCCTGGAAGATCTGCTTGTTCAGCGAGGCAATCGAGGCGGTCAGTTGGTTGACCTGGTCACTCATGGTGCTCAACTGGCTGTTGATGGTTTCTTTTTGCTGGGTCAGTTGTGTCGACAGCGAGTTAAAGCGATTGGTCAGGGTCTGGGCATTGGCAACCAGCAGTTGCCGGGCCGAAAGGTCATTAGGGTTCGACGAAGCCGTCTGCAACGTTGCAAAAAACGAGCTGAGTACCGACGACATGCCAGTGGTGCGGTCCGACAACAACTTGTCCACACTGCCGATTTGGCCCTGGTACGCATTGGCGTCCGCACTCAACGATGTGCTGTTTTGGTAGGCAGTATCCAGATACTCGTTGTACACCCGACGCACATCCGCCAGGGTCGTGCCGCTGCCGATGAACACACCGCCGAACTGGTTCGACGCATTGGCGGTCTGAGCGCTCTGCTGGCGGGAGTAACCCGGAGTATTGACGTTGGCGATGTTGTTACTCAAGACCGACAACGATCCTTGAGCGGCGTTAAGCCCCGACATCCCGATATTGAGCAAACTCATGGTTCAGACCTTATAAATGAGTGGTCGCGCCCGCGGCAGCGTAGTTCTGGTAACTGTTCATGGTTTTCGCGATCTGCGAAATCTTGCTGGCGTAGTCCGGGTCAGTTGCATAACCGGCCTTTTGCAACTCGCGTACAAACTGTTCCGGGTTATCGGCCGACTTCACAACTTCTTTATAGCGATCATTGCTTTGCAGCAACGTCACGAGGTCATGGAAGCTGTCCTGGTAAGAATCGTAGGACCGGAACTGCGCCGTTTCCTTGACCATCGCCCCATCACGAAACTCGCTGGTGATCGCACGTGCCTGACCGCCCTGCCAACTCTGGCCGGCCTTGATACCGAACAGGTTGTGGCTGCTGCTGCCATCCTGGGCGCGCATCACCGACTTGCCCCAACCGGTTTCCAGGGCGGCCTGGGCCACCAGGTACTTCGGATCGACACCGATACGCGCCGCGGCCGCCTTGGCCATCGGCAACATGGTCGCGACAAATTCATCCTGGGAACTGAACGCCTTCTTCACCGGCGCCAATGGCGGCTGGGCCACAGCGCGACCGTAGACCTGCATGCGCCCGCTCGGTACGGCAAACGTGCGCGCAGTGCTGTTGACCACGTTGTCGGCAGCCGCGCTGTTACGCAGCGGCGCCGCCTGGGCAACGGTGGTGGTGTCGGTGCTCGGCACGATGCCGGCGAGCAGGCGATCGGTCAGCTTGCTCGGCAAGGCGATACGGCGCTGGTTCATCAGTGCGATGTCGTTGCTGTGGGCCGCAGCGGCACCCGCCTGGGGCTCCGCCACGCGATAGGCCCACAGTGGACGCTGGCCATTGGAACGCCCCAACGGGCCCTCGGCCTGGGTACCGGCGGCAATTTGCGTCGGCACATCGACTTTCTTGACCGCCTCGGCCGCCGCCGGGCCCTGCAAGGTGGCCGCCTGGGCGTCCACCGGCTTGTTCTTCTGCATCTGGCGCATCAGCACATCGGCCAGGCCGATACCGCCGCCTTCGCGGGACATCGAAACCGCCAGTTGCTGGTCGTACATTTCCTGGTACTGCTTGGCCGCCGGGGTATTCATCGGGTTGTCCTTACCCAGGGCCTCGGTGGCCGAGCGCATGGACTTGAGCATCTCGCTCAAGAACAGCGATTCGAATTCCTGCGCCACCTTGCGCATGTTGCCTTCGCTGTTCTTGTCGCCGACCTTCAACTGGTTCAGGCGATTCAAGTCGGAATACGAACCCGAATCCGCCGTGCTGGTCAGGCCGCTGTTACGCATGTCCATGGCCATGGCGTTAAATCACGATCAGGTCGGCTTGCAACGCGCCGGCCTGCTTCAAAGCTTCGAGGATCGCCATCAAGTCGCCTGGCGCTGCGCCCACCTGGTTCACTGCACGCACAATCTCATCGAGGGTGGTGCCGGGGCCGAACTTGAACATCGGCTTGGCTTCTTGCTGGGCATTCACTCGCGAGCGTGGCACCACCGCCGTCTGGCCATTGGACAATGGCCCAGGCTGGCTGACGATCGGGTCTTCGGTGATGGTCACGGTCAGGCTGCCGTGGGTCACGGCGGCCGGCGAGACCTTGACGTTCTGGCCGATCACGATGGTACCGGTACGCGAATTGATGATGACCTTGGCCACCGCCTGGCCGGGGTCGACTTCGAGGTTTTCCAGGATCGACAGGTAGTCCACGCGCTGGCTGGGGTCCAGCGGCGCAGTGACGCGGATCGAGCCGCCGTCGATGGCTTGGGCCACGCCAGGGCCGAGCATGTCGTTGATCTTGTCGACCACACGCTTGGCGGTGGTGAAGTCCGAACGGTTGAGGTTCAGGGTCAGGCTGTTGCCCTGGTTGAAACCGCTCGGCACGGTGCGTTCAACCGTGGCGCCACCGGGGATGCGACCGGCCGACGGCACGTTGACGGTGATCTTCGAACCGTCGCGACCTTCGGCGTCAAACCCGCCCACTACCAGGTTGCCCTGGGCGATGGCATAGACGTTGCCGTCGATACCTTTAAGTGGGGTCATCAGCAAGGTGCCGCCGCGCAGGCTTTTGGAGTTACCGATGGACGACACGGTGATGTCGACCACCTGGCCCGGCTTGGAAAACGCCGGCAAATCGGCACTGATCGACACCGCCGCGACGTTCTTCAACTGCACGTTGCCCGAACCCGCCGGCACCTTGATGCCGAACTGCGAGAGCATGTTGTTGAAGGTCTGCAGGGTGAACGGGGTCTGGGTGGTCTGGTCACCCGTGCCGTTGAGCCCCACCACCAGGCCGTAGCCGATCAACTGGTTGGAACGCACGCCAGAGATGCTGGCGATGTCTTTCAGGCGTTCGGCCTGGGCGACTGCGCTCAGACTCAGCAGGAGTGCCGCCGCCATCAGCTGTTTGAGTTTCAAAGTGGCCACCTAGAAAGGGAACAGCGGGCTAAGGAAGAAACGGTCGAACCAGCCCGGCTGACTCGCATCAGCGAACGAACCTGTACCCGAGTAGGTAATGCGTGCATCGGCAATGCGCGTCGACGACACCGTGTTGTCGGTGGAAATATCATCGGCACGGACCATGCCGGCAATGCGCACCAGCTCGTCGCCGGTATTGAGCGTCATCCACTTCTCACCGCGCACGGCGATGATGCCGTTGGGCAATACATCGGCCACCGTCACAGTGACCGAACCGCTCAAGCTGTTGCCCTGCGCTGCCGCACTCTTGCCGTTGGTGGCGCGATCACCGCTGTAGCCGGCATTCAGACTCAGGTCACCATTGCCCAGGGGGTTATTGGTGTTGGGCACGGCGCCAAACAGCGAGCTCAAACCAATGCTGGCCGTACTGGTCTTGTCGATCTGGGAGTTGGCGTTCTTGCTGGCCTGGGTTCGCTCGTTCAGGGTAATGGTGATGATGTCACCCACGCGGAACGCCTTGCGGTCGCTGTACAGGTTCTGTTCGAAACCGGCCTGGTAGATCGAGCCATTGTTGGCCGCCGCCGGCAATGGCGTGCGCGGCAACACCGGCGCGTAGTACGGGTCATTGGGTTTTGGCGTCGGGGCGACACAGCCCGCGAGCACGGCAATCCCACTCAATGCCAAGACAGAAACAAAGCGATTCATGACCCTTACCTCACGGTGTTGCAGGCGCTCTAAGGAGCGCCCCATAGACTTGATTACAGATTCTGCGTTACGAACGAAAGCATCTGGTCGGCGGTGGAGATCACTTTGGAGTTCATCTCGTAGGCGCGCTGAGTGGTGATCATGTTGACCATCTCTTCAACGGTGCTGACGTTGGACGTTTCCAGGGTGCTTTGCAGCGTGGTGCCGAAACCGTTCAGGCCTGGAGTGCCGATTTGCGGCGCGCCGCTGGAAGCGGTTTCCAGGAACAGGTTATTACCCATCGCCTGCAGGCCGGCCGGGTTGATGAAGTCGGCGGTTTGCAGGTTGCCGATCACTTGCGACGCCGGGTTACCGGCCACGGTGATCGACACGGTGCCGTCGTTGCCGACGGTGAAGGTCTGGGCGTTGTTCGGCACGACGATAGCCGGTTCCAGGGCGAAACCGTTGGCCGTCACGATCTGGCCATTGGAGTCCAGGTGGAACGTACCGTCACGAGTGTAGGAAGTGGTCCCATCCGGCTGCAGGATCTGGAAGAACCCTTTACCGTTGATGGCCATGTCCAGCGGCTGCCCGGTCTGCTGCAGGTTACCGGCGTTGAAGTTCTTCTGGGTACCAACGATCTTCACACCGGTACCCAGTTGCAGGCCCGACGGCAATTCGCTGTCCTGGGTCGACTGGGCGCCTGGCTGGCGTTTGATCTGGTAGAGCAAGTCCTGGAACTCGGCGCGGTCACGTTTGAAACCCGTGGTCGACACGTTGGCCAAGTTGTTGGAAATGGTGGTCAGGTTGGTGTCCTGGGCGGACAGACCTGTTTTGGCAACCCATAGAGCCGGAAGCATGCTGTTCTCCTTCGTGCGCCTGTTTGTTGGCGCTGCGCTGCAAAAATTAGTAGTCGGTCAATAACGCTGCAATCAGCTCATCGCCATGACGCGGGTCATGGCCTGGTCGTCTTCCTTGGCGCTGTTCATCATCTTGATGTGCAGCTCGAACTGCTTGGAAAGCGCCAGGACCGCGGTCATTTCTTCCACGGCGTTGACGTTGCTCGCCTGCAGGAAACCCGAGGTCAGCGTGACGTTCGCATCGGCCACGGCCGGCTGGCCATCCTTGGTGTGGATGGTGCCATCCAGGCCTTTATTCATATTCTTGAGGTCGGGCTGGACCAGCTTGATGCGGTCCACTTCAGCCATCACCCGCGGGCCTTCGCCCATGGCGCGGATGCTGATGGTGCCGTCGGCGCCCACTTCGATTTTCTGCTGCGGCGGCACGGCAATCGGCCCACCGTTGCCCATGATCGGCATGCCGTTGCCGGCGCGCAGCACACCCAGCGCATCGACGTTCATGCTGGCACTGCGCACGTACGCTTCACCGCCATCCGGGGTTTGCACCGCCATCCAGCCATTGCCGTTCACCGCCACATCCAGGTCGCGACCGGTCTCGATCATCGCGCCAGGGCTGAAGTCGGTCGCGGGACGTTCGGTCATGGCAAATGCACGCGCCGGAAAGCTGTCACCGAACACCGGCATCGAACGCGCCTGTTCGAGGTCACGTTGAAAACCGTTGGTGGAAATGTTCGCCAAGTTGTTGGCATGGGCCTTCTGCGCCAGTGCATTCTGGCTGGCGCCGGTCATTGCCACATAAAGGTACTTGTCCACGCTCTTTCCTCTTTCTGACGCAGGCTTGCCGCCCACCGCTGTACTGATGAGGCTTAAGCAATTTGCGAACCAACTTTTAAAAACAGGGGAAAGTCCAGGCGGGGCTGGGGTTTGCGGGCAGGCAGCAGGATTTGAAGGACTGGAGATAGTCGAAAAAACGGCGGACTTATGCCGCTTACGGCAAGTACCCGTCTTACGAGTGACAGAGAACCAATGCAGGAGGGGCAGTTGGTTATTTGTCCGCCTTGAGGATTTCGTAATCACGCAACTTATTGGCGATGGTGGTGTGCGACACCCCCAGGCGTTTCCCCAACTGCCGGCTGCTGGAATGTTCGGCATACAGGCTCTCGAGCACCGCCTTCTCGAAGCGCCCGACAATCGCCTCCAAACCGCCCTCCAGGGAAAAATCGCCAAGCGGTTGGCGCACGCCGTAGTCCGGCAGGCGAATGTGCTCGACCTTGACCGTCCCGCCCTCACACAGCGACACCGCCTGGAACAGCACGTTTTCCAACTGCCGCACATTCCCCGGCCAGTGGTAGTGGCTGAGCCTGTCCATCGCGGCAGGCGCCAGCTTGGGCAGCGGGCAGCCGATCTGCCGACTGGCCTGGTCGAGAAAGTGCTCGACCAAGGGACCGAGGCCGTCGAGGCATTCGCGCAGGGGCGGGATATGCAAGGACAGCACGTTAAGGCGGTGATAGAGGTCCTGGCGGAATTCGCCACGGGCGCAAAGTTCGGACAGGTCCACCTGGGTGGCGCAGATCACCCGCACATCCAGGTACACCTCTTCGTCACTGCCCACGCGCCGAAAGCAGCCGTCCTGCAGGAAACGCAGCAATTTCACCTGCAAGCGCGCGCTCATTTCCCCGACGCCATCGAGAAACAACGTACCGCCTGACGTCAGTTCCAGCAGCCCGAGCTTGCCTTCGGCCCGCGCGCCTTCAAACGCGCCGGGGCCGTAGCCGAACAATTCGGTCTCGGCCATCGACTCGGGCAACCCGGCGCAGTTCAGCGCCATCAACGGCGATTGCCCGCGCGGGCTGGCCAGGTGACAAGCGCGCGCCAGCAGTTCCTTGCCGGTGCCGGTTTCGCCCTCTATTAATAGAGGCGCATCCAACGGCGCCATGCGCCGTGCTTCACGCACCACGGCAGCCATGACCTTGGAGCTTTGGAAGATACTGTCGAAACCGCGCAGCTCCTGTTTGCGCACATTGTAGATACGCTCGCCCACGCGGTCGGCACGGTGCAGGGTCAAGACGGCACCGGCCATGGCTTCGCTGTCATCGTGCTCGGAGGATTGCAGCGGCGCGATGTCCGCCAGGAACACATCACCCTTGACCTTGACCCGCAGGCCATTGATCCGCGATTTACTCGCGCGCACCAGCTCCGGCAAATCGAAATCCTCGGCGTAACGCGACAGCGGAATGCCCGGCACCTCATCCACCCGCACCCCGAGCAACTGCGCAGCCGCACGGTTGGCGGCGACGATTGAACCGCCCATGTCGATCGACAGCACCGGAAATTCAAGCGCACCGAGTAGCGCATTGAGCTCCATATGCCGACGCTCACTGGGCATCAGCCCTACCCGTTTAACCCCGAACACCCCGGCAATCGCCTCGAACTGCGGGCGCAGCGCCTGAAACTGCATGTTCACCAGGTTCGGGCAGAACAGGTAAATGGCGTTGCCATGCTCGCCACCCACTTCACCCTTGGCGACGTTGACCCCGTATTCCACCAACAGGTTGAGGATGTCCCGCAGGATGCCGATGCGGTTCTGGCAGTGCACTTTGATACGCATGAAAAGGCCCGGAAAGTGGGTAGGCGCCGCGTCTTTTTGTCGCTGGGCGCAGAAAGTCGTCAAGATTATGTGACAGCTTGCAGGCTTTTCCCAGCCCAATACGGCAACCAACCCCGCAAGCGTAACGAATACTTTACGAAAATCGGTAATTTTTCCTACTTTGACGCGTTTGAAGCCGATGTGAATCTTGCCCCGCACGGAGTATCAATAGGCTCATCGCAGGACATAACAAGAATTAATGCCTAGCAGGAGAGCCGTATGAAGCAGACGCACTACGTGGCCCGCGAGCCCGATGCGCAAGGTTTTATCCACTACCCGCCGGAAGAACACGCGGTGTGGAACACCTTGATCACCCGTCAATTGAAAGTGATCGAGGGCCGCGCGTGCCAGGAATACCTGGACGGCATCGACAAGCTCGGCCTGCCCCTGGATCGCATTCCGCAACTGGGTGAAATCAACCAGGTGCTGTCCGCCACCACCGGCTGGCAAGTCGCCCGCGTACCGGCGCTGATCCCCTTCCAGACGTTTTTCGAATTGCTCGCCAACAAGCAGTTTCCGGTGGCGACCTTTATTCGTACCCGCGAAGAACTGGATTACCTGCAAGAGCCGGATATTTTCCACGAGATCTTTGGCCACTGCCCGCTGCTGACCAACCCCTGGTTCGCCGAATTCACCCATACCTACGGCAAGCTCGGCCTGGCGGCCACCAAGGAGCAACGGGTGTACCTGGCGCGCCTGTACTGGATGACCATCGAGTTCGGCCTGGTGGATACCCCCGAAGGCCGGCGCATCTACGGTGGCGGGATTCTGTCGTCGCCCAAGGAAAGCGTGTACTGCCTGTCCGACGAGCCTGAGCACCAAGCCTTTGACCCGCTGGAAGCGATGCGCACCCCGTATCGCATCGACATCCTGCAACCGCTGTATTTCGTGCTGCCCAACCTCAAGCGCCTGTTTGAAGTGGCGCAGGAAGACATCATGGGCATGGTAGAGCGCGGTATGCAGTTGGGCTTGCACGCCCCCAAATTTTCGCCCAAACCAAAGGCTGCTTGAACTGCGTCTTTTAAGGCCAGGTGAGTCTGTTCCCTGGCCCCGCGTTGCTTTAGGGTGACGCCACTGACCTTCACCTATTCGAATTCAGGACACCGACCATGACCACCTTGAACCAAGCCCACTGCGAAGCCTGCCGCGCCGATGCCCCGCAAGTCAGCGATGAAGAACTGCCGGTGCTGCTCAAGCAGATCCCCGACTGGAACATCGAAGTACGCGACGGCGTGATGCAGCTGGAAAAGGTTTTCCTGTTCAAGAACTTCAAGTTCGCCCTGGCCTTTACCAACGCCATGGGTGAAATCTCCGAAGCCGAAGGCCATCACCCGGGCCTGCTCACCGAATGGGGCAAGGTCACCGTGACCTGGTGGAGCCACTCCATCAAGGGCCTGCACCGCAACGACTTCATCATGGCCGCGCGCACCGACGAAGTGGCAAAGGACGCCGAGGGCCGCAAGTAATGCATTTCGATGCCATCGGCCGTGTACCCGGCGACCCGATCCTCGGATTGATGGACCTGTATGCTCAGGACGCCAACCCAAACAAGTTCGACCTCGGCGTGGGCGTCTATAAGGACGACCAGGGCCTGACGCCGATTCCAGCGTCGGTGAAGCGCGCCGAACAGCGCCTGGTCGATACCCAGGCGACCAAGACCTATATCGGCGGCCACGGTGATGCAGCCTTCGGCACACTGATCAGCGAACTGGTGCTGGGCGCCGACTCCGTCCTGCTGCGCGAACACCGTGCCGGCGCGACCCAGACCCCAGGCGGCACCGGCGCCCTGCGCCTGAGCGCCGACTTTATCGCCCACAACCTGCCCGGCCGTGGCGTATGGTTGAGCGACCCGACCTGGCCGATCCACGAAACCATCTTTGCCAAGGCAGGAATCAAGGTCAGCCACTACCCGTACGTGGGCGCGGATAACCGCCTGGATGTGGCGGCGATGCTGGCAACGCTGGCCACTGTGCCCAAGGGCGACGTGGTGCTGTTGCACGCCTGCTGCCATAACCCGACCGGGTTCGACCTGTCCCAGGATGACTGGCGCCAGGTGCTGCAGATCGTGCGCGAACGCCAGTTGCTGCCGCTGATCGACTTCGCCTACCAGGGCTTTGGCGACGGCCTGGAGCAGGACGCCTGGGCGGTGCGCTTGTTTGCGGCTGAACTGCCGGAAGTACTGATCACCAGCTCGTGCTCGAAGAACTTCGGCCTGTACCGCGACCGTGTCGGCGCGTTGATCGTGTGTGCGGCGGATGCCGAGAAGCTGACGGATGTGCGCAGCCAGTTGGCGAATACCGCGCGCAACCTGTGGTCGACGCCGCCGGACCATGGTGCGGCGGTGGTCGCGACCATCCTCGGTGATGCCGAGCTGAAAAAGCAGTGGAGCGAGGAAGTCGAAGCCATGCGTGCGCGTATCGCGCAGTTGCGTTCGGGACTGGTGGAGGCGTTGGCGCCCCACGGTTTATCTGAGCGGTTTGCGCACATTGGCGCGCAACGCGGGATGTTTTCCTACACCGGTTTGAGTGCCGGGCAGGTGAAGCAACTGCGCGAGAAGCACAGCGTGTATATGGTCAGTTCGGGGCGGGCCAACGTGGCGGGTATTGATGCGACACGCCTGACGCTCCTGGCCGAAGCCATCGCCGACGTATCCCACTGAAGGAACCGGGACTGAAAATGTGGGAGGGGGCTTGCTCCCGATGGCAGTGGGTCAGTGACAGGTGTATTGGCTGACACTCCCTCATCGGGAGCAAGCCCCCTCCCACATTGGGACTGGGTTGGCCTTCAGTTTGTGATCATCTCGGCCTTGAGCAGCGCCTCTTTCGCCTGCGCATCCGCCAACCGATACAACTCGATGCTCCCATCCCAGTGCTCGATCAACGCCGTGCACGACTCCACCCAATCCCCGCAATTGAGGTAATCCACCTCGCCCACTTTGCGAATCTCCGCATGGTGAATATGCCCGCACACCACACCATGCAACTCGCGCTTGGTCACTTCGTGGGCGATGGCTTCTTCAAAATCGCTGATAAAGCTCACGGCGGTCTTGACCTTGTGTTTCAGATACGCCGACAGAGACCAGTAGCCATAGCCGTAGCGGGCGCGCCAGTGGTTCAACCAGCGGTTCAAAGTGAGGGTGAACTCGTAGGCCGAGTCGCCCAGGAACGCCAGCCAACGGTGGTACCGGGTGATCACATCAAACTGGTCGCCGTGGATCACCAGCAGATGGCGGCCGTCGGCCGTCACGTGCACGGCCTCATCCACCAGCTGGATGTTGCCCAGGATCAACGTGGAATAGCGGCGCAGGAACTCGTCGTGGTTGCCGGTGACATAGATGACCTCGGTACCGCGCTTGGCCATGGTCAGCAGGCGGCGGATCACGTTGGTGTGGGCCTGGGGCCAATACATGCCGCCGCGCATTTTCCAGCCGTCGATAATATCGCCTACCAGGTAGACCTTGTCGGCGTGGTAGCCCTTGAGGAACTGCGATAAATGTTCGGCCTGGCAATCCCGGGTGCCCAAGTGCACGTCGGAAATCCACAGGGTACGAACCCGCTGCTTGCGGCTGGGCTTGGTGAACTCGGCACTGGTCATGGGCATCCCTCGACGCTGTTTTCGCGAGCTTGCGCCTTGGCGATTAATAGCCCATGACAGTCGTGCGTCAGTCTGATGACAGCGCTCACCCGCCGCGAAGCGTTGTAGACTGGCGCCTTGCTGCCCAGGAGACCGCGATGAGCCCCACCCTCACGCTACGCCACTACCTCGAAGCCCCCATCGCCCACAGCCATGACCATGCGCAGTTGGTGTTCGGCCTGTCCGGGCATCTGGATCTGGAAGTCGATGGCCGCGGCAGCCAGGTGCGCGAAAGCAGCGTGATGGTACTGCCCTTCTCCGCCCACCACGCCTGTGGCAGTCGCGATGGCAGCCGCTGCCTGGTGCTGGATGTGCCCACGGAGCATTGGGTCCTGCAATCCCTGGGCGAACACGCCGACGCCAGCCGCCGCCTGCTCGATCAACCGGCACGCCTGGCCCTGGATTCCCGGCAACACCAACTGGTGCAATGGCTGGCGAACAGCCCCGTGGATGACCCACTGATCGTCCAACAGGGCGCGGTGCTGTTGCTGGCCAGCCTCAATCATTCGCAGGCCCCGCAGGTAACGAGCCGTCGCCTGCCGTATGCGGCATTCAATGCGCATATCGAGCGACACGTCGCACATCCGTTGCAGGTCGCCGACCTGGCGCGTATCGCCGGCCTGTCGGTGGCGCGCCTGCATGCGCGCTTCATCGCCGAATGCGGACAGACGCCCATGGATTACATCCGCAGCCGTCGCCTGCAACTGGCCTTGAACCTGCTGCGCGAGACGCCGCTGCTCATCGGTGAAATCGCCGAGCGGGTTGGCTACACCTCACAAAGTGCCTTTGCCGCCGCCATGCTCCGCGAGTTTGGCGCCTCTCCCGGTGCGTTGCGGCGCGCCACGTAGGGCGAGCCTTGCGCTAAAAATCGCGAGTCGCACGACAGACGCACGCACCGGCACCCTCTAGACTGCGACCCTGTCACTCCCGTTGGTTCAAGGATCGCAATGACTCCCCGCTCAGCCCTCGGCGCCCTGCATATCGGCGCATTGATGTTTGGCCTTACCGGCGTATTCGGCAAGCTGGCGGCCGCCTCGCCGGCCATCATCGTCTTCGGTCGCGCCGCGTTTGCCGTGCTTGCCCTGGCAGTATTTGCGCGCTTCGCCAGTAACGCCCCCTGGAAAACTTTGGCGCTGCAGGATTGGCGCCGCCTGCTGGTCAGCGGCGTGTTGCTGGCGGCCCATTGGGTGACGTTCTTCATGGCGGTCAAGGTCGCCGGCGTGGCCGTCGCCACGTTGGGGTTCACCGCATTCCCAGCCTTTACCGTGATCCTCGAAGGGCTGATCTTCCGCGAACGTATTCGCGCCAATGAAATCGTGCTGGTGGCCCTGGTCACCGTCGGCCTGGTGCTGGTAACGCCGGACTTCAATCTCGCCAGCGAAGCCACCGGCGGCCTGCTTTGGGGGATTGTCTCGGGCTTGCTGTTCTCATTGCTGTCGCTGAACAACCGCGCCAGCTCCGGACGGATTCCCGCCGTGCAGGCAGCGCTGTGCCAGAACGTAGTGGTCGCGGTGTGCCTGCTGCCCGTGGCCGCGCCGGGGCTGGCGGACGTTCGCGCGCTGGACTGGTTGTGGATCGGTCTGCTTGGTGTGTTCTGCACGGGCCTGGCCCACAGCCTGTTTGTCGCCAGCCTCGCGGTGATCAAGGCGCGTACCGCCTCGGTGGTGTTCGCCATGGAGCCGGTCTACGGCATCACCGTCGCCTGGCTGCTGTTCGCCGAAACCCCGACCCTGCGCATGCTGTTGGGCGGCGCGTTGATCATCGTCGCCATCGTGCTTTCCGGGCTGATGGGCAGCGCCAGCCAGGCCAAACAGCCCACTGCAACGGCCTGATCTATACTTTAAACATCCGCAACAGTCAGCCGTCGTTCAACGGATAAAGACTCCTCGACGACAGCCATGGTGTTTTCTGAAGTTGCTGCAAGCGAGTGGTCACTCCATCAACGCTATGCAGGGGTTACATCATGGAAATGCTCATCAGCTTGCTGGTTCAGATCATCAGCGGCGCCGTCGGTGGCAATTTGGCCGGCATGACCAAACAAAGCCTGGGCACCGGGCTCAATACCTTTCTCGGCGGTATCGGCGGCCTGGTGCTGGGCCAGGTCGTAGCGGCGCTGACTGGCACCTCGGGCGGCGAGGCGCTGGATGTGGCGGCGGTCGGCAGCAATATCGTCGGCGGCGGCGTGGGTGGCCTGGTGCTGACCTGGGTCGTGGGCTTCATCAAGAGCAAGATGGCCGCCAAATAACGGGCATCCAGGGGTCACCGTCCTGATGTGGCGGTGACCTTCATTGCGTACGGTCGTTGTGGCCCAGGTCGCGTTGTGGGTCGATCTGGTCGCGCACGCGTTGCTTGAGCACCTTGGCTTCAGGAAAACCACCGTCAACCTTGCGTTCCCAGATCTGCACACCATCGCAGGTGATGCGAAACGCCCCGCCGGTTGCCGGCTCCAGCGACACTTTGCCCAGGTCCTCGGCAAACGTACTCAACAGCTCCTGGGCCAGCCATGCGGCGCGCAACAGCCACTGGCACTGGGTGCAATAGGTGATGACGATCTCGGGTTTGCTCGCAGACATAATTTGACAGGTTCCTGGCATAACGAGGGATGAGGATCGGATGGCTATAATACCGGCCTTTATCGCCCAGCCTCGAGATTCATGATGCGCCGCCTGCTGTCCTGCCTGTTCCTGTGCCTACTCCCTCTTCTTGCCGATGCCGTTGAGACGCCCCGTCCCAAAATCGGCCTGGTGCTGTCCGGCGGTGCCGCCCGGGGCTTGGCGCATATCGGCGTGCTCAAGGCCCTCGAGGAACAGGGTATTCATATCGACGCGATTGCCGGCACCAGCATGGGCGCGGTGATTGGTGGGCTGTATGCGTCGGGCTACAAGATCGATGAGCTGGAAAAACTTGCGCTGGGCATCGACTGGCAACAGGCGCTGTCCGACGCACCGCCGCGGGAAGACGTGCCGTTTCGACGCAAGCAGGATGACCGGGATTTCCTGGTCAAGCAGAAGCTCAGCTTTCGCGATGACGGCTCCCTCGGCCTGCCCCTGGGCGTGATCCAGGGCCAGAACCTGGCGCTGTTGCTGGAGAGCATGTTCGCCCACACCAGCAACACGCGTAATTTCGACAAGCTGCCGATCCCCTTCCGCGCCGTGGCCACCGACATCACCACCGGCGAGAAAGTGGTGTTCAGCAAGGGCCACCTGCCCCAGGTGATTCGCGCCAGCATGTCGATTCCGGCCGTGTTCGCGCCGGTGGAGCTGGACGGCCGGCTGCTGGTGGATGGCGGCATGACCGATAACATCCCACTGGATGTGGCGCGCGAGATGGGCGTAGACATCGCCATCGTGGTCGACATCGGCACCCCGTTGCGTTCACGCAAGCAACTGGCAACGGTGGTGGACGTGCTCAACCAGTCCATCACCCTGATGACCCGGCGCAACTCCGAAGAACAACTCAAGGCCCTGCACCCCAAGGACGTACTGATCCAGCCGCCCCTGGCCGCCTATGGCGTGACCGATTTCGGCCGCGCCAAGGACATGATCGACGCCGGCTACCGTGCCACCCGCGCCCTCGACGTCCGCCTGGCACATTTGCGCCCCGCCGAGCCGATCGACCCGCAACTGGTGGCGGCGCGTACCCCAGGCGAACGCACCCCGGTGATTACCGCGATCAAGGTGGAGAACGACTCGAAAGTCAGCGACGACGTGATCCGCTACTACATACGCCAACCGTTGGGCGAACCGCTGGAGCTTGGCCGCCTGCAAACCGACATGGGCACTCTGTATGGCCTGGATTACTTCGAGCAGGTGCAATACCGCGTGGTGAAAAAGGGCCAGGACAACACCCTGGTGATCAGTGCGCGAGGTAAACGCAGCGGCACCGACTACCTGCGGCTGGGCCTGAACCTGTCGGACGATATGCGCGGCGACAGCGCCTTCAACCTGGGGGCCAGCTACCGCATGAACGGTATCAACCGCCTTGGCGCCGAGTGGCTGACGAGGGTACAGATCGGTGATCGGCAGGAGCTGTATAGCGAGTTCTACCAGCCGATGGATACCGGTTCGCGCTACTTTGTCGCGCCGTATATCAGCGCCCAGGCGCAGAACGTCGAGCTGATCCTGGACAACGACCCCATCTCCGAATACCGCCTGGAACGCTACGGTTTCGGCCTGAACGTGGGACGCCAGATCGGCAACAGCGGCGAGATCCGCTTCGGTGTCGGCGAGGCCTGGGGCAAGGCGGATGTGCGCATCGGCGACCGCGACCTGCCAAGTGTGAGCTTCAGCGAGGGCTTCTATGAACTGAAGTACTCCTTCGACTCCCTGGATAACGTGTACTTCCCCCACAGCGGCGAAGATATCGGCCTGGCCTTTCGCGAATTCGAACCTGGGTTGGGCTCGGACCAGCGCTACCGGCAATGGGAGTTCAAGCTGGACAAAGCCATGAGCCACGGCCCGGACACCCTGGTGCTGGGCGGTCGCTACGGGCGTACCCTGGATGATTCGGACGTGGTGATTTCCAGCTTCCTGCTGGGCGGTGCGCGGCAGTTATCTGGCTTCCGCCAGGATGCGATTTCCGGCCAGAACATCAGTTTGATGCGGGCGGTGTACTACCGCCGGCTGACGCCGCGCTCCTACCTGCCACTGGATTTCCCGCTGTACCTGGGCGCATCCCTGGAACGGGGTCGGGCATGGAACAACGACAATGAATTCGACAGCGGCTATATCAACGCCGCGAGTATTTTCCTGGGGTTTGATACGCCGCTGGGGCCGCTGAATTTCAGCTATGGGTTCAACGATGATAATCAGAAGGCGGTGTACCTGAACCTCGGGCAAACCTTCTAAGTCCCCCCTCGTGTAGCAGCTGTCGAGCGCAAGCGAGGCTGCGTCGGGCGCGACTCGAGTTTGAATCGGCAGCGCGCCTGACGCAGCCTCGCTTGCGCTCGGCAGCTGCTACCTGGGGCGGATCAGGACTTTTCCAGGTTCGCCAGGATGTGCCCATGCACCCGCATGCATACGCGCATATCTTCTTCGTCAACGCCTGCAAACAGCTCGTGACGCAACGCCGTGGCGATCGTCTCGATCTGCTCGATCAACGGCTTGGCGGTGTCACACAGCAGGATGCGTTTGGCGCGACGGTCTTCTACCACGGCCTGGCGTTGCACCAAGCCCTGGCCTTCGAGGCTGTCGAGCAACCGGGCCAGGGTCGGCCCTTCTACGCCGACGCTTTGCGCCAGCTCACGCTGGGTGGGTGCTTCTTCGAAACGAGCCAGGTGCAGCAGCACCAGCCAGCGCGCCTGGGACAAACCCAGCCCGGCCAAACGGCGGTCGAGCTCGGCGCGCCAACCTCGGGACATTTGCGCCAGCTGCATGCCAAAACGGTGTTGATCGGTTAACGGCATAAAAAACTCATGGTTTAGACTGAAAATAAAGTATGGCTAATTATTAGTCAGCTAAGCATGAGCCATGTCACTAGGCAAGACTTGCTATGTACTGATTCGTTACATTGTCGTAATTGGCACACTAAATTTCGAATTCAGACTGCAAAGCGGCCCGCACACAGTACAAAACCCCTTCCGGAACACGACCGGCAAACAGCGGTGCAATCTCCGTAACCGGTGGCAATTCGCCTTCCCCGTCAAGGAATGCGTCCTGGATCTCGCCGAGCAAATCTTCCGGCAAATCAAGGGCCTGCTCCAGGGACAACTGCTGCTTGCCGATGGATTCGGCCAGCAAGGTGTAGACGTTTTTCTCCGAGCATTGCAGCTGGCCGGCGATCTGGATCGGGGTCATGCCGGCGCGTGCCAAACTGATCAGTTCATGGCGAATATCGGCGATTTCCTTCGGCGCTTCGGCCTGGCCACCGAGCACTTCAAGGAATGCCTGGCCGTAGCGCTCCAGCTTACGCGCACCGACGCCGCTGACCCGCGCCATTTCGGCCATGGTGGTGGGTTGCTCGCGCAGCATTTCCAGCAACGTGGAGTCGGGAAAAATAACGTACGGCGGCACGCTGTGCTCTTGGGCCAGTTTGCGTCGCAGGGTACGCAGGGCTTCCCACTGTTCGCGTTCCTCACCCCGTACGAGCTGGCTGGCCTGACTGGTGCTGGTCTTGGCGGTCGTTTGCGGCTTGAGGTCGCGGCGCAGCTCCAGGCTCACCTCGCCCTTGAGCAGCGGTCGGCAGCTGTCGTTCAGGCGCAGGCCGCCATACCCTTCGATATCGATGTCCACCAGGCCACGCGCGACCATCTGCCGGAACAACGAACGCCACTCACCTTCGGCACGGGCCTTGCCGACGCCGTAGACCGAGAGTTTTTCGTGGCCGAAGCTGCGTACTTTTTCGTTGTCCTTGCCCAGCAACACATCCACCAGATGGCCTACGCCATAACGCTGGCCGGTGCGGTAGATCGTCGACAGTGCCTGGCGGGCCGGCTCGGTGGCGTCCCAGGTCTGCACACCATCAATGCAGTTATCGCAGTGGCCGCACGGTTGCGGCATGTCCTCGTCGAAGTACGCCAGCAAGGTCTGGCGGCGGCAGCGGGTCTCTTCACACAACGAGAGCATCGCGTCGAGCTTGTGCTGCTCCAGGCGTTTGTGGCGCTCGTCGCCTTCGGAGTTCTGCAGCATCTGCTTGAGCATCACCACGTCCTGCAGGCCATAGACCATCCACGCGTCCGCCGGCAGGCCATCACGGCCGGCACGCCCGGTCTCCTGGTAATAGGCCTCAAGGGACTTGGGCAGATCCATATGGGCAACGAAGCGCACGTTGGATTTGTCGATGCCCATACCAAATGCGATGGTGGCCACCATGATCAGGCCTTCCTCGTTGAGGAAGCGTTTCTGGTGGGCAGAGCGTGTTTCGTTGGGCAGGCCGGCGTGGTACGGCAGCGCCGGGTAGCCCTGCTCGCAGAGGAACGCGGCCACTTCATCGACCTTCTTGCGCGACAGGCAATAGACAATGCCCGCATCGCTGCGCCGTTCGGAAAGGAACGCCAGCAACTGCTTGCGCGGCTGCTCCTTGGGTACGATACGGTAGAAAATATTCGGCCGGTCGAAGCTCGACAGGAAACGCTCGGCGTTCTGAAGGTGCAGCCGCTCGACGATTTCTTCACGGGTGCGCTTGTCGGCGGTGGCGGTCAGGGCGATGCGCGGGACGTCGGGAAACAGCTCCGCCAGTTGACCCAGTTGCAGGTATTCGCGACGGAAATCGTGACCCCATTGCGATACGCAGTGAGCTTCGTCGATGGCGAACAGGGCAATTTCCAGGCTCTGCAAAAACGCCAGCATGCGCGGCTGCACCAGCCGTTCCGGCGCCAGGTAGAGCATCTTCACTTCACCGCGCTTGATCCGCGCGGCCAGGTCGCGTTGCTGCTCGGCACTGAGGGTGGAGTTCAAGGCCGCGGCAGCGACGCCGAGTTCTTCCAGGGTCGCAACCTGATCGTCCATCAACGCGATCAGCGGCGACACCACCACCGCCAGCCCGTTACGCAACAGCGCGGGTACCTGGAAACACAACGACTTGCCACCGCCGGTAGGCATCAGGACCAGGGCATCACCACCTTTGGCCACGCGCTCAATGATCGCACCCTGGCGGCCACGAAAACTGTCGTAGCCGAAGATGTCCTTGAGGACGCGTTGAGCCTGATCGAGCATGTATAACTCCAACAAAATAGTGCCGAAATCCCTCTGTACAGGCTGGCCGAAAAAATGCGGCCTCACGGAAAATAATCCGTAAGCGAAGTTTTCTCGGCCTGGCGCTTGGTCTGCAGGGGCATCACAAAACGCGGCAGTATACCCGAGCGTCATCCGGCAAAGGGCGCCGCTGACGAATTGCAGCCCGTCTCTAAAACCTGGCAAATATGCACGCCGACTGGCTTGGGCGCGCAAGAACGCCTAGAATTCAGCATCGTTTATTCCCAAGGTAGTCCTTCAATGTCCTTCGCTGAGCAACTAACCCGCCTGCAAGCCTTCCTCGACGCCGATGAGCTGCATGACGAGGCGCTGGACTATGTGGCCGCCCACGGCTACCTGACCGCCCTGTCGATCTGCTCCGAGGTCGTTCCCGACCGTGAATGGATCGACGCGCTGTTCGCCGAAGAGCCGCACTACGCCGACGCCGCCCAGCGCGAAGAAATCGAATCCACCCTGCTGGCCCTCAAGGCCCACATCTCTCGCCAACTCGCCTCCGATGAGGAGTTCGAGCTGCCGTGCGACCTGGACCTGGGCGAAGAACCGGACGACTCCGACCTGCGCGGCTGGTGCATCGGCTTTATGGAAGGTGTGTTCCTGCGTGAAGCCGCCTGGTTCGAAACCGCCGAGGAAGAAGTCAGCGAAATGCTGCTGCCGATCATGGTCGGTTCGGGGCTGTTTGAGGAAGAAGCTGAATTTTCCGACATCGCCGCCGACGCCAACCTGATGGACGACATGATCGTACAGATCCCGGAAGCGCTGACCGCCCTGTACCTGCTGTGCAATGCTCCTGACGAAAAACCGGCGATCCTCAAGCCACGTCACCACTGAGTCGCCTGCCCGTGACACCCATGGGCAATCGCTCGCTGCTCCTGCGTTACGTGCTGCTGGCCATCGGCTGGCTGAGCGTAGCGTTGGGAGTGATCGGTATTTTCCTACCCGTGTTGCCGACCACGCCCTTCCTCCTGCTCGCCGCCGCCTGCTTCGCTCGAAGCTCCCCGCGTTTCTACCAGTGGCTGGTGGAACACCCGCGCCTGGGCCCCTGGATTCGTGACTATCTGGATGGCAATGGCATCCCGCTCAAGGGCAAGGTCTACGCCATTGGCCTGATGTGGCTGAGTATTGGTTTTTCCTGCTACCTGGTGCCATTACCATGGGCACGCGGGTTCATGCTGACCAGCGCCGTACTGGTGACAATCTACATCCTGCGCCAGAAAACCCTGCCACCTCGCTAAGCACGCACTGCGACATTAGATCCCACACGACCTTGGTCGACACTGACTAACCCCAGGCATCATGCGAGACTGTCCAACCGGGCCTGGAATGCCTGGGTGTTCTCATGCTCGGAGTTACCATGACGCTGTCCAGCGGGCTGATCGCCGCCGTTGCCCTGGCCTATATGGCCATTATGTTTGCCATCGCCTTCTACGGTGACCGCCGCCGTGCGCCGCTGCCGCCGCGCATGCGTGCCTGGGTCTATAGCCTGTCGCTGGCCGTCTACTGCACCAGTTGGACCTTCTTCGGCGCCGTAGGCCAGGCCGCCGAACAACTGTGGGCGTTCTTACCGATCTACCTGGGACCGGTGCTGTTGCTGGTGTTGGCACCCTGGGTCCTGCAAAAGATGATCCTGATCAGCAAGCAGGAAAACATCACCTCCATCGCCGACTTCATCGCGGCACGCTATGGCAAATCCCAGTCCCTGGCGGTGGTGGTCGCGCTGATCTGCCTGGTGGGCGTGCTGCCTTATATCGCCCTGCAACTCAAAGGCATCGTGCTGGGGGTCAACCTGCTGATTGGCGCTGGCGCGGACACCACCGGCACCCGCGCGCAAGACACCGCCTTGATCGTGTCCCTGGTGCTGGCGTTGTTCACCATTGTGTTCGGTACCCGCAACCTCGACGCCACCGAACACCACCGAGGCATGGTGCTGGCGATTGCGTTTGAATCGCTGGTGAAGCTGCTCGCCTTTCTCGCAGTCGGGGCGTTTGTGACCTACGGCCTGTACGACGGTTTCGGCGACCTGTTCAGCCAGGCGATGCTCGCGCCACGCCTGGAGGAATACTGGAAGGAAACCATCAACTGGCCGTCGATGGTGGTGCAAACCGGCGTCGCCATGATGGCAATCATCTGCTTGCCTCGGCAGTTCCATGTGACTGTCGTAGAGAACATCGACCCCCAGGATCTGCGCCTGGCCAAGTGGGTGTTTCCGGCCTACCTGATTCTCGCCGCACTGTTTGTAGTACCGATCGCCTTGGGCGGCAAAATGATGCTGCCCGGCTCGGTGCTTCCGGACTCCTACGTGATCAGCCTGCCCCTGGCCGAGGCTCATCCGGCCCTCGCCGTGCTGGCGTTTATCGGCGGTGCGTCGGCGGCCACCGGCATGGTGATCGTGGCGAGCATCGCCTTGTCGACCATGGTCTCCAACGACATGCTGCTGCCGTGGCTGCTGCGCCGCTCCAGCGCCGAGCGACCGTTCGAAGTGTTCCGCCACTGGATGCTGTCGGTGCGCCGGGTCAGCATCGTGATCATCCTGCTGCTGGCGTATGTCAGCTACCGCCTGCTGGGCTCCACCGCGAGCCTGGCGACCATCGGCCAGATCGCTTTTGCCGCAGTGACTCAACTGGCCCCGGCCATGCTCGGCGCACTGTATTGGAAGCAAGCCAACCGACGCGGTGTGTTTGCCGGGCTGGCGGCGGGTACGTTCCTGTGGTTCTACACCTTGGTCCTACCGGTCACCGCGAAAAGCCTGGGTTGGTCACTCGCGATTTTCCCGGGGCTGACGTGGATGCACTCGCACCCGCTCGGTTTGTCGGTGACTTCTCTTACGCTGGGAACGGTGTTTTCCCTGGCAGGCAACTTCACGCTGTTTGTGTGGGTGTCGATGCTGTCGCGCACGCGCGTGTCGGAACACTGGCAAGCCGGGCGCTTCATCGGCCAGGAAATCAGCCAGCGCGCCAACGCCCGCTCGATGCTCTCGGTACAGATCAGCGACCTGCTCAGCCTGGCCGCGCGTTTTGTCGGTGAAGAACGGGCCCAGCAGAGTTTTATTCGCTTCGCCTATCGCCAGGGCAAAGGCTTTAACCCCAACCAGAACGCCGACAACGACTGGATCGCCCACACCGAGCGCCTGCTGGCCGGTGTGCTTGGCGCCTCTTCGACCCGCGCCGTAGTAAAAGCTGCGATTGAAGGGCGCGAAATGCAGCTGGAGGACGTCGTACGCATCGCCGACGAAGCGTCTGAAGTGCTGCAATTCAATCGCGCATTGCTGCAAGGCGCCATCGAGAACATCACCCAGGGCATCAGTGTGGTGGACCAGTCCCTCAAGCTGGTGGCCTGGAACCGGCGCTACCTGGAGTTGTTCAATTACCCGGACGGGTTGATCAGCGTAGGCCGACCGATTGCCGACATCATTCGCTACAACGCCGAGCGCGGCCTGTGCGGACCGGGCGAAGCCGAAGTGCATGTGGCGCGCCGCCTGCACTGGATGCGCCAGGGCCGCGCGCATACGTCCGAGCGCCTGTTCCCGAATGGGCGGGTGATCGAGCTGATCGGCAACCCGATGCCCGGCGGCGGCTTCGTCATGAGTTTCACCGACATCACCGCGTTCCGCGAGGCCGAGCAGGCACTCACCGAGGCCAACGAAGGGCTTGAGCAACGGGTGACGGAGCGAACCCACGAACTGTCGCAGCTCAATGTAGCGCTCACCGATGCCAAAGGCGTTGCCGAGTCCGCCAGCCAGTCAAAAACCCGCTTCCTGGCGGCCGTCAGTCATGACCTGATGCAACCGCTGAACGCCGCCCGGCTGTTCTCCGCCGCCCTTTCCCACCAGAACGACGGCCTGTCCAGCGAAGCCCAGCAACTGGTACAGCACCTCGACAGTTCGCTGCGTTCGGCCGAAGACCTGATCAGCGACCTGCTGGATATTTCGCGCTTGGAAAACGGCAAGATCAACCCGCAGCGCCAGCCCTTTGTCCTCAATGAACTGTTCGACACCCTCGGCGCGGAATTCAAGGCCCTGGCCCAGGAGCAAGGCCTGCGTTTTCGCCTGCGCGGCAGCCGCTTGCGCGTCGACAGTGACATCAAGTTGTTGCGGCGGATCCTGCAGAATTTCCTGACTAACGCTTTCCGATATTCCGATGGCTCGGTGCTGCTGGGCGTACGCCGGCGCAAGGGCGAGCTGTGCCTCGAGGTGTGGGACCGTGGCCCTGGCATCCCGCAGGATAAACAGAAGGTGATCTTCGAAGAGTTCAAGCGCCTGGACAGCCACCAGACCCGCGCCGAGAAAGGCCTGGGCCTGGGCCTGGCGATTGCCGACGGCCTGTGCCGGGTGCTGGGTCACCGCTTGAGCGTACGTTCCTGGCCGGGCAAGGGCAGCGTGTTCAGCGTACGCGTGCCACTGGCGCGCAACCAGACCAGCCCGCAGGTCAAGCCCGCACAGGAAAATGGCCTGCCCTTGAGCGGCGCGCAAGTGCTCTGCGTGGATAACGAAGAGAGCATCCTGATCGGTATGCGCAGCCTGCTGACACGCTGGGGCTGTGAAGTATGGACCGCCACCGATCAGGCGCAATGTGCGGCGCTGCTGGCGCAAGGCATACGCCCGCAACTGGCGCTGGTCGATTACCACCTTGATCACGGTGAGACCGGTACCGAGTTGATGGGCTGGCTGCGTACACAAATGGCGGAGCCGATTCCCGGCGTGGTCATCAGTGCCGACGGCCGCCCGGAAATGGTGGCAGAGGTGCATGCGGCGGGCTTGGATTACCTTGCCAAGCCGGTGAAGCCAGCCGCGTTACGAGCGTTGCTGAGTCGACACTTACCTCTATAAACCGGATGTACCCGGTAAAAATGTGGGAGGGGGCTTGCCCCCTCCCACATTTCGGATTGCGTTTAGTCGGGAAGGTGCGCGACGCCGTCGGCGTCGGTCATCGCCCGCTCCAGCAAATCCGCCGGCAGGCTTTTGCTGGCACGCGCACCGAGCAACTTTAATTGCTCGGTGCGGCTGACCAGATTTCCGCGTCCATCTGTCAGCTTGTTCCGCGCTGCGCTGTAAGCCTTATCCAACTGCTGCAGACGATTGCCCACTTCGTCCAGATCCTGGATAAACAGCACGAACTTGTCGTAAAGCCAACCGGCGCGTTCGGCGATTTCGCGGGCGTTCTGACTTTGACGCTCTTGCTTCCAGAGGCTGTCGATCACGCGCAGGGTGGCGAGTAACGTCGTAGGGCTGACGATCACGATATGACGGTCGAAAGCCTCTTGGAACAGATTCGGTTCAGCCTGCAAGGCCGCGGAAAAAGCGGCTTCGATCGGCACGAACAACAACACGAAATCCAGGCTGTGCAAGCCTTCCAGGCGCTTGTAGTCCTTGCCGGCCAAGCCTTTGACGTGATTACGCAGCGACAGCACATGCTGCTTCAAGGCCTCGCGACCGATCACCTCATCATCGGCCGCGACGTACTGCTGATACGCCGTCAGGCTGACCTTGGAATCCACCACCACCTGCTTGTCACCGGGCAACATGATCAGCACATCCGGCTGGAAGCGCTCACCGTCCGGGCCCTTCAAGCTGACCTGGGTCTGGTACTCACGGCCCTTCTCCAGACCTGCGTGTTCCAACACCCGTTCGAGGATCAACTCACCCCAGTTACCCTGGGTTTTCTGGCCCTTGAGGGCGCGGGTCAGGTTGGTGGCTTCGTCTGACAGGCGCAGGTTCAGTTGCTGCAGGCGTTCAAGTTCCTTGGCCAGGGAAAAGCGCTCGCGAGCCTCGTTCTGATAGCTCTCTTCCACGCGTTTTTCGAAGGACTGGATGCGCTCCTTCAAGGGATCGAGCAACTGGCCAAGGCGTTCCTGGCTGGTTTCGGCAAAGCGCTGCTCACGCTCATCGAAGATCTTGCCGGCCAGCTCAGCGAACTGCGCACGCAACTCGTCCCGTGAGCCTTGCAGGTCGGCCAAGCGCTGCTGATGACTTTCCTGCTGCTCGCGCAGTTCGGCGCGCAAGGCGGCAGACAGTGCGTCGAGGCGGCGTAATTCGGTTTCCTTGGCGCTGCGGTCAAGGTTCCAGGCGTGGGCGGCGTCGCGGGCGTTATCGCGGTCGATCTGCAACAGCTCGACCTCCCGGCGCACAGCCGCAAGGTCCGCTTGCTTGGCGGCGTTGGCCTGGCTCAGATCGCTGATTTCATCGCGACTGGCATCCAATTGAGCGGCGAGGCCCTCCTGGGCCAGTTGCGCAGTGGCCAGGCGCTCTTCGAGCAGTTCCCAGCCGGTGCTCCGCGCGGTCAACCGCCGCTGAATCTGCCAGCACACCGCCAATAACGGCACTGCGGCGCCAGCAAGGCCCAGGGCAATACTGGTCCAGTCAAAAACCATAGCCATTTCTGCCATCATCGAAAAGGAGCAAGGTTAACCAAGCGTAGAGCGGGAGGACAGCTCAGTCTTCGACCTGGCCCAGTTCACGCTGGGCGCGGCGATCACCGGCACGGGCGGCCAGGCGCAGCAGATCGTGGCCGATGCGGCGGTCGCGGGCGTTGCCGCATTCACGGCACATCAATTGGCCCAGACGGCTTTGCGCAGCCACTACGCCCTCACGGGCCGGCTGTTTGAGCAAGCGCCCGGCAAAGTGTTTGACGTTGGTGCTGTGCCCCAGGCGTGGGCTGTCGAGCAACCACAGGGCGACTTTCAAGGAAAAACGTTTGGGTGCGGTAACAGTCTGCGGGGTGTCGGTAACAGAAAGTGATACTGAGCGAAACTTCATAAAGCACTGTGGGACAGAACGGAAGGCGCGCCACTCTACTCTTTTTTTCGTACAGGTAAAGCTGAAAAAACCCTGCACGCCCGTTCTAGAGCAAGCGCTCGGGACAATCCACAGAAGCTGTGGATAACTCAGTGGACAACCAGCCTTTAACACGCGCAAAGGCCCATGGAACGGGGCTCGCAGTCAAACTGACGATTTTTTCACCAATAAAAAAAAGCCAGATTTTTCATTGACTTAAATTTCCATTGCAGGCAAATGGCGGTCCTGCACAACAATTGACAGCCCGGTTACACACGCCGCAACTAATGTGCACAAGTACCGATCCGATGGTTATATCCCCGGCTTTTTTTGAAGCGACAGGCTTCAAAAATGTTACCGCTGGGGCAAAACAGGGACTTTTCAAATCTTTCCCGGCTCGCCACACTGCCCGACGGACAACGCAACGCTGAGTGGGCCGATGAAAGGAATGCTGTTATTCGCCGTGTTGTTACTGGCCATCTGCGCCATTTCATTAGGGATCAATGTCGTGCTGCCATCCCCGGATGGGGCGTTGTTTGCCATCGCTATCCTGCTGTCGGCCGCTTTCACCGCCGTGAGCCTGTGCATCGAGTTGGGAGAGGGGCGCATCAATGACATGGGCGACGTGATGAAGGTGGTCGAGACCGGCCAATCCTTGCGCCTGACCCTGGCCGCCTATGGGCTGGGTTGTTCGCTGGCCGCCGCCGTCACGGTGCTGGTGTATCGCGGCCTGCTGGGCGGCTGATTGAAGTTTTTTGATTAGCGCGCTTCCATTACCTGTTTCAATCCGTTACTATCCGCAGCGTTAGTACCAAGCTGAAAGTCAATTCTGGTCGAACAACTCCCCTGAACAACACGGGATCGACCACCTCGATGGTTTCCAGGTATCACTTGCGACGACACTGCCTTTGAACAAGCAAAGGGTGCCGCGAAGTTTTCATACTCTGACCGAACCAACCTGCAAATTGATCAGGATCTTCACCCTGGGCCCAGAACCTTTGCCCCTGTTGTGCTGCCTGCCCTCCTAAGTACCTACCTGCCAGCCCAAGCGCGCCTAACTTATTAGCGCTTCAAACTGGCTGCTTTGTTCCAGTCGGGTTCTTCGTTTGATCAATGGTGATCAACGTTACTGGAACGTTTTAACGTTGCACGGTTCTTATCCGTGTCATTTGTAGGAACACCAATAATATGTCCGCTATCCACACTCAGGATGCCATTCGCACCCTCACCAATGCTTTTGCTCCAATGAACTGCCTGATCATGGCCGCTCGCAAAGGCTGCTTCAGCTTCACCCTGGTCAACGAACACGGCATCGCTCGTCACAGCGAACGCCTGTACCCCGATCAATACTCCAGCGCTGAACCGCTGCAGGCCGTGATCGAGCGTACCCGTCAGGCACTGGTTGCCTGATCGACCCGAGTCGCTGAAACACAAAAAACCCTGTTTAAAACACAGGGTTTTTTATTGCCCGAAATTCGTACCGTGAGCATTTGTACTAAGTTCAAATCGATATAAACGTTATAACTGGATGAGGAAGATGTTTTAAAAACAGTCCTTTACCTCATGAATATGACACTACACTTCAACTCAAGCGGCATGATCCGCTTCCGACGAGCCTGAGATCCGATCCACTGCTGCCAAGCCCCTTTTCTCAGGACTCGTCGACCACTTCCACGGATTGAGGCGTGTATGGGTATCGCAGCCAGTGAATTGTGTCGCTATGTGATCCGGCCGACGCTGACTTACCTCGGCCAGCAGAGCCCAACGGCTGAGTCACTGCTGCTGGGTATTGCGGCCAGCCAGTCGGAATTGGGTTCCGCCTTGCACGATCGACGCGGCCATGGCCTATACAGCATCACCGAACCTCGCCATCGCGCCTTGTGGGATAACTACCTGGCGCTCGACCCCGAGCGTGCCAGCCTGGTACGCGGGCTGGCCAGCCAACATGCCTTCCTCAGTGCGCCCCAACTGGAGCTCACCGTAAACCTGCGTTACGCCACCGCTATCGCTTGGCTCCTGGTCGAACAACACAGCCCCGCCCTGCCACCACCTGGTGATGTTTTAGCCATGGCGCGTATCTGGAAAGAAATATTTCATCCTCAAGGAAGGCTGCGGGATTTCACCCAAGCCTGGCAAACCTGTGTTTCCCCCATGAATCACGTGGCCTGCTGACCGGGCAATTTGCAAGATTCGGCAAAAAACCCGAATTCTGGTCGGATTGTCCTACAAAACCGCTCTATCTCCTGCATTACAGCCTATAGCGCGATGTTAATTTTATTGATACTTTCCGCTGCGGTGATCACCACGGAGTTCTAATAATGAAAAAAGTAATGCTCAAGACCACACTTAGCCTCGCCGTTGCCATGGCATCCTCCCAACTGTTCGCAAGCGGTTTCGCACTGAACGAACAGAGCGTCAGCGGGATGGGTACGGGTTTCGCAGGTCGCTCCTCTTCTGCCGATGATGCAAGCACTGTCTACGGTAACCCGGCCGGTATGTCCCGACTGAATGGCCAGCAAATCACCGGCGGTGTTGCTGCCATTGATGCGTCGACCGACATCAGCAATACCGGTGGCAACTCTCGCGGTTCCAACAAAGGCGACATGGTTCCGTTCACCGCGGTGCCATTCGGTTTCTACACCAATAAACTCAACGACCAGTGGGCCATCGGCTTCGGTGTATACGCACCGTTCGGCCTGGTGACCGACTATGAAAACGGCTTCCAGGGCCGTGGCTTTGGCAGCAAGAGCGAAGTGAAGGTCATGACCTTCCAGCCAACTGTCAGCTACGCGTTCAACGACCGTGTATCCATCGGTTTCGGCCCGACCATCAACCGGATTTCCGGTGTGCTCGAGTCGGACAGGACCCTCAACCCGCTCGTCCCCGATACCAACGTCAAACTCAAGGGTGACGATACCGCCCTGGGTTTCAACGTCGGCGTATTGGTCCAGGCTACCGACACCACGCGCGTGGGTCTGACCTATCACTCGAAGGTCAAGTACAAAATCGAAGGCCACACTACCGTCAGCGGCCCCGCAGCCACTCAACCAATCCTGCGTAACAACCGTTACGACGCCTCGCTGAAAATCGACACCCCAGAGTCCTACGACCTGTCGGTCACCCAAGACCTGACCGATGCCTGGAAACTCTATGGCGGTGCAACCTGGACGCGCTGGAGTCGTCTGAAAGAGATCAGCGTCAACAACGAAGGCGTAACAGCAGCGGGCGGCATACTGGCGCCAAGCCAACTCGGTACCATCACCGAAGAACAAAATTGGCATGACACCTGGGCCTACGCCGTGGGTACCTCGTATCAGTTGACCAAGCAAGTCGTGCTGCGTACCGGCCTGACCTTCGACCAATCCCCGACGAACAACACCGATCGTTCGCCGCGCATCCCGACTGGCGACCGTACGATCTTCAGCGTGGGCCTGGGCTACAAAGTCATGGATAACATGACCGTCGACCTGGCGTATTCGTACCTGAAAGAAGAAGACATCAAGATCAACCAGACTGCTGACGCTCCGTCAACAGCCAGTTACCGCGCCAAATACGAAAACAGTGCCAACGGTTTCGGCCTGGGCATGACCTACACCTTCTGATCCAGACGGGTGTAAAAAAGCCCCGCACTCCTGCAAAGGAGGCGGGGCTTTTTAGTACCCGATGATCAGGGTTTAGACGCTATAGCCTGCTCCACAGCCTTGATCAGATCCGGGCTGTCCGGCTTGGTGAGGCTGGAGAAATCGGCAATCACCTTTCCCTGGCGGTCGACCACGTACTTGTAGAAATTCCACTTCGGCGCGTTGCTCTGCTGCGCCAACACCTTGAACAGGTGCACCGCGTCCGGCCCCTTGACCTTCTGCGGCTCGGTCATGGTGAAGGTCACGCCGTAATTCACGTAGCAGACCTTGGCGGTTTCTTCGCCGGTCTTGGCCTCCTGCTTGAAGTCATCGGATGGCACACCGATCACCTCCAGCCCTTCCCCCTTGTAACGCTGATACAGCGCTTCGAGACCTTTGAATTGCGGCGCGAACCCGCAAAAACTCGCCGTGTTGACGATCACCAAGGGCTTGCCGGCAAAACGTTGGCACAGGTCGATGGATTCCTTGGCGCGCAGCTTGGGCAATTGGCCCTCCAGCAACGGCGGGCAGTCGGCAGCCAACGCCACGCCGCCAAAAGCAGCCATCAGCACAGGTACAGCAAGCCAGCGCATCTGCATGTCGAGACGTCCTTTAAAAAGTTCAGGGATCGAACTTAACAGATCGACATACCCAGTTGCATCAACGCCAGGCCACCGCGCTGCCATCCCCACCAGGCCAGCGCCAGCAACAGCACAGTCGCTGCTGCCCCGCCGAACCAATACCAGCTCGAACTCATGCCGCCTCCATCTGCGCCTGCAATCGCGCCACCGGCCGCTCACGTACCGGCCAATTCAGGGCTGCGGCGAGCACGCTCAACAGGATCGCCACTTGCCAGATCAAATCGTAGTTACCGGTTCGATCATAGACCACCCCGCCCAACCAGCCGCCAAGGAACGAGCCAAGCTGATGAAAAAGGAACACGATCCCACCCAGCATGGAAAGGTTTCGCACCCCAAACAACGTAGCGACCGTGCCGTTGGTCAGCGGTACCGTGGACAGCCACAGGAAGCCCATGGCCATGCCGAACAGGTACGCCGTGACTTCGGTCACCGGCGCCCACAGGAACAGCATGATCACCACCGCGCGCAGCAGGTACAACCCGGTCAACAAGCGCGGCTTGGACATGCGCCCGCCGAGCCAGCCGGCGGTGTAGGTGCCGAAGATATTGAACAGCCCGATCAACGCCAACACCGTGGTGCCGACCGTGGCCGGCAAGTGCTGGTCCACCAGGTAAGCCGGCAGGTGCACACCAATAAACACCACCTGGAAACCGCAGACGAAAAAGCCGAAGGCCAGCAACCAGAACCCGGAGTGGGAGCAAGCTTCCTTCAAGGCTTCACGCAGGGTTTGCTGGCCAGCCATCACCGGCAGCGGGCGGTCCTTGAGCATGCTCACCAGCGGCAGGATCAGTGCCACCATCAAGCCCAACACCAGCAAGGCTGCCGACCATCCCAGCCAACTGATCAAGCCCAAGGTGCCCGGCACCATGGCGAACTGGCCAAACGAACCGGCGGCGCTGGCAATGCCCATGGCCATGCTGCGCTTTTCCGGCGCCACGGCGCGGCCGACCACACCCAGAATCACCGAGAACGACGTGCCCGACAGGCCAATCCCGATCAGCAGGCCCGCACTCAAGGACAACGACCACGCCGAATCCGACATGCCCATCAACACCAGGCCTGCGGCGTATAACACCCCGCCGACAAACACCGCCTTGGTGGCGCCGAAACGGTCGGCCAAGGCTCCGGTAAACGGCTGCGCCAGGCCCCAGATCAGGTTCTGCAAGGCGATGGCAAAGGCGAAGGTCTCACGGCCCCAGCCGAATTCGCTGCTCATCGGCGCCAGGAACAGGCCGAAACCGTGCCGCACGCCCAAAGACAACGCCAGGATCAGCGCACTCCCTACAAGGATCCAACCACTGGTGCGCCACATCGACGTCATTTCTTATTCTCCGCTCGCGGGTATATACCCGCTTGTAGTCGAACAAACCCGCGTTCAGGCGAGTTCATCCAGCAAGGCCAACAGGGTTTCGCGTTTTTCCGCGCCGAGTTGATCGATCAATTTCTGTTGCGCCGCCTCCCAAGCGGGTAACGCTGCGGCCAGTCGCTCTTCACCGGCTGCGGTCAACAACACCAGGCGGTTGCGCAGGTCATCACCCTCCACCATCTGCACCAGCCCCTCGCCTTCCAGCACCCGCAGGTTGCGCCCCAAGGTGCTGCGATCCAGGCCCATGGCGTCGGCCAGGCTGGAAATGCTCGGTTGATCGAGGCGCTGCAGGTTGCACAGCAAAGAATACTGGGCAACGTTGATCCCGAAGCCGTCGAGGGCGCCGTCGTAGTGCCTGCTGACGCCACGGGCGGCACGTCGCAGGTTGGTGCATAAACATTGGGAGGCAAGCATGGAACGTGTATATACCCGCGATTAGGGAAATGCAAGAAAGTGTTACAACGCCAGGCCGACCAGAACAGCCACTTCCAGCAGCTCCAGCAGCGCGCCAGCGGTGTCGCCGGTGGTGCCGCCGAGGCGATTGACCATCAGTTGGCGCAGGCCCATAAAACACACGGCCGCGAGCAGCAAGGCGACCCCACCGCTGAAACCACCGATCAGGATGCAGGCCAGGCCACTGAGGACCAACACCTGTTGACCGACGATGCGCGGTAAATGATCCGACAGCGCCTGACCCAACCCACCCGCTCGCACATACCGCGTGGTGAGAAACAACGCCAGCATCGACGCCCGCCCGATCAACGGCGCGAGAATCAACGCCGCACCGTTGTGCTGTTCGATCAACGCCACCAGCGCCGTGAACTTGAGCAGCAACACCAGGCCCAGGGTGACCACGGCAATCGGCCCGCTGCGTGGATCTTTCATGATGCTGAGAGTGCGCTCGCGGTCGCCGAAACCGCCCAGCCAGGCATCGGCGCTGTCCGCCAGGCCATCGAGGTGCAAGCCGCCACTGAGCAACACCCAGGCCGTCAGCAGCAGCGCGGCGTGCAACAACAGCGGTGATCCGACCAGCAGCGTATTCAGGCCCCACAGCAGTACGCCGAACAGCAACCCGACCACGGGATAAAACAGCAACGAGCGCCCCAGCTCCTGCGGTTGCGGCATGCCCGGCAGACGAATAGGTAAGCTGCTGAGAAATTGCAGGGCGATCCAGAACGGCAGCATCCTCAGATTCCTTCCTTCAGCACGCCATCGGCGCCGACCTGCAGGTTGAACAACCCGCCATGACCGACTTCGACATTCAGCAACTGCTCACGGGGCAGCCCCCGAGCCTGGGCCAACAGCAAACGCATCACGCCACCGTGGCTGATCAACAGCACACGCTGACCGGCATACGCCTCATGCAGGCGTAAGACGGCGCCCAACACCCGCTGGGAAAACTCGCCAACCGGTTCGCCCTGGGGCGGTGTGAAGCTATAGGGATCGGCCCAGAACCGGCCCAAGCCTTCGGCGTCGGTCTCCATCAGCGCTGCGGCACTCTGCCCTTCCCATGCACCGAAGTGCAGTTCCTGCAGGTCCTTTTCCAGGCTCACCGGCACATTCAGCCGCGCGCCCAGCTCATCCGCGAACCGCGCGCAGCGTTGCAGCGGCGAGCTGATCAGCCGATCCCAAGGCCCCTGTGCCACCACGGCGGCGCGCATTTGTTCCCAGCCCTTGGCGGTCAATGCATCGTCCAGGCTGCCGCGCAGGCCACCCCCCAGTTCGGTTTCGCCATGGCGCAACAGGTCCAGGTGCAAGGTCATTCCGGACGGTCTGCCACGGCCGCTTCGGCAAACGTCGCCATCTGCCCGTGCAGCGCACAGGCCAGGCGCAGCAACGGCACCGCTAACGCCGCGCCACTGCCCTCGCCCAGGCGCAGGCCCAGTTCCAGCAACGGTTGTGCGTCGAGGCTCTGCAAGACATGGCGATGGCCAGGCTCGGCACCGCGATGACCGAACAGCAGCCAGTCGCGGCACGCCGGGTTCAAGCGCGTGGCGACCAGCGCCGCGACGGTGCAGATAAACCCATCCACCAGCACCACAATGCCTTCCTGGGCGCAGGCCAGATAAGCGCCCACCAAGGCAGCGATTTCAAAGCCGCCAAGATTGCACAGGGTTTGCAGCGCATCCCCACGCTGCGCGGCATGCAAGGCCAGCGCGCGCTCGATCACCGCCACCTTGTGACTGACGCCTTGGGCATTCAACCCCGTGCCCGGGCCCGTCAGGTCGGTCACCTGGCAATCGAGCAAGGCGCAGGCCAGCGCACTGGCAGCGGTAGTGTTGCCGATGCCCATCTCGCCGCCGACAAACAACTGCGCACCGCTTTCACGGGCGCGCAGCACACTGTCGCGACCCGCCTGCAATGCCAATCGGCCCTGGGCGCCGGTCATTGCCGGGCCCTTGACGAAATTGGCGGTGCCCGCGCCGATATTCAGGTGACGCACGCCGGGCAGGCGCAACGAAGGGGTCACCGTGCCGAGGTCGACGACTTCCAACCGCGCATCCAGTTGCCGCGCCAATACACTGATGGCCGCACCACCGGTGACAAAGTTATGCAGCATCTGCCCGGTCACTTCCTGGGGAAACGCCGATACACCTTCGGCAACCACGCCGTGGTCACCGGCAAAGATGGCAATCCACAGCTGTTCCACCGACGGCTTGACCTGGCCCTGCAACCCGGCCAATTGCACCGCCAACGCTTCCAACTGGCCCAGGGAGCCGGCCGGCTTGGTCAATTGCTGCTGGCGCGCCAGGGCTTGTTCGTACGCCGAGGCGTCAATGCCCTTACACGGGTTGAGCCACCAGGAGTCAGTCATAACGCAGTACCTTTCAACGTCAGGGGCAGGCCGGCAACCGTCAGGACAACACGCTGACACCGCTCGGCCAAGGCTTGATGCAGCCAACCGGCTTCATCCACATAGCGGCGAGTCAATTCGCCCAGCGGCACGACACCCAGACCGGTCTCGTTGCTGACAAAAATGATTTCACCCGGCAGCACGGCCAGGCTTTCCAGCAATTGATCGCGCTCAGAGGCCAAGCGCTGTGCGTCTTCGAGCATCAGCAGGTTGGTCAGCCACAGGGTCAGGCAATCCACCAACAGGCAACGACCAGGCGCAGCGTTTTCGCGTAGCACACGCGCCAGCTCGACAGGTTCTTCGATCAAACCCCAATGATCAGGGCGACGCTCGCGATGCAAGGCAACGCGGGCATTCATCTCACCGTCAAGCGGTTGGCTGGTGGCGATATAAATGACGGAAAAACCACACTCTGCAGCAAGCTTTTCAGCAAGGCGGCTTTTGCCGGAGCGGGCGCCGCCTAAAATCAGTTGAAGCATGAGACACCCCCTACCCACCCACCCATCCACGATGCGAAGCGAGTCGTTTTTGATCTGGCTTTTGATCTGAAGTCGCCCCGTAAACCACGCTGGCCGAACGCAGGCTTGAATCCGTGGGTAACCCGGCAGGACGCCGGGTTAGCCGCACTGGGCCAGGGATGGCCCATTGCGGCGGCCCACGGATTCAAGCCTGCGTTCGGGCACACCGAGCCCAAGCGAGGTGCCGAGTGGTGGGGCGAAGACCTTTTGGTTACTTTTGGGTCTTTCCAAAAGTGACCCGCTGTAAGAGCGGAACCATAAGTGGCCGTTACCGCAGGAATGGATATGTACTCGGTATACCTGAACAATTCAGCACCTGACACACCGCCTTCGCGAGCAAGCCCGCTCCCACATTTGGATCGCATGCACACCGTTAAACCCCGCACAGCTTGCGCAATAAATCAGTATCCAAATGGTTCTCCACCAGGTCGGCCAACCGCTCAATATCGCGCTCGCGCAAAGCGTGATAATCCACCTCCTGCACATCCTGCAACCCAGCCCAACGCAGCAACGCACTGCAGGCCGCCGGGGTCTCGAACAAGCCGTGCAGATACGTGCCGAGAATCTGCCCGTCAGCGCTTTGCGCGCCGTCACTGCGACCGTCATCCAGCAGCACGGCGGCGTTCGACAGGGCAGCGCCGCACGTCACGCCCGCATGGATCTCATACCCGCTGACCTCGGCATTTTCCAGCAACAAACGCCCACGAACATTACGCAGTTGCTTCTCTTCTTCCAGGGTGGTGCTGAACGCCAGCAGCCCCAGGCCGTCGCTGGAACCGGCTGGCCCTTCCAAACCTAACGGGTCGTGCACTTGCTCACCGAGCATCTGCAAGCCGCCGCAAATCCCCAGCACCTTGCCGCCATAGCGCAAGTGCCGCGCCACGGCAGTGTCCCAACCATTGGCCCGCAGGTACGCAAGGTCGCTGCGCACGCTTTTCGAACCGGGCAGGATGATCAGGTCGGCGGCCGGAATCGGCTGGCCCGGCCCGATGAACTGCAAATCCACCTGGGGGTGCAGGCGCAGCGGATCGAAATCCGTATGGTTGCTGATGCGCGGCAACACCGGCACCACCACCTTGAGCACCTGCGCCGCCTTGTCGATCTGGCGCTGGTCGATGCCGTCCTCGGCTTCCAGGTGCAGGTCCATCACGTAGGGCAATACGCCCACCACCGGTTTGCCGGTGCGTGCTTGCAACCAATCCAGGCCGGGTTGCAGCAGTGCAATGTCGCCGCGAAAGCGGTTGATGATGAAACCTTTGACCCGCGCCTGTTCGCTGGGGGAGAGCAATTCCAGGGTGCCCACCAGATGGGCGAACACGCCGCCGCGATTGATATCGGCAATCAGCAGCACCGGGCAGTCGACGGCCTCGGCGAAGCCCATGTTGGCAATGTCGTTGGCGCGCAGGTTGATCTCGGCTGGGGAGCCTGCACCTTCCACCATCACCACCGGGTAGGCTTCGCTCAACCGCGCGTGGGAAGCCAGCACCGCCTGCATCGCGATGGCTTTGTAGTCGTGATAGGCCACCGCGTTCATGCTGGTCACTGCGCGGCCATGGATGATCACCTGGGAGCCGGTGTCGCTGTTGGGTTTGAGCAGCACCGGGTTCATGTCGGTGTGGGGCGCCAGGTTGGCCGCCTGGGCCTGAACCGCCTGGGCGCGGCCGATCTCGCCGCCTTCGGCCGTCACGGCGCTGTTGAGCGCCATGTTCTGCGGTTTGAACGGCACGACTGCAATACCCTGGCGCACCAGCCAACGGCACAACCCGGTGACAAGGGTACTTTTGCCAGCATCGGAGGTGGTGCCTTGCACCATCAGCGTACTCATGAGGCGTCCTTATAGGCAGCCAGCGCTTCGTCGAGGCGCAACCAATCGGCCTCGGTGTCAGGCAGGCCAAAACGCACGCTGCTGTTGTGCACAAACAGACGCAGCAAGATGCCGCGCTGGGCCATGAATTCGTGCATGCGCTCGGCATGCGGGGTGATCAGCCATTGGAACAACGCGCAGCCGCCCTGGGGTTGAAAGCCACGGCGCTCGAGCATTTCAAACAAGCGCTGGGCGGCCTCGATGCAGCGTACCCGCTGCCGCGCATGGCCGGCGGTATCGCGCAGGCACACTTGGCCCAGCACCCGCGTCGGCCCGCTGACGGCCCACGGCCCGACCTGTTCGGCCAGCAGCTTGAGCAGCCTGCGCTCGGCCAGCACAAAGCCCAGACGCACCCCGGCCAGGCCGAAAAACTTGCCGAACGAGCGCAGCACAATCAGGCCGACCTGATGGGCCTGGCTCGCCAGGCTCAACTGCGGGGTGACATCCATGAACGCTTCGTCCACCACCAGCCAGCCGCCGCGCTGGGCCAGCCTTGAGTGCCAGTCCAGCAGGCGCCGCGGGGTCAGGCTCAGTCCGGTGGGGTTATTGGGATTGACCACCACCAGCACGTCGAGGCCGTCGAGGAAGAAGTCGACTTCCTGCTCCTGCACCTCACGCACCACGTAACCGGCACGGCGCCAGGCCTCGGCGTGTTCGGCGTAGCACGGCGACAGCACGCCGACCTTGCCGGCGCGGCGCAGGCGCGGCAGCAACTGAATCGCCGCCTGCGAGCCGGGCACCGGCAGCAGATGCGCGGCGCCGTAATACTCGCTGGCCGCCTGTTCCAGGCCGTCGTCGGATTCCGGCAAGCGCGCCCAGGCCCGCAGCGGAATCTCGGGGATCGGCCACGGCCAAGGCGCGAGGCCGCTGGAAAGGTCCAGCCAATCGGCCTCGGCAATCCCGTACTGAATCGCTGCCTTGCGCAGCCGGCCACCGTGCTCAAGCATAAAACTGCCCCCCCACGCATAGAATCAGCAGCCACAACCATACGCCGCGCTGCACCAGCTGCCAGCCGCGATCAATAGAGTCGGCATCCGCTGCCGGGCCTTCGCCCAGTTGCGGGCGATGGTGCACCTCGCCGTGGTAAATCGCCGCGCCGCCCAGCTCAACGCCCAACGCACCGGCACCGGCCGCCATCACCGGTCCGGCATTGGGACTGTCCCAGGTCGGCCCCTGGGTGCGCCAGCATTTGAGGGCCAAGCGAGTTTTGCCCAGCACGGCGTAGGTCAAGGCCACCAGGCGTGCAGGAATATAGTTGAGGACATCATCGATCTTGGCCGCGGCCCACCCGAAGCGCTCGAAGCGTTCATTGCGATAGCCCCACATGGCGTCGAGGGTGTTGCTCAGGCGGTAGAGCACCACGCCCGGCACGCCGGCGACGACAAACCAGAACAGCGCGGCAAACACCGCATCGCTGCCGTTTTCGAGCACCGACTCGGTGGCGGCGCGGGCGACTTCGGTGCGGTCCAGCTCGCTGGTCTGGCGGCTGACCAGGTAGCTCACGCGCGTGCGGGCCGCGTCGAGGTCATCGCTGCGCAGGGCCTGGGCCACCGGGATCACATGTTCGCCGAGGCTGCGCATGCCGAGGGCGCAGTACAACGCGAGGATCTCCAGTGCCCAGCCAATATACGGCGCCCACGACAACGCGGTGGCCAGCAGGGTCAGCGGCACCACGGCGATAAACCACGCGGTCACGCCATGGCTGCGCCAGCCACGGCCACCGCTGTTGAAACGCTGCTCGATGCGCCCGGCAAAATTACCGAACGCCACCAGCGGATGCCAGCGCCTGGGCTCGCCCAACAGCGCATCCAGCGCCACCGCGGCGACACACAGCAAGGCCACACTCATTGACTCACTCCCCACGCATTTTCATACAACATGTCACTCAACGGCCGAGGCTCGGTCCAGCCTTCGAGCTGCAACATCGGTGCCGGGTAAAATTCCGTCACCGGCCCCAGGCACAAGACCGCCAGGGGTTTCGCGCCGGGCGGCAGGCCCAGCAGGTCGGCCAGGGCCTGGGGTTCGAACAGCGAGACCCAGCCCATGCCCAGCCCCTCGACCCGGGCAGCCAACCACAGGTTCTGGATCGCACAGGACAGCGACGCCAGGTCCATTTCCGGCAGGGTGCGCCGTCCGAAGATGTGGCGCTCACGGTCATCCATCAACGCCGCCACCAGCACTTCGGCGCAATCGTGGATACCTTCGACCTTGAGCTGCATGAACGCGTCGGAGCGCTCGCCCAATGCCTCGGCGGTGCGCACGCGCTCTTCTTCCACCAGGTGTTGAATCTGGCTTCGCAACGCGCGGTCGCTGATGCGGATAAACCGCCAGGGCTGCATCAGGCCAACGCTGGGGGCCTGGTGCGCGGCCTGGAGCAGGCGATGCAGCAATTCGGGGGCGACCACGCCGCCGCTGAAGTGGCGCATGTCGCGGCGTTCGGCGATGGCGCGGTAGACGGCGTCGCGGTCGGCCTGGGGGAAAGCGTTGTCGGTCATGGCCCTAGCGGGGGCAAGCCCCCTCCCACAGTGGATAGGGTTTCAGCTCGGTCCGGTGCAAACAAGGCGGCTACCGCCGTCGGATTCGAGGGGAAATAGAAGTGCACGTAAGAGGCCGTCATCCGCCCCTGTCGGAAGACCGCTTCGGCACCGCGCCCACCGTTCGGGCTCAGGCCGCGGGCAATCGGCTGGCACTCGGTGCTGGTCAGGGAATGGTGATACGTGTGCCCGCGCAGCACGCCTTCCGGCAGTTCGACGCTTTGCAGGGCCAGGGCCGCGAGTTTCTTTTGCATCACCGCGTCGCCTTGCAGCAGACCGACCAGTTCGGCGCGGGTGCCGTCGACATCGGTGAGCGAATCCAGCAGGTAGAGCATGCCGCCACACTCGGCGAGCAAGGGTTTGCCGGCGGCATGGTGGTTACGAATGGCTTCAAGCATCGGGGTGTTTTCCGACAGCGCCTGGTGATGAAGTTCCGGGTAACCGCCGGGCAAATAGAGGCTGTCAGCCGCAGGCAGCTGGCGATCATGGATCGGCGAGAAAAACGTCAGTTCGGCCCCCATCGCCCGCAGCAGGTCAAGGCTGGCGCCATAGGTGAAGGCGAAGGCTTCGTCACGGGCCACCGCAATGCGCACACCATCCAGTAACGGCTCGGCCTCGATCACTGCTGGTGCGGCGAAGGTCACCGGTGGCGGCAATGCGACTTCACAGCTGCTGCCCAATGCCTGGGCGGCGGCGTCCAGGCGCACGTCGAGATCGTTCAGCTCGCTGGCCTGCACCAGGCCCAAATGGCGGCTGGGCAGTTCGATCCCGGTTTCGCGGGACAATGCGCCATACCAGCGCAGGCCTTCGGTCAGGCTGCCTTCCAGCAGTTGCGCATGGCGCAGGGTGCCGACGCGGTTGGCCAGCACGCCGGCGAACGGCAGGTCCGGCTGATAGCGCGCCAGGCCGAGGGCCAGGGCGCCAAAGGTCTGGGCCATGGCGGTGCCGTCGATGACACCGAGCACCGGCACGCCGAAATGCCGCGCCAGGTCGGCGCTGGACGGCGTGCCATCGAACAGGCCCATCACACCTTCGATCAGGATCAGGTCGGCCTCCCCCGCTGCTTCCCACAGCATGCGGCGACTTTCCTGCTCGCCTACCATCCACATGTCCAATTGATACACCGGCGCACCGCTGGCGCGCTCGTGGATCATCGGGTCCAAGAAGTCCGGGCCGCATTTGAACACACGCACCTTGCGCCCCAGGTTGCGGTGCAAACGGGCGAGCGCGGCGGTGACGGTGGTTTTGCCTTGGCCGGACGCAGGTGCGGCGATCAGGACGGCCGGGCAATGACGGGGCTGATTCAAAGTTCGACGCCCTTCTGTGCCTTGATACCGGCCTGGAACGCGTGCTTGAGCATGCCCATTTCGGTGACGGTGTCGCCCATCTCGATTAATTCAGGCTTGGCGCCACGGCCGGTGACGACCACGTGCTGCATCGGCGGACGGGCCTGCAGGTCGCTGAGTACCTGATCGAGGTCCAGGTAGCCATGCTTGAGGGCGATGTTCAGCTCATCCAGCACCACCAGGCCGATGGTGGGGTCTTGCAGCAGTTCACGGGAGACGGCCCAGGCGGCTTCAGCGGCGGCGATATCACGCTGGCGATCCTGGGTCTCCCAGGTGAAGCCTTCGCCCATCACGTGGAAACGCACTTGCTCGGGGAAGCGGCGGAAGAACAACTCCTCACCGGTGCTGTTGCGCCCCTTGATGAACTGCACCACACCGCACTGCATGCCGTGGCCCATGGCGCGCGCGAGCATGCCGAATGCCGAGCTGCTCTTGCCTTTGCCGTTGCCGGTCAGCACCAGCAGCAAGCCGCACTCATTGGGGGAATTGGCGATGCGCTCGTCGATCACGGCTTTTTTGCGCAGCATGCGCGCCAAGTGGCGTTCGTCGCGGTCGGGGGTATCGGTCATGGCAGCTCTCCGTTGGGGCTGGACAAAAACGGCAGGCAGGAAAAAACAGACAGCCAAGCATCGCCCACCGTGATGCTGTTGGATGATCCAGGCCGGTCTCCGGGCTCATGAGTGGCGCGCTTGTTCTCATCTACAGCGCGAACACGCCAACGGCGCGCCTTCCCATATCGCGGGCGATACAGTGGCAAAAGGCACCGTCTTGACTCATTTACCGTTGCGGGGGCAGCGCCGGAATCGCGGCAGCACTGTGTACAAGTGCGCTCACTCACCGGCTTCCCTGTTTCACTCTGTCGACCCATGGGTCACAGAGCACCTGGAACAAGCCGCGAAGGTTAGTGGGTTGGGGGTGGAGCGTCAATTAAAGCTGGCCTTGCACTTGAACCATCGCACCACCGCTCTCCTCTACCCTTACAGGTATCAAGGAGAACACCATGCAAAAAACCAGATTCGCCCTACTCATCATGCTCGCCGGCAGCCTCGCCGCCTGCGGTGAAAGCTCCACCCTGCAGGTGTCCGATGGCACCGGGCCATCGCCCCAGCTACCGGAGCCGAACAAAACCCTGATCCCCACCGTGAACATCGCCCCGGCAATCGGCTGGCCAGAGGGCGTGAAGCCGACAGCCGCGGCCGGCACCCAAGTGGCGGCGTTCGCCGAAGGCCTGGACCACCCGCGCTGGCTGTATGTGCTGCCCAACGGCGATGTGCTCGTGGCGCAAACCAATGCGCCGCCCAAGCCGGACGATTCCACGGGCATTCGCGGCTGGGTCATGGAGAAGGTCATGGGCCGTGCCGGCGCCGGGGTACCAAGCCCGAACCGCATCACCCTGCTGCGCGATGCCGATCACGATGGCGTCGCCGAGACCCGCACGGTGTTCCTGGAAAACCTCAACTCACCGTTCGGCATGACACTGGTCGGCAATGACCTGTACGTGGCCGATTCGGACAAGCTGCTGCGCTTCCCCTATCAAGCGGGCGAAACCGCGATCAAGGCACCTGGCACCACGGTGGTCGACCTGCCGGGCGGCAGCATCAATCACCACTGGACCAAGAACGTGGTCGCCAGCAAGGACGGCAGCAAACTGTATGTGAGCGTCGGCTCCAACAGTAACGTCGGCGAAAACGGCCTTGAAGCGGAACAGGGCCGGGCGGCCATCTGGGAAGTGGATCGCGCCAGCGGCCAGCACCGCATTTTTGCTTCCGGCCTGCGTAACCCTAACGGCATGGCCTGGGAACCCCAGAGCGGCAAGCTATGGACAGCGGTAAACGAGCGCGATGAGATCGGCAGCGACCTGGTGCCGGACTACATCACCTCGGTCAAGGACGGCGGGTTCTACGGCTGGCCGTTCAGCTATTACGGCCAGCATGTGGATGTGCGCGTCACACCGCAAAACCTGGACCTGGTGGCCAAGGCAATTGCGCCGGACTATGCGGTCGGGCCTCACACCGCTTCTTTGGGCCTGACATTTGCCGAGGGCAGCAAACTCCCGGCGCCGTTCAGCAATGGCGCGTTCATCGGACAGCATGGTTCGTGGAATCGCAAGCCGCACAGTGGCTACAAGGTCATCTTCGTGCCGTTCGAGGCAGGCCAGCCTAAAGGCCAGCCGGTGGATGTGCTGACCGGGTTCCTCGATAAAGATGAGAAAGCCATGGGCCGCCCGGTGGGCGTGGTGATTGATCAGCAAGGGGATTTGCTGGTGGCGGATGACGTGGGGAATAAGGTGTGGCGGGTGTCGGCGGCTAAATAAACGCCCCCAGACGCAACATAAAACCAATGTGGGAGGGGGGGTGGCCCCCCGAAAGCAGAAAAAAAAAAAATGTAAATAAGGGACCCCAAACGCAACTGGGCAAAACCCCCCCCCCACAAAAAAGAGTGGTTGTTTAAATGTAATAACCGCCCCCCCACGCAACATAAAACCACGGGGGGTGGGGGCTTGCTCCCGATAGCGAAGTATCAGTCACAGTATCTGTGCCTGACCCACTGCTATCGGGAGCAAGCCCCCTCCCACATTTAGTTCGGTGTTTGGTTCAGGGGTTGCGTGCCAGATTGGCCGGCAACACACGCTTGGCGCTCAGGTAGGCATTCTGCCAATACGCCTTGGACAAAGTATCCAGCTTCACCGTACCGCCGGTTTGCGGCGCATGGACAAAGCGGCCTTCACCCACATAGATCCCGGCGTGGCTGACCTGGGAACCGCCACCGGTGGCGAAGAACAGCAGGTCGCCGGTCTGCAGGTTCTGCTCGCTGACATCCTGGGCGCGCATCACGATCAGTTCGCGGGTGGTGCGCGGCAGGGAGATGCCGGCGGCGTCGCGGAAGACGAAGCCGATCAGGCCGCTGCAATCAAAACCCGAGTCCGGCGTGTTGCCGCCCCAACGGTAAGGCGTGCCGACCAGGCCCAGCGCACGAAAGAGCACGTCTTCGGCCGCAGGCGAGAAATTCTGGGTGGAATAGTTGAATAGCGGCTTGGGCTTGACCGCAACGGGAGCGGGTGGCGGCCGGCTGGCGCAGGCGCTGATAAGCGCGGCGCAGAGAATAAGGATCAGGCGGGCTGAGGTCGACATGTGCAGAACAATCCTGGTCTGGATGCGGCTATCGCTGCCGAACGCTGAAAACCAGAACGCGCAAGCAAAGCTCGCGCGAACGGATTACAACAATGTCCAGGGATTCTAGCGCTTACACGTCAAACTTCAAGTAACACTTTAAGTTTACTTGCTGGCGGTAACCGTAGTCGGGGCCATGGCGAGTGCGCGCTTGGCTTCGATGAAGGTTTTGCTCCAGTAGCTGTCGCCCAGGCTGTCGACTCGAACACCGCCACTGCGACGGCTGCTGGAGTGGATAAACTGGTTATCGCCCAGGTAGATACCGGCGTGACTCACACGACCACGGCCTGCAGTACTGAAGAAAAGCAGATCACCGGGCTTGAGGTTGTTGCGTGCGACCAACGGTGCTTTCACGTTGATCATTTCGCGAGTGGAGCGTGGCAGGTTCATGCCAGCTTCTTCACGAAACAGGTAGCCGATGAAACCGCTGCAATCGAAACCGGCTTCAGAGGTACCGCCGAAACGGTAACGGGTACCGATCAGGGACATGCCGCGTTCGAGGATGCTGTCGGCCAGAACTGGAAGCTGGTAAGGCTTGTTGCCGGAGAAATCGGCCAGTTCCTTTTCGGTTGCTTGCTCTTCTTTATAAAGAGTCTCTTCATAAACAGAAGCAGACTGCGCAGCAACGAATTTTGCCTGGGACTGTTGTTGAGTTTTTTGCTGCTCAACCACCTGTTGAGGGTGGGAGGCGCAACCAAACAACAGGGTAACGAGTGCGAGGGGCACGAGGGGTGCGAAGCGATTTAGCATGGGCACGACCGTGGCTGATGTGTAAAGAAGTCGAGACTATGCCCTCTATCACATCGATTTGCAAATTCAATCGTATTTTATGTGACTTCTTGTTTGGACTATGACATCTAAGCCCTTAACACCCTATGCAACCCATCTGCGTGGCCAAACCGGCCCAAACGCGGGTTTTCTGGCGCCTGTAATTCGCCGAAAGCCCCGAAAACAAAGGGCGGGCTACCAGCCGAGGGTTTCCTTGAGGAAGGGGATGGTCAGCTTGCGCTGGGCCTGCAAAGAGGCCTGGTCGAGCTGTTCGAGCAAATCGAACAACGCGCTCATGCTGCGGGTGCCCCGGGTGAGGATAAAGTGCCCGACTTCATCGGTGAGGTGCAGGCCGCGACGGGATGCGCGCAATTGCAGGGCGCGCAATTTGTCTTCGTCGGACAGCGGGCGCATCTGGAAGATCAGCGCCAGGGTCAGGCGCGACTTGAGGTCAGCCAGTTTCACCGGCAACTCGCGTGGCGAGGTAGAGGCGGCGATCAACAAGCGCCGGCCGCTGTCACGCAAGCGGTTGAACAGATGGAACAGCGCCTCTTCCCAATCCGCCTTGCCGGCCACTGCCTGCAGATCGTCCAGGCACACCAGCTCATATTGCTCAAGGTTGTCGAAGATCCCGATACCGCGATCCATCAACTCGGCCAGGGGCAGGTAAACCGCCGGCTCGCCCATCTGCTCGAAACGCAGGCAAGCGGCCTGCAACAGGTGGGTACGCCCTACGCCGTGCTTACCCCACAGATAGATCAGGCTTTCGGTCCACCCGGCGTCGGCTTCGCAGAGCCGCTCGACATAGCCGAGTGCAGCGGCATTGGCGCCTGGGTAGTAATTGATAAAGGTAGCGTCATCACGCAGACGCACACCTAAGGGCAGCTGAATCGGTTTCATGCTGACTGAACGGCTCCCATCGAACCGTTAGTGGCCTCTGTGTAAAGTTTGCAAAGTTTATACCCGTGACGCCGGGCGCACAATGCAGCAGACCACAAGCAAAATCAAAGGTTTGCGTTAACTTGCCGGTTTTACGCGGATTGTTTGACGCCATAGCCCCACAAACAACAAACCCGGCCGAAGCCGGGTTTGTGACGCAGCGTTTACAGGTCGGGGTCTTCGACCCCCGTATAGGCGTCGGAATCCTTGTACAGATCGTGCACATGACGTACCAGCACCATGATCACCGCCGCCACCGGCAGTGCCAGCAGGATGCCAGTAAAGCCGAACAGCTCGCCGCCCGCCAGGATCGCAAAGATCACCGCCACCGGGTGCAGGCCAATCCGGTCCCCCACCAGTAACGGCGTGAGCACCATGCCCTCCAAGGCCTGGCCGACCATGAACACCGCGACAATCCCCAGCATCGGGTAAAGGTCGCCGCCAAACTGGAACAGCCCGGCCACCAGCGCCGCACCGATACCAATCACAAAGCCCATATACGGCACGATAGCGGCAAGGCCGGCGATCAGGCCGATCAACAAGCCCAGCTCCAGGCCGATGGCCATCAAGCCTGCCGCGTAGATGATCCCCAGCGCCAGCATCACCAGCAACTGCCCGCGCACAAAGGCGCCAAGCACCTCATGGCACTCGCCGGCCAGGGCCACGATGCGCTCCTCACGGTTGCGCGGCAGCAGGCTGCGGATCTTGGCCATCATGATGTCCCAATCGCGCAGCAGGTAGAACGCCACCACCGGAATCAGCACCAGGTTGGTCAGCCAGCCGATCAGCGCCAGGCTGGACGCGGTCGCCTGGCTGAGGATCACACCCACAATATCCGTGGTCTGGCCCATGTGCTCGCTGATCGCCGCCTTGACCTTGTCGAACTTCCAGAAACCATCCGCCAGCCCGAGCTTGGTTTGAGCCCACGGCATCGCCGTGTGCTGCAGCCAGTCGAGCATCTGCGGTGCCAGCTCATAGAGTCGGAACAGTTGCTTGGCCAGCATCGGCACCAGCACCAGCACCAGCGCGGTGATGATCAACGTGAACAGCGCAAACACTGCAACCACACCCAATGTCCGCGACAGACCGGCTTTCTCCAGGCGATCCACCACGGGATCGAACAGATAGGCGAGCAGCAACGCAACCAGGAACGGCGTCAGGATCGAATGCAGCAAGAACACAAACACGCACAGCAGGACGATCCCGCCAAGCCACACCCAACGACGCGTATCCGCCATAAACCACTCCATTATCTGCTTCTATCTATATAGGAAGAACGTTTACCAACGAAAACGCAGTTGCGCCTGGGGCTCAGGAGCCGCTGCCGGTTGCGTGCCATCGACCACGGGCTGCTGCGCGGGGGCCTCACCTGCCGGCACTTCCTGCAACTTGGCCAGGCTCAACTGGGTACGCAACTGATCGGCGCTGCCGTGGACTCGATACACAATACGATCCCCCTCCACGCGCTGCGGTTGGCCACCAAACGGCTCGAGCAGATGCCCCAGGGCCGCATAGCGCTCCAGGTTCATGCCCTGCACTTCCAGCAGTTGTTCGGTGCTCACGCCAGGCTTGACCGCAAAGCGCGGCGCGAGTTTTTGGCTGACTGCCAGCATGACCGCATCAGCCAGCGCGCCAGTGTCGGCGCCTTGCGCAGTGCCCTGCTCGCTCTTGTCACCCAGCCACAGGCGCCATTTGGCCTGCCATTGATTGCCTTCCTGGCGCGCATGCACGGCGAGCAAGGCGTCGGCACCGTAGCGCTCGGACGCGGCGCGCAACGGCGTGGCATCGGCACTTTCCAGATTCGGCGCCGTGGCGACGACCTGTTCATCCAGATCCCCCAGCGGCAGGCGCAACGGCAAGCCACGGTGTTGTGCCGCGCGGCGCAGGGCCTGTGCGGCAGCCTGGCCATCGCCGACGAGGCTGCTGCCTTCGGTGGAGTCGTTCAGCCACCAGCCGAGGATCGACGGCCGGTTACTGCCCCAGATCGACAAGCCCGCTTCGCGCAAGACGCGATCGGTGCTGACCGGATCGAAGTCCACTTGCAGGCTCTCGGGTGGGCCGGCGTCGTAGCCGTATTGGCTGATAATTTGCTGCGGGTCCTTGCGAACCGCCGCAAGGCCCGGGCCGTCGGCAGCCTTGGCATCGCCGGTGAGGCGAATGACCAAGGTCTGCACCGCGCGCTGGGTGGCCTGGTCTCGCTCTTGCGGAGACTGGCTGCTGACCGGTTCAAGTACTTGATAAAGACCATTGAGGGTTTCGGCATGACTCGCCAGGCTGACCAACGACAGACAGCCTACAAAGAAGAATTTACACAGACGCATGGAGGATTCCCGAACAACAGATTTAGCGGCTGGAACAGACCGCGTGAACTCGGTTTGCCAAGGCTGTGACCACAGCGACCGGTAAAACATTCACAAGGTCCTGGTAAGTTTTCGCTACGTCATAACGATAGCGGATTCAAGGCTATACCTTAATACGTGCCATGGCAGAGGCGATTGGCTTTTTGACTTGGTTTTTTTAGCCTATATGGCCCTGCCCGTCGGCCCGAGGATGGCCGCTGCCCCTCAAGCCTGATAAAATCGCGCGCCTTCGCAGACCGTCAACGGCTGGGCCTTTTACCAAAAGTGCCTGCCCGCTCGGTCGTTACCCCTGAATCCCCCCTAAAGGCCTGGATCATGAGCAAGCAACCCTCCCTGAGCTACAAGGACGCCGGTGTAGACATCGACGCCGGTGAAGCATTGGTCGAACGCATCAAGAGCGTTGCCAAGCGCACTGCGCGCCCCGAAGTCATGGGCGGCCTGGGCGGTTTTGGCGCCCTCTGCGAGATCCCGGCCGGCTACAAGCAGCCTGTATTGGTTTCCGGCACCGACGGTGTGGGCACCAAGCTGCGCCTGGCACTGAACCTGAACAAGCACGACAGCATCGGCATCGACCTGGTGGCCATGTGCGTCAACGACCTGGTGGTATGCGGTGCCGAGCCGTTGTTCTTCCTCGACTACTATGCCACCGGCAAGCTGAACGTCGAGACCGCCACCCAGGTGGTGACCGGCATCGGCGCCGGCTGCGAACTGTCGGGTTGCTCCCTGGTCGGCGGCGAAACCGCTGAAATGCCAGGCATGTACGAAGGCGAAGACTACGACCTGGCCGGCTTCTGCGTCGGCGTGGTCGAAAAGGCTGAAATCATCGACGGCTCCAAAGTGGCTGCCGGCGACGCCCTGCTTGCCCTGCCATCGTCCGGCCCGCACTCCAACGGCTACTCGCTGATCCGCAAGATCATCGAAGTGTCCGGTGCCGACATCGAGAACATCCAGCTCGACGGCAAACCGCTGACCGACCTGCTGATGGCCCCGACCCGCATCTACGTCAAGCCACTGCTCAAGCTGATCAAGGACACCGGCGCGGTCAAGGCCATGGCCCACATCACCGGCGGCGGCCTGCTGGACAACATCCCGCGCGTACTGCCAAAAGGCGCCCAGGCGATCGTCGACGTGGCCAGCTGGCAGCGTCCTGCGGTCTTCGACTGGCTGCAAGAGAAAGGCAACGTCAATGAAACCGAGATGCACCGCGTGCTGAACTGCGGTGTGGGCATGGTGATCTGCGTGGCGCAGGAACACGTTGAAACCGCGCTGAACGTCCTGCGTGAAGCGGGCGAGCAGCCTTGGGTCATCGGCCAGATCGCCACCGCTGCCGAAGGCGCGGCTCAGGTTGAACTGAAGAACCTCAAGGCTCACTGATGCCTCAGACCTGTGATGTCGTGGTGCTGCTCTCCGGCACCGGCAGTAACTTGCAGGCCCTGATCGACAGCACGCGCACCGGCGACAGCCCGGTGCGCATCGCTGCGGTGATCTCCAACCGCAGCGACGCCTACGGCCTGCAACGCGCCAGGGACGCGGGTATCGAAACCCGCTCGCTGGATCACAAGGCTTTCGAAGGCCGCGAGGCCTTCGACAGCGCCTTGGTCGAACTGATCGACGCTTTCACCCCCAAGCTCGTGGTACTGGCCGGTTTCATGCGCATCCTCAGCGCCGATTTCGTGCGGCACTACGAAGGGCGGCTGCTGAATATCCACCCTTCCCTTTTGCCCAAGTACAAAGGCATGCACACGCACCAGCGCGCGCTGGATGCGGGTGACAGCGAGCATGGCTGCAGCGTGCACTTCGTCACCGAGGAACTCGATGGCGGGCCTCTGGTCGTACAGGCAGTGGTTCCGGTAGAGTCTGACGACTCGGCGCAGACACTTGCGCAACGGGTTCATACCCAGGAACACAGGATTTACCCGCTGGCTGTTCGCTGGTTTGCCGAGGGGCGGTTGATTCTTGGTAATCAGGGTGCATTATTGGACGGTCAGTTACTTGCGGCCAGCGGCCACTTGATTCGAACCTAGGAGATTTTATGCGTCGCGCCTTGCTCTTCGCTTTTGCGCTGTTCGCCTTGCCTGCCGTGCAAGCGGCAGATCTACACCCGTTCTCCGCCAGCTACACCGCCGACTGGAAACAGTTGCCCATGAGTGGTTCGGCAGAACGCAGCCTGACCAAGAATGGTGACGGCACCTGGACCTTGAACTTCAAGGCTTCCATGATGATCGCCAGCCTGACCGAAACCAGCGTGATCCTGTTTGACAAGGACGCCCTGCAACCGAAGAGCTACTCCTTCGAACGCGGCGGCCTGGGCAAGACCAAGAAGATCAACCTGGACTTCGACCCGTCGACCAAAAAAGTCACGGGCTTTGAAAACAAAGACCCGGTCAACGTCCCCCTGCAAAGCGGCATGCTCGACAAGTCGACCTACCAGTTGGCCCTGCAGCGCGACGTCGCAGCCGGCAAGAAAAGCATGAGCTACAACGTGGTTGAAGGCACCGACGTCGACACTTACGACTTCCGTGTGATCGGCCCGGAAAAAGTCCAGACCAAGGTCGGCAGCATTGACGCGATCAAGGTTGAGCGCGTACGCGACCCGACTCAAAGCAAGCGCATCACCCAGATGTGGTTTGCCAAGGACCTGGGTGGCATCCTGGTAGCCCTGCGTCAGGTGGAAACCGACGGCAAGGAATACAACATCATGCTGCAAGACGGCACCGTTGACGGCAAGGCCATCAAGGGCAGCTGATTGGATTGATGAGCTGAGAAGAGCCTCGCTGAATGCGGGGCTTTTTTTCGTCTGGGGGTTTTGGGTTCAAGTGTCTGCCGTCATCGGGAGCAAGCCCAACATGAAACTTCTGTCATAAACCTCTAAAGCGGTTTACTTAGCAAGCTAACAAACCGTATAAAAAGACCTGCGACGACTTGCCGCACACCCACCCGAGATTGGAGCAAGCAGATGACTGTAAAAGTAACTGAACGCGACGACGAACATATGTCCCACGAAGCGCTGGGCCATGGGATTCATATCTGGGATGTCCACCAACAAGACCTGCTGGTCGGCATGTTTCACAACGAGAGCGATGCTCATAATTATAAAAACGAGCTTGAATCGCTTGAGATGAAACGCCAGGCAGAAAGCTCCTGAAACACTGAAATCAAGTAGACGCCGGCCCACGCAGCCAGGCCGTCTGCACATGACAGACCCCGCCAATGAGCGGGGTTTGCCGTTTTAATCCTGAGCGTCTTTTCCTTAGCCTCGACAATTGTATTGAAAAATATACATTTCACGCCCCTCTCGCCCACCTCATCCACGGCAATATTCAGACGCTGAAGTAGCCCGTTACAGAGGCCTAGACGCCACTTGACAGTGCTTTTTTGTCAGCCGAATCGTTCGCCACCTTCCTCTCCTGGCGCCTCTGACTAAATCCTTTCAGCAGGAAAGTAACAATAAATAGACAACTGGTAATAGTTCTCGATAACATTCAGCCGCTTTTCACCCAGGCTCACGGATAGGGAACTCCACTTGATGCGCGGACACAGCCGTACCCCAGAACAATCGTTGCTTGAACGTTGGAGCGAAGCACTTGCTACCCCGCAATTTCAGGCTAACAACGTCACCCTCGACGCTCTGATCACCGCCCTGGCACCCGCCGCCGAGCGTAGCTTTCAACGTTTGATCCAAGCACTGTTTCGTGAAGGATTGCTGGACCCCAGCACCCGCACCTATGACGAACACGGACAATGCTGGCTCGCACTGCCTGACCAGAACCGCCTGCGTTTCGAGCACCTGCGCCCCGGCCGCATGGCCAGCTGGGACGTGCGTGGACGGGTCACCCTGCTGCGTGATGATCATCCTGACCTGAATATTCAGTTCCCGTCGCAGTTACTGACACTGCTAAACCGCAGCCTCGAATCACCTGCAGACCCGGAAGTCCTGGACCGCCTCAACACCGAAATCGACGACAGCTTTGTCAACGACACGCTGTGCCTCGCCTTTCATGAGCAATGGACACTCAAGCTCCATACGGCCATGGGCCCGACACACCAAAGCAACCTCTTGAGCTACCTCAAGCATGACCCCAGCGTGACCAATCCGACCTCCACGCTTGAGCAATGGGGCACGCTGGGCCATCCCTGGCACCCCAACTACAAGACCAAACTGGGTTTGAATACCGATCAGGTCATCGATTTCTCACCGGAATTCGAAGCACGTTTTCCGGTATTCCTGTGCGCTCTGCATCGCCAATTCGCCCATGTCGAAATGCTGGCGGGCACCGCAGATTACGGGCAATGGTGGCAACAACATTTCCCCCAGGCCGCCCGGCAACTGACGGCGCAGTTGACCGCTCAAGGCCTTGAGGCTGGGGATTATCTGCCGCTGCCCGCTCACCCTTGGCAGGCGCGCCAGGAATTACCTCAACTATTCGCCAACGAAATTGGCGATCGATTGTTGGTGCTGACTGATATCGTTGCGTTCACCGCCCACCCAACCATGTCGTTCAGGACCGTGGTGCCTGAAGGTCGGTGTGACGCACCGATGGTGAAACTTCCAGTTTCACTGCGCCTGACCAGTGTGCAGCGCACTGTTTCACCACGTTCGGCGCGCATGGGCCCGCGGATCAGCCACCTGCTGCTGGCGATCCTGGAGCGTGAGCCGGCGATCCAGAAGATCCTCAGCATCGTCCCCGAGCGGATCGGCGTGCATTTCAAGCCGCAACCGATCAATGACGAACACTCTCGCCACCTGGCCGTACTGTACCGTGACGCCCCCCAGAGCCTGCTCCAACCGGGCGAAATGGCCGTGCCGGTAGGCAGCCTGTTCGCGGTCGACCAGCACGGGCAGCCGCTGCTGCGCCAATGGGTACGACTGAGCCAAGGCAAGGACGACACAGATGCCCTGCTCGCCTTCTTTCGGGATTACGCCTCGATTGCCGTACCGGCGCTGCTGGGCATGTATTTGCGTTATGGCGTGGCCTTCGAAGCGCATCAGCAGAATTCCTTTATGGTCATGGCGGCTGACGGGCAGTTGAGCCGCCTGCTATTGCGTGATTTCGGGGATATCCGGATCGACCGCAAAACCTTGCACGCCCATGGCCTGGACATCGAACTGCACGATCCCAAGATGACCCTGTACGACGATGCCGGTTTCGTGCGCGACAAGCTGTTGCACACCGTATTCATGTGCCACCTGGGCGAACTCGTGTTGCTCAGCGCACGCCACTTCGACGTGCCCCAAGTGCTGCTCTGGAACGAACTGTCGGCACAGGTCAGCCAGTGCTTCGACGACTTGCGCAACGACGTCGAACCACAACGCTGGGAGACCGAGCGCAAGGCTTTGCTGGAGCAGGACTGGCCAGCCAAGTCGTTCATGCGCATGCGTCTGTTGGAGAGCCATGCCGATATCGTCGGGCGCTTGCCGAACCCGCTGAGCGCCGCCGCCAATGCCGGCTAACAACACCGCACTGCGGCTGCTGGTGGTGATTCAGTTGGTGTCGATGGGCGCCATGGAAATGAGTGGACCTTTCTGGCCGCTGCAAATCCAGAAACTGCTCGGCGTCGCCAATGCCCAGTACACCGGCCTGCTGTCCTCGCTGGTGTACGCAGGGCCGATGATGGCGGCAATGATCCTGACCCCCATGTGGGGGCGACTGGGTGACCGTACCGGGCACAAGCCAATGATCATCCGGGCGCTGCTGGCGTTGGCGGTATGCCAGGGCCTGGCCGCCGTTACCTTCGATCCCTGGCTGCTCGTGGCAATCAGGGTAGCGCAAGGGGCACTGGCCGGTTTTATCGCAGCGGCGCAAGCCTATGCACTGGCCTGCTGCGGCGACGGCGGGCGCGGGCACATTCTGGCTCGACTGCAATCGGCGACTGCCGTGGGCTCTCTGGCCGGGCCGGTGTTGGGCGGCTGGTTAATGGATGTCTCGGGCTTTGCACTGCTGTGCTACAGCGCCACTGCGGTGTGTGTGTTGTGCGCGGTGATCAGCCTGTTCTTGCCCACCGACGCACCACGATCACGACCAGCACGCACCGCAAAACCGACCGCGCTGCCTAAAGGCTGGCTCGGTGCGATGCTGGGAATCATCGTGTTGATCCAGGCGGCCAAGATGATGCCCCAGCCGTTTTACGCCTTGTACGTCGCCGACGTGTTACACGCCCCCGCGTGGCTGATCGGCGCCAGCTATGCCGCCAGCGCACTGACCCTGGCGCTGTCCGCACCGTTATGGGGGCGCCTGTTCGACCGGCATCAACCGGCGCACACGTTGCGCGTCATCGAGTGGGTCACGTGGTCCTGTGCCTTGACGCTGGCGTTTACGGCACTGGCCAGCGAATGGCTGGGATTCCTCACCAGCCGGCTACTGTGGGGCGTTTGGCAGGGTGCATTGCTGCCGGTCGCCTACACGTTGATCGCCAACACCGTTGCGCCCAGTCAGCAGGGCTTCGCCCTGGGCCTGGGCAACAGCGCCGCCAAAGCCGGCGCGCTGTGCGGCGTGCTGATGGGCGGTATCGGCATGGGAATCGTGGGTCTGGCGCACAGCTTCTGGCTGGTGGCGCTCACTTACGCCTTGGCCGCCCTGGGCATCCGCGCAATCCGTTCGTTCACCCGAACACCTGAGACATCCGGTTTTTCTGTCAATACTTCTAATAACTGAAAGGCAAGGTCATGAACAAATCGCAACTGGCAGTTCTGCTGCCGCTTCTAGGGTCGATAAGCGTGCCTGCCTGGGCCGATGAGAGTGAAGGTACGCAAGCCGCCACCACCAACCTGCAACTGCAGGCAACGGTAGTGTCGGCCACGCGCAGTGAAACCAGCATCGCGGCGATTCCTGGCTCGGTGCAGGTGATCAACGAAGACCAGATCCGCCAGCAAGCGGGTGCCGGCCGCCGGGTTGCAGACATCCTCGGGCAATTGGTACCGGGCATCGCCCCTTCCAGCGGCGGCATGAGCAACTTCGGCCAGACACTTCGCGGCCGCAGTACCCTGATCCTGATCGACGGGGTATCCCAGAACGCCACACGTGACAACTTCCGCCAGCTCAACAGCGTTGCGCCGAAAAGCATCGAGCGTATCGAAGTCATTTCCGGCGCCAGCAGTGTCTATGGTGCGGGCGCGTCAGGCGGCATCATCAACATCATCACCAAGCGCAACAAAGGTGAAGACCTGGCGTTGAGCAGCAAGATCGGCATGACCACCGGCAACAACTTCAGCCATAAAGGTTTCTCCTACGAAGCGTTCCAAAGCGCCACGGGCCGCAGCGGCCCGGTGGATTGGTATCTGTCGGCCAACACTGTGCAACGCAATGACCAGTTCGACGGCAACGGCAAGCGCATTCCCCAGGACACGTCCCAGGGCAGCAACATGGACACCGACACCTACGACCTGCAAGGCCGCTTTGGCTACGCGCTGGATGACGACAAGAAAATCAGTCTGTCCCTGCAAGACTACAAGGACGAACAAGACACGCGTTACACCAAGAACCCACGCGTCACCAACACCGCCGTCGCCGTAAAAGGCCTGGACCTGGACGATCAACCGTACACCCACAACCAGGCAGTGAACCTCAATTACGCCGATCAGGATTTCTACGGCCAAGGCTTGCAGATTGAAAGTTATTGGCGGCGTGCCGACGCGTTGTTCTTCCCCGACCTGTCCAGGGGCCGCGCGGGGGTGTCCGACAACAACAGCGTGCAAGATGTTTACGGCCTGCGAGCGGCCATCGACACGCAAATGCCGGACATCGGCACGGCGACCGGCAACCTGGTCTGGGGTGCCGATTATGATCATGAAACCTCACGTCAGCGTGGCGACCAGTACCGGGTCAACGGTCTCACCTACACCAAGACCGGTACCACGTTCGAACTGGGGCCGGACATCCAGACAACAACCAAAGCCATCTTTGGCCAGCTGTCCTACGACATCGGTGACTGGACCCTGCGTGGCGGTGTACGCCGCGAGTGGATCGAAAGCGACATTGCCGACAGCACTGCTTACGGCGAAATCGTCCAGACCGGTAATCGCGCGACACTACCCGGCGGCACCCTCAAATACGATGACACCCTCTACAACCTCGGGGCGGTGTACCACCTGAGCGAAAACCAGGATGTATTCGTCAACTTCAGCCAGGGCTTTTCCCTGCCGGACATCCAGCGCTTCCTGCGTGACGTCAACAGCACCTACGACATTCAAAAACTGAATGCCCAGGCCCTGAAGGTCGACAGCTACGAGCTGGGCTGGCGTGGTAATTGGGACAAGTGGCTGGCAAATGTCACCGCGTATGAAAATACCTCGGATGTCACTCAGTTCTATGATGCCACTGATCGCGTGTTGCGCCTGGTGAACCAGAAAGAACGCGTACGCGGTATCGAAACCAGCCTGACGTACAACGTCACCGATCAATGGTCGGTGGGTGGTACTTATGCTTACGCCAAAGGCGAAACCCGCCAGAACGGACAATGGATCGACTTGCCGGCAACACGTATCGCCCCCGCCAAGACGACAGCCTTTGTTGGCTATGACCGTGGCGACTACAGCCTGCGCTTGCAAGGCATGCGCCTGGCCGACTACGACGCGGCGTTCAAGGACAACAACGGCCGCGATATCGAAGGGTACACGCTGGTCGACCTGTTGGGCTCCGTCAGACTGCCGGTGGGTCGCCTGGAAGGTGCGGTGTACAACCTCAGCAACCGTAACTACCAGAACATGTTTGCCCAAGCCAACGCCCGCGCGCCTTACCCGAACGCCGAGGGTCGCACCTTCAGCATGAGTTATGCAGTGGATTGGTAACAGCCTGACGCTGCAGGCTAAAACACAAACCCCGCCTTTTGAGCGGGGTTTGTTGTTTTACCGCCTTACCACATCAAATCATCCGGGATCTGGTAAGCGGCGTACGGATCGTCCTCATCCGGCACCTGGCTTTCGGTGAGGATGTTGAGCTGCACGATACGCTCCGGTGCGCGCTCCTGGATCTTCAGCGCGGCTTCACGCGGGATCACCTCGTAGCCACCACCGTGATGCACGATAGCCAGGGAGCCGTTGCTCAGCTTGTTGCGCATCAACGTGTTGACCGACAGGCGCTTGACCTTCTTGTCATCCACGAAGTTGTAGTAGTCCTCGGTGGTCAGCTTAGGCAGGCGCGAGGTCTCGATCAGTTGCTTGACCTGGGCCGTACGGGCCTTGGCCTCGGCTTTTTCCTGTTGCTGGCGATTCAGCTCCTGGTCACGCTTGACCTTCTCGGCATGCGCCTCGGCGGCCAGGCGGGCCTGGGTGTCATCGGCCTCGATCTGGCCCTTGTGGACCAGCCGCTGCTGCTTCTGTTTTTCTTTGCCGACCTGCTTGGCCTGCTTTTGGTTGACCAGACCTGCTTTGAGCAACTGGTCGCGAAGGGAAAGGCTCATGGTGCTTACTCACTTAGGCAACTGCTCAACCGCAGCTGGACACGTTCTTTTCCTGACGTTTGGCTTCGCCCCACAGGGCGTCCAACTCTTCGAGGGTGCAATCTTCTATGGGTTGATGCATATCGCGCAATGCCTGTTCGATAAATCGGAAACGTCGTTCGAACTTGGCATTGGCGCCACGCAGCGCTGTTTCCGGGTCGACCTTGAGGTGACGGGCCAGGTTGACCGCCGCGAACAGCAGGTCACCGACTTCATCGGCGATGGCTACCGCGTCGTTATCGGCCATGGCTTCGAGCACTTCGTCCAGCTCTTCGCGCACGTTATCCACCACCGGCAAGGCCGATGGCCAGTCGAAGCCGACCTGGCTCGCGCGCTTCTGCAATTTGGCGGCCCGGGACAAGGACGGCAAGGCGGTCGGCACATCGTCCAGCAGGGACAGTTGCTCCGGCGCGTCGGATTTTTCCGCGCGCTCCTCGGCCTTGATCTGCTCCCAACGCTCCTTGACCTGCTCTTCGCTCAGTTGAGGAATATCCAGTGGCGCATACAGATCACCGGTCGGGAACACATGGGGATGACGGCGAATCAGCTTGCGGGTGATGCTGTCGATCACCCCGGCAAATTCGAAACGCCCCTCTTCCCGCGCCAGTTGGCTGTAGTACACCACCTGGAACAACAGGTCGCCCAACTCACCTTGCAGATGATCAAAGTCGCCGCGCTCGATGGCGTCGGCCACTTCGTAAGCCTCTTCCAGGGTGTGCGGGACAATGGTGGCGTAGGTTTGCTTGATGTCCCACGGGCACCCGTATTGCGGGTCCCGCAGGCGGCTCATCAGGTGCAGCAGGTCTTCAAGTGAATACATCTTTCTGTGTCCGATCAGTCTGGGAGGGGGCTTGCTCCCGATAGCAGTGCGTCAGCCACCCGATGTATCAACTGACAGCCTGCTATCGGGAGCAAGCCCCCTCCCACATTTAGCCTGCATTCATTCCGCGAATCATGGGGTGCGGTTGCGCCGCGTCTCAATGATGTTCGGCAACTGCGAAATCCGCCCCAGCAATCGCCCCAGTGCGTCCAGGCCCGGAATCTCGATGGTCAGGGACATCAACGCAGTGTTGTCCTCCTTATTCGAGCGGGTATTGACCGCCAGCACGTTGATGCGCTCATTGAGCAACACTTGCGAGACGTCACGCAGCAGGCCGGAACGGTCGTAGGCACGAATGATGATATCCACCGGGTAGGTGAGCACCGGCACCGGGCCCCAACTGACCTGGATAATCCGCTCCGGCTCGCGCCCACCCAGTTGCAGCACCGAGGCGCAGTCCTGGCGGTGAATGCTCACGCCACGGCCCTGGGTGATGTAGCCGACGATGGCATCCCCCGGCAACGGCTGGCAGCAACCGGCGATTTGCGTCAGCAGGTTACCGACGCCCTGGATCTGGATATCGCCGCGCTTGCCGGGCTTGTAGCCGGTAGCTTTGCGTGGGATCAGCTCCAGTTGTTCGTTGCCGCGCTCCGGCTCGACCAGTTGTTGGGCCAGGTTGACCAGTTGCGCCAGGCGCAGGTCGCCGGCACCGAGGGCGGCGAACATGTCTTCGGCAATCTTCATGTTGGCCTTTTCGGCCAACTTGTCGAAGTCCACCTGCGGCAGGCCCAAGCGACCCAGTTCGCGTTCGAGCAGGGTCTTGCCGGCGGCGACGTTCTGGTCGCGCGCCTGCAACTTGAACCAATGCACGATCTTGGCCCGCGCCCGCGATGTGGTGATGTAGCCCAGGTTCGGGTTCAGCCAGTCGCGGCTCGGCGTGCCGTGCTTGCTGGTGATGATCTCGACCTGCTCGCCGGTTTGCAGGCTGTAGTTGAGCGGTACGATGCGCCCGTTGATCTTGGCGCCCCGGCAGTTATGGCCGATCTCGGTGTGCACGCGGTAGGCGAAGTCCAGCGGCGTAGCGCCCTTGGGCAAGTCGATGGCATGGCCGTCGGGGGTGAAGATGTAGACCCGGTCCGGCTCTATATCTACACGCAACTGTTCGGCCAGGCCGCCGATGTCGCCGAGTTCTTCGTGCCATTCCAGCACTTGGCGCAGCCAGGAGATTTTCTCTTCGTACTGGTTGGACCCGGCCTTGACGTCGGTGCCCTTGTAGCGCCAGTGCGCGCACACGCCCAGCTCCGCCTCTTCGTGCATGGCGTGGGTGCGGATCTGCACCTCCAGCACCTTGCCCTCGGGGCCGATCACTGCGGTATGCAGCGAGCGATAGCCGTTTTCCTTGGGGTTGGCGATGTAGTCGTCGAACTCCTTGGGAATGTGCCGCCACAGCGTATGGACGATACCCAGCGCGGTGTAGCAGTCGCGCATTTCCGGCACCAGCACGCGCACGGCGCGCACGTCGTAGATCTGACTGAAGGCCAGGCCCTTGCGCTGCATTTTGCGCCAGATCGAATAGATGTGTTTGGCGCGGCCGCTGATGTCGGCGTCGACACCGGTGGCCTGCAACTCGGCGCGCAACTGGCCCATCACGTCGCTGATAAAGCGCTCGCGGTCGAGCCGCCGCTCGTGCAGCAGCGTGGCGATCTGTTTGTATTGATCAGGTTCGAGGTAGCGGAAGGACAAGTCCTCCAGCTCCCACTTGATATGGCCAATGCCCAGGCGGTGGGCCAGCGGCGCGTAGATGTCGAAGACTTCGCGGGCGACGCGGTTGCGCTTTTCGTCGTCGGCGGTCTTCACCGCACGGATCGCGCAGGTGCGCTCGGCCAGCTTGATCAGGGCGACACGTACGTCGTCGACCATCGCCACCAGCATCTTGCGCAGGTTTTCCACCTGGCCCTGGGTGCCCAGCACCATGGACTGGCGCGGGCTGAGGCTGGCGCTGATGGCAGCCATGCGCAGCACGCCGTCGATCAGCTTGGCCACAACCGCGCCAAAACGCTGGCTGACGGTCGGCAACTGGATGTGCCCTTCACGCACGCCGCGATAGAGCACGGCGGCGATCAGCGAGTCCTGGTCCAGCTTGAGATCGGCAAGGATCTCGGCGATTTCCAACCCGGTGCGAAAGCTGGAAGTGCCTTCGGCCCACAGGTTCTTCGCTGCATTGTCTTGTTGCTCAGACTCACGAGCGAACTCGCAGGCTGCTTTCAAGGCTTCACGGTCCAGTGCCGGGTCGACACTGATGGCATGATCCAGCCATGCCTCGAGATTGATACTGCCGTCGGTGTTGATCGGCTGGTGTGCTCTCACCTGTACCATCTTGCTTACCTTCCCTACGACGCACCTTGGATGCGCCAAAATCATCGCCGACCTTTTTACTGCGAACTCCGTAGCAGATCATAGGCCTTGGAGATCGCAGGCCAGTCGGATTAAACGGGCATCCTAGCCCGCTTCAAATAACGCCATGGCCTCGACATGCGCTGTCTGCGGAAACATGTCGAGGATCCCGGCACGTTTTAGCCGGTAGCCTTGCTTGACCAGCTCAACCGTGTCCCGCGCCAACGTCGCCGGGTTGCAGGACACATACACCAGGCGCTTGGCCCCCAGGGTGGCGAGCTTGCGCACAACCTCCAGGGCACCATCGCGGGGTGGGTCCAAGAGTACCGCAGAAAAGCCCTGTTTGGCCCATTCCACGTCATTCAAAGGCTGAGACAAATCGGCCTGAAAAAACTGCGCATTATGCAAATTGTTGCTGATGGCGTTCCGTGCAGCCCGGTCCACCATGGTCTGCACACCTTCCACCGCCACCACTTCGCGTACCTGTTTCGCCAGCGGCAGGGCAAAATTGCCCAGGCCGCAGAACAGGTCCAGGACCCGTTCATCAGGCTGCGGCGCCAGCCAGTCCAGGGCCTGGGCAACCATCGCCTCGTTGACCGCGGCGTTGACCTGGACAAAATCCCCTGGTCGGTACGCCAACGCCAAGTCCCATGCGTCCAATCGGAAACCCAGTGACTGATCAGGCTCAACTGGTTCCGGCTGGCCTTCGCCATGCAGCCACAACTGGGCTTCATGGAAGCTGCAAAATTCTTTCAGGATCAGCAGGTCCGCGTCCGACAACGGCGCCATATGCCGCAGCAACACGGCCACGGACGACCCACTGAACAACTCCACATGCCCCAGGGCCTGAGGTTTGCTCAAGCGACGCAGCATGTTCGGCAGGCGCTGCATGATCGGTTGCAAGGCCTGTACCAGCACCGGGCAAGCATCGATGGCGACGATGTCCTGGCTGGCCACGGCGCGGAAACCCACGTCGAGTTTTTTCGCCTTGGCATCCCAGCGCACGGCCACGCGGGCGCGGCGTCGGTAAGCGAATTCCGGCCCGCTCAACGGTGCGGCCCATTCCTGCGGTTCGACACCGGCCACGCGGGACAGTTGCTCGGCGAGCATGCGCTGTTTCAGGGCAAGTTGTTCGTCATGGGGCAAGTGCTGCACGCTGCAACCGCCACAGCGGCCGAAGTGCGCGCACGGTGCCGGACGACGCAGCTCGCTGGCATTGAACACGCGTTCGGTGCGGGCCTCGACCACTTTACCGTGGGTGCCCAGCACCCGCGCTTCAACCTCTTCGCCGGCCAGCGCACCGTTGACAAACCAGGTGCGGCCTTCAAAGAACACGAGGCCGCGGCCGTCGTTGGCCAGGCGCTCGATGGTCAGGCGTTGCTTCTTGCCCACGGGAATCTGTGGGGCCCGGCTGCCGCCCGTCGGTTGGAAGCGCAGACCTCTCTCGTGCTTGGCCATCAGTTGGGTTCGTCGAAAATGCCGGTCGACAGGTAACGGTCGCCTCGGTCACAGATGATCGCGACGATCACGGCGTTTTCCACTTCCTTGGACAAACGCAACATACCCGCCACGGCACCGCCGGACGACACGCCGCAGAAGATGCCTTCTTCACGCGCCAGGCGGCGGGTGGTGTCTTCGGCTTCACGCTGGGCCATGTCGATGATGCGGTCCACGCGCGTCGCGTTGTAGATCTTCGGCAAGTACTCTTCGGGCCAGCGCCGGATACCCGGGATAGCCGCGCCTTCCATCGGTTGCAGGCCAACGATCTGGATCGCCGGGTTCTGCTCCTTGAGGTAGCGCGAGTTGCCCATGATGGTGCCGGTGGTGCCCATGGAGCTGACGAAATGGGTGATGGTGCCCTGGGTCTGGCGCCAGATTTCCGGACCGGTGGTGGTGTAGTGCGCTTCCGGGTTGTCCCCGTTGGCGAACTGGTCCAGCACCTGGCCACGGCCTTCGGCGGCCATGCGCTTGGCGAGGTCGCGGGCGCCTTCCATGCCTTCTTCCTGGGTGACCAGTACCAGCTCGGCGCCATAGGCGGTCATTGCCGCCTTGCGCTCGGCACTGCCGTTGTCGGGCATGATCAGCACCATCTTGTAACCCTTGATCGCGGCGGCCATGGCCAGGGCGATCCCGGTATTACCCGAGGTGGCTTCGATCAGGGTGTCACCGGGCTTGATCTGCCCGCGCAGTTCGGCGCGGGTGATCATCGACAGCGCCGGGCGGTCTTTTACCGAGCCGGCCGGGTTGTTCCCTTCGAGCTTGAGCAACAGGGTATTGCTGGTTTCACCCGCCATGCGTTGCAAGCGGACCAGGGGCGTGTTGCCGACGCAATCGGCGATTGTAGGGTACTGCAAGGTCATGGCGTATTCGCAATCCAGACTGCGGGGGCGAACATCATACCGGGAAAGACTGGCGGGCCATATCACGCAAAGTGTGGTGCTTATGGCTTAAAGGAATAAGCAGAAAAGAGGGTGAGCTTGAGGACGCCATCGGGAGCAAGCCCCCTCCCACATTCGACCGAGTTCCAGCATGAGAATGCGGTCCAGTGTGGGAGGGGGCTTGCTCCCGATGGCCGCGCCTCGATACCCCGCCTAGCCCAAATGCCCATCGCCATGATTTCTCTGAAAGACCTCCTCCCCCATCGCCGCAATCTGCCCTTCGATCAGCGCCTCAAAGGGTTTGAGCAGCAGTTCGAACGATGCCGGCGCCTCCAGCACCTGCAACGCCTGCACAATCGCCTCCACTGTCGACAATGCCCCAGGCCCGGGCGCCTTGCGCAGTCGATAGCGAGACACGGCGGCCTCAGCCAGCGTCACACGAGGCAACGCCGCCAACAAAGGATTGAGGTGCAGCAGTTTGCGCGCCTTGCGCCAGGTGCCGTCGGGCACCACCAGCAATAGCGGCTGATCGCCGGGGGCATAGGCTTGCAGCGGCTGGGCATCGTCAGCAGGAAACAACAACCGCGCCTGATAGCCGGGCGGGTTCAACAGGGTCGGCAGATCATCAAAGACCTCACCCACTATCAACTGCGCATTGTTCAGCCCCAGCGCCGCCAACCGCGCGGTGTTAAGCGCATGGTTGACCTCGCTCGGGTGCTGCAAAAGAAGCACACGTGTGCGGCTGTCGAGGCTGGGGATCAGCGCGCACAAGCAATGGGCAACGGGCCTGAGGCAGCGGGAACATTGGGGTCGGGACATGGTTCTTCAGGCCTGGTTGAGCTGGGCTTTGAGTAAATCGCGGAAGGTCTGGATCAGCGGTTCGCGGCTGCGCCCCCGGCGCATGATCATCGAGAACGGCGCCTGGTAGCCGAAGGTCGCCGGCAGCAATACGCGCAGGTCGCCCTTATCGGCCCAGGCCTGGGCATAGTGCTCGGGCAGGTAGCCGATGTAAGCACCGGAGAGCACCAGGATCAGCTGCGCTTCCATGCTTTCCACGGTGGCGGCGCTGTGCTTGAAACCGTGGCGCGCCAGTTCCGCCTGGCTCCAGTAGCCACGCCCGACCATGCGCTGCTGGGTGATCACTTGTTCGGGGATACGTCGTTCGCTGAACAACGGATGGCGTGTGCTGCAGTACAACCAGTGCTGCTCGCGGTACAGCGGCATGTAGATCAGCCCACTCATGCGGTTGGAGAATGCGCCGATGGCCAGGTCGAGGCGGTTGTCCTGCACGCCGAGTTGCAGTTCGTAGGGGCTCATCACCGATAAATGCAGGTGCACCGCCGGGTGCTCCAGGCTGTAGGCGCCGATGACTTCCGCGAACGGCAAGGCCTTGTCGCTCACGGTGGAATCGAGCACGCCGAGCTTGAGTGTCCCGCGCAGCTCGCCCTTGAGCGCGGCGGCGTATTGCTCGAAGCCTTCCAGTTCGCCCAGCAGGCGCAAGGTTTCCTGATGAAACAGCTCGCCTTTGCTGGTCAGGCTGAACCCGCCCCGCCCGCGATGGCACAGCACCAGGCCCAACGCGCTTTCCAACTGGCTCATGTAGGTGCTGATGGCCGACGTGGACAGGTTGAGTTCGTGCTGGGCGTTGGCGAACCCCTGGTGGCGCACGACGCTGACGAAGATGCGCAGGAGTTTCAGGTCGGGCAAGGCGTTGGCCATGGTCGGCTCCGGGTGTCGATCTGAGCAGTCTACCCGCCCGCATTAGTTTAGAAAAATCTGAACTAAGTATTTGCCCCTGCCGATTCTTCCCTTCCCTCGCTTTTCGCAGAATCGGCCCCTGATAAACACAACAACGATGAGGCAATCCCGTGGACAAGATTTTCCACCAACCACTGGGCGGCAACGAAATGCCGCGCTTCGCCGGCATCGCCACCATGATGCGTCTTCCCCACCTGCAATCGGCCAAGGGCCTGGATGCGGCCTTTATCGGCGTGCCCCTGGACATCGGCACCTCGCTGCGTGCCGGCACCCGCTTCGGGCCGCGTGAAATCCGCGCCGAGTCGGTGATGATCCGCCCCTACAACATGGCCACCGGTGCCGCGCCGTTCGACTCGCTGTCGGTGGCGGACATTGGCGACGTGGCGATCAACACCTTCAATTTGCTCGACGCCGTGCGCATCATCGAAGAGGCCTACGATGAGATTCTCGAGCACAACGTGATCCCGATGACGTTGGGCGGCGACCACACCATTACCCTGCCGATCCTGCGGGCGATCCACAAGAAACACGGCAAGGTCGGGCTGGTGCACATCGATGCCCACGCCGACGTCAACGACCATATGTTCGGTGAGAAAATCGCCCACGGCACCACCTTCCGCCGCGCCGTGGAAGAAGGCCTGCTCGATTGCGACCGCGTGGTGCAGATCGGCCTGCGCGCCCAGGGCTACACCGCCGAGGACTTTAACTGGAGCCGCAAACAGGGCTTCCGTGTGGTGCAGGCCGAAGAATGCTGGCACCACTCCCTTGCGCCACTGATGGCCGAGGTGCGGGAAAAAGTCGGCGGCGGCCCGGTGTACCTGAGCTTCGACATCGACGGCATCGACCCGGCCTGGGCGCCCGGCACCGGCACCCCGGAAATCGGCGGGCTGACCACCATCCAGGCGATCGAAATCATCCGTGGCTGCCAGGGCCTCGACCTGGTTGGTTGCGATCTGGTAGAAGTTTCGCCGCCCTACGACACCACCGGCAACACCTCGCTGCTGGGCGCCAACCTGCTGTACGAGATGCTCTGCGTACTGCCTGGCGTGGCGCACCGCTGATGAGCGTGTCGCAGGTAATGAAAGCCGCCGCCGACCTGGTGTCGGCCTTTGCGCACAACGACCGCACCGCCTACTTCGGCGCGTTCACGGCCGATGCCAGCTTTGTGTTCTACACCCTCCCCCAGCCGCTGCTCAGTCGCGACGCCTACCAGGCGTTGTGGGACAGCTGGCGTCAGGATGAAGGGTTCGAGGTGCTGTCCTGCGCCTCGAGCAACGCCTTTGTCAGCCTGCAGGGTGACGTGGCGATCTTTATTCATGACGTGGCCACCGAACTGCGCATGAACGGGGAGCAACTCTTTAGCCAGGAACGCGAGACCATTGTCTTCAAACGGCAAGGATCTCGCACAGAACAACAAGAAGGCCCGTGGCTGGCCTGTCACGAACATTTGTCCGCTATGCCGGAAGGGCTGCCGCCCCCTTAGCCAATGTGATCGGAGCTGATCATGAATAATAAAAACAACGAAAACAGTATTCGCAAAATAGAAACCAACGGGGTCGAACAGATCCCCGACAACGAACGTACCGCCGGGCCCAAAGACCTGTTTCGCCTGATCTTCGGCGGTGCCAATACGTTTGCCACCGCCGTGCTCGGTTCCTTTCCGGTGTTGTTCGGGTTGTCGTTCCAGGCCGGGGTCTGGGCGATTGTGCTGGGCGTGCTGGTGGGTGCGCTGATCCTGGCGCCGATGGGCCTGTTCGGGCCGATCAATGGCACCAACAACGCCGTGTCCTCCGGTGCGCACTTCGGCGTGCACGGGCGGATTGTTGGCTCGTTTCTGTCATTGCTGACGGCGATTGCCTTCTTCTCACTGTCGGTGTGGAGTTCAGGCGACGCGCTGGTCGGCGGTGCGAAACGGCTGATCGGCCTGCCGGAAACCGACCTGACCCTGGGCCTGGCCTACGGCGTATTCGCCATGCTTGTACTGACGGTGTGCATCTATGGCTTTCGTTTCATGCTGTGGGTCAACCGCATTGCGGTATGGGCGGCAAGCCTGCTGTTTCTATTGGGCATCTTCGCGTTCGCACCGACCTTCGACAGCCACTTCGCCGGCACCGTAGCCCTGGGCCAGACCGGCTTCTGGGCGGCGTTTATCGGCGCGGCGCTGGTGGCCATGAGCAACCCGATTTCCTTCGGGGCGTTCCTGGGTGACTGGTCGCGCTATATCCCGCGTGAGACGTCGAAAATGCGCATCATGCTGGCCGTGGTCCTGGCACAAATCGCCACCTTGATCCCGTTCCTGTTCGGCCTGGCCACCGCGACCATCGTGGCGATCAAGGCGCCGGACTACATCGCGGCCAACAACTACGTCGGCGGCTTGCTGGCGGTGGCGCCCACCTGGTTCTTCCTGCCGGTGTGCCTGATCGCAGTGATTGGCGGCATGTCCACCGGCACCACCTCGCTGTATGGCACCGGCTTGGACATGTCCAGCGTGTTCCCGCGCCTGCTGTCGCGGGTCAAGGCCACGCTGCTGATCGGGGTGATGTCGATTGCCTTCATCTTTATCGGACGTTTCGCCGCCAACCTGGTGCAGAGCGTGTCGACCTTCGCCGTGCTGATCATCACCTGCACCACGCCGTGGATGGTGATGATGATCATCGGCCTGATCGTACGTCGCGGCTTCTACTGCCCGGATGACCTGCAGGTGTTCACCCGTGGTGAAACCGGCGGCCGCTACTGGTTCAGCCATGGCTGGAACTGGCGCGGGCTGGGGGCCTGGATTCCGAGTGCGTTGATGGGGCTGTGCTTCGTCAACTTGCCGGGGCAGTTTGTCGGGCCGCTGGGTAATTTGGCCGATGGCATCGATATCAGCTTGCCGGTGACGCTGGGGCTGGCGTCGGTGGTGTACCTGACGTTGTTGCGTGTGTTCCCGGAGCCGGCTTCGGTGTATGGCCCCAAGGGGCCGCTTCGCAGCCCAGAGGGTGCAAGCGCCCTCGCCACAACGCGCGCGCCTACCACTTAAAACAATAATCGGAGACCCGCCGTCATGGCTTTGGATTTATTCGTCGTACTCATCTACGCCGCCGGCATGCTCGTGCTCGGCTATTACGGCATGCGCCGCGCCAAGACCCACGAAGACTACCTGGTGGCCGGTCGCAACCTGGGCCCGTCGCTGTACATGGGCACCATGGCGGCCACGGTGCTGGGCGGTGCATCCACCGTCGGTACCGTGCGCCTGGGTTACGTGCATGGCATCTCCGGCTTCTGGCTGTGTGCCGCGCTGGGCATGGGGATCATCGCGCTGAACCTGTTCCTGGCTAAACCGCTGCTCAAGCTGAAAATCTTCACCGTCACCCAGGTGCTGGAAAAGCGCTACAACCCCATGGCCCGCCAAGCGAGTGCGGTGATCATGCTGGCTTATGCGCTGATGATCGGTGTGACCTCGATCCTGGCCATCGGCACCGTATTGCAAGTGCTGTTCGGTCTGCCGTTCTGGATTTCGGTGCTGCTGGGCGGTGGTGTGGTGGTGGTCTACTCGACCATCGGCGGCATGTGGTCGCTGACCCTCACCGACATTGTGCAGTTCGTGATCAAGACCGTCGGCCTGATGTTTATCCTGCTGCCGATCTGCCTATACCGCGTCGGCGGCTGGGACGAACTGGTGGCCACGCTGCCGGCGTCGAGCTTCAGCTTCACCGCGATCGGCTGGGACACGATCATCACCTACTTCATGATCTACTTTTTCGGCATCCTGATCGGCCAGGACATCTGGCAGCGGGTGTTCACCGCCCGTGACGAAAAGGTCGCCAAGTACGCAGGCACTTTCGCCGGTTTCTACTGCATCCTTTACGGCCTCGCCTGTGCACTGATCGGCATGGCGGCCCATGTACTGATTCCGGATCTGGACAACGTCAACAACGCATTCGCGGCCATCGTCAAAGTCTCGCTGCCGGACGGCATCCGTGGCCTGGTGATCGCGGCGGCACTGGCGGCGATGATGTCGACAGCCAGCGCCGGCCTGCTCGCCGCCTCCACCGTATTGACCGAAGACCTGCTGCCACGTTTACGCGGCGGCAGACAATCGAGCCTGGCAATCAACCGCCTGTTCACGATGCTGACCGGTATCGTCGTGCTGGGCATCGCACTGGTGGTCAATGACGTAATCAGCGCCCTGACCCTGGCCTACAACCTGCTGGTGGGTGGCATGCTGATCCCGCTGATCGGCGCGATCTTCTGGAAACGGGCGACCACATCGGGGGCAATCACCTCCATGACCCTGGGCTTTGTGACGGCGCTGGTGTTCATGTTCAAGGACGGGCTGGATGCGAACACGCCGATCTACTACAGCCTGGCGGTGGCGTTGGTGAGTTTTGTGCTGGTGAGTTTGCTGTCGCGCCGGCCAGAGGCGCAGGTCGCTCGGGCGGTGTAAGGCATAACGGGGTTCAGCGCGGTTTCTTCAGCGGGTGCGACGTCGGATGTCGCACGCGTTTTTTTCCTGGGTCTATCCGCTGGCCATTAGTCGGAACTGGTATTTCTGACAGTAGAAGCGCTGCTGAGGACCGTAATAGCCTGACCTGGCCATTTCAAACTTGAAGAAATTGGCTTTGCCATCCGACAACCCAGGAGATATCGAAATGAAACAGCGTGATCCTTCCTACCCAGCGGCGCCAACAGTTCCACCTCAACTTAAGACAGGGGACTACGTACATCTGGACGGTCCCAACGCAGGCGTCTGCACCGGACTATACAAGCTCATGTTTTATAAAAACGGCAGCTCATTCGCCACGCTGCCTATACAGCGAGCATTCAAAGACTCGTTCATTTTTGAAGTTCACGGGAGTTTCGAAGGAGAGATCGAGGTGAAAGGCCACTATCACGACTGTGCCACTGGCCTGGAACACCAGCATAGCTTTGGGTCTACCCACGTCAGTCGAGACTAATGATGTATTCCAATAGTCGTGCAATTATTCGACTTACCCGGCGGCGCTCTCACGGCGTATAGCGTTCTTCATCGTGCAAGCGCCTCCCTGGCGGGCCTCACCGGCGACGCGGCCGACGCTGCTCGTCATCGGTACGAATCGGCACCGGTTGCAGTGGCGGCTCGATCAAGCCCAGTGCAACGCCGAGGTCGTGGAGCCAGTTCTGGATTTTCTCTTTCATGGTTTGCCCCCTTTGAGGGTAATGCTGGTAGGCGCAAGTTCTGTCGCCTTTTCCTACATTGATAATAGCCCTAAGTCCTACGTATTGCTTGAACGAAACCACAACGAACTATTACTGAATTGATCCAAATCCTGACGGATCGTTCAAGCAATCGCGCGCGCGTCTTGCAGGACCTCGGCCCTGCCCTCTCGCTGCAGGTCGATCCATGCGTTGAGGTTAGCGCCGAGCATACCCTTTCGCCACATCAGCCAGGTGGTCGCAGTGGCAAAATGCCCTGTCAGCGGATGAACGGACACGCTGTCCTTGCCCGGCAGGCTGTCGAGCATGGATTCGGACATCAACGCCACGCCTGAACCGGCGATGACGCAGGCGAGCATGCCCTGATAAGACTCGATCTCAATCGCCCGCCCCATGGCGACGTGCTCGTGGGAAAACCAGGATTCCAACCGCGCCCGATAGGCACAGCTGCGGCGGAAAGTGAACACCGAACGGCCAGCAACGTCCTGTGGCCCGCGCACCGGCGGATGGTCAGCTTCGCATATCAGCACCAGGCGTTCTTCGCACAGGGCTACACCGTCCAGCGAGGCGATAGTGCTGGGCCCGTCCACAAAAGCAGCATCCAGGCGACCGGTAATCAACCCTTCGAGCAACTCACCGCTGGGCGCCGATTGCACCTGCAAGTTCACCATCGGGTAGGCCTTGTGGTAACGCGCCAACAATTTCGGTAAATGCACCGCCGCCGTGCTGTACATGCTGCCCAGTACAAAGTCGCCGGCCGGTTGCCCGCCTTGCACGGCGCCATGGGCTTCATCGTGCAGCGCCAGCAGACGGGTGCTGTAGTCCAGCAATACCTTGCCCGCCGGAGAAAGCTGCAAGCGCTGGCGTTCACGCACGAACAACTCCACGCCCAGCTGTTCTTCCATCTGCTTGAGCCGGGTCGACAAGTTCGACGGCACTCGATGCAGACGCTCGGCAGCGCGGGTGATGGAGCCCTCTTCCGCCACGGCCTGGAATATCCGCAATTGACTGAACTCCATGCCTTTCTCCAAAACTGAACAAGTTGCTCACTATTATTCATTTTTACAGAAAGTCAATGCGCTTTAGCCTGACGGTATTCGCTTACCAGCAGGACACCTGACCATGTCACCCCTGATCCGCTTACTCGCCAGTTTTATCGCCCTGATGATGGCCATGGGCATTGGTCGCTTCGCTCTCACCCCGCAAGTGCCCCACTTGCTCAGTGAAGGGCAGATCGACCTGACCGGCGCCGGTCTGATCGCGGCGGCCAATTACCTGGGCTATTTCGTGGGTGCGGTGGATTCGATTTTTGCGCGCAGCCATCAGCATGTGCGGGGTCGCCTGTATGGCGGGCTATGGCTGTGTGTGCTGCTGACGCTGGCGTCGTACTGGGCCCATGGTTTCTGGCCACACTTGCTGTTGCGCTTCGGAACCGGCGTTGCAAGTGCCTGGGCATTGGTGATGATCACCAGCCTGAGCCAGCCGCTGGCGATTGCCGCCGGGCGTCCACGCCTGGGCGCCCTGGTGTTTGCCGGGCCAGGGCTGGGGATTCTGTTAACCGGGTTGCTGGCGTTGGGCTCCAACCTGTGGGGCCAAAGCTCTGCAACGTTGTGGCTGATCTACGGTGTGGTGGCGCTGGCGATGCTACTGGCAATCTTGCCCTTCTTGCCCCAGCCGTCCAGCGTCACTGCGCCTGTTGCAAGCCACGCCGACACGGCCAGCAACGGTAGCATTACCCACCTGTGCTGGATCTATGTGTTGTTCGGCCTGGGCTACATCATTCCGGCGACGTTCCTGTCACAGATGGCCAGCGCGCAATTCAAAGGCGCCTGGCAAGCCGATCTGTTCTGGCCATGCTTTGGCCTGGCCGCGGCGATCGGCGTGGTGGTCGCAAGCCTGCGTCGCAAGGACCCGGACACCACCCGCCGCTGGCTGATGACCACGTTGTGGCTGCAAGCGGCCGGCGTATTCGCCTGCCTGCTGGGTAACGGTTGGGGTCTGGCGCTGGGGGTGTTGCTGTGCGGTGCGCCATTCCTGGCCTGTATGCAGTTGGTGATGGCGCGCCTGCGGGAGATTGCCCCCCACGGCTATCAGCGCAACACCGGGCTGCTGACCGCCAGCTTTGCCATCGGCCAATTGAGTGGGCCGTTGCTGGCGTCGGTGAGCAGCCACCTGAGCGGTGGCCTGCAACCGGCGTTGGTGATCGCCGGTGCAGGCCTGTTAGTGGCGGGAGGCGTGTTGGTCAGCCCGCGGCCAACGGTGCCGGTGCACGAACCTGCTCACGCCGCGCCAACACCAGGAAAAACAGCCCACCCAGGAAGCAGCCGGTGAACCAGGCAAAGTTCGCCATGCCCTGCAACGCCGGCGTGAAGGTGATCGCGACACCCGCCAGTGTCGCGGGCACCAGCGCCTTGACCGCCGTCCAGTTAACACCGCCGTCGAAGTAATAGCGCCCGCTCGGGCTGTCATCGAACAGCGCGTCCACGTCGATCTTCTGCTTTTTGATCAGGTAGAAATCCACCAGCAGAATCCCGAACAACGGGCCGATAAAGGCCGCGAGAATATCCAGGGTGTAGTGGATCATCAGCGGGTTATTGAACAGGTTCCACGGGGTGATGAAGATCGAAGCCACGGCGGCGATCATGCCACCGGCGCGCCAGCTGATTTTGCTCGGCGCGACGTTAGCGAAGTCGAACGCCGGGGACACGAAGTTGGCGACGATGTTGATGCCAATCGTGGCAGTGACAAATGCAAAAGCGCCAAGCAGCACCGCCACGCTGTTATCGATTCGTGAGACGGTAGCGATCGGGTCATGGAGCATTTCGCCAAACACCGGCAAGGTGCCCGAGACGATCACCACGGTCACCAGGGAAAACGCCAGGAAATTCACCGGCAGGCCCCAGAAGTTGCCGCGTCGCACGTCCCGCATGCTGCGGCAGTAACGGCTGAAATCACCGAAATTCAGGGTCGGCCCGGAAAAGTACGAGACCACCAGCGCCGTCGCCACGATCACCTGGCCGAATGCCTGCCAGCCCGACAGGGATTTTTCCGCCAGGGTAAAGCTGATATTCGCCCAACCCGCCTTCCACACGATCCAGCCGGCCAGGGCAAACATCACCGCATAGACCACCGGCCCCGCCCAATCGATAAAGCGGCGAATGGACTCCATGCCGGCCCAGAACACAGCCGCCTGCAACACCCATAGACTGAGGAAACCAAACCAGCCCAGGTAAGACAGGCCGGCAAAGTGCGGCTCTGCAAACACCGCCATCTGTGGGAAAAAGCGCAATACCACAATGATCAAGGCACTCGACGCCAGGTAGGTCTGAATCCCGTACCAGGCCACCGCAATCAAGCCGCGAATCACTGCGGGAATATTTGCGCCGAACACACCAAACGCCAGCCGGCAGATCACTGGATAGGGAACGGCAGCCTGCTGGCTGGGCTTGGCCACCAGGTTGGCAATCAGTTGCACGATGCAGATGCCTGCCAGCAAGGCAATCAACACCTGCCAACTGGCCAGCCCTAAGGCGAAGAGACTGGCGGCGAACACATAGCCACCCACGCTGTGCACGTCACTCATCCAGAAGGCGAAGATGTTGTACCAGGTCCACTTTTGCGGCAGTGGGCCCAGGTCCTGGTTGTACAGGCGCGGGCTGTAGCCTTTGGGCAATTGTTCGGTCATCGCTGGGCTCCTCGTAATACCGGCCTGCGCTTCCGTCACGGGGGTGCATACGGGAGGCGGCGTGGTTTGTATACGAGATAGTCAGCAGAATACGTGCCAATAGAACACAATCCCTCTGCAACGGCGTTCCAAAGGGGGACAAGGAGGTTTATTAACGGGGACTGCGCTCAGCAACGGTGCAGATTGATCCTGTACACAATCATCGGTGCACTCGTTGTGCACACAAGTACCCGACCGTGCAGCAAGCCGCTGTGAGGAAGGTGCCCCAGGCCATGTCCATCACCGCCAACCCACCAGACCAGCTTTGCAGCGTGGCCCAGTTGCTCAGGTCATAGGTGCCGTAGGCCACCAGGCCCAGCATGGCGCCCATCCGCGCAGCGCGTTGCCAACTGGCGCTGGGCAAGACCACGAACACCACGCAACCGAGGACATACAAGAAGTAGAACAGCGCTGCGGGCAACAGGCGAGGCTGATCGAGCATCAGCGGGCCCAGCAGGGATTTGTAGGTCGGGCCCATGAGGACGCCGAGCCAGAGACCGTCGAGGATCAGGAAGGCAAGCAAGGTGCCGAGGTAAGCGAAGACAGACTTCTTGGACATTGATGCACCCTCTGTAGGAGCGAGCTTGCTCGCGAAAATATTCCAGGCGCATCACGGTGTCGGATGTACCTTTTTCGCGAGCAAGCTCGCTCCTAAAGAAGAGCAAACCGCACTCAGCTTAGTTCAATGCGATCCGCGTGAATCACGATCTGGCCCTGCTTGTAGAGTGCACCAATGGCCTTCTTGAAGTTGCCCTTGCTCACGCCAAACAAGTTGCTGATCACCGCCGGATCGCTCTTGTCGCTGACTGGCAGGCTGCCGTTGTTTTCACGCAACTTGGCGAGGATCTTCGAGTTTAGGCTGGAGGCCGCTTCCTGGCCGACCGGTTGCAGGCTCAGGCTGATGTTGCCATCGGCACGAATCTCTTTGATAAAGCCTTTCTCTTCCTTGCCCGGACGCAGGAACTTGAACACTTCGTTCTTGTGGATCAGGCCCCAATGCCTGTTGTTGATGATCGCCTTGAAGCCCATGTCGGTGGCTTCGGCGACCAGCAGGTCGACTTCCTGGCCCACGACGTAGTTGGCCGGCGTCTTGTCCAGATAGCGGTCAAGGCGTGCGGTGGCGGTAATACGCTTGGTGTGTTTATCGAGGTAGACATGCACCACGCAGTATTCGCCGGCGGTCATCTGACGTTTTTCTTCCGAGTACGGCAGCAACAGATCCTTTGGCAAACCCCAATCGAGGAACACACCAATGCTGTTGACTTCCACGACTTTCAAACTGGCAAATTCGCCGACTTGAACTTTCGGTTTTTCGGTAGTGGCGATAAGTTTGTCATCGCTGTCCAGATAAATGAAAACGTTAAGCCAGTCTTCATCTTCACTGGGAATATCTTTGGGGATATACCGATTAGGCAAGAGGATTTCGCCATCTTGCGCACCATCAAGGTACAAACCAAAGTTAGTGTGTTTAACCACTTGCAAGCTGTTGTAGCGCCCGACTAAAGCCATTTCCAATACCCTCATTGCGTGGGCGGCATTCTACCCGAGTTGCGCTCGACACGCGCGCGCACCTGAAAAATCGCGGGGTTGCCTGGCATTCCAGTGGCACCGTTCCGCTCGTCCGATCATTCGACTGAGTTTTGCCACGCCCCCCATGCCGGCTCACCCCGTGGTTTCGAGTTAAAACAGTAAGTTAGGGGTTAATTTCAAAAATAAACTTTGGCTGTTTTCAGCTGCCGCACTTATTCCCGGGGATATTTACCAAGCAATTGTCAAGTATTTCCTGTACGATGCCTGGCCAAGTTAATTTTCTACAGGTTAGTGGCCGCCATGCGCGTAAAAGCATCCAACAGCAAAGCAAAGCCAGCTCCCGCCGTTGAAACCAGCGAATCGATCAACAACCAGATTGCTGCGTTTCTCAAGTCCGGTGGCGAAATCCAGCAAATTGCCAAGGGCGTGAGCGGCCAGACTTTCGGCCCGTCCAAGCAGATCAGCCTGGGTAAAAAGTAACACCGCGCAGCACACCTGGTCCCTATGCGTCTTGCCTTCAAGGCGCTAGGACTAGAGCCTGAAATACCCTCTCGCTTCACCTTCAAGTCATGCAAATCGACGAACGGGCCTCACCTCCTGACATTCGCCGGTATGCTTGCACACGTCTAGCACGGGCATCTGCCCTATTTTTTCGTTCCTGCTCCTCGCTTTTCATGGAGTGAAGCATGCTTAAACGCTGCATTTTCGTGGCCAGTTTCCTGGCAGCCAGCCCTCTCGCCGAAGCGCAGATTTTCCAGCGTGAACTGGGTGACTTCGACCTGAAATTGGGCACTACCCCCAGCCGCAGCATGGCCCAAGGCCTGGTCAAGCCGACCTCGCCGGGCAGTGACTCGTTCCATGGCGGGCTGGACCTGAGCCACGACAGCGGCCTGTACTTTGGCCAGTTTTCTCCGAACATGGGCCTGTCGTCGGCCAGCACTCTCGAAGTCGATTCGTACATGGGGTTCAAGCACCCTTTCGACCAGACCCTGGGCTACGAAGTCGGCCTGATCCATTACAGTTATCCCAAACTCAGCCCCCTCGACAGCCAGGAGCTCTACGGCGGCCTCAACCTGCTGGGCAATCGCTTCGGCGCCTCCTTCAGCAACGACCCGGACCGCCAGGACAGCACCCTGTTCGCCGACCTCACCGGCACCCAGCCCTTCGGCATCGGCGTCAGTATGAAATACACCACCCATCAACTGGGCACCCCGACCTCAGTGGAGGGGGGGTCCATCAGCAGCTTCAGCGACTGGTCGATACAGTTCTCCCGCGCCTGGAATGGCATCGACCTGGACCTGATCTACAGCGACTCCAGCCTCAGCGGCGGCGATTGCTCGGCCTATTCCGGACACAATTCGCAATGCGATGGCCTGTTGACCTTGAAGGCGGTGCGGTCGTTTTATTGATGGGCTGAACTGTCGCGTGCGCCGCGGGTTCACATGCATTAACTCCCCTCTGCGCAAGGACACGCCCATGCTGCGTCGGCTCAAACTGCTGGTGGTATTCCTGACCCTGAGCCTGGTGCTCGCTGGCTGCAACCGCGTGGGCCTGGCCTATCGCAACCTGGACGTGATCATCCCCTGGACCCTCAACGACTACCTGGACATGAACGCCGGGCAGAAGAGCTGGTTCAACGACACACTCAAGGGACACCTGGCCTGGCACTGCACCACACAATTGCCGGATTACCTCGACTGGCTCGACCGCCTGCAGGCAATGGTCGAAAGCAACCAGGTCACCGATGCAGCGCTGCAAACCCGCACGGTTGAGGCCAAGCAGGCGATTGCCGAGGTGGCGCGGGAAATCACCCCGTCGGCGATTGAATTGTTACAAGGGCTGGATGACCAACAGGTCAACGACATGAACGATGCCCTGGCCAAGGACCTGCGCAAACGCCAGGACGACTATCTCAAGCCGCCACTGGCCAAGCAGATCCAGGAGCGCGCCGAGCGCATGAACAAGCGCCTGGATACGTGGATGGGGCCACTGAGCGATAGCCAGAAGAACCGAGTGATGGCCTGGTCCATCAGCCTGGGCGAGCAAAACGAACAATGAATCGGCAACCGTGCCCACTGGCAGGCACAATTCATCGACGCCGTGCAGCAACGCCAAAGCGCCGATTTCCCGCAGAAAATCCAGCAACTGCTGGTGGACCGCGAAAGCCTGTGGACACCGGAATATCGCGCGGCGTATGCACAGACCGAGGCCGCTGCGCGCGGCCTGATCATCGACGTCATGGCCGAAAGCAGCGTGCAGCAACGGCTGAAACTCACCCAGAAAATCGATAACGTACGCAGTGACTTCCAGGCACTCAAATGCCTGAAAAGCGCGCAGTCCTAATTGGGTGCCAGGGTGCCCAGCCAGGCCACCAGCGCGAGGATCAGCGCAGCCGTACTCAACTCCAGCACCATGCTGCGCCGCAGCGCAGCAATGGCAGCGACATAATCACCTGCCGCCACAGACCGTTGCAGAAGCGGGGTGAGGTGGAAACGATTGAGCGCCGCCAGCCCCAACATCAGGCCAAACAGCCCTAGCTTCAGGCATAACAGGATCGCGTAGACGCCACCGGTAAGGCCGTCCAGATTCGGTCCGACCACCAACAGATAATTCGCCACACCGGTGCCGATCAGCACCGCGACAAATCCCGCCCCCACGTGCTCGAACCCCGCCAGCGCTCTTGCCAACACCCGAACGTGATCGGCGTGGTGCAAAGACGCACGCCTCAACAACAACCCGAACGCGGCCAACGCCCCCACCCAACCTCCCGCCGCCAACAGATGCGCGCCGTCGCTGAGGATGTGCCACACACCCAGCGCGCCTTCATGCATCACTCCGTGCCCGGTCCACGCCAGTGTCACCAATGCGGTGGCGCCCGACAACGTGGTCAGTGGCAGGCAGGTGCCAAGCACAGCCACGCCCAGCGCCCCCATCCGTAGCCACCACATCAACCCCAGGTCGGTCTGCCAGAGCATCATGTGCAGATGCGGCCACAGCGTCTGCCAATCCGTGGCACCACTCATGGCCTGGGTCAGCGTCAACAGCGACGCCATCGACAGCACTAGCCCAAGGCCAGCCGTCAGCCGCAGCAGGCCGCTGAAATTCAGCAGCACGCGCTCCGGCGCTTTCAACCCATAAAGACCAAAGAGCCCCAGGCCAAACAACACCATCAGGTCAAGATAGAGCGCAAAACGCAGTGCGACTTGGGTCAGTTCACTCATGGCTGGACGCTGAACACCACGTTACCGGTGATCGGGTGGGTGTCCGATGACACTGCACGCCAATCGACCCGATAGGTGCCGGTAGTCAGCGCAGAGGCTGGCTTGATCAGCATCACCTTGGGGTCGGCGCTCGCCGTGACACTGGCCTTGACCGGCATCGGCGAATTGGGCATGCCGGGCATATCGGTCATGGTCAGCTTGGCCCCGGAAAACTGCGTCAGCAGGTTCTCCGAGAAGCGCAGTTCAATGACTGTCGGCGCGCCACCTTGGGCCCCGGCGGGAGGGAGGGACGACAGCAGTTTCGGATGGGCCGACGCCGGCAGGCTGATCATTAATCCGGCCCACAGCGCACCACTCGTTAACGCGGTTTTCAACATTGACATGCAAGGCTCCAGGCCGCTCAAGGCGGCGAGTTATAAGAATAAGAAACCGTTTAAAACCACAAGCGCACGCCGACCACCCAACGCAGTTGGCTGACGTCTTCGTCTTCGTCGCGAGCGTATTGCGCCGTCTGGCCATAGCTGCGGTTCCAGCTGACACCCACGTACGGCGCAAACTCCCGGCGCACCTCATAGCGCAACCGCAGGCCCAGCTCGCTTTCCGACAGGCCGGAGCCGACCCTGCGTTGCGGGTCGTTCTGCGCATAAAAATTGAGTTCGGCCGTCGGCTGCAGGATCAGGCGGTTGGTGAGCAAAATGTCGTAGTCACCTTCCAGGCGTGCCGCGGCGTGGCCCGACTCGCCAACAAACAGCGTCGCCTCGGCCTCGAAGTTGTAGAGCGCCAAGCCCTGTACGCCGAAGGCTGCCCAGGTCTGGCTGTCTGCGGGCTTGAAGTCCTGGCGCACACCGCCAACCAGGTCCCACCAAGGGCTGATGGCGTGCCCCCATAAGGCCTGGGCTTCGGCGCTGTCGGTGCGGCCGGCACTGCGCTCGCCCTCACTGCGCAACCACAGGCGGTCCATGTCGCCACCGACCCAGCTCTTGACGTCCCAGTTCAGCGCACCGCTCTCACCGCCGCCTTGCCATTCCAACTGGTTGATCAGCAGCATGGCGTTGATGGCGCTGTCATGCACCATGTGCCCGCCCGGCGCGTTGTACACAGCGGCGCGATCAGCGTCGGTCAGCAGCGGAATCGGCGTACGACTTTCGCTCAGCGCCGGAACCGCCGGGCTCATGCCCTGAAACTCCTCAGCCTGCGCCAGCGAGCCGAACGCCAACCAGGCCAGCGCGATACACACAAATAACACCCGACGGCTCATGCTCGCTTCCTCATTCATTCACGCGCACTTCACGGAACATGCCCATTTCCATGTGGTACAGCAGGTGGCAGTGATAGGCCCAACGGCCCAGGGCATCGGCGGTCACGCGGTAACTGCGGCGCGAGCCTGGCGGCATGTCGATGGTGTGTTTGCGCACCTGGAATTGGCCGTTTTCGTCCTCCAGGTCGCTCCACAGGCCGTGCAGGTGAATCGGGTGGCTCATCATGGTGTCGTTGACCAACACCAGCCGGACACGCTCGCCATAGGTCAGTTGCAAGGGCTCGGCATCGGAAAACTTCACGCCATTGAATGACCAGGCAAACTTCTCCATATGCCCGGTGAGATGCAATTCAAGGGTACGCGCGGGATCGCGGCCATCGGGATCGTCGAAGGTGCTGTGCAGGTCGGCGTAGGTCAGCACCCGACGACCGTTGTTGCGCAGGCCGATGCCGGGGTCATCGAGCTTGGGCACCGGGTTCATCGCCTGCATGTCCACCAAAGGGTTGTGCTGCTCGCTGGCCGGGTGGCTCTGCATCGACATCGCGCCCATCGCACTGTGATCCATGCCCGCCATATCCGGCATGTCCGCCATGGCGCCGTGATCCATCCCACCCATGCCCATGTCGTCCATGGTTATCCACGGGCGCGGCTCAAGCACCGGTACGGGCGCCGTCGCCCCCGCCTGGCGGGCAAGCGTGCCACGGGCATAGCCCGTGCGATCCATGGACTGGGCAAACAGCGTGTAGGCCGCTGCTGTGGGCTCCACCAGCACATCGAAGGTTTCGGCGACGGCAATGCGGAATTCATCGACGCTGACCGGCTTGACCGGCTGGCCATCGGCGGCGATGACGGTCATCTTCAGCCCCGGGATACGCACATCGAAATAGGTCATCGCCGAACCGTTGATAAAACGCAGGCGAATTTTCTCCCCGGCCTCAAATACTCCGGTCCAGTTGAGCCCGGGCGGCTGGCCATTGAGCAGGTAGGTGTAAGTCTCGCCGCTGACGTCCGCGAGGTCGGTGGGGTTCATCTTCATTTGTGCCCACATCAGCCGGTCAGAAACGGTGGCCGACCAGCCCTGCTTGCCCACATCGCGTACGAAATCGCCCACGGTGGGCTTATGCAGGTTGTAGTAATCGGACTGCTTCTTGAGGGTCTTCATCAGGGCGACGGGGTCTTCGTCGGTCCAGTCCGAGAGCATCACCACGTAGTCACGCTGATAGGTGAATGGCTCGGGCTCCAACGGATCGATGACCAGCGGGCCGTACACCCCCTGCTGCTCCTGGAACCCGGAATGGCTGTGGTACCAGTAAGTGCCATGCTGCTTGACCTTGAACTGATAGACAAACACGCCACCCGGCTCGATGCCCTTGAAACTCAGGCCGGGCACGCCGTCCATGGTCGACGGCAACAAGATGCCGTGCCAGTGGATCGACGTCGGCTCGCTGAGGCGATTTTTTACGCGCAGGGTCACGGTGTCGCCTTCGCGCCAGCGCAGCAAGGGGCCGGGCAAGCCGCCATTGATGGTCAACGCCGTGCGCTTCAGACCGGTGAGATTGACCGGCGTCTGGTCGATAAACAGATCGAATTCGGTGCCCGCCAGCACCGTGGGCTCGCCCGCACTTGTCAGCGCCCATACCGGCGTGCGCCATAGCCCGAGCCCGCCCAGCAGGCCGCCGGCGGCCAGGCCTTTGACGAAGGTTCGTCTGGAGGTAATAGAGTGCATGCCGATTCAAGTCCGTCAGTTGAATGGCAGCAGATTAGGGTTCGCCGGCTGTCAGCAACCTTAGCGGCAGATTACCGATCCGACAGTTTCGGCGTGCCCGGCACCGCCAGAGTGCCGGGGCTTGCGGGGGGGGGGGGGGTCAGGCGATCTGCGCTTTGGAGGCCACTTGCGCGAAAGTCGCCGGGTCCAGCGCATCGGCCTGCTCATCCAGCACCTGGCGCGGGTGATCATTGCCCGGGATCGAGCTGTCGATCAGCGCCAATAGCTGCGCGCCCAGTGCGGTCAGAATGAAATTCTCACCGTTGCCGCCCTCTTCCTCAGGCCGCGACTCGATAAACCCACGCTTGAACAACAGCGCTTCGTAGTCCGCAGCGGTCTTTTTCAACGCATCCAGGTTGCCGGTGGACTCGCCCGCCGTGGCCTTCTCGGCCGCTTCCTGCTCGGCGTACTTGCGCGGGGCAAAGCTACCCTCGCCGTTCTGCACTTCATGCAGCAGACGTTCGATCAAATCCCAGTTGTAAGTCGTCATCCTGATTCCTCCTGCGGGCCTAAGGAAAGTAGCCCGCCTATAGGAGTGACCCTGCGCGTCTATGGCCGTTCAGACCAACCGACGGACGTCATTTCTCTGAACTTTCCAGACGTTCGCCACCTCAACTGAGCATCACCGCCAAGGAGGTCCGACCATGAAATCCCTGAAAAACCTGGCCATCGTCGCCACGCTGCTCACCGCTCTGCCCGCCTGGGCCTGCACCCCGGAAGAGGCCACGGCCAAGCGCGAGCAACTGGCGCAGGAAGTGGCCAAGCTCACCGAGCAGAACCCGACCAAGGCCAAGGAGATGAACGACGAGCTGCAGAAGATGGACCTGGATACTGAAAGCGCAGAGTTCCCTGACAAGTGCCAGTTGATCGACGCCCGGCTCAAGGAATTGAAAGAAGCTGCCGCCAAGGCTAAAAATTGAGGACATAAAAAAACCGGACAAGGTCGTCCGGTTTTTTCACATCCCTTAAGCCTTACTCGGCCGCAGGTGCTTCTGGCTTGCGACGCTTGAGCGGCGCCATGCCATCCTTGCTGACGAGCGACAGGTTGTCGGTCTTCGGCCGGTTGGCGATCTTGCGCTTGGTCGGCGACTTGGCACCGGCCTTTTTCTTGTCGCCCTTGGCGTCGGTCTTTTTCTTCTTCACGCCAACGGCCTTGCCCGACGCCTTGACCTTCTTCGGCCCGGTGTAGGTGCCTTTGACTTCCTTGATGGTGCGACGCTCGAACGACTGCTTGAGGTAGCGCTCGATGCTCGACATCAGGTTCCAGTCGCCGTGGCAGATCAGCGAGATCGCCAGGCCATCGTTGCCCGCACGCCCGGTTCGGCCGATACGGTGCACGTATTCGTCGCCGCTGCGAGGCATGTCGAAGTTGATGACCATGTCCAGGCCGTCCACGTCCAGGCCGCGCGCGGCGACGTCGGTGGCGACCAGGATCTTCACGCCGCCGGCCTTGAGGCGGTCGATCGCCAGTTTGCGGTCCTTCTGGTCTTTTTCACCGTGCAGCACGAACGCCTTGTAGTCCTGCGCCACCAGGCGACCGTAGATGCGGTCGGCCGCAGCACGGGTGTTGGTGAACACGATGGCCTTCTGATAGGTCTCGTTGGCCAGCAACCAGTTGAGGATCTGTTCTTTGTGCACGTTGTGGTCAGCGGTGACGATCTGCTGGCGCGTGGTGGCGTTGAGGTCGCTGACGTTGTTGACCTGCAGGTGCTCAGGGTTGTTCAGGACCTTGGCGACCATGTCGCGCAGGGTCGAACCGCCGGTGGTGGCGGAGAACAGCATGGTCTGCTGGCGGTTCACGCATTCAGCCACCAGACGCTGCACGTCGTCGGCAAAACCCATGTCGAGCATACGGTCGGCTTCGTCGAGCACCAGCACCTCGACTTCCTTGAGGTCAAGGTTGCCGGCGTTGAGTTGCTCGATCATGCGGCCAGGAGTGCCGATCAGGATGTCCGGCACCTTGCGCAGCATGGCGGCCTGGACCTTGAAGTCTTCGCCACCGGTGATCAGGCCGGACTTGATGAAGGTGAACTGCGAGAAGCGCTCGACTTCCTTCAAGGTCTGCTGGGCCAGCTCGCGGGTTGGCAGCAGAATCAGGGTCTTGATGCTGACGCGGACTTTGGCCGGGCCGATCAGGCGGTTAAGAATCGGCAGGACGAAAGCGGCGGTCTTGCCACTCCCGGTTTGAGCCGTCACCCGCAGGTCACGCCCTTCGAGCGCGAGCGGGATGGCCGCTGCTTGCACAGGCGTAGGCTCGACAAATTTCAGCTCGGCCACGGCTTTGAGCAGGCGTTCGTGCAGGGCGAATTGGGAAAACACGGGTGCTACCTCGAAGAAATACAAAAAATCAGCTGCATAGGGTACCGGTTTCGGGCGTCCAAACCGAGTGTCTTTACGCGAACGGCGCTAATCTGTTGCTTTTTTGTCAGGGCATTTGTCCACGGCATCAACTTTGTTGCACTTAAATGCTCTAATCGCGCCGTCTTGTCTTACAGAAGAATCGGTTTCATCCATGGATATCAAACAGCTCTGGCTCAACGTCCAAGACCTCTGGGGCGCCCTCGACGAACACCCGCTGCTGCATGCCAGCCTCGGTTTCCTGGTGTTGCTGGTGGTGGCCCTGCTGCTCGGACGGGTGGCGCGCTACCTCATCCTCCACGCCGTCAAATTACTCGGCCGGCAACCGGCGCTGCACTGGCTCAACGACCTGCGGCACAACAAAGTCTTCCACCGCCTGGCGCAGATGACGCCTTCGCTGGTGATCCAGTTCGGCCTGTACCTGGTGCCGGACCTGAGCAAGACCGCGATCCTGTTTATCGGCAACGTGGCACTGGCATTGACCATCCTGTTCCTGGTGCTGGCGATGAGCGCCCTGCTCAACGCCCTGCTGGACATCTATGCCCGCACTGAACACGCGCGTACCCGCTCGATCAAGGGTTATGTGCAACTGGCGAAGATGGTGCTGTTCGTGTTTGGCGCGATCATCATCGTCGCCACGTTGATCGACCGTTCGCCACTGTTGCTGCTGTCAGGCCTGGGTGCGATGTCGGCGGTGATCCTGTTGGTCTACAAGGACACGCTGCTGTCGTTCGTCGCCAGCGTGCAGTTGACCAGCAACGACATGCTGCGCGTCGGCGACTGGATCGAAATGCCCCAGGTCGGCGCCGACGGCGATGTGGTGGACATCACCCTGCACACGGTCAAGGTGCAGAATTTCGACAAGACCATCGTCTCCATCCCCACCTGGCGCCTGATGTCCGAGTCGTTCAAGAACTGGCGCGGCATGCAGGCCTCGGGTGGACGACGTATCAAGCGCAGCCTGTTCATCGATGCCAGCGGCGTGCGCTTCCTGCGTGACGATGAAGAAGTACGCATGACCCAGGTGCACCTGCTCACCGACTACATCGGGCGCAAGCAGGCCGAACTCAAGGCCTGGAACGAAGCCCAGGGCCACAGCGCGCAACTGTCGGCCAACCGCCGGCGCATGACCAACCTCGGGACCTTCCGCGCATACGCCCTGGCCTACCTTAAGAGCCATCCGGACATCCAGCCGAACATGACCTGCATGGTGCGCCAGATGCAAACCACCGCCGAAGGCGTGCCGCTGGAAATCTACTGCTTCACTCGCACCACCGTGTGGGCCGACTACGAGCGGATCCAGGGGGATATTTTTGACTACCTGCTGGCCGTGTTGCCGGAGTTCGGACTGAACTTGTACCAGCAACCCAGTGGCACCGACTTGCGCACCGGGATACTGGCACTGACACAAAATACCCGCACCCCGGAAACCGCGGAGTACTGACAACGATACCGGCGAGGCACTGGCAAGCGCCTCGCCGGTAGGTGCGACAAACACTGGAGCGGTATTGATCTGAACACCACTGATAAAACAGCACGTTCACGTGCAACTTGAGCCACCGCTGACACACCCCACGATAAAAGCACGCAACTATGTGTAGCCGTCGCTGCCGATTATTCAACCGGCTGACCCCATAAAGAAAATTCTTCCTACGCCTTTAGTGAATTTCACTACTTGCGCGCACCATTTCTAATCTGTTTTAAAAAAAACCAACGCCTTAGCATCTGGCCATCGAACAACGCCAGCAAAAGGCCCCCCTCATGTTATGGACAACTCAGCTTTCCGATAATGCAGCAGACTTTGTATTAAGTTCGAATGCCGAAGCGTTGACCCACTATTGTGGTGCTACTGCCTTTGCTCAACCTCGCGACTTCTATACCCAAAGCCCCTATGAACGACCTTCGCGGCCGCAGGATGTAACCGACGCAATCATCACAACCTGCCTGACCAGCGATCAGCTTTCAAACAGCCAGCATCTATTGGCGCAACGGTTGTTATTGAATATCTACGAGCAAGACTTGGTCTTCTTGCCCAAGCCGCCATTGGAACTGGATTTCAAGGCGTTCAAGAACTTCTATGACCCCCAGCACGCGGCCAGTGGCAAAAAGATCCGCCCGTTGCTGGAACACTACCTGTACAACTGGCTCAAGGAAGAAGTGCATATCAACGGCCCTTGGTGCCTGGACTCTTTTATCGCCCACACCGATAAAGTATTGGATGACGTCGCCCAGTCCGAGTCCAAACTCCATGAAGTGCTGACCACCAGCCGCCACCCCGAACGTGCCGCCAGGTTTTTCATGACGCAATGTGCGGGAGACTTCCTCAGTGAAGCCTCGGCCATGGCCCGCAACGTGCTGGGTAACAGCGGCGTATACACCAGCGAATTGTTCAAGATCCTGATCGACGAGTATGGCTACGGCGTCGACAAAAAGAAGCACAGCACCATTTTTGAAGACATGCTCCAGGGCATGGACATGTCGCATCACGTGCATCACTACTGGCAGTTCTATACGCCGGCATCGCTGTCGCTCACCAACTACTTCCACTATGTGTCGGCCAACCATGGCGAGCTGTTCCGCTATATCGGCGCCATGTACTACACCGAAGCCACATTGGCGCTGACGACCAAGCACCAGTCACGCGCGATCAAGACCATCTTCAACGGCAGCGTCTCCACCGACTATTTCGATGAGCATGCACACATCGATGTACACCACGGAAGAATGGCCCTCCAGCGCCTGATCATTCCCATGATCAAGCAGTTCGGCACCAAGATCATCCCCGACCTTATTCGCGGCTTTGAAGAGTTCAGGCTGCTTCAGGACATCGCCGACGAAGAGTTGTATGCCCATATCAAATGGCATGACGAGTTCGATGAGCATCGCGCCAAGGCAGCGGCGCTCCAGGGCCACAAACCCGTGGACCTGAAGATTACCGAACCTGAACACGAGCTCTCGGTGCTGCATACCCACCCGAATGACGAACTGTTCTGGGTCGAATCCGGTGAGCTGGAGTTTGTCGCCAGCCCCGAACTGACGGTGCGCCTCAAGGCCGGCGAAGGCGTGGTGATTCCCAAGGGAATGCTGCATGGCACCCGCATCGTCAGCCCGTCCTGCACGTACACCGTCACCGCCATCTGAGTGGGCAACCCAATGAAAGCCATCAGCCTGAATCTCACCCACGCCAACTATGTGGCCGTGGAGGAAAGAACCTACTTTCTCAAGCGTCACGCGTATTCGACGCAATTGCTGCCCACCGCGTGCCCCCATCGTGGCGGCCCGCTGCACATGGGCGAAGTGACAGGCGACGGCCAAAGTGTGATCTGTCCCTGGCACGACAACGCCTACAAGGTCTGCAACCTGGAAAAGAAGGCGCTGCCCACCGTGCGCGTCAGGAACCAGATCAGCACCGTCGTCGGCGACACAGAGCGCTGTGTGCCGTTACTTAAAATCTCCCGTTACGACTGATGAAGCCCATGAAGACTAAATCGACACTGACCGCGTTCTATTCAATCGTGACCCTCTTCACCGGCCTCGACATGGCGATCGTCATCGCGATGGTCTGGTTCGGCCTGGAGACTACCGGCTCGACATTCCTGGTCGGCGCGACCTTGTGCGTCGCGACCGTGGTGCCCTATTTGTGCGAACAATACATCGGCAAGTTCTTTACGATTGAACTCAGCCTGAAACGGCTGCTGTACATTCGCCTGGCCGCCTTCGCAGCGGTACTGGGGCTGTCGTTTACCCAGGCCGCCTTGCTGCCGATCGGCTTCCTGGCCATCGCCTTCGTGGTGGGCGTCACCGACTACTTCACCATCAGCACCTTGGAATCGAAAAATACCAAGCTGGTGCTGGCCGGCCTTACCGACAGCGATACCTGCGCACGGTTGATGCAAACCTCCATACAGATCGGTGCCTTCGGCGGTGCACTCCTGGGCGGGTTGATCGTGGATGTGTTCTCGGTCAACCACACGCTGCAGATCATCAGCCTGGCGGCGATTCTCTCGCTCGCGGCCATCCTCCTGGTGGCCGACACCCCCAACGAACACGCCGCCGAACAGGCCACCGGCACCTCCACTGTGCGGCCGCTGGAGCTGCCGCGAAACCTCTACATCCTGATCATCGTGTTGAGCATGATCGGTTTCCATATCGGTGCGTTCAACAGCCTGGTGCCCATCGTTTTCCAAAAACTCAATGAGTGGAATGCCACCCTGTTTGGCGTAGCCAGTGGCCTGGCGGGCCTGGGGGCTTTCAGCGCCGCCGTGTTGCCGCGCATCAAGCTCAACAGCTACGGGGCCATCTCGCTGGTGATCCTGGCGGACGTGGCAATCGTCTACTTCCAGAACCTCTACGTAATGATGGCCGCAGCCTTCCTGCTGGGTTTTTGCATCAACAGCCTGCGGATCCAGTTGCGTAAAACCCTGATCGAGTCGGCGCCCAACGCTCGGGTAGCCGACGTGATCGCCGCCAAAAGTTCGCTCTACTACCTGCTGGTCAGTGGTTCGGCACCGATGATCCTGACGTTCTTCACCACGTCGGGGTTTCTCGGGCTCGAAGGCGCACGCCTGTTGATGATCGTCTCCGCCGGCCTGTTGGCCACTGCCGTACTGGCGTGGAACCTGACCCCGGCCGCCGCGCCCACCGCCACCACGGAATAAGGAATATACGACGTGAAAACCGTACTGATCGTTGACCCGTTCTCCACGGGCAAGCTCTATGCCCGCCTGCTCAAGGCCCAGGGTGTGAAGTGCTATGCCGTGATCTCGACAGACACCTTGCCCAAACACTTCACCGATGACCTGATAAGAGAAGACTTCGAAGAAGTCTACCGCTGGGAAGAGAGCCTGCTGGTCGACCTCGAAAGCCTGTCACTGCACGCCGTGATCGCGGGCTGCGAAACCGCGATCTACCTCACCGATTACCTCACGAAAGTGCTGTGCATCAAGGGTAACAGCCACGTCACCAGTGATTTGCGCCGCAACAAATTCTCCATGCAGCAAGCGCTCAAACACCATGGGCTGGCGAACATTGAGTCACAACTGCTGAGTTCACAGAGCCATATTCGCAAGGTGGTCGACTCGCTGGAGGAAACCGCCACCTACGTCGTCAAACCGCTGAATTCGGCCGCCACCGAAGGCGTGGTATTTGCCCAAGGCAGAGGCGAAGTTGAGACCGCATTGAACAACGCGGCCTGGAAGCAGAAAAACGACCTGGGGGAAATCAACCTCGGGTTTATCGTGCAGCCATTCATTTCTGGTCCGGAGTATGTGGTGGATATGGTCGCTTTCGGCGGCGAATACATCATTGCTACGGTGTGCAAGTACACCAAGATCCATAAAAACGGCAGCAAGTTTGTCTACGAAAGCCTGGACACCCTTGACCCCCAGGCAGCGCAGTTGCAACCACTGACCGACTACGCCCGCCAGGCAGCGGCGGCCCTGGGCGTGCAGGTCGGGCCGATTCACATGGAAATCATCTGGTCCGCTGCCGGCCCCGTGATGATCGAGGCCGGTGGCCGACTGCACGGCGGTATTGCCCCCCTGCTGTTTCAACAGGTGTATCACCCAGACTTGCTGTCACTGGCGATTGATAGCTACCTGGACCAACCAAAACCCCAAGCCGATGCTGTCAGCCAGATCAGCCATGGCCGCATCGGGTTCTTCTGCTCCGACGAACGCCGCACTTTCACCCCTCCCTTGCCGCAGGTAGTCCAAAGCGCGCAAGAGGACGAGGCCTATTGCGGCCATCGTTACTTCATCAGCGCCAGCGATACCACGCCGATCACCGTCGACTTCGCGACCTGCCCGGGATTGTTCTGGCTGCAGCACCCTTCGGCGCAGCAACTGGACGTCAGTACCGCGAACCTTCGAAAAAAACTGTGGGGCTAAGGTTATGAAAAGTCGCTTGATCATCAGAAAGTCAGCCTGTGAGCTGGGCATCAACAATGCGTGTGCCGCCGTTATCGAAGACATCACCGTCTCGGATGACCAGAGCTTCGTCGGGGTACTGCAAAGTAACCTGAACCACGTGGCCTCGCGTCTTAACGAGTTGGACTCAAACATCGTGTACGAAGGGTTTGCCAGGCAGCTCAAAAAACTCGGCTACGAAAATACCGTCAGTGCCAACGAAAAGCTGCTGCGCCGCTTCATCGCCAAAGGCGTGTACCCCATCAACAACATCGTCGACGCCTATAACGCGGTCGCGATCCGACATGGGGTCAGCATCGGCGTGCACACGTATCATCAGAAGGATGACATCTACGTGATGCGCTCGGACAAGCCGAGGGTGCTACGCCCACTGTTCGCCAAGAAGGCCATCACGATTCCCGTTGGCGATATCGTCTATACCTGCGGTGATGTGCCGTTGGCGAGCATCGGCAAGGTTGACGCCGATGCCCATGACTTCCGGCTGACGAAAGACTCGTCGAGGCTGTTGGTGGTGATCCTGGGGCATGACGACACGTCGCTCCAATTCAACCAGGCGGTCATCGAAGAACTCGTGGACACCCTGCGTCAGAAAATGCCGAACCTGAGCCATCACTTTCTTGAAACCGTCCGCGATCACGCCTGAAGCATAAATCCAGCAGATAGGGCTATTGTGGCGAGCGGGCTTGCCACAAGGAGAGTTATCAGTATCTGAAAGTTGTGTAGATACCCATGCAGCTGAAGCCAGGCCATGCAGAGGTGGCCGGCGCCTAGCGCCAGGCCTTCAGCACGGGGTTGACCACGACTTCCTTCACATGCTCGATCTTCAGCAGGCTGTCCTTGAAGACCATCAGTTCTTCAAAGCTCCTGTACCGAACGTCGAGCATCATGTCCACGTCGCCAAACAGTGAGTAGGCATGCACCACCTGGCTGAACTGCTGGATCTTCGGAAACACCAGATGGCAATTGCTGCCATTGAGCGTCAGCATCAAGAACGCCGCTTGCAGGGTCTCATCACCCTCGGCGACGTTGATGGTGAAGCCCAGGATGATGCCTTTTTCAATCAGCTTCTGAACGCGCGACTCCACTGCGGTTCGAGACTTGTGAACTTGCCGCGCCAATTGCGCCAGGCTGACTCGGGAGTCATCCTTCAAGGCTGCAATGATCAGTTCATCAATCTTGTCCACTCTGCCGCCCCCACACCGTTCTTTTCGATAGCAGACTTTCATTGCCGCTCACGCATGCCCTCGACCCATCACCTCGCAGACTGTACGCCAGACACGGGCTTTACGCCCAATCGACTGATCCACACCGCCCCCAGAATCACCAACCCACCCAAGGCCAAGCGGCCCAGCGGCTCGTGCTGGTTCCAGATCAGCAGGTTCAGCAGCAACCCTACCGGCACATGCAGGTTGTTCATCACCGCCAGCGTGCCGCCATGCACCAGGCAGGCGCCCTTGTTCCACCAGTACATCCCCAGCGCGGTGCTGACCAGCCCGAGGAACACCAGCACGCCCCACTGCAGCGGCGCCTCGGGCAGGAAGTTGGCCTTGCCGAACATCAGGAACGCCGGCAACACCACCAGCAACGCGCCGAGGTAGAAGTAGCCGAAGCGCCGGTAGTGCGGCAAGTTACTCGGGTAGCGTGCCACCAAGTGCTTGTACATCACTTGCCCGGCGGCGTAGGTGAAGTTAGCCAATTGCAGCAGCAAGAAGCCCATCAGGAAGTGCGGGGTGATCTGGTCGAAGCGAATCACCGCCGCCCCCGCCACTGCCACCAGGGCGGCAACTAGTGCCCACGGGTTGAAGCGCCGGTTGAGCGCATCTTCGATCAGGGTCACGTGCAACGGCGTGAGGATGGTGAACAGCAACACCTCCGGCACCGTGAGCACGCGAAAGCTCAGGTACAGGCACACATAGGTCACGCCAAACTGCAGCGCGCCGATCACCAGCAGGCCGCGCATAAAGGCAGGTTCTACCGAGCGCCAGCGGGTCAGCGGGATAAATACCAGCCCGGCCAGCACGACACGCACCAGCACCGCGAAGTAACTGTCGACGTGACCGGCGAGGTATTCGCCGATCAAGCTGAAGGAAAATGCCTGAATCAGGGTGACAACCAGTAGATAGCCCATGCGCGCCTCGTCTCGAATGGGCGGGACATTAAAGGTTTTCGGCGATTGAAGAAACTCGGGGCAAAAAAAACCCGACCTCGCTAAAGCGGCAGTCGGGCAGGAGCACTCAGGAGCAACAAGTGCAAAGGGAGGTTCGTACGCGGACTTGAAGGGTTTGCGTGGAGCGATATAAACACCACGCGATTATGTGGCGATTAAAGGATCAAGCGGCTCATGCCACGAGCTGTACCAGCTGGGCCTTGGCGTGGTTGATGCCCTTTTCCTGGAAGTCGCCACTCAGGTTCACCCCTTCGGCGTGAATGAAAGTGACGTCGTGGATGCCGATAAAAGCCATGACCTGGCGCAGGTAGGGTTCCTGGTGATCGGAGCTGGCGCCGGTATGGATACCGCCCCGCGCGGTCAGCACAATGGCACGCTTGCCGGTCAACAAACCTTGCGGCCCGGTGGGGGTGTACTTGAAGGTCACACCCGCCCGCAACACGTGATCCAGCCAGGCTTTGAGGGTGCTGGGGATGGCGAAGTTGTACATCGGTGCAGCCATCACCAGCACGTCGGCGGCCAGCAGTTCGTCGGTCAATTCGTTGGAGCGGTCGAGGGAAGCCTGTTCGTTGCCGTTGCGTTGATCCGCCGGTTTCATCCAGCCGCCGAGCAGGTTGGCGTCCAGGTGCGGAACCGGGTTGAGCGCCACGTCACGCACAGTAATCCGGTCCGTCGGGTGAGCGGCCTGCCACTGGCTGATGAACTGCCGGGTCAGTTGGCGGGAGATCGAATCCTGCTGGCGGGCGCTGCTTTCGATGATCAGAACATTGGACATGGCTTCGTAGGCTCCATCTGTAATTGCTGTAAGTCGATAGAGTGGAGATTAGACAGAGCCAATTCGATAAAAAAGCGCAAAAAACTGCTATAACCCATCTATAAATTTGTTTATAAGCGGAGTATTGCTATGGGCATGCTCCGCTGCTGCGTTATTTCGGGGCGCAGGCCAACGCGATACGCATCTTGATAATGGCGCGGTTGAACTTGACCGTGGTGTTGGTGCTTTTCCCCGCCGGCACCGTAACCGTGCGACGACGCGGCGATTCCGGGCCGTTGGTGAACGTTACCGAACACACGGCGTCCTGGGTGCCGTAGTTATTCAGCTGGATCGAGCTGATATCGCCGTCCACGTCGGAGGCGGTGTAATCGATGCTCACGCCGTCGATCTTTTTCGTCACATCGATGGGGTAGGCAAACGCGCTCATCGGCAGCAGCGCCAGCAACACACAACAGAATTTTCTCATTCGGCAGTCTCCAATAGGGACCGTCAGCTTAGGACAAGAGGAACACATCTTGAAAGCGCCCCGCGTTACCCTCGATCAATGGCGCACGCTGCAAGCCGTCGTCGACCACGGCGGCTTCGCCCAGGCAGCGGAAGCGCTGCACCGTTCGCAGTCCTCGGTGAGCTACACCGTGGCCCGTATGCAAGACCAACTCGGCGTGCCGCTGCTGCGCATCGACGGGCGCAAGGCGGTGCTCACCGACGCCGGTGAAGTGCTGCTGCGCCGTTCCCGGCAACTGGTAAAAAACGCCAGCCAGCTGGAAGACCTCGCCCACCATATGGAACAGGGCTGGGAAGCCGAAGTGCGGCTGGTCGTCGATGCGGCGTACCCCAACGCGCGCCTGGTACGCGCGCTCACCGCGTTTATGCCGCAGAGCCGTGGTTGCCGGGTGCGTTTGCGTGAAGAGGTACTGTCCGGCGTCGAAGAGCTGTTGATGGAAGGCGTGGCCGACCTGGCCATTTGCGGCTTCAGCATCCCCGGCTACCTGGGCACCGAAATGAGCGATGTGGAATTCGTCGCCGTGGCCCACCCCGAGCACGCCTTGCACCGCATGAACCGCGAGTTGAGCTTCCAGGACCTGGAAAGCCAGATGCAGGTGGTGATCCGCGACTCCGGCCGCCAGCAACCCCGGGATGTGGGCTGGCTCGGCGCCGAACAACGCTGGACCGTCGGCAGCCTGGCCACCGCCGCCGCTTTTGTGGGCAGCGGCCTGGGCTTTGCCTGGCTGCCACGGCACATGATCGCGCGCGAACTCGCCGAAGGTGTGCTCAAGCAGCTACCCTTGGAACAGGGCGGCAGCCGCCACCCCACGTTCTACCTGTATTCAAACAAGGACAAACCCTTGGGGCCGGCAACGCAGATCCTCGTGGAGCTGCTGCGCACCTTTGACACGGCCCCTCTGGACGCGCCTTTCGCCGCCCCCCAGCAAGCCTGAAACGGAGTTCATGCATGGCCTGGTTCGACCATGAAGGCTGCAGCCTGCACTATGAGGAATACGGTCACGGCACTCCGCTGATCCTGATCCACGGCCTGGGCTCCAGCAGCCAGGATTGGGAGCTGCAGGTGCCGGTGCTGGCCCGTCACTACCGCCTGATCGTGGTGGATGTGCGCGGCCATGGACGTTCCGACAAACCTCGGGAGCGCTACAGCATCGAAGGGTTCACCTACGACCTGATTGCGCTGATCGAACACCTGGACCTGCCGCCCGCCCATGTGGTGGGTTTGTCCATGGGCGGCATGATCGCGTTCCAGCTGGCGGTGGACGAACCCGGCCGGGTCAAGAGCCTGTGCATCGTCAACAGCGCGCCGCAGGTCAAGGTACGCAGTGCCCAGGAATACTGGTGGTGGGTCAAGCGCTGGACGCTCGCCCGTGTGCTCAGCCTGACCACCATCGGCAAGGCCCTCGGCGACCGGCTGTTTCCAAAACCTGCGCAGGCCGACCTGCGCCGCAAGATGGTCGAACGCTGGGCAAAAAACGACAAACGTGCTTATCTCGCCAGCTTCGATGCGATTGTGGGCTGGGGCGTACAGGAACGACTTTCGAGGATTACCTGTCCAACCCTGGTCATCAGCGCCGACCACGACTACACCCCCGTGGCCCAGAAAGAAATCTATGTAAAACTGCTGCCCGATGCGCGGCTGGTGGTGATCGAGGATTCCCGCCATGCCACGCCCTTGGACCAACCCGAAGTCTTTAATACCACCCTGCTCGATTTTCTAAAGACAGTCGAAACCACTACCCAGGATCACTGACCCATGCTGAAAAAAATCGCCTTTTTTGCCGGTTCCGTTCTGTTCGCTGCCAACCTGATGGCCGCCGAGCCTTCCAAGGCGCCACACGTATTGATCTCCACCACCAACGGCGACATTGAAATCGAACTGGACCCGGTCAAGGCGCCGATCAGTACCAAGAATTTCCTCGCCTATGTCGACAAAGGCTTCTACACCAACACGATCTTCCACCGCGTGATCCCGGGCTTCATGGTCCAGGGTGGCGGGTTCACCCAGCAGATGTCGCAAAAGCCGACCGAAGCGCCGATCAAGAACGAAGCCAGCAACGGCCTGCATAACGTGCGTGGCACGCTGTCGATGGCCCGCACCTCGAACCCGGATTCGGCCACCAGCCAGTTCTTCATCAACGTGGCTGACAACGCCTTCCTCGACCCGGGTCGCGATGCCGGTTATGCCGTGTTCGCCAAAGTGGTCAAAGGCATGGATGTGGTCGACATCATCGTCAACTCGCAGACCACCACCAAACAAGGCATGCAAAACGTGCCAATCGATCCTGTCCTGATCAAGTCGGCCAAGCGCATCGACTGAGGTCTGCAGGAAATTCCGCGCGCGGCCCACAAGGCTGCGCGCGCATTTGAAAGGAGAGCCCGCCAGGCGGGCGTCAACCCTAATGCTCTATCGTCGTTTTGAACAACTGATCGATATTTTCCGCGACGCCCCCAGCGCCGCCCCTCCCGACAAAGTCCTGCCCTTCTATCTCTACTACCTGCGCCAGGTGTGGCCCTGTTTTGCCGCACTGCTGGTGGTGGGCCTGGTCGGGGCGCTGATCGAAGTCGCGCTGTTCAGCTACCTGAGCCGTATCATCGACCTGGCCCAGGGCACACCGCCCGCTGACTTCTTCCAGATCCACAGCACCGAGCTGATCTGGATGGCCGTGGTCGCCCTGCTGCTGCGCCCGATTTTCAATGGCCTGCATGACTTGCTGGTGCACCAGACCATCAACCCCGGCATGACCAGCCTGATCCGCTGGCAGAATCACAGCTATGTGCTCAAGCAGAGCCTGAATTTCTTCCAGAATGATTTCGCCGGGCGCATTGCCCAACGCATTATGCAAACCGGCAATTCCCTGCGTGACTCTGCGGTGGCAACAGCCGAGGCCATCTGGCACGTGTCGATCTACGCCATCACCTCCCTGGTGCTGTTTGCCGAGGCCGACTGGCGGCTGATGATTCCGTTGATCACCTGGATCATTTGTTACTGCCTGGCCTTGCGTTACTTCGTGCCGCGGGTCAAAGAACGTTCGGTGATCTCTTCCGAGGCACGTTCCAAACTCATGGGGCGCATCGTCGACGGCTACACCAACATCACCACCTTGAAGCTGTTCGCCCATACGCAGAATGAGCAGGAATACGCCAAGGAAGCGATCATTGAGCAAACCGAAAAAACCCAGCTGGCGGCACGCGTGCTCACCAGCATGGATGCGGTGATCACCGTCCTGAACGGCCTGCTGATCGTCACCACCACCGGCCTGGCCCTGTGGCTGTGGACGCAGTCGCTGATCTCCGTAGGCGCCATCGCCCTGGCCACTGGCCTGGTGATTCGCATCGTCAATATGTCCGGTTGGATCATGTGGGTGGTCAACGGCATTTTCGAAAACATCGGCATCGTGCAGGACGGTCTCAAGACCATCGCCCAACCCCTGGCCGTGGTCGACCGCGACAACGCCCCCCGGCTGACAGTGCCCCATGGCGAAGTACGTTTTGAGCAGGTGGATTTCCACTACGGCAAGAAGAGCGGGATCATTGGCGACCTGAACCTGAACATCCAGGCCGGGGAAAAAATCGGCCTGATCGGCCCGTCGGGTGCGGGCAAGTCGACCCTGGTCAACCTGCTGCTGCGCCTCTACGACCTGCAAGGCGGACGCATCCTGATCGACGGCCAGAACATCGCCGAGGTGGCCCAGGAGACCCTGCGCGAACAGATCGGCATGATCACCCAGGACACCTCGCTGCTGCACCGATCGATCCGCGAAAACCTGCTGTACGGCAAGCCGGAGGCCACCGACGAAGAACTCTGGGCCGCAGTGCATAAGGCCCGTGCCGATGAGTTCATCCCGCTGCTGTCGGACGCCGAAGGGCGTACCGGGCTGGATGCACATGTGGGCGAACGCGGGGTGAAACTCTCCGGCGGGCAACGCCAACGTATCGCCATCGCGCGCGTACTGCTCAAGGATGCGCCGATCCTGATCATGGACGAAGCCACGTCGGCGCTGGACTCGGAAGTCGAGGCGGCGATCCAGGAAAGCCTGGAAACCCTGATGCAAGGCAAGACGGTGATTGCGATTGCGCACCGGTTGTCGACCATCGCACGGATGGACCGCCTGGTGGTGCTGGAGAAAGGCCAGATCGCCGAGACGGGCAGCCATGCCGAGTTGCTGGCCCATGGCGGGTTGTATGCGCGGTTGTGGCAGCACCAGACCGGGGGGTTTGTCGGCATCGACTGAAGCACACACCGTTTAAAATGTGGGAGGGGGCTTGCTCCCGATTGCGGTGTATCAGCAACAGATGAGCTGACTGAAATACCGCTATCGGGGGCAAGCCCCCTCCCACATTTGATCGCGTCGCTCAGTAGCATTTGCATTACGCGCCAGCGCCCATAGGGCTCTGGCGCTTTTTGGTGGCCTGGACTTGTGTAAAAACCGTGCTGTACTCAGTGCAGTGCCCAGACGGGCGCTGAAGTAAATCTGCAGGGAGCATCACTGGTTTACTGATTGGGTAGAGCGATCTATCAAGGACGTGCTGCATGTCTTTGTTCAAGCGTTCAGTCACAGAGGGGTTAGGTACGTTTTGGCTGGTGTTGGGCGGTTGTGGAAGTGCGGTGTTGGCCGCCGCGTTTCCCGCTGTCGGGATCGGGTTGTTGGGCGTGGCCCTGGCGTTCGGGCTCACGGTGCTGACCATGGCGGTGGCCATCGGACACATCAGCGGCTGCCATCTCAACCCGGCGGTATCGGTGGGGCTGGTAGTGGGCGGAAGGTTTCCGGCCAGGGAGTTACCGGCGTACATCGTTGCCCAAGTCATCGGCGGGGTAGTCGCCGCTGCATTGTTGTACTTCATCGCCAGCGGCAAGCCGGGCTTTGAACTGGCCGGGGGGCTGGCCTCCAACGGTTATGGCGAGCATTCGCCAGGCGGCTATTCAATGGCAGCGGGGTTTGTCTGTGAGTTGGTGATGACAGCCATGTTCGTGCTGATCATCCTCGGCGCCACCGACCACCGTGCCCCGAAGGGCCTCGCGCCCATCGCCATTGGCCTGGCCCTCACGTTGATCCACCTGATCTCCATCCCCGTGACCAACACCTCGGTCAACCCGGCCCGAAGTACCGGCCCCGCATTGATCGTGGGCGGGTGGGCGATCCAGCAATTGTGGATGTTCTGGCTCGCGCCGATCCTGGGTGCGGTGGTGGGCGGTGTTATCTATCGATGGTTGGGCAAAGATGAGCCGGCCTGAAACGCAACCCCCGTAGCAGCTGCCGAGCGCAAGCGAGGCTGCGTCAGGCGCACTGCCGATTCAGGCTCGAGTCGCGGCCGACGCAGCCTCGCTTGCGCTTGGCAGCTGCTACGAATTTGCGCGGTGTGGGGGCGGTTTAGGCTTGCCGATAAGGCAGGGCCGCCCTCGCCTCTTCGGCATACGCCACAATCCCCACCCGTTCGCGCTCGAGGAAATCCTCCACGGCATTCTTCAATCCGGGATGGCGCAGGTAGTGCCACGACCGGGTGATCACCGGTTCGAACCCGCGAATCAATTTGTGCTCACCCTGGGCACCGGCGTCGAAGCGTTGCAGGCCGTGGGCGATGGCGTAATCCATGCCCTGGTAGAAGCAGGTTTCGAAATGCAGCCGGTCAAACTCTGCCAGGCAACCCCAGTAGCGGCCGTAGAAGCTGTCACCACCGATCAGGCTGAAGGCCATGGCCACCGGGCGTGAACCTTGTTTGGCCAGCACCACGCGGATCGCCTCGGGCATGCGCTCGGCCAGCAGGCTGAAAAATGCGCGGGTCAGGTACGGTGACTGGCGGCGTACCGCGTAGGTATTGGCGTAGCAGGCGTAGACAAAATCCCACTGCGCCTCGCTCAGCTCGTGGCCTTGCAACCACTCGAAGTCGATGCCCTGCCCTGCCACTTGTTCACGCTCCTTGCGCATTTGTTTGCGCTTGCGCGAACTGAGGGCCTCGAGGAAATCCTGGAAGTCGCGGTAGCCGCGGTTCTGCCAATGGAACTGACAACCCAGGCGCTGTAACCAACCCGGCTGCAGGGCTAACGCCTCATCGGCCAAACCGTCAGTGAAGTTGATATGGGCACTGGAGAGCCCTTCGATCTCCAGGTAGCCCGGCAGGCTCTTCAGCAGCTCGAAACCATCGTCGGCGCTGGCAGCCAACAGGCGGGGGCCACTGACCGGGCTGAACGGTACGGCTGTCAGCAGCTTGGGGTAGTAATCAATGCCCGCCCGCTCGCAGGCATCGGCCCAACCATGGTCGAACACGTACTCGCCGTAGGAATGCCATTTGCGATAACTGGGCAATGCCGCCACCAGTCGATCGCCATCCCAGTGCAACAAATGCTCCGGTTGCCAGCCCGATTGAGGGCCCAGGCTGGCACTGTCTTCCAGCGCGCTGAGGAAGGCGTGCCGCACAAAGGGCTGGGCGTCCGGCACCAGTGCGTCCCAGGCCTGCGGGGCGATTTCGGACAGGCTGTCCAGGCGTTGCAGCGGCATTGGCATCCTCACTACGTCATGGCATGAAAGCCTCGCGAGTATCGCTTATCGCACGTCCGCGCACACCCCCAAATCGCCCGACAAGGCTCTAAATCAATAGTTCCATTCTTAAATAATTTGTCATCTAGATGACATCACTTAGCCACTGCGGCGTCATAAACGATCGTGATACTGACGCCTGTTTTTAGAGCGCCTGGTTCTAGCAGGTGGTTATTTTTCCGTCCGTCATCGGTCGGTTGTGTCCTGGATGGCTTGCCATCCCTCCTCACTTTCGGAGATTGATATGCGTCTTGCTTCCACTAAAACTGCGGCGGTCCTGTGCGGCGGCCTGCTAATGGCCCTGAGCGTTCCGGCCAGCGCCGCAGTCGACGCTAAATTGCTCGACATGCTCAAGGCCAACGGCCAGATCACCGCTTCGCAGTACACCGAACTGCAAAACGAGTTGGCCAAAGACCAGAAAGAACAGCAGATCGCACGGCAAGCTCAACAAGAGACCAACGAACAGATCGCGGCCACCGCGAAAAAAACCAACGAGCTGAGCAGCTTCGACCAGAAGCTGGCCTGGGCCGCCAAGACTCAGTTCAAGGGTGATGTGCGCATGCGTCATGAGACCATCAAGGTCGAAGGCGAAAATGGCGTCACCCGTGCAGGCGTCACCGGTCGTGACAAGGATCGCGAACGGATCCGCGCGCGCCTCGGTGCCTACACCGAAATCAACCCACAGGTGGACACCGGTATTCGTATCGCTACCGGCGGCGGCAGCGATGCGCGCTCCACCAACCAGGACCTGGACGGCTACTTCGATAAAAAATCGATCTGGCTGGACCTCGGCTACATCGACTACCACCCCGACCAGATCAAAAACCTGCACATCATTGGCGGCAAAATGCTGCAACCCTGGGTCAACATGGGCGATGTGATCTGGGATAGCGACATCAACCCGGAAGGCCTGGCCCTCACCTACAAGTACCCACTGGGCGGCAGCGCCGAGCTGTTCGGCAGCCTGGGTAACTACAACCTCAAGGACAACGTGGACGGTGACGGCGTGCAGTACCGCCATGACCTGCGCCTGACCACCGGCCAGTTGGGGACCCGCTTCTCGGTGACCGACAACCTGAAAATGACCCTGGGCGGCAGCGTCTACGCCTACCAGAACGATGAAGACAGCCGTGCCTCCGGTACCAGTACCCCGAACGTGCTGGCAACCAACGGTAACACCCCCAACGGCGAGTTCCGCCTGTATGAAGGCTTCGGTCAAGTCGATATTGGCGGCCTGGCGGTACCCCTGTCGTTCTACGGTCAGTACGTGAAAAACAACGACGCCATCGATGATGCGGACACTGCCTGGTTGCTGGGCGCCAAGTCCAAGGTGTTCGGTTTCAACCTGGACTACAACTACCGGGACGTGCAGAAAAACGCCGTGGTGGGTGCCTTCACGGATTCGGACTTCGGCGGCGGCTTCACCGGCTCCCGTGGTCACAAGTTCAAAGTCGGCTATGACATCGACAAGAACTTCGCCGTCGGCGCAACCTACTTCCTGACCAAGACCGACACCTACAGCCGCACACTCGTGGACGGTAGCGCCAAAGCCAACACCTTCCAGCTGGATGCAGAAGCCAAGTTCTAAAGAAGCAGCTTTGAGCGGCAAGCGACGAGCTTCAAGGAGAAGCGCGTTACTTGCCGCTTTTCCCTTGCAGCTTGAAGCTGCCCTATTGCCTCTTGAGCCGCTCGGCAGCCAGTTGCTGCGCCAAGGCATCCAGATCCTTTACCGGCTCCTGCGGCAGAATCCGCAACGTCGCCTGCATCAGGCGCATCTGGCGGATAAACCGTCGGCAGTTAGGGCAGAACATCAAGTGATGACGCACCAGCAGACGCTCGCGAAAGGTCAATTGCCCATCGAGATAGTCACTGGAACGTGCCACTTGTTCTTTACAGGTCAACATTCGCCCGTTTCCTCAAAATGCTCCACCGTGGCGAAGACTTTAAGCCGTGCTCGATGCAACAGCACTCGGACATTGGAGAGAGAGAGCGTCAGAAGATTACAGATCTCCTCCAGCTCCAGACCCTGGCGTTCACGCAGCACCAGCACGCTGCTTTGCAGTTCGGACAAACTCAGCAACGTGTGCTCCAGGCACTTACGCAGTTCATCCTCGGTCAGCAAGGCTTCCGGGGTGTCCTGGTGCCAGGCATACGGGGCGACGGCCCAGTGGCCATCATCGGGGGAGAATCGGTCATCACCGATGGTGCCGTGGGGCGAAGGTAAATCGTCGAGCAACACTTCCCGGCGATTCTGCTTATAGCGCCCCTTGGCAGCGTTGGCGGTAATGGTCAGCAGCCAGGTTTTGAGGCTCGAACGCCCTTCGAATTTGGCCAGGTTACGCACCACCGACAGCCAGGCGTCCTGCACCACTTCGTCGGCATGGCGCTGACCGGCGATGGCATAGGCCACCGCCCGCATTGCGCTTTGGTACGTGCTGACCAATTCCTTGTAGGCCCGTTGCTCGCCCTTGAGCAGCCGTTCAAGCAGGTGCGCGTCGTCCGCTGCTGCCATTCAAGACCTCGATTGTCTTAACGCTTGCGCAGGATCACGCTACCGATCGAATAGCCTGCGCCAAACGAACTGAGTACCGCGACGGCGCCCTTGGGCAGATCGTCCTGGTAGGTATGGAACGCAATCACCGAACCCGCCGAGCTGGTATTGGCGTAAGTATCAAGGATCACCGGTGCTTCTTCTACCGTGGCTTCGCGGCCCAGCAGTTTCTTCACAATCAGGTGGTTCATGCTCAGGTTGGCCTGGTGCAGCCAGAAGCGCTTCACATCGGCCACGTTCAACTGGTTTTCTGCCAGGTGCACGCCGATCAGCTCGGCGACCATCGGGCACACGTCACGGAAGACTTTGCGGCCTTCCTGCACGAACAGCTTGTCGGGCGCACCGATGCCCTCTTCCGCCGCGCGGTTGAGGAAGCCGAAATTGTTGCGGATGTTATTGGAGAACTTGGTCAGCAGCTTGGTGCTCACCACGTCGAACTGATGCTCGGAGGTCGCCAGGTCGGCGCGCTCGAGGACGACGGCAGTGGCGGCGTCGCCGAAGATAAAGTGGCTGTCGCGGTCGCGGAAGTTCAAGTGGCCGGTGCAGACTTCCGGGTTGACCATCAGGATCGCCCGGGCCTGGCCCAGCTGGATGCTGTTGGCGGCGTTCTGGATGCCGAAAGTTGCCGAGGAACACGCCACGTTCATGTCGAAACCGAAGCCTGCGATGCCCAGGGCTTCCTGGACTTCGATGGCGATGGCCGGGTAGGCACGTTGCAGGTTGGAACAGGCGACGATCACACCGTCGATGTCGGCGGCAGTCTTGCCGGCGCGCTGCAGGGCCTGTTCGGCGGCGCCGATGGCCATCTGGCAAAGCACCGACCACTCGTCATTGCTGCGCTCAGGCAGGCGCGGCGCCATGCGCTGCGGGTCCAGGATGCCGTCCTTGTCCATCACGAAGCGGCTCTTGATGCCCGAGGCTTTTTCGATGAACGCAGCGCTCGACTCCGTCAGCGCCTGGACTTCACCGCGCTCGATGGCGGCGGCGTTGTCCGAGTTGAACTGGTGCACGTAAGCATTGAAAGACTGCACCAGCTCTTCGTTGGAGATGCTGTTGGCAGGGGTGTAAAGGCCAGTGCCGCTGATGACGACGTTATGCACGATCGTTCCTCTAAATCTGTCAGGCAGATGATATTGGTACCGTCGTACCAAATTTTAAGTAGTTTTATTCCGCCCAGCGGACATCAAACTGGCAACGCTTTATTCCATCGCGCCGCGGCTGCACACCAGCCCATCACGACGATCCCGGCATTTATAACCGCGAAGTTTGCCACAAACCCTGGGGTTTGGCGCCATATGGCGGACAAACACCCTGATCAAAGCGCCATCAAGTTTCAATGTGGGAGGGGGCTTGCCCCCGATAGCGGCGTGTCAGACAAAGATTCTGTGACTGATATACCGCTATCGGGGGCAAGCCCCCTCCCACATTTGGACCTGCCTGGCCTGGGTGACCGAGAAAGGATCAGGCCTCTACCAGGCTCCACTGCTTGCTCAATCGCTTATCGGAAATCGGCACCTTGGTACCCAACTGCTGGGCAAACAACGACACCCGATATTCCTCCAACCACCAGCGATAAAGCGCCAACTGAGGGTCGCGCTTGCCTTCCTGGGTGTGCTTGTTCAAGCGGTTCTGGTACTGCGCCCACAGGCCGCCCAGCTCGCTGCTCCACACGCGGTCCTTCTGCACTTGACTCGGCAGTTTCTCCAGGCGCAATTCGATGGCCTTGAGAAAACGCGGCAGTTTCTTGAACCACTGCGCGGGGGTTTCGCGCACAAAGCCGGGATACACCAGGTTGCTCAATTGCTGCTTGATGTCGTTCAGGGCCACGGCCTGGGCCAGGTCGATCTTGCCCTTGAAGCGCTTTTGCAGGCCATGCCAGAGCTTCAGCACTTCCAGGGTCAGGCGCGCCAGGCGTTCGGCGTGTTCGGTCCAGCTGCCACGCTTGCGTTCAGCCAGCGCCGCCAAACCGGCACCGTCACGCGGCAAACTGGCTTCACCTTCCAGTACGCAAGTGTCAAGGCTGGCCAGCAGGATGTCTTCCACAAGGGCGTCGATACGCCCCAGTTCGCGGTACATCAGGCCCAGTTCGGTCAGGCCGGGCAATTTGCCGCGCAGGAATTTGGCCGGTTCCGCCAATTGCTGCATCAGCAGGCGCTGCAACGCACGGCGGTGCTGGAACTCAGCCTCGGCGGCGGTGGAAAAACGTCCCTCTTTCACGGTGCCGTTTTCTTCCACCAGCGCCGGGTAGACCGTCATCGACAGCCCGGCGATCTTCTGCTGGGTTTTTTCAGCCACCGCCGCGAACACCTTGGCCTCCACCGGCTGCTGGCTTTTGGCGGTTTGCGGCACGGCCAGCGCGGCCTGGCTGGCTTCGACAAAACGTGCGGTCAACTCGGCCAAGTCGCGGCCTTCGCCAAGGAACTTGCCTTGGCCGTCGACCACTTCCAGATTCATCTTCAGATGGTTTTCCACCTGCTGCGCCGCTTCGGCCCAGGCTTCATCGCTGACCCGCGCCCCGGTCATGCGCAGCAACTCGCGTCCCAATGCCTGGGGTAGCGAGCCCTGGCCAAACTCAATGCGCTGCAGCGCCGCCTTGACGAAGTCCGGCACCGGCACGAAGTTCTTGCGCAGGGCCTTGGGCAGGTTGCGCACCAGGGCGATGCACTTGGCTTCGATTACCCCCGGCACCAGCCACTCCAGGCGCTCCGGCGGCAAGGCCGGCAGCAGCGGCGCCGGTACGCGCAGGGTCACGCCGTCGCGCGGGTGGTTGGGTTCGAAGTGGTAACTCAGGGCCAGCTCCAGATCGCCCAGGTGCAGGGTGTCCGGGTAATGCGCGGCAGTGACTTCACTGGCTTCGCGGGCCAGCACGTCTTCCTCGCGCATGATCAGCAACTGCGGGTCTTTCTGGCTGTTGACCTTGTACCAGCTGTCAAAGGTGGCGGTCTGGTGGATCTCCGCCGGCAGCCGTGCATCGTAGAAGGCGTACAGCGTCTCTTCATCGGCCAGGATGTCGCGGCGGCGCGCCTTGGCTTCCAGTTCGTCAAGCTGCTCCAGCAGTTGCTGGTTGGCCGTCAGGCACTTGGCGCGGGACTGAATCTCGCCGCGCACCAAACCTTCACGAATAAACAACTCGCGCGACACCACCGGGTCAATCGGCCCGTAATGCACCGGCCGACGCCCGACCACGATCAGCCCGAACAGGGTGATCTGCTCAAACGCCACCACCTGGCCGCGCTTCTTCTCCCAGTGGGGTTCGAAGTGGTTTTTCTTGATCAGGTGCCCGGCCAGCGGTTCGATCCAGTCGGCATCGATCTTCGCCACCATGCGCGCATACAGCTTGGTGGTTTCCACCAGTTCGGCGGTCATCAGCCATTGCGGGCGTTTTTTGCCGATACCCGAGGACGGGTGAATCCAGAAGCGTCGCTGACGGGCGCCGAGGTAATCGCCGTCTTCGGTCTTCTGGCCGATCTGGCTGAGCAGGCCGGACAGCACTGCCTTGTGCAGCTTGGGGAAGTCCGCCGGTTCTTTGTTGACGGTCAACTGCATGTCGCGGCAGATCAGGCTCAACTGGCGATGGGAGTCGCGCCACTCGCGCAGGCGCAGGTAATTGAGGAAGTTCTTGCGGCACCAGTTGCGCAGCGGGCTGGCGGTCAGTTCCTGGCGCTGCTCTTCAAAGCCGCGCCACAGGTTGACCAACCCGGCGAAGTCCGAATCCGGGTCCTTCCATTGGGCGTGGGCCTGGTCGGCGGCCTGCTGGCGCTCCGGTGGGCGCTCGCGCGGGTCCTGGATCGACATGGCACTGGCCACGATCAACACTTCCTGCAAACTGCCAAGCTTGGCGGCTTCGAGCAGCATGCGGCCCATGCGCGGGTCCACCGGCAGGCGCGCCAGCTGGCGGCCGAGCGGGGTCAGTTGGCTGTTGCGGTCGACCGCCGAGAGTTCCTGCAACAGATTGAAACCGTCGCTGATGGCTTTGCCATCCGGCGGCTCGATAAACGGGAAATCGGTGATTTCGCCGAGGCGCAGGTGCAGCATCTGCAGGATCACCGCCGCGAGGTTGGTGCGCAGGATCTCAGGATCGGTAAATTCCGGACGGCCGATAAAATCCTCTTCGCTGTACAAGCGAATGCAAATCCCCGGCTCAACCCGGCCGCAACGACCTTTACGCTGGTTGGCACTCGCCTGGGAAATCGCCTCGATCGGCAGGCGCTGCACCTTGGCGCGGTAGCTGTAGCGGCTGATGCGTGCGGTGCCGCTGTCGATCACATAACGGATGCCCGGCACGGTCAGCGAGGTTTCCGCGACGTTGGTCGCCAGAACCACACGACGGCCCGGATGCGATTGGAAAATGCGCTGCTGCTCGGCCGGCGACAGGCGCGCGTACAACGGCAGGATCTCGGTGTGCTTGAGCTGGGCCTTGCGCAGCATATCTGCCGCGTCGCGAATCTCGCGCTCGCCGGGCAAAAACACCAGCACATCGCCGGGGCTGCGCCGTTCGCTGCGCTCATAGGCGGCGATTTCATCGAGGGTGGCGAGGATCGCCTGGTCGACGGTCAAGTCGTCTTCGACGCGGTTGCCTTCCTCGTCCTGTTCCAGGGTCAGCGGGCGATACCAAGTGTCCACCGGGAAGGTGCGACCCGACACCTCGACAATCGGTGCGTCGTCGAAGTGCTTGGAAAAGCGCTCCAGGTCGATGGTGGCCGAGGTGATGATGACTTTGAGGTCGGGACGACGCGGCAGCAGGGTCTTCAAGTAGCCCAGCAGGAAATCGATGTTCAGGCTGCGTTCGTGGGCTTCGTCGACGATGATCGTGTCGTAGCGTTCCAGGTAACGGTCGTTCTGGGTTTCCGCCAGCAGGATACCGTCGGTCATCAGCTTGATCAGGGTGTTGGAGTCGCTTTGGTCTTCGAAGCGCACCTGATAGCCGACCAACGCGCCCAGCGGCGTGGCCAACTCTTCGGCGACGCGGCTGGCAACACTGCGCGCCGCGATCCGGCGTGGCTGGGTGTGGCCGATCAGGCCGTATTGGCCGCGCCCGATCTCCAGGCAGATTTTCGGCAACTGGGTGGTCTTACCCGAGCCGGTTTCGCCGGCAATGATCAGCACCTGATGCTTGAGCAGCGCGTCCTTGATTTCATCGCGCTTGGCCGCGATCGGCAGGCTGTCGTCGTAACGAATCAGCGGCAGGCTGGCGCGCCGCGCCGTCACCTGGGTGCAGGACGCCTGCATGCGGGTCACCCACTGCGCCAGCTTGTCCTCGTCGGGTTTCTTGCGCAGCTCGAGCAACTGGCGCCGCAAGCGGTGACGGTCGGCGAGCATGGCGTGGTCGAGGTTTTTCAGCAGTTGGTCGATAGCGGGCGCTTGGTCAGTCATCAGGTACGCAAAGGTCGTCTATTTATGCAGGGTGCGGATTGTCGCAGAAAAGCAGCTGCGAGCGGCAAGCTTCAAGCGGCAAGTCAGGGCGGATCTGCTTTTACTTGCCGCTTTGAGCTTATGGCTGCTCTTTTCTTTTATAAGGGAAGACATCGATCACTTTGCCTGTACGAATCGCATCCTGCAGGCCTTTCCAATAATCAGCGTTATACAGCTCGCCATGCAGTTGATCGAACAGCTTGCGCTGGCCGGCGTCGGCGAACAGGAACGGCGGGAATTCTTCCGGGAACACGTCCAGCGGGCCGATGGAGTACCAGGGCTCCGAGGCCATTTCATCCTCGGGCGTGCGCGGCGCGGGGATGTGGCGGAAGTTGGCTTCGGTGAGAAAGCAGATTTCGTCGTAGTCGTAGAACACCACGCGACCGTGACGGGTGACACCGAAGTTCTTCAGCAGCATGTCGCCGGGGAAGATGTTCGCCGCCGCCAATTGCTTGATCGCCAGGCCGTAGTCTTCCAGGGCTTCGCGTACCTGGGCGGGGTTGGCGTTTTCCAGGTAGAGGTTGAGCGGGGTCATGCGCCGTTCGGTCCAGCAGTGGCGGATCAGCACGGTGTCGCCTTCCACTTCGACGGTGCCGGCGGCGACGTCCAGCAGTTCAGCCAGGCACTCGGGCTCGAACTTGCCCAGGGGGAAGCGGAAGTCGGCGAACTCCTGGGTATCGGCCATGCGCCCGACGCGGTCGACGCTTTTGACCAGGCGATACTTCTCGATCACCGTGGCGCGGTTGACGTTTTTCGACGGTGAAAAACGGTCCTTGATGATCTTGAACACGGTGTTGAAGCCCGGCAGGGTGAACACGCTCATGACCATGCCACGCACGCCGGGCGCCATGATGAATTGATCATCGGTGGTCGCCAGGTGGTTGATCAGCGCGCGGTAGAACTCCGACTTGCCGTGTTTATAGAAACCAATCGAGGTGTACAGCTCGGCGATGTGCTTGCCCGGCAGGATGCGTTTGAGAAAGCCGATGAATTCCGCCGGCACCGGCACGTCGACCATGAAGTAGGAGCGGGTAAACGAAAAGATGATCGACACCTCGGCTTCGTCGGTGATCAGCGCATCGATCCGGATGCCCTGGCCTTCACGGTGCAGCAGCGGAATCACCAGGGGCCATTGTTCGTCGCGGGTGTAGATGCGCCCTACGAGGTAGGCGCCTTTGTTGCGGTAGAGCACCGAGGAAAACAGCTCGACCTTGAGGTCCGGGTCCTTGCACACCCAGTCCGGCAGGTTTTCCCGCAGTTGGGCTTCGAGGCGACGCAGGTCGGCGCTCAGGTCGGCGTAGGGCTCGCTGAAGCGATAGTCGGCAAAAATCTGCGCAAGCATCTCGGGAATTTGGCCCGCAGGCGCGTAGATACGGGTTTGCGCCGCCCGCGCCCGGCGCAGGCTCGGCCGGGTGGTGTGGATGAACATGCAGCCGTCGCTGATCAGGTCATGGCTGAACAGGCCGCAGAAGATCGAGTTGTACCAGGTCTCGGACAGCTCATCGTCAAAGCGCAGGTCGATCAGGCCGATGTAGGCGCTTTTCACCAGCGGCCATAGATCTATGTCGAGCAATGTGCCGCCGTCGAAATTCCCACGCAAGCGCGTGGTCACCTCGCCGACCTTGTCTTCGTACAGGGCGATCCGCGCCGCCGACGCCGCTTGCCCCTGTTGCCACTGGGCCTTTTCGAAACGCTCGCGGGCGCCATCGGTGATCTGGCGGAAATGTTCGCGGTAATCGTCGAAGCCTTCGAGGATTGTACGGGCAATAGCAAGGGCGGGCGTGGATGGCGACATGCGGGAAACCTCGAACGGGCATCTGGAAGCCCAGAGCTTAGCCAGTGTACGAAGGCAGGAGAAGGGTCATTTTTTGCACTGACTTGTACAGCTCTGTTCGCTTCGTACATTTATTTTCAATTTATTTAATTCGACCATCCGGTCAATAAATGCACCAAAACGTCGCACTGTGTTTTATCCACACGCCTTTAACCCTGTGGCCTGGCAGGTAGAGGCCGGAAAACCGCCAGCCGTGACGGTCACATCCCCGCCGTAGGGTATTGGATCCAACTAAGGGAAACCCCGATTACCACCTTGATGGCACTTTGATATATAGCGCGCCCTCTCCCACCCTAACAAGGTCCGAAGACCGATCCGGGAGCAGGTTCTAATCGCCCAAGGAGCATTGAGATGTCATTGAGGAACATGAGGATCGGTCTGCGTGCCAGTCTGAGTTTTGGGGTTTTGGCCAGCTTACTGGTGATTGTGGGAATGTTTGGCCTGGGCCAGATGGCCAAGCTGCGCGAAAGCGCGCTGGTCATTGAACAAACATGGATGCCGAGCATCGAGAATATCCACGACAGCGCAGCCTTGGTGGCCACTGTCCGCCTGGAGTCCCTGCGCCTGGTGAGCACCGACGAATCTCGCGTGCGTGACACCAGCAGAGGCCTGATCACCCGCTCCAGCAGCGAACTGCAAGCCCTGCTCGAACGCCATGAAACCTTGCTCAGCAATGACGAAGAGCGCGAACTGCTGAAAACGCTCAAGACCCATGTAGCAACGTACCTCGCCATCGTCGGGCAAATGGTCGCGTTGGTGGACAAAGATCAACAGCAAGACGCACTCGACCTGCTCGTCAGCCGCCTCGCCCCCCAGGGCACGATCCTGAGCCAGAGTCTGGAAAACCTGATCGTCTTTAACCAGAACGGCGTCGAAGCGGCAGCCGGTTCGGCCGCACAGGTGTATTCAAGCGCGCAGTGGATTGTCGGCCTGATTATCGCTGTCGCACTGATCGCCACCTTGCTGCTGGCCTGGCTGCTGACCCGCAGCATCACCGCACCGATCAACCAGGCATTGGTCGCGGCACGCACCATTGCCAGCGGTGACTTGAGCCAGCCGATCGTGGTGCGCGGCCATGACGAACCCGCGCAATTGCTGACCGCCTTGGCAACCATGCAAATGCAACTGCAGACCACCATCCGTGGCATCAGCGAATCGGCGCAGCAACTGGCTTCCGCCGCCGAGGAAATGAGTTCGGTGATGGAACAAAGCACGCGCGGCCTGCAGGCGCAAAACGATGAAATCGAACAAGCCGCCACCGCCGTGACCGAGATGAGCACGGCAGTGGACGAGGTCGCGAGTAACGCGGTGTCCAGCGCCGAGGCGTCCCAGGCTTCGGATGAAGACAGCAAGCACGGCCACTACCAGATCAGCGAAACCATCAGCTCGATCCAGAACCTGGTGGACGAAGTGCTCGACGCCTCGAACAAGGCCGAAGGCCTGGCGGTTCAAGCCCAGGACATCAGCAAGGTGCTGGAAGTGATCCGTGGCATCGCCGGGCAGACCAACCTGCTGGCACTCAACGCAGCGATTGAAGCAGCGCGTGCCGGTGAAGCCGGGCGTGGGTTTGCGGTAGTCGCCGACGAGGTGCGTTCGCTGGCGCAGCGCACCCAGGACTCCACCGAAGAAATCGAGCAGATGATCACCGGTATCCAGCAAGGCACCCAGGACACCGTCGAGGCGCTGAACAGCAGTGCCGAGCACGCCGGCCAGACCTTGAAACGGGCCAACGGCGCCGGCAGTGCACTGGAAAAAATCACCGCCTCCATCTCGCAAATCAGCCAGCGCAACCTGGTGATCGCCAGCGCCGCCGAGCAACAGGCGCTGGTAGCGCGCGATGTGGACCGCAGCCTGGTGAATATCCGCGACCTGTCCACGCAGACCGCCGCCGGCGCCACCCAGACCTCGGCCGCCAGCCAGGAACTGTCGCGCCTGGCGGTGGACCTCAATGGGCTGGTGACGCGGTTTGTCCTGTAATCAGTGAAAGCGGCGTGCAACACTCGCCGCCTTATTGATGTAGGAGTGTTCCGTGAGACCTGTTGACACCCTTTACCTGCTGGGGCTCGCCGCCATCTGGGGCGCGAGCTTTCTGTTCATGCGCATCATCGCGCCGGAAATCGGCACGGTACCGACCGCATTTTTCCGCGTATCAATCGCCGCCGCCGGGCTGTTGGTGATCCTGGCGGTGATGCGGGTGAGATGGGATTTCCAGGGCAAGTTCAAGACGGTCCTGCTGCTGGGGGTGATCAACTCGGGGATCCCGGCGACCATGTACTCGGTGGCGGCCCAGGTACTGCCGGCGGGTTACTCGGCGATCTTCAATGCCACCACGCCATTGATGGGCGTGTTGATTGGCGGGCTGTTTTTCAGCGAACGGCTCACACCGTCGAAAATCGCCGGGGTGTGCCTGGGTCTGTTTGGCGTAGGTGTGTTGACCCGTGCGGGACCGGTGGCATTTGACCTGGAATTATTGATGGGCGCACTGGCCTGCCTGTTGGCCACCACCTGTTATGGCTTTGCCGGTTTCCTGGCTCGGCGCTGGCTGGACCAGCGCGGCGGGCTCGACAGTCGTCTCGCGGCCCTGGGCAGCATGCTGGGCGCGACACTGTTTCTGCTGCCGATCTTTGCCTACAGCGCGATCAGCCATCCGCCTGCGAGTTGGGGTGGGTGGCAGGTGTGGCTGTCGTTGCTGGGCTTGGGCCTGGTGTGTACGGCGTTTGCCTACGTGTTGTACTTCCGCTTGCTCACTGCGATTGGACCGGTGAGATCGATGACCACCACCTTTTTGATCCCGCCGTTTGGGGTGTTGTGGGGGGCGCTGTTGCTGGATGAGCCGTTATCAATGGCGCATATATATGGTGGGGTGTTGATCGCCGGGGCGCTGTGGCTGGTATTGCGGCCTCGAAAACCGTAGGCGCCGGCTGACCGGCGCCTACGGGGGGGGGGTCAGTTTTTGCGGAACACAAACACCAACCCAACAACAATCAACCCCATCCCCAACAAGCTCAGCACAGCCAGCCTATTGCCAAAGATCAGATAGTCCATCACCGCCGTCACCGCCGGCACCAGATAGAACAAACTGGTGACATTCACCAGATTGCCGCGGGCGATCAGACGGTACAGCAACAGCGTTGCCAGTAACGACACCACCAGGCCCATCCACAGCACCGGCAGGTAAAAGCCGGCGTTGTGTTCAACGTGGAAGGGCTGGAACGGCACAAACACCGAACACAGCAGCAGCCCCGCCAGGTACTGCACCGGCAGCGTGCCGAGGGGGTTGTCGGTGATGCGCTTTTGCATGATCGAGCCGAAGGTCATGCTTGCCAGCGCCAGCAGCCCGAACAGCATCCCGGCCAGGGACATGCCCGACAGCCCGATGCCTTGGTAGACCACCATGATCAGCCCGGCCAAACCCAGGCTCAGGCCAAACATCCGACGCCAGGAACGCTGGCGCTCCATCAGCACCACGGTGAGGATCGGCTGCACCCCCATGATGGTCGCCATGACGCCGGGGGTGACGTTGAGGTCCAGGGCCAGCAGATAGAAAATCTGATAGGCCCCCAACAACACCAACCCGGTTGCCGCCGCGTACAGCAGGGGCTTGCCGGGACGCGGCAGTTTCAGCTTGAGGATCGGCACCAGCACCACCAAGCCTGCAAGGGCGACGGCGAAGCGGACCAACAGAAACGCGAAGGGTGACGCATGGGCCAGGCCCAGTTTGGAGAAGATCGCCCCGCTGCTCCACAGCAAGACAAACAGGCTCGTCGAGGCCGCCGCGGCCACGGAGTGTTTCGAAAGAACGGACATGGTTACCACCTGTAATCAGGCAAAAAAAGCCGATTCAGCAGTTGCTGAAACTCAGTAGGTTTTTTTCAGGCGGGCCGACGGGAACAGCAAACAGCTGATCAGCCCGAAATGCCAACACCCGGCGGTGATACGACTGCGTACACCGGCGTGCTACTGACAGGTGGGGGGTAGTGACTGATCTGCGCAGGCTGCTTGTTCGCGCACGGCACGAGCACAGCGTTGACCGCTGAATCGACTACCGCTATGCGCAGGGAAGCTGGCATGTGCTGATCTTTTTGAAGGGGTAAAGACGCGAGGACTATAACCAGCCGATGACATGTTTTGCAATCACTTGCCCAAGCCCTTTGGCGCGGAAGCGTTTTCACGTTGCGGGGCGCGGGCCGTCGTTATAATGCCGACCGGCTTTTTCCAAGGACTCCCCATGCTCGCACTGCCCTGGCTGTACCTGGCGCTTCTTTCCATCGGCTATGTGCTGGCCCTGGCCTACGGGCAACTGGGCGTGCTGGCGCTGGTGTCCATCGCCCTGCTGTTGATCGCCGGCTATGCCGTCCGCCAGCAACGCACGCCGTGGGCGCGCAACCTGGGCCACGGGCTGTTTATCGTACTGGCCCTGAGCCTGGCAATGCACTGGCTGCCGGGGTTCTATAACGGACGCGGCATTGACCCGCAGCGCTTCACTCCCGATGCCGTGCCGTTCTCGATGTACCTGAACCAGGACAAGCCGTTGATTGGCTTCTGGTTGCTGCTGGCCTGCCCGTGGATCGTGGCGCGACGCTCGTTGCGGCTGTCGATCTGCGTCACCGCGTTGGCGCTGGCGCTGACCGCCATCGTCGCTCTGGGTGGCGCCGCGTTGCTGGGCGTGATCAGTTGGGCGCCGAAATGGCCGGACCAGGCCTGGCTGTGGGTGCTCAATAACCTGTTGCTGGTGACCCTGGTGGAAGAAGCGCTGTTCCGTGGCTACATTCAAGGCGGCTTGAGCCGGCGCTTCAAACATTTGTCCTACGGCGAAAACCTCGCGCTGTTGCTGGCATCGCTGCTGTTCGGGCTGGTGCACGTGGGCGCGGGGTGGCAGTGGGTGCTGCTGGCGAGCATCGCCGGGGTTGGTTATGGCCTGGCTTATCGATTTGGGGGGCTGGGTGCGGCGATTGCCACGCACTTTGGCTTGAATCTGCTTCACTTCGGGTTGTTTACGTATCCGATGCTAGCGGGCTGATGCCACCGCAGAGGAACGAGCAACCCGCCAATTGTTGCAAAAATAAGTTAAATAAACCCCCGTTACCGCCGATACCCAATGAAAGCCTTGCGGATTGAACAATCATGCGTAATAACCAACCCGTTACCCAGCGCGAACGTACCTTCCCCGCTCAGCAACGGTTGATCTCCACCACAGATGCCAAAGGCGTGATCACCTACTGCAACGACGCTTTCGTCGAAATCAGTGGGTTCTCTCGCGACGAACTGGTGCGTGCGCCGCACAATCTGGTCCGTCACCCGGACGTGCCAGCGGCCGTGTTCGGGCATATGTGGACCACGCTCAAACAAGGCTTGCCATGGATGGGCATCGTTAAGAACCGCTGCAAGACGGGCGATCACTACTGGGTTAACGCCTATGTGACGCCGGTCTTCGAAGGCAACCAGGTGGTCGGCTACGAATCGGTGCGCATCAAGCCCACCGCCGAGCAGATCCGCCGTGCCGAGGCGCTCTACCAACGCATCAACCAGGGCAAGTCGGCCGTTCCCCAGCGGGACAAGTGGCTGCCGGTGTTGCAGGACTGGCTGCCGTTTATCCTGATCAGCCAATTGAGCTTCATGATCGGTGTGTCGCTCAACTCCCACTGGGGCTTTGCCCTGGCGGCGGGTTTGTCGGTGCCGTTGGGCTTGCTCGGTCTGAGCTGGCAACAGCGCGGTCTCAAGCGTTTGCTGCGCCTGGCCGAGCAGACCACGTCCGACCCGTTGATCGCGCAGATGTACACCGACAGCCGTGGCGCCCAGGCGCGCCTGGAGATGTCGATCCTCAGCCAGGAGGCACGTCTGAAGACCTGCCTCACGCGCTTGCAGGACACCGCCGAGCACCTCAACGACCAGGCGGCGCAGTCCAATACCCTGGCGCACAACAGCTCCAGCGGCCTGGAACGCCAGCGCGTGGAAACCGAGCAGGTGGCCACGGCGGTCAACCAGATGGCGGCGACCACTCAGGAAGTGGCCAGCCATGTGCAGCGCACCGCCGACGCCACCCAGGAAGCCAATCGCCTGACCGGTCGCGGTCGCGATATTGCCGGGGAAACCCGCGAGGCGATTCAGCGTCTGTCGGTGGCCGTGGGCGAGACCGGCGTGACCGTCACCCAACTGGCCAAGGACAGCGATGAGATCGGCGGCGTAGTCGACGTGATCAAAGGTATTGCCGACCAAACCAACCTGTTGGCGCTCAACGCCGCCATTGAAGCGGCGCGTGCCGGTGAGATGGGCCGGGGGTTTGCGGTGGTCGCCGATGAAGTCCGCCAACTGGCGCAGCGCACAGCTGAGTCGACCGGGCAGATCCATGCCCTGATCGCCAAGCTGCAGCAAACCGCTGCCGCCGCCGTGCAAACCATGGACGCCGGGCATCGCCAGGCCGAAGAAGGGGTGGCGCGGGTGATGGAGGCGGATCAGGCGTTGGTGGGCATCAGTGAAGCGGTGGCGCATATCACCGACATGACCACCCAGATTGCGGCCGCCACCGAAGAGCAAAGCTCGGTAGCCGAAGAGATCAGCCGTAATATCAGCACCATTGCGCTGTTGGCGGATCAGACCTCGGAGCAGGCGATGAACTCGGCGCAGTTGAGTGAGGAATTGACGCGTACCGCCAATACCCAGTACTCCCTGGTCGAGCGTTTTAACCGCTAGACCGCTATCGAGGGCAAGCCCCCTACCACACTTTGACTGTATTCACACATCAACATGTGGGAGGGGGCTTGCTCCCGATGAGGCCCTGACAGGCACCGAGAAACCTGGCGACCTGCACCGCCGCAGCCTCCAGATGCTGCTCATGGCTGAACCCCGAAGCCTTCAACGGCTTCAAGTCATGATCCCCCGCGACCAGCCACATCACCTCGATGCTCGGCGATAATTCATAGCCCGCCACCGCCACCCGATTACCCAAGGCATCGCGCTCGCCCTGCACAATCAGCGTCGGCGTGTTCAGCCCGGCCAGATGCTCGACCCGTGGTTTCTCCGGCTTGCCCACCGCATAGAACGGATACCCCAGGCACACCAGGCCATCGATGGCCAATTCATCCGCCAACAGACTCGCCATGCGCCCGCCCATGGACTTGCCGCCAATGGCCAGTTTCCCAGCGACATGACGTCGCACCTCGGCATATACCCCGCGCCACGCCTCCAGCAGTTTCGGCGCCGGGTTGGGTGGGCGTTTGCCGCCGTCCAGTCGGCGCTGGGCCATGTAGGGAAACTCGAAGCGCAACACGTTCACGCCATGCCCGGCAAGGCGTGCAGACATGTCGTTCATGAAGGATGAGTCCATCGGCGCGCCGGCGCCGTGGGCCAGGATCAGCGTCACGCAGTCACTGGAAACAGCGCCCGACGCACCATTCCATAACCAGCCATGTTCCCGCACACACTGCGCCCATTGATCCCCGTCAATACTGGCCTTGTGCTCTTTGCCCATGCTTGCCTCGCTATTCAGTCTGCCTATAACTCCAGCCCAAGTGCCGCATCTGCTTGGGTTGAACCGTGGATGGGGAACCATGAACACTACTTTAAGTACCGCCTATAACTACAAGGTGGTCCGCCAATTCGCCATTATGACGGTGGTGTGGGGCATCGTCGGCATGGGGCTCGGGGTTTTTCTCGCCGCCCAATTGGTTTGGCCCGCGCTCAACTTCGACTTGCCCTGGACCAGCTTCGGCCGCCTGCGCCCGCTGCACACAAACGCGGTGATCTTCGCGTTCGGTGGCTGTGCGCTGTTCGCCAGCTCCTTCTACTCGGTGCAGCGTACCTGCCAAACCCAACTGTTCGCGCCGAAAATCGCCGCGTTCTGCTTCTGGGGCTGGCAGTTGGTCATCCTCTTGGCCGCAATCACCTTGCCGCTGGGTTACACCAGCTCCAAGGAATACGCCGAGCTGGAATGGCCGATCGACATCCTGATCACCGTCGTCTGGGTGGCCTACGCCATTGTGTTCTTTGGCACCGTGGCCAAGCGCACCACCAAGCACATCTACGTCGGTAACTGGTTCTTCGGTGCATTCATCATCACCGTGGCGATCCTGCATATCGTCAACAACCTGGAAATCCCGGTCAGCCTGACCAAGTCCTACTCGCTGTATGGCGGTGCGACGGATGCCATGGTGCAGTGGTGGTATGGGCATAACGCGGTAGGCTTTTTCCTCACCGCCGGTTTCCTCGGGATGATGTACTACTTCGTGCCGAAACAGGCCGAACGTCCGGTGTATTCCTATCGCTTGTCGATCGTGCACTTCTGGGCGCTGATCACCCTTTATATCTGGGCCGGCCCGCACCACCTGCACTACACCGCGCTGCCGGACTGGGCGCAGTCGCTGGGCATGGTGATGTCGATCATCCTGCTGGCACCGAGCTGGGGCGGCATGATCAACGGCATGATG